>BNJT01000113.1_pt1 | contig 547947 bp, 798 predicted proteins | sample 8540491 | NCBI WGS metagenome assembly BNJT01 (sample SAMD00202455, study PRJDB9452) | human saliva metagenome | host: Homo sapiens | reverse complement strand
TATTAGATTAACGAAATCTAACTAGTACAAAAAAATTAGTTTCGTTAATCATTTCCTTTTTATTTACTCTAAATTTATATCTAAACCCTAAATTATAAAGTTAAATACAAAAAAATTCTAGATAAATAAAAAAATCTTCTTATCTATCTAGAATTCATATTCTTAAAGTTTATATTTAGGGATCTTTCTTAGCTCTAATTCTTTATCCGCAAATTCCTTTTACATCATATTCACTATCAATGATTTCTTTAGCATATTCCTTTACATCAGCTTTCAAAGACTCTCCTTCTACAACAGAATCTTCACTTAAATTATCTAAGATAGCTTGATCTTTTTAGTAAATTGTCTATTATCATCATGTTTTTTTATTGCTAATCTTATCATTTTACGACGTAAAAAATGTTTCCTTCACTATATCTTGATGACTTCTTGTCCATGATAAAAAAATAATACAAATAATAATACGATACCCATATATCCTAATGCGGGATACGCATAAGAAATTAAATCTTTGAACCCAGCAAAACTACATAAATATCCAACAACAACTATTATAATTATATTAATTTTCAACTTCTTATCATCATTTGAAGAAAAAAACGTTTCGCTGTTGCATAAAAACAAACTAAAAAGCAGTATTAAAGATTAAAGCAAAAATAACTAATGCATAAAAAACAGCTAACCACGGATTAATATCCTTTACAATTTTTAATATCGGTATTTCAGCATCTATTATATCAGCACTATTAGCAAAAAGAGTTGCTGTTGCGAACAGAATTAAAACCCCTACCATTATACCGCCAAGAGCTCCACCTTTTTTAGCAACACCTATTCTTACGACTGAGCCACCTAGAACAAATGCCATAGACACACCAGTTAACACGCAAAGAGAGAAATAGTTAATTACAGATATCCAAATATTTGGCATCGAAGATGGAATAGTTTTAGAAACTTCATCCAACATACCATAATCATAACTCTTCCCTACAAATGTATAAATTGTTATTAACAATATCAATACAAACACTATCGGAGTGAAAATCCCTAAAATACTAGTTATCTTCTCAAAATCCAAAAATGCCACAATTACTATCATAACTGCACAAAGAAGCGCTCCAACCCAATTCGGTATTCCAAATTGTTGCTTTAAATTCGCTCCAGCACCAGCTATCATAACAAAAACCTATAACAAAATTAGAAATTATTAAAGTCCAGTCAATTATCTTATTTAAAAATTGGTGTCGTTATTTCTCCAAAAACTTCTTGGTGATTATCAGCTTGATAATAAGAGCCTAATGTCAATATAATTTTCCCAAAAATCATATTCAAAATTCCTAAAACTACAACACCAATTAATCCTATTCTACCAAAACTTAAAAAGTATTGTAGAATATCCTGTCCTGATGATAAACCCGCTCCAACTATCACACCAACATAAGCTAGTGCTATTCTTAATGATTCATTTTTCATTTTTTTACCTACCTTTCTTGCTATATACTACTTAGAAATATCTTTTATTATGGGAGTGACTCAAAAATCGTGATTTCTAGAAACAAGATTTTGTCGAGTCACCCCGCACAGTTTATTATATATCTAAAAAGCTTTCATAAAGCGAATTTAGATATCAATAAACCACTGCGTCTATGAATTATCATATACACTTTTTAAAAATTTAGGACTTTTTGAGTCAGCCTCCCTCGTGTTTTCTTACTTTTCAATATCCAGCTACTAACTTACCATATATTTATATTACTGCAATTATTACGCTGAAAATTTATAATATCAATTACTTTTTTTAAAAAATTTGTCACTCGGGGAATAAAATTTTTCTTAATAGCATATTATTCCATAATACAATTAAAGATAAAAAAATCAAGAATTAAGACTTAGTAGATAAAAATAATTCAACACCTTAATATTAATTCTAAACAACACCATAAAAAAACACTTATCATATCAATAGAAAATAAAAGATTGAAAAATCAGAAGAAAACCCATGAGTAACTAATTTAAGATTTTTTTCTTATATTTTTTTAAGTTTATATGCCGAAAAATATTTTTTTATAATGTTTTTAAATGACACTTAGTAACCATAAACTTAAAAATAATAGATTATCCCTAAAAAATATCTATTAAACATCAATATTTTTCAAATATACCTTGGTTAGAGTTAATTATTTTCTCCTCATCTAAAGATTGAAGAAATTTCGCTAATATCATCGATTTTTCATTACCAACATTTTGTTTTAGTTATTCATTGTTCTTTTTCATCTTCTTCTACTGATTTGATTATATCTGATATTAATCTACTAAAGTCTATGGCGTTTTTTTGATGTAATAACTGGTTTCCCTGTTTTCATTTCAATCTCTCTTCTTGCGTTCCCAGCGATACTACCACCATCTTTAGCAACTTTTTTTATTTTCTTCTAGACCTTGCGGATACGTTGCATTAGCTATATCTTTTGTTGCAGCTTCTGCTAACATATTTAAGATAATTTCAGTTGTTGTCATATTATCTCTTAAGTTTTTGTTTCTTCAGTCCCTTGTGATCTTTTATATTGTCTTGTTGTCATACCTGACCATGCTTTTAGTGATTTCATTAGTTAATATTGTATATTCTCTACCCTCTTTTACACCATGATCTTTGCCAAGCATCTGTTAATTCTTTTCCTAACTTGAATTACTTGTAGTATTTGATTAATCCATTCTCTTGTATAACCTTTTTGAAGGTATGTCGCCAATGCTCTATCAATAGTTAATTCCGGATCGATAATTTCATCAATTCTTTTCTTTTCCCTACCTCTGCTAACCACATTTTAAAAAGATTCTGCTTTTAGGAGATGGTACTGATTGAATTATACGAAAAAAACACCTTGCATATCAGCAACGTCGGTTTCTCTTTACTTTCCATCAGGTGCTTTTTAACTTTAACTGTACGATATTTTCGCACAGTTGAATTGCACCCTCTTCATCTTTTTCATCGATTGTCTTCATTTTGAACTGTCTACAAATTGTAGCCAGTTCATTTCCTTTCTTCATAAAACATACAACTTATATAATCCCCTATAACTAACATACTTTTTAGCTATTACTTCATCTCATTATTTTTTTATCAAAATTAGATTTTTATATCACTATTTTTTTATCTCTTAAATTTATAATTTCCTTCATCTATAATTTTTATCAAAAAAACTAGATGGAAATGAAATTTAAAAAGATTAACGAAATCTAACTAGTACAAAAAAATTAGTTCCGTTAACCTTTTTTTATTTTTTTCTACATGATGATATTTCAATATATTTTCATCAGTAATAATATCATTTATATTTGTATGATCCCAAGGAGTTCCTTTTTCTATGAGTAATTGCGACTAATTCACTTACTGTAAGCTTCCCATATTTTTTTCAAAAGTACTTTGAATAGAATCAATTACATTCTTTTTCATCTAAAGATTGAAGAAATCTCGCTAATACCATTGGTAAAGTTATCTCTTGAGCAAAAATTTCCTCATCTTTATCTACTTGTATGTTATTCCGTCCATTATCTTTATAATATTCATAAACGCTTGGAACAACGGGGCCATACTTGAATGCAATAATATCATCTTTGAAAAGTTTTTTTCCTGTTTTTTTCTAAATACTCTGCATATACTAAATAAATCATTTTTTTGAAGTTTCATATTAGTCATCGACTTGAGACTAAGTAAAAATTTCGAAACATCTAGAGCCGTAATTTGAGAATCTTTCTTCATCTCTAATAGAAACTCCTCTAAATCAGTAAAAAAACATGAATATCCTCAAAAAAACTATCTAGTTCTATCACGCTTTTCCATTCAGGAGAGTTTGTTGTTAATCTATGAACCGCATATTTTTGGTTCTAAAAATAATTTCAGAGGTTTTTCTCAAAAAATATAGTTTATTATATCTTTACTAATATATTCAGACGCATAATGCCACCCTATTCTTCTTTTTAGTTCTATACGAACTCGAAAAATAAAATTATATGTTCGAACATATAAACACCTCCTTCTACTCTTCTCTTTTTATACATATCAATCCAATTTATATATTTTCGTTTTGATTTATGATTTTTTTATGTTCACTTTCATTAACTTGTTCATCTTCTTTTTTTCCAAATTTGAACTTTCCAGGGTAAATAAATATTACTTGAACTCTTTAAATATATATGAATCGCATGATAATTTTCATCTTTTCTTACATATTGACGAAAAAAAGCTGTACTTTGAATTTTCTTAAAATATTTTTTTCGAGAAAACTATTCCCCAATTAATTCCTCTTTTGGTAAATATTCTTTTTCTACGTCTTAAACTAACTAAAAATCTTTTGCTTTTATATTTCATCTGTGCTAAAATATATATAAATAAAAAAAGAGAGAGCCGTTTGCACTGACTTTTACTAATAATTTCTTAACTCACTATGTTCGTAGAAATTATAGTAGTCGTAGTATAAATTATTCGTAATATTTTTCTTCAGTCTATGACTTTGAAAAATAAACGACTAACTTAAAAGACGGTGACTCTAATTAATTTGTTATTTAAAAAAATAACCATCTTAATCCGTCAAAGTTTTTAAAAAGATGGTTATTTTTTTATTGTCTTTTTTTAACGCTACAATACATGCACTAGCTACTGAAACAATCAATAGATTTATTCCAATAATCGTCTGTACAATTTCGTAAGCTGACAACTTGCTACTCCTTTCTTCCAGATTTTGACACTTATGAGTATAAGCACCATCCCCTTTCATATTGAAGTAGCCACCATCCTTATCGAAAAACTAATGTTTTCCAACTTCTCTCCAATTTGATTATATCAAATTAACCTATGATTATCAACTATTTACGAATACGCTTTTACATCCAGTACTTTAAGAAAAATATTAAGAAATCTATCATCAAAAAAAGACTATTGTTTTGATAATCATTTTCTTATTTATTAAAAATTTTATGCAAGCTTTACCAGTTTTTATATTTACATAGGAAAAATAGGGGAATCACACTATTTAATATAGTATAACTCCCCTAAATCCCCACTAGAAATTCTATTATTTTTTTAAGAATTCTTCTTTTTATTTTCAAATATAATACTAGATTATTTTTTTAATTAATCCTTCTTTTTGTAGATATTCTTTTGCTACATCATAAGCAGGTTTTACCTTCAATATCTACTTTGTAGTTCATTTCAGTCATCTCTTTTTCTGTTATTTTTTTCCAGCAAGTTTATTTAAGATTTTTTTCAAGTTCAGGATGTTTTTTTCAATGTCTCTTCTCTTAATAACGGTGCCCCTTGATATGGTGGGAATAAATGTTTATCATCATTTAATAATTTAAAGCTTATTAGTTATTATTTTACTATCCGTTGAAAATACATCGATAATATTTACATCACCATTCGAAATAGCTTGATATTTTAATGCTATTTCCATAGTTTTTAACATTAAGATTCAAGTGATAAAGATTTTTTTAAGTCCTATACCACCATCTTCTCTATCATTGAATTCTAATGAGAATCCAACTTTTGAAGAATTTTCTACTAATTTTTATATCTGAAATATTATTTAATTTATTTTTTTATTTGCAAAAATCTTCTGTTACGGCTAAAGCATAAGTATCCTGGAATTTTTGTAGGTTTTAGGTACACAAGATTATCTTGTTCGAAAAATTTTATTTTTTTAGCAACTTCATAAACCTCGTCAGGATCATTAGAAGCAACAGTCTGAGGTGTTTTTTTAATAATGTTGTAGTAACTGTACCTGTAAATTCTGGATAAATATCAATACTTTTTACCTTTTTAACGCCTCATATAAGAAGCTTGTTTTACCGAAAATTAGGTTTAACCTCAACATCAATATTTGTCTCATCTTCTATTAAAAAGTTTATACATATTTATTAATATCTCAGGTTCTGCTCCTATTTTTACCAGCTATTATTAGTTTATCATTAGACATTTTTTTCCAATCGGGAAAAAACTGATAGTTAAAAGCCACTACAGCGGCAAGTAATGAAGCTAAAAATAGTTTTTTTGGTTTTTTTATCTTGTAAAAATTTAATTAATAATCCAAATAGAATCGCTAATATTGCAGATGAAATAGCTCCAATTAGAATTAACGCTGAATTATTTCTATCTATTCCTAATAAAATAAATGAACCTAATCCTCCTGCTCCTATTAAAGCGGCAAGTGTTGCTGTACCTATTATCATAATACTCGCCGTTCTCACACCACTCATAAGTATTGGCATAGCGAGTGCAAGTTTAAATTTTTTTCAATTTCTCAAGTTTTGTCATACCAAAAGCTGTTGCTGCTTCTTCTAATGATGGATCAATCTCCGATAATCCAGTTATCGTACTTTGTAGTATTGGGAATATTGCATATATAACTAATGCTACAACTGCTGGTAATGTCCCTATCCCCGTAAACGGAATAAATAGACCTAGTAATGCAAGAGAAGGAATAGTTTGGAATATACCCGTAATTTGTAAAAACCATTCACTTGTCTTCTTATTACCTGAGATAATTATTCCTAACGGAACTGCTATAAAAAAATTGCAATAATAAGTGATAATAATGAAATTTGAAGATGTTCATATAAACCTGTTATCCAATCACTTTTTCTTTCTAAAAATGTACTTACTAAATTCATTATTTATTCCCCCTTGCAAAAAATTCGCGAACAAAGTCATCCGCAGGGTTTTCTTTTAATACTTCTGGTGTAGCAATCTGAACTACTTTTACCTTCTTTTTAAAAACACAAATTCTATCAGCAAGTTTCATCGCTTCATCCATATCGTGAGTTACAAAAAACTGTTGTCATTCTATATTCATTGTGCAAAGTTTTAATTAAATCCTGTAATTGAACTTTACTAAGCGGATCTAGTGCAGAAAATGGTTCATCCATCAGTAAAAATTTTAGGATTAGCGATAATTGCACGTAGTATTCCTACACGTTGTTTTTTTCTCCTCCAGAAAGTTCTTTAGGAAGGCGATTCATATAATGCTTCGGATTCAATCCTACTTTTTGAAGTAAATCCTCTGTTTTTTTCTTTAATTTCCTTTTTTTATCAAAGTTTTTTTCATTTCTGGAATTAACGCAATATTTTCTGCGACAGTAAGATTCGGAAATAGTGCAATTTGTTGAAGAACATATCCAGTTTTTAAGTCTTAATTCCCTTAAATCATAGTCTTTCAATCTCTTATCTTCAAAAATGAATATCACCCTCAGTTTGTTCTATCAATCTATTTATTAATTTTAATGTTGTTGTTTTTTTCCACTTCCACTTGGTCCTACAAGAACAAAAAAATTCTCCTTCTTGTATTTCAAAATTTAATCCATCAAGTATCAAACCATTTGTGGAACAGCATAATGAAACATTATTATATTTAATCATTTTATATTTCTCCTTTCAATACTAGCTTTTTCAATATTTTTTTCTTCATGTTATCGTTAAAGATTGTATAGTATTCTGTAAATAGTTTTTGTTGTTCACTTGAAAGTTCTCCTATTGCTTTTTCTTCAGCCTCTCTTAGAGGATCCAAAAATTTTTGATGCATATAAGTAACCTTTTTCTGTAAATCTTACTATTTTTCTCCCGCCTATCTTTTTTTCTTGTTCCTCAAAAATAAATATATCCTTTTTCCTTAAAAGTCCTCATTGCTGCACTAACTACTTGTTTCGTAGAATACGTTTTTTTCACAAATAGTATTTTTGAGTTATTCCATCCTTTGTATAATAAAGACAGGTTAAGATTAATAGCGATTTTCCTTGCAAACCATTTTTTTCTAGCATAGTACTCATATAATGAGTTATTCTCATATTTTTTTCTAGAAAAACATACTTGAGTATTTTAATAGACTATTCACTTATTTTCACTCCCTACCTAAAGTCACAATTATTCTCAGTAATAATACTTTTGGACATACTCTTTATCTAAAAAAACTTCAAATGTGTTTTTTTGTTTTTTTACATTTATTCTTCATTTTTTTATGAACAATAAAAAAAGTAATTCCAAATCAGTAAAAATCTTTTGACTATTATCTTATTACAAAAACCTATTAGTAATTTTTTTAAAAATACTAATGAGTTTTATTCTACTCCTACAATCTACAATTGTCAATAAATTGATTTTTATAAAAAAATAGACAATCAGTAAATATTTTACCAATTGTCTTAAAAATCTATTAAATTTATATTTAAAAAAATATAAACGCCTATTTGTTCTCTATCCTTTGTTTTAGCTTGTTATAACGACGAATAACATTAATACGTTCCAATAAATATGGTAATAATATAATAACAATAATAATAGAATTTATTACTTTATTTAATGTTTCTCCAAAGACTCCTATCAGTAGTTCTTTATTTAATATCGAAATAAGTAGATAGATACAACACAAAAATAGCTGTCCCCAGATTTACCATCCAGAATACTTTTCGTGTTGGTCTTCTTAGTACTAAAATGCTCTATCTCTTCATCTGATAACTTTGTTAAAAGTATTTTTTTCTTTTTTTTATCAGCTCTCTAGATATTCCAACTACTATCAAGTAAAAAAATACAGAATATCATCGAAAATACTTCAAAAAAATAATTTCTAGATTCATAATATCCACCTCCATTTAAATTTATTATATCACATTACCTGTACAAAAAAAATTCCCCACATATAACTCGCATAAAAAAAGTGTTATAACTTAATCTTCGTCACGTATTATACGAATCAGAATATAAGCATCACTAAAAAAATGGAGAAAGGGACTGATAAAATAACCAGTCCCATATATTATGAAAAAAATATTATTAAGTTTTGTTATATTTATATTATATATCTCGTACCTTATATGAACTTTATACTATAATTAAAATGAAATTAAAGTTAAAAAAATTTTTGAAAAATCTAATATAAAAAAATTTAATGTTTCGATGGATTCAATATTATACTGATTCGAAAACGTAAGCGACCAATAACGAGGTATATTAAATAAGACCCTTCGCTTAGTACAGAGAGCTCTTTCTTTTTTTATATGCACTATTATAACCTATTTGTACATTTTTTTATTTTGTCAAAACTATACATTCTTATTTTATCATTTTCATGATGTTGAATCCAATAAGCGAGAGAATCAATACCTTGCCGCATATCAGTTCTACCACAAACAATAGATACTTATCCTAACTTATTTAACGGTATTGACATGATGCATCACTAGCTCCAATATCCATTTTAATTGTTCTTTATCAGCTTAATCGTAAAACACTCATTCCATTTTCCCCTTACGAAGCTTCAGTAGAATCGCATTAGATTTCCTTCTTTTTTTGATGAATAACCAACGTCTAATGGTACAATTTGTTTTGACATTTTATTTTCCTCCATTCCTTCTTTTTATATTTTTTTATTATAGAGGAAGTTATATGTAAGCGTCCAATAACGAGGTATATTGAATAAGAGCCCTTCGCCTAGCGCGGAGAGCTCTTTCTTATCTACAAGTTTCTTGTATATTTTTTTATTCCATGGCAAATAAGCCTCTAGAATCTCATTTTTTTCTAAAGTATCTTCATTTGGTAAATTCGTTAATAAATAGTTGATGTATTTTTTTCTGAATCTAATCCATTTCGTTTTGGCAGTTTCGAGTAAAGTCATTATAATAGCACTAGATTGTGCTCCTTCAAAACTTTGGGAGAATAACCAATTCTTTTCTCCCTATTACCAATGATTTTATCGCTCGCTCTGCTAAATTATTCGAAAGAACAAGATTCCCATCTTCCAATATAGTTCGAAATGTTGATTCATACTTCAAACTATATTCTATAGCTTTTTCCTAATTTACTACCCGGTAGTACCGAATGCTCACGACACCAATCAAAAATTCATCCATAATTGGTTTCATTTCTTCTTGTCGTTTTTTTGATATCTCTCTCTACTGGTAAGCAATCCCATTCCTGTTCCAATTGAAATAGTCGGTTACAATAGTTCAATCCTTCTGCACTTAAAGAAGTTTTACTATTCTTAGGATTTGCTTCGAAAAATTTTCTTCGTACATGTGCCCAACACCCTACTAACTTGGCATTTTTTGCTTGGCGATAAGCTCCCCACATATCACAATGAATATAGCCTGAATAATCCCCTAAGACTTCTTTTTACTACTTCACCACTTCGACTTTTTATCGTGATGATACAGCGTAATCCCTGCTTTTTTTCTTGTTTTCCTGATAAGAATGTCCAGTAATAGGTAAGTGGAGTATCGTTTTCTAACACCCGGTAACTTGTTTCGTCAGCGTGAATATAGCTTTGTTTTAATAATGTTTCTCTCAATAGGTTGTATAATGGTTTGAAATAATACTCACTGACTCTTATATGCCAATTTGTCAGTTCTTTTCTCGTAATTGGCAGTCCCATCTTATTCCAGTCAGCTTCTTGTCGATAGTTCGGCACTTTTTAATTGATACTTCTGATAAATTGTATGTGCAATAATAGTACTTGACCCTAAGCTATGATTTAAAGGAGCTTTTTGGAACGGGCGCTTTAATGATTTTATCATTAGTTCCGTTTTCACTACAATGGGGACATTTGTAAGAATGTTGAATATGATCTACACGTTTTAATTGAGCTGGAATAAAAACTAACTCTTTTCGCTTTACACATGACCCAATTTCTTTTTAAAGTATTCTGACATTCTGGGCATACGCAATCTTCTCCCAACAATTTGTGATGAACCAATTCTGGTGTAAATTGTTCTAAGATATCTTGACGTTTACCTTGTGCTTTTTTTCTTGTATAAGTAATAGTTTCTACTTCTACATCCGTTTCTGATGTTTCTTCTTGAGTTATTTCTTCCATATCAAACAAACTTATTTGATTTGGATTTCCTTTTTGTTTTTTTCTGAAGATTTACCAAATAATTTTTTTCTTGAAAAAAATTCTAACTGTTCTTTAAGAAGGTGATTTTCATGTTCTAACAGTTCAACAGTTTTATTAAATTTTATTTTATCTTCTTCGTATTGATTTGAAATTTTTTTAAATTCACTTAATACTTTTTTTCAAGTGTCACTGTTTCATTAGAAATCATAAAAAAATACCTCCTCCTTTATTTGATTCTATTATACTATAAAAGGGTAATATTTTCAGTAAAAACATCGACGGTTAGTATCTTTTATTTTTGGATAAATGGAAAATCCTTTTAATAACCATTCTACTTGTTCATCAGATAATTCTTTAACTTCTTTTTCATTAGAAGGCCAAATTAACTTTCCGTTTTCGAATCGTTTGTAGAGTAGCCAAAAAAACCTTCTCCATCCCAATAGAGTGCTTTAAATCTATCTTTTTTTCCTCCACAAAATAGAAATACTTGTCCTGAAAAAGGATCTAAGTGGTAATGATGTTGAATCCAATAAGCGAGAGAATCAATACCTTGACGCATATCAGTTTTACCACAAACAATAGACACTTGTCCTAACTTATTTAACGGTATTGACATGATGCATCACTAGCTCCAATATCAATTTTAATTGTTCTTTGTCAAGGGAATCGTAAAGCACCCATTCCATTTTTCCCCTTACGGAGCTTCAGTATAATCGCATTAGATTTCCCTTCTTTTTTTGATGAATAGTCAACGTCTAATGGTACAATTTGTTTTGACATTTTGTTTTCCTCCATTCCTTCTTTTATATTTTTTTATTATAAAGGAAGTTATGTTCAGAAAAATAGATACCTCGTTATTGGACGCTTACAGTTATATTCAGAAGATAGATACCTTGTTATTGGACGCTTACCCTAATTTTCTAGATCAACCGAATTTGACAAAGAGTTTAAAAAAAGCCCTCGAAAAATATCGAGGGCTTTTTTTACTATACTTAAAGATTTTTTTATAAACTTTAAATTAGTCTTTTGTCGTTTTTACGACGTCTTGCTACTGCAAGTAATCCACCTAGGATTCCTAATCCTAATCCTGCTAATCCAGTATTAGTTTCAGTTGTACCTGTATTAGCCAAACGTTTAGTATCTTTCTTAATTTCAGAAACTTTTTTTCAGTTTTTTTCCTCTATTATTTCCATTATCTACTTGTGCGTTTGTTGGTGTATTTGGTCTTACTTTAGCTGGTGTTGTTACTTTAGGAACTTCCACAGCTGGTTTACCTGGTTCAGTAATCTTAGCTGTTCCTGGTACTTTACCTTCTGGTAATTCACTGTTTGGCACTTTACCTTTACCTTCTTTATCGATTGTAACTGTAATTGTGTTTCCATCTTTACCTGGGATTTCTACTGTAGTTCCTGGTGGGTATGTTGAGCCATCTGGTTTCTTAGGTGTTACTGTAACATCACCTGTCTTAGGATCTTGTTCAACATCTAGTGTTGGTGTCTTACGAGCTGGTGTTGTTACATCTACTGGTTGTGATGGTTTCTTATTCGGTTCTGTTACTGTTCCTTTTCCTGGGACATTTCCTTTTGGAAGTTTGTCATTTGGTACTTCACCTGAACCGTTATCACCAATTGTTACTGTGATTGTTGTTCCATCTTCTCCTGGAATTTCTACCTTAGTTCCTGGTGGGTATGTTGATCCATCTGGTTTCTTAGGCGTTACTACTGCATCACCATTTGGTTTACGAGTAATTTCAATCTCACCTGGTTGTTCAGTTACTGGTGTTTCTGGTGTGAATTTACCTGGTGTTGTTACATTAGGAACTTCCACTGTTGGTTTTCCTGGTTCTGTAATCTTACCTGTTCCTGGAACTTCTTTCTTAGGAAGGTTGTCATTTGGTACTTTACCTTTACCGTCTTCACCGATTGTTACCGTGATTGTGTTTCCATCTTTACCTGGGATTTCCACCTTAGTTCCTGGTGGGTATGTTGATCCATCTGGTTTCTTAGGTGTTACTGTAACGTCACCTGTCTTAGGGATCTTGTTCAACATCAAGTGTTGGTGTCTTACGAGCTGGTGTTGTTACATCTACTGGTTGTGATGGTTTCTTGTTAGGTTCTGTTACTGTTCCTGTTCCTGTTACTTTTCCTTTTGGAAGTTTGTCATTTGGCACTTCACCTGAACCGTTATCACCAATTGTTACTGTGATTGTTGTTCCATTTTCTCCTGGAATTTCTACCTTAGTTCCTGGTGGATATGTTGATCCATCTGGTTTCTTAGGCGTTACTACTGCATCACCATTTGGTTTACGAGTAATTTCAATCTCACCTGGTTTTTCAGTTTCTGGTGTTTCTGGTGTGAATTTACCTGGAGTTGTTACATTAGGAACTTCCACTGTTGGTTTTCCTGGTTCTGTAATCTTACCTGTTCCTGGTACTTCTTTCTTAGGAAGGTTGTCATTTGGCACTTTACCTTTACCGTTTTCACCGATTGTTACTGTGATTGGACCATTTTCACCTGGGATTTCTACCGTAGTTCCTGGTGGGTATGTTGATCCATCTGGTTTCTTAGGTGTTACTGTTACATCACCTGTCTTAGGATCACGTTCTACATCTAGTGTTGGTGTCTTACGAGCTGGTGTTGTCACATCAACTGGTTGTGATGGTTTCTTATTCGGTTCTGTTACTGTTCCTTTTCCTGGGACATTTCCTTTTGGAAGTTTGTCATTTGGAATTTCACCTGAACCGTTATCACCAATTGTTACTGTGATTGTTGTTCCATTTTCTCCTGGAATTTCTACCGTAGTTCCTGGTGGGTATGTTGATCCATCTGGTTTCTTAGGTGTTACAATCGCATTTCCATTTGGTTGTTGAGTAATTCCAATCTCACCTGGTTTTTCAGTTTCTGGTGTTTCTGGTGTGAATTTACCTGGAGTTGTTACATTAGGAACTTCCACTGTTGGTTTTCCTGGTTCTGTAATCTTACCTGTTCCTGGTACTTCTTTCTTAGGAAGGTTGTCATTTGGCACTTTACCTTTACCGTTTTTCACCGATTGTTACTGTGATTGGACCATTTTCACCTGGGATTTCTACCGTAGTTCCTGGTGGGTATGTTGATCCATCTGGTTTCTTAGGTGTTACTGTTACATCACCTGTCTTAGGATCACGTTCTACATCTATTGTTGGTGTCTTACGTGCTGGTGTTGTCACATCAACTGGTTGTGATGGTTTCTTATTCGGTTCTGTTACTGTTCCTTTTCCTGGGACATTTCCTTTTGGAAGTTTGTCATTTGGTACTTCACCTGAACCGTTATCACCAATTGTTACTGTGATTGTTGTTCCATTTTCTCCTGGAATTTCTACCTTAGTTCCTGGTGGGTATGTTGATCCATCTGGTTTCTTAGGTGTTACTGTAACGTCACCTGTCTTAGGATCTTGTTCAACATCTAGTGTTGGTGTCTTACGAGCTGGTGTTGTTACATCTACTGGTTGTGATGGTTTCTTGTTCGGTTCTGTTACTGTTCCTGTTCCTGTTACTTTTCCTTTTGGAAGTTTGTCATTTGGCACTTCACCTGAACCGTTATCACCAATTGTTACTGTGATTGTTGTTCCATTTTCTCCTGGAATTTCTACCTTAGTTCCTGGTGGATATGTTGATCCATCTGGTTTCTTAGGCGTTACTACTGCATCACCATTTGGTTTACGAGTAATTTCAATCTCACCTGGTTTTTCAGTTTCTGGTGTTTCTGGTGTGAATTTACCTGGAGTTGTTACATTAGGAACTTCCACTGTTGGTTTTCCTGGTTCTGTAATCTTACCTGTTCCTGGTACTTCTTTCTTAGGAAGGTTGTCATTTGGCACTTTACCTTTACCGTTTTCACCGATTGTTACTGTGATTGGACCATTTTCACCTGGGATTTCTACCGTAGTTCCTGGTGGGTATGTTGATCCATCTGGTTTCTTAGGTGTTACTGTTACATCACCTGTCTTAGGATCACGTTCTACATCTATTGTTGGTGTCTTACGTGCTGGTGTTGTCACATCAACTGGTTGTGATGGTTTCTTATTCGGTTCTGTTACTGTTCCTTTTCCTGGGACATTTCCTTTTGGAAGTTTGTCATTTGGTACTTCACCTGAACCGTTATCACCAATTGTTACTGTGATTGTTGTTCCATTTTCTCCTGGAATTTCTACCGTAGTTCCTGGTGGGTATGTTGATCCATCTGGTTTCTTAGGTGTTACAATCGCATTTCCATTTGGTTGTTGAGTAATTCCAATCTCACCTGGTTTTTCAGTTTCTGGTGTTTCTGGTGTGAATTTACCTGGAGTTGTTACATTAGGAACTTCCACTGTTGGTTTTCCTGGTTCTGTAATCTTACCTGTTCCTGGTACTTCTTTCTTAGGAAGGTTGTCATTTGGCACTTTACCTTTACCGTTTTCACCGATTGTTACTGTGATTGGACCATTTTCACCTGGGATTTCTACCGTAGTTCCTGGTGGGTATGTTGATCCATCTGGTTTCTTAGGTGTTACTGTTACATCACCTGTCTTAGGATCACGTTCTACATCTAGTGTTGGTGTCTTACGTGCTGGTGTTGTCACATCAACTGGTTGTGATGGTTTCTTATTCGGTTCTGTTACTGTTCCTTTTCCTGGGACATTTCCTTTTGGGAAGTTTGTCATTTGGTACTTCACCTGAACCATTATCACCAATTGTTACTATGATTGTTGTTCCATTTTCTCCTGGAATTTCTACCGTAGTTCCTGGTGGGTATGTTGATCCATCTGGTTTCTTAGGTGTTACAATCGCATTTCCATTTGGTTGTTGAGTAATTCCAATCTCACCTGGTTTTTTTCAGTTTCTGGTGTTTCTGGTGTGAATTTACCTGGAGTTGTTACATTAGGAACTTCCACTGTTGGTTTTCCTGGTTCTGTAATCTTACCTGTTCCTGGTACTTCTTTCTTAGGAAGGTTGTCATTTGGCACTTTACCTTTACCGTTTTCACCGATTGTTACTGTGATTGGACCATTTTTCACCTGGGATTTCTACCGTAGTTCCTGGTGGGTATGTTGATCCATCTGGTTTCTTAGGTGTTACTGTTACATCACCTGTCTTAGGATCACGTTCTACATCTATTGTTGGTGTCTTACGTGCTGGTGTTTCAACTGGAACTTCTTCCGTTGGTTTTCCTGGTTCTGTAATCTTACCTGTTCCTGGTACTTTTCCTTCTGGTAAGTCAGCGTTTGGTACTTTAGCTTTACCGTTGTCATCAGTTGTAACAGTAATTGGGTGATCTTTATCTTTACCTGGGATTTCTACCACAGTTCCTGGTGGGTATGTTGATCCATCTGGTCTCTTCGGTGTTACTGTTACGTCACCTGTCTTAGGATCTTGTTCCAACTCAAGTTTTGGTGTCTTATGAGCTGGTGTTTCAACTGGAACTTCTTCCGTTGGTTTTCCTGGTTCTGTAATCTTACCTGTTCCTGGTACTTTTCCTTCTGGTAAGTCAGCTGTTTGGTACTTTAGCTTTTACCGTCTGTCATCAGTTGTAACAGTAATTGGGTGATCTTTATCTTTACCTGGGAATTTCTACCGTAGTTCCTGGTGGGTATGTTGATCCATCTGGTCTCTTCGGTGTTACTGTTACGTCACCTGTCTTAGGGATCTTGTTCCAACTCAAGTTTTGGTGTCTTATGAGCTGGTGTTTCAACTGGAACTTCTTCCGTTGGTTTGCCTGGTTCAGTAATCTTTACCTGTTCCTGGTACTTTTCCTTCTGGTAAGTCAGCTGTTTGGTACTTTAGCTTTTACCGTCTGTCACCGAGTTGTAACAGTGATTGGGTGATCTTTATCTTTACCTGGGATTTCTACCACAGTTCCTGGTGGGTATGTTGATCCATCTGGTCTCTTCGGTGTTACTGTTACGTCACCTGTCTTAGGATCTTGTTCCAACTCAAGTGTTTGGTGTCTTATGAGCTGGTGTTTCAACTGGAACTTCTTCCGTTGGTTTGCCTGGTTCAGTAATATTACCTGTTCCTGGTACTTTTCCTTCTGGTAAGTCAGCGTTTGGTACTTTAGCTTTACCGTTGTCATCAGTTGTAACAGTAATTGGGTGATCTTTATCTTTACCTGGGATTTCTACCACAGTTCCTGGTGGGTATGTTGATCCATCTGGTCTCTTCGGTGTTACTGTTACGTCACCTGTCTTAGGGATCTTGTTCCAACTCAAGTTTTGGTGTCTTATGAGCTGGTGTTTCAACTGGAACTTCTTCCGTTGGTTTTCCTGGTTCTGTAATCTTACCTGTTCCTGGTACTTTTCCTTCTGGTAAGTCAGCTGTTTGGTACTTTAGCTTTTACCGTCTGTCATCAGTTGTAACAGTAATTGGGTGATCTTTATCTTTACCTGGGATTTCTACCACAGTTCCTGGTGGGTATGTTGATCCATCTGGTCTCTTCGGTGTTACTGTTACGTCACCTGTCTTAGGGATCTTGTTCCAACTCAAGTTTTGGTGTCTTATGAGCTGGTGTTTCAACTGGAACTTCTTCCGTTGGTTTTCCTGGTTCTGTAATCTTACCTGTTCCTGGTACTTTTTCCTTCTGGTAAGTCAGCTGTTTGGTACTTTAGCTTTTACCGTCTGTCATCAGTTGTAACAGTAATTGGGTGATCTTTATCTTTACCTGGGATTTCTACCGTAGTTCCTGGTGGGTATGTTGATCCATCTGGTCTCTTCGGTGTTACTGTTACGTCACCTGTCTTAGGGATCTTGTTCCAACTCTATTTTTGGTGTCTTACGAGCTGGTGTTTTTAATCTGGAACTTTTTCCGATGGGTTCTTATTAGGTTCTGTTACTGTTCCTGTACCTGGGATAGCTTTCTTAGGGAAGTTTGGTCATTTGGTACTTCTCCTGAACCATTATTACCAATTGTTACTGTGATTGTAATTGGGTTTACCATCTTTATCTTCACCTGGGATTTCTACCTTAGTTCCTGATGGGTATGGGTTTTCCATCTTGTTTCTTAGGCGTTACTACTGCATCACCATTTGGTTTTTGATTAATTTCAATCGCAACTGGTTGTTCTGTTGTTGGAGCACCTGGTATTATCTTACTTGGTGTTTCTACTGGAACTTCTTCCGTTGGTTTTCCTGGTTCTGTAATCTTACCTGTTCCTGGTACTTTTCCTTCTGGTAAATCAGCGTTTGGTACTTTAGCTTTACCGTTGTCATCAGTTGTAACAGTAATTGGGTGATCTTTATCTTTACCTGGGATTTCTACCGTAGTTCCTGGTGGGTATGTTGATCCATCTGGTCTCTTCGGTGTTACTGTTACGTCACCTGTCTTAGGATCTTGTTCCAACTCTAGTTTTGGTGTCTTATGAGCTGGTGTTTTAACTGGAACTTTTTTCGATGGGTTCTTATTAGGTTCTGTTACTGTTCCTGTACCTGGGACATCTTTCTTAGGAAGTTTGTCATTTGGTACTTTACCTGAACCATCTTTAGTGATTTCAACAGTGATTGGACCATCTTTCTCCTGGGATTTCTACCTTAGTTCCTGGTGGATATGTTTGATCCATCTGGTTTCTTAGGCGTTACAATCGCATCACCATTTGGTTGTTGAGTAATTTCGATTGTAGGAGTTTGAGTTGTTGGTGTTTTTGGATCTGTTCCATTTTGTCTCTTCTTCTGTATCTGGAATTCCATCGTTGTCATCATCTGAATCTTCTTTATCTGGAATACCGTCTCCATCTGTATCGCGTTGAATTTTAACTGGAACTTTAACTACAACTTCTTCTGTTCCTTTTTTTCAGTTTAACTGGAATCTCTACTGTACGTTCTTCTTCTTTTTGGTTCCCAATTGTCTACTTCTGGTGTTCCTACTAGATTTCCGCTCGTTATCCACTGTTAAACCATTTACTGGTTTATCTGTTGTAATCGTTGTATCTGGTTTGTTTGGTGTGATTACCTTAGTACCTTTTGGTACTGGTTTTTTTCTCTGGTACAGTTTTTTTCTGCTGTTGTTCCTGTTAATTTATCCGCTACTTTTTGGATCTGTTCCATTTTTGATTTCTTCATCATCTGAATTCCATCGTTGTCATCGTCTGGATCAGTCACATCTGGGATTCCGTCTCCATCTGTATCGCGTTGAATTTTAACTGGAACTTTAACTACAACTTCTTCTGTTCCTTTTTTTCAGTTTAACTGGAATCTCTACTGTACGTTCTTCTTCTTTTGGTTCCCAATTGTCTACTTCTGGTGTTCCTACTAGATTTCCGCCGTTATCCACTGTTAAACCATTTACTGGTTTATCTGTTGTAATCGTTGTATCTGGTTTGTTTGGTGTGATTACCTTAGTACCTTTTTGGTACTGGTGTTTTTTTCTCTGGGTACAGTTTTTTTTCTGCTGTTGTTCCTGTTAATTTATCCGCTACTTTTTGGATCTGTTCCATTTTTCTCTTCTTCTGTATCTGGAATTCCATCGTTGTCATCATCTGAATCTTCTTTATCTGGAATACCGTCTCCATCTGTATCGCGTTGAATTTTAACTGGAACTTTAACTACAACTTCTTCTGTTCCTTTTTTTCAGTTTAACTGGAATCTCTACTGTACGTTCTTCTTCTTTTTGGTTCCCAATTATCTACTGTTTGGTGTTCCTACTAGATTTCCGCCGTTATCCACTGTTAAACCATTTACTGGTTTCATCTGTTGTAATCGTTGTACCTGGTTTTGTTTGGTGTGATTACCTTAGTACCTGCTGGTACTGGTTTTTTTCTCTGGGTACAGTTTTTTTCTACTGTTGTTCCTGTTAATTTATCCGCTACTTTTTGGATCTGTTCCATTTTTTTGATTTCTTCATCATCTGGAATTCCATCGTTGTCATCATCTGAATCTTCTTTATCTGGAATACCATCTCCATCTGTATCACGTTGAATTTTAACTGGAACCTTAACTACAACTTCTTCTGTTCCTTTTTTTCAGTTTAACTGGAATCTCTACTGTACGTTCTTCTTCTTTTGGTTCCCAATTATCTACTTTTGGTGTTCCTACTAGATTTCCGCCGTTATCCACTGTTAAACCATTTACTGGTTTCATCTGTTGTAATCGTTGTACCTGGTTTGTTTGGTGTGATTACCTTAGTACCTGCTGGTACTGGTTTTTTTCTCTGGGTACAGTTTTTTTCTACTGTTGTTCCTGTTAATTTATCCGCTACTTTTGGATCTGTTCCATTTTTGATTTCTTCATCATCTGGAATTCCATCGTTGTCATCATCTGAATCTTCTTTATCTGGAATACCGTCTCCATCTGTATCGCGTAAAATTGGAACTGGAACATTCACAGTAACTGTCTCGCCACCTTTTTGTAACTTTAACTGGAATCGTAATTTCACGTTCTTCTTCTTTTTGGTTCCCAATTGTCTACTTTTGGTGTTCCTTTAAGTTTACCTTCTTCATCTACGGTTAAACCATTTACTGGTCCATCTACTGTAATGCTTGAACCTGGTTTGTTTGGTGTCACAACTGTAACTGGTGTAATTTCTGCTTTTTCCGGAACTGGTGCTGGCTTTGTAACCTCAGCTGCTAAAGGTCCATTTGCTGTTCCTCTAGCTACAGGACTCTCAAGAACTACATTATCAATGTTCTTAGAAACTTTTGCAGTTACTTCTGTTTTGTCTGCAACTTCAGCATCAGAAATTGTTACAACACCTTCAGGTGATACTGATACTTTATCAGGTGTCTTACCATTTACTGTCCAGTTGTTTCCAGATTTTGTAACTGTTACAGTTTCTGGAGTTGTTTTACCTGTTGGTATATAAGTAAGAGTAATTTTATCAATATCTTGTTGATTAGTACTATCAGGGTGTGTTGGTGGTGTAATTGTTACACTACCATTCTCTTTACCTTCTACGATAGGCGCTGTTGGTGTTACTGCTAGAATTACCTGACGTTTGATTTCTGCTGGTGCAAATGTTGTTCTAGTCGTACTATTAGCATCTGTTATATTATTAGCATTAGTACCTGGGAATATTGCTGTTGCAGTTCGAGTATATTTACCTGAATTGTCAAGTGTTGTTCCTGGATCTGGATTATTTCCATTTCTATCTTTCCATGTCCAAGTCATACCACTTGGTAAATAATTATTTCCACGATCTGCTTTATCTTGACTATCGACTACTTTCAGATAGTTATGCGCATCAATATTTTTAGAACTATTAGTTTTATTTAATGTTGAAGCAACTGGTACTCTTGCTATACCGTTTTTATCAACATTTTTTGTTTCAATATCAACTACACGATACTTGAATTTGAAATCACGGCTATCTGAAGGACTACTTCCTTCTACGTGAATAGTTGATTCATGTACTCCTAAAGTTTCAGTATTCAATACAGCTCCTGAAGATAAACGCTCTGCATACGGAGTTGCTTCAGTTTTTCCTGTTTGAGCTGTAAATGTAGATGGAGTTGCTCCTGGATCTGGAGTCACTCCTTTTGGAAGTCCTCCCTTAACTTCTACTTTAGAAATCACACCAGAGTTATCCGATACTTTTAGCTCTGGGTTAAATGTAGCTCCACGATAAACTGTAAAGATTGGTTCATTAGCAGTTTCTGATAACTCTACTCCATTTAAACTTGCTTTTGGTTTTTCATTATCCACTACATTGAAAACAACATTTCTCTCAGCTTTTTCTGGTGCAAATACTTGGACACTACCACGCTTACTTGGATTTTTAGGGAACACCGCAATCGCTTTATGAGTTTGTTCTCCTACTTTAGATAATGTTACATTCGTATCTGATCCATTAGCATTATCCCAACGGAACTTCATTCCTCCTGGGAAGTGGACATCTGCTTGCGATTCTACAACTGGTTTACCTGACTTGTCTTGCTTACCGGCTGTATTTAGGTATTCATTTGGATCACCTGACTTGCTGTTTAAATCAACTGTCTTAGGTGTGTTTTCTACAACAACATCGACAACTTTATACTTCATCAGATATGTAGCACTATTTCTACCATCAGAAATTTTGAACTTAGCTACATGATCTCCTAGTGTTTGTGTATCAGCTACTGTTCCTGTAGATAGATTCGTAGTATATTTTTTAGCATCCGTACTTCCATCTTTTCCTGTTTGAGCTGTGTAAGTTGGTGCTTGAGATCCTTTTTGGTAAGTTCTCAACACTCATAGAAGTAATATTACCTGAATCATCCCACGCTTTAACAGTTGGATTAAATGTAGCTCCACGATACACATAAAACTGAGCAGATTGTGGTTCTTTCTCTGTTAAACGAACTCCACCAACCTCAACGATTGGTTTTTGGTTATCACGTGGTGTTACATTGAAAGTAAAGGTTACATCGTTAGCTTTGTGAGGTGTAGGACTTGCATTATCAATAGCTTTAAATGTAATTGTATTAGGCTTGCCAACGTCTTCTGCTGTTGTTTTAATATTAATAGTTAATATTTTTTTTCAGTATCTGTATTTTTTTCGTAATTTGTAGTAACTTGTGAATTAACCAATCTACTACCATATTTTTTTGTAAAAATCATCAAGAATAAGATTAACATGTTTGTCATCTTTTTGCTGTTACTGTGAAGGTTACAGTTTCACCTTCTACTACTGTTTTATCTTCTGTAACTTTTTAATGTTGGAGCTTGTGTATCTGGTGCTTCTGTCGGAGTAACAGGAGCACTTTTTATCAGAGTTACTTTTTCCATTATTATTAGTAACTACTGTTTCAGCTGTAATAGGGTTTCCTGGTAGAGCATCTTTAACTGTAACTGTTGCAGTCCCTCCACTAGTTTTTCCAGTTCCAATCAATTTAGTACCATCGTAAAGGTTAACTGTCGAACCGTCTGGCACTCCGTTTTGGACATTTACAGTAATTTGTTGATTTGGTAAGCCTTTTTTATGTTCAAGATTTGGTGTAATAATAGGTGGTTTCGGTTTAACGATTACTGTAACTCTTCCATCTGAACCAGAATTGGCATCAGTTGATTTAGTACCGTCTTGATAAGTGGCAACAGAAGTATACTTGAACACTCCGGCTTGTGCTGTGCTTTTTGGTTTGACATCACCTACCCAACTCCAAGTCATACCTGAAGGAAATGGTTTTCCATATTTATGTCTAACATAACCTGAATTTGCAGGATCATCTGGATCTCCCAAAGCATCTCCTACTGTTTTTGTAACTGTTAGACCTTGAATTGGGTCTTTAGGTGCATCTGGCTCTGCTTTTACACTTGTTCCTCGAGAACCTACAACATAAGCCTGATTCGTTGTTGGTCCAGATGTTACAGAGGATGCATACACATTACCATTAGCAGCTTGTTGATCTGTCACATTATCCCTCAATTTTACTCTAGCGGTCATATGGATCGCATTAGATGCGTTTGTCCAACCTACTTCCATTCCAAGAGTATAACTGACTCCATCAGTGTAATTTCCATCTGTTTTTCTTACAATCGAATCTAAATAAGAATCGTTTTGGTTATGTTTAAACACATACCATTTTTGATTAGCACGACTTACTCCTGAATTTGGATCATATAGAGATCTCCTATCACCTGCAAAAGATCTTATCCTTCTGGTGCCAAGGATCCGTAATTGTAACTGTTTCTCCAACCTTTTTGGAATCCGCTACCTCCATCAGAAAGCTTTCTATTAGGATTGCCATCAACATTTCGATAACGAGTAATAGTTAAATCCCTTACCGTATTTGAAGGATCCATGATATTAAATGGAGGTTGGAAATAATAATGCTGACCATAAGATTGATCTATCATAGATATCCCATTATTATTGAAGTATACATCATAGACCATCCATCTACCTGAACTATTTTGCTCATATCTTGATTTAACTACTGTCTTTCTTTCTGTAAATTCAGGATCATCATTCCTAGTGTCTCGTCCACCGTTAGTATTTTTTTATCGACCGATGCAAAGTATCTAACGTTCTTCATTGCTCCAGATGAGCTAGTTGCTGTATAAGCTCTAAACTGTGTTCCTTCTCCCATGCTTTGACCATTACGTGAGTCACGAGATCCTGAATTAGCGATTGTATTCGCTCCTTCTTTCACTTCTTTTTCCTTAGTAGTCACTTTTGGCATAGACGACACAATTTGCGTTTGTTGTTTTAGTTTTTTAACTAATGCATCTACTTCTTCTTGACTAGCATTAGCATTTTCTAATATGCTCTTAGCATTTATAAGATCAACATTTACCGCTGATAAAGTCGAAGCTGGCGCTTTATCTTTATTTACCGTAGCAAGTAGTTCTTCTAATTTTGTTATACTAGTTTCTAGAAGACTTTTATCTACTACTTTTTTTCTCTACTTCTACTTTAGTGCTTTCTTCTTTAACATTGCTTGGTTTTATTTACTGAAGCAACGCTTTCTTTTCCAGCACTTACTGTATTTATTTTCTCAGGTACCTTATCGCCGTTTCCTGATGTAGCATTCGTGTCATTAGTTGCTGAACTATCACTAGACGCAGCGACTTCATTAGCACTAGCTACCCCAGTACCAAAAAAAGATACTAGCTCCTATTACTATAGATGCAGCACCGAACTTAAACTTTTTTTAATTGAATAGCTTTCAACTTTGACACCTTGTTTGAGCTCTTTAAGTTTCTTATTGTTTTTTTCCTATCACAATAACTTCCTCCTTATTTTTTTGAAACTTAATAGTTATTTTAAAAAAATATAACTAAATAAATTTTAAACATTACCTTGTTAATTTTTTTATAGATATCCCAAGGCAGAACATTATATGGATACCCTATCATATTTACTTAAAAAAATACTTAAAAATTCACATAATTGATTATAGTTTATTTAGTATATTCTTAAAAAAACTTAATTATAATTTTTTTATTATAAAGAAATAAATTTTGATTTTCTTCTACACTCCATTATAACACTAAAAAAATTTCCCTTGTCACTTAATAACTGAATTAATAATTACAACTAAATATTTTTGTTAATTCCCAAAGTAAATTCCAGTTCAAATAAAAAAAGAGTAATCTTAAAAATCATGACTATAAAAAAATCATATTTTTTTAAAAATTACTCTAACATACTTTATGTAATGAGGATGAACCAAAAAAATCCTAAATTTAAAAAAATGTAGATTATAATTCATAGACACAGCGATTTATTGATATCTAAATTCGATTTTTAAAAAAACTTTTTAGATACCTAATAAACTACTAAGAGAAGTCACTCAACAAAAATCTTGTTTCTCAAGAACTCACGATTTTTGTCGAGTCACTCCCTAGATAGCTATATCTTTTCTACAACTAGTTCTTTATCATTATTTTTTTAATATTTTTTTATCGTATTCAATTACGTAATTTAATTTTCAAGTACTATAGAATCTTGATACACTTGACTTTTTAAAAAAATACTCTCCAAAGTTAGACGAAAAAAATCTATTTTTTTAGTAAAAAAATCATTTTATAAACTGAAAAGTAAAAATAAAAATTATAATTAAAATTTACTTAAAAATATTATTTTGCATTTAACCTATATTAATTATTATATGTATGAAAGAATATTCTCATACTAAATTCATTCAGTAAAAATTCTTTTTAATTCTATACTCCTTGTGTTTTTCCCTAACTTTTCGGCTCTTTCTAAAGATGCATCAATATTTTCACATATATTTTTTTACCTATCTTTTCAATAAATCCAGCCTTTTCCATAACATGATACGGTTGTTCATTCACATGCGAAAGTATTAATGTTAAACCACGTTTTTTTGACATATTTCTAATATTTCCTCTAATACCTCTAATCCTGAAATATCCATAACAGGAACATTACGCATTCTTATAATTAAAACATTTTTTTCCCTTCTCCATGTTCGAAGTTAGTAAACACGTTAGCCGCTCCGAAGAACAATGCTCCAAATATTTCATAAACTACTGTATTTTTTTAGGGACATATTTTTAAATCAACTTCTTCAGATAACTTATCATCATCAGATGAACCTTTGTAAGTCCATTGCCTAACTTCTGCAATATCAGACATACGTTTCAAGAATAAGAACGCAGCTAGTACCATACCGAATTCTATCGCAATTACTAAGTCAAAGAATAGAGTTAATAAAAACGTGATAATTAACACTGCTACATCACTCTTTGGTGCAGTTTTTATCATACGTACACAAATACGCCATCCACTCATATTATATCCTACGATTATTAATATAGCAGCCAAGCAACTCATAGGTATATACGATGCATATGGCATTAAAAATAACAGTATTAATAATAAAGTAAATGCGTGTACCATTCCAGCTACTGGTGTTCTACCACCATTTTTTACGTTCGCAGCTGTTCTAGCAATTGCACCTGTTGCAGGTATTCCTCCAAAAAGTGCCGACATAAAGTTCCCTACACCTTGGGCTACTAACTCTGCATTTGATTTATGCTTACTTCCTGTCATGCCATCAGATACTACAGCAGATAATAGTGATTCTATAGCGGCTAATATCGCGATTGTAAATGCCGGTAAAATCATCTCTCTGATTAGAGAAAATGAAATTGTAGGCATTGTAAAGCTAGGAAGCCCTGCTTTAATCGTATATAGATCACCAATAGTTTTAACCGGTAATTTGAAAATAGCTACTAAAAATGTTGTAACTAGTATTGCGATTAAAGAACCCGGTATTTTCTTAGACACCTTTGGCCAAACTATTTGAATTAGTATGGCAAGTAGTCCTATCGCTAAAGTGACAAAACTAATACTTTTTATATTATGCCCATAAGCTACTAATTTTCCAACAAACTCTGCAGGAACTGCTCCCATACTTAATCCTAGGAAATCTTTCACCTGACCGACTACTATTCCCATAGCAATTCCTAGTGTAAATCCAATAGTAATTGTTTTAGGAATGAACTTAATCAAGTCACCAAAGTGAAATATACCCATTAGAATTAACATAACTCCTGCCATTAGTGTTGCTACAGTTAATCCTGCAATCCCATGTTCTGCTATAATTCCATAAATAATAACGACAAATGCTGCAGTAGGCCCACCAATCTGAACCCTACTCCCACCTAAAAAATGAAATAAAAAAACCTGCAATAATCGCAGTATAAAGACCTTGTTCCGGGTTAACTCCAGATGCAATCGCCAAAGCAATCGACAAAGGCAATGCTATAACAGCTACTATCAAACCAGCAATTATATCTTTTAATAATTGTTCCTTTGTATAATTTTTTTCATTACACTAAACAACTTCGGCTTAAGATATTTAAATGAATTCATTTTCTCCTCCTACCTCCTGAGAATCTTTAGTATTACTAGTTTAGCACATAACTAATAAAAAAACTCTAGTTAAATTAGAAATCCTCTTGAAATATTTTAAAAATTTCCTGATATATTTTCTAAAAAAACTAAAAATAAAAATCTATTATATAATAAATTTTTATCTTGTTATAAATTTAAAAAAAGGCTTGAAAAAAATCACTTTTCAAGCCTTAAACAATCATCTATTATATTTTTTTACTTAAACTTCTTTTTGATGTCTCTTATTACATCTGCCAATAATTCATTATTTGCGGTATCGTACCAAGTTCCATCCATTTTATTTCTGAACCATGTTAACTGACGTTTTTGCATAACGGCGTGAATTCTGAGAAATAGCTGCAATAGTATCTTTTTTTAGAAACATTACCATTAAGATACGGAATCATCTCCTTATATCCTATTGCTCCTAGAGCTTGCAGTCCTTGGCCATATTCTTCTATGATTTCTTTAACTTCCTGCTCAAGTCCTTCTTCAAACATCAATTCAACACGCTTATTAATGCGATTGTATAGAATTTCTCTATCGGTATTAAGAACTATTAAAAATGGATTATAACAATCTAGAACAGTATCTCCATTGTTGTTTGTCGTTACAGATTTCTTTTTCATTCAGCACATAATTATATGCATTAATTACACGGCGATGATTTTCTAGGTCAATCGTATTATAAGTATCTGGATAGTTCTCTTTTTAGATATTCTCTAGCCATATCGACATCAATATCATAAGTTTTTTTCCTCTAAATCAGTAAACTCATAATTATTTAGAACAGCATTCATATAAAAAAACCAGTTCCACCGATTAATAAAGGCATCTTCCCTCGAGAATGTATTTCCTCAATTTTCTTACGTGCAAGTTTTTTTGAAAATCGTAGACAGAACAAGTATCAGTAGGTTCTAGTTCGTCTATTAAATGATGAACTACCCCATCCATTTCTTCTTTTTTTCACCTTTGCAGAACCTATATCAAATTTTTTTATAAATTTGAACACTATCTATTGAAATTATTTCACAATTGAACTCTTTTTGCAAGTTCTATACTAAGTGCCGTTTTCCCAACTGCAGTTGGCCCTACTATCGCTATTAAAAGGTATTTTCTCCATCTTATCTCCTACACTATACGCTTAAACATTTTTTTTCTAAATCTTTCTTCTCCATTTTTGTAATTATCGGACGTCCATGTGGACACGTAAATGGATTCTTACATTCATAAAGATCACTAATAACCTTATTCATCTCAACATCTGTAAGAACTTGATTGGCTTTTTATAGACATTTTACAACTCGCCATAGCAATTGCATCATTTCTTAATTCGTTGAAAGTTATATTGTTGTTTCTAAGAACTTTTTCAACAATAATCTTTATCATTTGCTCTTCGTCTTCTTCTATCCAACCAGGAAATTCACGAACAACATAAGAATTATCTCCAAACTCCTCAAAAAAATAATACCAAGTTCCTCGAATTTTTTTCTAAATTATTACGAACTTCAGCCGCTTCTTCTACAGAAAAAAATCAAACATAAGCGGTATTAACATCTGCTTTTTATAATTCTTTCTTTCGATAAATTCACGTTGTAATTTCTCATAATTATATCTTTCTGCAGCAGCATGCTCGATCTATAAGGAATAATTTATTATCAGCTTCTGACAAGATATATGTTTTAAAGATTTGTGCCAATACTTTTTAAATCAGGTAGCGTACGAACTTTTGTATCATCATCTTGAACAATTTTCGCATCTTTGATTTCATTAAAGTGACTATCATCTTTTACTACATTAGAAACTACTTCTTCTGTACGATCATCATAACTCGCGTTATCTTCTTTTTTTAGAGAAATTCATGAAGTTCTCGATTTCTTTTTTTAGTAGGTTTATCACCAAACTTATTTCTATTGTCTCGAGGATGTGAACTATAACTTAAATCTGGTAAATCGCTCTTAATTTTTTGAGTTTTGTTTCTTTGATTAAACGTGTTTTTCTTTACTTTGTACTGGTATTTTTTTCTTCAGCAGTATTCGTTAACAAATCGCCTCCAAAAAAAGAAATTCATCTTCTTGAATAACATGACTTGCTACTTCTGATCACCAGAGAAACTACTTTCAACCTCAGCTCTAATTCCAAGTTCCTTTGATTCCACAGAAAAAGCTGTTCTCATCTTGAACAGTACCAACTACTTCACTTTGCTTCACTGAAAAAATATTCTTGTCTTCTACATCTCCAAATTTATTATCTAGTTCATCTAAGAAATTTATTTTTTTCGATTTTCGCTTTTTTTCTTTTTTTCGTAAGAACATTATTCATTCCTTGTGGAATATATGTATAATTACTTAATCTTTCAGCGATAACTTCTTTGATTAGACGTATTAACTCCGCTTCTTTCGATAATCTCACTTCTTGCTTAGTTGGATGAACGTTAACATCTAATAAAAATCGGATCCATTTCTATATTAATAACACATAATGGATACCTATTTATCATTAATAGTGTTCCATAAGCATCGATAATAGCATTTTGAATTCCATAGTTTTTAATATAACGCCCATTGATAAAAATATTTATATAGTTCTTACTAGCTCTCGTCTCTTCTGGAACAGAAATATATCCGAATACTTTGTAATCATCGTTATTTCCACTGAATTCAATCATGTTTCTAGCGACACCCATATTATAGATTTTAGATAAAATCTTATGAACATCACCATCACCATATGTTTTAAAGGTAATCTTACCATCTACATGTAGTTCAAAAAGCTACATTAGGATAAGATAGAGCAAACTTATGAATAATATTAGTAATATTAGCTTGTTCTGTATGTGGATTACGCAGATATTTCAGCCTTGCCGGTGTATTGTAAAATAAATTTTCTACACTTAAATCAGTTCCTTTAATAGGTGCGTAATATTCCTCAGAAACTACTTTTTCCACCTTCAAGAACTAGCATCTTCCCTTGCGCTTCTCCTGCACAACTTTTTATCGTTACTTTACTCACAGATGAAATACTCGCTAATGCCTCACCTCTAAAACCTAGCGTTTCTATGTGAAATAAATCATAATCAGCACTTATTTTACTAGTTGCATGGCGTAAAAAATGCACGTGCCAAATCATCATTAGAAATACCACTACCATTATCAATAATTCTAATTTGTTGAATACCAAATTCCTTGATTATAACTTTAATATTTGTACTTCCTGCATCGATAGAGTTTTCTACAAGCTCTTTAACAACAGAAGAAGGTCTTTCGACTACTTCTCCCGCCGCTATTTTTATTTGATAGTTCTGCAGATAATATATTTATTTTTTTCCCATTTAATTTATTTCACATCCTCACTTATTTTTTTCTCTGTAATTCATAAAGAAGATTAAAAAGCCTGCATTGGAGTTGTTTCTAAGAAGTTTACACTCTCTAATTGCTTTTTTTAATTTCATCGAATTTCTCATTATCACCATCAAAAATCCAATTGTAATTTTGCATAATTTTTTTCCTGATTTCTCTTCAGCTTTTTAGCTGTTTTCTAATAGTTTTCTCTAATTCTTCTTTAAGTTCTTTTTTTCTAGTTCTTGACGAAGTTGTTGTCTTAAAAAAACTCTTCATCTACTTTTTACAACATCTTCTTTAACTACTCTACTACTAAATTCTTTTTTTCTAGTTCTTGACGTAGTTGTGCTCTTAAAGCTTCCTCGTCTATTTTTACAACTCCTTCTCTAACTACTTTACTACTATATTCTTTTTTTCTAGTTCTTGACGTATTTTTTTTCTCTTAACTTTTCTTCAGACTCTTGTGATGAAGTTTCATTTAATAATACCTTATTATATCTAGCATTATCAACAAGGTCCTCACTACCTTTATTTCCACTTTCTAATTCTCTTAATATCTTATTAGCACCTACGATAACATCTTCTGGAAGATGGGCAAGCTGTGCTACATGAATACCATAACTCTTTTCTATAGGGTCCTTCATTAATTTTTATATAAGAAGATTAGTTTTCCATGATCTTCTTTTGCAGAAACATGGATATTCTTTATTCCCTGGGTAATATTTTTCCAATTTTGTAAGCTCATGATAGTGAGTTGAAAAATAATGTTTTACATTTAATAGTATTATTAATATATTCTAATATCGATTGAGCTAAGGCAATACCATCATATGTCGATGTACCACGACCAATTTCATCAAAAAAATTAATAATGAATTTGCAGTAGATTCAACTAATGCATTTTTTTCGCCTCAATCATCTCAACCATGAACGTTGATTTACCTCCAGCAAGATCATCACTCGCCCCTATTCTCGTAAATATTTTATCGAAAATCGGTAAATTCGCAGAAGTCGCTGGAACAAACGATCCGATTTGTGCAAGAATCACTATAAGAGCAAGCTGTCTCATATAAGTAGATTTACCAGACATATTAGGGTCCTGTAATAAGCAAGATATTATTATCTTTATCTACTTTGCAATCATTACTAATATAACTATCAGCACTCACATTTCTTTTCAACAATCGGGTGACGACCATCTACAATATCGATAATATTATTATCATTGAATTCAGGTTTCACATAACCATATTCTTCCGCTACATCAGATAATGAAACGAACACATCAATATCACTTAGAGTATTCGCAACTCTTTGCAGTCTTACTATATAATTATGAATCTTTGTCTTAACTTCTTGAAACAATTGTAATTCTAACTCTTCGATTTTTTTGTCTTAGAATTCACAATATGTTCTTCAACTTTTTTTCAGCTCTTCAGATACGAATCTCTCACAGTTAGAAAGTGTTTGTTTCCTATGATAACCTAGTTCTGTTGGATCTATAGTCTTAAGCCCCACTTTAGACACCTCGATAAAGTAACCGAAAAATCTTATTGTATCCAACTTTTTAGATTTTTTTAACCCCAGTTCTCTTTTTTTCACGTTCTTCAATTTCTAGTAATATTCTATTTCCATTCTTACTAGCATTTTTTTATAACTATCTAATTCTTCATTAAAACCTAATTTAATTACATTTCCATCTTTAACTGTTTGACCAGCTTCTTCATGGATTGTCTCTTCAAGATAGTCGTATAAATCTGTTAATTCGTCGATATTCTCTGCAATATCTTTTTAGTTTATTAGATTCAAATCCTAATAACAATTTCTTAATTTCTGGTATTTGAGCCAGTGTTTTCTTTAGATTTAATAATTCCTTAGGACTTACAATATTATAAGAAACTTTTGTAGAAATTCTCTCAAGGTCATATACTTCTTTCAAACTAGTTTTCACATCAGCTTTTTTTCAAAGTAATGTCTAGTAAAAATCTTCTACAATTTCCTGACGTTTTTTTAATTTCTTTAAGATCTAGTAATGGATTTTCTAACCATTTTTTTAAGTTTTCTTGAACCCGCAGCTGTTGATGTTTTATCTACAATGCTAAGAAGAGAACCTTTTTTTCCCACCATTAGCCATGTTTTTGAGTAACTTCTAAGTTTTTTTAACGAATAGTTCGTCATATAAACAAACTTATCCTTGAAATATACTTCGAAATCTTTTTAGGCTTGAAATATCTTTATTTTGAGTTTTTTTCGATATAATCTAAAAAGAACATCACATGCAATACGAAGATTACTATCAGTAATATTACTTGTTTTTTTTCCTTAGTAATATCATTAGTTAATTCAACTTCAGTAATATAAGCACTAATATCCAACTCTCGATCTTTTATGCTAATTACTTCTTTAATATTATTTTTTTAGTACTTCATCTTGCAGGTCAGCCATAGTTTTTTTAGTACAGTACAACGGCTATCCCCAGTCATAATGTCACAAAATGCAAAGTAGATATTATTATCCTTTACATATGCACTACCTAGATAGTTATTTTTCATCATAATTTTTTTGTAGTTCATATAAGTTCCCGGGGTGATTACCTGAACTACCTTACGCTCTACGATTTTCCCTTGACCAGGTTCAGAAACTTGTTCACATATAGCTACTTTATATCCATTATTTACTAAAGTATCAATGTAAGCTGCTGATGAGTGAAATGGAACTCCACACATAGGAATTTTTTTCAGCTCCTCCATCACGAGCAGTTAAAGTTATTTCTAATATTTTTTTGACGCTCTAGTCGCATCTTCAAAGAACATCTCATAAAAAAATCACCAAGACGGTAAAAATACAAATGCATCTTGATAATCTTTTTTTATCTTCAGATATTGTTCTATCATTGGAGTATATTTCATCTCAAAAGTTCCTTTCTCTTTATTTCTTCCATGTATTTATAACATATATAATTTTTAGCATAAATCGTTATTTTTTTTAGTAGTGTGACATGTGGTAAAACATATAAATGATAAAAAAATTGAATAGATGAAAGTGACTCAAAAATCATAATTTCTCCGAAATCATGATTTTTTTGAGTCATCATCATATTTCAATTAAGTAATTTTGTTGAACAGCTTTTATTTTTTTAATAAAATTATATTACTATAGCTGTAGCGATAAAAAAAGATTAAAAAAATAATCTTAGTTTTTTTAATTTTTTTGTATTAGCCTATAGTTCTAATCAAATCATAGTTATAGAATTTTTATATTTCTTCTAGCCGATTTATCCTTATCTAATAAATTATTAACAACAAGGTAATCCAACGCTTTTTTTTACTGTTTGTTTATGATACCCTGTTATTTCAGCTATATCAGTTGCTGTTGCTATTGGTTCTCTAAATGTTGCTAACCAAATATCTGAATGAACTGATGTTTTACATTTATTTAATCCTGTAGATGCAAGAGTTTCTGCAGTTTCTATTTTTTTCTATAATTTTATTAGCCATTCTTTCGCTTGCATTCAAGAAGAAAAATTATCCAACTTACCCAACTTGGTGTTTCTCCCCTTGTTTCATTTAAAGTATTATAGTATCTAATTCTTTCCACTTCTAACTCTTCACTAACAAAAAAATAATGGAGCTTCCATTATTTTTTTCTTTTATTGCCATCAAAACTATCAATATACGCCCTAATCTACCATTACCATCTAAAAATGGATGAATAGATTCAAATTGAGCATGCATTATCGCTATTCTAAGAAGTGAATCTATTTGGTGATCAAATAATTCTTTATCCTCATCTACCTTTTTATCGAAATCTCTATGATATTCTCCATTTATAAAATATTCTAGATTCGTCATATATTCATTTATTAAATTTGCATTTATTGGAATATAAACAGCATTTTTCTATTTTTTTATCTGGTCCAATAAAGTTTTGTATTTTTTTCTAAATTCTCCTTTATTCGAAACCGTTCCTCTATCATCTTCCATTAAAATAGCATGTAATTCTTTAATCATTCTGGTAGAAATTACATCACCACTTTTTTTATCAATTTAACTCCATGTTTTATTGCTTTATGATGGTTAAGCACTTCTGTTTGTTGCCAAGATTTATTTTTTTACTTTTTATTTTCCATAATTTCATAAAATGTAACTTGTGTCCCTTCAATTCTAGTAGATTGAACTGATTCATTAAGCGTTAGCAAACTTAATATCGGCTTATTTACTATCGATTTTTCTTAAAAATTGTGTCAAGCTTTTCCTATTTTTTTTATTGACACTTGATAGTTTTTTTAAAAGATTTCTATAGCATCTTTATTTTTGTATTTCTATTGGTAATTTTTTTATTCCTATTAACATCTCCTGATACTCCTTAGTATATTTTTTTTCTTTTTTTATACTATGATTAATTAAAAATATACTTTTTGTTAGAATTACAACTCTTTTAGATTTGTATATTAAAAATTAATTTCTATACGAGAATCAAATGAAACATTGTATAATTAAGTTCATAAACGATGCAAAAAAACATACAATAAAAAAATACTTGTAAATAAGTGAAAAAAAGGGGTTATTGTATGTCTGAGAAAAAAATATTACAAGTAACATGTGCAACAGGAACTTAAAAAGAAGGAGCTAAAAAAATTAGCAGCCTCTTTTTCTAGTTCCCACTGCTGTGGCTACTTCAATATGAAAGGGGCTGATGCTTATGCTCATAAGTATCAAAAATCTTGAAGAAAGGAGTAGCAAGTTGTCAGCTTACGAAATTATACAGACGATTATTGGAATAAATCTATTGATTGTTTCAGTAGTTAGTGCATGTGTTGTAGCATTAAAAAAAGACAATAAAAAAATAACCATCTTAAACTGGTACTGAACCCAAAAAAATTGGACAAAAATATTTAGTTATATTTGTTTAGTATTTTAAATTTTAAAGTCAGTAAATTTTATTACTTTTTAGTGACTTTCATTCCTTACAGTTATTTTAGATTTTTCAAACTATTTAGTCAAGGATTTTTTTAAAAGGCGTAGCCCTTGTCCTTGACTAAATAGGAGAGAAATCTAAACTGTAAAAGGGAATGAAAGTCTCTTTTTATTTATATTTGTTTCTATTAATTTTTTTCTATAGTTTACGGGACTTAATCCACCTAAGTTCAACTTTATTCTTTCCTCATTATAATATTTTTATATAATCTATGATAGCTTCTTTTTAATTCATATTTGTTCTTGAAAGTATTCTCGAATCCGTAATACATCTCAGATTTTAAAACTCCAAAGAAAGATTCCATAAATGCATTATCTGCTGATGTTCCCTTTCTAGACATTGATTGCGTAATACCTTTTGTTTTAAGGGATTGTCTATATGAAATATGTTGATATTGCCAACCTTGATCACTATGAAGTATCATACCATCGTATCTTTTATCTTGAAGCTGCGATAACATCTCATGCTGTTGTTCCATATTAGGTGAAAATGAAATATTATAAGCTATTATCTCCGCGTTATATCCATCAATTATAGGTGCTAAATAAACTTTATCCTCTCCAACCTTGAATTGAGTTACATCTGTATAACATTTCTTTAACGGTTCTGAGGCGAAGAAATCTCTATCTATTATATTATCTGCGATTTTTTTCCAATTTCTCCTTTATAAGAGTTGTATTTCCTAGTAGGTCTTACGAATGACAATACACCTAGTTTTCTCGTTAATCTTAAAAACTTTTTTTATGATTTACTATAAATCCCATATTTTTTTAAGTTCTAATGTTATTCTTCTATAACCATATCTATATTTGTTCTTTTCCTGAATTAATAGAATAGCTTCTTCTATATTTTTTTATTTTTTTATCTTTGTCTTCTTTATTTTTTTTGTATAATAATATGATGAACGAGATAAGCCTAAAAATTTTTTTAATAGTATATTTAATCTATGTGTTTGCTTTTAATTCTTCTACTATTTTTTTGTTTTCTCTTCGTTTGAGATTGTTTTAACCTTATCTCCCTCAACTTTTTTTAAAACTGCATTTTCCGCACGTAGATACTCAAGTTCCTTCTCTAATTGTTCTACTTTTTGACAATTCATTTTTTTCTATCTTTTTATTATTATTTTTTTCATCTTACTAGTTCTTCCTCTCGGTTTCTCTAGTATATTATACCCGTTTTTCTTTAAATTTTTGAAATCCAATTACTAAGTAAAGCAGGATTTGGTAATGCGTACTTTAATGAAGTAGATTTTTATAGAATGTCCTAATATTAAAACTTCATTGATTATATCTAATTTCAATTCTGGTGGATAATAATTATTTTTTTCCCTTTAATCAGTACTGTTTCACCATGTATATCAGCCAATTTGACCATGTACCTCACATTACTAGGATCAATTTTTAAACTTTTTTTAGATAGTTCTTTGTATGAGTATCCTTCTTTATTAAGTCTATACATTTCTATCTTATTTTCATCTGTTAATTTCATAATAAATAGCCCTCCAAAAATTTGTCCAAATTTTGGGGGCTATTACCACTTTAGCGGGTTAGATGGTTATGTCTATAATCAATTAATCAGAGCCACCGTCTTTACAACGGCTCTCTCTTTTATATGTATATTCTAGCATAGATAAAATAGAAAAAGCAATAATTTTAACACCTTTAGTAATAGTACATTTTTATCTCATATTTTTTTAATTTCAAATGATTCTAACTATTAGAAATCAAATTCGACTCCAGTTTTGTTTTCTTTATAGAATTTAGTCATATACTCATCTCTAACATATTTATCCATTGGATCATCATACAATGCAATAGAGGCATCTAACTCTCTGAATAGTTTGTTAGCTAATTCTACTCCCTCTACATTATTTAATCTTAACTTAATTTGAATAAGAACTCCATAAAAATCTAATATAAAAAAATCTTATTTAATCCGGGAACTACATTTCCTATTGTCTTTAGTAAATTAATCGCCTCATAACACCTTTTCTTGTGCTTCTTCATAATATCCACATCTTGATAGATAAGAAATCGAAGAGAGTAAAGTATAAAATGTTGTAACTATAGGTATTTGATCCAACATTTCGACTCCAGGTTTGAAATTCAGATTTTCCGTGATAATCCTTCTTATATATTCTATAGTAATTTCATCTACTTTACCAAATCCAAACATAGTATTTAAAGCTAACTGTTCTTCATAACTCAACTTATTAACACTTTGAAAAATGTTTTTAAAAAGAAATCTATTATTTTCCTTTATAATTTCTGGTACTACACCTGGTTTAATTCCTTGAGTGATTCTTGCTATACTAAGTCTTTCTTTAAGTGTAATATTTTCTTCTTTTAACTTTCTTGTAGCAAGTGTTAAAACTGCTGAAGGATTCCCTTCTCGAAGGAGCTGATAAGCTTCTGTTAATATTACAGCACCACTATCCTTTATAGACGACTTTAATGCTAACATATAATCGATATAATCCACACCTAGATTTTCCAACAACTTCTCTAATACGGCGATAGAAACACTTGTCTCGTCAGCTTCAAAACGTCTTAACGTCTGCGTAGAAATAATATCTCCAGCCACTTCTTTTTAGCTTTAATCCTCTTTCTAAACGCAACTTTTTTTAAATATTTTTTTCCATGTTCAGATTTATTATTCATAAATTTTTCCTCTACACCATGCTATCTTCACTTCTTAATCTATATATACTGTTTTACAACATTTACAAAAACAACTAATAAATTTAAAGTTTTTCTTTATTATATTATTTTCTTTATAAAGTTATATCCATTATATATATATATATATATTGTCAAGTATTTTTAATATAAAAATCCAGAAATTTTTTTATAACAATTATTATTTATTTAACCATTAGTTTTTTTGCAAATTATCTTTTTGAAATTTGTTCTTTTAAACCTCTAAACATTTCTAATAAACATAAAAAAATTAGATTCATCAAAAGTCAGACTAATGTAAAAAATAGACTACAGAACAATTAACGCTCTATAGTCTATTTAAAAATAATATTAAATATTATCTATTTTTTTCTTCTTAAAAGCTACAGCCCCGAATAATCCTACGATTGCTGCTAAGAATCCATAAGAAGTTGTTTGTAATCCTGTGTTTGGTAATGCTTTACCTTCTTTTCTGTTACTTACAGGTTTTTGCAGCTACTTCTCCAGCTTCAGATTTAACTTCAGTTGAACTTTCTTTTGCTTTTTTTGTCCCTGAGCAAATGGATTCCAACTGTTATCGTTTTCAGATTTTTGTCGTTTCTTTTTTTTATCACCTTTCGGTATTTCACTTGGTTTTTAATGTTTCTTCTTTTTCCTGGTTTTGACATTTCACTTGGTTTTAATGTTTCTTCTTTTCCTGGTTTTGACATTTCACTTGGTTTTAATGTTTCTTCTTTTCCTGGTTTTGACATTTCACCTGGTTTTTAATGTTTCTTCTTTTCCTGGTTTTGACGTTTCACCTGGTTTTAATGTTTCTTCTTTTCCTGGTTTTGGTGATTCACCTGATTTTGGTGTTTCACTTGGTTTTAGTAGTTGGAACTGTATCCCAAACTGCTGGTCCCTCACGGCGAACATCTTCATTTCCTACTTCAAACCATCCATCTTCAGTGTAAATATCTTCTAGTTTCGTTTTATCTTTTCCATCTATACTAATCACGTTATATACACCAGGTTCTAAGTTCTCTGTTCGAACATAAATTACTCTATTTCCATTACTATCATATTCATGGGTGAATCTAGAAGCATTATGATCAAAATAAACATCCCCATTTCTTACTAGTAATATGGAATCATCTTTAAGTTCTTTATCGGTTGCTTTAATTGTATACTTAATAACAGTCCCTTTTTTCACCTTTTTATAATTTGCAAATACTCCAACTTTTTTACCTTGTAATTGAGGACTACCAATTGGCTCTTCCGTTCTCACTCCAATGAAGACTTGAGATTGTTTATCATAAGGAATTAAATCTTTTCTTTCTATTATTTTAGGCATTCCATTTGAATCCGTAAAACTAATCTCGTAAGGCTTCCAAACTCCATTTTCTAGATTTTTAACTGCATAATCGCCTATGAAATATTTCCCATCTTTAGTATATAATGTTATGTGAGTTGTAGCATTACCAGTCTTATCATTAAATAACGATACACTTGCATGTGTAAAAATCATTGTATGCTAAACCTTCCTTACTCATAAATTTAACAACAACTTTCCCATCAGGAGTTACTTCACTTGATAATGACTCAATATATTTTCCAACTAATGACGGAGTAGTTGTTGATTTAGGTTTTTCACCATCCCCTTCTACTTTCAGTTGCTCTACTTTTTGGTTGTTCAACTTTAGGCTGTTCTGCTTTCGGTTGCTCTACTTTAGGTTCTTCAACTTTATCAGCTCTGTATACAGATTTACCAGCCGGGTTTAGATCAAACTCAAAATTACTTAAATCACCTTTTTGTTAAATCTAAATCGTAAAGTTGTCTTAAATAGTAATGCCCAGGATCTGCATTTTTTTGAAGTTTTTTTAAAAATATAATACATCGTTTCCTTCACTGTCTATTGTACTATCTACATCAAAAGAACCTCCCTTCTCTTCTAGGTCCCCATATTTTTTTTGTCGACATTGAAATCTTACCAGGTAATTCTTTATAATGATATACTAAAACAGCTTTCCCTGCTATTCTTTCAGCTTCACTACCTGGTTTATTAGGACTATAATATTCTTTCAACATTTTATCCGCAAATCTTTCTAAACCTTTTTTTTATACTTAACTGTAACTTTTTAATACATCATTACCACCTACTTGTGATTTGTCTGAATATACTAAATAATCTTTATCTCCTAATTCTGGCAACTTAGTTTCACTTAGGTTCTTTATTTTTTTGTTTTATTATCATATTTATATAAATCTTTTCTACTTAAACTAATTCCAGGACCATCTCCTGCAGCTCCATTTTCCTCTTTGCTATCAGTATAAATGTTCTCACTAGTGAAATCATTATTTTTTTAAAAACTATTTGAAAGGAAAAATATTATTTAATAAATAGTTACCACCTGTAAGTTTTACTAGTATCTGCCAGGTAAGAATTCTTTACTGTTCCTTTTTTTAACATTTAGTTCATACTTACTTCCGTTCGCTTCGTTTATATATTCAACTGAACCTACAGATAAATCATCACTTGAAGTTTGGATATTTAGATTTTTTTATTGTTGTCTAAAGAAATATCTTTTAATGTATAGTCAACAAAACTGTCAACTTTCTTCTTATTGATGTTTTCATGACCCCATCCACCTTCATATACTTTATTAAAAAGCTAAAGGATTGCTAGTAGTTACAATCTTCTCTCTTTCACTCGGATGAGTACTTGGGTGTGGGCTGCTAGGTAATGTACTCGGATGCGGTGTATTTGGTGTATCCGCTGCGAAAAATATCTGCTTGAGGTATTACTACTCCAGCAGCAGTTAAAAAAATGATGCAATAGCTGCACTTGTTAATAATTTTTTTCTTCATCTATTTTTTTCTCCTTTTTTTAAAAATAATAACTAAAATGTCAATATAATAAGACAATTATATTTTACTATAAATACTTAGATAAATTATAAAATGTTACAAAAAAATTAATGTTTCTAATGTTTTTTTATAATACTTTTCTTTATAAAAAGTTACAAATTTGTAACTAAGAAATATTGACTATGCTAAACTTTCAGTCTTATAAAAAAATAGGGAGTGACTCAAAAATCCCGATTTCTTAAGAAATCGATTTGTTGAATCACCCTCGCTCTTGACAAAGATCCTCAAAAGATACAGAGTTTTATTAAAACTTCCAAAAACAAATTTAGATATTAATAAAGCTCTGTATTAAATCGTTAATTCATTACTTTTTTTTATCACTAGTTTTTAAATAATCAAGTCATAATTACTTCAACTATAGATATTTCTCAAATTCTTTCTCGCTTATATTTAATTTGCTAGCTCCCATTTCTTTCGTCAGGAGTCCTCCTTTTTACTAAATCTGCGATCATATTTATTGTTTTTTTCTCTTTCTTGTGCTATCCCTTGTTCAAGTCCTCGTTGTAATCCTTGTTCTAATCCCTGTTCTTTCGCCTGCTCTTGCGCTTCTTTTTATATACGCTAGATGCGCATTCCAGCCATCCCAAGCTCTTGTGTATTCATCAAACATAGCTTTATCCTCCTTACTCCACTCTTTTTACATCTAGTATTCTATCCGCCTTCGTTATTATGTTCCCTGGTTGGTGTGTAAATGGTTTATTCCCAAATAATTCCATCCAACGTACTTTTATTATAACTTGCTTTCATCTCTGGTTTGTATTTTTTTCAATTCTAAAAAAATGCTATTTGTAATAGATTTCTTTTCTCTTCTATTCCTTTTTACTCTGACTTTCAATTCTTCTTTTTGTTTCACTATCTCTTAGACTAAAAATTGTGAATTGCCCTGTCATCTTCGAAATAGTTTTCTTCTGTTATCGCTACGGCGTAAACGGGTATTAATTCTCGAGATAAATAGTGTGTGTCTATTCCATCTTTTTTTATACTCATCTAAGTTTTTGCGATACTTGGGATCAACTCAAAAATCGTGATTTCACAGAAATCAATTTTGTCGAGTTACCCCCACAGAATTTATTAGACATCCAAAAAGCTTTTTTTAATGAGAATTTGGATGTCAATATTAGTATTTATTTGTTACTTTTTGTAATTTAAACTTACTGGGTCACAATCACTTCAACTATAGATATTTCTCAAATTCTTTCTCAGATACTCCTAGTTCTTTACACGCATATTCTTTTTGTTATCATACCTTTATTCACTAAATCTATCAGCGTACCTAATCTTCCTTCTTCTCTTCCTTTTTCTCTTCCTTGTTGAAGCCCTTGTTCAATCCCTTGTTCTTTCGCCTGCTCTTGCGCTTCTTTTACATACGCTAGGTGCGCATTCCAGCCATCCCAAGCTCTTGTGTATTCATCAAACATAGCTTTATCCTCCTTACTCCACTCTTTTACATCTAGTATTCTATCCGCCTTCGTTATTATGTTCCCTGGTTGGTGTGTAAATGGTTTATTCCCAAATAATTCCATCCAACGTACTTTATTATAACTTGCTTTCATCTCTGGTTTGTATTTTTTTCAATTCTAAAAAAATGCTATTTGTACTAGATTTCTTTTCTCTTCTATTCCTTTTTACTCTGACTTTCAATTCTTCTTTTTGTTTCACTATCTCTTAGACTAAAAATTGTGAATTGCTCTGTCATCTTCAAAATAGTTTTTCTTCCGTTATCGCTACGGCGTAAACGGGTATTAATTCTCGAGATAAATAGTGTGTGTCTATTCCATCTTTTTTTATACTCATCTAAGTTTTTGCGATACTTGTTCACAGATGTATAACCACAATCTTTTTATAAAAATCAACCTGCATAGCTACTTGTATTTCTATGACGACTTGTGTTTTATCATTTAATTCCGCAAGTACATCTACTTGTGTTGTGAAATTTGGTAAGATTTTACTAGTTGTTACGTGTATCTGTGTCCCATCTAATATTTTCACACTTTCGACCGGTAATTCTAAAAATATCACGAATAAATTCCGCGGTTATTTCTGTATCGCTAAATATTTTTTTCGCCATTAAATCCATCATTGGTCGTGCGTCTTTATGTCTTATGTTTTCCATATTGAAAACCTCCCTATTTATTATTTTTTTTCATACATGTATTTAATTTTACATAATCCCTAATAATTCTTCACCTTCATTATACTCCATGAAAGCTATTTTTTTTCTAATGATAACATTAATTTTTTATATAATTTCCCCTCTTATTGTTTAGAATAGGGTTGATCCAAAAGTACTAGCTTTTTAAAAAATAGATTACATGAAAACTCATAGACGCAGTGGTTTATTGATATCTAAATTCGCTTTTTTTAAAAAGCTTTTTTTAAATATCTAATAAACTATGCGAAAAATCGATTTCTTCGAAATCGCGATTTTGTCGAGTCACTCACATTACATACTGACTTTGTAGTTAAAAATATCTGATTATAAAAACTATTTAATTTCTTTTTTTAGGATAAATATTGTATAATTACATCAAAGGAGTTGACTTATGTTAAATTTCATAAAAAAATAAAACAAATTTATCAATATTGATTTTTTTATTTTATATTTAGCTTTTCTAGTTTATTATTTATATTACTAGCTGAATATAATAACAATAAAACACCCTACATTATTCCTTAAGCAATTTGTTTTCTATTTAATTGGTCTTGGAATAATATATTTACTTCAAAAAAATACCAATAGATTATATAGAAAAAAATTCTCTATAGCATTCTATTTATTCGCACTTGTTCTTTTGGTTGGGATATTCTTAGTACCTAATAATTTTGCTCCTATCGTAAATGGTGCACGTAGTTGGTACAATCTCGGACTATTCACTTTACAACCTTCAGAATTTGGTAAAAATAGCAACTGTCGCAATGATTAGTATGTTGATAAAAGAAAAAGAGTTTTTAAAGATAATACAGATACTGTAAAACTTTTTAAAAAAATATCATTAATAATTTCAATACCTTTCGTACTAGTTCTAAAAGAAAATGACTTAGGTAATGGTTTATTTTTCATCTTTTTATTCTTAGGTTTAGTATTTTTAGTCTGCAATAAAGGAAAGACATTATTTAGAATTTACTCTGTAGTTATAGCTGGACTAGCAATTATTATTCTTGCTGCCTTATATTTCCCAAGGCTTCTTAATCTAGTTGGATTAAAAATCTTATCAGCTTAATCGTATCCTTTCATGGTTAAATCCTGAAGCTTACAAGCTAGATTACTCTTACCAAATCACTCAAGTTCTTAATGAGATTAAATTAGGTGGACTTACAGGAACATTCGCTAAAAAAATAAAAAAACTATATAGATGAACAATTTAATGATTTTTATCTTTTCTATAGTTGCTAAAAAACTTTGGATTTATCGGTGCTGCAATATTCTTAACTATCTTCTTTATATTCATACTAAGATTATTCAATATAATGAAAAAAATGCGAACAAGGTAACTACAGCTATTACTTCATTCTATTAGCTATTTGTAGTTTTTGCTTCTCATTCTTCATCAATATTTTTTTCAACACTTAGTATTATTCCTGTAATTGGTATAAGCATGCCATTTATAAGTTATGGTGGAAGTTCATTAATAGCCAATAGTATTCTCTTTGGAATAATTGTTAAAAATTAATGCTACTATACACGAAGAATATTTGGAAGATGAATATTACGAAAAACTATGAAGAAGAATATGATGAAGCTCAATATATTGATGATTCTCATCCTTTAGATCCTGTATATGATAATAACAACAATAACTATTACGAGGAAGAACCTCAACAATATAGAAGAAGTAAAAAGAAAAAGATAAAAAAATGAGGATAGAAATTTTTTTCTATCCTCATTTTTTTCGTTTTATTTTTCTTACATCTTCAATGAATTTATCATCGATAGTTTCTAATAATTTTTCCTAAAAATTGATTTAGCTGCGTAGTAGTCACGGATATCGAATACTGCATTGTGAGTGTGAATATAACGTGCACAAATACCAATTACAGTTGTTGGAATACCATTTAATGCTTGGTGAATATTACCCGCATCTGTTCCTCCTGGTGAAGTGAAGTACTGGTATTTAATTCCATTTTTCTTCAGCAAGTGCTACGATTTTTTTTCTCATGTTAGCACGAAGTACCATAGTTCTATCAACTAATCTTACTAAGAATCCTTCTCCTAAGCGTCCGTTACTAGTTTCTTTTTCCGTCCATATCGTTTGCCGGACTACAGTCTACAACGAAACATACATCAGGTTTAATCATATTTGCTGCCACAGTTGCTCCACGAAGACCTACTTCTTCTTGAACAGTAGCACAAACTACTAGGTTGAAGTCTAATTCTTTTTCAGTAAATTCTTCTAAGATTTCTGTAATAATTACACATCCGTAACGGTTATCAATAGCTTTACTCATAAATCTGTTTTCAGTAAGTTGTTCGAATGTTGTTTTTGGTGTAACAAATGCACCTTCGCGAATTCCCATTTCTAAAGCTTCTTCTCTTGAAGATGCACCTACATCTATAGTCATATCGCTAATTTTTACATTTTGCGCTACTCCTGCAGTGAAGTGTTTAGGAATTGAACCTATTACTCCAGTGAATTTTTTTCCTTCATATGAAGTTACTGTGTAAGTTTGAGCTAAAAAGAACATCTTCCCTAAAACCACCAAGTGTTTCAAATTTAAGCATACCATTCGGTAATACTTTTGTTACGATAAATCCAACTTCATCCATGTGAGCTGCTATCATAACTGTTTTAGCATTTTCTTTTTTTAGACTTCTTAATAGCATAGATTCCACCAAGATTATCAAACTTAATCTCATCAGCATATTTAGATAAATTTTCTTCTAAATATTTTGAAATTTCACTTTCAAATCCTGATGTTCCGTCTAACATTGTTAATTCTCTGAATCTTTCTATTGATTTACTCATTTTCTTATACCTCTTTTATGTACTCTATTGTTTCACTTTCTTTATCATAACGTACTTCATATTCGATATTGTTATTGTCAAAAATAGAACATTAAATATGAGTTTTTCTTTTAAGTTTAGCGTATAGCTATCTATAACATCATAACCTAATGCAATTAATTTGTTTCTGCACCTGTCTATGCGATCATTATTTAATTCTTGCTCTTCTGTTTTTTTGATAAACACGATATCCTGCATAAACTGCAGCTAATGGCAATAATATTCTTTTTTTAATTTCATATTTTACCTCTTATCTGAATTCATCACATAACGAGTTAAATAATTCCTCACTAAGTTCTAGGTTTTGATGAGCAATAGGTTCATCTCGTTTATAATTACGTAAAGTGTCTTCGTAATGAGGTTTTTTTCTCATTCTTATAGATTACCCCTGTTACAAGATCATTGTATTCTTCTAAGACTCTATACGCTTCTAATTTATTAGTATTATCATAACCTTCAATATCAGAAAGTTTTTGTTAAGTGTTCTTTATACCAAGCTGGCGTATTTTTTTGTAGTTATATGTTTTTACATGGGCTGAACACGTTAACTAGTGAGAATCCATCATGATTAACAGCTTCTTCGAAGATTTGCATCATTTCTTTCATATCACCAGTGAATGCTTGCGCTAAAAAAATGTAACTTCACAAGATAAGGCAATTTTCATAGCTGATAATGGTTTTTTTCCATTACACCTTCTAGAGTTGTTGTCGTCACTAAACCTTCATCAGATTTAGGCGACATTTGACCTTTTGTTAAAGCGTAAAGTTGGTTATCCATTACTACGTATGTCATGTTTACGTTACGTTTCATAGCGTGAACAGCATGTCCAATTCCGATAGCATATCCATCACCATCTCCACCCATGGCGAAAACTGTTAGATCTTGGTTAGCTAGTTTTATCCCTTGAGCAATTGGTAGTGAACGTCCGTGTAATCCTTGAACTCCATATGCTCTTGTATATCCACTAATTTTCCCAGAACATCCAATCCCTGCTGAGATTACAACATTTTTCAGGTTTAATTCCTAAATTTACAACAGCTCTATTTATACCCGCAAGTACCGAGAAGTCTCCACAACCGGCACACCAATCGGGCTTAACATCGTTTTTTTATAATCTTTTTAATGTTACTTTCAAATTATTTCTCCTCCTCTAGTAATTGTTCAACAAGTTCGTGAGTATAATAGATGTCTCCATCATATTTTTAGCAAACTACCAATTTTTTTCTGAATTGTGATATTTACTCGCTATTACTGTACGTAACTGTTTATTGTGGTTGTGCTCGACAATATAAATTTTTTTCTATATTTATCAAATACATCACGAATAGGCTGAGCAACTGGATAAATTTGACGAATGTGCATAGTATCAATCTTCATACCTTGTTCTTGTAATTGCTTAGCAGCTTTATTTAGAACTCCATATGTTGAATTTACACCTACTAATAGAATATCTTTTTCATCGTTATATTCATTTAGTTCGAATGGTTTTTCTACTAATGCAGATTCAATCTTATTAGAACGTTTTTTTCTTTTTTTGACGTACTGTGTTACGCTTAACTTCAGAAGGTAATCCTACAACAGAGTGTTCATAACTGTTCGCATTGTGGATTCCACCTTTTTGACCTGGAATAGTTCTATTCGAAACTAATACATCAGTCGCATAACGTTTGAAGTAAATAATATCTTCTTCTGTGATTTCTTCTTGTTTTAATAGATTACCACGATCGATTTGAACCTTACTAAAAATCAAAGTTAGGAACTGTAGATTTGTTCATACCTAATTGTAAGTCCATTAAGACAATAACGGGTGTTTGATATTTTTTTCTGCCATATTGAACGCATCAATCATAGTGTAGAAACAATCTTCTACAGATGTTGGAGCTAATACAATACGAGAAGCATCTCCTGTTCCACCATAAACTGCGTGGAAAATATCTGATTGCTCAGTTTTTGTCGGAAGCCCTGAAGAAGGTCCACCCCTTTGAACGTCGACTATAACAACTGGTTGCTCTGCCATCGCTGCCATACCCAAGAACTCAGTCATTAATGAAATACCAGGTCCTGAAGTAGCTGTCATAGCACGAACACCTGCGAAGTTCGCTCCAATAGCTACACCTAACGCTGCAATCTCATCTTCTGTTTGGATATATGCACCGTTTACTAGTGGAAGTTTATCGAATAAGTATTCCATAATTTCCGTAGCCGGTGTAATTGGATATCCTGCATACATTCTACATCCTGCTGCTAGTGCACCAAGACCCGCTGCATGGTTACCAACTAGCCACATATTCTTGTGAGTTGGATTTAATTTTTTTAGATAATACTTATCATTAATATTATTTTTCAGCCATGAAATCGTTCATAATTTCACGACCTTTATCGAAGGCTTGAATGTTAGTATTTACGATTTCTTCACCTTTACTAGAGAATTTTTGCTTCAATCATATCGTAGAATATTTTTTTGAATCAATATCTAATAATGCTGAACAAATCCCAAGTGTAATAATGTTTTTTTAATAATTGGATTTGCAATCTCTTTTTGCTAAATCAGTAATTGGGAATACCGCAACTAATCCTTTAATTTCTTCTGAAATTTCTGGTTTAATTTTAGCGTCCGCAATAATAATACTGTTTTCATCCAATTCTGGAATATAACTATCTAATGTAGCTTGGTCAAAGGCTATAAGAATATCTGTCTTATAGTCAATAACATTAATTCTTTCTTCTGAAATACAAATTTTACTATTACTGTGTCCACCTTTAATTCTACTTGCGAAGTCTCTTGTAGAATACATGTGATAACCTAGTGTATTTATTACCGTAGAGAAGATTTCGGCTGTACTTTCTAGCCCTTCACCTTGTTCTCCACCAATTTTTCCATCCTAATTTATTAATCATATAATCTCCTTTAATCTCTTTCATTAGAAATTTAATCGTTGATTTCTCAATACTTTATTTTACCATATTTAAGAAAAATTTTTTTCCATCCAATAATATTTATTATCAGTACAATAACTCTTGAAAAAAATATTATAGTTTCATATTTTTTTCTGATATAGACTACTAATATATTTTTTTAAAAAATTTGTATAATATTTAGGCAGAACTTTAACTTTTAATATTTTTATTTTATAAAATATTATATTTCTATTCTTACAAATATTATTTTATCTCGATATTTTTAAATATTCTATATTCAAATTCACAAAAATTTCCTCTAAAGGGCTGATTCAAAAGTCCTAAAAATTTAACAAAAATTCATATAATAACTCCTAGACGCAGTGGTTTATTGATATCTAAATTCGCTTTATAAAAAGCTTTTTAGATATCTAATAAACTTTTGCGAGGGTAACTCGACAAAATCGATTTCTTCGAAATCACGATTTTTTTGAGTCACTCCCTCTTTATCATTTCTTAAAAGGAAACAATAACATTACACAAAAGAAAAAAAGCCCTTGTAGAAGCTATTAACTTCCACAAGGACGTATCTATAGACGTGTTACCACCTTGATTTATAGTATTTTCACAAATACTATCTCAAAAAAAGTACTAAAAATACTATTTTTAATACTCCTAGCTGTATCGGGCTATCCCGTAGTAGTTTAACTATTCAACTACTAACACGAAAAAGACCATCTTCATAGTATCAAATTTGATCTCATTTCACCCGCCGAGACTCTCTAAACAAATATCAACTACTACTCTTCTTTTCAAAGTGTAATTTTTTTGTTGTGATTTAAGTATATCAAGATAAGAAACCCTTGTCAATGTTTTTTTATAATTTGACATTTATATTTACTTTTAAATTTTTTTATACATTAATTAGCTTTTATTATTTAGAAAGTTTACGTCTAACAGCAAGACCTACTAGAGCGATTAAACTTAATCCTAGCGTAGTTGTACTAGATGAGTTCATACCTGTATTAGGTAATTTTCTCTCATTATTTGCAACACTTGCTTTCTCTTCTGATTTAACTCCAACTTTTTCCACACCATATACGTGGGTTGTAATTCCATCTTTTTTAGATGTTGAAACTGTATTATATCCTTTAAGAACTTTCGGTTCTTTATCTCCTAATTCTACTGGCGCAAGTTCATTTCCTGAAGCATCAATATGACGTGTTACTACTAATTCTTCTTTTACTAAAACTGGAGCATCTTGTCCATTTGATGTTTGAGGTTTTTCAGCATCAAATTTATATGTTTTAGAATCTACAGAAATTGTACGTGAGTTTGGATTTACTACTGCATATTTAGTTAAATCAGCTTTCTCTAAATAATTTTTGAATGCTTCATCCATAGATGGTCCTTCTTCACGAGCTCCACCTAACATTGTATATCCATCTCCACCTGCTGCTAAGAAGTCATTTGTAGTTAGGTAGTATGTTTTTATTTAAATCTAATTTATCATATGCACCTGTATCATGGTTCTTAACTTCTACACGTAATACACGTTTTCCTGATGGTAAGTTTGTATCGTAGTATACTTTAGCTCCTGATACATGTAGGAAACCACCACTTGGTTCTAATAATGGTTGTCCATTTTCATCTAAGACAGTTTTACCAGCTTTATCAACTTGTAAAAATAGATCCTAGAGATTTTTCAAACATAGCTAATACGTCTTTACCTGTAACACTAATTTGAGAAATTGTATTACCGAATGGAAGAACAGCAATTACACTACCTCTTGTGATAGGTTTGTCTTTAGCGATAGTTTCACGTAAACCACCACCGTTTGTTACTGCGATATCTGCTTTATTTTTTTGAATCCAGTTTGTCCATATTCATAAAGTGAGTCGGCTACTACATTTCCTAAGTTTGTTTCGCGTACACGAACATTTTCACGAGTACCACTTAACTCGACAGGGCTATTTTTTTCACTACAACAACAGCATTTTTCTGCGTCGTATTTCTCTTTAATTTGATCTACTAATTTTTTTCACTTCTGCGTTAGGGCGTTACATTAGTAGTTTCTGATGCTTTAATTAGACTTGGAGTTCCTAATAAACTATTTGGTTTTAATGTAACTTTACCAATGTTATTTAAATAACTTCCTGTTTGGTTATAAGTAACGTTATCTCCATATGTTTTTTTGATTCTACTGTGTGAGAGTGACCATCGATTACTACTACACGTTTCCCTTTTTAATAAAGGACTTTTTAGATAGTTCGTCAGCAAGAGTAGATCCTCTCCATTCATTAGGGTGTTGTTGTATCCACTCCAAGATGAGCTAGAACAACATATGTTTTATAGTCATCACCAGTAGCTTTTTGCTTTTTGCTTGAATTTCTTTAACTACATTTAGTACCTCTGGGATAGGATCTTTGAATGTTACACCTTGAACATTTTTTTAGGGTGTGTTTTTGGTAGCAGTTTCTGGTGTTGTTACCCCAATAACAACAACCTCATCACCTTTAACACTTTTTATCTTTATCAATGATTGTAGAAGCTTCAAATAAACGTGCGCCATTAACATAAGTATTTGAGCTTAATAGAGGAAATTTTAAAATTTGTTTATACTTTTTAGCTTCATCTAACCCAAAGTCAAATTCGTGGTTTCCTACAGCCATAGCATCGTAATTCATTTTATTTAAAAATTTCAGCACGTGCTTCTCCTTTTTGTTGAGTTAGAGATAGGTAATCCTTGGAATGCATCCCCTGCATCTACGACTACTGTTGTTTGATCTTTTTTTAGCACGTTCATTTTCAATTACTGTTGCTAATTTAGCATCACCAACAACTGATGTATTTTTTTATCACGACCTTTTTCCTCTACGATACGTCCGTGAACATCATTAGTGTGAACTAATACTAAATCTTTTTCAGTTGTTTTTGGCACTGATGCTGTAGATGGTTCTGTAGTATCAGTTGGTTTATCTGCTGGTTTTGCATCTCCTGTTTTTTTGGAGCTGCTGAAACCTCAGATGGCTCTGATGATGGTGCAGCTACTGGTGAAGTTGCTGGAGCTGGTGTTGACTCATCCGCGAATGCAGCTCCTCCTGAAGTTGCTATTGCTAATCCTACGATTGTAGCCGACGCTAATGTATAATTTTTTTCTTCATAATAACTTTTTTTCTCACTTTCTTATTTGTAATTTAATATTTACATAATATCACAATAATACGTGTTTTTTTCAACTGAAATTTAAATATTTTTTTCTATGATAACGATTTAAAAACGTACTATTTTAAAGTTTGTGTTTATTAATATTATTTTGAAAATAAAGAAAAAAACCGAAATTAGATATAATCCAATCTCGATTTATTATATTTATTTAAACATTCTTAAAAAGCATTCTGTCACTTAATCTTGGAAATAACTGGCTAATTTTAACAGCTAAAACTAGCTTGAATGGTAAATTAACTTCACGTTTTTTCTGTTCAATACCTTTTATTATCTTACTGACAACTAGTTTAGGCGTTAATGTTTTACCACCCATTGCTTTTTGATAACTCTTGTCTTCATCAGCAATATTAAAGAAATTTGTAGCCACAGGTCCTGGATTTACAGTCATAACATGGACATTATCTTTTTAGTTCTAAACGTAAAGAATTAAAAATATCCAATTAGAGCAAATTTAGTTGCTGAATAGACAGAACTCTTTGGTGTAGCTATTTTTTTTCCTGCTAGAGAAGCTATAGTTACGATAGTTCCAGATTTCTTTTCTCTCATTCTTTTAGCTATTTCAGTAGTTAATTGAATAGTTCCTATAACATTCGTATCAAACATATTCACAACATCATGATCGCTAAATTCACTAAAATCCTTCATAATCCCATAGCCTGCACCATTGATAAGTATATCTATATCTTTTACAGATGAAAGTAAGTGCTCTACCTGTTCTTGTGAACCAATATCCACACTATATACTCTAGTCTTGACATTTTCAAAAGCCTCACATTTTTTAGCCACCTTTTCAAGGGCTTCTTTTCGACGAGCTACCAATATCAACTCCACATTCCCTTTTTGTGCATATTGGTGCGCTAACTCACGACCCTAGACCACTAGAAGCTCCCGTTATTAGTATTTTTTTTGTTTGCTATTTTTCCATACAATAATCCCTCTCTTATCCGTGTTTCGCTGCACAGCTACATTGCCCTTTTAGGCACTTACACGTAATTACCTCTGGGGCTGTTTTTCTTTTTTCTTTCAGCAATTCAATAATTTCATCAATGTTACTTTTACTTAAATTATCAGTTTCAATTATGTTCTTAACAATAACGTGAGTTCTTCTTTCACAAATTCTCTCTAAAAAAATTTTTGTGTTAATATATCTAAACATTCATCTTCAACACATTTTGCTGAATATAAAAAAATTTATTCCCTTGTTTTCTAGTTTCTAAAAAAATCCTTTTTCTACTAACCTTGATAGTAGGGTTTTAATAGTAGAAGGCGTCCAAGACTTTTTCTTCGCCTAGAGTATCAATTACAAACTTACTTGTAGTTTCTCTATTACTCCAAACTACTCGCATTACTTCCCATTCCGCTTCCGAAATATTAATTTTCCATTTATTATCATCCTTTTTTTCTCAGTTACATCTGTAACTATAATACTATTTTTAATCATATAATGTCAATTCATAAAAAAACTTGATTCTAGCAAGACTAGAATCAAGTTTAAGATTTTTTTCCTAATTGGATGTCTAATAACTGTTTTAAGCTTCTCAGGTGCAGTTTTTTTCTCACATCAGAAATATAAATTTCATGGTGAAATCTCATCTTATTAATGTCCAATTCATAGCCTTCAGAAATAATATATTCATGCATCTTAGCGACAGTTTCTGGCTCTTTATCATAAGGACCAATATACATACATTGGACACATGTTCCTTCACAATAGCTAAAAAATTCAACCTTTGAGAAATCTTCTTTTTTCTTTTCCGTTACTTGCTTGATAGCCCACTCAAATACTTCTTTTGTAACAAAATCTGGCATACGTATTAACGAAATGAACTTAAAATTTTGTTTATTACTATAATCAACACCTTCTATTCCTTCTTGCCACCAAAACCCTTCTAACGGCGGAACAACAAAATCAAAGTAATTAGGAATTTTATATTCTCCTTTTTTTACTCATCTTTATAGCATACGCTACAGGATGGGAGTGACTCAAAAATCGTGATTTCGTAGAAATCGATTTTGTCGAGTCACCCTCGCACAGTTTATTAGATATCTAAAAAGCTTTTCTAAAGCGAAATTAGATATCAATAAACCACTGCGTCTATGAGTTCTCATATGAACTTTGTCAAATTTTAAGACTTTTGGGTCAACCCCCTATACTCGCTATTATCCTCATTCGTGTCCCCACTCCCCTAACTGCAATATAATTATCATTCTCTATATTAACAATACTTGGTTTTAGTCTTAGGGGGCATATAAATACTTAAGAGTTTTTTTAAAAAATCAACTACCATACTACTTCTCCAAAAATAAAAAAATTATTCTATCTGATTCAACATATTTTTTTGATTGTTTTTATCAAAAATCACAAAAAAATAATCTTTAACTTTAAATCCAATATTTCGAATTTCATCAAGAACACTTTCAATTTCATAAGTTCTTTTGCGAATGAAACTGTTCTAGTTTTTTTATAAACCATTGTTTTCTTTTAATAAAGAACGACAGTTCACTTTCCACTTCTAGAGAATTTTCTGTTTCATATGTAAACCACAGGTAACTAATTTCCTCATCTTCATAACCGAAAAACTTGTTTTTTTCTAACATATCCGTAACTTTTTTTGGGAGTGTGGATATCAAATACAAATTTTTCCACCTTTTTTTTCAAAGACGAGTATACTTCTTTTAATCCTTGTTTAAACTCTTCAAAAATCTGACAGATAATTAAATACATCAAATGCGCTTAATACAAAATCAAATTCTATATTTAGCGATGAAATTTCTAATAGATCCATCGCAAAAATAATTACAACCAGGAACTTTCTCACTAGCTATCGCTAACATTTGTTCACTATTGTCTACTGCGAATACTTCTCCGTATTTTTTTTAGAGTTGGTAGCATTGCACCACTACCATCAACCTAAATCAAGAACTAGAAGATTTTCTCTATCTTCTAATTCTTGACTAATAATATTTTTTTATAAGCATCGTAGTCGACATCCATTAGTTTATCATAAACAATACTTAAATTTTCGTACATATTATACACCTTTTATAGGATATTTCTCAAATAGTGCATCTAATTCATAGTATTCTCTATCATCACGAGTCATGATGTTTACTACAACATCACCTAAATCCATAAGGATCCATTTAGCTTCTCTTAGACCTTCTGTGCTATGAATTTCTCCACCGTTTTCTAATACTTGTTCTCTTACTTCTTGAGCAATCGCTTCTACTTGTCTGTTTGTAGGTGCGTGACAAATTACAGAATAGTCATATAATACTCCTGCTTGAGTTAAATCATACGCAACGATATCATAACCGTGTTTATCATCACATGCATCTACAACAACTTTTAATAAGTTTTCTACTTCCATTTTCATCCTCTTTCTTTATTTTATTTTTTTATAATATGGAACATTACCACATAAAGTACATCATCTTCTGGGTATCTTTTAGCTAGTTTATCGATTAATTCATCTAGAGTAACACCGTAATACTTAGCATAACGTTCTGTTAAAGTATCTCTTGTTACAGGTTTAACTAAATCAACTTCTAATGTAGCAAACACTGTATCAGGATCTTCATAAGTCGTAGCTTCTAATAAATCACCTTTTTTTGAAGTGAGCCTCACTCTTATTTCTAATCGTGATTGTTTTTTTCATCAGTTAAAAATTTTATCTTTATTTTTTTCTTTAAATCCGACACGATAGTTTTTTTAATATTATAATAGTTATAACAATCTAATAATGATGGATAAATTCTTTCATCATTATCAATTAAATAAACTAACGTATATTTAGCAGCAAGTCTTACCGCTTCATCTAAGTCATACTGAGATACTTCTGTAACCTCTGCTAAATGTGGGTGTTTTCTTTGTGGATCAGTGTAATCAGCTATGAAAAATTATTTTTTTCTAATAATGTCATGTGCTTTCTACCGAATGTGTGGTTAGCAACAGCAAGTTTAACTTCCTCATCTGCCACACCAAATTCTTCTTCGATAAATGCACTTGCTACAGGTCCATGAAGAACCTCTACTGGATAGTCTAATAAATTAACATCTAAATTATGTAAGATTACATATTTTTTTCATTAATACTTCATCCATTGGTTTACAAACATCATGTACTAATGCCGCTAATGCTGCTTTTTTTCTACGTTTGCTCCATGAATTTTTCGCAAGATGTTTCGCTACTTCCACAACTCTTAATGTGTGCTCGTATCTTTTTTTCTGGTAATATTTCTTTCACTCTATTTTGAATTTCTTGATATTCCATATAAACCCAACTCCTCTATATATGACTTACATTCATCAGTAATCATATAATTAATACTTTTCTTGTTTTTTTAAATTTTTTTCCTAATTAAACTAGAACTTATCTCAATTATCGGTGATTTCATTATCTCGTAATTAATAGATTTATAAAAAAACATCCCCTTCTGCTACTTTTATATAAATCCTCTTCATCACGAGCAACAAAAAAATAAAAAGTTACAAGTTTTGCTAGTTCTCCTATATTATACCATTTTTTTAAATCTTTGGCTCTATCTGTTCCAATAATAAAAATAGATTTTTTTCATTTTTTTATAAAATTCACTAAAAATACTTAACAGTATTATAACTATAACTTACACCCTCATTTGATATTTCATAGTCACTTACTTCAAACTTTAAGTTGCCTTTAGTACTTAGTTTCGTCATCTCAAATCTATTTTTTTATCACTAGCTTCAAGTTCTCTACCTTTTAACGGTGTAATATACGAAGGAATAAAAAAATAACTTTCTCTAAATCATAAGTATCTAGTGCTGTTTCGGCAGTAATTAGATGACCTATATGAATCGGATCAAAACTACCACCATAAAGCGCAATTGACATCTTATTTCACCAACTCTATTTTTTTCTATACTTTTTCCTTAGAGCTTTGTTTGTATAATACAATAGTGTGTCCAATTACTTGAACTAATTCAGATGAAGTACGTTCAGATAGAATTTGAGCAACCTCATCTTTATCTTCTTCACAGTTTTGTAAAATACTTACTTTTAATAATTCACGTTTTTTTCTAACGCATCTCTAATTCCTTGAATCATATCACTATTTACACCTGATTTCCCTACTTGGAAAAATTGGTGATAAATGATGAGCCAATGCTCTTAATTGTCTTTTTTTGTTTTCCTTTTTAACATCTTATCCTCTTTTCTTTTACTATATTATCGATTCACGTACAAATACTTCGATTTCTTCTGGTACATGAATATCAATCTTGCATCCACTATCACTATTAACAGTAATCCATCCTAATCCAGAAATCACAATATCCATCTTTCTACTGTCAATAGTGAAACTTTTCTTAACTTGATTGTTGAAAATAGAAATATTATCTTCAAACGGCGGTTTTAATAATGTTCCTAAGTGCTTTTCAAACAGTTGATCTGCATTACTTAATTTTGTACGATGGATTTCTACTAAATTAGATGCATATAATGTGAAACTTTGACGCTCACCTTCTACAAAATCCATTCGAGCCATCCCACCGAAGAATAAACTTTGCTCAGCATTTAACTGGAATACACGAGCCTTAATCTCTTTTTTAGGCATTACTAATTTTAAACTTTGCGCATCAAGATAATGAGCTATATCATAATCCAGAATAATACCTGGTGTATCATAAATACTAGTAGCACGATCTAATGGTATCTCTATCATTCCTAGCGTTGTCCCCGGGAAGTGAGAAGTTGTAATTACATTCTTATCCCCAGTTGTAAGTTCTATAAGTTTGTTAATAAATGTAGATTTACCAACATTTGTTGCCCCTACTATATAAACATCTTTACCATTTCGTAATTCATCTATACGACTTGCTGTTTCTTCAACACCTTGATTTTTTTATCGCACTAATTAAAAGAATATCTTTTTACTTTAATGCCTTTAGCTTTCAGCATCTTAAATAGCCATTGTTTTACTTTTATTTTTGTTTAACAGATTTAGGTAATAAATCTAACTTGTTAGCTACAAGTACAATATCCTTATTATTTCCTACAATATCAACTACATCTTCAATCCAACTTCCAGAAAAGTCAAAGATATCTACTACTTTTACAATTAATGCATCTTTTTTTGATAGTGTTTTGATAAGTTGATAGAAATCTTCAGCTCCAAGTTGTACATCAGATACTTCATTATAGTTTTTTAATCTAAAACATCTTTTTACATACAAGATTGCCATCGATACTTTTCTCTACTACACTCTTTGGTAAATAACCTTGTTTGTTCTGATCTTCACTTTGAATCTCTACACCACAACCTATACAATAAACTTTATTACTCAATATGGCCTCCATTTTCTTTCTTATGTTTTAATCTATACCCTACTTTTTTCATTTTAGGGAATTTTTTTCTTCTTGTTAAATTTTGGATTATTAACCCTTCAAAAAAATCTATTGATTCTAGTTTTGAATGCGTCAGTTTTAGATATAGGTTTTACTAGTACACTCATAACTCCGAAACTTTTTTTGCGCCTAGTACATCAGTTAAAAACTTGATCTCCTAGGATAATTGCTTCTTCAGGTTTTCTATTTAATTTTTGTAAAGCTCTTTTTAAATCCAATTGTCAAAGGTTTTTTTGCTCCAGCTACATATTGTAGATTTAATTTTTTTGCAAAACTCCTCAACACGTTCTTCAGTATTATTAGACACAACAATAATATCGAAACCAGCTTTTTTTCATCTTCTTTAGCCATTTGTTCAATTCTTTTTGTATCTTTTTTTACTATCCCATGATATTAAAGTATTATCTAAATCAGAAATAATAACTTTCTTGTTGTGCATATTCATATACTCAACATCAATAAACTCATACTTTTTCTATAAAAATCATCTGGTGAAAAAAATATCTTTTTAGTACCATTTTCCTTTATCAATAGCCTATTATAAAATAGTGGCTATTTTCTCCCCCATCTTGATTTCTTTTATTCTCTAAGTTTTTCCTCTAAGATTACATTATCTTTTTCAAACAGTAATACTACTGTTGAACCAAACTCAAAAGTACCCTAACTCTTCTCCTTTTTTTCACATAAATACTCTCATACGTCGGAATAATAGAATTAACATTTTGAGCTCCGACAGGGATTAATGTATAATTTATTTTTTTCCATTAAGTCTATACACTTGTCTGTAGTTATAACTTAGTATATTATCTCCCTAACTCTAGACCAAGATTATTAACTGGATATGAATATTTACCTAAACTATATGCATCCTTTACCTGACTATTCATAGGGAAGTGAATACGGTGATAATTCTTTGGACTTAAATATATTATAATATATGTACCATCTTTATATTTATCTGCTAGCTCACTATCACCGACTAATGTTTGAACATTATACACTTGATTTTTTTCACAATAAATGTACTATCTTCACTTATAGTTCCCACTTCTGAAATAACTCCATCAGTAGGACTCACTAAAGAATCCTCTTCTTGATCAATTGGTCGAGCATCAGGTCGTAGCTTTCTGATAAAAAAATTCATTTAAATTTTTAAAATCATCAATTTCATCTAAAAATTTCATCAGTATTAATATCATAAACCTTAGCGAAAGGTTGTATCATTAATCTACTTAAATTAGACTTAGTTAATTTTTTTTAGAGCCTGTGAGCTCATATTACCATTTGTTAATTCAACACAAAGTTGAAACATTTTTCTTTTTTTAACATACCAGTCTCCTTATTGAATATCATGTTATATTTTACTATAAAAGTCGATTAAATACAAATATTGCAAAGGAATCAACTCAAAATTTGAAACAAATTTCACTTTACATAATCAAAGTTTTATTTTTTTCAATAATTATTGTATTATTTTAGTCCCTCCCTAAGATAATTCATCGTACTTGAATTACATAGTAAGACGTTACTATTATTACTAATGCAGTATTTGTATATCCAAGTGTAACAGAAAAATTTTTTTATCATATATTATTGATTTTAATAACATAAAATTGTATAATATAATTATAATAATAAAAGCAAGGGAGTGAATGACATGACGTTAAATAATAAAGTAAAAGAAAAATATTATTTTAACAACTGTCCAAAAACGTTTGAACTAAGGGCTATTCTCTGACAAGTGTTCAGGATATCATTAAAAAAAGCTAAGGCCCCTAAAGGAAGCGTATATTATTATTTTCCAAAAGGTAAAGATGAAATTTACCTAGAAGCTTTGGATAAAAATTAACAGTAATGTTAAAAAGAATTTAAAACAATTTCTCCGAAATTAGGGACTTTAGAGGAGTATTTAACAAGTGTTTTTTTCGATCTTTTTATTTCAAAAGGTAAAAGCATGTAAACGAAGTGGTTTTTTTCATTAACACTACTTGCTATGGAAACTGCTGAACTTTCTCCAATTATCGCTGAAAAAAATGTAGTGATATATTAGAAAAATTGGCGCTTACTTCTTGCTGATGGACTTTTCGATAGAAATTTACCAGAAGATGTTTGCAATCCCGTAAGTGAATGGTTATTCACTAGCATTCAAGGAGCATTAACTGCAAACAGAATACACAAGGATGAAGCATTCCTTTACAATATAAAATCTTCAATTAGATTTGTTTCTACTGCTTCTCCTGAGACACTTAGAGAAATATTCTCTAGATCGGATGAAGACGAAGTTGTCGCATAAATAATAACCTCTCTACTGATATTATTAATTTCGGTAGAGAGGTATTTCAATTTTAAATTGTATTTATCATTTTGCATAGTAAGCGAATTAATCTTTTGACTAAAGAATTTTTTTATAGCAGGATCTATCTCTAATCTATCCAAAGCTAATTCGAAAATCTTCTAACCAATACTTTTGCTTCTTTTTATTGAAATAGGTAATTTCATATGCTTTTTTTCTTAAATCTGGTGTAGCAAAAGATCGAATGACCTGGTTCACCTAAAAAATAATCTAAAAAAATTTCTTTTGTTCAATTTTAATTTTTTTCAAATCCTTCATTAAATAATAGATTAATTCGATCATCATTAGGAATAATATCATCGTACATATACATTACTAATCGATCAATCTTTTCTTCACCCTATTTGCTCATACAGGTTCATAGCTACCTCCATAATTTGTTCATATTTTCTTCACTTTTTTTGTCCTTATTTATATTAAACTACATAAAAGATTTTTTTTGCAATTAAAAATACTTTCACAATGCATAAAAAAATCTAACTTTAGATAATTAAAAAGCGTAAATTAGGTTCACCCTACTCTACGCTTTAATAATACTATTTTAATAATTTTTTTAAATGCTTCTACTTTATCAGTTTTTTTCCCAAGTAAATTCTACATCTTCACGTCCAAAATGACCGTAAGCTGCTGTTTTCTTGAAGATTGGTTTTCTTAAGTCTAAAGTTTCGATGATTCCATTTGGTGTTAAACGGAATTCTTCTTTAATAGTTTTAACGATATCCCCTTCATCTACTTTTTGATGTTCCGAATGTTTCTACAAAAAAATCGATACTGGGTGTGCTACTCCAATTGCATAAGCTAATTGCACTTCTGCTTTATCACAGATTCCACTAGCAACGATATTCTTAGCAATATATCTAGCCATATAGCTCCTCGATCATCTACTTTAGTCGCATCTTTACCACTGAATGCTCCACCACCGTGACGTGAGAATCCTCCGTATGTATCAACGATAATTTTTACGTCCTGTAAGCCCAGCATCACCAACTGGTCCACCAATTACGAATCTTCCTGTTGGGTTGATGAAGTACTTAGTATTTTCATCTAGTAAGTCTTTATCTAAACATGGCTCGATTACGTATTTTTTTAATATCAGCATGGATTTGTTCTTGAGTTACATCTGCATCGTGTTGTGTAGAAACTACGATAGTATCAATTCTATTGACTTTGTGGTTCATATCGTATTCTATTGTCACTTGCACTTTTCCATCTGGACCTAAGTATGTTAGAGTTCCATTTTTTCTAACTTCTGCTAATTGTTTTGAAAGTTTTTGACTTAAGTAAATTGGTAGTGGCATATATGTTGGTGTTTCGTTAGTTGCAAATCCAAACATAAGACCTTGGTCTCCTGCTCCTACTTCATTCTCTTCTTTTTGTTGTTTTGTTTCTAATGAATTATCAACTCCAAGTGCGATATCTGGAGATTGTTTATCTAAACCAACAAGTACTGAAATATGATCTCCTGAATATCCTTTGTTAGGATCAGTATATCCAATTTCATTAATTGTATCACGTACGATTTGTTGGAAGTCAACATTTGCTGTTGTTGAAACTTCTCCAACAAGTACTGCTAACCCTGTGTTTACACAAGTTTCACAAGCAACACGTCCGTATGGGTCTTGTTCTAGAAATCGCATCTAAAAATCGCATCTGACACTTGGTCAGCGATTTTATCTGGGTGTCCTTCTGTAACTGATTCTGATGTAAATAAATATGTTTTGCTCATTTTTTTCTCCTAAAATATTTTTGTCTGATATTAATACAAATCTTTCTAAGTCCTTAATATCTTTAAAATAAAAAATTAAAAGACCTTATCTCATAGACAAGGTCTTTATGTATACCTCATCGTTCAAAGTAAACTTTGCTAAGGAAAGCACCTTAATCAATTGATTAGGTTGCTGGAGTTCATCGGGCCTTATCCTCACTCACTCTTGATAAGTATTTATATTTCTTTTTATCAGCATATTAGATTTTAATATACTTTTTTTCTAATTTGTCAAACGATAAAATAAAAAAATTAATATTCAATATTGTATTTACTTCTTTCTTGGAGAATTTTTTTCCTTTTTAATTTCTCCGATTCTTCTATAAGAATCAGTTCAAATCATCTTATAAACTTGCTTCTCACTTAGCACGCAGAAAGGATATTCAAATTATTGTTCGGTTAGTCTTCTTTTTATGATATAATTAACCTGTCGTTGATAATAAATCAAATCCTGCGATAGTAGGAGGTGATAATATACTTTTATGCAAATTCTTACTCAAATAGTGCTCAACGTTATGACAAATATAGTTTCATATTATATTTGTAAATGGCTTTGACGAAATGCACTCTAATATACAACGATAAGCCTTATTATGTTCATCATAATAAAAAAACACTAGCATTGTAACGGGTGCTAGTGTTTTTACTTTTTATGCTTTACTTACTCTTTATAACTATATTCTAAACTAATATCAGCTAATTGTCAAATAAAACTCATGAAAAGATATAGTAAAATTAATATTCAATATTGTATTTACTTCTTTCACTAAGAATTTTTTTCTTTTTAACTTCTCCGCTTCTTCAATGGGCAGATAATCAATCGATAATTTGCTATATATTCCAGTTACTTGTATATTAGCCAATTTAAACTTATTTAAGATAGGTCCCGTATTTACAGTAACATCTTGAATGGTGTTGTATGGTAAAGTTTTTTTACTCTTGAAAAAAATACTCCTTCAACTTCCGACACTCCCATATCATCTATCTCATAAGAATAATTTCTAATTACTAAAGGTGGAATAACTAAAGCCACTATAGCATATATTATTAATATCACTAATATACCTAGACCAAGAAACTTATAATTTATTTCCGTTTTAAAATAGTCATATACACTTTTACCAATAACTGGTGATAAGAGAACTAGAGCATATATCCCAAAGTGTATTCTTATATATTGTACAGACCTCTGTGGTAAATTACACGATTTTTTTCAAATATTCTACTCATAACCTACCTCCGAAACTATAAAAATCTCTTTCTAATTTTTTTCTTTGTATCCTCTATCATAATATTTCAACTTAATATCTGAGTTTACCCCAATAGAATTTATTGATATATGAGCAAGATTTCTTTTTACTCATAAAAATAGTTCGTCCTACTATTAATTGTTCCTACTTTTTTTCACCTTAATGAATTCTGTTATTATTGTCAATTGTCTCATAAACGTATTCTTAAAGTAATGTCTATCATAAGAAAGCTCGTTATATTTCAACATATAGTTTTTTTCACTAAAAATACTATACGAAACTAAGATAAGATAAAAGAGCAAGCGAACTCAAAAACTTTATACTCTAGCTTCAAATCAATATTAGCAAAAATATACTATTGCAAAATACTATTATCGGTAGAGGACTGCAATTAAACAAACTCCAACGATACAAAAGCAATTCTAGCTTTTCGTTGTATTTTCTCACTTTCTAAACTTTCATAGTACTCTAAATCAATATCTAGATTATTTTTTTCACAAAAATTTTGTGCAAAAATCTTTTTTTACTAGAGGTAAGACATCTATCGTAGATTTTTGCTCACTTAAATCTTCCGATACGTTATTAGTCAAGGTTTCAACAGATAATTTCGTAAGCCCGAAGAAACGGTAACGCAACGGATATATCAATTTTACACTCTGTATTCTATCAATATCAATAACTAGTGATTTTTTTATTTAACAATCCATATTTACACAGTAAATTATGTTCTTTAGTCGTCAGGATAAAAATTATAATATTTTACAATCGTATGAATAATTGATGCAATTACTACTAAAAATCATAAATATCCCAATTATTATAAATATGGCTGTTACGTTGCTCGCGACTGACTTAGCATTTTTTTTGAAGAAGTTCATCAAAAATAAGCTTCATTGTCGAAGAGATATTTGAATACATCTCGAATCTTACCATTTAATGCTAATATTAATCCTAATGCCGCAAAAGAACCTAACCCTAAGCAGTCCATAAAATGCAAGATCTTTAACAGATAATCTTAGTATTTCTTTTTTTGAGACTCCTGTACTTTTTTTCTTCTTGATCTGAAGCTATATCTTCAGATGCATCTTGTTTTAATTCTCTTAGTATATCAATTAAATTTAATGCGACTTCCTTCTTCAGAGGTTTTATCCTAATTTTTACCTCCAACAAGATTAATATCCACCGAAAGCAGATTAAATGCTTGATACAATATGTTAGAACTCATGTCGATTGACTGGATATTTTCAAGATTTATATTTTTTTTGCTTCTTTATTTATTATTCCTTTTGTATAAATTAGAGCACCATCACGTACTTCATAACTTTTTAGGAAATAATCAAATATACCTATTACTATTAGTAAAAAGAAATCCTGCTAAAACTAGTAAATAATATTTCCAATTTTGCTCTTTTAATGCCAGAACCATAAAAAAATACCAAATAATCTAAATCCTGTAATTACAGAATCCAGAATAACCATAGGGTGCACTCGACTTTTTTTAATATTCTTCATCTTTATACCTCCTATAATTAAGATTGTTTTCTAGGATAGTTAATAGCAAGTTTTCAAGCTGTTCTACATCTTTTTCTAGAAATATAAAATTGTAGTTTTTTTCCGAACCGGTATTAATACTAATCTTGTAAATATTGAATTTTTTTCGAGAATATATTTTTGTTTAATTGTGTAATCTAGTATATTTCTAAGTGGTGCTACTTTCTCCAACTTAAAGAATGTGTACATTGATGTTGAAGCTAGTTTAAAATGTTCATCTGTAATTTCAAAAAAATGTATTGTTCTCATATTTATCCCTAAGCATTACAACTATAACATGATTTAAAAAAATACTAATCCTAATACTACCCATAGAATTATATAGATATCTACACCGAACAATTCTTCAAAACCGATAAGTTTAAAAAAATCACAGAAGCTAGTGCAACACATGTTATACATATTGCCCAAACATTAAAGAAAAAAATAATCAACGTATATTCTTCCTATATATTTTCTCATAATATCTCCCCTATCTGTTATTAACAACCGATAAGATTTAAAAGATCTTTCTCTTTCAATCGTAGTCTCATCTCCATGACCTGGATATACTATTTTTTTGCACCATCAAGCTTTAAATAATACATTTCCTAGTGAATTTTTTTCAAGGCATCATAGTCTGAACCGTATAAATCATAACGACCAAAAACCGCTTCTAAATAATGCATCTCCAACTACTACAAACTTACCAAAATCAAATGATACTCCCCCTGGCGAATGCCCTGGTGTTGGTAGAACTGTAAAACTTAAACCAGCAATTTCGTATTTTTTGTTTTCTTCAAATTCAAACTCTGCTGGATCGGTCATAGGTGGTCTTCTTAAACGGAATAAAGTTGAACCGTTAAAATCTGGATTTTGTAACCAATCACGTTCATACCCTGAAATATATACCGGCACTCCGTAGTGTTTTCTGCACTCATCTAATGACATAATGTGATCAAAGTGAGCATGTGTTAATAATATCGCTTCGATTTTTTTACATTTAATTCATCTACAGCTTTTTGTATTCTGTCAAAACCTTCACCTGGATCTACAATAACTCCACGCCCATCTTTATACACTATATAGCAGTTTTCATCTACCATATCCATTACTATTCTTTTAATTTCTGCTTTTGCCATTTTCTCAAAACCTTTCCATAATTATTGTTATCTCTATTTTTATCTTATATTGTTGTTCTTAACAAGTCTTGATTAGTAGTTTTTTTACTTTACTTATTTTAATCTCACTTCGCTTGACCTCAATTAAATTTTTATACTGATATAGTATGGTTTTCATAACAACTTAGTTTTTTTGGGAGTGACTCAAAAAAATCATAATTTTGGAAAAAAATCAATTTTTTTAGAGTCATCCTCGCACAGGTTATTAGATATCTAAAAAAACTTTTTATAAATCAAATTTACATATCAATAAAAACACTGCGTATATAAATTCTCATATGAATCTTGTTGAATTTTAGGACTTTTTGAGACATCCCCATTAATTATCTAAGAAAAAAAGGAGAAACAAAATGAAATTAAATTCATTCACTAAGTTTTTCATTACTTAGTATTTCAATATTATTAATGTCACACCTTGCTATTTCTCCAGTAATTCCAAACTTATATAAATTTTTATCATGAGAGCAACCAAAAACATAGGTCTGGCTTCTGTTGAGAGTTTAGCTACTATTCCTGCTATGATGATAACAATCTTTTGTTCTTCTTAGCAATGGAGTTATTAAGTTTATTGGTAAAAAAATACCGTTCTTCTTGGACTATTACTAATTTTTTTATCTTTGGTATTGTACCAGCTTTTACAACAAACTTTAAAGTTGTTTTAATTAGTAGACTTTTCCTTGGAGCTGGTATAGGGTTATTCAACTCACTTTCAATCAGCATGATTAGTGACTTCTTTGATGAAGAACACCGTGGAACTATGATTGGACTTAGAACTGCATTCTTAAATATAGGTAAGGCATTAACTACATTTATTTCTGGATACCTACTAATTTACGGGATTCAATATACATTTTTTTAGTTTATGCTCTAGCACTTCCTATATTTATAATTTTTCCTATTATTTGTACCAAACGCAGAAAAATATAAATAATAAAAAAAGTTAGCATTAAATTCCATAAAGAAACTATTATCCTAACTCTTTTTAACATTTTTTTAGTAGGAATTTCTTACATGGGAGCAACCATCAAAAATCCCTACTCTACTAGCAGAAAAAAATATCACTACCAACCAGATGTTGCTAGAAATCTATTAACGATTCTTGCTTTAAGTGGTATTCTTTCAGGAGTTATCTTCGGTATTCTCGTTAAGAGATTTAAAAAAATCTAACTTTACCAATTATGTTAAGTTTCATGACAATTGGAAGTATGTTATTTACTTTAACAAACAATATTGTTATATTCTATATCGCAGCTATCTTTATAGGAATCAGCTTTGTTGGAACGATGTCATTTAACTTCTTCTATATTTCTAATAAGTTAGAAAAATAAATTCATCAACTTTGCGACAAGCGTAATTTTTAGTAGGTGGTAATATTGGTGTAATTCTAACTCCAGTAGTACTCACAAAAAAATACCTGAAACTCTACACTTAGAAAAAAATATACAACACCATTTTTTTCATAACTACTACACTTATGTTAATTTCTACATTAGTTAGTTATACAGTATTAAGAAATAAAAAAATAATATAAACTAAAAGAGACATAACGTATAATTTTTTTACGTTGTGCCTCTTATTATTAACTATTTAATAATTCTTTATTTTTCTCTAAGAATTCTTTTAATTCTTTATCTGGAACCCTGTCTAGCTAATACTAATGTTCTTAATGATACATCATCTAAACGACAAGTAGCAAATACTGTCATATTATCCTCACCAGATATTTTCGTATTCTCTAACCAGTTTCTTGATTCGTTTTTAAATAAACTTATAAATTCATCTTTTTTTATTAGCGGTTGTTGGTATTTGATACAGATTAGTATCTTCGTGAACTACTTTAACCCCTGTTACTTCATAATAGTATTTTCTTTCCGGAGTTTCCATAACTACAACTCTATGACTGTCAAAATAATCTTTTTTTAGCAAAACCAGTTCATATTGTTGAATACTCTTGTATCCAATGTTATTTTCTTCTCCTCAATTCCCGCACGAGCATGTCCAAATACCCATTTCACATCACTTTGATCTAAACCTGGTTTATTTTCAAAATCCATAAAAACTGCACCGATAAATGGAGCTGGTTTATTATCAATTCCATACTCTAAATACTTAGAGTTATTTGTAGTTTGTAAAATCGGTTCTTTAAGCGAATCATTACCATCACCAGGAACGTACATATAACCAATAACCTCATTATTTGTTGCTTTTTAAGTCTTTAAACTTATTAGCTAAATAATCTTTCTCAGCTCGATCTACTACATATTCATCATTTTTTTCTTAGGTTCTTCCTTAGATTGTGTAGATTCTGCTTTTTTTGCTCAACTCGAACTTGTGGTTCATTAGAATTCTTATTCATATAAGAATAAATTCCAAATACTCCACCAACTACAAATAAAAAGCATTAAGACATACTTTACAATTTTACTTAGTAAAGATTTATTATTATTCATAAAAAAATATTCCTTTTCCAAAAAAATTTATATTTACATATCTAAACTCCACATTAGATTATATCATAGTTTTTTTAAAAAAATTCTTCAATAACAAACCTTTTTAGATAATAAAATTTATAACGAATATCTAAGTATTTCTACTGAAATATAAAATTTAGAATAATCTATATAAAAATACAAAAAGAAATCGAACTTTTACTTAGTTCGATCTCTTAATATTATGGGTTAGTATACTAAATCCGGGGCATGGAAAAAAATTCCAGCCCCGGATTTCAATTTTTATATACAAAAAGACAAATATCCAATATAATTAAAGTGTAGAAAAATAATTAACTAAGAAAGGATATTTGTCATGTCTAATTTTATCACAAATTTACTATTAATAAAAAGACCAAAAATATAACTATGGAGGATAAACTTGATTTAATCAATGTGGATGGTCAAGATACATTCGTATTTCATGGGACTTTATCATACAATCCAAAGTGTTGTCCGAACTGTGGTTGTAAGAAAGAAGAAAAATAATATAGTTAAAAAAATGGATTTGGAGATCCATTAAAAAGTAACTCTATTAAAGATGTCAGAATGCCCTACATACCTTAGATTAAGAAAAACAACGCTTCAAATGTAGAGAATGTAATTCTAAGTTTTGTGCTGAAACATCATTTGTGAAAAAGCATTGTAGTATATCTAAAAAAATCTTATATTCCATATTATGAAGAATCTATCTAAAACATTATCTTTTTAAAGATATAGCTGAACTAAGTAATGTATCAGTATCTACAGTAGTAAGGGTAATGAAATCATGTAGAGAGGCAGTAGAAGTTAAGACTCATTCAAACCTACCAGAACACCTATGTTTCGATGAGATAAAGTCAACTAAAGATAGTAAAAATGGGATGAGCTTCGTATTCTTAGATGCTAAAACACATGACTTTATAGATATTGTAGATGGTAGAACACAACATATATTAAAAACAGTACTTTATGAGATATTCAAGAAAAGTAAGAAAGAAAGTAAAAAAACGATCTGTATAGATATTTATCCTCCTTATATGAATATGATTAGAGAGATGTTCCCTAACGCTAAAAATAATTATAGATAGATTCCATATGGTACAAAAATATTAATAGAGAATTAAATAAAGCTAGAGTAAAACTAATGAATCAATATAAGAATAAAAAAAGGCTCTACTTACACTATTCTAAAGAATTTCTGGAAAAGTAATATTAGAAGATAGAGATAAAGTAAATTCAACAAAGACATTCTATTCTAGAAGCTTTAAACACTATGTAACTAGAAAAAGAGGTATTAGATTACATATTAGCTATAGATGCTGAATTTACAGCTAGTTATGAGAGAATTCATGAGATACGAGAAGCTATTAAGGCTAAAGATTCTGTAGAATTAGAGAAATATATAGATATGGATACTAAAGGATTATCTAAAGGTGTAGCTAAAGCTATAAATACTATGAAAAAAAGCACAAAGAATATATGCTTAATTCTGTTAAATATGTGTATTCTAATGGCCCATTAGAAGGATTTAATAATAAAATAAAACTACTAAAGAGAGTATCTTATGGATATTCTAGCTTTAGTAACTTCAGATTACGTATTTTAATTATGTCTAGATTATTTGTTTCTGAATATAAAAAAATAATGTTAAACTTAGTGAAAGTAAGAAAAAAATCTAAGCAGCAAAATGCTGCCTAGATTTCATTTCCTATTTTTTTCTCCATGCCCCGAATTTGACAAAGAGCCATATTATGAAAAATATACACTTTTAAACTTGTCTTATATTAACAAAAATCTGTTGGAGGAACATTATCTTTTCCAAGATCAGGTTGTCCTGCTGTGATTAAAATATAATCTCCCTCTTTTGCTAAACCTGATTCCTTAGCAAATTTTGGTGCTAAGTTTAACATTTCTTCCATAGGAAGTGTTCTTTCTTCAATAAATGTAGTAACACCTCGCGTTAAAGCTAATTTTCTAGCATTTTTGTTTTGAAGGTACCACTGCCAAAATTTGAACTTTCGGCTTATACCTTGCGATAAACTTAGCTGTGCTACCAGATTTTGTATAAGTTACAATATTATTTACATCTAAAGAATCAAGCAAATATTTAGTTGATAGTGAGATTGCATGCGCTATATCCATCTTATGATTTTTATACTCATCTTCATCTCTATCAAATACTCTATCTTGAGTTTCAACATAACTAATAATTTTATCGACAGTTTGTAATGCTTCTTTTGGATAGCTTCCAGTTGCTGTTTCTTCTATCAACATTATTGCATCTACTCCATCAATAACTGCATTCGCTACATCCGAAACCTCTGCACGTGTAGGTCTAGGGATTATAAATCATAGAGTGTAACATTTGAGTTGTTAATATTACTTCTACAGTTGCATCATTTGCTTTTCTAATAATTTCTTTTTTTGAATACTCGGAAGATTTTTCATACGGAAGTTCCATACCTAATTCATCTCTATTAATCATAATAGCATCAGCAAATTGAATAATTTCATCGATATTTTCATATGCTTCTTTACAGTCAATTTTTACTATTAATCCAATATCCTTTTTTTCCCATGAACTTGCAATATGTCTTTTTACTTTTCGAATTTCATCTAGGTTACTAACAAATGGACAGGCAACAAAAATCAACATCATTTTGACAAGCAAAATGAACATTTTCTTCTTCTATTTTAATTAGTTTATATTTACTTTCCGCATAAATATGATCTAAGTCATAAATTATTGCAGTATTTTTTTATCTAATTTGTCTCTTAATTCTTTTTATTTTATTAATTCTATCGATAGACTCTTCTGTACTTCCATAATATGTATCAATTAATACAGCATCCGCACCTTTAGCAACAATCTCCTCTAATAATCCCTCTGTACTATTTCCCAAAGTTGCTATAATTTTTTTGCCTTTCTAGTCATATATAACTACCTCACCTTTTAAAAACGTTTTCTTTTTTTCTTAATTATAACACATTGAATTATTATTTTCTAGATACTTTTTAAAGTTTGCCATTTCTCATTATTTATTTTTTTAATATTAATATTACATAGTATTATTATTTTTGAAAAATACTATAGAACACTACAATTCTTAGTATTTCTCTCGCTTCTAAATCACTTTAAATAAGTTTTTTTATATTTCTTATTAACAATAAAAAAAGAAGTTATACTAACATTTGTATAACCTCTTTTCAGTATTATTTTTTTATTTATTAGAAATAATAATTCAATGTATTAAATAATTATTTCTTTTTTTGGAGTTACAATACCAGACTCAAGATAATCTAGGAATTCTCCGAATAGATTTTCCATCTCTGCATATGAGTTTAAAGTATTTAATTCTTTTTTTAACTTTTTGCTCCACCTTTAATACCCTTCATGTAGTATGCAGCATGTTTTCTCATTTCATGTACGGCTACTCTTTCAGGTTTAATTTCCATAAGTCTTCTTAAGTGAAGTAAACAAACATCAATTTTTTTCTCTTGGGCTTGGTTCTTCTGTTAATTCACCAGTTTCTAGATACTTAACTGTACGATATAGCATCCAAGGATTTCCTAAGGCAGCACGCCCTATCATTACCGCATCACAATTAGTATCATCCAGCATCTTTTTCGCAAGTTCTGGTGAAGTTACATCTCCATTACCAATTACTGGAATCTTTAGTTCTTTTTTCACATCACGAATAACATCCCAGTTAGCTTTACCACTGTACATTTGAACTTTTGTTCTACCATGGATAGCAATTGCACTAGCACCTGCACGCTCTGCATTTCTCGCGTTATCCATTATGTAAATATGCTCATCATCCCATCCCATACGCATTTTTACAGTTACAGGCTTAGAAACAGAGTCTACTAGTCGTGCAATTACTTCGTATACCTTATCTGGATCAAGAAGTAACTTACTACCCGCATCAACTTTAATAATCTTTGGTACTGGACATCCCATATTTAAGTCAATAATATCAGCTTCTGTGTTTTTATCAACATATTTTGCGGCTTCTACTAACGTTTCAATCTCCCCTCCGAAGATTTGTAAACTCAGTGGACGTTCTCTTGGATCGATATATAGCATATTCATCGTTTTTTTATTGTTAAATAAAAATAGCTTTATCACTTACCATCTCAGCACAAACTAATCCTGCCCCGAATTCTTTCGCTGTTAAACGGAATGCAGCATTACACACACCTGCCATAGGTGCTAAAACAACTCTATTTGGAATTTCTACTTCTCTAATTTTAAACATTCTTTATCCTTTCATTTTACAATTTTTTTCTTTATATACACTTATAGGTTCTGTTATTTTCTCTAATGATTCTTTTATATTTTTTTCCCAGCTATCTCTATACTGCCGTACATTTCTACCAAAGGAGCTAAAACAAAGTTTCTAGCATGAATATATTTATGTGGAACAATTAATCTATCATCATTAAAAAAACTAAATCATCAAATGTGATTATATCAATATCAATTGTCCTATTACCCCAGTGTTCCTTACGAACTCGACCTAATTCAAGTTCTATTTTTTTGAATCGTATCTAGTAATTCATATGCTCCTAGCGAAGTTTCTACTTCTATGCACATATTTAAGAAATTTTTGATCAGCTACTCCACCCCATGCAGGTGTTTCATAAACGCTACTTTCTAAAAATAATCTTAAGATTATTTTCTTCTATTCTTGCTAAAGCATCTTTTAAATACTGTTCCCTTGGTTCTATATTAGTTCCTAACGCTAGTATAATCATTATAAGTTATAAAACTCCTCACGTGATAGTTTTACTTCTACACCGCATTTTTTTCAAAAATGATATTTTATCGGTGCTCCTGGTTTATTAATTTTTTTAAATTTATATTTTTCTATTTGAGGAAATTCAGTAAAAAAATATTTTTTAAAAATTTCTCCAGCTAATCTTTCAAGCAAATTAAATGTATTAGTCGTAGCAGTTTTTCACAACAACTTCTGCAATATCAGCATAACTAATACTATCTGTCATTTCATCACTGAACATAGCTTTCTTATAATTAAGTTCACATTCTATGTCAAAAAAATAAATTTCTGACCTAATTTATTCTCTTCTTCAAATAATCCATGATTAGCAAATACTTCAAGATTATCAATAAATAACACTGTTTTTCATGATTAATACCTCTCAATCATTATTTTGCTTAACTATAAAAATTTTTATCACATTTCGACTTTTTTTCTCTAATGATTATACTTGCTTTAACTTATTTTTTTCATAAAAATAAAATGACTCAAGAATAATGATTTATCTAAATCATTTTTTTCTTGAGTCATCTCTATAAATTATTCAATAATAATTTAGTTATTACGTTTTTTTCTTCCTAAGAAGAATGCCATCATCGCACTGATTCCAGCAAAGACTAATGAACTAGAAGTATCTAATCCAGTTTTTTTGGTAATACATTTTTTTCGCTGAAGTAACTTCTTTTTGTTTTTTTGATTTAGGTACATCGTTATTAGCATCTGTTGCAACTTCTCCCTAAGTCTTGAGATATTAAGTTATCTTTTTTTATCCTCTTTGTTTGAAGTACTGCCTTGTTCTGGTTTCACCTCTGGAGATACTGGAGCTGCTGGTTTACTAAAGTCGATTTGAACAACTACAGGATCGTGGTCAGAAGCACGTCCGTGCTCTTCCATAAATGAAGCATTAATATGTACAGGAGAGAATACTACTTTATCCTTGATATTTTTTTAGAAATTAAAATATTATCTAAACTTTGATTGCTTCCACGGTAGAAGTATGAGTATCTATCCCCTTGTTCATGTTCAGCCATTAAGTTAACAAGTTCATTTCCTACGATTGTTTTCACACTATCTGAGAATTCAAAGTCATTGAAGTCTCCAGTAAGAACAAATTTTAAGTTAGGATTTTGACGTAATCCCTCTTTAATGAAGGCATTTAGAATTTTAGCTTCTTCTATACGTTTTGCTTTTTGTATTTTCTACTGATGGTTGGTTAGAACCATAGATCGCATCGTCTCCTAGTTTTGATTTTAAGTGGTTTGCAATTACTACTATTCTTTCACCTTTAAATTCAAATTCAGCAGCTAATGATTTTCTAACTTTCTCGAAATGAACACTTTTTGGATCAATTCTCGCTGGATTTTTCTCAAGGTGTCCATTTACAAAGCGTGCAGCTTCCTCGCTTCCACCTTTTTCTTTACCAATTAGAGTTACTCTCTTAGGATTATATAAATAAGCTACCCTAATGTTAGCACCTGGTTTACCACCATCTTTTCCATCAACTGGAGCTATTTCTGTATATTTATAATCTGGTCCACCAAGACTCTTAATTCTTTGAGCTAATTTTTCTCCACTCTTAACTCCATCAACAGTTCCATCATTTACTCCACCATTGTTATCTTGAACTTCGATTAGAGTAATAATATCAGGACTGTGAACTTCCTTGATAAATGAATTAGCAATCTTATCTACTTTTTCTTCTGGTGTTTCATCGTGACCATTATTGTTAGCTGAGAAGTTTTCAATGTTGTATGAAGCTATAGTTAATTTATCTTCTGAAGGATAAATTTTTGAAACTTCACGTGTTAATCCTCCATCTTGTAGTAGTCCTTTTTAATGCATTTGGATCAATTGGATCAATTTTATATGTTTTATTTTTTTATAAGTAACTACCCCAGTAATATTTTTCATTAAAGTAATCTTTTGCTTTTTGCTACGAATGAATTCCCTACAGTTATTGGTAACACTTCTGTATTTTGAACACCTGGACGAAGATTTACTCCACCGATGTTGTTAAGTTTTTGCCCTTTGTAGTCTCCTGGTAATACATAGATATCACCTTTATATTGTGGACCAGTAACTTTTGGTTTAGTTACTTCTACACGCATTCCCTCTAGACTTTCCCAGTAATCTAAAGCTTCAGTTTCTGGATTATATTTAGTTGGTGTATTATCAACTATGTCTTTAGGCATTTTTTCAGAGATATTTAACGCTTTTGGCAAATCTGTTTTTCCTAATTTTGTTATAGTAGCATTAATAATTTGAGTAACAGTTAAACTTCCAGCTGGTTTCTTAAAAGTTTGTCCTGGTCTTACAGAATATTCTTCCATATAACCTTCTTTAACAGTTCCTTGAACTTTTAATAAATCCCCTGATTCTACTTTCTCTGCTGAAGCAACATAAACTGCATCAGATGTTCTTGGATTGTTATCTGATACTTTATCTTGAACATAGAATCCTGTTTTATCAGTCTTAGTTACAACAACATTGTTGATTACTACTTCTTTTCCAACTAAAGGACTCTCGTGACTTTCTCCTTGTACCTCACCTATGTTTTTTTACTTCTTTAGGCGCTGTTACTTGAGCTGCTGATGTAGTGGCTCCAGCCGGTGTACCTTCATTTTTATCTGTTGTAGTAGCAGGCGTCACTACTTCTGTTTTAACCTCTGCCGCAGAAACTTCATTTACTTCTGCAGATAAGTAAGTAGCACCTACTCCTCCTAATACTGCACTCGCTAATAATATTGATAATTTGTATTTTTTTCACAATATGAACTCCTTGTATATAAGTTTATACTAATTATTTTACTATTAATCTAATTAATAAGCAATATAAATTGTTTGCCTTTACAAAAAAGGGACTGACCCAAAAGTCCTAAATTTCAAAGAAATGTGTATGATAACTCATAGACGCAGTGGTTTATTGATATCTAAATTCGCTTAATAAAAGCTTTTTAGATATCTAATAAACTAGTGCGGGAGTGACTCTAAAAAAATCGCGATTTCCGAGAAATCGCGATTTTTGAGTCACTCCCTGAAGATTCTTAAAAATCAATAATTAAACTATTTAATTCTTCTCTTTTTCAGTTTGACAAACATAAATGATAAAATTATTACTCCTACCATTCCTATAAAGACTAACCAAGTATTTTCTATTCCGACCTTATCAGTTAGTACTCCATTTACAGATAATAATACTGCTACAATGATAGATTCAAGAGTATAGAATATAGAAACTGTTGTCGTCCTATTCTCATCACTTTTTACCAAATATTTATGCATAAATACATTAACCTGTATGCTCATTAAAAGTGAAAAAAATACAATAAATAGCATAAATAGTATAAACTTAGCATATACATTTTGAATAAAAAAATAAACATTAATAGAATTCCAAGATTTACAATTACAAAGAAATATAAAAATTCTTAGATTCGATAATTTATCTGATAGTTTCTCGTATATAACACTTCCTAACATTCCACTAACCGATATACCAACCCAAATATACCCAATAATATCAGCGTCTAACTTTTCAAATACAGCTTGCCACTGGTTTGATGGACCAAGATCTAAAAATAGAAGGAATAACAAACAGTATCATAAGAAATACACTACTTTTTTTACATAAAGTGTTTCTTTTAACGAATTTTTTTCACCGTAACTATTGAACCTTTTAAATTCTCTATAGATATTTTTTTGTGTCTGTTCTAATTTTTTTGCATAAATAAATATGTAAATAAAAAAACGAAATAATAAAAACTGACATACTCAATATTATCGACAAACTTTTTAAAAATAAACATATACATACTTGGCACTTACAAATCCTATTACCGCTGAGAAAAAAATAGTGAATATAGTGAACTTCTAGAAAGAACTTTATCTATATCTATTTCTTCATTATTTTTTTATTGTTTACATTGACCAACCAACTTGTTAAAGTTCCAGATTGAAATGATTCTGCAATGGCAGATAATATTGCAGATATGTATAATAATATTAAACTATTGCTAAGCAACAATATTAATCCAACAACCCTAAAAAAACCACACTTAGCAGAATACTATTTTTTTGCTCCGATATTATCAGTGATTGCCCCACACGGAAGCTCAGTCATAAATGAAGCCAACCAAAAAAATCGATAAATATAGCCCAACTTCAGTAAAAGAGAAATCTTTTGACAACAGATAAATATATAAAAATCGGATTAAAGAATGATAGTGCTGTTATAGATAAAATACTATACAAATAATAAAAACTTTGTATTATTCATCTTTTTTTCCCCTACTATCTTATACATTTTCCCATAATTATCTCTTTCTAAGAACTTATAATCAACAAGATATCTTCTAATTAGAGAATAATCTGGATAAATCTCCTTAATTGCTTCATTTAATTCTTTCTCAGTAAACTCTAATGATTTTTTTCCTTTAACATCTGTAAAAACTAACTGAAGCACAGGTATCTTATTCTTTTTCTTTTTTTAGGAATTGTCATCAATTTTCCTTCTTTAAAAATATTTCACTTTGATTTCTTCCATAAAACCACTTCCTTTCTGTTAATAAATTTTAATTTTTTTCTATTATTATACAATAAAAAGAAAAAATACAAGTATGTAAATAAATCTCTAACATAGTTTAACCTACGTTAGAGATTTATGCAATCTAAATTAGTATTTATTTTTTTATTGACCTAAGACAAATACGTCTTCTGACTCTTTTTCTTCTTTTTTTCGCTCCTTTGCTTAAAAAAAGAAACTTTATTAGCAATTACAGACATTTGGTAGTGTTTTTACTCCATTTTTGTCAGTATAAACATTGTTATTCAAACTACCTACTATATTAAGCAAACTTCCCTTTTTCGCAATATTTAGCGGTATTTTCTGCAGTTTTACCAAAAAGTAGTAAACTCAAAAAAATTCTGTATCATAATTTCCATCCTTATTTTTTTAAAAATCAGATTGAACAGCTAATGTTGCTTTTAATATAGTTTACTTTCTTATCACTTTCTTTTTAGTTCAGGCTTTTTTTAACTAGTCTTCCTATTAATATTACTTGATTTAACATAATATATCCTCCCTTAAAATAATAATTTAGATTGCTATAAAAAAACAATTGGAAGACTCTAATTTTATACAATTCTATGTGCCAAATATCTATGATAATTTTATGAATTATTTATGAATTAAAGTTACAAATACTTCTCCATCTTGTAAAAAAATTCAGCATTAATATAATTATCTCCATCAATAATGAAGTACTTTCCCTGGTTCAACAATATGTACTTCATCATCATTTAAGTACACCTTAACCTCTCCTTTAACACAAGTAAATACTACCAAGGCTTCTGGATGGTTATGTTTCGCTATTAGTTCACCTTGTTTCCCTACTTTTTTTACTAATTTAAATCTGTCATGTTTTTTTAACAATCCCGCTTCTTCAAAAAATTATTCCTACACTCATACTAATTCTCCTTATTTTAATTTCATTCCTACAAATAATGTTTTAAAAAAACGTTCTCTTATCTTTTATTATAAAAACTTTTTACTATACAAAACAAATAATATCCGTTTAAAAATTCTAATCAATTAAAAAGGTAGTAACTCTAAAAATCATGATTTCTTAAGAAATCACGATTTCGAATCACTACCTGCAGTAGTGTATTAGATATCTAGGAAATTTTTTTATAAAGAATTAAAATATCAATAAACTACTACGTTCTAGAAGAATTCACATATAAACTTTTTAAAAAATTTAGGACTTTTAGGGCAATCTTTTTCTAAAAAAATCATTATAAGTATATGTTCCTTCACTCATATTCTCGCAAGCGAATCGAACAATTTCTTTACCTAATAGACTAACTTCAATTGGTCTGTATTTTTTTGTTCTTCCTTTTTAATAATATCTTAAATAACGGCGAAATTTTTTTTATAAATAATTCTTCAAGAAATCTCCCGTCTTCTCTCTTACTAATGAGTAGAGACGGCTGAAAAAAATTCTAAGAACTCCCAGATTCATCTCTTTTTAGTTTATCCTCTAGTTCTCCTTTTAATGAATTATAGAAGTTTTTTTCGACCTGCTATTAGCACCTATTGCTGAAACAACATTAAAAGCTTCTTACCTTCCCATCACAAAGTTTAGAAAAAAATTTACGGTATAGTCAACGTCAATCTTTCTTTTGATTTTCTTTTGAACCTGCAGTTTTTTTATTGTTGTTCCAAGACTAGCAAAAAAACATCTGCATTTTCTAATATACTCGTATCAAAAATTAATATTTTCAAAAATCTATTATTATTTTTTTTGTTAATCTTTCTTCATCGGGTAAGGTTGTTATAGAATTTCTTCCAAGAGCATAAATTCTTTCATAATATTCATTCCCTAATATTTCATTTAAAAATTTCTTTACCTACTGCACCAGTAGCACCAATAATTACTGCTGTATTTTTTTCATGCTTATACCTCTCTAAAAATAATAATGAAATTAAAGCCAAAAATTGGTAATCCACCTTGCTTTTAGAATGATTTTTTTATCACTTGTTAAACCACCATAAATAGCTACTAAAAATAATATAAACTAATAGCATTCCTACAATTTCTTTAGGATTTTTTTGATAAGAATGTTCCGTATAGTAAGCCAACCCCGATTAATCCATTATATACACCTTGATTTTTTTAAATAAAACATTTAAATTAGATCTCTGTAACTCTTCTTTTTCAATATTAAATACTCTACTTGTACTATCAGAATCTGTAGCAAATGTTTCTAAATACATAATATAGAAAAAAATAGTAATGCTACTAAAACTGTTAGAATTATTGTTATTATACTCATCTTTATACCTCTTTTTAAATTAAATTATTATTGAATTTATTAAGTAATTTTACCAACTGTTCAAAAATCATCATTGGTAAATTCTGGACCAATAAATTGTCTAACATCAGTTTCTTTTAACACACTGATCCACTTTATTTTTTTGGAATATTGTGTAAGTTCTACAAATACTTCTCTATTATTTTTGCTCATTACGACGCTTTGTTATATATTCTCCTTCTTCTAGTATTTTTCAAATGTCTTGTTATGGCTGCCGCATCTATTTCTAAGCTTTGTGCTATTTGCTTAGGAGTTGCAAACCTCAACGTCATATAAATATTTTATAATTTGAAATCTTGTTAAACTTATTTCTAATCTTTTTTTCAAAAAAATATTCGTAACTTTTTATTTCTAAAATTTTTTTAAATCATGTAATAATTTTTACATAGTCTTTAACATCCATATTTTTTTCTCCTCTATTAATTGATAAGTCAATTATTTAAAAACTATTGTACTTTATAATAGTTGATTTGTCAATCGTTATATTTTGTAGGATTTATTCTTACAAAAAGTGTAAGGTATTTTTCTAAAAAGAAAAAAACTTTTTCCATTAGCATTTACAAACGTTTTCTAGTTTTTATATAATAATTTTATAAGTTAAATAGTTTAAATAAATATGCGATTTAAAAAAATATTAAATTGCTATAAAAAAACCTATTAAATAAAAAGGGTTTATAATAAAAAAACTATATTAATTTAATATTATATATAATTGAAGTTAAGGAGGAATTCTAAATGTTTTCATTTTTAAAAGCTTCAGCACCTAAAACCGAGAATCGACAGTGCTCGTACAGATGCTGAATATAAAAAGACTTCGATGGCAAGTATTCTCAGGGGTATTCATTGGATACGCAGCGTACTATCTAATCAGAAAAAAACTTCTCACTTGCTATCCCTTATTTAATCGAACAATACGGTTACTCTAAAAGCTGACTTAGGGAAAGTTTCACTTGCTCTATCATTAGCTTATGGTTTCAGTAAATTCATCATGGGTAACGTATCAGACAGAAGTAATCCTAAGTACTTTATTACTATTGGTTTAGTTGCTTCTGCCGCAGTCAGCTTAATTTTTGGTCTTGTTCCTGCAGTGCTATCTTCATTAACATTAATGATTTTCTTATCAGCACTTAACGGATGGTTCCAAGGTATGGGTTACCCACCTGGTGCTAAAACAATGACTAACTGGTTCTCAGCTTCTGAGCGTGGTGCTTGGTGGAGCTGGTGGAACGTTTCTCACAACCTTGGAGGTGGATTAATCGGACCTCTTGCACTTGTAGGACTTTCTGTTTTTGGTGCTTGGCAATCATTATTCTACTTACCAGCGACTATTGCTATTATCTTAGCAATTATCATGTTCTACCTAATGAAAGATACTCCAGAATCTGAAGGTTTACCACCTGTAGATGAATGGAAAGGTGAAAAAATTGTAGAAAAAGTTGAATCTGCTCACACATTATCAGCAAAAGATATCTTCTTTAAATACATTATTAACAACAAATTCCTATGGGCTATCGCAGTTGCTAACGTATTCGTATACTTCGTTCGTTACGGAATTATCGACTGGGCTCCAACATACTTAAAAGAAGTAAAACACTTCTCTGTTGACAAACAAAGCTGGGCTTACTTCTTATATGAATATGCTGGTATCTTCGGTATGTTAGCTAGTGGTTACTTAAGTGATAAAGTGTTCAAAGGACACCGTGCTCCTCCAATGTTATTATTCTTAACTGGAGTACTTGTTGCAGTATTCATTTACTGGAAAAACCCTCCAGGTAACCCACTTATCGATAACATCTGTCTAGTAGCTATCGGATTCTTAATCTACGGACCAGTTATGATGATCGGTCTTCAAGCAGCGGACTTAGTTCCACGTGTTGCTACAGGTACAGCTACTGGTCTTACTGGACTATTCGGTTACCTACTTGGATCAGCAAGTGCTGGTTATGTAATGGGTAAACTTGTTGACGTGTTCGGATGGGACGGAGGTTTCTACGCATTAATCGTTTCTTGTGTATTAGCATTCGTATTCATCGCATTAACATTATTCAAGAAAAACATCTAAAACAATTAGAAAACTAATAAAATAAAAACATCTCTATCAACTAAGATCATTGATCCTCCTTAAATTGATAGAGGTGTTTTTTTATAAAGAAAAATACGGCTGATTCCTATAATCACCCGTATTTTTTTCTTTATACTATTATTATAATATCAAGTTCGACTTTAGATATTCTACTAGTTCACTTCTTTTTCTTCGTATTAGTTTTTTTCCATAAGGCGTTTTTTTTATACGTATCTACAGTTTTTAACACTTAAGAACAATTTTTTTCTCCAATATCAGTTAATGTGTAACCCTCAACAATATATCGTCCTACCTCTTTTTTTCTCTCACTAAGTTCTATTTCCTTGTCTTCTTTAAATAATTCATAGAAAAATTGTTGCGTATTTTTCATTTAAATAAATTTCATTTTTTTCACCATTACCTTATCTATAGCTTTGAAGTATCTCTTCATGAGCTGTACTCTTAGTAACATATCCTGAAGCACCTAATTTTAAAATGCCTTTTTAATATACGACTTATCTTCATGCATACTCAAAATAATTATTTTAGTTTTTATTTTTCTCTCTTTTACTATTTCTAATATATCATAACCACTTCCGTCTGGTAATGAAATATCGCAAATAAAAAAAGATCATAAGTCTCATTGTCAATCTTTTCTAAAAAAACTCTTTTTACTTGAACAATCATCTATAACACTAAATTCTTCATTATCTTCTAAAAAGAACTTTTGATACCTATTTTTTTATCAATTTATGATCATCAATTAATAATATTTTTCATCATTTTTCTCCTCTTTTAACATTTCTACTTTAAATTTACACATCAGTATAGTAGAGTACTTATCATTTTTAAATAGTTTAAATTCACCAGAAAAAAATCAAAAATTCTCTCTTGTATACCATAAATTCCTAGTCGTCCTTGTTTTTTTCGCTAGTTCCACTCGTTCTTTTAGTTAATCCTATTCCATTATCCGCAATAGTTAAAAATTATATAATCTGTATTTTCATATAATTTAATTTGGACTTCTGTAGCTCCTGAATGTCGTTTTTATATTCGATAATGATTCTTGAATAATACGATAAAGAGTAATATCAAAATTATTATTTTTTTCCCACCCTCATAGTTGGTATAAAAGATCAACATCTATACCATACAGATTCTTGTAATCTTCTATATATTTACTAATTACTTCTCCTAAGCTAAGTTCAGCACTAGGTGGTCTCAAATTAACAGCTATATTTCTAATATTACTTAAACTATTTTCTATTTCGGACTGAATTAATAATAAGCTATCTTTTTTTCTTTTGGTCACTTTCTTTATCTACTAAATTACTTATTAAAAAAACAGAAGGCTTGCTAAAGATTGACTTACTTCATCATGAAGTTCTCTCGACAGCATCTTTTTCTCTTCCTCTTGAATTCTAAATATTTTATTTAATAGATAGTTATTTAATTTTTTTATTCTTTTTTTATTATTCTCGACCATTTCATTTATAGAACTAACAAGAACATGGAAATCGCGACTGTAATTCTCTTTTTCTATCTTTGTCCTATAATCGCCTTCTCGAATTATCTCATCGGTTACCGAAGTTAAATCTTGCACCGGGCGTTCTATTAATTTTTGAAACGTAGTATGCAATAACCAGTAACATAACAAACACTAACATATTTAAAAATAAGGATTCTTAAAAAAACTGACTATATGTCTTTATATAAATATTTTTTTCGTGTAAAAATCCAACTCTAATATAACCAATATTAACATCATCTATGGGTGATACATACTCTAATATTTCCCTCTTGAACTGTCATATTTCTTAAAGTTATTTAACTGTTCATCATTAAACGTCGCTATTTTTCTGAGGAATCTCTTTCAATGTTTTTCCCTAAGATATTTTTTTTTCATTATCAAATACAATAATGTATGCAACTTCATTATTTAATGCTGCACTATGAATTTTTTTGATGAATTTCATAAGTATTTTCTGTTTTTATATTTTCTGAAATATTTCCTGACAATTGATAATAAGTTTGAGTAATTCTATCTTTAAGTGCACTTTCCAAAATATCTTTTATTATTAACATACGTATAGGCTAATATTACACCTAAATATATAGTATAAATTACAACAAAAAAATATAATAATCTTATTTTTTTATCTTCAACTTCGCCATATGTTAATCCTCACTTATTAAATTTGGATAATCACTTGCTTTTTGTTTCTTCATATTTTTCAATTTGAAGCTGTGATAATGTTCCTTTTATTGTACTATCCTTTATCAATAGATAACAAGATTTGTTTAAAGCTTATCTTTTTCTTCATAATTTTTTTATGTGTCACTACTGGCCCAGTTGCAACCTCTGGAAATGTTTGTATTATTTTTTTATATTATGTGCAGTATCTGGAAAAATTATTATAAATATACTGTAATGCCCAGTCATCAACTATTGCTGCCTTAACAGTTCCGTTAACCACTTGATTTATCGATTCTTCATGGCTATGAGTAAAATAACTGTTACTAAAAAAATTTATTTACTGACATACCATTTTTTTCAAGTAATCATTCATCGCTAAGTAACCCTGAATAACTATATGTATCTACAAAATGCAAAAGCTCTGACCTTTTCAAATCTTCGATACTATTTATATTGGAATCTTTTTTTGCTATAACTATGGGATGATAGTATGTTTTCCCCTATTTGGTCTTACTAAAAGTTCTAAAGACTCCTTTATCTTCATATAACGAATATGCTCCCGTAGATAAGAATGCTACATCTATCTTGTTATTCTTTTAATAATACATTTATATCTCTATAACTTTTTTTTCTGTATTAATTTTACTTTTTTTATTTAATTTCTCTCCGATATAATTAGCTAATTCTTTTTTTCTAAAAATATAACTCTTATTATCACCAGTTACGGAAATCAATCCAATTCTTAAAGTTTCATCATCCTTCGCGCTATTATCAACTGTTTCTGTTACTTTCAGAAAAATCTATATACTCTTCTTGTTTATTCTTCAAAACTAAAAGGAAGTACAGCGAATAATAATACGGAAAGGAATATTACAAAAAAAAGCTTATAACTATTCTTTTTCATTTTTTTCTCCAACCTCTAAATTATTTTCTCCAATTTCAAAGACTATATCAATAAATTATTATTTTTAAATAATAGAATTAATACTATTTATCTTTTAATAATAGTATAACATTTTATTTTCAATGAAAAAAAGTGAAATCATACACTTCTTTCTTATAATAACAATAACTTGATTCATTATATATGATAAACAGAACAAATTTACTATCGACTTCACTAAATTTAGTTATTCTTTAATTTGTAACCTTAAAAAGAAAAAGAGCGATTAAACATCGCTCCTTTCTAAATATACTTGCTAGCCTCTCTTATACTAAGATTAGCCATATTCTCCTTATTTTTCTTAATAAATTCTCTAACCCACTCTGGATTATATTTAGAATAATCTCGAAGTGCCCAACCAACAGCTTTATTAATGAAAAAAATTCACTATCACCTAGGTTGTTTACTAAAATTTTCATCTAAAACTTGTTTTATCTACTTTTGTCTTTTAAGAGACAGTTGGTATAAAATAGCTACTCGTCTTAACCAAATATTACTATCCTTACTCCACTCAAGCATTATTTGATCATACCCTTTGATACGAATAATTAAACTTCCTATAACTTTAGCAAGTAAATCAACAGTATCCCACCATGATTTTTGTCACGATTAGATATTTTTAACCTTGAAATATCTTCTCTTTTTAAAAAAATTTCTGCATTGCCTTTAAATAATAAACAACTACATATTGAAATTCCTCTCTTCTTTATTCCAACAATTCTCAACAAAAATCCCAATCGATAGTTTTAGTCTTTCTTGCATCTGGAAAAATATTTTTTTATAGATTTCCGTTCTAGTTGCACCACGTACACCTAAAAAAATCTAAACTTATCTTGCATATACTTTGACATTGATTCTGCAAGAAGTTCATTACGGTTTTCTTCAAGGTCAGTTATTAAATCTAATAATTTCATAATTTATAGAAATTCTTATCTGTTATTTTCTAAACTTGCTTTAATGAATCCAGCGAATAATGGGTGTGCTTTTTTTCCGGACGTGATTTAAATTCTGGGTGGAATTGACCAGCTACAAACCATGGGTGTTCAGGAATTTCTACGATTTCAACTAATCTTACCATCTGGACTAACTCCTGATAACACCATTCCTTTTTGAGTTAAACGCTCACGATAGAAGTTATTGAATTCATATCTGTGACGGTGACGCTCAGTAATATTGATTTCTCCATATTCTTTGTGAGCTACGGATCCTTCTGTTAATGTACATGGGTAACTTCCTAAACGTAAAGTTCCTCCCATTTCTACAACATTTTCTTGATCTGCTAATAAGTTAATAATTGGGTATGGCGTATTTGGATCTAATTCTGATGAGTGTGCTCCAGTTAAACCACACACGTTACGTGCAAACTCAACAGCAGCAAGTTGCATACCTAAACAAATACCGAAGAATGGTACTTTGTTTTCACGTGCGTATTTAATAGTAGTAATTTTACCTTCAACTCCACGATCACCAAAGCCACCTGGTACAAGGATTCCGTCTGCATCTTTAAGATACTCATGAACATTTTCTTCTGTAATGTCTTCAGATTGAATCCAATCAATTTTTCACTTTAGCATTGTGTTTATATCCTGCATGTTTTAAAGATTCTACAACTGAAATATAAGCATCGTGAAGTTCTACGTATTTACCTACTAATGCGATTCTTACATCCTCTTTTAAGTTATCTACTCTATCCACTAATGATAACCATTCAGTCATATCAGCTTCAGGCGCAGTTAAACCAAAATGATTTAATACGATATCATCAATTTTTTGAGCTTTAAGATTTACTGGTAATTGATATAAGTTACTTACGTCACGACTTTCAATAACATTTTGTTTTGGAATGTCACAGAATAATGAAATCTTCGCACGTAATTCATCGTTTAGAGCAAGTTCATTTCTAACTACGATAATATCTGGTTGAATACCTAAACCACGTAATTCTTTAACAGATTGTTGTGTTGGCTTAGTTTTCATTTCTCCTGCTGCTTTAATGTACGGTAATAATGTACAGTGAATAAAACATACATTATCACGTCCTAAATCGCTACGGATTTGACGGATTGCTTCTAAAAATGGTAAAGATTCAATATCTCCTGTTGTTCCACCGATTTCTGTAATAACAACATCAGCATCACTAGATTCTCCTGCTAGTAATACTCGTGATTTGATTTCATTTGTAACGTGAGGAATTACTTGAACTGTTCCTCCTAAATAATCTCCACGACGTTCTTTTTCGATAATTGAAGAATAAACACGTCCTGCAGTTACGTTAGAATATTGTCCTAAGTTAACATCGATAAATCTTTCATAGTGACCTAAGTCTAAGTCAGTCTCAGCTCCGTCTTCTGTAACGAAAAAACTTCTCCGTGTTGGTATGGACTCATTGTTCCTGGGTCAACGTTTAAATATGGATCAAATTTTTTTGTAATGTTACTTTTAATCCTCTATTTTTTAATACACGACCTACTGATGCCGCTACAATACCTTTTCCTAATGATGATACTACTCCACCTGTTACAAAAATATACTTTGTCATTGTGTTCTCCTTCTATTAAAAATAATAAACCCCCTACGAAAATATCGCAGGGGGTGGTTTCTTAAATCACTCTTTAAGAGTGCCCGTATATTATTCTAGCATAACGCTAAATTTTTTTAGCAACTAAAAATAATTCGATATATTAAATTTTCTTTTTAGTAATTATTAAAAAGAATTTGAATGAACTAAATGGATAGTATCTTAAGCTTACTTTTCCCAATCATTGCTTCTTTCTTAACAAATCCAAATACACGACTATCTGTACTGTGTTGTCTGTTATCTCCTAATACGAAATACGTACCTTCAGGAACAGTTTTAGATTTTGTACTACTTAAAAATTCAATATTAAAATCTGGTGTGAATGGTGCAGTTCCAGAAGCTTTAGCTTCTTTAATTTTTTTGAGCTAAGTATGGCTCTTCAACTTTCTGACCATTCACATATAGTACATCGTTTCTGTATTCTATAGTGTCTCCAGGAACTCCGATTATACGTTTAATATAATCATCAGTTTCATTTGCATGGAATACAACTTCATCTCCACGCTCATAATTTTTTTGCTGAATTTATTAACAAAAAAACTTTATCGTTATCAGCAAATGTATAATCCATCGAATGTCCTTTTACCGTAAAAGGTGCGATAAGATATGTGCTTATAAGAAGATAAATAGCAATAGAAACTACTACAACTACTACCCACTCCATAATTTCTCTTAAAAATTTTCACTGGTATATCCCTCTTTTATTTTATTTATGATTAATAATTCTACCATATATTAATAGAAAAAAATCAAAAAAATAAATTTTTCTCTTCTATAAAAATGTATTTACAATAATATCTTAAGTAAAACTTTATATATAATCAGACTATATTTAATTACTACTTTAAGTTCATTCACATAATTTACATAAATTATTAATTTTTTTCTAAAAAAATAATTTTTTTATTAATAACTCTTGACATATATATATATATATATAATGGATATAGCTTTAAGGAAAGGAGGAATATATCATGAAAAAAATTATTAACTGTATTCACTGCAGCAGGATTATTAGTAGCTGGAGGATCTTCAGCTTTAGCTTTAAATGGTGAAGGGTATGTTGATGGATTAACTAAAAAAACAGCCCAGATGCTAACCTATTAAACCCAGGTAATCCAGATCCATCTGTTAAAGACGGTACTGCTGGTTTAACTAAAGAAGGTACAGAAGGTGTTAACAAACACTTAGTTAACAAAAACTTTAGCAGCTCAAGTTGCTGAAGCTGAAAAAAAGCACCTAAAGGTCACTTCACTAAAATCTACGACGAAAACGGTAAAGTTGTAAAAGTTGTAGAAGGTAAAGGATTAGCTGCAGCACCTAAAAAAAGGTAATGCCCCAGCTAACAAAGGTCTTAAAAGCCTTACCAAAAAAACTTCAGCTGCGAAGTAAACCAGCAAACATACTGATAATAATACTTTTTAAAGAGCTGATCTCCGGATTAGCTCTAGTATTTTTATACAATAAAATTGCTTTTTTTGTAAGCTCTTTTTATTGTTTTTTTATGCGTGTGATATAATTATCTGTACGGGAGTCTGTGAACAGTCTGAGAGGAAATATTAATATTTCGACCGAACCTGATCTGGATAATGCCAGCGTAGGTACACTTAGCTTAAAGACAAACTTAGACCCCCCTTATATTGTAAGGAGGTTTTTTTATTTTGATAAATTGCAGTATTGCATTACAAATTCTTCCTCTTGATAATCATGATGGAAGATTAAAGACTATAGATAAAGTTATCTATTTTCTACAAAATAAGCATTCAAATGTAATTATTACTCCATTCGAAACTGTAATTGAAGGTGAATTCAACGAACTAATGGATACACTTAAAGAATGCTTTGTCCTAGCGGGTGAGGACAGTAAAAATATTTTTGCAAATGTGAAAATTAATTATGGAGATGTTTTAACTATAAATGAGAAAATTGACAAATTTAATCAATAAATATGCAGCAACTATTTCTATGTTGTGCTTAGTGGTTATTTGGCAAGGAGCAGGTAATCTCGGTTTACTTCCAAAAATATATCATACCTACACCAGTTGAAATAGTTAAAGCTTTTATAAAAAAACTACGAACTATTAATATTTCACAGCAAAATCACCCTACTCGAAGCTATTATAGGTCTATTCCTAGGGATAGTTATAGCATGGCTTCTTGCTTTAATTATGGATAGCATACCAATATTTAACAAGTCTATCTATCCACTTCTTGTACTGACTCAAACCATACCTACTATTGCAATAGCGCCTATACTTGTTCTTTGGTTGGGCTATGGACTTACACCAAAAAAATTGTATTAATTGTTTTAACAACAACATTCCCAATTGTTGTAAGTATTCTAGATGGTTTTAGAAACTGTGATAAAGACATGATTACTTTATTACAACTAATGAATGCTAGTAAATTACAAATACTTTGGCATGTGAAAAATCCCAACGAGTCTTAGCTACTTCTATGCTGGACTTAGAGTTAGTGTATCTTATGCCTTTATAGCAGCTGTGGTTGCTGAATGGCTTGGTGGATTTGAGGGGCTTGGAGTTTACATGATTAAAAGCAAAAAAATTATTTGAATATGATACTATGTTTGCAATCATAATATTAGTATCTGTTATCAGTTTATTAAGTATCGAACTTGTTAAACTAAGTGAGAAAAAAATTTATTAAATGGAAATACATAGGAGAAAAATCATGAAAAAGATATTAACTAGCATTTTTTTGCTTTTTATCTTAGCAATCTCATTAACTGCATGTAGTACAGTTAATAAAAAAATGCAGAGAAAAAAAGAACTTAAAAAAAGTAGATTTTTGTACTTGATCAGGGCGATTAACACAAACCACACTGGTCTATATGTAGCAAAAAGAAAAAGGATACTTCGCTGAAGAAGGTATTGACCTAGACATTAAGCCAGCACCTGAAGATAGTACTTCTGACTTAATTATTAATAATAAAGCACCTTTTTGGTATTTACTACCAAGACTCAATGGCTAACAAACTTTCTAAAGGTGCAGGAATTACTGCTGTAGCTGCAATTATCGAACACAACACTTCTGGTATCATTTCACTTAAGAAAAAAACAACATCAAAGAACCAAAAGATCTTCAAGGTAAAAAAAGTACGGAACTTGGAATGATCCAGTAGAATTAGCAATGGTTAAATCATTAATTCAAAAAAACAAGGTGGAGATGCTAATAAATTAAGTCTAGCTCCAAATACAGATACAAACTCTGTTACTCCACTAGAAAAATGGTCTTTTCGATGCAGCTTGGATCTACTATGCATGGGATGGAAAATTAGCTGAAAACATGAAATTAGATATTAACTACTTCTATCTAAAAGATTTCAATAAAGACTTAGACTACTACTCTCCAGTAATTATTGCTAACAATGATTACTTAAAAAGAAAAATAAAGAAGAAGCTAAAAAAAGTTCTTAGAGCTATTAAGAAAGGATATGTCTACGCTATAGAACATCCTGAAGAAGCTGCAGAGATTTTTAATTAAAAAAATGCTCCTGAATTGAAAGATAAAAAAAGATTTCATTCTTGAATCTCAAAAAAATATCTATCTAAACAATATGCATCAAACAAAGATCACTGGGGTGAATTCGATGCTAACAGATGGAATGCATTCTACCGTTGGGTTAACGAAAAATAAAATCACAAAAACAACCTCTTGCAGAAAAACACTGGATTCAGCAATGACTATATAAAAATAATGAATATATTATCAATAAAAAAACTTATCTTTCAATTATCCAAACAATAAAATACTAAAAGATATAAACATTCATGTCGATAAAGGTGAAGTCGTATCTATACTTGGTGGAAGTGGTGTTGGTAAAACTACACTTTTTCAATATTATCGCAGGAATTAATCCTCTTCAAAGTGGAGAAATCTCTATAAAAAGGTAACACAGACTATAAAGGTCGCGTAAGTTACATGCTTCAAAAAAAGACTTATTATTAGAACATAAAACTATTATTCAAAAATATTATACTTCCCCTTTTTAATAAGAAAAAAATCAATAAAAAAAGAAGCAGAAGAAGAAGCAATTAAAAAAACCTAAAAATTATTTAACCTTTACGAGTACAAAGATAAATATCCTAGTGAATTAAGTGGAGGTATGCGTCAAAGGGTTGCACTACTTCGTACATATATGTTTAAAGAAGAACTATTCTTACTAGACGAACCTTTCAGTGCACTTGATGCTATAACTAAAAATATCACTACACTCTTGGTATCTTGAAATCAAGAATAAACTTGATATAACTACTCTACTAATAACCCATGATATTGACGAGGCTATAGATCTAAGCGATAGAATTTATATCATTAAAAAAATAAACCTGGTGAAATTGTGTCTGAAATAAAAAAATAAATCTTAATGAAAAATAATCAAGATGAACAAAAAAACTAAAAATATAAAAAAAGAGATACTAAATATACTTGGATTATAATAATACACCCTAGCGTGAATTTTTCACACTAGGGTGTATTTAATTATTTATAAATACTATATTTTTTTATTGATTAAGTAAATTAATACTGCAGGAACTACTGCAAAAAAACATTAATTTATATCCAAATACTTCTAATGCAAGAAATATAGGTGCAATATATGTCTTAGTTGCCGCAGAAAAATACTAAACAATATCCTAAGGCTGCTGTTACTAAAATAGGTAGGCCCAACCAAGTTCCTACAATTACTCCACAGGTCGCTCCAATCGCAAACAACGGAGTAACCTCTCCTCCGCTAAAGCCAATCCCAGTACAAATGGCTGTTAATACGATTTTCAGCATAAAAATCATAAACTTGAATCTGTTCAAAGTTTGTAAAAAGATAGCCCAATTAAATTCGTACCTAACGATGCATATCTGTATTCGAAAAACGAAACTAGTTAATATAAAAAGCTGCTAAAAAGTATCCATGTTATATTCTTATTAATAGCAACTAATTCTTTTGTTTTTCTTTGAAGGAGAACAAATAAGATTCCTACAAAAACAAAAATAACTCCAACTAAAACTAATTTAGAAATAAACTCTAAATTTATCTTAATTCCACTTACATCTATAGCTACAAAGAACTTTTTCCAAACCTACTTTATGCGATACAAAAAGCACTTATATACGCTACAGCAATGTATGTTACATACTCATAAATTTTATTTTTTTGTAAAGTTAAATTTATCACTGATAACCTCTAAAAATGAATACTACAGCTGCTAATGGAGTTTGGAATAATCCTGCAAATCCACAAATCATTCCTAATTTCACGAAAAAAATTGTTTTTTTCTCCGTACTGAGATCATTTGAAGACATATTCCCACCAATAGCTCCACCTAATTGCACAGCTACTCCTTCACGTCCCACACTAACACCGAAGCTATGTGCCAATAAAGTATTTAAAGTTAAAATAAATGGAAATTTCCATGTAACTTTCTCTTTTTATTAGTTGCCGCTTCAATAAAATACTTCATACCTATATCACTGGTGTGTAAATATTTATTACTAAACTTAGTAAAGATTAATATCAATGGCGTTAAAATTAATAAATACTTATAATAACTACTAGTTAATTCTATTAATTTCAATAACATTTGACCAAATAACGAACAACAAATAGAAATTAATAATACTGCACTTACTAGTCTAAAAATAATAATTCTTTAACATATTATATATAATTTTTCTCCTTTAAATATAAATCTTAGACTGACATAAAAAGTTCTGAATTTAAAAAAAGTGTATATAATAACTCATAAAACACTGTGGAAAGTGACTCGCCAAAATCTTGTTTCTTTGAAATCACAATTTTCGAGTCACTCCTTCTCAGATTTTTATCTATTGATTCTTCTTAAAACCTAGACTTGATTTTTTCGGTCGATCATAACTGAATCCTTCTCCTATAATATCATGGACTTCAGTTATTGTCACAAAAGCCCGAGGGTCAATTTTATAAACTAGAGATTTTAGTTTCCCTATTTCATTTCTTGAAACTACACAATAACCTATATTCAAATCTTTCTTAGAATAGCTTCCTTGTCCTTTTATATAAGTTAATCCACGATTCATATCTTCTTGAATTTTTTTAGTAATAGTTTCTATTTCAGACGAAACTATCATTACCCCTTTTCCAGGAACACCACCCTCGACAACATAATCTATCACTTTTTGTACATATGAAAATATATATCAAAGTGTATAGAATCGCTGGAAAAACTCTTAACTACTACGAAAGTTAATGCTATGATTACACCATCAAGGATTTGGATAATTCTTCCAATTGAACTACCTGTATAAAGTTGTACAATTTTCGCCACTATATCTACTCCACCTGTTGTTCCCCCTGCTAGAAAGACTATCCCTAATCCTAATCCAGCAAGTAATCCTCCAAATACAGCAGCCAGTAATCTATCTCCACCGATCTCTATTTCTATATTATACTTCTCAAAAATCCCTATCCAAAAAAAGTCAACATAATAATGCCGTAAACCGTGTATAACATTGTCTTTTTATCTAACATTTTATATCCTATTATTAATAAAGGAATATTTACCAATATTGTCCCAATAGAAACTGGAAGACCTATTGAATATAATAATAACAGTGAAATCCCTGTTCCTCCACCTTCTGCCAATTTGTTTGGGACATTAAAAATGCATAATAGCAAAAAGAATAAATAGCACAACCTAAAGAGATAATCAATAATTCTTTAAAAAAATTTTTGTTAAATTTAAATTTTTTTGTAATTCTTTTTCCATAGTGTACCTCCAAAAAGCAATTTTATCCTAATTATAACAGGTTTTATAGCCATAGACAACAGGCATAAATAATAACTTTTTACCTTTTTAATAATTATTAATTTCATATTTTCTTAGACATTATTACAAATTTGTACTATAATTATAATATAAATATTGGAGGTTGACTTTTTAAAATGAATAAAAAAACTTCATACCAAATTATCTTACCCTTTGCAATATTTTTTGTGGATTTATGTCAATTCTGACTACATCACATGGATATTTTATCTGGGGTACTGTCTTTATTATTTTAGCCATGCTTGCAGATAGATACGATGGTATCGTTGCAAGAAAACTTGGTGTTGTTTCTGAAATTGGTCACGATTTAGATTCATTATGTGACGTAGTAAGTTTTGGAGTAGCACCTGCCATGCTTGTTTTTTTGAAATCTTTATTACTAATGATAAGCCATCAACTTTATTAATGGTGATTGTCGCAATTCTTTGTGGAATCTATGTATGCTGTGGAGCTTATCGTTTGGCTAGATTTAACGTAACAAAAATGAAAAATGGATACTATCAAGGTGTTCCAATTACTACATGCGGAACAGTCCTTGCAGTACTTGCTCCGATAAAATTACCAAGTATTGCAATGTTAATACTATTAGTATTATGTTCTTACTTAATGGTAAGTAATTTGAAAAATTAAAAAAATATAGAAAAAAATGTTCAGATACTAATCTGGACATTCTTTTTATATTCAAATATTTATTAATTACATATTCAAACTTTATTCACACTAAGCAATTGCATATAACCTCAGTCAACCCCTCTGGATTTTCCCAAGCCATTGAGTGACCTGCATTTTTTTACCGTTTTTTTACATTTACATTGTGTTTAGGTAATTCTTCTAAGTCATTACTCGAAGGCTATTTTTCTCCAAATATAAAAATATTTCGGGATATCAAATTCATATAACATACTTCTCCATGATGTTTCTTTTTGTAATACTGCATCACGAGAAATTTGATAAACTGCTTTAGGTAACCAATTTTTTTCAATGTTGCAGCCCACATTGTATTCATTCCACTTTCACAATATTTTATTAGTGTCTTAATACTTTTTTCGTAATTATCTTCCTTATACTGTGCTATCGCCCAACTAATCTGACCTTTTGTAGAGGGATCTAAGTTTGGTTCTGTTAAAATCAATCTCTCAATTCTGTCTTTACACCTTGCATACAACTCAATAGCAATAGCACCACCTAAACTATGACCAAATAAGATAACTTTATTCAAACCTAAATCTTCCAAAAACTCCGCTAGATATTTCGCATGTTCTTTAACCTCATATGAAAAATCTAGAGGTTTGTCACTATATCCAGCTCCTAATAAATCTATAAGTACCCTCCTATAGCCTTTAAATTCCTCACTATTAAAAATTTCTACATAATCAAATGACCCAGCACATCCTAATCCATGAATAACTACTATAGGTGTCCCACTTCCCTCAAACTCATTATACCTTATCTTGTATTTTTCATTCCTTATTGTGTATTCTCTCATTAAAACCTTACTCCATATAGTTACTTTTACTTAATTATATCACTTATTATTAGTATATTACTAATTTTTTTGTTATATATAATTTTATAAGTGATTTTGAATAGTAACAAACTAAAAAGGAGATTTCATAATGATATTTACTGAAATTAGTAGTGAAGAACTTCAACAATTTCAAAAAAAGAAAAATAACTATAGATATTATTTCTCTGAATCGGCAGAATATAATATTATGGCCAATAATAACAACTTAAAAAAACTGAAATTTTTAGCCGTAAAAAGAAAAATAATAAAAATACTAGCATATGGTATTTTCATTTATTTCCAATATAAAAAAATACTTTTACAAAGTAACTGCACAATACGGACCTATTATGGATTACTCAAATACTGAGTTAGTTAGTTTCTACTTTGAACAACTAAAAAAATACTATGCAAAAAAATCTAAGAGTTCTAAGTGTCCGCGTAAATCCATTTGTAAATGAAAAAAATCTATAATGATGTTGAATTTGTAGAAGAAAAACGCAGATGCAGTTAAAACTAATAGAATTCTAAACGATTTAAATTATCACGCTATGAATGAAGATTTATTTACAAATCCTACACTAGCTTCTCGTTGTGTTTTCTCTAAACCACTAGACGAAAAATATTACTGAAAGTAACTTATTAAAAAAATGTTTCACAAATCGCCCGTTATACTATTAACAGAACGATGAAAGAAGGAGTTCAGGTTCGTGAAATTGATATATTCAATGAAGAAGATGCTAGAATCTTCGATGAAATCAATCGTGATACAGAAGATAGAATTGATTTTTGAAATTCGTGATAATACTTATTTCAAATCATTAAAAAAATAATATCGGAGATAAAGCTCACTACCTTGTTTCATATATTGATTGTGATCAATTCGTTGAAACTACAACTAACACAATTGCAAATCTTGAAAAAAAGAGCGAGACGACTTAAAAAGAAAAAAATTAGAACAAGGAAAAAGTGAATGCTAAAAAAAGCAACTAACCGTCTAAAAAGAATTTGATGATAACATTGCTATTTGGTATAAAAAAATTGATAAAAATAAAAAGAACTTAAAGCTGAAAATGGAAATGTTATTAACCTTTCATGTGCTACTTTTTATAGAATCTGGTCAAGATTTAATTTACTTCACAAGTGGTGCAATGAGAAAAATTCCATCGTTATGAAGGTCCATATGCAATCCTATTCCATATGATGAAATATGCAATTAAAAAAATAACTTCAAATATTTCAACTTCTTTGGTACTTCAAAAGATTTCCATTCTGAAGATGCTACTGATTACGGTGTTCTTCAGTTTAAACGTAACTTCAATGGAAACATTGAATACTTTATGGATAATTACGAAATTAGAAATGCTATTGGAAAAAAATTTGGAAAAATATAATAAAAAAAGGAATTGAGTTTTTTTAGCCCAATTCCTTTTTTTCTTATCTATTCTGTTTTTTTAGCTGCTTTTTTTAGTAGCTTTTTTTGGTTTTTTTCTTTTTTTCTGTGGTTTGTTATTTTCTGGATACATTACTTTATCTACTAGTCCATACTCACATGCCTCTTCTGCTGTCAGATAATTATCACGTTCTGTATCACGTTCAATAGTCTTAATAGTTTGACCAGTTCTATCTGCTAAAAATTTTGTTTAATTTTTTTCTCTTGTTCTTAGAATGTGTCTAGCTGCTATTTCTATTTCTGTTGCTTGACCTTGTGCACCACCCTAATGGTTGGTGAATCATAACTTCTGCATTCGGAAGAGCGTATCGTTTACCGATAGTCCCAGCTGCAAGTAAGAATGCACCCATACTAGCTGCCATACCCATACAAATAGTAACAACATCACATTTAATATGTTGCATTGTATCATAAATTGCAAAAACCAGCTGTTACACTTCCACCTGGTGAATTAATATAGAAATAAATATCTTTTTCACTATCTTGTGCTTCTAAAAAAATAAAAAGCTGACTTGTTATTGAATTTGCTACTCGATCGTTTTACATCCGAACCAAGAATGATGATTCTATCTTTTTAATAATCTTGAATAAATATCGTATGCTCTTTTCCCCTTGAGAAGTTTGCTCTATTACTGTAGGAATTAAATTCATTTTCTTACCTCCTAATTTTTCTTTTTCACTAGATATTATATATCAAAAAAATGGTCAATTAGCAACTTTTTTTCCCTTTCTAACCTTTCTTCATTTTCTCCAAATATATTGTACTCTCTACAAATAAATACGACTCAAAAAAACTATGTTTTTTTAAGTCGTACTATCCACGTTACTATAATCTATAAGAATGTTCTTTAAAGTTCCCTACTATCGTATTTACCGCACTTACAGTAATAAATGCTTCAGGACAATTTTTTTCGCAACTAACTTACGTAATTGATGCATTTCATTCTGCTGAATAACTACAATTATCATTCGTTTCTTCTCGTGTGAATATCCACCTTCTACGTCCATAATTGTTGACCCTCTATGTAAAGTATTATTTATAACTTCAACCATTCTTTCAGGATTATTACAAATAATTGTACATTGAATATAAGCTGAGAAGAATTTCTGAACACCTTTCATCGTCTGATTACGTACAAAAACTCATAACAAGAGCATACATTACATATTTTATATCAAAAAAATATCCATACTATTGTATAAATTGTAATATCCTGTATAAGAAATACAGTTGGTAAATTAAAATCCATCTTTTTTTAGAAATAAATTTACCTGTAATATCTGTTCCACCAGTAGAAGCGCCCGCAACTAATAGACAACACATTGCAAGTCCAGAAATAATCCCACAAAAAAATTGCTGCGACAAGAGAATCTCCTAAATTTACTGGTGTTATAATTTTTTTGGTAAATTATTTATTAAAAAAAGAGGATATACTTATCACAATTCCTGTAAGAATTACGAACTTACGGCTAATATATCTATATCCTATAAAAAATAATGGAACATTTAAAAATAAATTGTACAGTACCTATTTTTTTATTCCTGTTAACTTATTCACTACTAAACTTAATCCTAATGCACCACCTGCCCCAATATTATTTACAGGTATTAGTAATCCAGCATAAATAGAGAATAATATCGTTCCAATGATTATTAAAAAAGACATTTTTTTGATTGTTTATGTTGCTCAGTCGTATAAATCGTATCTGATAATTTCATGATTTCCTTATCCTTTATTTTTTTCTTCTATATATTTTAATACAAATATAAATTTAAAACAATTAAAAATATTGATTATATTAGATAAAAACATTAATAAATAATTCATTTTATAGGCATTTTGTGTTAAAATTTAAGTAATAGACTTTTTTTAGTTATTATGATATAGAAGAAATTTGGGAGTCATTCATTAGTTAATTTATAAGATAATTAATTTTTTTAATTTATGAATCTCCCTTTTAAAAAGGAGCTATTTATGATTAAACTCTATAATACATTGACAAAAACAAAAAGAAATTTTTAAAAAAACAATTGAAGAAAAACAAAGTAAGAATGTATGTTTGTGGACCTACTGTATATAACTATATACATATTGGAAATGCACGTCCGATTATAGTTTTTGACGTAGTTCGCAAATATTTAGAACACAGTGGATATGAAGTAGATTTCATCTCTAACTTTACAGATGTTGATGATAAAATTATTAAGGCTAGTAATGAAGAAGGAATTTCTACAAGTGAACTAACTGAAAAATATATCACTGCTTTCTTTAAAGACTATGATGCACTTGGATGTAAGAGAGCAACTAAAAACCCTAGAGTTACTGAATACATGCGAGAAATAATTGACTTCATCTCAAAACTTGTTGAAGAGGGATTTGCATACGAAGCTAATGGTGATGTTTATTTCAGAACACGTAAAAAAGAAGACTATGGAAAATTAAGTAAACAATCTATCGATGACCTAATTAGTGGTGCTCGTATTGAAGTTGGTGAGCACAAAGAAGACCCTCTAGATTTCGCATTATGGAAAAAAGCTAAACCTGGCGAAGTTAAATGGGATAGTCCATTTGGAGAAGGGCGCCCTGGTTGGCATATTGAATGTTCTGTAATGGCAAAAGAAACTCTAGGTGATACAATCGACATCCACGCTGGTGGACAAGACCTAACATTCCCTCACCACGAGAATGAAATTGCACAATCTGAATGTCACAACCATGCACCATTCAGTAACTATTGGATGCATAATGCATTTATTAATATTGATAATGTCAAAATGAGTAAAAGTTTAGGTAACTTCCGTCTTGTAAAAGATATTATTGCAGAAATAGATCCAATGGTACTGCGCTTATTTATGTTAACAGTTCACTACAGAACTCCAATTAACTATACACTAGAAAAATATCGAACTTGCAAAAAAACAAACTATGAAAAAAATTAAAACTTCATATCAAAAATCTACAATTCAGATTAAATAATGATATGTCTGATGAAAAAAACTAGATACAGAAGTTGTAGCATTAGTTACAGAAGAGTTAAACAAATTTGAAGAATATATGAAAGATGATTTCAATACAGCAAACGCACTTTCTTCATGGTATGAAATTGTGAGAATATCTAATTCATACACAGCAAAAAGAAGCTGTCAACAAAGAAACTCTAGAGCTAATCAACGCTGCATTTGAAACTTATAGTTCTATTCTTGGAATAAGTGTAAAAGAAGATAATACACTTAATAGTGAACACATCGAAAGTTTAATAGCCGAACGTGAAGAAGCTCGTAAAAAAATCGTGATTTCGCCTTAGCTGATAAAAATACGTGATGACTTAAAAGAACAAGGAATTATCTTAGAAGATACTAAACAAGGTGTACGATGGAAAAAAATATAACTTTTAAATTTACTGAAAAAAACTTCGCTAATCCTAATCAAATGCAAGCACTAACCCTTGCCTATATCGGAGACAGCATCTATGATATTATGAGTAGAGAGTATGTTATGAAAAAAATCACTTAGGTAAAAATAAATGATCTTCATAAAAACAGTATCTACAATCGTATCAGCAAGAGCACAAGCAAGTTTTATGGAAAAACATACTAAATAATAGTATATTAACAGAACAAGAAGAAAAAAATTTATAACCGTGCAAAAAAATCAAAAAAACAACTCTAAAGCAAAGAACGCAAGCATTATGGAATATAAACTTGCTACAGGTTTAGAGGCAGTATTCGGTTATTTATATTTAGAAAAAAACTTTGAAAGATTGGAGGAAATGTTTAACTACATAATTAGACTATATGAAGAAAAACAATAAACACTATAAAGAATTAAGACTAAAAAACAAAGAACAAAAACCTAAAGTTGAAACTCCTGAGGTTGATTTAGATAAAGAAGTAATTGCCGGTCGTAACGCTATACTTGAAGCTATTAAATCAGGACGCGAAATTAATAAAAATTTTTGTTCCAAGAAGGTATTGAAAAAGGAAGATTAAAAATCTATTTTTTTGCTATTGCTAATGAGAAAAAAATCATTTGTCAAGAAGTTCCAAAACGTAAACTAGATAATTCTACTACTGAACGTCACCAAGGGGTTATCGCCTATGTTGCCCCATACGCTTACTTTGAACTTGATGAAGTAGTAAATAACCTAGAAATTAATAAGGATACTACCCTACTAATTTTAGATCACATTGAAGATCCACATAACCTTGGAGCGATAATTAGAACTGCTGAGGCTAGTGGTGTTAAAGCTATAATAATCCCTAAACGTCGTGCTGCTGTGGTTAGCCAAACAGCAGTTAAAGCATCTGCAGGCGCGATTGAACACATGCCCGTTATTCGCGTATCAAACCCTAACTGATGCTATTAAAAAAACTAAAAAGAAAAAAAGGGTTCTGGATTGCTGGAACAACATTAGCAGAACGTTCTGAAGATTATACAAAAATTGCAAAAGATGTACCTTTAGCTATTGTAATTGGTAATGAAGGTGAAGGAATGAGTAAAGTTGTTACTAATGAATGTGACTTCTTATATCACCTTCCAATGTTAGGAAAAAAATACAAAGCTTAAATGCTTCTGTAGCAGCTGGTATAATAATGTACGAAAAGAATTAAGTCTAATGATTAAAATATTAAAATCTAAAGAAGAGCTTAACCTTGGTTTTGCTCTTCGTATTGAAGTATTTGTTAAAGAACAAAAAGTTCCTATTGAACTAGAATTAGATGACAAAGATCATAGCGATAATACAGTTCATATTGGATATTTTCATGAAGATAATCTTATTGGAGTCGCACGTCTTATCGATATGGATAAAGATGTTATTCACATCGGACGTGTTGTTATTGATAAAGAATACCGCGGTCAAGGAATTGGACGTGAACTTATTATTGGGTGTGAAAACATCGCACAGCAAATTTTAAAAAGAAAAAAATAGTTATAGAACTTAGTGCTCAAATACAAGCAGAAAAAAATTCTATGAATCATTAGGTTACAATCGAGTGAATGACAAAAATATATTTAGATGCAGGTATTGAGCATGTAGATATGAGGAAAGTAATTAATTAAATTTACAAAGGAGGCTTTTTTTATGAAAAAAACAATATTTATTTATTGATGGTTATAATCTACTTTTTTTCGTATGAAGGAATATAACTTAATAAAAAAAGCTCTACCTTCCCTACTGAACGTGATGTTCTAATCGATATGTTACGTGAATACGCAGGTGGAAATAATTACATCGTCTACTGTGTATTTGATGCCCTATCTAACTCGTGCAAAAAGAATATATAAAAGAAGAACCACCTATCAGTATAGTTTATACAAAAAAACTGGGCAACGTGCTGATCAATGGATAGAAAGAAAAAAACTCGAGAATTAAGAATCGATCACTTTGTAGATATTATAGTTGTGAGTGATGATAACGATGAGCGTGATACTACTCTCGGGTACGGAGCTATTCTAAGAGACTGTCATATGTTTATCAAAGAGCTAAAAGATAGGAAACAAAGTGTTTCTAAAATGACTAGAAAAACATAATTCAAGAGAATTAAAAAAATAGACATATTCGAATGAGCGATAAAGATAGAAGAAAAACTAGAAAATTTCATAAAAAAATGGGAAATTTTAAAAAAATAAGAGATGGACATATTAAAAATCCATCTCTTTTTTTAATATTTTGAAAAAAATCTATACTCGAATCTAAATGAAACTAATTTCAATTTTTTTCCTTTATTTGAAATTGCTGTTATTTGTCTTTCCTTAGCAGCTGTTGTATTCTTGCTGTAATTAATTTGATAATCTTCTTTATTCCCTATTATCTTAGCAAAGATATCACCGGCATCTGTTACCAAATCCATAGAGTTCACTTTAGTTTCATCTACTATAATTTTTTTGTATTATTTTTTTAGTTTCAATTACTGCATTTTTTTAATAGTGTCCTTAGTAATTTGTACCTTTTTTTATTATCAGTAGCTATTTTAAGATTACCTATCTCAGCTTCATCAACTACAACCTCATCATTACTACTAATAATTAAATTTTCTACATTTACAAATATTTTAGAAGTTGCATCTCTGTTTTTCCAAACTTATATTTTTTTATACTTTATTAGGAAGATATACGTTAAGGCTATTATCACCTAATTCCTCTGCGAAAGCAGTAATATTTAATAAATTATTATCTATAAAAATACTTATAATTTCCTTTGTACCTTCCTTGTATTAAAATCGTCTCATTATCGTGATAATAAATTTTGACATTATTTTTTTCAATGTGTTAATTTTAATACTATCTATCCCTTTCTTCCCAATCCATTCACTAAAGACTTTATAAGAAGATTCTTTTGGAGCATTAGTTTCTTTATCCTCTTTACTGAATCTCACACAACCTGTTGCAATTGACACAGTTAATATTCCAATAACTATTGTTTTTTTAAAAATTTTTCATTATTATCCCTCCCAAGTTCAGAATACTCCTATTTAATATTAATGTCAAATAAAATAAGCAGGAAAATTCAATAAGATTGACTTCCAAGAAATCAAAATTTTTAGAATTTTTCCTGCTTTTTATTTTTTATATAATTATCTCATTGTTACGAATTCTTCAGAACCTGTTGGGTGAATTGCTACTGTGTTATCAAAATCACGTTTTGTTGCACCCATTTTAATAGCTACAGCAAAACCTTGAATCATTTCATCAACACCATATCCAATTCCGTGTAATCCAATAACTTTCTCATCTTCCCCAAGAGTTACTAGTTTCATAAAAGCATGGTTGTCTATGACTAGTTATTGCAGAATACATTGGAGTGAATGATGATTTATAAACTTTAATGTTTTCTTCACCAAACTCTTTAATAGCCTGTTCTTCTGTGTATCCGATAGACCCAATCGCTGGGTGTGAGAATACAACTGTAGCAACATTAGTGTAATCTAAGTGTTCTTCAGGTTTATTATTAAATAATCTTTCTGATAATCTACGTCCTGCCGCAACAGCAACTGGAGTTAAAGCAAGGCGTCCTGTTACATCACCAACTGCATAGATTCCTTCTACATTAGTGTTTTTGGTATTTGTCTGTTGGAATAAATCCACGTTCATCTACTTCCACACCTGCAGCTTCTAAGTTAAGATTCTCAGATAATGGTTTTCTACCGATTGCCCAGATTAATAAGTCAACTGTAGTTTCACGCCCATCTTCAAGTACTAGAGTAACACTATCATCAGCATTTTTTACAACTTTTTTAGGAATAGCATTTGTGTGAAGAGTTGGACCTTCTTCATTAATTACTTTTACTAAAGTATCTACTATATCTTTATCAAAAGTTCTTAGCGGACGATCACGACGTACAAATAAGTGAGTATCAACACCTAATCCATTAAATACCCCTGCAAGTTCAACTGCAATATATCCTGCACCAACTACAGCGATACGTTTTTGGTAATTGTTTAAGCGCAAATACTTCATTAGAAGTAACACCAAACTCAGCCCCTTCAACATTAGGGATAGTTGGTTGTCCACCAGTCGCTATTAGTATGTGATCAGCTGTATATTGTTCACCATTAACTTCAACTGTATTTTTATTTACAAATTTAGCATATCCTCTTACTAGATCTACTTTATTATTGTTTAATCCACGTTCATAAGAACCATGAATTCTATCAATATATGCAGAACGATTACCTACTAATTTTGAGAAATCAAATTCTACATCTCCAAAATTAAATCCATAATCATTTGCGTATAGTTTTAAACTTTCAGATATTTGTGACGCATGCCACATAACTTTTTTAGGAACACATCCAACGTTTACACATGTTCCTCCTAATTCATTACCTTCGATTAACAATCCTTTTACACCGTACATTGCAGCTCGGTTAATTGAAGCTATTCCACCGCTTCCTCCACCAATTGCAATATAATCATAATGTTTTGCCATGTTTTCACCTCTATAATATAGTATAGCTTTTATCAACTAAAGATTAGTATTTCCTTAACTTTTCATAAGTTAAACTTAATCTCTATATTTCATATTATGCAACATTTAACAATTTAATTCAATAGATATGCTTACATTTGTAATCGAAAATTGAAAAATCATCTCATTATCAAAGATTTTCAATACTTTCCAATATTTTCCAGTTAAATCTTTAAAGCATTGTTAATGATAAATACTTCTTTTTATGATATAATTTTTTTCCATAAATGAGGTGATTATATGTTTAACTATATAGAAAAAAATTAAACTCTATAGAACAATTTAAAAACTTTAAAAAGAGGAAAATGAAAAAAATTGTTTTTTTGTATTTTCTGCAACATGGTGCCCTGATTGTATCATGCTTGATCGTTATTTAGAAGATACGATGAACAAGTTTCCTGAAATAAAATTTGTCTACGTTAATCGCGATGATTTTTACAGAAATAGCACAAGCTCTTGATATTTTTTTGGTATTCCATCTTTTTGTAGGTTACAAAAAAACAATGTTGAAGTTAGTCGTTTTGTATCAAGACTTGCTAAAACGCAAAAAAAGAAGTAGAACAATTTTTTTAGAGAAAAATCTAATTAAACTATAAAAAAAGGCTCAGCATTTTGCTAAGCCTTTTTACACTACCTTAAATAATAAAGCGGTCCTAATATTTTTTTAATATTTTCAGTTGATTCAAATTTTAAATCTAATGCATCATCAACAGTTTTTTTATCTTATTGTTTTCTATCATTTCTTCTAGTGTTGACGGAATTACACTTAATTTAAACACCGGAGTGATTTTTTTAAATCTGATGTAGGAACTATATTATAAAAGATCATTTTCTTCAATTTTTTTGACCTACAAAAAAATCTCTTTTGTTCCTTTACCCATATTTACTTTTTACTGTTTTTGTTTTGCAATAAAATGAGATAATGAGTAACCTGATTTAGGTGCTACTATTATTTTATTATTTTTTTGTAGCATCTCCAATATTATTAAATTCATCAACTCTTAAAAATATTAGATGTACCTTTAGAAAGATTAATATTTCCTTCAAAAGTTTTTTTCAAATTCTACATTAAATAACTTTCTATATACTGCAGTAAATTCAATATCTTTCCCTTTTTTTCTGTAACTACAGCACCTAATTCATTAGTTTGTAATAGTTTATTTTTTGATACTCTAATATTTTCTGAGTTTTCACCAGCCATTAAATAATCGCTATTTGCCTGCCAACCTAAGAACTCCTGCTCTGTAACTCCAGTAGCCGTCGGTAAATTAATCATACTATCTATTCTAGATCCCTACTAGTACCTCTTGACCATCAGATAAGAATTTATCAATACCACGTCCTACAAACTTAACAGTAACCCACTCACTATCCACTTTTTTTAAAGTAAATCTCTAAAACTGTCTCTGCTGTAATATAATCATCATCGCTGATTACTTTCTTATTGGATCTAAATAATACCTCATAACCTGAACTCGGTTTAATTTTTTTACGAAGTTCCGCTAATAACTCCCCTATTTTTTTAGTTTCAGGCCACTCTATATCCTTGTCTTTTTATACTATCATCAACCTTACCAAAACGTTTATTGTAATCATCTTGACGAATTTTTAATAGTATTAGTATTTTTCTTTTATAATTTGCTTTTTACTATAATACTATTATCGATACTAACTTTAGATAAATCCTTAATTTCATTAATTTTAGAATTATCTTTTTGCATTTAAAAATAGTATAGCTATCAACATGATATTTTTTTCTCTATCAAAGAACTTAGTATCTATTTCACTTAGTTTCTGACCGGTTAGCAACGTCACTTCTTTCTTAGTAATACCGTTATCCAATAATATTTTTGTATTATATTTTTGCTTCAATTTTTTTATATTATTTCCTAATACTTGAGAATTTGAAACTTCCTTGTCATCTAAATAATAACCAGAAAAAAATCATAACTTGAATCATTACTAGTTATATCTTTAATTTCATTTTCTTTAATGAAGTTACCAAACGATACTCCCTGTTTGATTAAAAAAACTCTTTATTATTCTTCTTAAATTCCGAAGGATATTCTATTTTTACATTATTCCAATATTCTTTATCCTGCGATAATTGTACTTCTATTTTTTTCGCTAAATATGGTACTTCTAAATTTTTCCAAGCTTGTTTCCTTACCATCTACTACTATCTTTGCTTTAGTATAACTGTAGTACTTATCAGGACGATAATACTGCTCTATTTCATATGGTAAAAACTGAGACCTTATCATCCTTAGGAGAATTTCTTAATTCAATCGTTCTATTTACTACTTCTTTTTTTCCTTCTGTTACAACTAGATTGATATTCTTTTTAGTAAAAATATATTTGACTTGATTTAGAATATTCAAGATTCTCTATATTTCCTTTATTATCAATTTCATAACTCATAACATTCATTATTATTCTACTATTCGGTACAAAAAAGTTTTTAGTAAACTTTTTATCAACTATTTTACCAGCACCACTATTTTTTTAATTGTATTCTAAAGATTTCATTTGGAATATTATTATTATCAAGTGAATAGAAAAATTAGATAATTATATGAATTCTTTTTTTATAACTTAATAATTCTGCACTATACTCCAATTCTCCCATATTACTCTGAATTAGATTGTTTTTTTATAACAGGAAGAGAGTAACTTCTACTTCTAGAGAATAAATCAAAATTAAATATATTATCCCTTAGTACTGTATCCATTACAGTTGTATTATAATCTGTAAAAATAATCTGCTTTTTATTTCAGTACTAGTAGTTATAGTTAAACCAAAACACAATAGTCCAAAAACTTATAATTTTACAATATTTCAACATTTCTCCTCCTTTCTTTCTAATCTCTATTATATCATATTCAGTAAAAAAACAATTATACATAATGTCATTAAAAATAAAATTAAATAATATAATATTTCCTCAAGATATTATTATTTAATTTCTCATATAGAATTTTTTTATTTAAATATCACAAAATTGACCTATAAGCGTATCACTTATAGGTCTGTTTTTTTATTAATGTTATTTTATATTTTAAGCTTCGCTTGTATTTTCTAACATTATTTGATCATTAGATATACTAACTTCATCATATTCGTTATCATCCGCAAAAATCGTACGAATACTCCTTATATAGGAACATTTCATTAGAGTAATCTAAGAATTCCTCATCTGGAACAGAAAACTCTACTTCGTTATAGCTTTCATCAGCATAATCTGATAAAAATCTCATCTTCATAGTCTATTTCAGTATTGAAGTCCTGGGAATATTCATCATCTTGCCCGTACCTGGGATCCGGCGACTCCAAACTAGATAAATTCATTGTATACATAATTAATCTCCTTAAATATCTTTTTTTATTATCATAATTATACATAATAGTTTAACTTTTTTCAAGCAAAAACTATAGTTTTCTCAAAATATTTTTTCTAACCTCATCAAGTGCTTCTACGCTTGCTCTAAAGCGGATTAAGTCCCTATCACCAACGAATAAACATTCTTTTACAGTAACTTCTCCCTGAGCATATACAGCTATATAAACTAATCCAACAGGTTTTCCACTTTCATCACTATTTGGTCCTGCTATACCAGTTGTTGCAACAGCAAAATCACTATTTAATCGTTTCGCTACTCCTAGGGCCATCTCACAAGCAACCTCTTCACTTACAGCTCCAAACTTCTCTAGAGTTTCTTCTTTTTACTCCTAGTGTAGTAATTTTTAGACCTATTAGAATAACAAACTATACCTTCTAGTAAAGAATCTGAAATTCCACTTTTTTTCTACTAACATAGAGACTATTTCACCTCCAGTTAGAGACTCAGCAATGGAAATAGTATAATTATTTTCAATAAGAAGATTAGCTACTACAGTATTCAATTCCGTTTGTGAACTTGAGATATTTTCATCTCCAACCAAATAAATATACTCACCAACCCCTTCTCTTCTTTCTATTTCTTCTAGTTGGCGATTTATCATTTCTTCACATTCAATTTTATTTTCTGAACTTGCTGTAATTCTTAGTAGAACTTCTCCTGTTTTTTTGCGTATAATGCTAATGTTGGATTAGTTTGTCTATCCATTATGTCTTTAATTTTCGTCTCTAACAATGATTCTCCAATACCATAAAAACCTAACATATTTAGAAATAAATTTTTTTCTTACTATATTTCTCTAAATAGGGTTTGACACCTTTTTCAAACATATCACGCATTTCTCTTGGTGGTCCTGGCATTAATATAATACGTTTATTATTTTCTTCAATAATTATACCTGGTGCTGTACCACAAAAAAATTCTCTAATACTATAGCACCTTCAGGAATCATAGCTTGTTTTTTATTATTATCTGTTATTACATTTCTACCTGATCTTGTTAATCTCTCAAGTATTTTTTTACCCATGAATATTCATGGAAATAGAAATCACGACCAAAAATATTCGGCTGCACATTCTTTAGTGATATCATCATCCGTTGGCCCTAAGCCTCCAGTTATTATAACAGTATCGTTTTTCAAAAAAAGCACTCTCTAAAGTTTTTTTAGCAACCTTTCTCTATTATCTCCAACTGTTGTTTGTCTAAAAACTCCTAATCCAAGTGCTGCCAATTCTTTTGATAAATACGCTGTATTAGTATTTACAATATCTCCTAATAATAACTCTGTTCCCACAGAAATTAATTCAACTCTCATAAATAAACCTCGCAAAAATTTACTAAATTTCTTCTCTTAATTCTATTCTACATCATAATAACTTAAAAAATAAATATTCCTGTCTTAAAAATATTTTTGATTTCATCTACCCTAGTCTTCAAAAAGAATACCTCGACAAAACTATGTTTGTCGAGGTACCTCTTATTTTCATATTACTTTTATTCTCTATTTGTATATTTTTTTGATGAAGTTCCAATTGATCCCCCATTAGTTCATCTATTGTTACCAACTCAAAAACCTTGTTCGGTTAAGTATTGCAATACAGATGGTAAAGCATCAATTGATGTTTGGTGAATATCATGCATTAAAAATAATTGATCCTGGTTGAGTTTTTTTCTAATCTCTCTCATAATAGAAGCAGTATTTCTATTCTTCCAATCTAGAGTATCAATATTCCATAATATAAATGACTGATCTACTGCCGCTTGAATAGTAGAATTTATTCCTCCATATGGTGGTCTCATAATGTGAACATCTTGACCACTCGCCTTTTTCAAAGCTTCAGTAGTATCATTTATCTGGCTCTTAGCTTCTTCTAAACTAATTTTCGTTAGTAATGGATGACTCCAAGAGTGGTTACCAATTTGATGACCTTCTGCTACAACCTGCTTAATAATGTCTTCATTTCCAGCAACTGAACGTCCAACCATAAAGAATGTAGCTTTTGCATTATATTTTTTCAGCAATTCTAGAGCTACTGGTGTAGTATTTGGATTCGGACCGTCATCAAATGTTAAAGCAACTGCCTTCCTACTTCTTTTTCTTAATATATTCATTATATTTTTGCTAAATCTTCAGCTTTTTAGATATGTTCCATCAATATATTTATATAAATCATTTACTGGGATATCTACTGACTTAAGCCCTGATTTATTTTCATCAACCGCTATTTTAAATTTAGCTTCGTCATATATAAATTTCCATGTAGCCATATCTTGATTACGAAGTTTAATAATGATAGCATTAATATCTTCTTCTGATAATCCTTTTTACAGCTAATTGTTGTTTTATTTTTTTGATAAAAAAATTTCTGTTTAGCCTCATCTGGTGAACTAAATAAGCTAGATAATGTAAATTCTTTATTATCTTTATCTAAATAAATACTTGAAACCATTGATTCACTAGCAGATTCAACTTTCCTTGATTCTACTTTATGTGATACTTTCTTTTGCACTTACTTCTTTTTACCGCTGCAAAATTTGATTCTTTTTTTCTACAACTCCGTAAAATGCTATCTCTTTAATATCTTTATCAAAGTTTAAATTTCCTTCTACTAGCCCTTTGGTCTCATCATCTAAGCGTTCTTTAATCTCATTAGTTTGCTCGATGTTTGAATTTGGATAATATACTTTCACATATTTATCACCTATCCAACCAGACTTAACAGTACTGTTTTTTTAGCTAATTCTGATTTGTCCCCATCTTCAACAATTTTTTTCACATCTGATTGAAAAATTATATTCTTGCCATTTATTGTATGCTGTATCTCCAAAAAAATAATAAAAAAATGTGCATACCAACATACAAAAGTATTCCAAGAAGAATAACTAATTTCTTCATTACTTTATTCCCTCCTTAATATATTTCTTCAATAATATTTTAAAAAATATTATTTTTTTAAAAGTGGCTCGAAATCACAATTTCGAAGAAATTGATTTTATCAAGTCGCATCGACCGTAAACTTACTAAATAACCATCAAATTCTTATAAAAGCAAATTTAGTCATCAGTAAACCTCTAAGTCTATAAATGCTCAGATAATCTCTTTTTTTAAATTTAAAACTCTTGGTTTATTCCCTATTTACTTTTTATAAAGTATTCATTAATCATTATACATTAAACAATTAAATTACTCCAGTAAAAAAATTAAACAAAAAGTGTACAGGTATTTCCCTAAAGAAAAAAAGATGTTAGCAAAGCATGCTAACACCTTATATATACCTATTTATTTTTGCATTCTACGACCTTTTTTTGTCAAAGAATTTTTTTATCAGTACCACGGCGCTCATTTCTATTTCTTTTGTCTCTATTATCAGATCTGCGACGTCTATCGTTTCCTCTATTAGAACGTTTACCTTTATCTTGTCTACGTGGAAGTGGTTTTTCAAATGATAATTCCACATCAACTTCTTTTTTTATCATTTATTAATTTACTTAATAATATAGTAATGATTTTTCTCAGCATTTGTTTCAGCTAAAAAGTTTATTAGCTAGACTATTAAACTCAACATGGTTTTTTTATCCATTTCTGAAATTACTTCATCAAATAATCTATTGTGACGTGCTTTTTTTCACTTCATCTTGAGAGTAAGGTCTTAGCATTTTCATTCGCTCACCGCGAGAGCTTTCAATATCTTTTTAGATACGGCATTTCCACAGGATTTAAGAATGTTATTGCTACTCCTGATTTTCCTGCTCTACCAGTTCTTCCAATTCTGTGCGTGTAACTTTCTACATCTTGTGGAATATCGAAGTTATAAACATGTGTAACATCACTGATATCAATACCACGTGCTGCAACATCAGTTGCAACAAGAATTTGTAATGAATTATTTTTTTGAATTTACGTAAAATTTCTAATCGTTTTGATTGAGTAATATCTCCGTGTAAACCTTCTGCTAAATATCCTTTGGCAATTAGAGCACTTGCTAATTCGTCGACACGACGCTTAGTTCTTCCAAATATAATAGCTAAATTTGGATTTTTGAACATCTAAAAAAATCCAATTAAAGTTTCTAATTTTTTTCATTTTCTCTAGCAATAGTTGCATATTCTGTAATATCTGGCTTAAGATCTTCATCACTTATTGTTTTAATAAGTTTATAATCTTTCATAAATTCTTTAGAAAGTTCCATAATTGTTTTTGGCATTGTTGCAGAGAACAACAGTGTTTGATGTCTTGAAGTTATCTTCGATAAAATAAATCTAACATCTTCGATGAATCCCATATTTAGCATTTCGTCTGCTTCATCTAATACTAAATGTGTTAATGTTTCTAATTTTATCGTTCTTCTATTAATATGGTCAATTACACGTCCTGGTGTCCCTACTATAATTTGTGGGCGTTTTTTCAAATCTTGAATTTGTCTTTCAATACTTGTTCCACCAAATACGATGCTGACTTTTAATCCTTTTGCTCTTGACATAAGTCGAAGTTGTTCTCCTACTTGTTGAGCTAATTCTCTTGTTGGGGCAAGAATCAATGATTGTAATTGATCATTGCGCCTTACTGTATCTACTAACGGTATTCCAAAAGCACCTGTTTTTCCTGATCCTGTTTGTGCTTGCGCTAAAATATCAATTCCTGATAAAACATATGGAATTGTTTCTGTTTGAATACCAGTTGGAGATATAAAATTCATATTGGTTAGTGATTGAACGGTTTCTTGACTAACCCCTAATTCTTCAAATGTTGTCATTTGTTTCTCCTTAATTTATTCAATTTTATATACTGTCTTATTTATATAACCTGTTAATTATAGCATGAAAAATTGAAAATAATAAAGAAATAAGGGTAAATTACATAGAAAAATCATATTACTTCACTTTAATTTATACATCTATTTCTTATATTTAAAAATAAAAATAATAGCATAGTAGTTATTTAACCACTACGCTATCATTCTTTCATATATTAACAATTGATTTTTCATATCATATGTTTTTTTACATATTATTATTTGTGATTTCATCAATTTTTCTTAGCTATATTTTTTTATACTTTGTCTAGATTTACTTAGATTATTAGTATATATTAATAACATATAATCCTTATCACCAAAAACAATTGCCGTATCATGATAGTTTGTATCTATCGCACCATACTTACTTGCTACTTTTTTTTATTTGGTATTCCGTCTTTAATCCATTCTCCGTCTTCAGAATCCTCAAGGTATTTTTATTAGTTCAGGATATTTATCACGTTCTTTATATAACTTCGTCCAAACCAACTCCATCATAGCCGGAGTAATTTTATTATTTTGGGCTTCTTCTTGTGGTAATCTCTCTCCAAGACTAGCAACATATTTAACTACTAAATCAGCTGCTGTCGCACTATTACCTACCAACATATTTGTAGCCGTATTATCGGAATATTGAATCATATTTTTGTATTACGTATTCTAGTTTGTAACTATCTTTCTTTGGACTATTAGTTATTTGCCCGTTACCTTCTTCAAAGAATTTTTCATTGTAAGCTATATCTGCATTTTTTGAAATTTCACCATTTCTTATTCGATCATATATCTTCATTGCGTATATCACTTTAACCGTACTAGCTGCTGTAAAGTAATGCTTATCTTCTTGCGCATATCTGTATCCTGTAGCAAAGTTTTTTTATAGACAATACCTATCTCATTGTTTCCTTTTATACTGCTCAATTAGATTTTCCATAGCTTCATTTAACTCGATTTCACTAAGCTTTTTATTCTCAATCACTGGCTCTTCTTGTTTATTTTCTTCTTTCTGAGCTTCTTGTTGAGCAAGCTCCTGCTGCTTAATTGCATCTTTCTTAGCCTTTATATGTGCTCCTGCTGAAAAATACACCGTAAATAACTAAAAACCACTGCCGTTGATTCAATTATAAACTTTAAAAAAATCTTTTTCCAAGCTCTCTTCACTACTTTACTCACATCCTTTTTTTCTATTAGTATTCTTATAATAGTTTACTACATATCAAACCTTTTTAACAATAATATCACGAAAATAATTATAAATACTAATTTCATCTCTATAATTATAAATTACATTCTTAAATTATTATGAAAAATTATTGAACTTTTTTTAATTTATTTTTAATTACTAAAAAGAGTAACTCAATATACATCTGAATTACCCTTCTTTAATTTACACATTGGTTTTCAAATAAAAAAATCTTGCTCAGATATTTTTTTGAAAAAAATCCATACTTTTCATACATATATTTTGGAGTATCATTGGCATCAACTACCAAAAATAACATTTTCTTTTCTTTCATTGTTTATTGCAAAGTTAATAATGTGCTTAGCAATTCCACGATTTCTATATTCTGGTGCTATATATAGATTATCGATTTCAAAGAAATTATTTTTTTCACAATAATATTAGCAGATCCAACAATCTTTTCACCATCTTTAGCTACAAGCTGTTTAATACTTTCAGATCTAATATTTTCATAAAGTAAAGTCTGATTATGCTCAGCCCATTCTTCATTACTAGCTTCAATATCTATTTTATATTGAAATTTTAAATATCTATTCAAATCAATTTTTTTGTAGATATTCGACTGAAAAAAATCACTTGGCTCTTGTTCTACAAAAAATTTCTAGTGTTTAAATAATATAAATTCAGGTTAATTTCACTAAAAACTTTCCTTTTTCAAATATCTCTTTAGTTTTCTCGATAATGTAACATTTTCCATTGCTGCTAAATGAATAAAATTGACACCTTTATCTCTAAAGAAATTTCTACAAGAGGAAATATAATATTCAAGCTCATCTACAGTGGTAGGTTCTTTTTTTCATTAATAGATAATTTCCACTAAAAATATAATTTTGATTTTAATGTTTGATAAATTACATAACTATCTGTTTCGACTACCGACTTGGCTGGCGAATAAATATCTTTAAAACTATAATCCATAACTAGCACCTCCTATTCTTAATATTTTTTTCATTGTATTAATGATGTCCATGTGGTCCGTGGTGATGTTCAAAATGATTGATTATATCAAGTACTCTTGGGCTTCCTGTTAAGTCATAAACATTTCTTAAAGTTTCTACATATGTTGGATCATCGTGTAGAACATCAAAATATGTAACGACTTCTTCTTCAACAAAGTCAATATAATCTTCCTCTTCTGATAGAGCATTTAAAGCTGCACCTAAAAGAATTGGATCATCTTTTATTAATGAGTTTCCATTATATAAATCATAGATTTTCTCATACTCATATAATGATTTAAGTGCATTTATAGCAATAAATAATGTTTCTTCTGAAATACCCTGTGCTGTTAATACTTCTTGCATTAAAGTACGGATATTATCATATTGTTGATCATCTTTATATAATGAAATCAGGTGCAGGTAACCGCTGATAGCCATTCCTTGTAACTCAATATATTTTTCTAAATATCTCTTAGCTTCGTCACCTTTTGACATATGTCCTAAGTGTAAGTATGCTTCAGTGAAATCAGGATCGATTGCGATAGTTTTTAATAAGTGCATTTTTGATTTTTCTAAATTCTGAATTTGATTATAAGCGAATGCTAATGAGAACAGAATTCCTGCATCCTCATACCCTCTTCCATTTTGATTATAGAAGTCAATAGCCTCTTCAAATAATCCTAAAGCATATAAATTGTCAAATGCTGTTTGGAAATTTTCTAAAGATGGTTCTTCATAGAAAATTCTCTCACTTAAGTTTCTAGCTTTATCTTCTCTTCCTGTCGATAAATAAATTCCTACTAACTCTTTATCAATTGCACGAATAGCCTCATCAAAATCCGTTCCTGCTCTGGCTGCTAAGAACTTATCTTCAGCTATTTCATATAGTTCATCTTCTAAATATATTAATCCTTCTTGATATAAAATCGAAGGTGTTTTTGGTGAATTGTATAATACTACTAAAGCATCATCCTTCTTATCTAGATATAGAAGATTGTGGACATACCCTTCAATTGCAGTATCGTCTTCTCTATTTTGTTCATAAATAATTCTAGACAATTCTAAACACTCATCAAATAATCCATTATCTAAAAAGTATTGTACGAAACTCCTCTTGTTGCTCTCTATCTAATGCGGAAAAAAATCTATATCTTTTAATTCCTCTAAAAAAATTGTTGTATATCCATCTAATTTTTCTCTCCTTGCTAACTTATTCATAATAAATGTCAATTCAGTTTTTTTACAGTAAAATCAATATTATCGATACTCTCCTGAGCTTTTTTTCTAAATATCGTCTACTTACAGCCAATGTTTCTGATAAAACTTTATCGTTGTTTTTTTATATAATTTATTATTTCGTCTTTTTTTCTTCACTACTCGTGTCTTTTTGTGAAATTATAAAATAGCTCTGGTTTTTCTTCCTTAGCTAATAAAGCTGGTAATGTAATATTACCGTTCATTAAGTCCTGTCCGACTTCTTTTCCAAGATTTTGTGTTCCTCCTGCGAAATCAAGATAGTCATCAATTATCTGATAACTCATCCCCAAATAATAACCGTATGAAAAAGCACTTCTTATATCTTCATTAGAAGCATCCGCGACTATACTCCCTGCTACACAAGCAAAAGCTATTAATATTGCAGTCTTTCTCTTAATTTTTTTAAGATAATCTAGTTTTCTAGTTTTAATATCGTATAAGCCATCCTCTTGAATAAGCTCACCAATACATAATTCTTTAAGCGTTTGTGCTAAATATAGATGTATTTTCTCATTATTAAACTTAGCTACTTCTTTTAAAACTACAGAAAATAAATAATCCCCTACGCGAAGAGCAAACTCATTACTATATTCTTTATTCATCGTAATACTGCCTCGTCTAGTATCAGCATTATCTATAATATCATCATGAATTAAACTAGCAGTATGAATGATTTCAACTATACTAGCCATTCTAATAATGTCTTTTTTTATTTAGTTCAAAAATTTCCTAATTTAGCACACATTAGTAAAAAGAAGTACTCTAACCCTTTTTACCTCCATTTAGAAAAATATTTTTTTACAATCTCATCTAATTGTTCATCATTACTTCTAGTAATTTCTAAAATATCTTCTAATACCTCGTGTACCAACGTATCATACTGTTTTATCATTCTATTCTCCATTAACTTAAACAAAGGTTACCATTTTAATATCAGACTCTTGAAATTCAACATTATAGAAGTCAAACCAAGTCTTTATAACACTTAGATAAAAATTCATTCTCACTAATCTCTTTAGCAATTAGCTGTAAGTATCCATTCTGCATAGTTTCTGTGAGGTTAGTCAACTTATCTAAACTACCTACCAATAAACTATAATACTCAAAACTAAAATAATCACCAAGTAAAAGTGATTTTGATTCAATACTATCACCCTCTAATCTATGACTGTCAATTGAACTAAGTGCACAAAAAAATTGCTGTATTATATAATTCATTATCAAAAATTATATTTTTTTCTATAAAAAGAAGTAATATTTAATTTTTTTCTATTAATCTTTCATTATAATTATATTTTTTTCCATAGTAAGTCCTTCATTATTTATCTTTATAAATTATACCACAATATTGTGATTAATTAAAAATTTGATTAACTAAATTTCACATAAAAAAATTTTTATATATTAAATATACATTAAAATAATAAAAAGAGTAATCTTAAAAATTATGACTCTAAGAAAAATCATAATTTTTAAAAATTACTCTAAAGTATATACTTTTTGTATAGTGTTTCTATACGATTAATCAGAATAAATAGCTATATTTTTTTCTGCAGCTATTTCTGTATCGTTATTTCTTAATATTTTTATAGTATTAAAGTCGCTTATTAATATTAAAAAAACATTACTAATGTAAGAATTGCTTTTAGTAGATATATTATCCGTATTATTGCTAATCATACCTAGAAATACATAACAAATTATACTATTATGCCAATTAGATTGTTTCATATACTCCGAATTTTTTTAAAAGCTTATATAAAGACTATATAAAACTATAAACAATTGACAAAAAAACTAAAAATATTACCTATCATAGAAATTCTCCTTAATTTAATACTTACAAATAATTAACTGTTTCTTGATATTCCGCAGGGTTTTCTTTTTCTAACAAATAGCATAATTGCTACGATGAAATATAATAAATATACAGGTATTAATACCCCTACTGTTCCAACAGCTACTACTATTGCTAATAATAAGAAAAAGTATCCCTGATAAAAATACGTTTTTCATTAAGAATGATGCTAATAATGCTACTACAACTAATACAATTAATAGAACTGAATACATCTTAAGTCCTTGAACCGTATAATCAAGAAGTTGCTCAGCTGATAAGTTAACCCCATTAGGATTTTTTTGCAAGTTCTTCTTTAAAAAGATTTAAAAAAATTCTTGGTTATCTTTTTAAAACAGAGACCTTAAAGAATGAGCCATACGCTAAAAAAATCCTGTTATTACTATTAATATAATATTAGCAATCCACGCTAATACTTTTTTTCTACTGTTCTTTTGAATGGTTTCATAATAAAACCCTCCTTTTTATAAAAATTAAAGGTCTTTTCCTTTTTACTAATTATAACATAAAACGTTATCATATTACAGTGGAAATTAAACTAATTTTCAAATTTTATACCAAAAATAACAATCTTTACAGTTTGCTAATCAGAGATACTAATTATCTTCTTTTTTTAGTCTTTTTACTTCGCTACTATTTAGATATTTTTTTTATTAAATAATACATGGCATACCCCTACAAAAAAATGAATAAACCGAATAAATACAATATCTCCTTTGTGATTTGATAGTCATCAATCGTTAACATAGCTATAATTAAAAAGGGTTATTACCTCAACACAGTAAAAAAATAACCGCTATAATCCTCTGAATTCTACCCAATTTTTTTAGTGATTTTTTTTCGCATCATTAACAACCCCAATTAGAAAAATCAAAAAAATACATCAAACATAGTATTTCCTCCTTTATGTTCATCTATAACCACAATGAACTTTTTCAATCTTATCCAACTTCAATATAATTCTATTTTTTTGTACATTATAGCATTTATTTTTTTGTGATTTCAACTTTTTTTCTATAATTCTTCATATAACTACATTTTACTTCACTATATTAAATAATCCTCCAAACCAAAACGGTTTAGAGGATTACTAATAGTTTATTTTCTATCAACTAATGTAAATCGCACTTCTATCTTGAAGATTCCATCTTCTGGTGCATAGGCTCGAATTGTTTCTTTATGTTTTTTTCTGCTATAAGTTGCGCCATAGATAATCCTATACCATAACCTTTTATCGCACTATTTCTAGATTCATCTAATCTATAGAAACGATCGAAAAACTTTACTTAAATCACCTTTCTGTACATCAGCTCTATTAGAAACTTTTAAAGTAGCATATCTTCTATTTTTTTATTAAGTTTTACCGATATATCACTGTCTTCCGGTGCATATTTGATTGCATTTTCTAATAAAATATCCATTAACTGAATTATAGAATCTTTTTTTCTCCATAGTACTTCAGGTTAGGATCGACATCCGCTACAATATTCTTTTTTTGGAAGTTAGCTAATTCATCAAAAATCTTCAATTCTTAATTTCAATGCCTCAGTTAAGTCAAAGTGCGTTCTTTCTACTGTATCTTTTTTTCTTCCATACGACTAAATACTACTAAGCTATTAACTAAACTAGACAATCTATCTACTTGATTATGTATATTTTTGCGTCCATTTTGAATCACCATTCATCATCTCTAATACATCAGCATTAGAACTAATAATAGCTAACGGTGTTTTTTTAACTCATGACTAGCTCCTGTTATGAATTGTTTTTTTGCTTTATGTAAGTATCCTGTATCGGCGCGATAACCCTCTTAGAAACAAGAATAATTAAAACAAGCACTGATATTATTACTCCAATAGAAATTAAAATACTATTTTTGTACAAAAAGATTCATAAGAATCTAATTCTCGTTGACAATTTAAAAAAATAATATTAAATTTCCTACACTTGTATCAACTTTTTATGAATCTATAACTACCTATAAACCCGCTAGTTTTTTTCCTTTTTTTCTAACGCCTTAATCACTTTGCTTTTGCAGAGCATCTTGGTCCGGTATTAAAGAATCATCTCTATAAGCTTTTAATTATTCTGCCATTATTATCAATCTTAGCAATTGAAAAAAACCGTTATACTCTGTAGAACTTGATGAATTTTTTTGTTATTACTAAATCATCACCCTCTTCTTCTGCAAAGATTTTTTTATCAATGCTTGTGATCTTGAAGCATCTAATAATGTTGTGTCTATTCTTTCTTCTAATTTATAAAAATTTATGAAGTTTAATGCTATAGCAAGTATTGCTATTACTACAGCTACACTACCTACAGCAGTGGCTATAAATTTTTTTCCTTAGACTTTTTAAACATCTGACATCTCCAATGTATATCCGACATTTCTTGTAGCTTTAATGTGTACATTAGCATCTAATGCTTTTTAATTTCTTTCTTAAATACGAAATATTAACCCACACTACATTAATTTCTGAATCACTATCATATCCCCAGATTCTTTCTAAAAAAATTGCTCAGTTTGAATTACATTCCTGGATTTCTCATTAACATTTCCATCATTTGATATTCTTTATTAGATAATCTTACTTTTATCTTTCTCTGTAGATAACTCAAATGTATGTTTACTTAAACTTACATTTCCTAATTCTAGTACATTACTTGTAAATGTGGCTTGTCTTCTTGTCATAGAACGTACCCTTGCTAATAACTCTCTCGTTACAAAAGGTTTAGTCATGTAATCATCTGCTCCACTATCTAATCCATATACTTTATCTTCAATTTCTGATTTTGCTGTAAGCAATAATACTGGTGTACTTTTTATTTTCTCTTAATTTTTTTACTACTGTTACGCCATCCATTTGTGGCATCATAACATCTAAAAATTGCCCCATCATAGTCATCTAACATAAGATAATCTAATGCATCTTGTCCATTGTTTACTACATCAACTGAGTAATTATTATGTTTTAGCATCGCCTCTAGCGCATCTGCTAAATCTTTTTCATCTTCGGCTAATAATAATCTCATTGACCTTCACTCCTTACTATATTTTTTTATGTTGTTTTTTTCCAATATAAAAATCATTATATATAAACTAACTAAAAATCAAGTTTAAACTATTATTTAAAAATACTAAACATATATTAACAGTTTTTTTCTTAGTAAAAATCTAAGTCATTCTGTATACTTTTTTTTATATTTTTACTTTATAACATAACCATTGAAAAAAAGTTATCTATACAATCTATTATACAAAAAAATCACAAATTTTATTCTCTAATCAACAACAAAATTAGAAAAAAATTTTTTTCTTAATTATTATTTGTTTCTTTATATTTTTAACTTGTTTTGTCTATACATGTCAAAATAAATGACTAACGTTTTTCTTAAACATTATCAAAAAAATACTTATTTTCTTCCAATAAGTAATCCACTTTGGATATAATCTTTCATCACTTTGCCATAGCCCCATTTTTTTCTGCATACTCATCTGTTACATCAGAATTAATTATCTGAAACTTAGTAAATCCTGCTTTTTCTGATAATATCAGTCATCTCTTCTTCCAGAAGAGCACCAGCCACTCATGTACAGTGCATTCTACTAGAATCTTTCCATTTTAGTGGCAACTCTTTTTTTCAAAATAATATCAGATATTACAAACATACCATCTTCTTTTTAGAATACGATAAATTTCGTCGTATACTTTTTTTGTTTATCTGGTTCTAGATTAATAACACAGTTACTAATAACTCTATCAACTGACCTATCTGCTAAAGGAATATTGATTAATTCACCTTTAATAAATTCAATATTATCAAACTTCTTATTATCTCTAACCTTCTTCGCTTTTTTTCTAACATTGAATCTAATCTATCCAAACCATAAAGTGTTCCTACTTTTTGGATTCTTCATCTTCGTTATGAATATATCCATTCCAGCTCCACACCCTAAATCAATTAAAGATTGCCCTTCTTTAATTTTCAAATGATTAATAGGATTCCCACAAGAAAGCCCCATATTAATTTCATCAGGAAATTCATTAATAATTTTTTTCATCATATCCTAATGACTTACTAAGTTCTTTCGGATCAATTTTTTTGTCTTTTTGTTTGTTTTTTTGAAATATTATCATAGAAGTTATCAACTGATAATCTTATTTTTATATTATTTTGCATACTTACACCAACTTTTTTTATTATTTATTTTTTTCATCATTATTATTAATTTTTATCATACGTGCCTTAATTTTTTTCTATTTAATAAAAAAATAAGCCCTAATTAGGACTTATTTTTTTTACTTATATTAAATTATTGTATTCTTCTTCAGTTAAGTAACTTGAGATTGCACCTGTTTTTTTGTAGTTGTTAAACTAGCGTAGTTTGTCGCAAATGTTGCCATACGCGCTAATTCTTCTTCTGAAATATTATTAAGATCGTCATGATTTAATAGTTTAGATAAGAATGAACCAGCAAAAAGCATCCCCTGCCCCAGTAGTATCAACGGCTTTTTATATCAGGTATTTCAGTTACCACTTTATGATTTTCATAATAAACTTCTGCACCGTGTTCTCCTTTAGTATAAAGAACAACTTTCATGTAGCTGAAGTCTTTTTTTAATGCTTCTTCGATATTAGTAGTTCCTGTTAAGAATTCTAATTCATTATCAGCAACTTTTATTACATCAACATAAGGTAAGAATTCTTTAATAGTTTCAAGGTATACTTTGTGATCATCCCAAAGATTGAATCGTAAGTTAACATCAAAAAGAAATTAACACTCCCGCTTCTTTAGCTTTTTTTCAGTAATAAATGATGGCTATCTTTTGATTCTTCTTGTATGGCGATACTTGCGAAGTGAATTGCTTCGATTTCAGATAAATCAACTTTTTTTCAACATCTTCCTTACTAATTCTTAACGTTGATGAACCTTTGAAGTAAAAAAACTAAATGAACGGTCCCCAGTTTCATCTAAAGAAACAAATGCTAATGGTGTGAAACTATCAGCTTTACGGCTAACATATTTGCAGTCAACATTTTCATTTTTTTTAAAGTATTTTCTAGAAAATCACCAAAACCATCTTGCCCAAGTGATGTTAATAAATAACTCTTATGACCTAGTTTTTTTGCGCAACACAAGCAACGTTCGCTACACAGCCTCCAGCCTCTTTTTTTAAATGATTTTTACTTTATCGATTGTTCCTACACCTTCACCAATAAAGTCAATTAGCATCTCTCCTATACATAAAACTGCCATTTTAGTTCTCCTCTCTAATTTCGATTGCTCCAAGTTCTTTTGCTACATAATTAGTAGCTAATATTTTTTTACATCGTGATTTTCTGGATAGAATCTTGTAGAAATTGTAAATGATCCATCATTAGCGAATAATTCAATTGATGAACTATCGAATACTATCTCTATATTTTCTAAATTCAGTTTATATTTTTCTATCATCTCTTCCATAGCCACTAGTTCCAAAAAGAAACTTTTTAATTCTTTATCTTTATAGCTAACTTTAAAATCAGCTACGCTAATTTCAAAAATCTTTTTCCATGTTCTTGTTTATAATACCATGTATTTTTTTATTAAAGTCATTAGTTTTAATATTGCTACCTAATAAATCTTTCACCGATTTATGTAAGGTTTGTCTAACTTTTTCCATCTTTTGTAATTTACTACACGAGGCACTGTTAGACAGTTTTTGATAACTAAACTTTATAGTCGGATTTGTATAACTACTATCCGGCACATACATCCAACCAATTAGTACACGGTTATTATCCTCATCTAAAAATGTTTGTGATGCATAAAAAAATCATGTCCATAATCTAATAGTGTGAAGTTATCTAATTTATCTACATTTTCAATTCCTTCTTCTACAACAGAATATCCAATTTGATACATATTTTTCATAATATGGGTACATTCTTGTAATACCTTGAGGTGAAAACATAAATATTTCTTTTTCCATCTACTTCGAAAATAATCTGGGCATTCCCACATAAATCCTAGATTTTTTTCTGAGTAAATAGTTTTTATACGGTTTAAGAGTATCCTTATCGAATACTAATAAACATCCATAATCATTGCTATCTCTAGCTCCAAGAACTAGATAGTTTTTTTCCATTTTTTTCAAATATTTTTAGGATCTCTAACATGATTTGACATATTAGGATAATCATCTGTTGTTAACAGACATTTTTTCTCAGTAAAATTAATTCCATCTTCCGTTTCAAAAGATATGGTATTATGACCACGTCCTTCATGAACGTAGTCATAATCACCTTTATATTTCACATTTCCTGTGTAGTAGAAGACAAGTTTTCCATCTTCTATATTAGCACTTCCTGAATAAACACCACTTTTTTCTTCTTCTATAGTTGGTGTAAGAAATACGCCACGATCTTCATAATTTTTTAGGTCTCTACTAGTATAGTAATACCAAAGTTTTAACCCACCTTCTACTTCGTAAGAATATTGGTGAAAAATATGATATTTACCTTTAAAATAGGCTAATCCATTCGGATCATTAAGCCAACCCTTAGTAGGTTCTAAATGAAGATTTTGTTTCCAGTTATTAGCTAGCATTTACAAGTTCCTTCTTAGTTTTGAAGAAGTATGCTGTTACTGAGAATGAAACGATAAATGATAATGCTAAACCAATACCAAATGTTGACCAGTGGTTAGCAGGAATTGATAAGAATCCTGGAAGACCAGCTGCTCCTAATGCTGATGCAAATACTTTTGTTTAATCCAATCCATGCACTTCCTACCGCACTTCCTGCAATAGCTCCGTAGAATGGATATCTAAGTCTTAAGTTAACCCCGAACATAGCTGGCTCTGTAATACCTAATAATGCAGAAATTCCAGATGCTGATGAGATTGATTTCATTTTTGTGTTTTTAGAGAATACTAATACTGCAAGAACCGCTGCACCTTGTGCTACGTTAGACATAGATGCGATTGGGAAGATAAATGTTAATCCTGTTGCAGCTAGTAATTGAGTTTCGATAGCAGAGAAGCTTTGGTGTAATCCAGTGATTACGATTGGTGCGTAGAATAAACCGAAAATACCTGCTCCTACGAATCCACCTTGCATGTATAACCATTGTAATCCTTCACCTAATAAAGTACCAGCTTCACGAAGTACAGGTCCCATCCATGCGAATGTTACAAATCCAGTTACGAATAATGAAACTAATGGTGTAGTTAAGTTATCTAACCATGATGGAGTTACACGACGTAAAAATTTTTCAATTGTCGCTAATAACCAAGCAGCTGCAAGGATTGGTAATACAGTTCCTTGATATCCTACTTTAGCAATCTTAAATCCGAATACATCCCAGTATTGAAGAGATGTAAGTCTTTGTAGACCATCAACTGCTTGACCACTTTGGTTAACGATATCTAATGCTGGAGCAAGAAGTTGGTTTGTAGATGGATCTAATTTACCAAATACATAGAAGTTCATTACATCTGGGTGAACCATTAACATCGCTAGTGCAGCACCTAGATATGGATTACCACCAAAAACGTTTAGTAGCAGAGAAACCAATTAATACAGGTAAGAATACGAACGGTGCATTAGCAAATACGTTAACCATATCAGCAAGACCTGCAATACCTGGGTTAGCTTCAATAACTGATTTACCAGTGTAGAATAAATCTTTAGCTGTTAAGACGTTATTGATACCCATTAAAAGACCACCAGCAACGATCGCTGGGATAATCGGAACGAAAATATCACTTAACATTTTTACAAAACGCTGTAGTGGATTTCCTTTTGGTTTTTTAACAGTTTCACTTGAATCTTCTTCACTATTTGAAGCAGCACCTTTAAATACTTCATTATATGCCGCGTAAACTTGTTGAACAAGACCACTTCCGAAGATTAATTGAAGTTGACCATTGTTAAAGAATACACCTTTAACACCTTCGATATCTTCTAATTTTTCTTTATTATATTTTTTTCATCGTTTAATTCTAAACGAAGACGAGTTGCACAGTGAACAACAGATCGTAAGTTTTCTTGACCACCACTATGTTCAACAACTTCTTTTTACAACTTTTTTTAAGTCCATAGTTCTTTCTCCTTTGTATTTTTTTATGATAATGACTCTTAACGTTTACCAAACAGTAATGGTAACGTTACTTTTTTTATTGTACACCTCTTCTACCCCAAATGTCAATAGAAAAAAAGTAACGTTACCATAAATATTTTTAAAGCTTCTTACTCCTTGCTTGAAAAATAGTAATTTTTGATATAATCAAATAGCATAAAAATACTATAGAAAGTGAGGTTGTCATGGATTTTTAAGATTTATAATTTATTTTTCCAATATTCTAAAAAAATATAAATCGCTATAAATTTACATATATATCTATTGCTGCAATTATTCAGCTAATGCTTATTTGTAGTTTATGGCTTATATCTAGAATCTTCCAGCTCGCTCTTACACTTGCAGGTGAAGAACATTTAGATAAGAATAATATTCTACATATCCTTACTAATCCCTATAGTTTTTGTGATTTTAAACTTACTAGTTCTTATTGTAGCATTTTTTTATGTTTATTGAGTTTTCTATACTAACCTTTTACTATCTATGGTCAATTAACGGAAAAAAACAATATTCATTTCGAAGCATATTAGACAATGCGTGGACTAAGACAAAAAAATCTTGCAGGTTTTCAAACCTTATTTTTTTATATTCTACTTTTTTTAATAACTATACCTACGATAAATCTTGGGGGTAAAAATCTGTTCTTGCAAAAGAATTTATTTATACCGAAGTTTATAAGTAGTGAAATTATGAAAAACTAACAGTGGGCTTATTGTATGGGGACTAATTATGATAGTTTTTTTGCTTATCTGAATCTCAGACTAATTTTTTTATCCTTCCACTAACTGCTGTCGGTGATGAAAAATATACTGGATAGTATTAAAAAGAAGTTGGGAACTTACAAAAAAACTGGTAAAAGAAAACTTGTCTTAACTATACTATTGTTTGAAATAATATATTTATTAATTGCTGCAGTTTTAACTGGTATAATTACATACATTTGTATCTATTTCGATAATGACGGTAATAATCCGATTATACAAACACTATTTTTCTCTTCGATAAGTGGAATTATCTTCTTTTTTAGGTGTTATTTCAAAAAGTAACGGTTATAACTTCATTAATAACTGTTCTAATAGATCGTAATGAAAATATCCGAAAAAAACTGGTTAATAATCTTAATGAGAATAAGAAAAAAATCAAGATTGGTAGTAACATTGACTACAGTAATTATAGTTGTTGCGGTTCTTATGAATGGTTTTTAATATGTATGGAAACGGTGTTAATAAAAAAATATTGAGACTATCGCTCACCGTGGATATATTGCTAAAGGTGTAGAGAATTCAATAGAAGCGCTTGAAGGAGCGGCTGAAGTTGGTGCTGATTACGTAGAATTTGATATTATTCTAACAAAAAGACAATAAATTTGTAGTAATGCACGATTATAATTTAAAAAGACTTGCAGGATTGAATAAACGAGTTCAAGATATGAATTTTTGATGAAGTAGTAGGACTAACAATTAAACAAGGTGATTTTACTAGTAAAATTCCATCATTAGAAGAATTTGTAAATAAAGCGAAAAGAATTAAACATGAAGCTTGTAATCGAACTTAAACCTCATGGAGCTGAACCATCTAATTATATCGACATATTAATTGATGAAATTAAGAGATTAAAACTCGAAAAATTATAAGTTTATGTCATTAAACTCTAAGGTTATGGAAGAGCTAGAAACAAAAAGTACCAAACTTAGAAACTGGTTATGTTATTCCTCTTCAATTCGGAAATTTTCATCATAGTAATATTGACTTTTTCGTCATAGAAGACTTCTCATATAGAGATCGTCTAGTCGAGCAAGCTAGAAAAGAAAAATAAACAAGTTTTTGTATGGACTATAAACAATCCAGCTTTAATCACTAAATATTTACAGAGTCCCGCAGATGGTATTATTACCGATGAACCCGAACTTGTGAAAGATGAAAAAAATATTTTTGGAAAAATAATTATTCCTATTACGATAAAAATATTACGACTAATTAATATTTTATAATAAACACGACTGAAATTATCATAACATTTCAGTCGTGTTTATTTAAATCTTAGAATAAATATTTTTTTCACAAGTTCTATATTTTTTTCTACTTTTCAATTCTTTCTATGATTTTTTTATTATTCTTTCTCAGTAATATTCCACTATTATTTATATATTTTTAGAATATAAATAATTTTTTTGGAAATTCACTGATTAACCCTCTAAAAAAATAATAATATTATTTTTTTATTTAATTATCATTGAATAAAGCGTTTTTCTCAATTGATTTATATTTTCTATAAAAAAATATTTAATTTATAAATTTTTTTCAAAAAAATAATTATACATTGAATTTTTTTATATTTATATTCTATACTTGTATATGTAGATAACAAAAGGAGCTATATATATTATGAAAAAAATAAAAAAACTTGTTATGACTATTTCTTCAGTATTAGCTACAGTTGTTCTTGCAACTGGATGTGCACAAAAAAACTGAAGAAAAAGAAGAAAAATAAGAGTGGAGATAACAAAATAACTCTTACTTACGATCAACTTAGATCAAGAGAAAATACAATGGGATCTTTTATGGTATCAAAAATGCTGCTGAAGTAGATGCATTATATCAACAAGGTTATAACGTTGCTACTAGTAAACTAAAAGAGTTATTAAAACAACCTACTAGCAAACCATATTCTATCGTATTAGATATTGATGAAACAGTATTAAGCAACATTCCATTCCAAGTAAAAATGATTAAAGATGGAACTGCGTTTAATCCTAAATTATGGGATGAGTGGGTTCAAAAAGCTGAAGCTACACCAGTAGCTGGAGCTAAAGAATTCTTACAATTTGCAGATAAAAATAAAGTTCAAATCTACTACATTTCTGATAGAACAGATGCTCAAGTAGATATAACTATTAAAAACCTTGAAGCACAAGGATTACCTGTTCAAGGACGCGATCACCTAATGTTCAAAAAAGAAGGTGACAAGTCTAAAGAAGGACGTCGTCAAGAAGTTTTAAAACATACTAATCTTGTTATGTTATTTGGGGATAACTTAGTTGACTTCGCTGAATTTTCTACTAAATCAGAAGCTGATAGGGATAAAATGTTTGAACAATTAAAAGCTGAATTTGGTGATAAATTCATCATCTTCCCTAACCCTATGTACGGTTCATGGGAATCTGCAGTATACCAAGGTGAGAAAAAAAGACGCTAAAGGGCAATCTGAAGCTCGTTTAAATGCCTTAAAAGGATACTAATTTAAGAACAATAACAAATTAATTTAAATAAAAAAATATAAGTGACTTAAGATATAATTATAAGAAAATATTATTAAGTCACTTATATTTTTTTATTTCAGAAAAATTATTTACTTGTTTGATAATCATTACGGGAGTATAATAATGAGTAGAAAGCTTTTTCAGAGCTTCAATCATTTATTTAAATATTTATTTTATAATAGGAGTTAAAAATAAAAAAAATAATATTAAATACGTTCTTATCCCAGCATTTGCTGCTGCAGCGTTATTTCCTGTTTTTAGCTAACGATAATCAAGCCAAAGCTAATGAAGATAAAGCTGCTACAACTTCAACTGTTAATAAACCAGAAACTACTAGCGAAAAAAATCTGCTAGTATTCCTACTACTAACAATGTTGCAGAAACAACAGCTACTACTCCTGCTAGTCAAGCTAACAGTATAAAAACCAACAACTGTAAATAACAATGAAACAACTAATAGTGCAAGTGTTATTAACAACGAAACTGTTAAACCAAAAGCGCAATTCACAGTAGCTGAATATAAACAAAAAAGTGCTCTAGAACTTGCTCAGTTAATCCGTGAGAAAAAAAGTTACTAGTACAGAACTTGTTGACTTAGCTTACAAAGTTATTGCAGAAGAAAAATCCTAAATTAAACGCTGTACTAACAACAGAAAAATGGGAAAAATTCCTAAAAGCTATTGTTGATGAAGCATATAGAACAGCTAAAGAAATTGATAATCGTATTAGTGCTGGTAAACTTGCTGCTAATCCTGTAGATTGGAAAGCTCAACCTTTCTTAGGTGTTCCAACTTTAATCAAAGGTCTTGATGAATTAAAAAATGGTGATTATACTAAAGGGGTATATCTAAATAAAGGAAAAATAGCAGATAAGAGTGGTCCTGTAGCCACAGAATTTGCTAAATTAGGTTTTGTTATCCTTGGACAAACTAACACTCCTGAACTTGGCACTAGAAATATTACTGATTCAAAATTATTTGGACCTGCTGGTAATCCATGGGATCCTAGCCGTAATACTGGAGGATCTTCAGGTGGTAGTGCTGGAGCCGTAGCTAGTGGTATGGTACCTATAGCTAGTGGTAGTGATGCTGGAGGTTCTATTCGTATTCCTTCTTCATGGACTGGTCTTATCGGTTTAAAACCTACTGGTCATGTAGTAAAATTCCCACTAGTAAAAACTATTGAAGATGCTAAAGCTTATTTTGAAAAAACTGGACTAATTGAGCCAAAAACATTTATAGAACCACCTAAAGATTTGAAAAAATTAAAAATAGCGTATACTCTTAAAACTCCTCTTAAAGATCTTGAATTATGTGAAGTTGCTAAAAAAGCTATTTTACAAACAGTTGACTTCCTAAGAAAAGAAGGATTTACTGTTGAAGAGGTTAAAGAATTCCCTATCGATGGATACGAAGGAATTAAAACATATACTGTTGGTGCTATTGGTGAAGAAGGTTATGTTGCCGCTGTTAAGGGTGTAACAGAAGAAAATAAACGTCAATTAGATCCTGCGACTTATGCATTAGGAACATCTTCTTATATGGGTCCAAATGCTAACACTGATATTTCTTCAGTAAAACCATTATCTACATTTATAGATCAAATGAATGCATTTTATAAAAAATATGATTTATTCTTAGTTCCAACTAATGCAGTTACCGCTCCATCAAATGACAAAAAGATTGATCCTTATGTAGATCCAGAAGTTGAAGAACAACTATATAATATTAACAAAAATTAAAGATTCAAAAGAAAGATTTAATTTATTAACTAAACAATGGTTACCGATGACAAGACGTTCTCCATATACTTGGGTATTTAATTTATCTGGTAATCCAGCAATCTCTTTACCTACATATCTAAGTGATAAAAAAATCTACCATTTGGAGTTATGTTCGCTGCTAAAAAAATAACTCTGAGAAAAATTCTTTTAGAGATTGGCCAATACTTCCAAGATAAACACCAATTCAAAATGAACCCGGCTATTAGAAGTTCAAATGTTTCAGAAAATGGAAATAAAGTAGGAATAAATAAAGATGGAACTAAATTTGAATACGCAGTTCCAACTTACGCACCTACTGTTGCAGAATTACCAACATTAGATATCAACAATGGTACTGCTACTATTCCAAGTAAATCTGAAAAATTCAAAAAAACTACTTCTGTTAAAGAAGAGAAAAAAAGTAGTAAATACAAACTCAACTAAATTAGATTCAACTCCTAAAAACTCTTCCAAATACAGGAGAAAGCACAAACAACTTCCTATCAGCAATCGGACTTTCATTCCTTGCTTTAATAGGATTACTAAAAACGCAAAAAAATAATAATTAGTATTAAATTAATATAAATACGGTTGATTCCTATAATTAACCGTATTTATTTTATTTTCCAAAAAAATATTTTCTCCTAAGCTTTATATAATCTTAATTAAAAGAAAACCATAATAATATTTTTTTCATTTCATCAAATTATTTTTCTTGATTGATAATCGGTATCGGAGTATAATGGTATGTAGAAAGCTTTTTCAAGGCTTAAATCATTATTTAAAAATAGGAGCTAAAAATGAAAAATAAGATTAAATATGTACTTATACCTGCCTTTGCAGCTGCAACATTATTTCCAGTATTAGCTAACGATAATCAAGCTAAAGCTAATGAAGATAAAACTACAGCACCTTCAAATGTGAGTAATACAGTTAGTACTAGCGAAAAAACTACTGCTGTAAATAGCACTGATAACAATGCTACTAATAATGCAGTTGTAACACCATCTACTAGTTCTGCTTCTCCAGTTAATGCTGTAGCACCCACTTCTAGTAACAATGAATCAACAAACAGTGCTAGTGTTGAAAACAAGGAAGTTGCTAAACCAACAATTCCATTCACTGTAGCTGAATATAAACAAAAAAGCGCTCTAGAACTTGCAAAACTAATTCGTGAGAAAAAAGTTACTAGTACAGAACTTGTTGACTTAGCTTATAAAGTTATAGAAGAAGAAAATCCTAAGTTAAATGCTGTTCTTACTACAGAAAATGGCAAAATACCTCATGCTATTATTGAAGAGGCATATAAAAACTGCTAAAGAAATAGACGAGAGAATCAAAGCAGGTAATCTTGCGACTAATCCTGTGAATTGGGAAGAACAACCATTCTTGGGAGTTCCTACATTAATTAAAGGATTAGATCCTCTGAAAAACGGAGATTCTTCTTACGGTGTGTATTTAAATAAAGGTAAAACATCTTCAGTAAGTGGAGCTGTTGCGAAAGAATTTGCAAAACTAGGTTTTGTTATCCTTGGACAAACTAACTACCCTGAGTTTGGAACTAGAAATATTACTGACTCTAAATTACTAGGGCCTGCTGGTAACCCTTGGGATCCTAGTCGTAACACTGGAGGATCTTCAGGAGGAAGTGCTGGTGCTGTAGCAAGTGGTATGGTATCAATCGCAAGCGGAAGTGATGCTGGGGGATCAATTCGTATTCCTGCTTCATGGACTGGTCTTATCGGTTTAAAACCAACTGGACATGTTGTTAAGTTTCCACTAGTAAAAACTATTGAGGATGCTAAAACTTATTTTGATAAAACAAACATCAGTAAACCAAAAACTTTATTAGAAGTTCCTAAGAACTTAAAATCACTTAAAATTGCTTATTCATTAAAAACACCATTAAAAGACGTTGAATTAAGTGAAGATGGTAAAAAAAGCGGTTCTTAAAGCTGTTGATTTCCTAAGAAAAACAAGGGTTCACTGTTGAAGAAGTAAATGAATTCCCTATTGATGGTTATGAAGGTATTAGAACATATACAATAGGTGCAATTGGTGGGGGGTATACTGCAGCAGCAAACTTAGCTAAAGAAAAAAACAAACGTGATTTAGATCCTGCGACTTATGCATTAGGAACTTCATCATACAAAGGAAAAAAATGCAAATACAGATATTTCATCTGCAAAAACCTGCTTCAGTTTACTTTAACCAAATGAATGAATTCTACAAAAAAAGTATGATTTATTTTTTTAATGGCTACTAATGCGGTAACAGCACCATCAAATGATAAAAAAAGTGATCCTTATGTTGATCCAAAAGTTGAAGAACAACTTTATAATATTAATAAGATAAAAGATCCAAAAAGAAAGATTCAATCTACTAGTTAAACAATGGGAACCTATGATGAGAAGAACACCATTTACATGGTTATTCAACTTAACAGGTAATCCGTCAATATCGTTACCTGTTTATAAGAGTGCAAACAACCTTCCTCTTGGTGTTATGTTCGCAGCTAAGAACAACTCTGAGAAAAATACTTCTTGAAATGGGACAATTATTCCAAGATAACAATCAATTTGTGATGCATCCAAGTGTCAGAAACACGGTTGTTTCTGAAAATGGAAATAAAGTTAGAGAAAAATGAATATGGTACAAAAATATGAATATTCAGTTCCTTCTGATGCTCCTATAGCTGATGCTCTTAAACCTTTCACTGGTAAAATCGATGGTCTTTCTGAAAATGGAAATAAAGTAGTTATTGATAAAGATGGAAATGTTGCAGAAGTAAATGTTCCTTCTGACGCTCCTGTTGTTTCAGAATTATCAGAACTAAACATTAACAACAATACAGTTACTGTGACTATTAAATCAAAAGATAAAGATATAAATGTTGATTTATACTCTACAGATAATAAAAGATTTAACTTTATCTGCCAAAGATATCACTAAAAAAATGTAAACTTAGAAAAATCTAAAAAGATAAAGTTGTTACAGATGCCAACAATAGCATTAAAGACAAAAAAAGATATTACATCAATTAGAGTTGTAGATTTAGAATTACAAAAAGATAATAAAACAGTAAAACTTGATGTTCCAAGAACAGTAAAAAGTTGCTTTACTTCAAAAATGAACAAAAACAAAAGATATACTTGTTTATCATATTAAAGAAGATAATTCTATTGAATTTGTTCCTTCATCTGTAGCTAACAATAGTTTACAATTTACGGTTAATCACTTTAGTAAATTTGCTATTGTTGCTAAAATTAAAAACAGCTTTAGCTTCAAGCGAAAAAAAGATATTAATTCATCAGCCGTTCAAGAAGAGAAGAAATTCACAATAATCGACACTAGAGGAGCAAACTCAACTCCTGCTAATGCACCAAAAAAACTCTTCCAAAAAAACTGGTGAAACTACTGGTAAATCTCTAACTGCAATTGGACTATCACTTCTTGCTATAGTTGGATTATTAAAACGTAGAAAAAAATAATTAATTGAAATATATAACCTCGGAAATAAGTTTCTATTAAGAAACCTAGATTCCGAGGTTTTTTTGTTGATTTATAAATTTTGGCTCTTTGTCAAATTCGGGGCATGGAGAAAAAAATAGATAGTGTATAATATTTTTGTATGTACAGAAAAAAATCAAGAGAAGTTGAAAAAGACATAGAAAAAAAGAGACTCCTAGGTGTAAAATAAAGTTAACCACAACTCATTACGAAAGGAATCTCTCATGAATAATAATAATAACACAAAAATTAGTAAATGCACTACTAAAAAGGAGAAGATATTTCAGAAATATTTAGAGCTGAAGTAGAAAAAAAGCTATAACCACAGTATTAGAAGCTGAACTTACAGGATTTTTTTAAATTATGAAAAACATTCAGTAGAAGGATATAATACAGGAAATTCAAGGAATGGAAGTTATTCAAAAAAACAATATATAGTGATATAGGAAACTATCAATAAAAAGTACCAGGAGAGCGAAATAGTGAATTTACACCTCAAACATTAGTACCATTTAAAAAGAAACACACAAAATTTAGAAGAAATAATAATATTACTATATAAAAAGAGGTATGACTACAAGAAAAAAATAGATAAAATTGTAGAATAATTGTATGGACACTATTATTCACCGCAAACAATAAGTGTTATAACTAAACAATTAGATGAAAAAGTTAAAGAATATCATTCAAGAAAAAAATAACAAAAGATTATGTGGTAGTATATGCAGACTCAACATATATTAGTGTAAAAAAAGAGGAACAGTAGGAAAAAGAAGCACTATATATATTAATAGGAATAACAATAAGCGGAGAAAAAAAGAAATCCTATCATATGAATTATTTCCAACAGAATCACCAGAAAACTACAAAGATATATTAGAAGATATTAAGAAAAGAGGTTTAAATAGAGTACTATTGTTTGTCACAGATAGATTAAAAAGGAATAAAAAGAAAAGCTTGAAGAATCCTTTTCCTAAAGAAAAGTATCAAACATGCTGGATACATGTAATAAGAAATGTTTTTGCTAAAAAGTAAGATCGAAAAGATAAAAATAGAAATATCATAAGATTTAAAAAGCAGTTTATCAAGCATCGACAAAAGATGAGGCAGGAAATAATCAGATACTTAGAGAGTGTGAATAAAAACTCTGTAAATTATTTATGTTAATCAAAATTTACTAGTTTATAATATTTAATTTTTATAGATTTAATTACTTTTAAGCGACTTTTTATTCTCTAGAGTCTATTTTAGGTTTTTCAAGGCTTACTTGCCAAGGATTTTATAAGGTGAAGCCCTTGCCCTCGCCAATTAAAGACGTAAAATCTAGATTCGGCAAGAGAATTAAAGCTGCTTTTATTTTTATTTATATCCTATCCTCATACATTATTCTTAACTCTCTATATATTTGTCCCCAATTTCTTATAGCTCCTGTACATTTTTTTACAATTTTTTTCTACAGCTAGATATAAAGCTTTCTCTAATGATACTTTTATTCGGAAAGACTGATCGTTTCTTATTCATGCTTCTTAATCTTAAATTTACACTTTCCACTGCATTTTGTTGTATATATTACTGTTCTTACTTTTTACACTAAATTTAAATATAGGTGTTATTGCATCCCATTTCGAATACCAGCTACTCATTAGTTTTGGATATTTACTTTTCTATTTATCCGCTACTATATCTAGGGTGTTTTTTTGGCTTGTTCTCCTGTTGATACATTATATATTGTTTTTAAGTCTTCTTTTTACCCTCCCTATGTAATTTCAGTTTAACATAGGGAGGGTTATTTTTACAGACTTTTTTTCACAGGCTCGCGAAAGGCTCTTATTTAATATACCTCGTTATTAGACGCTTACTGATTATAAAAATCTCCCCTATTGATTAAATATCAAATAGCTTATCATATTTCACAAAAAACACCCTCGAAAAATATCGAGGGTGTTCTTCTCATTCTAGTTAGGTTAAGAAACTAACTTGAATTTCTAAGATTTATCTTAGTTTTTATTTTTTTCTTTACGACGTCTTGCTGCTGCAAGTAGTACACCTAAGATTCCTAATCCTAATCCTGCTAATCCTGTGTTAGTTTCAGTTGTACCAGTATTTGCTAGGCGACCTGCTTTAGCTGGTGCTTTCGGTGTTGCCGGAGTTACTGGTCCTTCTGGTTGTACAGGAACAACCGGAGTTGGTTTTGGATTTATTCTTTCTGGTGTTGGTTTTTCTGGAGTTACCGGTACATAGCTGATTGGAGTATCCTTAGTTGGATCTGTCGGCACGTCTGGTACTTCATATCCTTTAGATGGATCTTTCGGATCTACTGTTTTCAGTGGAGTTCCATCTGGGCCTACAGGGATAAATCCTGGTACGTGAGGTACACGTGGTTTATCTGTTCCTGGTTTAGTTGGATCTGTTGGATCGTTTGGATATGTGATTGGTGGCACTGGTGTCGCATTTTCTGGTACTTTCGGTACCCATGAACCAAGTTTGTCGTAAACTACTGTTTGAGTGATGTTTGTACCTACTGTTGCTTTGATATCTTCTTGAGATTCTTTGATATCTCCACCACGAGCGATGTATCCATCCACTTTCGGTAACTTGTTACCATCTAAGATAGTATCGTCACCTACTACTGACCACTCACCGTAAGTGATTTCTCCAGTTACTAGGTTAACTTTAGCACTACGTTTGAACTTGATAGTCTCAGTGTGAGTAGCTGCTACTTCTTTTCCGTTTTGATCTACATAAGTGATTGTACGAACTGCAGAAGATTCTGTAACCATATCTTTCACTGTTTCAGGCCATACTGGACTGTTTGGATCTTCTGGGAATACTGGTTTTCCTGGTTCTGGTGTAGATGGTGTTACTGGTCTTAGTGGGTTATTTGGACCTACTGGTTTCGTTGGGTCAGTTGGAACCATTGGTTTATCAGGGCTGTTTGGATCTGTTGGTACAATTAGTGGAGTAACTTTTACGTTAAAGATTTGATCTTTATCTTTATCATTATCAAATACTCTGTCTTTATCGTCAGATGGGTATTCGTTGCTTGTTACAACGTAACCTTTCTTAGCAAGTTCTTTAATCTTGCTTTCTACTTCACCAGACTTAGTGAATTTAGATCCTGAATCTCCTTGATCTACTACTGGATCAGATACTACTTTACCATTGTTATCTACGAAGTTAGTGATAGCTTTTTGTCCATCTTTAACGTAGTTAACTGGTGTATTTGTAGTTGAATCTGTTGGTACTGGTGGTACTTCATATCCTTTAGATGGATCTTGTGGATCAATCGGTTTCAACGGTACAAGTGGGTTAGTGTTTGGATCTACTGGTTTAGTTGGATCTTTCGGCACTTGTGGTGTTGTTCCTGGGATGTGAGGAATCACTGGTACTTTTGGACTATTTGGATCCTGTGGATTTGTTGGTTTCGTTGGACTTGGTGGTACAACTTTACCTGGTTCACCTGGTACGTTTTCGTATGGTGTATCAGTTACAGGAGTTGGTGGTGTTACACCTTCTGGTACTTTCGGTACAAGTTTTTCCTACTGGTACGTAAACAACTTTGATTGTTTCATCTTTAGAGTTTTCAGTTAATCCTGTAGTTTCAGCTATTTCTTTTTGAGCTGGATCTTTCAGAACGTATCCTGGTACTACTGGTGATGTTACTTTATCAAATGTAGTATCGTTGTTTACTGGAGTCCATTTACCATATTCGATAGTACCTGTTACAACGTTAATCTTAGCCGGACGAGTGAATGTTACTTTGTCGGTTACATCAGCTGTAGATTTGTTTCCATCTTTGTCTGTGTATTCAACTTTGTTTCCGTCTTCTTTCACATAAGAAATTGTACGGTTTACATGTTTAGTATTTTCTAGTGACTTGATTAACTCCTCAGTCCATTTTTGGTCCAGTTGGATTTTCTGGATCGATTGGTTGTCCTGGTTGTGGTGTGTTTGAATCATTTGGATTTGTTGAATCAAATGGTGGCACATCTTGAATATGTGTTGTTAACACTACAGTGTATTCTTGATCTTTTCCAGAATCTTTATCGAAGTTTCCGTTATTATCTTTACCATAGTTATTACTTACTAGATCGTATCCTTTAGCGATTAACTTAGTAATTTCAGTAGTTACTTCAGTTGCTTTTAGTTAATGGCTCACCTGATTTACCAGTTTCTTCGATGTTATTAACACCTGGAATTGGATTTCCACTTGGATCTACGAATTTAGTTACTGCTTTTTTTGAGTATCTTTTTTTCGTAATTGATTTCTAGATTTTTTTCGTTGGATCTATTGGTACCGGTGGTACTTTATATCCCTCTTCTGGTTTTACCTGGTGTTACTGGCTCTAACGGTACAAGTGGGTTAGTATTTGGATCTACTGGTTTAGTTGGATCTTTCGGCACTTGTGGTGTTGTTCCTGGAATGTAAGGAATCACTGGTATTTTCGGACTATTTGGATCTTGTGGATCTGTTGGTTTCGTTGGACTTGGTGGTACAACTTTACCTGGTTCTCCTGGTACGTTTTCGTATGGTGTATCAGTTACAGGAGTTGGTGGTGTTACACCTTCTGGTACTTTCGGTACAAGTTTTCCTACTGGAACGTAAACTACTTTGATGTTTTCATCTTTAGAGTTTTCAGTTAAGTTTTCTGTAGCTGCAACTTCTTTTTGAGCTGAATCTTTCAGAACATAACCCTTAACTACTGGTGATGTTACTTTATCAAATGTAGTATCGTTATTTACTGGAGTCCATTTACCATATTCGATAGTACCTGTTACAACGTTAACCTTAGCTTTACGAGTGAATGTTACTTTATCAGTTACATCAGCTGTAGATTTGTTTCCATCTTTGTCTGTGTACTCAACTTTGCTTCCGTCTTCTTTCACGTAAGAAATTGTACGGTTTACATGTTTAGTAGTTTCTAGTGACTTGATTAACTCTTCAGTCCATTTTGGTCCGTCAGGATTATTTTGGATCGATTGGTTTACCTGGTTTCGGAGTATTTTGATCGTTCGGATTTGTTGGATCGAAATGGTGGAACGTCTACAACTTTTGGTTTCACTGTTACAACGAAGTTTTTGATCAACTTTTGTATCTTTATCGAAATTCTTATCTGGCGCTGTTGTGAATCCGTCAGTTACTAATTCATATCCAAGTTTTCTCAAGTCTGCAAGTTTATCTGCTGTTGAGTAGTTGATTGCTTCTCCAGATTTACCTTCTAACTCATCTGTGTGAAGAACTGTGTTTGTTCCTTCAACAACATACTTAACTGTTGCTTTTTTTGAGTATCTTTTTCATACTTAATTTCAGTGTTTTCCGTAGGTATCTTAGGGTGTTGGTGGTACATATCCTTTAGATGGATCTTGTGGATCTACTGGTTTCAGTGGGTTTCCTTCTGAATCTTTTGGTGTTGTTCCTGGAATGTGAGGAATCACTGGTCCACTTGGTTTATTTGGTTCATTTGGATCCGTTGGTTTATTTGGATCTACAACTTTACCTGGATCTGTTGGATCGTTTGGATATGGAATTGGATCAATTGGTGTTTCACCTTCCGGTACTTTCGGAGTCCATGTTCCAACTGGTACGTAAACTACTTTGATATTTTTCATCTTTAGAGTTTTCAGTTAAGTTTTCTGTAGCTGCAACTTCTTTTTGAGCTGAATCTTTCAGAACATAACCCTTAACTACTGGTGATAATACTGCATCAAACTTGTTATCACCATTTACAGCTGTCCAATTTCCGTGCTCGATTTTACCTATAACTAGATTAATCTTAGCCGGACGAGTGAATGTTACTTTGTCAGTTACATCAGCTGTAGATTTGTTTCCAGCTTTGTCTGTGTACTCAACTTTGTTTCCGTCTTCTTTCACATAAGAAATTGTACGGTTTACATGTTTAGTAGTTTCTAGTGACTTGATTAACTCTTCAGTCCATTTTGGTCCAGTTGGATTTTCTGGATCAATTGGTTGTCCTGGTTTCGGTGTGTTTGGATCGTTTGGATTTGTTGAATCAAATGGTGGCACATCTACAACTTTTTGGTTTCACTATTACATCGAAGTTTTGATCAACATTTGTATCTTTATCAAAGTTCTTATCTGGCGCTGTTGTAAATCCATCATTTACTAATTCATATCCAAGTGCTTTTAACTCTGCAAGTTTAGTTGCTGTTGAGTAGTTGATTGGTTCTCCAGATTTACCTTCTAATTTGTCTGTATGAAGAACTGTATTTGTTCCTTCAACAACATACTTAACTGTTGCTTTTTGAGTATCTTTTTCGTAATTGATTTCTAGATTTTTTTCGTTGGATCTGTTGGTACCGGTGGTACTTTATATCCCTCTTCTGGTTTTACCTGGTGTTACTGGCTCTAACGGTACAAGTGGGTTAGTGTTTGGATCTACTGGTTTAGTTGGATCTTTCGGCACTTGTGGTGTTGTTCCTGGGATGTGAGGAATCACTGGTACTTTCGGACTATTTGGATCTTGTGGGTCTATTGGTTTCGTTGAACTTGGTGGTACAACTTTACCTGGTTCTCCTGGTACGTTTTTCGTATGGTGTATCAGTTACAGGAGTTGGTGGTGTTACACCTGGTGGTACTGTAATTGTAACTTTTCCTACTGGAACGTAAACTACTTTGATTGTTTCATCTTTAGAGTTTTCAGTTAATCCTGTAGTTTCAGCTATTTCTTTTTGAGCTGGATCTTTCAGAACGTATCCTGGTGCTACTGGTGATGTTACTTTATCAAATGTAGTATCATTGTTTACTGGAGTCCATTTACCATATTCGATAGTACCTGTTACAACGTTAATCTTAGCCGGACGAGTGAATGTTACTTTATCAGTTACTTCAGCTGTAGATTTGTTTCCATCTTTGTCTGTGTACTCAACTTTGCTTCCGTCTTCTTTCACGTAAGAAATTGTACGGTTTACATGTTTAGTAGTTTCTAGTGACTTGATTAACTCTTCAGTCCATTTTGGTCCGTCAGGATTATTTGGATTGATTGGTTGTCCTGGTTTCGGAGTTTTTGGATCGTTCGGATTTGTTGGATCAAATGGTGGAACGTCTTGAACATGTGGCGTTAACACTACAGTGTATTCTTGATCTTTTCCAGAATCTTTATCGAAGTTTCCGTTATTATCTTTACCGTAGTTATTACTTACTAGATCGTATCCTTTAGCGATTAACTTAGTAATTTCAGTAGTTACTTCAGTTGCTTTCGTTAATGGCTCACCTGATTTACCAGTTTCTTCGATGTTATTAACACCTGGAATTAGGTTTCCACTTGGATTTACGAATTTAGTTACTGCTTTTTGAGTATCTTTTTCGTAATTGATTTCTAGATTTTTCGTTGGATCTGTTGGTACCGGTGGTACTTCATATCCTTTAGATGGATCTTTTGGATCAATCGGTTTCAACGGTACAAGTGGGTTAGTATTTGGATCTACTGGTTTAGTTGGATCTTTCGGCACTTGTGGTGTTGTTCCTGGGATATGTGGAATAACTGGTACTTTCGGACTATTTGGATCTTGTGGATCTGTTGGTTTCGTTGGACTTGGTGGTACAACTTTACCTGGTTCTCCTGGTACGTTTTCGTATGGTGTTGGTGTTACTGGAGTTGGTGGTGTTACACCTTCTGGTATTTTCGGTACAAGTTTTCCTACTGGAACGTAAACTACTTTGATGTTTTCATCTTTAGAGTTTTCAGTTAGTCCTGTAGTTTCAGCTACTTCTTTTTGAGCTGGATCTTTCAGAACGTATCCTGGAACTACTGGCGATAATACTGCATCAAACTTGTTATCACCATTTACAGCTGTCCAATTTCCGTGCTCGATTTTACCTGTAACTAGATTAATCTTAGCCGGACGAGTGAATGTTACTTTGTCAGTTACATCAGCTGTTGATTTGTTTCCAGCTTTGTCTATGTACTCAACTTTGCTTTCGTCTTCTTTCACGTAAGAAATTGTACGAGTAACATGTTTAGTTGTATCTAACTGTTTGATTAACTCTTCAGTCCATTTTTGGTCCAGTTGGATTTTCTGGATCAATTGGTTGTCCTGGTTTCGGTGTGTTTGGATCATTTGGATTTGTTGAATCAAATGGTGGAACGTCTACAACTTTTTGGTTTCACTATTACATCGAAGTTTTTGATCGACTTTTGTATCTTTATCAAAAATTCTTATCTGGCTCTGTTGTGAATCCGTCAGTTACTAATTCATATCCAAGTTTTTCTCAAGTCTGCAAGTTTATCTGCTGTTGAGTAGTTGATTGCTTCTCCAGATTTACCTTCTAACTCATCTGTGTGAAGAACTGTGTTTGTTCCTTCAACAACATACTTAACTGTTGCTTTTTGAGTATCTTTTTGAGTATCTTTTTCATACTTAATTTCAGTGTTTTCCGTAGGTATCTTAGGTGTTGGTGGCACATATCCTTTAGATGGATCTTGTGGATCTACTGGTTTCAGTGGGTTTCCTTCTGGATCTTTTTGGTGTTGTTCCTGGAATGTGAGGAATCACTGGTCCACTTGGTTTATTTGGTTCATTTGGATCCGTTGGTTTATTTGGATCTACAACTTTACCTGGATCTGTTGGATCGTTTGGATATGGAATTGGATCAATTGGTGTTTCACCTTCCGGTACTTTCGGAGTCCATGTTCCAACTGGTACGTATCTAACTTTTTAGATCTTGGTTAGGTGAGTCTACAGTTAAGTCTGTTGTAGATGCTTTAACTTTAGATCCATCAGCTTCTACTAAGTCACCTTGTGTATCTTGGTTAGGTTTTACAACATACCCTTTTACAACTGGTGATGTTTTCTCTGCAAATTTAGCTGTACCTGTAGCTTTCCATCCGCTTGTAGTGTCTGTTGCTGCTACGTCTGCAATACCGTCACCTGTTGTGTCGTATCCTACTACTGAACCGTCTTTTGGATTTACAACCACTGTACGTGTGAAGCTTACTTTATCAGTCCATTTTGGTGCTTCAGTTGGTGATACTTCTTCAGTTGTACCATCTTTAATGTAAGTAATTGTACGAGTTACTGACTTGATGTTGTTTAGTTTATCAAGAGCTTCTTTCGTCCATTTTGGTCCTTTTGGATTCTTAGGATCGATTGGGTCTCCTGGTTGAGGATTTTGTGGATCTTCGTTAGGATTTTGTGGAGTTGTTGGTGTTACTGGAACTGTCTTAGCTACTAACACGATTCTTGTGTCTTCTCCTGGTTTTGGTGGAGTGACTACTTTTCCTTCTGAATTGAATCCTGGTACGTCTTGTTTTGGTTTGATTTCATATCCGTCTGGAATTTCTGGAATTGGTGTTTCTCCTCCAAGAGTTGGATCATTTGGATTGTTTTTATAAGTAGGTTTTGGTGTGTTTGGAATTTCATTTCCACCTTCGTCCACTAAGATTACTTTTCCTAATGGTTTTATACACTACTTTATCACTTGCCTCTGGATTTGTTGGTGTTACCTCTTTTTCCTCCTGCTTGTGCTTTTATCCGCATAGTATCCTTCTACTTTTTGGTGTTGTTACTACTCCATAAGTATGTGTCTCTTCATTCCATGTTGTTACGTTTGTAACTTTGTTTGTTTTTCCAGTGAATGTGTAATTTGTTTGTTCGTTAGGCGCTGGTGTGTTTTTCTCCTGCTCCTTCGTACGTTACCGTTTGTTTTGTTGCTTTTTGTGATATCTCCTTGCTTCGCTACTAACACGATTCTTGTGTCTTCTCCTGGTTTTTTTGTGGAGTGACTACTTTTTCCTTCTGAATTGAATCCTGGTACGTCTTGTTTTTGGTTTGATTTCATATCCGTCTGGAATTTCTGGAATTGGTGTTTCTCCTCCAAGAGTTGGATCATTTGGATTATTTTTTTATAAGTAGGTTTTGGTGTGTTTGGTATTTCATTTCCACCTTCGTCCACTAAGATTACTTTTTCCTAATGGTTTATACACTACTTTATCACTTGCCTCTGGATTTGTTGGTGTTACCTCTTTTCCTCCTGCTTGTGCTTTTATCCGCATAGTATCCTTCTACTTTTTGGTGTTGTTACGACTTCATAAGTATGTCTTTCTTCATTCCATGTTGTTACGTTTGTAACTTTGTTTGTTTTTTTCCAGTGAATGTGTAATTTGTTTGTTCGTTAGGCGCTGGTGTGTTTTCTCCTGCTCCTTCGTACGTTACCGTTTGTTTTGTTGCTTTTGTGATATCTCCTTGCTTCGCTACTAACACGATTCTTGTGTCTTCTCCTGGTTTTTGTGGAGTGACTACTTTTCCTTCTGAATTGAATCCTGGTACGTCTTGTTTTGGTTTGATTTCATATCCGTCTGGAATTTCTGGAATTGGTGTTTCTCCTCCAAGAGTTGGATCATTTGGATTGTTTTTTTATAAATAGTTTTTGGTGTGTTTGGAATTTCATTTCCACCTTCGTCCACTAAGATTACTTTTCCTAATGGTTTATACACTACTTTATCACTTGCCTCTGGATTTGTTGGTGTTACCTCTTTTCCTCCTGCTTGTGCTTTATCCGCATAGTATCCTTCTACTTTTGGTGTTGTTACGACTTCATAAGTATGTCTTTCTTCATTCCATGTTGCTACGTTTGTAACTTTGTTTGTTTTTTTCTAGTAAATATATAATCTGTTTGTTCATTAGGGGCTGGTGTCTTTTTCTCCTGCTCCTTCGTACGTTACCGTTTGTTTTGTTGCTTTTGTGATTTCTTCATATAGTAAATCATACACATAAGTTACAGTAACCTCAGGGCTATCAATTGTTCCTGTTGGTTTTGGTGAGGAATCCTTCACTTTTACAAAGTAATACTCTTTTCCATCTTTTCCAATTAGAGTATCAGGTTTATATTCTTTAGTATCCACATCATAACCTTTTTTTATAGGCACGACTTTCGATAGCAGTCACAGTATCTTTAATTGAATTATTATCTTTATTTTCGTACGCTACCTTAACGGCACCTTTTTTAACATCTTCAATTTTAATTGAAATTCGAGCTGGATTTGTTTCGTTAAATGTATCTTGTCCATCTGTACGTGTTGCTGAAGTAAGAACGGCAACTTGATTATTCGTAGCAGTACTACTTGCTTTTGCTGGAATATAGAACGCTGCAGTTGATCCCGCTTTTAAGGCAACATCCTGATTAGAAACAAATTTTACTGCTGTTACGGTTGACCAATCTGTAACCTGATCAGCCGTTAATGTAATCGTCTTTTCTAAGTCAACTGCTGTTCCAGATACTGGTGTAGTTGAATAATACGCAGTCCAACCTTCTGGAGTTGTCGCTGCTGCAGTCATATGAACATCAAATTGTGAACCACGATCTTTTGAGTTTAATACAATATTTTTATCAGATACTCGTGGTAATGTTGAAATAACTACATTGTTTCTAGTAGCAGCATTTGAACTGTTTGTTAATGACAAACGATACTTCACTTTATCATTTGGAGCTAAGTTATAGGCTCCTGTTGAATAAGTACTTGAATCTGTCGTTTGATCCGTCACTTGTGTCATTAATCGAGTTGCTGAGTTATTAATTACTGGTAATTCATACGTAAAACTACTCGTGTTCGTGATTGTTGCATTTGTACCATCATAATCATTATTTGGATTAATTCCAACTACTCTTTCATCTTCATCCCAAACTAACGTATATTTAACTGGATATTTTCCTGATTCCACCCATTTATCTACTTTGAACTGTAAATTTGGTGATAATGTATACTCTGAATTCTGATTCTTTGGTGTAACTTCTAAAACTGTTTTTCCTGAATTATTATAATTTTCAACAGTTTTTTTACAGAATCGTCATCTCCTGCGTAACTAAATCCATCTGGTAATTCTACAAGTAACTTCGCATTTTTTTAGCATTAATATCTTGTAAATTAACATACGTTTTTGCGATCAAAAATTTGTTTATTATAAATACGATTTCCTAATCCATTAGGTGAATACTCATAGACTTCATATTGACTACTAAGTTCTTGAGTTTTGTTCCCCGCTAAAGTAGCAGTAATAGGGTTTGTTGTAGGGGCTAGCTTAATCGCTTCTCGTGAATTTGCAAAGGTTGTTTTTTTGATACATCAACCTTTGGTTCATCATATCCATATGTATACACAGATGATGTAACGATACTTTCAACTTTTTTTCCTTCTTTAGCTATTTTTTTTGCTTCTTCTAATCCTTTTAAGTCTTGACTTAAGAATAACCCAACTTGACGTAGTCCAGAAGCTTCTAATGGCATATTTCCTTTTGGTCTTAACCTTATTGTTGTTATACCATCAGGCAAGGCTACTTTGTCTGCAGCATCTCCTTTACGAAGTGATACCTCTCCAATCTTTTTTTCTGTTCCATTCGCTACAGAGTATACTTCAAAAGTCAATGTAGACTTTAATCCTAAACTTTCTGGATTATTTTTGATAACTAACAAAGGTAGATTTCCCTTCATCTGTCGGAGTCCAAATCGCATAAAATTCAATAGCACGATTTTGATCAATATTACTATCAATCGAAATTTCAACTTCTTTTACACTTGCAGGCCCATTTGCGCCTTTATAAGCTCCTAATAATTTAATATTTCGGGTGTCTTCTGTTGTTGTCTTAACATAAGGCATTGCAATATTAACGACACGAGATTTATCACCCTCCATCGTAATATTAGCAATATCTACTTGAACATTACTCTTCGTAGGTACTGGGCCAACAACAGTTCCAGGGTCAGAACCATCAATAGATTTTTTAGGATTTAAAGCATGAACCGTTACTGTAACATCGTCTGAAGTTGTATTCGTAAATCCGGATTTATCCGTATAAGTTGCACTATCTTTAAATGTTAACTTTTTTTACCTGTTAAAAAAATTCTGCTGGCGTTCCACCATTACTTACATTTAAATGCAACAGTTCATTTTGTGTATTATCACCACTAGCAAATATCGTTGTTGAAGAAGGTACTACTCTTGTATATTTTGCAACACCATTTTCTAATCTCCATCCCGCATCTAGGGAAGTTTGCGCAATAGTAACACCTGCCGGCAATTCAACAGCATGATCAATTTTTTTGTAATTGCAGCTGCCTCTTTATTAGTAGATTTTAAACTTAATTGTAAATCTTTACTCTTAGAAACATCAATTTCTGTTTCTTGTTGATTTGTTTCTAATAACGTTTGTCTACGAATTCCATTTCTAGTATCAACTGAAACATATGGCGTACCAGTTGTATTCGTGTTAGAAAAAGTCTGTAGATTTGATTAAAGTATTATTTTTTTATCAAACAATTCAGCCTTTATAGTTGTAGTTGAATTTTTTTCCAGTTTCAAATTTTTTTAATTTATAACTAACATTAATATTAACATATGCTCCACCTGATAATTCTCCAGTATATAATTTATACTGATTATCATTAACTTTTTTTCAGTTCTTAAACTCGTTCCGATTTCAAATGTATCTAATGGTTCATTACTAGAAGCAGTAACTAAAAATATATCCTCCATCTTCAATTTTTTTGATGGTGACGAAACATCTAAATTATAAGAACCTAAGATTTGTTCCCCAACAGCATAATCTGTTTTAGAATTTGTTAATTTACCTGAAATTTTAACGCCACTATAATCAATTGTTTCCGAATCTGTTAATGATCTCTTAGATCGTTTACTAATCTTCTCACTATTTTTTTATTAGTAACAATATCCATATCTTTTTTTTATCTACAGTATTAGTTTTATTTTTCTAAATCACTAACTTCATTTGTAGTGTAAACATTAGATGAATTACTATTATTTTCAGTAGGTTTTTATAGAATTAGTATCCGCTTGTTGAGGTGTTGTACTAGAATTTACACCCATTTTATCATTATTAAGACTATTTTTTTGAGGTTTACAGAATTATCACCCACATCGTCACTATTTGCTCTATTGACAGTAGTTTCAACAACAGATTCATTAGCTAAAGCTACAGATGCTTCACTTCCTAAAAATACAATACCAGTACCTATTAAAACTGATGCTGCACCAACTTTAAGTTTTTTTATCGAAAAATATTTCCTTTCTTTCCATATGATTACATATTCCTTTCTATAATACTGATTATTTACGTATTACATTCACCATCTAATTATTATTATATTGTAATTAATGTAAATTATAAATAATTTACTTCATATTATATCAAATTTATTATTTTTTTCATCAATCAATACATTACGAATATAGCTTAAAAATAGTAGTTTAAAAACCTTTTCTACTTTACCTTAAATATAGTTAAAATTTTACTTAAAAATATACTTTAAAAAAACGAAAAAAATAGGTAGGAAGTTTTTTTATTTAGATAATTAACTTAATAATATGTATATTACATTAAAAGTATAACATAAAAAAATATTTACTGATTTCATTGATAACTTTAACTAAAAATGGTAAATATCTAGAATTTAGCCGGAATATATTTTTTTAAATATGAACCACTCCTGTTATCTCTTCGGGTATAACCCTTTGTTATTAACACGCATCTCAAGGGCTGACTTTCACATCCGTTCAAGCCCTATTGTGTTTTGACACCCTCTCTAATCATATTCATATAAGGAGGGTAAATATCTATACGATCATTTTTTTATTTTCTTTCTTACTTTTCTTAAATATCTCATAAAGTATTGTTTTAATATATGTTGTGTTCTACCATCTACAATATCTATAAAGTCATGTGTTTTAGCATCTAAGAATACAAAAACTCATTCCATTTTTTTACTATCTTTAGTTGACTTTTATCTCATCGAAACATAGGTGTTCTGGTAGGTTTGAATGAGTCTTAACTTCTACAACCTCTCTACATGATTTCATTACTCTTACTACTGTAGATACTGATACATTACTTAATTCAGCTATATCTTTAAAAAGATAATCTTTTAGATAGATTCTTCATAATATAGAATATAAGATTTTTTTAGATATACTACAGTGCTTTTTTTCACAAATGATGTTTCAGCACAAAAACTTAGAATTACATTCTTTACATTTAAAGCGCTGTTTCTTTAATCTTAGATATGTAGGGCATTCTGACATCTTTAATAGAGTTACTTTTTAATGGATCCGTGAATCCATTTTTAACTATATTATTTTCTTCTTTCTTACAACCACAGTTCGGACAACACTTTGGATTGTATGATAAAGTCCCATGAAATACGAATGTATCTTGACCTTCCACATTAATTAAATCAAGTTTATCCTCCATAGTTATATTTTTGGTCTTTTTATTAATAGTAAATTTGTGATAAAATTAGACATAACAAATATCCTTTCTTAGTTAATTATTTTTTTCTACACTTTAATTATATTGGATATTTGTCTTTTTGCATATAGAAAATTGAAATCCGGGGCTGGAATTTTTCCATGCCCCGGATTTAGTATCTAACTAAAAAAATGTAGTCCATAATAAATATGAACTACATTTTTTTCTTATAATTGTTCAGCTACCTTCAGACGAGCACAAGCTTTAGCTAAAGCTAATTCCGCACGTCTTACATCAAGACCATCTTCTTTTTTTAGCAAGACGATCTTCTGCACGTTGTAATGCTCTTTTTAGCACGTTCAACATCAATATCTTTACCTAATTCTGCTGTTTGAACTATAATAGTTACTTCGCCTTTATGTGTTTCCACAAATCCTTCACTTACAGCTAGATATTCTTCTCGTCCATCAGGAAAAATCACTTTAAGAGGCCCAACCTTTAATGATGCAACCATAGGAACATGGTTAGCCATTACACCAAGTTGTCCACTTGTAGTTCCCAATACAACCATAGAAGCTTCTTTAGCGCTATAAGCTTCTCCATTAGGAGTAACAATGCTTACACTTAAAGTATTCATTTATTTACCTCCTATTTGTATTATACTTCTACTCCTAGTTTGCGAGCTTTTTCTAATACGTCTTCAATTCCACCAACTAGACGGAATGCATCTTCAGGAATGTGGTCATATTTACCTTCTAAAATTCCTTTGAAAGCTTGTACTGATTCTGATACTGGTACGTATGAACCAGGTTGACCTGTGAATTGTTCAGCTACGTGGAAGTTTTGAGATAAGAAGAATTGAACACGACGTGCTCTATCAACTGTTTTCTTATCTTCATCACTTAACTCGTCCATACCTAAGATGGCGATAATATCTTGTAATTCACGATATTTTTGAAGAGTTCTTTGAATTGTTGTCGCAACTTGATAGTGTTCTTCTCCTACGATTTCAGGAGCTAGTGCTCTTGATGTAGAAGCAAGTGGGTCAACGGCTGGGTAGATACCCATCTCTGTTAACGCACGCTCAAGGTTTGTTGTTGCATCTAAGTGGGCGAATGTTGTCGCTGGAGCCGGGTCAGTATAGTCATCGGCTGGTACGTAAATCGCTTGGATAGATGTAACAGAACCTTTTTTAGTTGATGTGATACGCTCTTGTAAACGCCCCATCTCTGTAGCAAGTGTTGGTTGGTAACCAACGGCTGATGGCATACGTCCTAATAACGCAGAAACCTCAGAACCTGCTTGTGTGAAACGGAAAAATGTTATCGATGAATAGAAGCACGTCTTGTCCTTCTTCATCACGGAAGTATTCCGCCATTGTTAATCCTGTTAATGCTACACGCATACGAGCTCCTGGTGGTTCGTTCATTTGTCCGAATACCATGGCTGTTTTGTTAATAACACCAGAATCTTTCATTTCATAGTATAAGTCATTTCCTTCACGAGTACGCTCACCTACACCTGTGAACACTGATAATCCACCGTGTTGTTGCGCAACGTTGTTGATAAGTTCTTGGATAAGAACCGTTTTACCAACTCCCGCACCACCGAAAAGACCGATTTTACCACCTTTAATATATGGTGCAAGTAAGTCGATAACTTTAATACCTGTTTCAAGAACCTCAACGTGAGTTGATAATTCATCGAATGTTGGAGCTTCTTTGTGAATTGAATCTTTACGAACTTCTGCTCCTGCTTCTTCACCGTGGTCAACTGCTTCACCTAATACGTTGAACACACGACCTAATGTGTAGTTACCTACAGGAACTGTAATTGGTGCTCCTGTGTCTACTACTTCTGCTCCCCTATTTAATCCGTCAGTTGATGACATAGCAATTGTTCTTACTACGTTATCACCAATTTCTAGAGAAACTTCAAGAACTAATTTTTCTTTTTTCCCATCGCCTTTTTCTATGTAAACTTCTAAAGCGTTTAATAGATTTGGCATATGCCCTGATTCGAATTTAACATCTACTACAGGTCCCATAACTTGGAGAATATAACCTTTATTCATATGTTGTATGCTAACTTAATAGCTTCTCCTTTCTCATTACTATTTTGTTGCTGCTGCTCCACTTACAATCTCTGTAATTTCTTGTGTAATTGCAGCTTGTCTTGCACGATTGTATTTAATCGTAAGTGTATCAATAATATTTCCTGCATTATCAGTTGAATTTTTCATTGCTGTTTTTCTTGCAGAATGCTCACTAGCTTTACTATCTAATATACTTCCATAAATCATACTTTCAGCATATTGAGGTAGTATTACATCTAGCACAGCTGTCTCACCAGGCTCAAATTCATAAACTCCTGTAGGTTGTTGCTCTTCTGAATTTGCGAATTTATCTGTATTGTCAATAGGAAGAACTTTACTTTCAGTTACAACCTGTTGGATCATACTAACAAAGTGATTATAATGTAAATAAATTTCATCATATTCTTTATCGATAAAGTATCCTACTACTTTATTAGTAATTTTTTTAACCTGAGTGAAACTTGGCTCATCTGGTATATCTCTATAACTATCAACTACATTATAGCCATTTTTTCTAAAGAATTCTGCTCCATAATTACCTATAGCAACAATACCATACTCGCTATTAGCATGTCTTTCATTAACAGTATTGACAAAGTTTCTAATAACGTTTGCGTTGAATCCTCCACATAAACCACTATCACTAGTAATTACCACATAAAGAGTTTTCTTAGCTTCTCTTTTTTCTAACATAGGGTGTTTAATACTAGAACTTTTACCAAAAATTGTTCCCATCACTTCTTGCATTTTTTGCATATATGGATTAAATTTTTGTGTGTTTGATTGTGCTTTTAAAAGCTTAGAAGTTGAAACCATCTCCATCGCTTTTGTAATATGACTAGTTTTCTTAGTAGAATTGATTTTGTTTTTTATATCTCTTAGTGACGCCAATTAGTTCACCACCTTTACTCTACTACTTATCATCTTAAGCAAAAGTTTTTTTGAATGCAGCGATTACTTCATCCATAACTTCTGTTGATGGTAAGTCTTTTGTTTCAATAATGTGCTTAACTGCTTCATTTTCATGAGCATCTAAGTATGAATATAATTCTTGTTCGAATCTGTGAATATCTTTAACTTCCACATCATCTAAGAATCCGTGAGTTAAAGCATAAAGAATCATAACTTGTTTTTCTACTGGAATTGGTTTGTGTAAGTCTTGTTTTAAAACTTCAACTGTACGTTTACCACGTTCTAGTTTTTCACGAGTTGCTGGATCTAGGTCAGAACCGAATTGAGCAAAGCTTTCTAACTCACGGTAAGATGCTAAGTCAAGACGTAAAGTACCTGATACTTTTTTCATCGCTTTAATTTGTGCAGATCCCCCTACCCTAGATACTGAAAGTCCGGCGTTAATCGCTGGTCTAATACCTGAGAAGAATAAATCTGATTGTAAGAAGATTTGTCCGTCTGTAATAGAAATTACGTTTGTTGGAATATACGCAGAGATATCACCTGCTTGAGTTTCTACGAATGGTAGTGCTGTGATACTTCCTCCACCGAAATCTTCATTTACACGAGCAGCACGTTCTAGAAGACGTGAGTGTAAGTAGAATACGTCCCCTGGATATGCTTCACGACCTGGTGGTCGTTTTAATAGTAATGATAACTCACGGTAAGCAGCTGCTTGTTTTGATAAGTCATCATATACGATTACTACATCTTTACCATTAAACATGAATTCTTCTGCCATCGCAACTCCTGCATAAGGTGCAATGTAAAGAAGTGGTGCTGGTTGAGATGCTGATGCTGTTACTACGATAGTGTAGTCTAAAGCACCGTGTTCTTTAAGAGTTTCTACAACACTACGTACTGTAGATTCTTTTTGTCCGATTGCTACATAGATACAAATTACATCTTGTCCTTTTTGAGCTAAGATTGAGTCGATAGCAACTGCAGTTTTACCTGTTTGTCTATCTCCGATAATAAGCTCACGTTGTCCACGTCCGATAGGTACTAATGCATCAATCGCTTTAATACCAGTTTGGAATGGAACAGATACTGATTTACGTCCCATAACCCCTACTGCTGGAGATTCGATTGGACGACGTTTTGTAGTATTTACTGGACCACGACCGTCAACTGGTTGTCCTAGTGGATCAACTACACGTCCAATTAATTCTTCACCTACAGGTACGTCCATAACACGCCCAGTACGACGAACTTCGTCTCCTTCTTTAATATCAGTAGTTGGACCTAAAATTACGATACCAACATTTGTGTCTTCAAGGTTTTGAGCAAGTCCCATAACCCCTGTTTTAGTGAACTCAACTAGCTCACCACTCATTATTTCATTAAGACCGTATACACGAGCAATACCGTCCCCAACTTCTATAACTGTACCGACATCTGTTGACTTAACTTCAAACTGATAATTTTCTATTTGTGATTTTAGTAATGAACTAATTTCTTCAGCTTTAATAGCCATTTATGTCCCTCCTTGTTTCAACTTCTTCTAGATTGAAGAAATTTTTTTGATTTTATAGCATTCAATTTAGCCTTAATAGTAGCATCAACTACTTTGTTATTATAAGTAAGTTTTAAACCACCTAGAAGACTTGCATCTACAAAAATTATTAATTTCTACATTTTCTAGTTGTAACTCATTTTTTTAATTTTTTTCTTTTAGATTTTCTAACTGTTCTTCAGTTAAAGGTGAAGCTGATTCAGCTTTCACAACAACATTTCTTGAATGTTTATTAAACAATTCAGTATATTGTTCTAAAACGAAATTAATTAATGAGATTTGCAGATTACCTGCTAAGATTTTTAACAACATTCACAACATTTTTTTATTTACTCCTGCAAATGATGCATCAATCAAGTTAATTTTTTTATTTTTTTTCTAAATTAGGGTTTGTTCATCAATGTAACAAAAATCAGAGTTTCCATTAACTACTTTTTGCAACTTCCTTTAACTCATAAGAAACTTCTTCTAGTGTGTTATTTTCTTTTTGCAACTTCAAATAATGAATATCCAATTTTATTAGCTAATACTGACTTACTCATTATTTCACCCCTACCTCTTTAATGACTTTATCAACATATTCACTTTGTGTTGAGCCATCTAATTCTTTTTTTCTAAAAATTTTCGAAGCTACAAGCACTGATAAATCAGCAATTTGTTTGTTGATTTCTTCAAGCGCTCTTTTTCTTCTCGTCCTCAATGTCTCTTTGAGCATTTACTTTTAATTGTTCTGCTTGTTTACGCGCTTCTTCAAGAATAGCTTGTTTTTTTCAACCTTAGATTGTTCACGAGCATCTTCCATCATAACTTTGATTTCTTGTTGCGCATTTTTTTAATTTTTTTCTTGATTTTCTTCAAGTAAAATTAGTGCCTCTTTTGATTTTTTTAGCAGCATCATCAAGTTGACCTTCAACTAATTTTTTTGACGCTCATCTAACATATCAATAAGTTTGTCCCAAAGCAAATTTTTTTCAGTAATACTAATAAGATTAATACAGCTACAATGTTAATAGCCATATTTCCTAGATTAAAACCTTGATGAGAAGAGTGTTCAGTAGCTAAAAATACTAAATTTTCCATTTACTAAATGCTCCTATTCTTCATAGTTCTTTTGTTTACAGTATTATACTAAATTATTTAGCTAAGATAACGAATGAAATAACGATAGCTAAGATAGGTACTGCTTCTACAAGTGCGAATAATACGAAAGCATTAGATTTTTAATCTTGATTCTAATTCTGGTTGGCGAGATACACCTTCGATAAATTTACCGAATAAAAAAATCCGTTACCGATACCAGCACCAACTGCTGCTAATCCTGCTGCTAAACCTGCTCCAATTAATTCTACCATAATTATATTTTTCCTCCTTGGATAATAAATGAATTTTATTAATTATTAGATTTTTTTGCACATATAGTGCGTTTAAAAAAGATTAATGTTCATCACTAATTTTATGTGATAAATAAATGAATGTTAAGACAGTAAAGATATATGCTTGGATAAATCCTATAAATAGAGAGAATCCTTTTCCATACTACTAGTCCTGCCATACCAGCTATTGCACCAAAAGAATCCTACTGTTGTAAGAGTTGCTAATAGTGCTAATAATATTTCACCTGCATAGATATTACCGAATAAACGCATTGAAAAAAAGTCATCAAGTTTGTGAATTCTTCAATAACTTTAAATGGTGTAATACCTATACCTGAAGAAGTATATGTACCAAAAATAGTGTTTAACACCTTTATACTTAATTCCTGCAAAATGAGTAAATACAATAATCAATAATGCAAGAGAGAAAGTAAATGTTGGATCCGCAGTTACAGAGTTGACATAGACTACTCCATTGTAACTAACTTCTATTAATACACCTATAGTATTTGCTACTGCAACAAGTGAAATAATTGTTAGAGCTGTTGCCCATAATCCTTTACCATATTTTTTCCAGCTAACATTACCTTTGATGACATTATCACTAACGAAATATGCAAGTAATTCAACTGCATTTTGACGTTTACTATCTGGTCTTAATTTTATTCTACTAGTTAGAAACATCACAATAATAAAGGTAAGTAAAACTGTTATTAAAGTTGTGATTACACTAGGAATATTAACCGTTATATCATAGCCAAATAATTTGGTAATAAGATATGTGTGTTTTTTTCCATATATTCCCCTCACCTCTTTTCTTAAGTAACTTTTTAGATTTCTAAATCTGTTGTAATATAAAAAAATTAGAAATACATAATCATATTATAATATGATTTTTATAATATTTGCTAGCGATTTCTTAAATTTTTATATGATTTAATTAAAAAAATAATCTACTATTATTTAGTTCTATTTAGTTCCGAAGATTCTGTCTCCAGCATCCCCTAATCCTGGTACAATGTATCCGTGATCATTTAGTTTTTTTCATCTAGACCAGCGATGAAAATATCTACGTCTGGGTGTGCATCGTGTAATGCTTTTACACCTTCTGGAGCTGCTATTAAACACATAAATTTAATATCAGTAACACCACGTTGTTTTAATGAGTCGATTGCTGCAATTGCAGAACCACCAGTTGCTAACATTGGGTCAACAACTATAAAGTGACGTTCTTCTGGATTGCTAGGTATTTTAACAAAAATACTCATGTGGTTGTAGAGTTTCTGGATCACGATATAGTCCAACGTGACCTACTCTTGCAGATGGAATTAAATTCATTAAACCATCTACCATTCCTAATCCTGCACGTAGAATTGGAACGAATACAACTTTCTTACCTGCAAGACGTTTACAAGTAGTAGTTTGGATTGGAGTTTCCACTTCAACATCCTCAAGCGGAAGATCACGAGTGATTTCATAAGCCATTAAAGAACCTACTTCATTAGTAAGTTGTCTAAAGTCTTTAGATCCCGTTCTTTTATCTCTAATAAAAGATAATTTATGTTGGATCGATGGATGATCAAAAACATGAACTTTTGACATAATTATAGTTCTCCTTTGTATTATTATTATATTTATTTTACTCTAATTATTTCATTTTAACAAGGGATATCCGAAAATATTTCACTCGATTCAATAAATATTTTTTTATTAGTTTTGTTATATCACTAGACTTATACTACATAAAAATATTACAATAATATAAACAATATTTATGGAGATTTTTATCATGCAAAGAAAAAAACAATTTTAGGGATATTTTTTTACTCACTAGTATTTTTATACTATATTGTTCCCCTACTTTTTTTGAAATTTTATAATGGAACTAGTGATAAAGCTGGCTTTTATTTTTGATTTTAACTTATGGATTTTCATCATTCGCAGTTACACTATTGGTAACATATTTTATACAAAGAACAATTTATACTCCTCTTCTAAGTATTGCTTTGGCACTACCACTGTTTTTTTCATTTTTTTAATTCAAGTGCCTTAGTTTTTAATACTTCTTATAATAGTATTTTCTTTTTGTTGCCTATGCTTTTAACTATATTAATAAAAATAAATAAGGAGATCATATGACAATTTTTAAACGTAATTTACTAATAGCAACTGGTATATATGTACTTTTTTATCTGTCACCAATATTGGCTAATCCCTTTATGGCTTTTAAATTTATTGGAAGCTGCTGTCGTTGGAGCATTAATTTTTTTGGCGGATTCTATCTAAGTTATATTTTTCATGTATACTAACAGAAGCAAACTTGATGAACGCACTAAGAATACTATTATTACAATATTAGTATTAATAATAGCACTATTAATATTTTTTTAATCCTTTTAAATTTCCAACTGCATTCAATATTATTGTAAATAGATATTTAGCAATACTAATTCTTCTGCTAATATTAATTTTTTTATAATATTCTTAGCAAGAAAGATGGATAATTCTATAATACTAGTTTTACTTTTTTTGCACCATCGATTATCCAAGGATTACTAATGCGTCTATCTTATAAGGCTATGATATTTTTATATTTCTAACCCTAACTTTAATTTATATTTAATAGTCGCTATTTTCATTGGATATTATATTTATAACAATAACAAAAAAATAAATAAACATTTAAAAGAGAAACCAGCATTTAATTTATATGAAAAACCCTCTTCTAAAAAGAAAAAACTGATAATCTAGATATTATTTCTAGACTATCAGTTTTTCTTTTTAGTTATCTATTTCTACTTTTTAAAACTTTTCCTGACACAGCATCAACTACCACATCATATTCTAATCCGTTAGCACGTACTTCTACTTCATAAACATATAAAGGAACTCCATTATTTTTGGACTGCGTAGTCATCCTCATACTCAGGTTTAATTTTTTTACAAAATTAATATTTTTGTTCTGGCGTTGAAATTGCTTGTGCTACTATAGAACGAATTTCTTGTGGTGATTTTTGCATTTTGAACATTTTGTTGAGTGTTGATGTTATTATTATTATTATTTTGAACATTTGAAGATTGGTTATCATTTTGCGAATTACTGTTTGAACCATTATCACCATTGTTACTATTATTGTTATTGTTTCCGTTATTGTTATTTTTGATTTGTTTGATGTCCAACATTCATCTTTACATTCGAATACGCTTCTTGAATCTTAGCTCTTTTGCCCTTCTTCATATTTATCATAAGCATATGCACCAACACTACCAGTAACTATTACTGCTAAACTTCCTATAATTAACGGTTTTAAAAAAAGTTTCTTTTTTTGCTCTTTTGGGTTGTTCATTATATTGATTATTGCTATTCATTGTTTCTTCGTAAACTCCTTCTAATGTTTCAATCTCATTGTTATTAATTTTTTTAGTCATTTTATTTACCTCTTTTTTTCTTTATGTTTTTTTATTATAAATTTCTTTTTATGAATCTTAGATGAAGATTAAAAATATTATTTTTTTCTAGTCATCAATTTTCACTTTTTAATACTTTTTCCTGAAACAGCATCTACTACTACATCATACTCTAATCCGTTAGCTTTCGCTTCAACTTTATAAACATATAAAGATACTCCATTATTTTGTGGTGCATAATCATCCTCGTATTTAGGTTTGATTTTTTTACAAAGTTAATATTTTGTTCAGGTACCGATATTGCTTCTGCTACAATTGAGCGGATTTCTTGTTGTGATTTTATATTTTGAGTATTTTGTTGTGTATTATTGTTCTGAGTATTATTATTTGAGTTATTATTTCCACTATTGTTATTGTCATTTGAATTAGTTTGATTTCCTGTATTCAACTTAATATTTGAGTAAGCATCTTGAATTTTTAGTTCTTTGTGCAGTCTCATATTTATCATAAGCATAAGCTCCAACTCCGCTCGTTACCACTACAGCTAAAGCTCCAATAATTAATGGTTTTAAAAAAAGTTTCTTTTTTTGTTTTTTTAGGTTCTTCATTATATTGGTTATCATTTTCGATAGTTTCAACATAAGTTCCTTCAATTGTTTCAATTTCGTTGTTGTTAATATTTTTTTGTCATTTTTTTAATTTACCTCTATTTCTTTATATTCTTATTTTATATTTCTTTTATGAACGCCAAATGAAGATTTCACTTTTGTTCATCTCTTTTGATATTTTTTTATTATATCTTTGTTTTTATGAACGCTAAATGAAGATTTCATTTTGTTCTTCTCTTTTTGATATTTTTTTATTATATCTTCGTTTTATGAACGCTAAATGAAGATTTCATTTTTATTCTTCTCTTTTTGATATTTTTTTATTATATCTTCGTTTTATGAACACTAAATGAAGATTTCATTTTTGTTCATTTCTTTTGATATTTTTATTGTATCTTTGTTTTTATGAATGCTACATGAAGATTTTCATTATTTTTAAAAATTTTCTACAATACAAAAAGCACACCTTCCTATTTTAAAGGTGTGCTTCATTATTCTTATAGATTCACTACGAATCTTGTTCCTTTTGGTTTGTTATCTAAGACTGCTATTTTACCATCATGTAATTCTACTATTTTTTTGTAATAGACAGTCCTAATCCTGAAGAATTATCTTCAGTCGTTGTTCTTGATTTATCTACTTTATAAAAATCTATCCCAAATATGTTTTTTTCTCATTATCACTTATTCCAATACCATCATCAGCAACTTCAAGAATTATTCTATTTCTTCTAGCTAAACAAACTGTTACTTCTGTTTCTGCGTATTTCAAAAGCATTTGATAATAAATTATCTATCATACGCATAATTAGAGCTTCATTTGCATGAACTATGATATTCTCTTCTATATTTATGAATAACTTTATATTCTTATTATCAAATAATATTTTATAATCCTCTAGTGTAGATTTAATTTTTATCAGATAATAAAAAGTTCTTCTTTTGGAATCTCTAAACGACTATCTAGTCTAGATAATTCTAAAAATTTGATTAATCATAGAAGTCATTCTTTTTACTCTGCCTTTCAATTACATCAAACGATTCTTTAGCATCTTCTACAGAATCTGTATATTTCGCTCCATATTCACTTTCTGCCCTTATTACAGAAATTGGTGTACGGAGTTCATGCGATACATCCGAACTAAATTGGCGTTCTCTTTTCGATGAATTTTTCTAGAGTTTCTAACATTTCATTAAATACTTTCCCTAATTTATGTACCTCATCCGCACCATCTTCTATATGGATTCGTTTAGTAAGATCGTTACTTTTGGCAATCACCTCAGCAGTTTCAGTCATATCTCTTACAGGTTTCAATGAACTCCTTATTATTAAGTATCCACCATACATTATTATCAAAATAACGAACGGACTACCCACACCAATAATTAAAGGCAATATCCAACCGTTTATATTATTGGTAATTTGTACTATACCTCTCACATATTTTTCCATTCCCTAATCTAGCAGAACTAGTTTCTGAATCATAATATAAATACTTATTATTATTTATATCTTTATATTCAGAAATAACTCCTAGACTAAAAATCATTAACTTTAAAAATTTCTAGGTACAGAACCTGCAACAAGATTCCCATCTTTATCATAAACAGATAAGGTCACTCCATCTTCATACGGGGTAAACTTATCAGATCCACTTGAGATTTCAGCCACCTCTTCTATCAATTTCTTTTCACTACTCTTTTTCAACAACACTATCACTAACTAAAAATGTCCCAACTATCAGTGATCCTATTAATAAAACTATAAATGTTGTATACCATAAAGTGATTTTGAAAGTTAATGATACTTTTCTAAATGGAAATATCGATAATTTCTTATTTTTTTATTTAACAAAGTATCCTAGCCCCCTTTTTAGTGTAAATAATAGTCTTATCTGTACCGTTATCTAATTTTTTTCTAATATTTTTTTATAATAACATCTACTATATTAGAAGCCCCATCATAATCATAATCCCAAACATGATTAAGAATCTGATCACGACTCAATATACTTTCTTTATTTTTTTCATAAGATACTCTAATACCTCATATTCTTTACCAGTCAATCCAATGTTCTCACCATTTCTAGTAACTTGTTTTTTTAGAAATATCAAGTACAATATCATCGACTTGAATAACATTAGTTGCTAAACCATAATTTCTTCTCATTAGAACCCTTATTCTAGCAAGTAATTCATCAAATTCAAACGGCTTAACTATATAATCATCAGCACCACTATCTAAACCGACAATTTTATCCTCTAAAGTATCTTTTAGCAGTTAACATAATAACAGGTGTATTATTTTTTTACTCTCACGAAGCCTTTTTGATAAACTCATAGCCATCAACATTTGGCATCATAATATCAGTAATAATCAAATCATAGTCACTATAACTAACAAAAATCCAATGCTTCCCCGCCATCGAAACAGCTATCTACACTATAATTATTTCTTTTTAAGTGTTTAGTAATTATTCTATTCAAATCGCGTTCATCTTCTACAACAAGAATCTTCATAACAATCTCCTCATACTAAATTTCTACTATATTTTACTTAATTCACTTATAAATGTAAAAACAATAGTTCTTATATATTATAACTTCACTATTTAGAAATATTCTAAAACAAAAAAATGAATCTAAAATGAAAAAGACACCTATTTACAAATAGATGTCTTAGACGTAATAGCCTGGATTCGAACCGGAATCTCCTCCATCAAGGTGCAATCCCTATATACTACTCCTTACGTTTATCCTTATTATATCATATTATCATGTGAAAAATAAATAGGAGTGACTTAAACTAGATTTTATCAAGTCACCCCATGTAGTTCTACTCACTTTCTTCTAAATTATAAAGTAATTCATATAATGCTTTTTGCATCAAGTTTTTCTTTTTTTCTTCTTTACTGATATCACGAACTAACTCTCCACGGTGCAGAACTATTATTCTATTTCCGTATTTCACCGCATCTTGAATATTGTGAGTTATCATTAAAAGCTGTTAATTTTTTTCTCTTCAATCTTTTTGTCGAGTAAGCTCCATTATCTTCTTCTGTGTTTTTAGGGTCTAATGCAGCAGTATGTTCATCAAGAAGTAAAAAGTTTTGGCGTGGTCATAGTTGCCATTAAAAAGTGCAATAGCTTGACGTTGACCTCCAGACAATAGCCCCATCTCACTATCTAATCTATCTTCAAGCCCTAAGTCTAAAGTCGCTAGCAATTCTTTAAAAAGTTTCCTATCTTCTTTAGTAGTACCCGGTTTAAAACCTCTAACTTTACCACGTCGAAGTGCCAAAGACATATTCTGAGCTACAGTCATACGAGGAGCTGTTCCATCAAGTGGATTTTGGAAAACTCTACTAATGAATCCTGCTCTCTTGTGTTCTACTATATTACTTACATCTTTTCCTTCGATTAAAATTTCTCCGCCATCTAGTGAGAACGAACCCGCTAAGGCATTAAGAAAAAGTTGACTTCCCTGCTCCATTTCCACCAAGAATCGTAATAAAATCACCATCTTGTATTTCAAGACTAACATTTTTTTTAAAAGCATGTTGCTCTCTAATCGTACCTGGAAAGAATGTTTTATCTATTTTATTAATTTTTTTATAAATGACATGTTCTACGCATCCTTTCTCTTAGCTTTTAATTTTAATTGAGGTAATGTTAAAAATAAAGCTATTACTAATGCTGAAACTAATTTGAAATCATTAGCTCCAATAATATTTAATTTTAACACTCCAACTAGCAGTAATCTATAAATTATCGCACCACAAATTACACAAATTAATCTTGTTGTGAAAGATACATCTTTGAAGATTACCTCTCCTATAATGATTGCTGCTAAAGCTACTACTATAACTCCAATACCACTATTTACGTCTGAATAACCATTGTTTTTGTGCTAAAATCGCACCAGCTAAAGAAATAATTCCATTGGCAAGCATTAATCCTAAAAATCGTCATTGTTTTTTTGTAGAAATACCTAATGCTGTCGCCATTTTCTCATTATCTCCTGTTGCAATTAAACTCTGACCCTAATTCCGTTGAAAAGAATAAAGACATAGCGATAATAATTAATCCAGAAAGAATAATTCCAACAAATACAGTATCATAATGAGTCGGTAAGTCTAATCCTTTAATTTTACTAAAGATTGTATCTTTATTGATTAAACTTAAATTTGGTCTACCCATAATTCTAAGGTTCACCGATAATAATGCAGTCATTGTTAAGATTCCTGCAAGTAAACTTGGAATTTTTACAAACGGTAATTAAGAATCCCTGTAACAAGACCTGCTAACATACCTGCGACTATCGAAATCAATGTAGCTATAATAGGGTTGATCCCATTATGTATACAAATAACACAGACAGCTGCTCCTAAAGGATACGCTCCTTCAGTAGTCATATCCGCAATATTTAAAAACTCTAAAACTTATAAACAATCCAAGCGATAATATACCCCACAGCATTCCCTGTGAAATCGCTGAAATAAATAGATCCATCCTGCACCTCTTTTATTTAATATTCCTTCTAATTTGATTTTTATAATTTAGAGCGACTCATAAACAATAATTTTTTTCTATTGATTTGATGAGTCGCTCCTTTTTAATTTTATTTACTACCTATAATGGGAGTGATTCAAAAGTCCTAAATTTCAACAAAATGTATATGATAATTCATAGACGCAGTGGTTTATTGATATCTAAATTCGCTTTATAAAAAGCTTTTTAGATATCTAATAAACTAGTGCGGGGGTGACTCGACAAAATCGATTTCTCCGAAATCACGATTTTTTTGAGTCACTCCCATTATTTTTTTATCTACTACTTTTGCTTTATCTTTAATTTCTTTTTGGAATTTCGATTCCTAATTGTTTTGCTTTTTGCTTCGTTTAGATAGATAACACCTTCATTAGCAAGTACGATTGGCATATCTTTAGTGTCAGCACCTTTTAATACTTTAGCAACAACTTTTGCAGTCTCAACACCGATTTGATATTGGTCAACACCTAGTCCTAAAAGTCCTCCATCAGCTACCATTGTGTCTGCAGATGGAAATACTGGAATTTTCTTAGCGTCTGTTACTTTTACCACTGTTGCCATTGCACTGGCGATTGTGTTATCGATTGGAACAAAAAAATTGCATCAGTTTGTGAAGCAAGACTTTCTGTTACTTGTTGAATATCATTTGTGTTTGCTACTGTTGATACCTTAACTTCTAATCCTAATTCTTTAGCTAATTTTTCAGCTTCTTGAGCTTGTTTCACAGCGTTATCTTCACTTGCTGTGTAAAGAATCCCAACTTTCTTCATGTTAGGTAATACTTTTTTTTCATGATTTCAAGTTGTTGTTTAATTGGAGTTCTATCACTAACACCAGTAATGTTGTTTCCTGGTTTATCTTCAGCTTTAATTAATCCTGCTTCAACTGGATAAGTAATACCACCCATGATGATTGGTTTATCTTTAGTTGCATTTGATAGTGATAAAGTAGCTGGTGTTGTAATACCTACTAAAAATATCGTTGTTATCTGTAACTAATTTTTTTGACCCATACTTGCTAAGTTACTTTGATCACCTTGAGCATTTTTGAAGATCAATTTTTAAGTTCTTACCAACTTCATATCCTTCTTTTTTTAAGTCCGTCTTCTAAACCTTTATAAATTTGGTCAAGAGCTGGGTGACTAAGTAATTGAAGTACCCCTACTTTTACTTCTTTATTATCAACCTTTTTAGTTTCTTCTCCTTTTTACTAGAGAAGAACCCATAACCTAATACACAAACTAATAATACCGCGAATGCTACAAAAAAATTTTTATTTACTTTCATTTTAATAATCTCCTTTTTACTTTTTATCTTTAATAATATTTTTTTATAATCAGATTTTTAGAAGCGTATCCATAATAAAAAAGACCACTAGCGTATATCTAGTGGTCCTTACGTATAATTTTTTTAATAATAAATATAAAAAAACCACCTAGATATTTCTATGTGGCCTCGATTTTTTTCCATCACAAATAATCCACATAGATACTTACTTCTCACCTGAGAGCCGTATCTATGTCAAAAAAAGAAACAAGATCGACTCAGTATCTAGTGGCTTTGCCAACGAATATTTAATTGTAGCGTGTCAACTTGATACAGTTTCATAAATCTTTTTTTCTCCTTTACGTTTAATTCTTGTTTACATTATAGCAACACTTTTTTTATTGTCAATATGTTTTTTTCAAAAAAATATAAAAAAATTCTGATAATTCAAAAAAACACTATATTTCATTATGTAAAACTATACTACTTAATCCCCTCATGATAAACTATTTTCAAGAAATATTATAAATATATTAACCCAACTTTTATTTTTATATTTCTGTACTGCTTATATCGATTCACATTCAAACTTATTTTTTTGAAAAACTATGAAAAATAAGTCGTTTTCATAACTATAAAAATTAGTATTTTTAAAAATTAATACATCTCCTAAAACCACTGATAATACTGTTACATATAGAGAATATATTACTTCTCATTGATTGTATTTTTTTCATGAAAAATAAAATTGAAAAATATATCAATTTTATGAAAAATTTACACTTGAAAAATATATTTTCATAGGAGTATTATTAATATATGTTATTAAAAAAATAAGTTAGGAGAATTTTTTTATGGATAGCCATTCAGCTATAGAAAGAGAAAAAAATTATTTAATAAAGGATTTATTACAATAACTACAATTAACTTTATCGTATTTTTTTAATTTATTATTGTTTTGTAGTTATTACAGCAAAAATATGCAACTGCTGAATTAGGTGCTACTGCAGCACAAGCAGGTTTTGCCGCAGGTATCTATATTATTGGAACACTTGTCGCTCGTCTTTATATCGGTAAGAAATTAGAAATCATCGGTCGTAAAGAGATCTTTACGATTTGGTGCTTTAATTTACTTAATTACAACTGCTGCATATTTAATTTCATCAAACATTATTATTTTTAGATACTGTTCGTTTCTTAAATGGATTTGCTTATGGAACTATTTCTACTGCAGCAAACGCAATCGTTACAGCATATATTCCTAAAACACGTAATGGTGAAGGTATTAACTACTACGGTTTAAGCACAAGTTTAGCCGCTGCTATCGGACCATTTATCGGTATGTTATTACTACCAATTACTGGATTCAACGCAGTTATCGTCTTGGCAATTGTATTATCAGTTGCAGTTACTATAGCTTGCTTCTTATTCCCAGTGAAAAAAATATTCAGTTAGATGAAAAAAACAAAAAAATTACTAAACAGTTGGTCATTAAATACATTTATTGAATACAGAGTATTATTCATCTCTACTGTAGCCTTCTTAATAGGTTTAGCATATTCAAGTGTACTAGGATTCTTATCAATTTATGCTGATAGCTTGAACTTATCTACTGCGGGAGCTTTCTTCTTTGTAGTATATGCACTTATTATTACAGCTACTCGTCCATTCGCAGGTCGTATCTTCGATGCTCGTGGTGAAAATGCAGTTATGTACCCAAGTTTCGTATTCTTAACTTTAGGTTTATTAATGTTAAGTTTCACAAATGGTAGCTTCATGTTACTATTCTCTGGTGCATTAATCGGTTTAGGTTATGGAACATTCATGTCAAATGGACAAGCAGTTTGTTTAAAACTTGTTGATTCTACTAAAGTAGGTATTGCACTTTCTACTTACTTTATCGGTTTAGACCTTGGTCTCAGGATTTGGACCTTACGCTCTAGGTACTGTTCATGGAATTCTTTCATATAGAGGAATCTACATCCTTTGTGCAGTAATCACTATTGGAGTTACAGTTCTTTACGCAATGTTCTACAAAGGTAAAGAAGTACGTGTCTTAAAAAAACTAAAAACTAGTCGATAGTAATATTAAAAATCATTAAAAAAAGTAGTCCTAATAAAGGATTACTTTTTTTTATATCAAACTTATATACATAAAGAGGTGTGAGCATTGCTCACACCTCTTTTTCATTTTATTTTTTTCTGGATATCGTCTTGCGACATCTACTAATTTTTTTCTTTTATTATCTTCTTAGGATCCTCATTTAAATGATAACACATTGCAAGAGCATAAATTAGTACATCTGCAAGTTCATCTTTTATCTCTTGAATATTATCCCCATCTTCATTCCATTGAAAAATGTTCTAATAATTCTGCTGCTTCTATTGAAATACTTTTTAGAAAATCTTTCTAAAAGTATCATACTTTTTCCCATCCTCTTTTTTTCTCTAAATTCCGTTATTATAGTTTTTTTAGTTCTTCCATATTTTTATTCCTTAGATTAAACTATTATTTGTTAAATTATTATATAGGTTATAAAAATTCTGCTAAACTTAGAGTTTCACTTCTTCTACCCGGCTCAATATCACTGTCCACACAAGCATTTTTGTAAGTCTTGTTTTTTTGTCCTTACCATAACTTGAAATTAAATTATTTAATAAAGTCTTTCTGCGTTGCACAAAACATGAGCGTACGAATTTAAAGAACTTAGCATCTGTTTCAAATTCTCTAGTTTCTTTTGTCATGATTTTTACAACTGCACTCTCAACATTCGGTGCAGGTACAAATACTTTTTTTCGGTACAGTAAATAGATACTCAACATCAGTGTAGTAATTTAATAAAATCGTTAATGAGTTGTAATCTTTTGTTCCTACTTTCGCATTTAATCTATTAGCAACTTCTTTTTGCATCATAACTACATAACCATCGATTTTCTCAGTATTTTCGATTAAATGAGTTAAAATTGGAGTTGTGATATAGTATGGTAAGTTTGCAACTACCATGATTTTCTCACAATCTGACATCTTCTCAGCGATTATTTTATCAACGTCGACTTTTTAAGATGTCATTATTAATAATCTCAACATTAGGATAATCAGCAAGTGTCTCAGATAAAATCGGTAAAAGTCTACCATCAATTTCAAATGATATTACTTTCTTAGCTTTTTTAGCTAAAGCTTCTGTAAGAGAACCAATCCCTGGTCCAATCTCTATTACTCCTACATCCCCATTTACTCCAGCTCCGTCTACGATTCTATTTAAGATATTCGCATCTATTAAAAAAAGTTTTGTCCTAAACTCTTCTTAAACGTGAATCCGTGTTTTTTTAGTATCTCAAAAAGTTTTTCTTAGGTGTTCCTATCATTATTTTAATCCTTTACTTATTTTTTTGTCATTTCGTCTAATAAACGTTCTTTAGAAATATTATACATGTTTAATTTATTCAATAGTTGTTTAGCATTGGTATATCCTATATTTAATCTTTCACAAAGTTCTTCTCTTAGAACTTTTTGAAGTAGACCCTCCTACTAAACCTAACTCTATCAATATTTCATTACTTATACCATTTTTTTCACTTCATCCATCGGTGTATAATGATTTTTTTATAGCCGCAATAATATCTTCTTTACTCGCAGCTTCTATTCCTATTTTCCCTTTACTATCTACGGCTTTTTTTTATTTGAAATATACGCATGTTTTGCTGTCGGTATATTTTTTTCTATTATACTTCTAATTCTTTTTTTCCCGCATAATCAGGGTCAGTTAAAACTATTAATCCTCTTGTTTTTTTCCAGAAAGATTAGGCGTTCTATTTTTTTCTTAGTTAGGGCAGACCCATTAGTTTCAAATGTATCACAATCTATTGCTTCTTTAACCCTATTGGTATCATCTCTTCCCTCTACTACTATTATTTCTTTGATTTTCATTTTATTTTCCTTTAATAAATTCATCAGTTTATTATAACATATTTAGACAAATTTTTGCTCATGCTAGCATGAATATTTCAAATAGTTGTATATTTCATGCGTAATTTCATTGTGAACTTTATACTTATAACCATCACAAAGAAAAATTCTTTTTTTAATTCAAATTTATCTTTAAAGCTTAATTTTTTTTCTTGTGCTTTACCCTTCTTACATACTAGTATTTCCCAATGTTTATCAAACTTAACTAAGTAACAATCATAGGTTGTATCTTCCCCATATGCTCCAGCCAAATATAAAAAAGGCCCACAAGGTCTAATAGTATATGCCAAAAATTTTTACCGTTTTTTTCTTTCTAACAAATAAACCTTCTCACTCTTATTAAGATAATTATATAATTCTTCCATAATTCCCACCTCTTTATAGTCATTATAACACAAAAAAATCCTCTGCAGAAAAAAACCTGCAAAGGAAATTTTATTAATGTATATCTTTTTTTCTTAAAGTTAGCTCCACTTACCTCACTAACTGTTCCAATCGATAGAAAGGCATTCTTATCATTTCTAAAGACTATTTTTTTAAGTTTTGATTCTTCAATACGAGTGATTACACAAAAGATGATTTTTGTTTCATGCCCTGAATAACCACCTTCCCCATGTAATAGAGTCACACCACGACCTAAACGATCTTGAATTTCTTGACTTATTACTTGATAGTTGCTCGTAATAACCATAACCGATTTCGAGTCATTAAGTCCCTCAATAACGATATCCATAACTTTAGATGCAACGAAATAACTTATCATAGAATATAATGCCGCTTCCCATGTAAATACAAATCCAGAAGCAATAAATATAATAACATTTATCCCAAGGACCATTTCACCTACAGAAATCGGTAATTTTTTTAGTAGCATAGATAGAAAAACATCTCACTCCCATCTAGCGTACCGCCATTTCTAATTACTAACCCTACTCCTATTCCAAGGATTATCCCACCGAAAAATACACGCTAAGAACGGATCTGTAACAAGTGGCGGAAAAATTATGAAAATATGAAGTTGCAAAAAGATAAAAACCACGATACCAAAAAAATAGAAGCAATCGCGAATCCTTTACCTATCTGCTTATATCCCAAATATAAAAAAATGGAATGTTAAATATTAGTATGAAAAATCCCAAGTGGTAATCCCAAATAGTGACGTGCAATAATAGATACACCAATCACCCCACCATCTAGAATATTATTTGGAATTAAGAAAAAAATTCTAATCCCGCCGCAAAAAAACTAATGATCCAATAATTATACTTATATATTTCTTTAAAAAAATTCTATTCTGCTTTCCATTGATTCTCCTTTTTATTTCATTTTTTTGACAAATAGGACAAAAAGTGACTTGAACGCCCTTTTTATTGTAACATTTTTCTACATCATGACCTAGAGGACAAACTTTTTTTCCCATATATTTGATGGAAATTTTGCATATTTCCTTCTCCGCCATCAGCGTGAACATAATCTGAAATAGTAGAACCACCTTCTTTTTATTGCAAGCTCCAAAAATATCAACCAACTCTTTAAATAAACTCTCCTTCTTCTTTTTAGAGAGTTCACTTGCTTTTAGTTAGAGGGTGAATTTTTTTGGCGATATAATACCTCACAATCATAAATATTCCCGCAACCACAAAAAGACATTTCCCTCAAGAAGCAATGCTTTTTATAGAGTGATCTTTTATATTTTTTTTCATCCAGTTTATTTAAAAAAATATTTTTTTGCAGACTTATCAAATGGTTCTGGCGCAAGATTTACAAAAGGTTTGAATTTAGTTACATCATCAATATATCTTAGTTCTCCAAATCTTCTAATATCACTATAAACTAGCTTTTTCTCCCGTTGATAATTCAAAAATTACGTGCTGATGCTTATAATAATTTTTTTATTTGTAATCTCAGCTATATCCTTAACTAAAAAAAGAATGCTCCTGTCATTCCAAAATGTGTAATTATATATCCCTCATTTAATATGAAATATAGATACTTACCTCGACGCGATAATTTTTTTCTATTTTTTTACCTTTCACATTTTCTGAAAAAAAGCTAAGTTCTTGCTTCACTATAGCCATTTTATTTTCTTTATGGCCACTTTTTTTACAATATTAGAGTAAGTTATATCAACAATTTCTTTATCTATAACTCTATCTTCTAGACCAAATTTTTATATTTTTCAACCTCTGGTAATTCTGGCATAATGTACTCCTATTTTATATACTTACTATTTTATTTTTAATACAAATATTTGAAAAATTACAAAGATTTCCATTTATTTATAATAATCAAGAATTACAAGTTTTTTTACCTCATTATTCTAGCATCAAAGAAAAAAATATGTAGTATAATAATAAAGTTAAATGTAAATTAAAAAGGGGTCTTTTATAGTATGGAAGAAAAAAATGTCTAGACGAAAAAGAATTAGTTCACCCTCTTTTTAAAAAAATGGAGGAAAACCTCCTAAAAAAAGAGGATTTAAAAAAATATTAATGGCAATTTTAGCGCTAGTTATAGTTGGTATAGGTGGATTTTCCGCTTATACATTCTTCAACTTTTCTAGTTCTGCTCAAAAAGGATATAAGAATGTAGATTATTTGAAAGAAGTTGATCCTAACTTCAAAAAAATTCTCAGTATTAATCCTAGGTATCGATATGAATGATGATCGTAAAAGCTCAAGGACAAACTCGTGAGGACAGCAGAACAGATTCAATGATCTTAGCTACTGTAAACAAGGATAAAAAAACGTATGGATATGGTAAGTATCCCACGTGATTCACTTAGTCTTATGAGAAAAAAAGACGATGAACATAATGATAGTGCTTATTTCTATGATAAAATCACTCATGCTCATGCTTATAATGATGTTAAAGGAACTACTAATGCAGTAGAAAACTTATTACATACACCAATTAACTTCTATGTATTAATAAACTTTAAAGCGTTTGAACAAACTGTTGATGCTTTCGGTGGAATAGATTTATACGTTCCTTTCGATATGGATGAACAAAATGCTAACGGTGAAGAAAATACTGTTAAACTGAAAAAAGGATGGCATACTCTAAACGGTGAACAAGCACTTGCTTTTGCTCGTAGTAGATATTACGATAGTGATATCGAACGTGGTCAGCGTCAACTTCAAGCTATCCATGCTTTAATCGATAAAGCTAAAAGTCTAAACGCCTTAACTAAAATAAATGAGGTCATCAATATTGCTGGAGATAATGTTGAACATAACCTGTCTACAACTCAAATTTCTTCGGCTATCAAGATGTTTATTAACGAGGATATGGAAATAGTATCACACAGAATAGATGGTTATGACGTTTATTATGGTGGTGTGTATTATTACTATCCAAAACCACTATCACTACTTTATGCATCTTCAGCTTTACGAAACAACCTTGATTTACCATTGCCAAAAGCTACGGATCTACTAAATATTTACTATCAAGGTCATATATCTATCGGACTTAAACAATATAAAATCGATAATTTACGTCTAGCACAAAATTATCCAGTATCAAACCTTACGGTTATGTCTCCTGAAGATTTATTAGCTAATCTTCCTGAAAGACTTACAACAGATGATTTAAAAAATGATATTACGGTAAGTAATGAAAATAGACCTAATGAAAATAGTAATACTAAAAACAATACTAACAATAGCAATGAACAGTAAAATACTACACCTGGTATCGGTACTACAAACACTAATCAAAAATACTGGCGTAAATAATAATCAAGAATAATTAATATCCCATCAAAAACTATTTTTGATGGGATATTAATTATTTATTTGAAAAATTTTACATTTACAGTTCCAGTTTCCGAAGAAGTGAATAACTGTTTCTTTTTTTATTTGAACTATTTGTGAAATTTGACTCATCGTCATTTATTTCAGCTATGATGTCACCTGTAGTAGACTTAAGAGTAATAGAATTATTTGCAGTAAGATTACTTAAAAGTAATATTACCAGTAGTTGTTTTTAAGTTAATATTGTCTGAACTTTCACTAAGAAGATTACTTACCTTAATATTTCCTAGTTTATTTGTTATATTAATATTTTTTTATTATTGATGATGACAGATCTGTATCTCCTGTTTTATTATCAACACTAATATCTTTTAAATCATTAATATTATTTAATTTAACATTTCCTGTAGCAACATTAATTTTTAGAGAATTATTTTTTTACTATTTAAGTTATCTATATTTAAATTTCCAGTTGCTAATTTAATATCAGCATCTGAAGCTGAAATATTAGTTATATATACATCACCTAGTTTACTATTAATTATAAAGGGATTTAATATCTAGATTCTTGATAAAAATAATCTCCTATTTTATTAACTGAATTGATATCGATATTAGAAGATTTAGGTATTTTTTTATAATAAGTTTTTCTTTTTTTCTGAAAAAAATATTGAAATTAATACCAACAATATTTTTTTATTTTCTTTTTATAGACAACTTATTTCCTATGTGCTCTATATTAACTTTACGTTCTAGAGCAGTATAGTATTCTATTTCTATATTTTTTTAGAAACAGTATTCTCTTCTATGGTTACATCAGAATCAATGATATCTATATCTAAGTTTTTAACATCATTAACTGAGACAGAATAATTCTTTTTTTCTCGGAATTAGAAGAAAAATCTAGGTATATGACCATTATTTAAGTAAGTTGCTAATCCAATCAATACTAGTCCAAAAAAATTATAAAAACTAATAGAAATTTTTTTATAAATTTATTCATTTATATACACCTCTTTTTTTGAAAAATCTTCACGAAAATTGTTCTAATGCTTACACCATCTCGACGCGATTTTTTTATGTATTTTTTTAACAACCAATAAATACCAATTAAACCGATCCCTGTATTAACAAATCCAAATCCTAAAGTATCTAAGAAATACGAAATATTTCTTTCATAAATAAGATAAAATGGGGATTTTAATATTAATAAGATTCCACCAATGAAAAATAGCTATAATAGTAAGTACAATACTGAATATTATAGATAGAATAACTATAAAAAGACTAGCACCTAGAGCAAATATAGTTATCCAAACAGGAAGTAATAATACGGTAATAATAAAGCCGAGCTCTGTAGGGATTTTTCGTGGTACAAACCTCCATACTAGTTTTGTTTGTTTTTTTCTCAATATTATGTTCATCTAAAATTTGATCAACGATGATATTAATATCCCCTAATTGCGATACAGCTTCTTCTTCACTTAAGCCCTCATCAATACGATCATCAATCATTTCTTCGAAAAAATTGAGTGTTTTATACATCTCTTTTGGCGATAAATATGGTTTTAATTTATTTTCCAAAAGAGCGCAAAACTGTGTCTTATTCATGTTTTTCATCTCCTAATATATATTTATGTGCATTACTTATTACTTTCCAGTCTATAAGAAATTCCTGAATTTTATTAAGGCCAACATCTGTAATTTTATAATATTTTCTTAGTCTACTATTATGTTCCACCGAATATGAGGTAACACAATCGTTTTGCTTCCAAGCGTTTTAAGATTGGATATAACGTTGATTCCGATATAGGAATTACATTTGAAACATCTTTTATAATTTTATACCCATACGATTCAGAATTACGTAAAGTAGCAAGAACACATATTTCCAATAAACCTCTTTTTAATTGAGCTTCCATACGAATATCTCCTTTCACATAATACTATATATTGCATAGTATAATTTGTCAAGTAGTTTAATGAGAAATACATTCTAATTATTGACATTTTTATTTATAATACATCATAATTAATAATAGTAAATTTAGCAAATTATAAATCATAAAGGAGGTACTATGGCAAAGAAATTTATTACAATTAAAGAAGATTCTTACGATGAATTTGTTGAAAAAAATCTACATTTATTACTCACCTAATTAGAATCAATAGCGAAGAAGAAGCTAGAGAATTTATTCAAAAAAATGAAAAAGAAACATTACGATGCTACACACGTATGTTCTTGTTATGTATTTGGTGACAATAACGAAATTACTCGTGCTAACGATGATGGTGAACCGAGTGGGACTGCTGGGGCACCAATGTTAGACGTACTAGTAAAAAAATGAAATAAAAAAATGTTTGTGCCACAGTTATCAGATACTACGGTGGAACTAAACTAGGAACTGGTGGTTTAGTTAGAGCCTACGGTGGTGGTGTAATTAATGCACTAAAAAAATGCAACATTAGTAGAACGAAAAGATGCATTCGAAGTTAGACTAGAGCTAGATTATAGTCTAAACGGAAAAAAATAGAGTATGAAATTGGAAAAAAACTAATTTTATCGTAAACAACCTAGAATATACCGACAAAAATCGTTTATACAATCTATGTTATGCAGGAAGATTATGATAACTTTGAAAAATTGGATTGCTAACCTAACAAATGGTCAATTCAAAAATTCTATCATCTAAAGAAAAAAACAACTAGAATTTGATATTAAATAAAGATAAGAAGGTAAAAAGAAACCATATTAAACGGTCTCTCATACCTTCTTTATTTATTTCTATGAGAAAAATTCTTCTATCCACTCTTTCAAATCGAAAAATAGCCTTTTTTTAACTAACTGTTCTTTATTATTAAATGCTAAATCTAATCCTTCTACTCTTAGAACTTTTTACTTTATCTATTCCAATTACACTAAATATTCCCCTGACATATTGAACTGCAAAGTCCAGATTAGTATATTGAATATGCTTGTCAAATTCTCCCCCACTTGTTATGACAAAGGTTATTTGTTTATTAAAATTATCTAAACCTATTAAAGATTCTTCCTCACATTTAAATGTCTCATTTACTATTACGATATTATCTACATAGTCTTTAAATTTTTGATACTACGTTAAAAATTATGAAGAGGCATATAAATAAACACTGCATCAGCACTTTTCCATTGATTAAGAATTTCTTTTTGCCGAATTTTTATCATATTGTTCTTTTTTTCTGTTAATTTTTTTTCTTCTTCATAATTGAACATAAACTTATCCATGACTGGGATATGCACACTCGGATCATATAAATTAATCTTTTTCTATACTACTAAAGCCTTTTTTTCGATTAATTTATCTTCACCAATTTTCGCCAAAATATTAGATACTCTATGCTCTCCGTTATAATCTGGATGACACATAATCTGTAAAATTCTCATAAAAATCCCCTCAAATAATATAATAATAAATAGCTTCTTGACTAAAAACTAGACAAGAAGCTATATTCTTACTTAAATTCTGAGTAAATAGTATTTATAGTTTTTTTCGTAATCATCGTTATGAACACCTACGATAATATTAATTTCATCATTAGTTTGTGAAATCAATGCAATATTTACCCCAGCTTCTCCTAAAGCTTTGAATAATCTGCCAGATAATCCTTTTGTATTTTTCATTCTCTCACCAACTGTAGCAATAAGCGAAATTTCGTGAGTTACATTTATCTCGTCCGCTTCTAAAACAGATTTAATTTTAGCTACTAACTCATGAATAAATGGTCTCACATTACCAGTTTCAACAACTACTGAGAATGAGTCAATTCCACTAGGAATATGCTCAATACTAACATTAAAGTCTTCAAAAATCTTAAGTGCTTTCCCAATTAAACCAACTTCATTTGCCATGTGGCGTTTTTTAATCGTAATAATTGAGAAATCTTTTTTTCCCTGCAATCCCTGTAACAATTTGTTTTTCGTCAAGGTGTTTATTATCTGAGATAATAGTTCCTTCAGCAGTAGGATCATTTGTGTTACGAATTTGGATTGGAATATCTTTATCACGTACTGGGAAGATAGCTTCTTCATGAAGTACACTTGCTCCCATATATGAAAGTTCACGAAGTTCTGTATAACTAATAACTTTAATCTCGTGTGGATTTTCGATAATACGAGGATCTGCCATTAAAATTCCAGATACATCAGTCCAGTTCTCATAAACACTTGCATTCGCAATATTAGCGACAATCGCTCCACTAACATCTCCTCCTCCACGAGTCATAATCTTAATTTCTCCATTCGGTCTACTTCCATAAAAATCCTGGAATAAGCAGGCGATCGTATTCTTTTACAACAGCATCAAAAAGCTTCTTGAGTTTTCTCAAAATCAATCTCACCTTGATAATTGTAAAAAAATTAAGTCTTTAGCATCAACAAAATGGTATCCTAAATATTCAGCCATTAATAAAAGCTGTTAAATACTCACCACGACTTACTAGGTACTCTTCATCGATTCCTTTACTAATTTCCGCTTTTAACTTAGCCAGTTCTCCTTCAATATCGAATTTTAAGTTTAATTCGTTTTTTTGATTGCTACGAATTTATCTTCAATCATTTTAAAGATATTATCAAAATTAATATTGTACTTAGTATGCGCATAACATAGGTATAATAAGTCTGTTACCTTATTATCTTCTTTATTTGCTTTCCCTACAGCACTTACTACAACAAAAACGACGTGCATCATCAAGTTCCACAATATTTTTTTTACTTTTTTTAAATTGCTCAGCACTCGCTACCGAACTCCCACCAAATTTTTGATACTCTAACCATTTTAACTCCTTTTTTTCTATTTGTATTGTTTGTATTTTCTATTCTAATATATATTATATAACTATTTTTTTAAAAAAATCAATGAATTTTTCTGAAAAAATCTAAATTTTATTTACAATAATCATTTTATTATTTATGGAATTTAGCGACAACAAAACTACTATCTTTTTTTCTTTCACTTCATCAACTAAATTAGTAAGTTGTTTTAATGAAATCTCTTTTGTTTTCACATAGAAATTCCCTTTATACTGCTCAACACTCTCTACCAGTTCCCCTGATAATTCTACAGACGTACGAACTAAATAATTTCTTCTAGTCAGTTCTTCTGAATAAGATAAGTCGTTCTTAATTACAACATCAACTCTTGTTGAACCTTCATTAATGTCTACTATATCTTGAACAATCGCATTTCCTGTTGGGAATTTCCCTGCACCTTGTCCATAGAACTTAAGTTCTCCGATAAATGATCCATCTAAAGAAATAATATTGTTATTTAGAGGAACAGCAGCTTCTTGAGATTCTTTCCCAAAAATAGAAAGCATTACAGAAGTTTCATACTTACCACCTTCTACATTTGTTTCTCCAATATATTTAACAGCTAAATCATATTGCTTTAAGTAGTCAATATCATTTTTTGTAATATTTCTCATAGAATATGTAGGGAAATCAGGTTGAACATGAATATCAAAAGCAAGTGCGTTACTTAAGATAATCTTATTCACAACATCTCCACCATCTACATCAGCACTTGGGTCAGCTTCTGCATAGCCTAAATCTTGTGCTGTTTTTAATGTAGAATCAAATTCTTGATCATTTCTATACATATTATCAAGAATAAAATTACTTGTTCCATTAAAGATACCATATACACGTTTTACATCATCAACACGTCTAGTTCTTTCTAAGTTTACAAGCCAAGGAATCCCTCCACCTACACTAGCTTCAAAAATAAACTTCACATTATTTTTCTCAGCTAATTCAACAAATTCGTCTAAATATTTTGCAACAACAGCTTTATTTGCTGTAACTACATGTTTCCCATTCTCTAATGATCTTTTAATGAAGTCATACGCAGGGTTAAGTCCTCCAAGACACTCAACAACTACTAAAATTTCTTCATCATTAATAATTTCATTAATATCATCAGTAGCTAGATGCATCTTATCACGGCTTCTTGCAAAAACACTCTTCACTTCTAATTTCTTTAATTCCTCTGTATTTCCATTTGTTATTATCTCATAAACTCCACTACCTACAGTTCCATATCCTAAAAATCGCTATCTTCATAATTATTTTCTCCTAAATTCAATACTTATTTTTCAATTTTATTTAAAAAGTTTAACAAGTAATTTTCTTATGTCAATTATTTAATATCAAGAATTTTCAAAAAAATTTCAATTTTTTTGATTATTTCGACTGTTTTTATAACCTATTTTGGTGTAAAATTATAGTTATAAAAAAATTAAAGTTCTTTTTATAAAAAAACACTTGTATTTTTTTACAAAGAACATTGTATCATATATACAACGATAAAGCAAGGAGATTTTTAAATGATTTACGAAAGTACAAGAGATATTAATAGAAAATTAAATCCAAGTGAAGCTATTCTTCAAGGTTTAAGTGAAGAAGGTGGACTTTTTCGTTTTTAAGAGATTTAGGAAAAAAATAAATTAGACTTAGAAAAAAACTAATCGGAAAAAAAGTTATTACGAAGTGGCTGAAGCAGTGTTAAGACTTTTTGTAGATTTTAGCGACGAAGAAATTAAAAATTGTGTTGAGGAAGCATATAGAGGTAAATTTTCTCACGAAAATATCACTCCTCTAGTAGAATTAGAAGACGGATATATCCTTGAATTATTCAATGGACCTACTAGTGCATTTAAAGATGTTGGTCTATCACTTCTTCCACAACTAACAAAAACTGCTTTAACAAAAGTAGAAGATGAAAATGACATTCTTATCTTAACTGCGACTAGTGGAGACACTGGTAAAGCTGCTCTAGAAGGTTTCAAGGATGTAGATAGAACAAAAATTATGGTCTTCTACCCTAACGATGGTGTAAGTACAGTACAAAAAACACAAATGCAAACTCAAGAAGGGAAAAAAATACGAAAGTTTGTGCAATTCACGGAAACTTTGACGATGCTCAAAGTGGAATCAAAGAACTATTTGTTGATGAAGAATTCAAAAAAGAACTACTTTCTAAAAACATTAAGTTATCAAGTGCAAACTCAATCAACATCGGACGCCTTATTCCTCAAGTAGTTTATTACGTTGTTTCATACCTAGACCTAGTAAATACAAATAAAATAAAATTAAATGATAAAGTAAACTTTGTTGTACCTACTGGTAATTTCGGTAACATTCTTGCTGGTTACTATGCTGAAGAAATCGGTTTACCTATTAACAAATTAATCTGTGCAAGCAACAACAATAATGTACTTTATGATTTCTTAACGACTGGTGTGTATGATAAGAACAGAGACTTCTTAAAAACAGTATCACCAAGTATGGATATCTTAATTTCTAGTAACTTAGAGCGTCTACTTTACTACGTTAGCGGTTGTGATAATGAATATATCGCTAAGCTTATGAAAGATTTAAAAGAAACTGGGCGTTTTGAAGTTACTGGTGACGTGCTAGCTAAGATTAAAGATAAATTCCAAGCTGGATTTGCTGATGACGAACAAACTAAAGAAACTATCAAAGCTATCTATGAAAAAGATAACTACCTACTAGATACACACACTGCGGTAGCCTATAAAGTTCTTCTTGAAAACTTAGATAATGAGCATGCTAGTATTGTACTGTCAACAGCATCTCCATATAAATTCACAGAAAGTGTCTACTCTTCTCTATTCGAAACACAAGGTAAAGACGAATTTACTCTTATGAACAAACTTCACGAGCAAACTAAGGTAGTTATCCCTGAGAACTTAAGAGATCTTGATAAAAAAAGAAATTAGACATAAAGATGTAATTAATAAAGAAGACATGAAGAAATACATCTTAGAGAAACTAGGTGATTTATAATGGTAAGTGTTCGTGTACCTGCCACTTCTGCGAATGTTGGATGTGGATTTGATAGCCTTGGTGTAGCTTTGACACTTTACACTACATTCAAATTCGAGAAATTAGATAGTGGACTTGAATTTGAAGGATTTGAAGAACGTTTTTCAAATGAAAATAACCTAGTATATCAAACATTACTGACTACACTGAAAAAAATTAAACAAGAAAAATTTCTGGTGTTAGAATATCTATCGAAAATGATGTACCAATTAGTCGTGGTTTAGGTAGTAGCTCTACTTGTGTAGTCGCTGGAATTTATGGTGCATACTTATTAACTGACACACCTATTGATAAGCAAGAAATCTTTACAATAGCTAACGAAATCGAAGGACACCCTGATAATGTTTCACCTGCCATTTTTGGAAGTTTAAGCTCATCTTGCACTACTGATAGTAAAGAAGCGGTAACTGTAAGATACGAAGTCGATGAAAGATTTAACTTCTTGGCACTAATACCAAACTTCGAAACTTCTACTGAAGAAGCTAGAAAGGTAATGCCAAAAGAAATTAAGCTTCAAGATGCGATTTATTCAATGTCGCGTATTGGATCTGTTATCAAGGCATTTGAAACTTATGATCTAGAACTTCTTAAAAAGGTTATGGGAGATAAAAATCCACGAACCTTATAGAAAAGAAATAATACATGAATATCATGAAGTAAGAGAAATTTGTGAAAAAAATTGATAGCTCTGCATTTTTCATTTCTGGAAGTGGTTCTACACTTATGAATATCGTTAGTGATACTAACAATATAGAAAAAAATAAAAAAACTGAACTTGCTAAATTAAAAATATAACTGGCAAGCTATCTTATTAAAAAGTTGATAAAGAAGGAACAGTAGTTCTAAATTAATATGCTATAAATATTAGAACTTCTTCTTTCATTACAAAGAAGGAGTTCATTTTTGAAATAATTTTATATAAATAAAGGAGAAATTTATTATGCAAAAAAATCAAGAGTAGCCGTTCTAGGGGCAACAGGAATGGTAGGTCAACGCCTATTAGTATTATTAGAAAATCACCCATACTTCGATGTTGTAAAATTAGCAGCATCACCTCGTTCTGCTGGTAAAAAATATGGAGAACTTATGGAAAGCCGTTGGAAATTAGACCACGCTGTACCTGAATACACTAAAGAATTAGTTGTTGAAGACTTATACAAAATTGACGAAGTTGCTGAAGGAATTGATATGGTATTCTGTGCCATCAACCTTGACAAAGAAGCTTTAATCAAACTTGAAGAAGATTATGCTAAACGTGAAGTTGTTGTTGTTTCTAACAACTCTGCAAACAGAAATAAAGATGATGTACCGATGATTATTCCGGAGATTAACTCTGCTCACCTAGATGTTCTTCCTGCTCAAAAAGAACGTCTTGGAACTAAAAAAGGATTTATCGTTACAAAACCTAACTGTTCAATTCAAAGCTATGTGCCTATCTTTGAAGCAATTAAAGAGTACGGTGTTAAAGAAGCATCTATCTGCACATATCAAGCTATCTCAGGAAGCGGAAAAAAACTTTTAACGAGTGGCCTGAAATGATAGAGAACATCATTCCTTATATCGGTGGTGAAGAAGAGAAAAGTGAAAAAGAGCCACTTAAAATCTTCGGTAAAGTGGTTGATGGAAAAATCATTCCAGATGATTCTATGAAACTTTCAGCTCAATGTATTCGTGTACCAGTTCTTGATGGACACCTTGCTTGTGTATCATTCAACTTAGAAAATAACCCTGGACTAGAAACTTTAGTTGAAAAAAATTAAAAAAATCATGTTCCTGAAATTGCTAAACATGAATTACCATTAGCACCAACTCCATTCATTAAATACTATGAAGAAAACGATCGTCCACAACCAGTACTAGATCGTGATAATGAAAAAAAGGTATGCAAATTACTGTAGGGCGCCTTCGCGAAGACAATCTATTCGATTACAAATTCGTAGGACTTTCTCATAACACATTACGTGGAGCAGCTGGTGGAGCTGTATTGACTGCAGAATTAATTAAAAAAATTAGGATACTTAGATTAATATTATAAAAAAACAGGTTAGTATACTAAATCCGGGGCATGGAAAAGATTCCAGCCCCGGATTTCAATTTTTATATACAAAAAGACAAATATCCAATATAATTAAGGTGTACAAAAAAATAATTAACTAAGAAAGGATATTTGTCATGTCTAATTTTATCACAAATTTACTATTAATAAAAGACCAAAAATATAACTATGGAGGATAAACTTGATTTAATTAATGTGGATGGTCAAGATACATTCATATTTCATGGGACTTTATCATACAATCCAAAGTGTTGTCCGAACTGTGGTTGTAAGAAAGAAGAAAAATAATATAGTTAAAAAAATGGATTCACGATCCATTAAAAAGTAACTCTATTAAAGATGTCAGAATGCCCTACATATCTAAGATTAAAAGAAACAGCGCTTTAAATGTAAAGAATGTAATTCTAAGTTTTTGTGCTGAAACATCATTTGTACAAAAAAACACTGTAGTATATCTAAAAAAATCTTATATTTTTATATTATGAAGAATCTAGCTAAAACATTATCTTTTTAAAGATATAGCTGAATTAAGTAATGTATCAGTATCTACAGTAGTATCATGTAGAGAAGTATTAGAAATTAAGACTCATTAAAAATTTACCAGATCATCTATGTTTTGATGAAATAAAAATCAACTAAAAAAATAGTAAAAAAATGGAATAAGCTTCGTATTCTTAGGTGCTAAAAATACACGATTTTATAGATATAGTAGATGGAAGAACACAACATATATTAAAAACAATACTTTATGAGATATCCAAGAAAAGTAAGAAAGAAAGTTAAAAACGATCTGTATAGATATTTACCCTCCTTATATGAATATAATTAGAGAGAGGTTTCCTAATGCTGAAGTAATAATAGATAGATTCCATATGGTTCAAAAATATTAATAGAGAATTAAACAAAGCTAGAGTAAAACTAATGAATCAATATAAAAAAATAAAAAAAGGCTCTACTTACACTATTCTAAAGAACTTCTGGAAAGTAATATTAGAAGATAGAGATAAAGTAAATTCAACAAAAACATTCTATTCTAAAAGCTTTAAACGTTTTGTAACTAGAAAAGAAGTATTAGATTATATATTAGCTATAGATGCTGAATTTACAGCTAGCTATGAGAGAGTACATGAGATTAGAGAAGCTATCAAAACTAAAGACTCTGTAGAATTAGAGAAGTATATAGATATGGATACTAAAGGCTTATCTAAAGGCGTTGCTAAAGTTATAAATACTATGAAAAAGTACAAAGAGTTTATGCTTAACGCTGTTAAATATGAGTATTCTAATGGTCCATTAGAAGGATTTAATAATAAAATAAAACTACTAAAGAGAGTTTCTTATGGATACTCTAGCTTTAGTAATTTCAGATTACGCATTTTAATTATGTCTAGATTATTTGTTTCTGAATATAAAAAAATAATATCAAACTTAAAGAAAGTAAGAAGAAATCTAAGCAGCAAAATGCTGCCTAGATTTCTAGAGTGAATTTTTCCCATGCCCCGAACTTGACAAAGAGTCTAAAAAAACAATACTCCAAGAGAATTTCTCTTGGAGTATTGTTTTTATTAGTCTCTTATTTTCTATTTCACTATTTCTCTCAACTCTACTTTTTCTACTTTCTTTTTAAAGACAATGTGCATGCATCAGCAGTCGCAATTGACTCTAGAGCTGCGACACCATTTAATAGTTTTTTTCATATTCTTTTTGATACTTTTTCTCCATTCAAAATATTATGCAAATACAACATTTCTTTATCTATACAGCTTTGTAACCAAAGTGGACAACGTACATTAGGATTTTCCATAAGCTATTCCTCCGTCCATTCCTCTACCTGTATAAATAGCCGTTCTATCATCATCTTCTTCTTTTGATTCATGGATTAAGAAATAACTCTCTCCTTCTCCCACCACTCTTAAAGTACCTTTAGTATTATATAAATCTAATTTTATAGCTCCTTTGGTACCTTCTATAAGGACATAGTGTTCACCCCATCTAAATGCATTTCCATATTCAAGTACTGCATATCGTTTATTAGAAAATTCCAGATTAACTATTAAGAAATCATCTTCATCACCAAAATTTTCACCGACATGACATACATTTCCGCCTATCATAGTTGCTTGCTCCGGTAGACCATCCATAATAAATTGAATACAATCAAGTTCATGAATGTGATGGTATAAGTGTCCTCCAGACTGTGATCGAATTTTTTTCCAAGAAACAGTTTCTTGTTTTTCTTCCCATCCTGTTCTTGCAGCATGACAAAATATTACATCCCCAATTTTCCCTTGCTTAATCAATTCTTTTGCGTGACGTACTCCATTAAAAAAATTCATAATATGACCCGCCATAAAAAAATCACGTTATTTTCTCTACAAGTCTCAACCATAACCTTACAATCTTCATACGATAAAGAAATCGGTTTCTCACAAAACACATGTTTTCCATTTCTAGCCGCTAATACTACAGGTTCACAGTGTAAATTACTAGGTGTCGCTACAACAACGCAATCTACATCATCTAGACCTACTAACTCTTCCAACGATGAGCAATTCTTTGCACTAAGTTCCTTAGAAACTTTCTCTCCATTTTCCGGATCAAAAACTGCAGTCACCTTTTGCATCTTTTATTTTCTCTAATGAACGCGCTAAGTCTGCACCAAAAATAACCTGTTCCAACAATTCCATAATTTGTCATAATAAAGTCCTCTTTTTCATATTCCTAAACAATTAAGAAATAATATTCTATATCCTTATATTTATTATACAACTTACTAATACAAATTTAAAGATTTATTTTCTATTCATTTTTTTAATATAAATTTAAATCTTTAAATGCAAATCTCATATATTTCATTTACTTAACTTAATTTTTAAACATAAAAAAACCCTAAGGACACCTCCTTAGGGTTTGGTAATATTTAAATTATTTAACGTCTAGAACTTGTCTACCTTTGTACATACCAGTTTTTCTATCAACACGGTGACCCATTACGTAGTTACCAGTTGTTGCATCGATAGTAATTGATGGTGCAGATAGTTTTTTGTGAGTTCTTCTTTTTCTTTTAGCTGTTTTTGATGTTCTTCTAAAAGGAACTGCCATAGTTAATTTCCTCCAATTATTTTAAATAATTCTTATTGTTCTTTAAATAATCCATTAAGAGCCGCAAATGGTGATTCTTTCTTTTCTTTAACATCAGTTAAAGATTCTTCAGAAACCACTTCCCAGTCATTACCAGAAACCATTTCTAACTCTTCTTCATCAGAAGTAGTTATTGGAATATTTAAAATTATAAGCTCATTTACTAAAGGTGTTAAGTCAATATACATATCCATTAAATTAACGTCGAATACCTCTTCGCCTGCAAATACAGACTTATCAACGTATTCTTCTCTCTCTTCAATTTCAAATGGAACAACCACTTCTTTAAGTGTTTTTCCTGAAATCATTTCGAAGTTTCCTTTAATTAATAGATCGGCATAGATTTTTATCTTGTCCACCTCGAGTTAATTTTCCACTAACAACAACATCTCTAATATCTTTTAGAGAGTTATCATAGTGTTCTACTTTAACATTTATATTTTCTTCAAAAACAAAAGTATCACTATTATTTTTGAATAACGAAGATCTTAACCATTTCATTAAATATCACCTCATAAACACATTATTTATTATATATCTTTTACTTTAAGATGTCAACAAAAAAAGTTGACTCTTTTTATATTTTTTTAGTTCATTAAATATTTCAGTATATTCGCTAACGACATTATGAATCCTACAAAAAAATCGTTAACTTAGCTGTTAACACCATGAATGGCGCCATTGTTTTTTTGTGATTATTCTCACTAAAACCTTTAATTATTTTTTTATTGCTAAAGGAATAGTAACAAACACCAGTAGATTCCACCATGAAGCATATTTAGTAATTATAAATAAAAACATTTAATAAATATACTACGATAAAGCTAATTGCCATTGTTTTTAATCGCATTATTTCTTCCGACTAATATCGCATAAGTTCTTCTTCCTGATTCTTTATCATTGTCTAAATCACGGATATTATTCGCTAATAAAAATAGCTCCAATCATAATAAACAAAGGTATTGAAACTACAATAATATCAGCATTTACATATCCAGTTTGGAAGTAAAAAGATAAAGCAATAATTATTGTTCCCATAAAGAATCCAGAAACAACTTCTCCAAAAGGAGAATAAGCTATAGGATACTTTCCACCTGTATAAAAAAATATCCAGCAAGCATACATACTAGCCCTACCAGTAGTACATAAAAACTAGTTATAAAAGTCAAAATTAATCCCAGTACAAAAGCTAGTGCATATAATACCAATGCACCTACCATAACTTCTCTAGGACTTAGATTCCCCTTCACTATCGAACCAGAAATCCCCTCAGAATCAATTTTGTCCAAACCATGCTTATAATCATAGTATTCATTAAACAGGTTAGTTGCTGCTTGAATCAATAGACATGCCAGTAAAAACAAAATAAATTTTAAAATCGAAAACTTAATCTCATATCCTAAAGCATAAGTAGCGCCAAATAAGACTGGTGCTATTGATGCTGGATAACTATGTGGTCTTGTACACATGAAAAAAATTCTTTTAATTTACTTTTTTATTCACAATATCCTCCTAGTTATCTTCTTACCTTGAATATTATACCATATTTTTGAAGTGCTATGATATTAAATTTCTTTCCTTCTATCTATAATCATTTAGCATAGCGTTTTCATCAATTTGTGATATAATTAAAGAACATAAAACTATTTATTGGAGGCATTCCCTATGAAAAATTGCATGGATTGGAACTGGAGTTATGGGAGAAAGTATGGCTGGTCACCTTATGGATGCTGGTCACGAACTTTTCGTCTACAACAGAACAAAGAGTAAAACTGATAACTTAGTAAGTCGTGGAGCTAAACTTCTTAACGAAGTAAAAGACGCACCTAAATTTGCTGATGTAGTATTTACAATAGTAGGTTACCCTAAAGATGTTGAAGAAGTTTATTTAGGTGAAAACGGACTTATTACAACAGCTAAAAAAGGTCAAGTATTTGTAGATATGACTACTTCTTCTCCTACTCTAGCTGAAAAAATTAGTAATGAATTTCTAAAAGTTGGTGCATACGCACTTGATCTTCCTGTAACAGGTGGAGATGTTGGAGCAAAAAAATGCTACTTTATCAATTATGGCTGCTGGAGATAAGAAAGTATTCGAAGAAGTTGTTCTTCCACTAGTTGAAAAACTAGGTAAAAATATTACATATTTTGGTGAAGCTGGTAAGGGGCAATATACAAAACTTGCCAATCAGATTGCAATAGCTACAACTATGATTTCTGTCGCTGAGAGCTTTAAATTCGCCAAAGAAGTTGGTTTAGACTTAGACTCATTCTTCAAGACAGTATCAACAGGTTCAGGTGGAAGCTTCTCAATGACTTCATACGGACCACGTATCTTAAATGAAGATTTTAAACCTGGATTCTTTACTCATCACTTTATTAAAGATATGAAACTAGCTTTAGAAGAATGTGAAAAAATGAACATTAAACTACCTGGTCTTGAGACAGCATATAAAATTTACAACGAATTAGAAGAAGAAGTTCGTAACACAAATGGAACTCAAGCAATTTCAAAATGGTATAAACTATAAAAATAAATGAGTTGATCAGCTAGATCAACTCATTTTTAATATATATTTTCTCTCCAATTTTTAGTGCTTTAGAGTTTTTCGCATGTCCGACTTCTTGTGTTTTAGCTACTGCTAAAGAAGATGGAATATACTCTTGAACAAGTTCAAATAGTTCCTCTTCAGAGATTTCTTTTCAATTTTTTTGTAAAAAGTTCCTATTAATAATCCCGAAATTTTATCAAAAACTCCAATCTGCTTTTAAATGTGCTAGATATGTAACAAATCCTCTTCCTTTGAATAATTTTAATAAAACAAATAAAAATTTTATGTAAACTCAAAAAAATAAAACTCCATCAGAATCTAGAATCATATAAAATAAACTTCTAAGAGCATAAAAAAATGATATTTTAAAAATTATATGATATAATTAAAGAATAAAGTAATTTTATATAGGAGGAATAGAATATGAAAAATTGCATGGATTGGAACTGGAGTAATGGGGAACAGTATGGCCGGACATTTAATTGATGTTGGACATGAGCTTTTTGTTTTCAACAGAACAAAAAAAGTAAAACAGATAATTTAGTAAGACGTGGGGCTACTCTACTTAAAGAAGCAAAAAGAAGCACCGCTATTTGCTGATGTAATCTTTACCATAGTAGGTTATCCTAAAGATGTTGAAGATGTTTACTTAGGAGAAAAACGGACTAATTAAAAACAGCTAAAAAAAGGACAGGTATTTGTGGATATGACGACATCATCTCCCACTTTAGCTCAAAAAAATTACTAATGAATTTGAGAAAAATAGGGGCATATGCATTAGATCTTCCAGTAACTGGCGGGGATATAGGAGCAAGAAATGCTACTCTATCAATCATGGCTGGTGGAGACAAAAAAATATATGAAGAAATTGTCCTACCACTTGTTGAAAAACTAGGGAGAAATATTACATATTTTGGTGAAGCTGGTAAAGGGCAATATACAAAACTTGCCAATCAAATAGCTATAGCTACAACTATGGTTTCCGTTGCTGAAAGCTTAAAATTTGCAAAAAGAAGTCGATCTGGACTTAGAATCTTTCTTTAAAAACAGTATCAACAGGTTCTGGAGGAAGTTTCTCAATGACTTCATATGCTCCCCGTATTTTAAAAAGGAGATTACAAACCAGGATCTTTTGTACACCATTTTATAAAAAGATATGAAACTTGCTTTAGAAGAATGTGAAAAAAATGAATATCAAACTTCCAGGGCTTGAAACAACATACAAAGTATATAATGAATTAGAGGAAAAAGTCCGTAAAACAAACGGAACACAAGCCATCGCTAAATGGTATGATATTTAATGAAAAAAATGAGTTGGTTTTATACCAACTCATTTTTTTCATATTTATCATTCCACCGATTCCCAATACTTTAGAATCTTTTTGCATGTCCTACTTCACTTGTTTTAGCTACAGGTAAATGTTCAGGAATATATTCTTTTTACAAGTTCAAATAGTTCCTCTACAGAAAAATTCTTTTTTTCAATTTTTTTGTAAAAGTTCCTATTAATAATCCTGAAATTTTATCAAAAAACTCCAATCTGCTTTTAACTGTGCAAGATGTGCAGCTAATCCCTCTATAGTAGTTCCTAATCCTTCTATGAATAACACTTTATTTTTCCACTTCAGGAAAAATATCTAGTACCTGCTAATTTTTAGAAAAACATCTAATATTTCCCCGATTACTTCACCTTCCACACTACTACCTTGTAGAAATTTCCATTTTACATCTAATAGGGTCTGTTCATTTTTTTATAAAAAGTATTTTTCAAAGCTATCTCTGATTTCTGTACTCTCAATAATGTTTAGTATTTGATACAAGTAATTCACTTCATTTGTTTGGCTACCCAAAGCATTTAAAAATTGTTGTTAAATCACTATAACCAAAGAATGGTTTATAATTTCTTTTTTTATTACATCATAGTCTAAATGATCTAATACTTCATTTGAAATATCTCCCCAGAAATATCAAAAAAATTGCTTTTTATTTCTTTATTTTTTTATAAAAGGACATTAACTCCTCAGCTCGAACTTCTGATTTTGCTCCGCGCCCAAACTTATCTTTGTAGATATATTTAGTAAAAAAATAGATACTAAACCCATCTCTACTAAAAATACTTTTCTAATTTTTTTCTAATCTGTCTTTATCTTCAATATTTTTTTCCATTTGAACATACTACCAACGCTATTTTGTCATTTCTATTTAATATCATACCTTACTAATTTTCCTCATCATAAAGATTATTTTTAATATGTATAAGAAAAAGACAGGAATAAATCCTATCTTTCCATTTATTTTTTTAGTATTAATTATTTGTTCGACTTTCGATGTAGTATTTAGAACGGCTTTTGACCACCTTCATATACTTTATTATTTAATCGAAGAACCATTTGCCCCTTAATTTTCCCACCTTCAAAATTGTTTATTAATGGGATTATTATTCTATCTCCTTCTTCAGTCCATTTATCTGGTGACGTTAAGGTCATTCCCATAGCTCCACCAATTCCTCCAAAGGCTGCTAGATACATTTTATCTTTCTTGAAGTAAAGAACCTCCCCATTACCAATACTCTTATTATACTTAGATTCATTACCTTTATAGCTGTCATCAACTTCTCTATACTTAGCTTGTTTTAGTCCTGAAACTTTTTTATAAACCTGATCCGCATTGTATGTATCTGAAGTTGCAGCATTATACATATCAGTAATTTCAGCTAATGACATTGGAACAACTGTAAGTCCTAATTGAGCATCTGTAACATGCTTACTAAAAATCAGAAGAATATGCAAAAAAATACCTAACATACTATCTACTCCTCCTCCAAGACCAACAGCGAAGAATTTATTAGCACTGCTTTTGCAGCATCTTTGTCATGCACTTTATTATTTAAGTTAAGCTGCTTCCAGGTTAAATCACCATCATTGATTTTAGAACCTACTTTACCTAAATCCTCACCTGTTGATGTTAATTTTTCCAGCATCAACCTTATAAGAACCGATAATTTCATTAATTCCATTGACCTTGCGATCTATTAAATATCCACCTAAGCGGAAATAAATTTTATCATAACCTTCACTATTATCAACCGTATAATAAACAGATGGTGCATACTTTTTTTAAGTATATCAATAACTGATTGAGATAAATGTAATTCTGAATTAAGAGCATCAATATCATTTAAAGAAGATATTTTATCAATAATTATTGTTGTTTCTTTTATCTAATTTTTTTACGATCAGCACTTCCTAAATTTTCACTATTATTTGAAGTAGAATTTTCTTGCATTTCTTCGTATTTTATAATCCCAAATACACATATTACAGCTGCGATAAATATCACAACAAAACCTAATAAATACTTCATTCCTTTATTCATATCTTTTTTCTTTTCCTTAATTATCTCCTTTATCGAACGTTGGAACATAGAAGTGTCTTCCTTCTAGACCAAATAGTTTATCACTAAATGTTCCAGGTTCCACATTCGCTAAGTTTTTTTCTCAAACATCATCATTCTAGCATCGATGTTATCTATAAAATTAATAATTTCCGCTTCTTTTTATCATTGGTAATTTCGGAGAGCCAAATTCATATTTACCATGATGAGCAAGAATTATATGTCTTAACAGCGTAATTTCTTCAGCTTCAATTCCTAATTTGTCAGCCATTCGAGCTACTTCATCACTCATAATAACAATATGCCCCAAAAGTTCTCCCTCTAATGTATAAGATGTTCCTACAGGTCCGCTTAACTCGATAGTTTTTCCTAAATCGTGTAAAATAATTCCACTGTATAATAAATCTTTATTTAGCGATGGATAGATTGCTATTAATGCTTTCGCAATTTTTTTAACATCGTTGTCGTATGATAAATCAAACCTGAATAAAAAAATCATGGTGCATTGATTTAGCTGCAGGATAACTAATAAATTGGTTTTTTTATATTTATTTAACAATTCAATAGTCACTGTTCTTAAATTATCATTCCCAATTTCCTTTAAGAAATAATTTAATTCATTTATCATTACATCTTTTTGGAACAGGTGCTGTTTGAATATAATCTTGAATATCTATATTATCACTATCAGTTGCCATTCTATAATTTTTTTATTTTTTTAACTGGAGCTTACCTCGATAATCTAGTAAAGTCCCTTCTACGTGGATCATCTTACCAGCTTTTAAATTTTCACTATCTTCATCTTTAACTTCCCAAATCTTACCATCAATACTACCTGTTTTATCTTTTTAGATAAAGTGTTAAATATGGTTTCCCACTTGACGCTACTCCACGAATAACATTATCCAATAATAAAAAAACATACTGATTTCTTGATCAGTTTTAAATTCATTTATGAACATTTCCTCACTCCTTCTTTCTAGTATATTTTATATCCATCTTATATTTTACTTTGTATTATAAAAAAATTCAAATAAATTCGGTAATTTAGTTAACAAAACAAAAAAACTCAGGATTTCAATAGGAAATTCAAAAACTAAACTTTATATTAATTTTTTTGAATCTCCAATCTCTATCCTGAGTATATTAATTATTAATCGAATAAATCTTTTTGCTTTTCTACTGACTTTGTCTAAAAAGCTTTCATCTTCTTCAACTTTCTCATCATTTAACTTTTGCAAGTTGAAGGTATAATTCACGTTCTTTTTGTCGATAAGTTTTTAGGAATTTCAATAGATACCACAATGTAGTGATCTCCTTGACCATATCCCATAACACTTTTAACCCCTTTACCTGAAAGACGGAATTTACGTCCATGCTGTGTTCCAGCTGGAACATTTAGTTCAATTTCACCTGTTAATGTACGTACATCTAGTTTTGTACCAAGAGCTGCCTGTGCTGGAGAAAGTTTTAATTCAGTATAGATATCATCACCTTCTCTTTGGAAATATGAATCCTCAGCAACGATTACTTCTATGAATAAATCACCTGCTGGACCACCATTTTCTCCTGCTCCACCTTTACCACGAAGACGAACACGTTGTCCTGAGCTAATTCCTTCTGGAATTTCTACTTCGTATTCTACTTCACGATTATTGTATCCTTTACCAAAACAGTGCGCACATTTATCTTTAATGATTTTACCGCGACCTTGACACTCAGAACATGTACGTTGACTTTGCATACGTCCGAATGGAGTATCTTGAATTACGGCTTCTTGTCCACTACCATTACATCTGTGACAAGTATTTACAGATGAAGAATCTTTTGCACCACTTCCGTGACAGTGATCACATTCTACATCCTTACGAAGTTTGATAGTTTTTTTCGTACCGAATACAGCATCCTCAAAACTTATGCGAATACGGTGTAATAAGTCTTCTCCTTGACGAGGTGCGTTCGGATTACGACGTGCTCCCCCACCTCCGAAGAAACTTGAGAAAATATCCCCAAGGTCATCAAAACCACCTGAGAATCCAGAGAAGCCTCCGCCGAAGCCGCCAAATCCACCTTGACCTGCTCCGCCTTCAAAAAGCTGCGTGACCAAATTGATCATATTGAGCTTTTTTTGGTATCGTCACTCAGTACTTCATACGCTTCAGTAAGTTCTTTAAATTTATCCTCAGCGCCTGGCTCTTTGTTGATATCTGGGTGATATTGTTTTGATAATTTACGATATGCTTTTTTTATCTCAGCTGCACTTGCACTTTTACTTACGCCAAGTACCTCATAATAATCTCTTTTAGCCATCTTAATCTCTCCTATAATTAATTATTTAACAAAGGGCTAGCGCATAACGCTACCAGCCCTTAGACTATTTATTTAATTATTTTTTCTCAGTGAAGTCTGCATCGATTGTGTCATCATCGTTATTAGATGAAGTTGCTCCTGCATCTGCACCTTGAGCTCCAGCCGCTGCGTTAGCTTGTTCGTAAAGTTTCATAGTCATTTCTTGAACAGCTTTATTTAATTCATCTTTAGCAGCTTTAATTTCTTCAAAGTTATTGTTTTTAATAGCTTCTTTTAATGTATCATTTTTAGCTTTAATGTTATCTAATAAGCTTTGGTCTACTTTATCTTTAGCTTCTTCTAATGCTTTATCTGCTTGGAATGAAAGTTGATCAGCTTCGTTACGTACATCAGCTTCTTCTTTACGTTTAGCATCTGCATCTGCGTTAGCTTCTGCTTCTTTAACCATTCTATCGATATCAGCATCTGTTAATGAACTACTTGATTCAATAGTTATTTTTTTTGTTGTTTTTTTGAGTTCCAAGATCTTTAGCAGTAACATTTACAATACCGTTTTTGTCGATATCGAATGTAACTTCGATTTGAGGTACTCCACGTGGTGCTGGTGGTATATCTGAAAGTTGGAATCTTCCTAGAGTTTTGTTATCAGATGCCATTGGGCGCTCACCTTGTAATACGTGGATGTCTACTGCTGGTTGGTTATCTGCAGCTGTAGAGAACACTTGTGATTTAGATGTTGGGATTGTTGTATTTCTTGGAATTAATACTGTCATAACTCGATCCCATTGTTTCAATACCTAATGATAATGGAGTTACGTCTAGTAATACTACATCTTTAACATCTCCTGTGATTACTCCACCTTGGATAGCAGCACCCATAGCTACTACTTCATCAGGGTTTACTCCTTTATGAGGCTCTTTACCCATTTCTTTTTTAACAGCTTCCTGTACTGCTGGAATACGAGTAGATCCACCAACTAAGATTACTTGATCGATTTCACTTGGGTTTAATCCTGCATCTTTAAGAGCTTGACGAGTTGGGATTAATGTTCTTTCTACTAAGCTGTGAGTAAGTTCATCGAATTTAGCACGAGTTAATGTGTTTTCTAAGTGAACTGGTCCATTAGCTCCTGCTGAGATGAATGGTAATGAAATTTGAGTTGAAGTTACACCAGATAAGTCTTTTTTAGCTTTTTCTGCTGCATCTTTAAGACGTTGCATTGCCATTTTATCTTGTGATAAGTCGATAGCTTGTTCTTTTTTGAATTCATCTACAAGGTAGTCGATAATAGCTTGGTCGAAGTCATCCCCACCTAGTAGGTTATCTCCTGATGTAGCAAGTACTTCAAATACTCCATCTCCTAATTCTAAGATAGATACGTCGAATGTACCACCACCAAGGTCAAATACTAATACTTTTTGATCTACATCTGTTTTTTCTAATCCGTATGCTAATGCTGCTGCAGTAGGTTCGTTAATAATACGTTCTACTTCTAATCCAGCGATTTTACCAGCGTCTTTAGTTGCTTGACGTTGAGCATCGTTGAAGTAAGCTGGTACTGTAATAACAGCTTTAGTTACTTTTTCACCTAGGTAAGCTTCAGCAGTTGCTTTTAAGTTTTGTAAGATCATTGCTGAGATTTCTTGTGGTGAGTATTTTTTTTACCATTTACATCTTCTTTGTAGTCTGTACCCATGTGACGTTTGATAGAAATTACTGTGTTAGGGTTAGTAATTGCTTGACGTTTCGCTACTTCCCCTACTTGAATTTCATCACCTTTGAATGCTACTACAGAAGGTGTAGTTCTGTTACCTTCTGGGTTAGGGATTACTTTAGCTTCTCCACCTTCTAATACTGATACACATGAGTTAGTTGTTCCTAAGTCGATACCTATAATTTTTGACATATTCTTGTCCTCCTTAAATTTATAATAACTATATTTTCAAATTTATTTGTTAAAATGATTTTTTCACTCTAACAAAGTCTAATATTACTTTTTTAAATGCTTTTCAGTTTAACACTGAAAATATTCTGCGCAGCGGCTACATACCAAATTTTTCGGTTTTGGTATAGCTACTACGAGTTAACCTTAACCATTGCTGGTCTGATTACTCTATCTTTTAGTTTATAACCTTTTTGGAATGTATCTAAGATTACTCCGCTTTCTTTATCACTTTCTTCTCCTTGCATTACTGCATGGTGGAAGTTTGGATCGAACTGAGCATTTTCAGTTTCTACTAGTTCAACACCTTCTGATTTAAGTGCTGCTTGTAATCCTTCGTATACCATTTGTACACCTTTTAGAACTGTTTGCACTTCTTCGTTAGTTGACTCAACTTGTAAAGCACGTTCTAAGTTATCCAAACTTGGTAAGATTTCTGTAATAACTTTTTGACTCTTATAAGCATTTATAGTGTCAATTTCTTGATTTTTACGTCGTTTAAAGTTTTTCAAACTCTGCGTAAAGTCGTAAGTATTTGTCTTCTGACGCTTTTTACTTCTTCTTGCAGTTTTTTTCAATTTGCTCTTGTAATAACTCTTCTGCAGTTTTTTTTCAACTACTTCTTCTTTTTAAATCTGTCGTTTCTTCAGTCTCAACAGTTTCTTCTGTTGTTACTTCTTCTTGTAGAGTTTCTTTTTTTGTTCTTCAGTAGCCATCTCTACCTCCTAATTATTTTAAATTATTATTTAAATTATCACGAACACAAGCTATAAGTGTCATGATTTTTGAATAGTCCATTCTCTTTGGTCCGAATACGGCTATTACACCTTGACCTTTAGATGTGTTATAACTACTAGACACTAATGAAAGATCATCTATATTCCCAAGCTTAAGCTCAGTTCCTATTTTTAATAGATGGTTTTGTCTGTTACTTCATTATTATCTAGAAGCTCGACTATCTTATCATCTTCTAAGAGCGATACTACTTCTTTTAATTTTTTTCTACATTATCTATATCGGGTTGTTTAAGTAAATTGTACTTACCCCCTAATGCTACAGTCTTTTTTTAATTTTATTCTGCAACAATCTATTTAAAGCCACTACTATCATATCGTAGTTATTAACTTTATTCTTTAGATATTTTTTTCTAACTCACCGTGAATCATTACGTGAGCTGTTGCCATATCCACATCATAGAAGTAACTTTGTAGAAGTTTATTAATCTCCGCTATATCCTCTACAGTGAAATCCGCATCGAGTTTATAGTTTTGTTGGAATACTTCTCCTATGTTCGTTACTAATATAACGAGAATACTACGACTACTTAGAAGAATAACCTCTATCTTATTAATACGCCTATCCGTTTTTTTGTCGGGGCTAATATGACCGCCGTACAATCCGTTAAGTCTGATAGGACTATTGCATTTTTTTCTAGATAGTTATTTTCCGATACTATATCACCACCAGAGAGTTGTTTAAGTTTTTCATTCTCACTATTCGATAGTTCATAATCTTTTTTTATGTAATCTACATAATAGCGATAACCTTTTTTTCCGAAGGTACTCTGCCTGATGAAATATGAGTCTTTTTAATCAACCCTTCTTTTTTTCTAATTTACTCATATCATTTCTTATCGTTGCCGAACTAAAATCAATATTTTTGAGCGATTTGCTTAGAACCTACAGGTTGATTAGTCGTAATAAAATTTTTCGACTATAGATTGAAGAATGAGTACTTGTCTATCTATTAACATCGTCATCACCTATTCTCCAATTTTGTGTTTTTAGCACTCTAAGTATCTGACTGCTAATCACATATATAATAATATCATTAAGGTCAAAAATAAGTCAATAGCTTTTTTTAAAAATTTTTTTGACTTTTTTTGACCTTTCTGTTTTCCATATAAGAAAAAAACCTTGTAATACCAAGTTTTAAATGAGTCTTAAAAAAAGTATATATTGAAACAAATAATAATAAGAAAAACCCTTCAAAAAAATTTTTCATCACTTATGATATAATAAAGTTTAATCAATAGAAAAGGAGTTTTTTTTATAATGAAGAAAAATATTTAAACTTTGTACTGTACTTTTATCTTCCCTACTTATACTAACAGCATGCTCAAGTGAAAAAAACAAAAGTATTTACTACAAAAATATGGAAGTAATCAAGAAAAATGAAACAACATTAACTTATAAAGGAGAGATTGTTAATAGATTAAAAACTATTTCTAATATCACTGATCTAGGAACTGATGAAGAAGCAGCCTACAACAGTATAAAGACATCTATCGACCAAGAGAATAAAGATATCGATGGACTTTCTTACACTATTGAAAAGAAAGATGGAAAAAGTAATTATTACTTGGGATTTAGATTTTACTAAAATAAACTTCGAAAAAGATAAGGATCGCTTGCATTTCAAAAAAATCTTCTTTAGATGAAGAAAGAAAGTTAAGCTACATAGAAGAAAAACCTTAAGAAAAAAAGGCGCTGTAGAGAAAAAAATAAAAATTTTATAAATAGAGTGTTTATCAGCTAGAACTTTTAATCTTGCTGATAAACACTTTTTTTCTTATGAATACACTGGATTTTTATCCTCACCTTCCTTGTATCTTCAGTAAAAATTCTTGTATAATAAATAAACGAAAAGAAGTTAATAGAGGTAAAAAAATTTTTGGAACTTATTGAACTTAGAAAAGAACTCGAAGAAATTAACAAAAAAATAACTGAATTTAAAACTTCATTAAAAAAATAGAAGATAAAAACTGAACGAGTTGCTGAAATTGAAAAATATGATGCTAGAGGCTGATTTTTTTGGAATGATAGCGAAGCAGCCAGTCTATTAGTTACAGAATCAAAAAAAGTATAAAAAAAGGAACTTGATGAATTTAGTGAAATGATAGACTATTTAGAGCACTCTGAAGAGATGGTTGAATTTCTAAAAAGATGAAGATGATGAAGAAATTTATCAAGATTTACTAGAAACAGTAGTCAATCTTAAAGATAGTGTTGAAGATTTTAGCTTTAGATTATTATTCTCAGAAGAATATGATAACAACACTGCTATACTAGAAATACATGCCGGGGCTGGTGGAACTGATGCTACAGACTGGTCAGAATTAATGTTACGTATGTATGAAAGATTCTTCACAAAACAAGGATTAAAAATACAGCTACTTAAACTATCAATCTGGTGATATCACTGGAGTTAAATCAGCAACTATAAAAAAATTGAAGGTGACTTTGCATATGGATTATTAAAAAGGAGAAAAAAAGGTGTTCACCGAGTTGTTCGTATCTCACCTTTTTGATCCATCTGGTAAAAGACACACATCTTTTGCTTCAATCGATGTAATTCCAGAATTTAATGATGATGAAATTAACATTGAAATTAATAATGAAGACTTAAAAATAGACACTTACAGAGCTCAAGGTGCTGGTGGGCAGCATATTAATACTACTGATTCAGCAGTTCGTATTACCCACCTACCTACTGGTATAGTCGTTCAATCACAAGCAGAACGAAGCCAAATTAAAAAAATAAAGATGCTGCGATGAAAAACTTAAAAATCAAAACTTTATCAACGTGGAATAGAAGAAAAAGAAAAAGAACTAGCAGCAATTCGCGGTGAACAAAAAGGATATTGGTTGGGGCTCTCAAATTCGTTCTTATGTATTTACTCCATATACAATGGTAAAAGATCACAGAACAAACTATGAAGTATCTACAGTAGACAAAGTAATGGATGGTGAAATAATCGATTTTATCGATGCTTATCTACATTACAATATTAAAGAAAAAAAGAGATATTATAGAAAAATAGACCTTTCGAGAAAAATACTCGACAGGTCTCATTATTTTTTTATTTTTTTCTCATCAAATCTTTCTTCTATAAGTTTTTTTCTTCTGTTTTTCTTCAGACTTACTTTTTTTTATCTCCAGAACTTGGCCATGGAAGACCTTTTTAATTCATTAATATCAGCTACAGAATAATCAACTGTTACAGTTTCTATAGCAACTTTATCTTGATAATCAACTTTGTCTTCTAACCCTTTTTATACCTTTGAGCTTTTCTCCTAGTTTCTCCGCTTGTTTTTTTAAAGGTTTCTTTTAGTTAGTCCTAGATCAGAATAAGTAATAATATTTTTTTGGCTGTTTGTTTTGTTACAACATCACCTTTTATAATAAAGTGTAATTTCCATTTGTACACCAGGTTGTTTCTTAACATAAACCTTACTGCCTTCTTTTTTTCGGAACATCCTACTAAAAAAATACTAATAAAAAAAGACTGATATAATTTGTAATATCTTTTTCATTTTATAAACTCTCCTATCCTTTAGATAATAATATTATACCATAGTTCAAAAATCAATGCAAACATTAATAAAAGAGCGATACAAAAATTGTATCGCCCTTTCTTATTATAGTTTTTTTCGTATTCAGCTGGCACATCAAATGGATTTTCTTTATTAATACGATCGTAGAACATAACTCCATTTAAGTGATCAATTTCGTGTTGGAAACAAATTGCTGGTAGGTCTGTTAAAGTTAAAGTAACTTTCTCATCATTTTCATTATAACCAACTACTTTAATTTTTTTGAATAACGAGGAACATATCCCTTAATATCTTTATCTACAGATAAGCATCCTTCTCCACCAGCTAAGTAACATTTTGCTGCTGAATTTGAGATGATTTTTTTGGATTGTATAATGCATAAGAAACAGTATCTTCTGGGAACTCCTCATCTGGAATGTGCACAGCTATCATTCTTTTTGAAACGTTGATTTGCGGTGCAGCTAAACCTATTCCAGGTTTTAGTCCTAATTTTTTTCTGCTTTTTCATCATCTTGAGATGCTATAACATATTCTAATAATCCACGTAAAATAGCTTTATCTTCGTCTGAGATAGGACTTTTTACTTCTTCGGCACGTGCTCTAAGTGTTGCATGTGGATCAATAATTATATCTTTAGTAGTAATCAAATCTTTTCTCCTTTATTTCTAATTATTTATTACGGTATCTTCATACATACATAATTATTTCATAAATACAACAGAATGTCAAAGGTCAAAAGTTTCCTAACTGACATTTTTTTAAGAGTTTTATTTTACATAAAATACCCCTTTAATTTTCTATCTTTATTTTTGAATTTTCTGAAAGTTATTTTTTTGTATTTTTTTATTTATTTCGTGTTATCATAGTATTATTGATAATTTATAAATAAAAAAATTTTTTTAGGAGGGTGAATTATGACTTTTGAAAATTACCAATATACAAGACCAAATACAGATCAATTAAAAAGAACAATTAGCAGCATTAGTGGAAAGACTAAACTCTGCAAATACCGCTAAAGAGACACTAGAAATTTTCAACGAATATAATGAACTTCGTGATAACGTAAGTACAATGGCACAATTATCAGAAATTCGTGTAACAATTGACACTACTGATAAATTCTATGAAGCTGAACAAGAATTTTGGGATGAATTCGGTCCTGAATTAGATTCTCTTTACAGCAAATTTGATGAAGCAATATTCAATTCGAAATTTAAAGAAGAACTAAAAAAAGAAATTGGGGAACATTACTTCAATCTAATTGAAACTTCTCTAAAAAGTATTTAGCGATGAAATCATTGAAGATTTAAAAAGAAGAAAACAAACTTTCTTCAGAATACACTAAACTAACTTCAAGTGCTAAAATTCCATTTGATGGTGGTGAACACAACCTAAGCGGTATGGCTAAATACACACAAGATGCTAACCGTGAAACTCGTCTATTAGCAAACCAAGCTGTAGCTAGATTCTTTAAAGAAAAACTTAGAACAATACGATAGCATTTATGACCGTATGATTAAAGTTCGTACTCGTATTGCGAAAAAACTTGGATTTGATAACTTTGTAGAGGTTGCTTACCTACGCTTACGTAGAACAGACTACAATGCAAAAGACGTCGCAAACTACAGAAAACAAATTTTTGAGGAAATCGTACCTGTTGTTGAAGAACTTAAAAAAAGCTCAAGCTAATCGTCTAGGACTTGAAAAACTTTCATTCCACGATGAAGGTGTAACATTCAAATCAGGTAATCCTACTCCAAAAGGAGATCGTCCAACACTTGTTGATTACGCAAAAACAATGTATAAAGAATTATCACCTGAAACTGATGAATTCTTCACATTTATGACTGAAAATAACTTATTAGATTTAGATACAAAACCAGGAAAAGCTGGTGGTGGTTATTGTACGTTTATTCCAAATTATAAAGCACCATTTATCTTCGCTAACTTTAACCAAACACCTCATGATGTTACAGTTCTAACTCACGAAGCTGGACATGCTTTCCAAGTTTTCCAAAGTAGACATCATATGCCAGATTATGTTTGGCCAACATACGAAGCTTGCGAAATTCACTCAATGAGTATGGAATTTTTAACTTGGCCTTGGATGAACTTATTCTTCCAAGATGAAACAGAAAAAAATTCAAATACTATCACATGGCAACATCAATCAAATTCTTACCATATGGTGTTACAGTTGATGAATTCCAACACGAAGTATACGAAAATCCTGAACTAACTCCAAAAGAACGTCGTATGAAATGGTTAGAAATAGAAAGAAAATACTTACCATCTCGTTACTATGAAGATATTCCAGAACTTGATGAAGGTTTATTCTTCTACAGACAAGGTCACTTATTCGGTGCACCATTCTACTACATCGACTACACTCTAGCTCAAGTTTGCGCCTTCCAATTCTGGAAAAAAAGCTAACGAAAAATAGAGAAAAATGCATGGAAAGAATACCTACACCTATGTAAACTTGGTGGAACTAAACCATTCTTAGAACTAGTTAAAGAAGCCAACTTAGAAAATCCATTCGAAGACGGTACTATTTCTAATATTGTTCCGGAACTTAGAAAAATACATTGACTCTGTCGATGCAACAAAATTCTAGTATAGTTAAAGGCGAGTAAATCTCGTCTTTAACTATATATATGTAATTTTTTTAATATTAGGAGGATAAAATATGAAAGAAAAAAAGATAGCAGCATTTTTTTGATATTGACGGAACTCTTTATAGAGATTCACTAATGACAGAACATTTTAAAAAAACTAATAAAAATATGAAGTTGTAGATGAAAAAAATATTGGTTAAATGGGGTAAAAAGATAGTTATATCAACTGGGATAAAAAGATTCGAAGACTACGATAACTACCTATTTGGCGTTTCTGAAGCTTATGTACAAGCAATAACAGGACTTCACAAAAAAATATATTGACTTCGCTACTGAACAAGTAATGAAACTTAAAAGCTGATCGTGTCTATAAATTCACACGAGATATTATAGAAAAACACAAGAAAAATGGACACCTTATCATCTTCATTTCAGGAAGTCCAGACTACCTTGTAGAAGCTATGGGTAAAAAAACATCATGCATTTTTTTAGCTATAGGTAGTAAATACATTATAGAAGATGAGAAATTTACAGGTGAAGTAGTTCCAATGTGGGATGCAGATAGTAAAAACAAAACTATCGATAGATTAGTTGAAGAATACAACATTGATCTTGATCAATCTTTCGCTTATGGGGATACTAATGGTGATTACAACATGTTAAGACGTGTTGGAAATCCTGTAGCCATGAACCCAAGTCGTGAATTACTAAGTAAAATTAAAGAAAATAAAGAACTAGCTGAAAAAAAGCCACTATTCTTATTGAACGTAAAGACGTTATTTATAAAAACAAAAAGCTAATATAGATATTGTAGAAATATAAAAGAAAAACTCAAGGTAATCGACATTATGTCATACCTTGAGTTTTTTTATTAATTCTATGTATTGTATAGGAATTCAGAACCTTCTTCACTGTTAAGATTAACTCCTGAAACTAATCTATTACCGACCTTTTTATAAAGCTGAGGTTGAGTGGTAAAAGTTATCTTACTTCCATCTTCCTTAATAAGTTTAAAAGCTCTTACCATTTACAGACCATTCAATTTTTTTCCCCATTATATTTTTTTAGAAGATATCCTTTATATCGATTAACAAGATCCGAGCTCATTTTTTTCTCGCTCCTTCTTCACTTGTTGCCCCACCTATTCCTTGAGCATCTGCAGGCAATGAATTACTGTCATTTAATAACGCAGGATTCGGCCCACCTAATTCGACATCAGATCTTTTTTTCTTACGTTCAAACTCTCTTGCTTTTTTTCTGCAAGTTCCTTAGCCTTTTGTGCAGCTTCTTGAGCTTTTATCATAAAGCTTATTACCCACATCACTTAATAATTGTTTTAGACTATTATTATTGAATTTATATTTTTTTCTAATATTTGAGAAAGATCCTTATTAAAGTTCACATCCAATTTAATATTTTTTTATCTCTTCTTCTGCTCTCTTATAATTTTCAATATCAGCATTTAACCAGTTAATAGCAGCTGAAAAGTTTGAATTTGTATCAAGTTTTTTAGCACGATCTAGACTATCTTTTGCTTCATCAACCTTTTTGTCATTTAAACTAATAGAAGTATTTCTAACCTCTTTTGCAACTTTTTATATCAGTTTTGATAGTAGGAATAACCTTCTGCGCAACATCAGTAGTTAGAGTTTCTAAGCCTTTTGCTCCAGCTTCGAAATCGTGACTGATATTAATCATATCAACGTACTTTTTGATACTCTTCTTTTACCTTCTTATCTTTTCCACTACCAAACATAAAATAATAAGCTGTAGCACAAATAATGAGTGCAACAATGACACTCGAAAAATATAGCAATACTTTTTTTCATATATATTCTCCTCTAATATAAAAATATCCCCATTCTGTGGTTTATAAAACTATTATCTCATAGAAAATCGCATTTTACTAGAAAAAAATTTTTAACATACAATATGTTTATATAAGTTTGATAATAACTTGTAGCACTCTGGATATGCAGAAAAATATTAATCCATGTATTCTTCCCTTATTAAAAATATTTAATAGTACATTCTTTTTTTATTATGATTATAATCTAGCCCCACAATATTTTTTTGTAGTATATCTTATAACCAAAAAAATTTATAAAACCTTTTTATAGAGAAAAATTTTTAAGTACTCTTCCCTAAAAATATATATCACAATCATAACTAAATGACAGTCGATAATTAACTCTTTTCTAAAATTGATAAGTCTGTTCCTTTAAAAAAATTTATTTATCTCATTTCTAATTTTAGAAATATTAGAATTATACTTTTTTTAGATAATAATTAAAATCCGCTGTTAATAGTATCCTTTCCACATTAGTTAAAGTATTAAAAATTAATTTCATCCATATAAAAAAACCTCCTTAATATACTTAGTATATTAAAGAGGTTGGACAGAATATGGGAAAGTTATATTTTCATCTCTTACTCAACTATTATAAAAAAATTTTCATTCAAAAAAATTACCTAATTAAAATTTAAATCTTCCTTTTTTTATAAACATTAAATCTTCTTTTGTGGGATTGTCTATTTTTATAATTCTTCTTGAATGCTTCATTACAATTTCATCATAGATATTTCTAACGAATCTTGCATTAGAAAAAAATTTTTCATTCTTATCATATAATACTTTTTTTCAAAAATAGTTTTTTTAATTCATACAATCCATCTTCATCGACATGATAATCTTTCCTATCACATATATAAAGAAATATTTCAATCAATTCATCAACAGTGTAGTCCTGAAACTCTAGAAACGTATTAAATCTAGATTTCAATCCTGGATTAGACTCAAAAAAATGTCTCATAGGATCTGTATACCCTGCGACTATTACAACTAAATCGTCCCTATAATCTTCTAATGCTTTTTGTTAATTCAGTAAGACATTCTTTTCCATAAGAATCAGTATGATCATTCTCTGTAATACTATATGCTTCATCTATAAATAATACTCCCCCTTTTGCTCTTTCTATAATTTTTTTTACTTTTAAAAGCCGTCTGTCCCTGATATCCAGCTATTAAGTCTGTTCTAGATACCTCTAGAAAGTGTCCTTTAGACAGTAATCCTATTTTCTTGTAGATATGACCAACTATTCTTGCTACTGTTGTTTTTCCTGTACCTGGATTACCTATAAAAGCCATATGCATTGTACCTTTATTCGCTATTAATTGTTTTTCTAATCTCAACTGCTGAACACGTTGATATATTATTAAATCTTGGATTTTTCTTCTTTACATTTTCCAATCCAATTAAAGATTGTAATTCTTCCAATAATTCAATTAAAGATTTTTTTCATTTTGTTTTTTTCTTCTTCATTCCCTAATAATTCTTGGACTGATATGTATCCTAAATATTTAAGAAAAATCGTCTTTTAAAAATTTTTAGCACTATCTTTTTATCTCTCTATTTTCTTTATTATTACTAACTTCTTCAGATATATTTTTTTAGTAATAATATCTTGGATTGATTATCCCTGTTATTAATAATATGTTCAATGTAGGATAAGATAATATCTTTCTTATTAGTCAACTCTCCATATTTTAGTGAAGAATTATATAATTTTTTTCTTCGTACTTATTCATCTATCGTCTTCCTATAAAAAAATATAATGTATAAAATAATACATACCAATATTATTATAAAAAAATATATTTGTCTGTTTTTATAATTAATTTTTTTATCTAATAATTCTATTTTTTTCTTTTTAACTCTAAAAATTTTCAATATCTGTTTCTTTCTTATCTTTCTCTACTTTGTTTTTTTGATATCTCTATTTTCTTTCCACAAAGTATCTATCTCAAATAAATATTCTTGATTGCTTATTTTTTTCTTACAAACTCTTCTATAGAATTTATTCTTTGTTTACTTTTCTACTAACTCTCTATTTTGATTTTTCCAACAAAAATAGAGACTTCACCAATTTCAATAATTATTTTGTCTAATTTCTCCCAAATTTCATCAATTTGATATAAATGTTCTAATTTGCTAAGTTTTTTTATCTGTTTTTTTAGTTCGAAAATATCATATTTTTAAAAATATTCATATCTTGCCACATATTATCTACTTCTACTAAATGCTTATACTCATCAAGTCGTTTTTTTAAACTTTGTTAATACTTCAACCGTTTTTTTCTCTGCTTTTTCTATAATATTATTGATATCCTCATTAGCTAATAAAAAGCTTATCATTAGTAACTTCTATTGATTTATATGCTTGCTCTATCTGATTTAATTGAACCAAAAAAATGCTTTTAAGTATATCTTTATCCAAAGATTCTAATGCAGTATATACCACTCCAAACTCTTTTCTAAGCTCAATTATCCCGGTATTTATATTTATAAACTTATCTTGTATTTTTGATAATCTCAGATTAAATTCAGAACCTGTTACATTATGATTGCCCTAACCGAAAAAAACCTCCTTCTTCTTCTACTTTTTTTCCAATTTAAAAATCTTTGTCCGTGTTTTTTTGAAAAAAATCTCTTAATTTTTTTCTTTGCTGGATCAAAATTATGGTGATTATAAGTACTTTCATCTATATTGATCTGTAAATTATTATTACTATTATTATTCATCTATTATTCCTTTCAAAAATTAAAAACAATTCGTCTAATATGTCATCAATTTCATTAAGTTTCTCTTTATTATTACTTTCTTTCTTATCATTTATTTTCTTAGATATATTATTAAACTTATTCTGTTTTATTTACCATTTCGTTATATAAGTTTTTTTATGGCCTGTAGTCATCAACTCCTCTGCACTCTCTCTTTTTCTATTCACTGCCTCTTCTATAGTTTTCTGAAAATTTTGTTGCTTCGCTAATATTTGATTCCCTTTTTCTATTTTTTCAGAATGTATTCTTTCAATTTGTCTCTCGCCTATTACTTTATCTAGGCGATTTATTGCTATTGCTCCAATAATCCCAGAAATTACTGAACCTAAAAAAATATGCCCATTATGCTTCCTAATGTCCCTAATAATGGTATTTCTATCTTCCCAATACCAATATTTTCTAACGCTACTTCTATAACAGTCGATAAATTCATTGCTCCAATTGCTGTTAAACCTGCGATTACTATTTTTCCCAACTTGTGCCATTTTTTTCTGAAAATGGCTTATTTTTATTTTCTGGTTTTTTTAAATAAATAACCGCCTCTTTTTAATATCTTCCACCCTTGTTTTAATATAGACCAAGCCTTTTTTTAAAAATCGATACTACAGGATTAAATAACGCAGTTATCATAGCAGAAATTATTGTATTACCTGCATTAATTAAATGACTTTTTTTAATTTAGAAACAAAAAGAAGTTATCGCTTCCTTTATTGAATCAACTAGAGTTTTTTTAATGTTCTACCTTTAGATTTAAACCATTTTATAAGATATTCTATTATTTCTTTCAAAAAAATTCTGTAAGTAATCCCATTATCGCCGCCTTCGTTGCTGCTTTTTCCAATTCTTACAGCTTCTTCTTTTCTGGATTTTTTTCCAGCTTCTATAGCTTTTTTTCCCCTTCTTCGATCCTTTTTATCTAATTCCTCTCTTGCTTCCTTTATCTTTCTCTCTTAGTTGTCTTTCTTCTTTTTCTGTGATATTATGTACTTCTTGTGCTGTCTGTCCTTTAGAATTTTTTTATTATCTAAGAAGTCAGTTGTAGAAGTATCTCCTTTAGCTTGATTAATCTCACTTCTAATCTCATTTAAATTTTTTTCTTACTATTTGCAAATTCTATTTTTTTTCTTTTTTTCAGACATAAATGCATTCACATCAGCTCTACGATGCAACTCTGCTCCCGAGACAGTATGATCCATATGGGTTCCTTTTTCTTTAGATCCTGTTGGTCTCACCTTTATCAAAAATCCTTTCTTGCTCCTTTTTACTAAAGTTATTTCTTCTTTTTCCTGCACGATTTTTTTATGCGTCTGTATATTACCATTTTTTTATCCTTCTTAAATCTTCCTTGATATGTATTATATTTTTTTCTTCATAATTTATATATGTGTTATGCGTTGCTAATTTACCATTCTTGAAATTTTCCGCTGTTTGAATATGTGCATCTTTTTCTCAAATCTAGTGTATTACCATTATTTTTTTCTCAATAAATTCTTTTCCTATTCCAACACCTAATTGATTTTCTATTTGTTCCCATATAACGTTTTTTTACTACTTCACCAATCTTTTTGCGGATTATTTATACTTTCTCTTTCTGTTTCCAAAATAGACATTTCTTCTATATCTCTTAATAAATCCTCTTCTAGATCTGATTCTAATTTATCGAAATCAAATTTATCAAAAATCAAATATATCAACTTCTTCATACAAGTTATTCTCACTTATTTTTTTAAAGTTTTATTCTCATTCATAATTTATACCTTTCTTTTTATATAATCCTATCATTATTAATATTTTCCTACTAAAACGCATTCCATATTGGCCCTTTGGATTCAATACTCGTTTTATTGATTTACTCATTAAAATTCTAACTAGTTTATTCATTTCTATACCTCCTTCTCTTCTATTATCTTTACATTTTCTCCTTGACTATTTAGCCACATTTTTTTATTCCATCACCATAGCTTTCTGCCACAATAGTATGAACTTTATCTTCTGTTTTTTTATCACCTTTGCTGTTGGTAATCTATCCAACATTGCTTCAAGCGATGGTCCACTAAATTCAAAATGTAAACTTCTTTAATTTACCTCCGTACATAAACTGGATTCTCTTACGAAATTCTCCGTCCTCGAATCTATCTCTATATGGAATATAGAAAGTTTCGTCTTTATATTTAATATTACTCATTCTATCAATTCGAAAGACTAGTGGTACATCTTCTTCACTAGTTATTCCATAAGCAATTAAATAAAAAAATAAAAATTCCGAGAACATAATGGAAATAGGGCGTACTTCTTTTTTTGTTTGTTTTTTTTATCCATTCGAGTATAATCAAAAGTTATTACCCTAGTTTCTCTAATTACATTCGACAAACTCCACAATACCTCTAGTAAATCTTTTTCCATGTTGAAGTTCGGTGTAATAATAATCTTCATTGTTAATCAACTCTCTTACATGTATCTTACTTTCATGACTTAATTGATTCTGTAATTTCTTTAGTAATAAAGACATCTCTTTTTTTATTAAAAAGCTCTACTTTCTAGCAAAATTTTTACTAAGTGCTAAAAATATCCTGTTGAGTAAGAGTATTATCACTTTCACTGACAGCTGTATAAATATACTCTTTGTTTTTTTACTATTATTTCAAATTCACCGATTTCGTCTTTCTTCTCAAAAAAAGATAATCACGCAATTCATCAATATCTCTTTGAATAGTTTTGAGAGAAACTCCATATTCATTAGCTAAGTCTTCTTTTACCAGCCTCTCACCTCGTCTAAGTCTATCATATATTTCTAATCCACGAAACTTCTTATCCCTTGAATTATCCAAATTAATCGCCTCTTTCTCATCAAGTCTTATATTTCATTATATCTCATAGAAAAATTCACATTCAATCAATTTTTCTTATTATTCTCTATTAATAATAACTATATTTTTATAAACATATTTTACATTAAACATTGGACATATTTTTGTCTATTGTTTTTAAATAATAATTTTTTTGTTCTAAATAGCAACTTGAGTATTCACAGTTCAAATTACCACTAATAATCTAATTTTAAATGTTATTACTAAATAAAAAAGCCATTGACTCCTGCGCCTTGCAGTTGTCAACAGCTTTAAACCTATAATTGTAGTTTATTTTATTTTTCAGAATCTTTCCATACAAATAATGCTCCAACACTATTAATGATGTAAAAGATATATTTACCAACGTTAGCGTAGTTTCTTTGAACTACTGCTTTTTGTAAGTTGAACAATATTATATAGTAACCAGAATGGCCATTGTGTAGTTAACTTAAATGTATTTAATCCATTACCTATTAATGAGAATGCAAATGCAATTGTAGTTATATATGCAAGAGTACTCATCTTACCATGATATCCAATGTAGTTTATTGCATATGAGAATACAAATGAAAGAATCGTAATTGCTGTTAAAACTGTATATAATTTTTGCTTTTAGACATTGTATTTGGCTTATCTGTAGATTTGTTCCATACATAGATCGCACCCAAATAGATTAAAAATGTTACAGGGTATGTAATAATCGCAGCTTTGTTACCTAGAATATAATCAATAACTCCTGATAATACGGCATTAATAATACCTAAGTAGTTACCAAGTTTACTTAATTTTCCTGTGAATCTTGTAGATAGCATTGAGATACCAACATTAATTACAGAAATAAGTCCAAATGGTACAAGTGCAGTCCATGGACCCCAATCAACAAATTTATCTAATCTCGTTGCTAAATAACCTGATGCAATAGCAATACTAATTACTAAAACAACCCCTAGTAAATCAAACCATTTTTGATGTTGCGAATATTTTTTTAATTTTTTTGTTTCATAAAGCCTTTTTATTCCTTTTTAAAAAGTATCACATTAAGTTAATGTAATCTTAATTTTTTTAGGTTCTTAGTAGCTTTTTTTATAACGCTTACTAAAAAAATCTACTTTCATTATACACCAAACATTTTCCACTTTCAATCAATTAATTTGCAATTTTTTTCACTTAACTATTATACAATATAAATATTTTTTTATAAACTAAACACTACAACATCTTTTTATTTTTAAACTATTATCTGATACATAAAAAAAGAAAAATTCTATTTTTTTAGTTTCCTCAAAACAATTTTATTTATCATGTAAAACTTTTTCTTTTTTTATATCAATTTGTTTCTTATCACTTTACTTTCTAACTGATAATGATTATAATTTATAATAGATTAAATTGAAAGTGAGTATATTTATTAATGAAGAAAAAAATAAATTATTTATGGCCCTGATGGCTGGTACTATCGTTATTAGCGGATGTGCTGCTAAGACTGAAAAAAAGAAGAAAACAAAACTGCTCAAGTTGATACTTCTAAAGATACAAAAAGAACAACTTAAGCAAGCTACTGATCTTTATAAAAAAATTCGTAGAAAACCAAGTAGATACTCTACTTAAAGATACTGAAAAAAATTCGCTGAAACTATTAAAGCTGGAAATCTTGAAGAAGCTAAGAAACAATATCCGGTTATTCGTATGGCTTATGAACGTTCAGAACCTATCGCGGAAAGTTTTTGGTGAACTAGATGTAAATATCGACTTCCGTCTTGCTGACTACTTAGAAGAAAACAAAACAGAAGAAGGTTGGCGTGGATTCCACAGAATCGAAAAAAATTATGTGGGAACAAAATACTACTAAAGGTACTGAAGAATACGCAGACCAACTAGTAAAAAGACATTAAAGAATTAAAAAGCTAAAGTCGCTACTGTTGAAGTTACTCCTGATTTAATGGTAACTGGAGCTGTTGACTTACTTAACGAAGTTGCAACGCAAAAAAATCACAGGAGAAGAAGAAATATACTCTCACACTGACCTATACGACTTTAAAGCTAACATCGAAGGTGCTGAAGAAATCTTTAAGATTTTTTTAAACCTTTAATCGAGAAAAAAAGATAGTAAATTAGCTAAGGATTTAACTGAAAAAAATTTGCTACAATAAACAGCTTATTAGACAAATACAAAAACTGATGATAAACACTACAAACTATACACTAACTTAACTAAAGAAAATACTAAAGAACTTTCTGAAGCAGTAACAAAAATTAGGAGAACCACTTTCTCAAATGGGTGTAATTTTAGACGAAGAGGCTAAGTAATATGGAAGAATCTGGTAAAAAATGGATTAACAAAAAAATAACAAGACGTGATTTCCTAAAAAAAGCAGGAATGACTGGAGCAGGTGCGGTTGTTGGAGCTTCTGCTCTTGGTGGATTTTTCGCAAACAAAGCTGAGAATAACCGAGCTATAGCTGATGGAGAAGAAAAAATTACATTCTATGGTAAACACCAAGCTGGAATTACTACTCTTATGCAAAAATGTGTTTATTTTGTCGTGCTAGATTTACACTCAACTAAGCGTGATGATATAATCGACATGTTTAAGGAATGGACTAAATATAGTGAAAAATTAATGAACGGTGAACTAGTTGAACCCGCCCTTAAAAACCATTATTTACCACCAAAAGATACTGGAGAAACGGTAGGGTTAAATCCCTATCGTTTAACTCTGACATTTGGAGTTAGTCCAAGTTTCTTAAAGAAAATGAACTTAGAGAATAAAAGTCTTGAAGAATTTAAAGACTTACCTCCTTTCGCAAGAGAACAACTTAAAGAAAAATATAGAGGTGGGGACATTTGTATTCAAGCATGTGCAGATGATGAACAGGTAGCCTTCCATGCAGTACGTAACCTAGTTAGAAAAAGCTCGTTCTACTGTAACTATGAAGTGGAGCCAATCTGGTTTTGCTGCTATTGGTAATCGTCTTGAAACACCACGTAACCTTTTCGGATTTAAAGACGGTACTGCTAATGCAACTAAAGAAGACCAATTTGATAAAATTGTATGGTGTGATAAAGACAACTGGATGAAAGATGGTAGCTACATGGCTGTAAGACGTATACAAATGCACCTTGAGACATGGGATAGAACAAGTTTAAATGAACAGGAAAAATACCTTTGGAAGATATAAAGATAGCGGTGCTCCTTTCGGAGAAACTGATGAATTTGCTCCAATTGATCTTAATAAAAAAAGGTCCAGATGGGAAACCACTAATCCCTGTTACTTCTCACGTCCACTTAGCACATAAACCTGGAGTAGAATTATTAAGGCGTTCCTATTCTTATTCAGACGGTATAAATGAAACTACAGGACAATTCGACTCTGGTCTGCTATTTATCTCATTCCAAAAAGATCCAAAAACAATTTATAACTATCCAGAATAGTCTAGGAAACGAAGATAAGATGAATGAATATATAACTCATATCGGAAGTGGTTTATTCGCATGTTTTGGAGGAATTAAGGAGGGAGAATATATTGGCAAAAAAACTATTTGACTAAAAATAATTTTAGCTTTTATCGTTCTTTTTCAGTTTTAGTTCTCCATTTTTTTAAAAAAACTATTGTAGCAAAAAGAATCATACAGTAATCTTTTTATAAAAAAATTACCGACGCTAATACTGCAATAAAAAAATAACGAACAAGACAAAGCTAAAAAAATTAATTGAAGAATTTAAAACAGAATTTGAAGCAACGAAAAATTCAGATTCTGAAGCTGGAAAAAAAGTTAAACAAACATTAAAAATCAAATGATATTAATGAAGAACAACTTAGGGAATTATCAACAGCACTACTTGCTTTTTGAAAATGAACAAAATCCTTTAGACGTTGAAGCCGAGAAAAGAGCTTTTAAAACGAAACTTTACCCTGCATTTTGATAAATTAGAAAAAGCTATCGACACTAAAGATGTTGAAACTATGAAAGCAGAATATGTTAAGTACAATGCTGCTTGGGTGCGCAATGAAAGTATCGTAAGAACACTTGAACCTGCTTACTACGGAAAAGTAGAAACAACAATGTCATTTCTACGTAGTTCTATGGAAGTTGAACCTTATGACTATCAAACTACAAAACTATATTTAACTGATCTAAAAACTTATCTAGATGATTTCCTTGTTGGGAAAAAAAGCTAGAACAAAAATTCAGAAGTTAAAACACTTGAACAAGGAATAAAAACTTCTTGAAGATAGTCTTACGGCCTTTTAAAGAAGGTAACAAAGCTCAAGGTTCACAAAAAATGAAGAAATTCATAGAAGTTTGGCCTATTATAGAAGGAGAAGTTCGAACACGAAACGCTTCACTATATACAAAAGTAGAAAGCGAAACTCCTATAATTATGGTTAAAGGTAGTGAACAAAAGTATCAAGAACAACTTAAAAACTTAATTACAGATCTTTCTAAAATTGACACGAAATCTAACTATACTGCACTAGATTCTATGCTAATCTTACTTCGTGAAGGTGTTGAAGCATTAATAATCGTCTTATCTTTAGCAAGTGCATTAAAAGCTGCTAAACAGAAAAAAAGGGTTGATCTGGATTTATGCGGGTGCCTTAGTAGGTATTCTTTCTAGTATACTTGCAGCCGTTATTTTAAAATACGCATTCCCTTCTCTATCATCTGGTACTAACCGTGAAATCATAGAAGGTGTTGTTGGTATCTTTGCTGTAATCATGATGATAGGTATTGGAATCTGGCTACATAGTAAGAGCTCTGTAAAAGCATGGAAGAAATATATGGATACAAAGTTAAATCTAGTACTTTCTACTGGAAGCTTTATTTCTATGTTTACACTTAGCTTCCTGGCAGTATTCCGTGAAGGGGCAGAAACTATTTTATTCTATGCTGGTATTATGCCATTAATCACTACAGCTAACCTACTAATCGGGATAGCACTTGCTATTGTCGCTTTAATAATCATCGGTATAATTATGGTTAAAGCTTCTGGAAAATTACCAATTAGCAAAAGTATTCCTAGTTCTATCTTGGTTAATATACATTCTAGGATTCAAAATGCTTGGAGTAAGTATACATGCTTTACAAATAACTGACATCCTATCAAATAACATTATAGACTACTTACCTACTATCGAAATTTTAGGAATCTATCCTAGTTTTGAAGTAATAATAGCTCAACTTATTTATATCATAGTTGTAGCAATTAGTATATTCTATGAAAAAATCTAAAAAAATAAATAGGTAACTAACGATGAAATATGGAGATAAAGTTTCTACCGTGGATCATCTAACCGAACTTAGAAAGAGACTAATACTAAGCCTTGTGTTTTTTTATTGTCTCTTTCATAGTAAGTTTATTATGGTCAACGGATATTTATAAATTTTTTAACTAGTAATTTTAATAATAAATTGATTGTTCTTGGACCCTAATGATATACTATGGATATATCTAACTCTTGCAGGCCTTTGTGCCTTCACATTTTCGATACCATTTATTTGTTATCAAATTTGGGCATTTATAAAACCTGCATTAGAAGAAAGAGAAGCTCGTGCATTACTAGCTTATATACCAGCGGTATTCATTTGTTTTTTTCAGTAGGATTAGCTTTCGGGTTCTTTCTAGTAACTCCTGCTATCTTAAACGTGCTTCTTTCTATCGGGGATGATTTATTCAGCACTCAATTAACAGCTCAAAATTACTTATCATTTGTCATTAATACGACAATACCGATAGCAATACTTTTTGAGTTCCCCGTTATAGTTGCATTCCTAACATCATTAGGTATACTAACACCTAACTTCTTAACTAGAAATAGAAGATATGCATATTTTATACTAATTGTAATAGCAGTAGTCATTACACCTGCTGACTTTATTAGTGATATCGTTATGTCAATACCATTAATTTTTAATTTATGAAATTAGCATTATTATTAGCAAGTATATTTACAACAAAAGAGGTGAAAAAGTAATGGGATTTTTTTACGTGATATAGGAGCTCCTGGAGTTATAGTACTCATTATAGCTGCTCTAATAATCTTCGGTCCTAAACGTCTACCTGAACTTGGAGAATCAATCGGAAAAATGTTCACATCATTTAAAAAATCAATTTCGGGATTAACAGAAGAGGAAAACTCAGATAAAAAAAGACGAAAAAAAGATAATTAAAAAAATAGACTTTACAATATGTTTTTAAGCATATCTGTAAAGTCTATTTCTTTTATATTATTTTTCCTAACTCTGTTAAATCATATGGTGTTTGTTGATAAACTTGGTTTAACCAGTTATGATAGAACAAGTAAGCTACTCCACGCCACCTATTTTTTTAGGGTGCTTTGGTATCATCATTTCCTGGGTAATAGTTCACAGGAACTTCGATTGGAAGATTACTATTCTTATCACGTACATATTCGTTATGAAGTGTATCTGCATCATATTCAATATGCCCTGTTACAAAAATCTTTCTAAGATCTTTAGTCGCAGCGATTAATGTCCCAACCTCTTCTGATTTCGCTAATACATCAAGTTCAGAAATAGTAGGTAGTTTCTCTTCTTCTATTCTAGTGTGTCTAGAATGAGGAGCTAAGAAAGTATCTGTAAATCCTCGTGTTAATGTATGATTTTCTATAAGAACATCATGTTCAAAAACTCCAAATATCTTATCAGCAACTTGTTCTTTTTTGACACCAAAATGATAGTATAAACTAGCCTGAGCTGCCCAGCAAATATTTAATGTTGAAAAAGACATGAGTCTTACTCCATTCAAAAATGCTATTCAGTTCTCCCCAGTAATTTACATCTTCAAATTCTAGTTGTTCAATAGGAGCACCTGTAATAATAAGTCCATCATAGTATTTATCTTTCACTTCATCAAATGTCTTATAGAATTTCTCTAAGTAAGACTGCGCTGTATTTTTTTGCAATATGACTTGTCGTGTGAAGAAATTCTACTGTAATTTGAAGCGGAGAGTTTCCTAAAAGTCTCAATAATTGACGCTCAGTTTCTTCTTTTTTAGGCATTAGATTTAAAATTAAAATTTTTAATGGTCGTATATCTTGATTTTTAGCTCTATTTTCTTCTATTACGACTACTCCTTCTTCTAATAATTTATTCTTTACCGGTAATTCATTTTGAATACATATTGGCATTATTTTATCTCCTTAACTGTTCATTATCTTAAATAAAAAAACTCGCCACTATTACAAGTTAATGCAATAGGGACGAGTTTATCGTATTACCACCCATGTTTATGGATTAAATATCCACCTTAATCGGTACGTGTTCATACCGCTGTGCTATATCGCGCACTGACGTAATTACCTATTAGATAATTATTACTCCGAGACCATTTTCAATTACATCTCTTCTTACTTTCTCACACCCACCGAAAGCTCTCTGTTTTGAATCAATTATAATCTACTTATCTCTTCAATGTTTTCACATATTAATTTACTTAATAGTATAAAGAATTTAACACTATTTGTCAATAGAAAGCGTCTCAAAAAAATAAAAATCTCTTAAATATTATTTTTCGAGTAAAAAAATACTAAAACTTATTTATTAAACTCTATAAGTTCAAACCTCTCTCCATCATAGTCAAGAATACTAACTGAAGTATTTATAATAACTCCACGTCCTACTTCTTTAATACCTTTTTGAGTTAAGAAAGAACGAATTAAACCGCCATGACATACAGCTAGCATTGTTTTCTCCGGATGCTCTTCATATTTTTCCTTAAAGAATGCTTCCACTCTATCAGCAGCTTCAGTATCTAGCTCCATTCCTCTCGTTTCTCCAGCCTTCATTCCTGCTCCATACTCGGCAAAAGAAACTCCTTCATATCCGCCATATGACTTTTCAATTAATCTTTTATCTTTAATTACTTCTAATTTTTTATTATCTTCACTGTTTGAATTATCTAGCATATATCTAGCTGTATCGTATGCTCTACCTAAAACACTACTGTAAGCAATATCAATATCATAATCTTTAATTTTTTTTTGCCCTGCTGCAATTCCTTGACGAATTCCCTCTTCATTTAGAGGAATATCGATATGCCCTTGAACCATTTTTATTCTTATTGTAATCTGTTTCTCCATGTCGTGCCAAAATTATACGCATATATTCTTCTCCTTTATTGAAAAATAAGGGAGAAACTTATAGAAATTGATTTTTACTAGTTCACAATCTCTAAGTCTCCCCTTGTTTTTATCTATATATTAAATTTCTCTAATATGAACTCTTGTCCATCATAGTTTAAGATATTTAATCCAGTATTATCCACCAATGTAGTCATATTTGGATATACTCTTACTGCAGTTAAAAAAATATACGGATTAATGCACCATGACAAACAACTAAAATTGTTTCATCTTTATGTTTTTAAATATTGTTCACTGAAAAAAATGAATTAACTCTCTCATAAACATCTTCATCTTTTTCTATCGACTCTAATCCTTGTTCAGATTCAAGTGCAGAAAAAAATACTCATCAAATGTACTTCCTTCAAAAATCTCCAAAAGAATTTTTTTTCAATTAAACGCTCATCAGCAGTTACTTCTTTAGAAATATTTTTGACTATTATTAGAATTATCAAGCATAAGTCTCGCAGTCTCTACTGCTCTTTTTTTAAAGGGCTACTAAAAAGCATAATCGATATTGTGATTACTTAGCTTTTCTCCCGCAGAAGTCGCTTGATTTCTACCAGTTTCATTTAATTCAATGTCGCTATGACCTTGGATTAATTTATTTTTATTATAGTTTGTTTCACCATGTCTAACTAATAAAAATTTTTCATATCACTTACCTATTCAAAAATGAAATCCTCATCTTCAATTGATTCAACATTCATACTAACTACATATCCATCACCTTTAACACTAAAGAAATCATGGTTCTTAGTATTTGTATTCATCGCATTTTTCAATAATTGGGTTGATTTCTTTATCTTCGAAGTATCCAGGATATCCTAAGTTAGCTAATGCACGATTAGCATTATATTCAACATAATCTTTTACTTCTTCATATAAACCAATTTCGCTATATATGTCTTTAGTGTATACTAATTCATTTTCATATAAATCTAATAATAGTTTATACATTTCTTTTTCTGCACGCTCTTGCTCTTCTGCAGTCAATGTTTTGAATACTTCTTGAGCATCAAAACCAGTAAAAACTTCCGTGGATAGTTTCATCTAATAAGATTTTTACGAATAATTTCTCCAGAAGTAGTTACTTTACCTTGGCCAGCTAAATATAATGGATAGAAGAATCCACTATAGAAGATATAACTTTCTAAGAACACTGACGCAACACGAGCCATATATAAGTCATATTTAGGAACTTCTGGCTTGAACAGTTTCATATAGTAATCTTCAATTAATTTCGCTTTATATTGAAGTTCCGGATTACTAGGAACCCACTCATCTAGTAAGTAGTCTGTTTCTTGTGAAGGAATTAATGATGTAAAAATTGTTGAATAACTTTTCGCGTGAATTTGCTCCATCATTCCCATAAAGCTATAAACAGCTTGTTTTCTCATATCCTCAGTATGTAAAGATACAAGCGGCATACCTTTATCACCTTGTTGAGTATCAAGACCAGTTAAACCAGCTAATACTTTTTTATATGCTTCACGTTCTTTATCGTTTAAATCTTCATTCCAACTTTTAATATCTTTTGACACTTTAAACTCAGTATCAACCCAAAATTGTGCAATATTTTGACGCCAATACATGAAAGTTAAGTCATCTTGTTTATTCCAGTTTACTGCTTTCATAATTAGTAATTTTTCCTCTCTTTTCTATATAGAACAAGAAGTACATTCTTCTACTGAAAGTAGTTTGTTTCTTGTGTAATATAGTGATTTCAATCCTTTGTGATGTGCGTAAATATAATATCTTGCAAGTTCTCTTGTTGTAATATCAGAATTTACGAATAAAATCACAGAAATACCTTGGTCTACGTGTTCTTGAATAACTGACATTAAGTCAATAAGTTTCATTTGGTCCATAGTAAATGCAGATTTATAGAACCATTGAGTTTTTGGACTTAAGTATGGCATTGGATAGAATGTTTCAGCATTTCCGTAACTTCTACGTTCAATTTTATCAACAATTGGTAATACACTTGATGTTGAGTTTTGAACATATGAAATACTTTGAGTTGGTGCAATAGCCATTCTATATGCATGATATAGACCATTTTCTTTTACTCTATTTTTTAGACTTCTCCAGTCGTCTTTTGTTGGAATATAAATCCCTTCAAATAGTGCTTTCACTTTTTCAGTTACAGGTAAGTAGTCATTTTTCAATATATTTTGTAAAGTAACTTCCATTATAGTAATCTGATTTTTTTCAAAGTCTTTAAATGTTTCATTACGTTTTTTTAGCAATTTGCATTGAACGTTCTAATGTATAGTAGTTCATCATCATGAAGAAGACGTTAGCAAAATCTTTTGCTTCTTCACTTTCATAAGCTATCAAGTTTTTTTCGCTAAATATCCATTAAGGTTCATAGCTCCTAATCCAACAGAGTGGAATTCATCATTAGCTTTTACTACACCTGGTGCATTTTTTTGATTTTTGTAGAATTACTTACAAATGTTAATGCATCCATACCTGAGTAAATAGATTCTTTAATTTTTTTGCTTTCCATAACATTAACGATATTTAATGACGCTAAGTTACAAGAAATATCACGTTTAATAATATCCCTTCACCGTAATCTTTAATTACTGAAGTTTCTTGTAATTGGAAAAATCTCAGTACATAGGTTACTCATCTTAACTTGTCCAATTTCACGAAGTGCATGATTTTTGTTCGCATTATCTTTGAACATTAAGTATGGGTATCCTGATTGTAATTGAGTTTGTGCTATTAAGTTAAGCATATCACGAGCATCAAATTTACGCTTCATAATATTTTTCATTCGCTACAAATTTATCATAGTATTTAGCAATATCGATATCATCTAATACTAAACCATATTCTTCATAAATTGAATGAGGTCCAAACATATAGAAATCTTTATTCTCACGAGCTAAATCAAAGAATAATGACGGTACGATAATACCTGTAGAAATCGTTGGAAGACGTAATTCTTCATCGGCATTAACCTTCTTAGTATCTAAGAATTCTAATACGTCATAGTGGAAGATGTTTAAGTAAACAGCTCCAGCTCCAGGACGTTGTCCAAGTTGATCAGCATATGCAAAACCTTGTTCTAAAGATTTAGCTACAGGAATGACACCCTTTAGCTACTCCTTTAATACCTTTAATACTCTCACCACGTGCACGTAGTTTTGATAAATTAATGGCAACTCCTCCACCAATTTTTGAAAGTTGTTTAGCTGTTGAATCGATGTAGTTAATAGAGTTAAGTGAATCACCTACTTCTAATAAGAAACACGATACTAACTCACCACGACGACTTCTTCCTGAGTTTAGGAATGTTGGTGTTGCCGGTTGTAATCTTTGCTCAAGCATTGAAATCATAAGCTCCTTAGCTAAAGCAACATCACCATCAGCTAAGTACATAGCTACGATAAATACGTGTTGGTTAAAGTTTTCTAAATATTGTTTTTTTATCATTTGTTTTTAATGCATAGTCCTTATAGAACTTACTTGCTGCCATATAACTCTTAAATTCAAACTTGAAGTTTGCAGCTAATTCTAAACACTCTAAAATTTCATCTTCAATATATTTATCAAAAAAATATTATAGTAGAAATTCTCTTCTACTAAATATCTAAGTCTTTTTAATTTCCGAACTGAATTTCTTTGTACGAAAGTCTACTTCACGAAGAAATTCTTCAATAGCTTCCACGTCTTTTTTTCTAATTTGAAAAAAATCCATTATCGCCTCTTTTTTTGTTACTTCATTATTTAGTTCAATATGATTAAATTTCTCCATTCTTTACACTCTCCAAATATTTTTTTTAAATTCAATTATATCTTTTTTTATTACCATGTAATTCAATTTTCATTAGTAACGGAATGTTATATTCACTGCTAATAATTTCAGCAGCGTTAGCAAAAACGTTCGCCCCAATTTTTTTATTTCCACTACCAACAACACCTTTTTAAATGGTTATGGTTTTCTTCTAAAAAAACTAGAGACCGCAACCGGTACTTCTCCAAAAGCCAAATGTTGGTGTTATAAGGATATAATCGAAATTCACATCATAATCAATATCCTGTAAATAAATTACATCTTCTTTTGGGAATCTCACACATGTCTACAAATCTTTTTACAATTTCCAGTCAATGAATAAACAATAATCTTCATTATTTCCTCACACTCCCATAAAAAAATATTTCCGAAATTATTTCCCGGAAATTTCAAATATATATTTATTATACACTCTATTTTTTTATTTTTTTTCAACGATTATTTTTCGCTTTGAAAAATCCATGGAAATATTTTTTTCAAAAATTTCTATACTTATTTAATATTTCATTAGTTCATTTATTACCTTTTTAGTCAAAAATTATAGTGAAAAAAATATTATAGTAAAAAAATTACTTAAGAATTTTTTTCACTTAAAATTTTTGCAAAAAAAGAACTCAGAACAAATAATATTGTTCAAAGTTCTCTTCTATAAATATTTTAATTTATTCTATTAGATTTTCTTCTAGCAAATTCTGAGAAATGAAATTTATCGACTCTATGTCGACTTTCTGTATAATGAAGAAAGTCCGTTCCTTCCGTATATACATCACTTCTTAGTACTGCGATATGTTTATGACCATTTAAGTCAATATATGTAGAATCTTCCTCGCTAACCGGTTCAATTTTTAAAAATCTTTATTTCCATATGAAATTTTTTTATACCTAAGTCATTTTCTAAATATTCATATAACGATTCTTCTACACGGTCTGTAGGTAATTCTCCAATTGCACTCTTTCTAATATAATCTTTATCTAATATTACTGCTTCGCCATCAACAATTCTTTGGCGAACTAAATAAATTAATTTTTCTCCACGTTTCACAAGACCAAGGCGTACTAGAAAATCTGGAGCCTCAACTTCTTCATTTACTATTACCTTAGTAGTTGCTTCAACGTCTTGGAATTGTCGACGTTCTTTAAAAACTTAAAAGTCCTGTTACCGGTAGTCTATATCTATGAACATCAAGAACAATAGATCCCTTGCCTTGAATTTTATGGATATAGCCATTTTCTAATAATAATAACAATGCTTTTTCTTATAGTTTCCCTAGAAACATCATATTCTCTTGCGAGTTCATTTTCACTCGGCAAAAAGTGAATTAGACCTATATTGCCTATTTTTCTATTTTTTTTCTCTTAACTCTAAATAGATCTTAAAAAAACTTATTCATGATTTCCCCAATATAAATAACTATATACGTATATTTTTAACATAATTCACATAAATATTAAATATTTTTTTACTCAAAAAAACTTTTTATAAATCCACCTATTTTTTTGTTAATTCCTGTAAATATGTAAACCAAAGTAAAAACAAACCTCTTATCTTCTATAATATTAATGTGCTATAATGTTTAATGGAGGTATTAATATGAATAAATACATACGACAAACATTAATTGTTTTTTTCAAAAATTTCTCACTATTTATTAGTTCCATACTTGGTATAATATTTTACAATTGTTTTTAACCTAAACTTTTATAAAAAAATTTCTATTTAAAAGGAAATTTAACCGCTAATATCGGTACAACAAGTGATGAATTAATAAACAATACATCGAATCTTTTAGATTATCTAAATAGTAATGCTGAGCTGAATACATCATGGTTTTACAGAAAAAAAGATATTCTACACATGAAAGATGTTAGAACACTTTATAATGTAAGTTTTTTTATACAATGATATTCTTCATAGTATTATTTATAATTACTACAATACTAATTATAATATTGTCTAAACACAAGACAATGTTCTACATTACTAGAACATTCAATAAAAACATTATTAGCATTCATTATATTAATAATAGTTCTAGCTGGTATAATTTCATACAATTTTTAATTCGTTCTGGATAAAATTCCATCAGTTATTATTCTCTAATGATCTATGGTTATTAAGTCCTGATGAATCCAATCTAATAAAAAAATGGTTCCCGAAGAATTTTTTTATCAGTTTAATTACAACAATTATTCTGCATATATTATTGCTTTTTTTGTAGCACTTCTTGTTTTTAAACAACATATTAAAAAAGATTTAGAAATATTTAATTTTTTTCCATACAAGATTTAAAAATGTTATTTATAAGAAATATGTGATATAATAAGTCTTAGTTTAAAAATAAATAAAAATATGAAAGGATAAATTATGGCTCAAAATGATAAAAAAATGTTGTTACTGAAGATAAAAGTAACATTTAGATTATGCGATGATTGTCTTGGTGTTAATCTTAAAACTTTAATCCCAAAATTGAAAAAGAAAGCACCTAATGCTGAATTCATCATAGGTTGTCAATCTTATTGTGGACCTGGAAGAACACAAACTTTCACACTTGTTAATAGTAGAATCTGTATTGCTGATACTGAAGTTGAACTAATGCCTTTAGTTGATGAAAAAAACTTAGAGACCGCATGAGTGCTGAAGATGAAGAAAAAAATACAGAAAACGTCTTGAACGTCGTCTTGAGCGTACTTTCTACTTTATTATTCCTGAAAATGTCACTATTAAAGTAGGGGAAGAGGTTGATTTAGGTAAAGAAGGAATCATTGCTCGTAAGGCCGGAAAATCTTATCTTGACGATCTTATTATCGAAGGTGAAGTAGATAATACTAAACCAGGAACATACGAATTAGTATATAAAGTAACAATTGATGATAAAGAGCACAAAAAGAAAAACGACTTATCACTGTGATTGATGAAAACGTATAATCGATATTCATAAATTTTTAAAAGATTAAACCTATAGGAAAATACAAAGTTGTATAGTCCTATAGGTTTTCTTAGCTTTATTTTTTTAAAAATTAATACTGTTTCCATGAAAATAGCGTTTACTTTTTGTAAATGTGATATAATATAAGTAAAGAAATAGAAGTCGGAGGTTCTGATCATGGAAAACAAATATTCTAAAATTTTAGTCGCAGTGGACGGTTCTAAACAAGCTGAGTGGGCATTTACAAATGCTGTAGCTATAGCATTAAGAAATGAGGATGCAGAGTTATATATCGCGTCTGTAATTGATGCGACAATCGCAACTTCTGGTTTATCAGATCCATATTTTTCAACTCATTCTACAAACGTACTAAAGAATTAGTTGATAGTTATGCGGACGCTGCTAAAGAAGCTGGGCTAACAAAAGTATTCGGCATTGTTGAACAAGGTATTCCAAAAATTGTTCTTAGTGAAGACATCGTTGATGAAAAAGGTATCGACCTTGTAGTTTGTGGTTCTTCAGGATTAACTGGATTCAAACGTATGCTTATGGGATCAGTTTCTGAAGGTATCGTTAGATATGCTAAATCTGACGTAATCGTAATCAAACAAAGTTCTATCCCTCAAGATTTTGAAGCGGAAATTGCTAAAAAAATTCCAAGAAGAACAAGAAAAAAATAAGATAAATAAGTATCTCTAATATATTTAGATTAATGTTTGTTAATTTAAATTCATTTAAAAATTTTTTTCCTTTTTTTAAAAGAAATGACACATGCATTTCATGAGTCATTTCTTTCTTTTTATTTCTTTATAAAATTCACAAACAAAAAGAGAGTGAGTCAAAAAAATCACGATTTCTAAGAAATCGATCTTTTCGAATCACTCTCATTATTTTTTTAGTATATCTTCTTCACTTTCAAACTATTATAATTCAATGCAGCAAGTTGTACAGAATTCGGTCCAAAAATACTTAGTATAGTCATGAAGCTGTTGTTTATCATCATAAATATAAACTCTATCACCAATGCGTTCTTCATCACCTATTTCTACTACTAAGTGACTCATCATAGTCGAATAAATATTTCTTTCTTTATTATTAATTATACAAGTTTTCCCTTTTAACCTGTCTCTTAATATTCCATCGCCATAACCAATATTAACGACCCCTACTTTCTTATCGTCATCAGCTATATACGAATTAGAATATCCTATGCATTCACCTTTATTTAACGTTACTATATTAATTATTTCACCATAAACGGTAATAGGGTTTTTTTAATAACTAAATTCTTAAGGGCTACTGGATTTTTCCTTGACATTATATGGCATAGCTCCATAAAGAATTATACCTAATCTCTGGTGAGTTGTTTTTTTCAAATGAACCATCACGTAAAAAAATGAGGCACTATTTTTGCAAGTGGACTACTTCAAAAATCATAATCTTTTTGCACTTTATCAAGAACATTTAATACTAACTCTTTTTTTCTTTTTCATAGAAACCATCAAACTCATCTGCAAATGAAAAAAATGAGACCAAAAATCCTTTTTAATTTTAAATCATTTTCTTTACAGAAAGCTATAATTTCAAGTACTTCTTCTAGATTTTTTTGCTCCAGCACGTCTCATACTACCAGCGAATTCCAACTGCAACGTTAAATCTTTCAGTCTTTCAATATTTTCTTTTTAAATATTCAAGACTCGCTATATTTATCTCGATATTGTATTCTCTTGCTAATGCAAAGTCATAAGTTGGATTTAAAAAGAAAAAAATATTAGCATTCTCACCAAGTGTTTCTCTTATTATCTTGCACTCTTCTTCTTTTTGTCGTAGCAAAAATAATTAATTCCTACTTCTGAGTATAATTTTACACATCTCGTAAATCTAAATTATACGCATTATTTTTTTAACTACAGCTATTATATCCTGTGCCTGTTCTTTTTAAATTAATAGCATTTTTGTCTTATATTATTATAATTTAACTCAATTGTTGCCATAAAGATCCTTTTCTTAATTAAACGAAGATGCCCCAAAAGTCCTAAAAATTTAACAAAAATTCATATGAGAACTCATAGACGCAGTGGTTTATTGATATCTAAATTTGCTTTATAAAAAGCTTTTTAGATATCCAATAAACTATGCGGGGGATTCGACAAAATCGATTTCTGAAATCACGATTTTTTTGAGTCGCTCCCGTTTATCTTACTAAAAAATCGAAAAAAATTACTTGTTATAATATTTCAATACACCTAGGTAATATTGAACCCCTACTTTTTAATATTTTTTCATCGAAGTTGAAAGTTGGTGTATGCAATCCTGAAACATAGTTTTTCTCTTCATTTCTTAAACCTAAAAAGCTATAGTTTATAGGAGAAAGTCTACTGAAGAATGAAAAATCTTCCCCATACAGATAAGCTTCCTCTAATTCAATATAATCGATATTTTCTTTTTCTATAACTCCCCTAATTACTTGATAAGGAACTTCATCATTAATTACCGCTGGATATCCTTCAGCAAAATCAACTCGAATACTTGCACTAGTAAGATGCTCAAGTCCTACACGCGTATTTTCAATCGCAGCTTTAATTGTCGCTAAATCTTCCATACTGTATGTTCTAATCGTTCCTTCTAGATATGCATTCTCAGCAACGACATTCATCGCATCCCCACCGTACATTTTTACCGATATGAATAATGTTAGTATTACGTGCTTTAGTATGCAATGCATTAAGCTTCAACATCTCTTGGAAGAACATTGTAGCTACATTAAGAGCATCAATTCCAGTATTTTTCAAACCAACATGCGCCGCACGTCCTTTAATATAAATTCTATATTCATTAGCACTAGCCATAATTTCTTTTTGGTTTAGAAATAATATGACCTTCAGGATAATCTGGATTCATATGTAGGGCATAACTTGCTAAAAATATTAAATGGTGAAAAAAATCAAAAATCATTAATTAATAAATTTCCACCACCAAAAAGTTTCTTCAGCAGGTTGGAATACAAAAATACTATTTACCTTTGTAGTATTATTTTTTTGTAATAATCAGCCGCTTCTATAACACTTCCTAAAAAGCATAGTCGTATGTCCATCATGACCACACGCGTGCATTACGCCATCATTATTTGATTTAAAATCAACATCATTTTCCTCTGAAATAGGAAGTGCATCAATATCAGCTCTAAATAAAATCGTATCTTTAGTTTCCATACTAGCTTTTAAAAAAATCACTACTAATCCTGTCTCAAGCGCTTCTTGATATTCTATACCATATTCTTTTTAAAAACACTAGCAATAAATTCTTTTTGTTTTATACTCTTCCAAAGATAACTCTGGATTTTTGGTGCAAATGTCTCACGCCATGATGTTAAATTCTCTTCAGTAATTACTTTCATCTTTTCTTCCTACTTTATTATAAGTTTCTTAATTCTGCAATAATGTCTACTTTTTCTTCTGCAACTTCACTACGTGTTTTAATTACTCGTGCCGGTACTCCCGCTACAACATCACCACTATCTACATCTTTTGTTACTACACTTCCAGCTGCAACAACGGCATTATCTCCGATTTGTACACCTTCTAATACTACCGCATTAGCACCAATAAGAACATTGTTCCCTACACGTACTGGCGTTGCATTAGCTGGTTCAATAACTCCTGATAATACAGATCCAGCACCAACATGAGAATTTTCCCCAACTTCAGCACGTCCACCTAAAAATAGCATTCATATCAATCATAGTGTTTTTTTCCCAATTTTTTTGCCCCGATGTTAATAACAGCACCCATCATAATAACCGCGTTATCTCCGATACTAACATGTTCACGAATTGAACATCCTGGTTCGATACGAGCGTTAAACTGAGTTAAATCGATCATCGGTACACCACTATTACGTCGATCATTTTCCACACGGTGATTTACTACAAGAGCTTTGTTAGCTTCGTAAAATTCCACCCAATCAGCGAAATCCGCAAAAATAACTTTTTGAGTTTCCTTCACCATAAACTTCTAATGTTTCTGGAAATTCTACTTCAGCGTTAAAATTAACGTAAACTTTTACAGGTGTTTTCTTTTTTTAGATGTTGCTATAAATTTAATAATCTCTTCTGTTGATTTCATTTCTTTCTCCTATTATCTATATGATTTTTTTCTATTTTATATTTAATTTTTACATATGTCAATCTAACTTTATTATAGTATTTTTTTAATTTAAGTGGTATACCAACCACTCTACTTATGAATATTTCTATAAACTTCATAAGGAGGACTCAATAAAACATCTTATAGTATAACTTTGAGTCGCTTCTGACTTTATTATTCTATACCTAGTACATCTTTCATAGAATATAATCTAGGTTCTTCAACACTGTTAAGCCACTGTGCAGCTGTAACAGATCCTTTTGCGAACATTTTTTTACTTAATGCTGTATGTTTAATTTCAATTACCTCATCCTCACCAGCAAAAAATCACTTCATGTTCGCCTACTATAGTTCCACCACGAACTGCATGAATTCCAATCTCTTTTTTTCTTGGCGTTTCATATCTCCATGACGACCATAGACTCTATTATAATCTTCTACGTCTTTAACCGCATCTACTAACATTTTTTTGCAGTTCCACTAGGTGCATCAACTTTTTTTATTGTGGTGTTTTTTTCAATAACTTCTATATCATATCCTAGTAATAACTCACTAGCTTTTTTCACTAACTCGACTAAGACATTTACTCCTAGGCTGTAATTCCCAGCGTAAACTACTCCAACATGAGTTGCTAGTTCATCGATTAATTCTAATTCTTCTGTAGTATGACCAGTTGTCGCTATTACAACCTTCGTTGCTGTACGTTTAGCATATTCAACTAGAGATGCAGTCCCTGCGTGATGAGAAAAAAATCAATAATCACATCAGCAACCTTCTCTAAACCTTCATATGAAGTATAAGTTGGAAATTTCTCTTCTAGTAATTCACGACCTACACCTGCAACAATTTCTAAATCAGTACTATCTTGAATATAGTTTTTTAGAACTTGTCCCATCGTTCCATTATAACCGCTTAATAAAACTCTCATTTTTACTCTCCTTGTAGTGAATTAAGTCTTGCAATCTCTTGCTCTAATCTTGTTGCTAATGTTGGAGCAACGTGTGTCATAGGTAGACGGTAATAACAAGCTGATTTTCCAATTAATTCTACACATTTTTTAACTGGCATTGGGTTTGGTTCAGCAAATAACATGTGGATGAAGTCTAAATATTTAAGTTGAAGAGCGAAAGCTTTATCCACTTGTCTTTCTAAAGCATATTTACACATTAAGTGCGTAGCTTTTGGATAAACGTTAGCTAAAACAGAAATTGTTCCTTTACCACCCGCTAAAAATAATCGGTACATTAATATCGTCATTTCCTGAGTAAATATCAATTTTCTCACCTACTAAGTTTCTAACTGCTAAAGTATGAGCGATGTCACCTACAGCATCTTTATATGCCACGATGTTTTTTTGTGTTGAGATAAGTGTAAAAATAGTCTCAGGCGCCATAACTTGTCCAGTTCTTCCTGGTACATTATAAAGTACGATTGGTAAATCAACACTATTAGCAATTGCTTCAAAGTGCTCGATTAAACCTTGTTGACTAGTTTTTGATGTAGTATGGTGTTACTACTAATAATGCATCTGGTCCCTAATTTTTCAATCTCTTTACTTAATCTAATTGAGTGAGCTGTATCATTAACCCCACTACCTGCGATAACTGGCACTCGTCCTGCTACTCTATCAATCGCAAATTTAATAACTGCTACTTGCTCGTCATCAGGCATAGTTGAACTCTCACCAGTAGTTCCCGCTACGATAATCGCGTCTGTTCCTTCACTAATTTGAAATTCGATTAACTCTCCAAATGTTTCATAATCCACACTTCCGTCCTCGAAAAAAATGGTGTTACTATTGCTACTCCGCTTCCTGTATAAATTGTCATAATCTTATTCTCCTTGTTTCTAACTTATTTTATATATTTTTAATAATATTTTTTTATGTTATTTTTGAATTAAATATCTTGTCTAATTAAATCTTCTAAAGTCTCACCTTTTTACTACTAGGCGACTAGTTCCGTCTTTTACAAATACTACTGGTAGTTTCGGTAATCTATTATAGTTACTACTCATACTATAGTTATATGCTCCAGTCGATGATACTAATAGTAAGTCACCTTGCTCAGCTTTAGGTAAATTCGCATCCATTACTAACATATCTCCAGACTCACAGCATTTACCTGCAACTGTATAAGTTGTATCTACTTCTTCATTCATCTTGTTTGCTAGCATAGCCTCATATTTTGCTTTATATAATGCATAACGAGGATTATCTGCCATACCTCCATCAACAAACACGTATTCACGACCAGCAAAAGTTTTCTTAACTCCACCAACACTGTATAATGTGCTACCTGCGTTACATGTTAAACTTCTACCAGGTTCAATAACTACCTTAGTTAGATCTAAGCCAAAATTATCACTTTCACGTTCAACCACTTCGATATACTCTCTTAAAAACTCAGCAAGTTCAAAAGGGCTATCTTCTTGAGTATAATAAACTCCAAAACCTCCACCTAGGTTAAGAACACTTATAGCTAAACCTAATCTTTCTTGAACTCTTCTAGTAAATTCCATAACCACTTTTACAGCTTCGAAAAATGAAGTTTTCTCAAAAATTTGTGAACCGATGTGTGAATGGAATCCTACGAAGTTAAGATTGCTTTGTTTATTAATATCTGTGATTAAATCATAAATCGACTTATCATATACTGAATAACCAAATTTTGAATCATCTTTTGCTGTTTTGATATATTCATGAGTATGAGCATCGATACCAGTATTAATTCTTAGAAGTACATCTACAGTATTTCCACTCTCTCTTACGATTTTATTAATCATTTCATATTCATAGTCGTTATCTATAACGATAGTTCCTACTCCAACTTCAAGAGCATATTGTAATTCTTCACGAGTTTTATTATTTCCGTGGAAATAAGCTCGTTTCATATCATAACCAGCTTTGTATGCCGTATGAATCTCACCAAGTGAAACCACATCAACACCTAAGCCCTCTCTACTCGCAATTCTTAATACCTCTAAACAACTAAAAGCTTTCGATGCGTAAAGAACTTCTGTATTGAACTTCGAACTTTTAAAATTATTAATAAAAGTTCTACATTGGTTCACTAACATATTTTCATCATAAACATAAAGTGGTGTACCATATTGAGCTTTTAACTCACTTACTCCAACTCCTGAAATATTCAGTTCACCATTTTCTACCGTCATACCATCAAATAATCTCATTACTTTCTCCTTCAAATAAGTTATAAAAAAATAGACTACAAGAACAAAAAGGTCCTTGTAGTCTAGCTTATAATTCTATCCTATTCCTCTTGCCCTTATTATAAAAAGCTCACCATGAAGAAAATGGGCATTTTCTAATGACAGTGTTATGCCTATTCGACATAACCCCAGTGAATTTAATCACTTCGGCGATGCTACCTTTTAAATTAGTCATCGCGGCCTCTTTTTTTATAATACTTATCTATTTACGTTATAAAAAAATGATATCACGTTTTAAAAATTATTGTCAATAGTTTTCAGAAAAATTTTTTTATAATATCCTATTTTTTTGCACCATGTATATACACAATTAATAATAGTTGTAATTACCTTTTTAAAACAACTATAATATACACATATTAAAAGAAGACGGCAAACTTCACTGCTTCTTACTAAAATAACAAAAGGAAGATAAAATATGATTGACTTCACAAAAAAACGACGACTTAAATAAAAATTATTAGTGACAATGACATAGCGATTATTCAATACGGAAGTGCCACATGTATGCCATGTCACTCAATAAAAAACAGAATTACTACGTGGCAAGAAGATCACAAAGATATTCCAGCATACTATATTTCACTAGAAGAAAATATGGAAATTGCTGCACAGCGAGGCATTCTTTCAGCACCAACTGTAGAAGTATATATCGAAGGAAGACTATCTATTCAAAAAAAGTGGCTACTTTAGCTTGGATGAGATTCTAGACAAAAATAAGTGCTGTAAGTGAACAAATTAAATAAAAAAAGATAAAAAAATCCTCGAGATTCTACAGAGTGCAACGACTTCTTATCTGTTATCATTGTACTATGAATCAAATAAAAATAGTAACATAAAAAAAGAGATGTCGATTCCACACAGTTTATTAGATTTCTAAAACGCTTTTTATAAAGCGAATTTAGATATCAAAAAAACACTGCGGCTATGAACTCTCATATAATTATTTAAAATTTGTAGATTTTTGAATCACCTTTTATTTTTTTTATTTACATAATCTTAAAAAAATATAATTTTAATTCTAAATATTATAAAAAAATATCTTTTCTGATGAGATTTGTAATGCTATAATAAAAAGTAGGCTACTTGCCCGGAAGGGAGGTGTTTATATGGTTGATATATTCATCCAAATCCTTGTTGGGCTATTAGTAGGTGTTATTCTCCTATTTATAGAATATTTTTTTATTTCCTAAATGATAAAAAAACAACAAGAAGAAGTAGTCGTATTTAGGCACGACGTACATGTATCACTTCATGTATGAATATATATTAGCCTACTAAAGTGAGTATGCTAATACATATAAAAAAAGCAACTGAAGCGGAATTTCAGTTGCTTTTTCGTGTTTATATGTGAATATATTCATCCAATTCACTTAAGTACATTCTAACATAACCCTTTTCTTCTTGTCAATTAATTTGAAGGATATGCGATTCAAAAAAATCATGATTTTTTTTAAGAAACAAGATTTTGTTGAGTCCCCCATAAAGGGTAATCGCCCCAAAAAAATTTATCCAAATTTTTGCAGGGTTATTTCCTTGCGTAGCCTTTTAAATTCTATATTTAATTATATCCCCACAAATACCTTAACGATATCTTTCAGTTTAGTAAGAACCGATTGCTTCTTAGCCTCTCTAGCACCACCTCGACGACCTACTCCTTGCAAAGCATCATCTAATTCAGTTCCACCTTGGGATACATAACCTCTACTGATTGATTTCTCTATGAATTTCTTAGATTGTTCTTTTAAATTTTCTTCAGAGATAAGTTCATTTATCTTGTACTCTTTCTCAATCTTAGCATATTCATAGAAGGCTTCTAGTATGTCCTCATTTTTTTATCAAACTTAGTTAGGTCTGTACGATTGATAAATTCAATAATCAATTCTTCTTTGGCTCTTGTTCCAAGTGAAGAACGAATCAATCTTCTTATTTCTTCTTTTTAAAGTTTCATTATTTGTACCTTGCTCTTTAGCTTTTTTTCAAGGATTAATGCTAAAATATAATCAAGATTCACCTCTTCAGTTTTTTTAGAAGATCAATGTGGAATTCAACATCAGCGAAGTTTATAGGTGAATCATCTGGATCTATTGGTGGTGTTGGTGATATACGCTCTTCTTTTTATCCAAATATATACGCTCTTCATATCCTGTTTCAATCTCTCAGAAATTATCTTCTCAAAACTACTGAATTCATCATAGTTTCTTAAGATGTTTTCTCTCTCAAGATTTCACCGAATAACTTAACAAACTCTTTCTTATCTTTTTTTCTAGTTTGATTTCTGTTGGATCTGGGAATTTTTTTCTACGATCTCTTCACATAGTTCCTTATACCCTTTAAATACAACACCTGTATCTTCATCCGTGAATCCATTAATATAGTCATCATAACTACGTTCGATAATTACATTTATACTATTTTTCATCACCGAATAGCTTAATCGCATCTTTAGTAGCTTTTTTTCTAAGTTTCTAAAACAAACTATATTACCGAAGGCTTTCATCTTATTAAGAATCCTATTTGTTCTAGAAAATGCCTGGATAAGCCCATGATATCTTAAGTTTTTTTATCAATGAATAATGTATTCATAGTTGGAGCATCAAATCCAGTTAAGAACATACCAACAACAATTAGTAAATCTACCTCTTTGTTTCTTACTCTACTAGATAAATCTTTATAATAATTCTCAAATCCGTTACCATCTATAGTGAAGTTAGTTTGGAAAAAAATGAATTATAATCATCAACTACGTTAGTTAGGAATTGTTTTTGCAGTCGTTGACAAGGCAACTGACGACATACTCTCTTCTTCAATCTCTCCTGAAGCTCTTTCTTCATTTGGAGCATAACTAAATATTGTCGCAACTTTTAGCTTTTTTTATCTTCAGGTAAGTTTACCTGTTGTTTTTTTAAACTCTTCATAATACATCTTCGCAGCATCTACACTTTGTACCGCAAACATCGCATTAAATCCATTGATACGTTTATCTTTCACCGTATATTGCGTATTACGATAAGTTTTTTTGAATCAAACTTATCAAGAATATACTTTGTAATTTCCGTTATACGTTCTGGGTGTAAGAACATTTTATTCTCTAGAGATTTTAGTTTTTCATCATCTGTTTCTTCTTCAGAACTCTTGAACTTCGGATTAATGCTGTTGTAATCAATCTTGAATTTAAGAACTTTACCATCTCTAATCGCATCGGTAATTACATAACTATGTAATTGTGCACCAAATACATCAGAAGTTGTTTTTCCCATCTAATGAATTTTCTACAAAGATTGGTGTCCCAGTAAATCCAAATTGATAATAGTGTTTAAATGAACTTTTGAATATTCTTTTTGAGCTAAGCCAAATTGTGACCTATGGCATTCATCATAAATGAATACACAATGCTTGTTATAAATTTCATGTCCTTTATTGCTTTTTAACAAATTCATTTAATTTTTTTGAATTGTTGTAACAACTATTTTATTATCTTGTTTTTTTCAATACTAACTTTTTAATTCTTTAGTATCCTTACTTCCATTTACACTATCTTTTTTTGGAATTTCTGATATTCACGCATAGTTTGATAGTCTCAAGTCTTTTTCTATCAACTACGAAGAATACTTTATCAATATAATCTAACTCAGTAGCTAATCTTGCTGACTTGAATGATGTTAAAGTCTTACCGATCCGGTAGTATGCCAGATAAATCCACCAGCTTCTACACTTCCAGCTTTTTTTATTTTCAAAAACTAGAATTAATTCTCCATAATAATCTTTCAGTCGCAGCAATTTGATAAGGACGCATGATTAAAAGGACATTTCTTGAATTAAAAAAATACAATATTTAGTAAGTATCTCAAGAATAGTTCTCTTCTCAAAGAAAGTCGCTGTAAAGTCTTCTAAATCTGCGATAACCCTATTCTTCGCATCAGCCCATTCACAAGTGAACTCATAATTACTCTTATCACGTTCAATCGTATTAGCAAAATACCTAGTGTATGTCCCATTTGAGATTACAAAAAAATTTGAACAAACTTATAAAGAGAATTATCTAAGTTAAAACTTTCATCCTCATACCTTTGAATCTGGTTAAAGGCTTCTCGAATATTTACCCCACGTTTTTTTCAATTCAATATGAACAAGTGGTAAACCATTTACTAAAACACTCACATCATATCTGTTTTTAGCAACAGTCACTTGATTAACTACTTGTAGGTGGTTGTTATGAATATTTTTTTCTTATCTATTATTTTAATATTTCTTAATCTACTGTCATCAAATATAAAAATCATAAATATGATTTTCTTGAATCTTACGAGTTTTCTCAATAATCCCATCATTAGGCGCATCTAAATACTCTAGTAGAAACCTTTTCCATTCACTATTACTAAACCTAACATCATTTAGTTTTTTTCAATTTGCACACGAAGATTTGCATACAAATCATCCATACTTCTAACATCAAGTCTTTCATATCCTTGAGAAACTAGATTATTAATCATATTCTCTTCAAGTTGGGATTCAGTTTGATATTCTTCTACTCTACGCTCAGGCTTTTCAAACCTTGCTAAGACTATTCCACCTTGCATCTCTGCGATAGGCGAAGTTTTATATCTGAATTTTTTTCTTCTGACATACTCTCACTCCTTTTCCTTTTTTTATTTATATTTCAATTTTTTTCATACTAACTTGTTACCTTGGAAAGTTTAACAAACATTCTCTCCAATATTCATATTGTTTTTTTGACGTTGCTCTATTTCCTTCGGTAATCCCTCTTTAATATCATTTACTAAATTATCAAACTTATCAAGAATATTTACAACATGTTGTTGAACGTGCAGAGGGGGATAGGGATTTTTATAATCCATTATTTTCTTTTTATCACCTCGTGGCATCTTAGCGCCTTTTTGAGTACTTTTATATTATATTCAAAAAAATCTTTCATCAGCCAAAGTATGATATAAATATCTTGAATCAACTAATTTTTTTGTCTTTCAGACTAATAGCTAAAAACATCTCCATTAGTACCACCTATTCTATCTGAGTACCAAATTTTTCCTCAAATATGGTCGAATATTTCCTATTAATATATTTCCTTTTTTTCAAATTTAATTGAAGATCCTGTTTGAGGAACATACTCAGAATTCTCCCTACCATATTTATCTTTCAACAAATTATCTACACCTACATAATTAAATGCATCTAACTCTTCTGCTGGAATTCTTCTTGAAGAATATTCAGCAATATCTCTTAATCGATATTCAATAACCTTATCTTCTAAAAATTATTCCCACATATTTAGCCGCTTCTCGTAAAATATCATAGTAATTATTAGTTACTACTGCTGTGCGTGCGTGCTATCACATTCTACATCGAATGTCAAGAGTTTTTTTCTCGATAATATTCATATTGTTTCTGGCGTTGTTCGATTTCTTCAGGTATCAATCCTTTTTGTATCTGCAAGCAATAGTTGGAACTTATCCAAGACCTTCACTATTTTATTTTTGAAGTGAAAGAGGAGGAATTACAACCTTTACTTTCCCTAGTTCTTGACCACTCAATGATGCCCTAGTTGTAAATGCACTTCTTTTTACTATTTCTTTTTCTTATTTCGTAACATCTAAATAAATGCGCACTATATTCTGGTAACAATAAATCTTTATTTTTTTAAGTCTCGCTCTTATTGTGAATCCGTTAAATACAGTATTTTCCAAATCTTCTATCACGACAGACGAGTAACCTACCTCTTCCTTTTACTTTCTGAAGTACGTGTGAAAAGTACATCACCTTTTTATCACACTGAATCTTTCAATCTCATCTTCTGTCAAATCTACTTTTTTTCTACTATATCTTCTTCTTGTAATCTGTCTAATTTATAAACATTTACATAACTAATAAAAAGGAACACCTTTTCCAAAAAAATTCTTTTTCCTTTATTTAATCCATTTTTAAAAATCAAATATTTCATCTAATTTAAAAAAATTTTTTTAATCTTCTATCCTCTTCCATTTCCTTAGTTACTTTTAGCCAAATATTCTTCACTTAATAACTTATCTCTATAATAAGTATATTGTTTAGTACGTGACTGAAGTTCCGACTGAAGTTCCGTAACATAATTTGTGAATTTGTCAAGTATTTTTACTATTCTTTCTTGAATTTCTAGTGATGGAATTGGGATATCAATTTTTTTAATAGCTTCTGAACTTAAATTGGGTTGTGCACCACTCCCAGTAGCTAATGAAAATAATTCGCTTTCTATATTATATAAAAAAATGAAATAAAAAAATCTTTTTTACCTTGCTCTCATCAGGGATAAACTTCCCTACTCGCTGATTTAAATAACCTATTCTATCCTCATACTGATATCCTATTTTTTTCCTGTTGTTGCACCAGACATCGCTACTAAAAATATTATTCTTCTCTACTTTATACCTATCTAATTCAGGATAGTCATCTAATTTTATATACTTCAAATCATCAAATGTCACTTTCCTGAATTAATATTAGTAATTCTTATTACAGCTTCTCCACTTTGAGAGAATAAACTGCTTTTTAAATGCGAATCCATTAATAAACTCACACACTTCCCCTAACTTCTTCCACTCTACTTTTTTTCATTCTTAAGTAATTCTAATATGTTCGTCATCTATTTTCCTCCTTTCTTTTGCTATTTTTTTCTATGTTTTTTTATTTCTTCTAGATAATCTTGTTCTACTGGTGTTAAAGTGTGTTCTGAATACTTTTTTTATATTCTTCTTCCACCTTTTTCTTCCATTTGTTTTCGCGATATATTACCTGCATTTTCTAATACATCTTCACCTGTTGCTCGTAGAATATTATCTACATGTTTTATCCAATCTATCATTGTCATAGCTACTTCACGTTCTGCTTGTCTTTCCGCAAAGTCTAAATATCCAGATACAAGTTGATTTAAACTACGTAATTCTTTTTCGCTTAAATAGTTTTTAGCTGTTTTAGCTTCTGATAATGTTGGTAATTCTCCTTTAAAGGTAGTTAGTCCCATAAATTCTTTATCACTATCTACTCTATCATATATTAACTCACTTGCCGTATGATGATGTATTGCGTAATGCATTTTATTTTGAACAGTAGCAAAGAATTTCTTCGCTTCATCACTTTTCTTATCATAGTCTATTGATGTTGAAAACAACTCCAACACTTGGCGATAAAATACTTTTTCACTAGAACGAATATCACGAATACGTTCTAAAAGTTCTTTGAAGTAGCTACCACCACCAAAGTTTTTTTAAGACGATCATCATCCATGGCGAAACCTTTAATTAGATATTCTTTTTAAAAACTGTAGATGCATATTTTCTAAATTGTACTCCACGTGGAGAACGCACGCGATAACCAACAGCAAGAATCATATCAAGGTTATAAAAAAAGCAATATTTCTTTCTATTTCCCTTTTCCCTTCTTTTTGAACTGTCAACTGATAGTTGACAGTTGAAACTTCACTAAGTTCATCATCTTCAAATATAGCTTTTATATGCTTGCTAATGTTCTGTTTCGTTGTTTGAAAAAGTTCTGCTATTTGTAGTTGATTAAGCCAAACTGTACCGTCTTCTAACTTAAGATTTATTTTTTTGACTTTCCATCTTCAGTATTATAAATAATTATTTTGTTATTCATCACTCTCTAGCTCCCTAACTACCTCATCTATAGAAGCTCGTAATTCATCTATTTTCTTCACAGTTTCAGCAATCTCTTTATTTAATACTTTGATGTCAATTTTTTTCTCTAGTGTCTTCTTTTTTTCAACATACGTTGATACTGATAAATTATAATCATTTTCCTCTATTTCACTATTATCTACATAACGTGAGAAATATTCAACATCTGCTCTATTTCTAAACTCTTCAATGATGTTATCTATATTTTTTTTCTTCTAATATATTATTGTTTGTTTCTTTTTTTGAATTCTTTAGATGCATCAATAAATAATGTTTTATTCTCTGTTTTATTTTTTTCGCTAATACTAATACACATGTCGCAATCGACGTTCCAAAGAATAAATTGTCAGGTAGTTGAATAACACAATCTACAAAGTTATTATCTACTAAATATTTCCTAATAGTTCTTTCTGCTCCTTTTCTATAGAAAAATTCCTGGGAAACATACTATAGCTGCACGCCCTTTACTTGATAAATAGCTAAGTGAATGCATAATAAATGCATAGTCCGCATATGATTTTTGGAGCAAGTTTACCAGCAGGTGCGAAACGTTCATCGTTAATTAGTGTTGGATCAGCATCACCTATCCATTTTATAGAATACGGTGGGTTTGATACTATAGCGTCAAACGGTCTTTCTTCTCCATGATAAGGATTTAATAATGTATCTCCACGTTTAATAGAAAAAAATCATTATAGTTCACATTATGTAAGAACATGTTCATTCGCGCTAAGTTATAGTTGGTCATATTTATTTCTTGACCATAATAACCTTCTTCAATCTCTACACCCTCAAACTTTCTCATCTGCAATAATAGCGAACCACTTCCACATGTCGGGTCATAAACTTTATTAATCTTATCTTTCCCATCTACTACTAATTTCGCTAGCAGTCTTGACACTGTTTGAGGAGTGAAGAATTCTCCTCCAGATTTACCTGCATTAGATGCATAATTAGAAATTAAATATTCATAAGCATCTCCGAAAGCATCGATATGATTATCTTCGAAATTACCAAAATTAAGTTCACTAATACCTACTAAAATACTAGTTAATTTTGTATTTTTTTCTGCTACAGTTTCCCCAAGACGATCACTAGTTAAATCCACATCTCTAAATAGTCCTTTGAAATCTTCTTCTGAGCCACTTCCAATAGCGCTTGCTTCAATTTCTTTGAATATCGTATCTAGTTTAACATTTAAGTTATCTTCTTTAGCAGCATTCTTTACAATATTTTCAAAAAAAGCTGACTTGGTAAAATGAAAAAAATCCTTTTTTTCTTCAACAGTTCCTGTTTTAAAATATTTTTAATGCTTCATCATCACTTATATCAGCATAATTAAAAATCTACATCCCCTGCTTCACGCTCAGCTTTATTAAAATAATCTCTCATATTTTCTGAGATGAATCTATAGAATAATATACCCTAATATATACTGTTTGAAATCCCAACCATCTACTGCGCCTCGCACATCATCAGCAATCGCCCAGATTTTTTTCTATGTAATTCTGCACGTTGAATTGTTTCGTAATTTTCTTTAACACTATTTCCCATTTTCATCTCCTAATTTCTTATATTATCCTTACCATTATAACACATAAAGTGTACATAAAAAAAGACACATAAGGGCGCATATGCGTAAAATAAAAGAGAGATGTCGCCCCCTCCAAAAAAATAAAAAAACGGGGGAGGAGGATAGACATCTCTCGTTAGTTTCATTATACTACAAAAAAATTATAATATACGATAAACCTTATTTCAAAAAAATACTTACTCCACAACAAACCTACTCGCTAATTTATATACTTGTTTGATTTCCCTAGTTTCTAAATTCCAAGTTTTTAATTCTTCACTTATAAGTTCTGGAAATTTTCTACTTATATCTCTTAGTGCATTTCCTACTGATTTTCTTACATATTCACTAGCGTCTTCTTTTAATGGTGCTATTCTTTTTATTGCTTCTTGTGGATTATCTTTGAAATACGGTCTACTAGTCCATATTCGCAATCCTTCTGTATCAGCTCTTCTCGTATTTGGATTATCAGAACTTAACCACTCATCAACTACAGGGATTGAATTTTCATAACCTTTATTTTTACAATATTCATCAAATGCTTTCGCAAGGACCTCTTGTACTCTCCAATTATCATCTTTAGATACTTCATCTCTCATAAAAGTTAGGATAGCGCTATCATCTGATAAATATCCAAAAAGAAATACACCATACATTCTAACTTGGTATACTTTTTGATTCATATAACAAGAAAGCTAATCTTTTTAACATACTCTTTATCATTAGATTTATAATCATCTAACGCTCTATTTTTCTTCTTTCTTGAATCCACTCTTTATTAGAGAAAAATTCTTGTTCTAGGCTTTTTAATATATTCGTTCAACTAATGTCACCACCTTATTATCATAAAAAAGCATATAGAATGCTAGACATTCTATATGCTTAAGGACGATTTGCTAAAATTAGTTGTTAGCTTTTAAGAAATCAACAGTTTTTTGGATTACTAACTCACCACGTAAGTCTTCAACACTAATACGTTGTTTGATTCCTTCTTCAGTCATGTTGTACATAGTAGCAAGTTCTTTAACTTCTGCATCGATGTCCGCTTCTGTTACTTCAACTTTTTCTACTTCAGCGATTTCACCTAGTACAAATGAAGTTTTGATTTTGTTTTCAGCGTCTGATTTCATTTCTGCTTTAAGATCAGCTTCACCTTTTCCAGTGAATTGCTCATATAAGTCAAATGATAATCCTTGACGAGATAAGTTTCCAGTGAATTGTTCGAACATAGAGTTAACTTCTTGTTCTACTAATTTTTCTGGTACAGAAACTTTTGCGTTTTCTACAGCTGTAGAAATTACTTTATCAGAGTAAGATTTTTCTGCTAAGTTTTCTTTTTCTAATTTGATTTCTTCTTTTAATTTTTCTTTGTATTCAGCTACAGTTGAAGCTGCTTCCTTAGAAAAATTCTTTAACGAATTCGTCAGTTAATTCTGGTAAAAACTTTTTCTTTTTACGTCGTGAACTGTAACTTCGAATCTAGCTGCTTTTACCTGCAAGGTCAGCTACTTGATAGTTTTCTGGGGAATGTTACGTTAACTTCTGTGTCAACTGGTGCAACTTTTTCCTTCTAATTGTTCTTCGAATCCAGGGATGAATGAACCTGAACCTAATTCTAATTCATAACCTTTAGCTTCTCCACCTTCAAAAGCTTTCGTCTCCGATGAATCCTTTAAAGTCGATAACTACGATATCACCTTTTTTTAGATTCTCCTTCTTTGATTTGCCATTCAGCTTGACGGCTTAATAAGCTATCTAATCTTTCTTCTACATCAGCATCTGTAACTTCTACTGATTCTTTTTTTCTAATCCAAGGTTTTTTTGTATTCACCTAATTCAACGTTTGGTTTAACAGTAACAACTGCTTCGAATTTAACACCTTCTTCTTTTGCTGATTTCTTTAACATCGATATCAGGCATAGCTAATGGTGAAACTTCTAATTCATCGATAGCTTTTTGTATAAGCTGCTGGTAATACAAAAATCTACTGCATCTTGGAATAATGCTTCTTCACCGTACATTTTGTTGAATACGGCTCTTGGTAATTTACCTTTTTCTGAATCCAGGTGCATTAACACGTTTAACTGCACGTTTGAATGCTTGGTCTAATCCTTTTCGCAAATTCTTCTTTTTGTTGCTGAAAAAAAGCGATAACTACTTTTCCATCTTCTTTATTTAAAAATTTGTGACATTTATTTTTTTCCTCCAAAAAAATACTTTTTAAGTATCATCAAAAAAATGTTAGTATAAAAAAATACTAAAAAAACTCTTGATTAATTATATAGTAAATAGCGTAAAAAAAGTCAATCGTTACATATTCAAATTATTGTTTTTTTAAGAGTAAGTTAAATAGTTTCAAAAAAATTATTTAACCCACTCTCATTTAATAATAAATTTCAAAAAATTGTAATACTTCTATACTTTTTTTATCTACCAATTAGTTGTTTACTAAATTCTTTTTATCAATTTATCATTTTCTCTGTAATTAGGATAGTATTTTCCTAACAATGTATAAAAATCTCGGTGTATGATTTGTTTCTAACAAATGAGTAAGTTCGTGAACAATAGTATGTTCCAAACACTCAACTGGATATTTTTACAAGTTCGTAGTTTATCCAGATTCTTTTTCGCTTCGATATTACATGTTCCCCAACGTGTTTTCATCTTTTTTTAATTCTAAGTTGTTCAGCATGAACATTCATAATCTTTTCATACTTACTAAGAAACACCAAGCATTTATTATAAACAGCCTTTCTAAGTTCCCTCGTTACTATTTGTTCTCTATTCTGATATTTATCTTTAACGTCTAGAATTAACTTATCATTAGAAATAGTTACCTTATTTTTTTATCTCCCAGTCTAACTTCTAAAGTTAATTCTTTCCCGAAAACATAATGTTTTTTTCACCTGTTACATAGTTTTTTTAACAGTATGACCATTCTTCAAGATATTAGTTCTTCTATGTTTTATCTCATCTATATTTTCTTGAACAAGTTTTTTTATGATATAGTTAGGTGTTCTTGGAGGGGCACTCACTACTACATCAGCATTTTTTTCAACTTTTAAATAGATATTTTTTTCATTTTTTTCTTCTGTATTTAATAGTGACGATTAAATCATCTACAGTTATTACTCTTTGCATACTACCCCTCCTCTATATTTTTATTATTTTAACTCACAACCTACCAATGCAGTACCAACTCTTATATGAGTCGCACCTTCTTCAATTGCAATTTTATAGTCGTTACTCATACCCATAGATAAAAAAACTCACATGGTGCATATGGTAAATTCAACCCTTTTTACTTCATCACGTAACTGTCTTAATTTTTCTAAAAGCAATTACGTAGTATTTCTTCATCTTCAACAAAAGGTGCCATAGTCATAAGTCCGACAACTTTTTATTTTTTTGAATATTGTTCCAATGATTTAATAAAAATCAATGGCTTCTTCTGAAGTTAAACCGTGTTTACTCTCCTCTCCAGAAACATTCACCTGCACGAAACATTTAATCTCTTTTTTTCTGCACGTTTTTTTCGATTTCTTTAGCTAAGCTATCTCTATCTAATGCGTGGAAATAATCAACCTCATTAATTACATCACGTACTTTTTCTTGTTTGTAAACTTCCAATTAGATGCCAAGTCTTATTAGAATATTTACCCTTTCTTTCAACATAATTTTGCGGACGATTCTCAGCAAAAATCAGTAATTCCAGCTTCTATTGCCTCTTCAACTCTAGTATCAGTAACATATTTAGTTACAGCTATTAACTTCACTTCATCAGCATTTCTTCCTACTTTTTCACAAGTTTCCGCTATTTCTCTTGTTATTGTTTCAAAAATTCTCTCTAACGTTCATTTTCTCTCCTACTAATTCTCTTTAAACTTTTTTTCTAATTTTATTATAACATGATGCTTATTATTTTGTTATATATTAAAGAAACTAATGAAAAAAATTTCCGAAGAAATTGAATTCCTCCGGAAACTATAATTCACTTTTATATTTTTTTCTGAATTTCGTATTAATATTATTCTTATTCCTAAGAAGAAATATATTATACAACTAATAAATAATATACCTAAACTAAAGATTAGTAGTAATATACTATACACTAAAAAAATAGAAATGCCACTATATTGTGATTTATTCCCTTTTTAAAAATCACAAAAAGCAATAGTAAAAATAAAACTACTAAAAGTGCAAAGTATAACCATGCAAGTTGTCCCATAATTTGAAAGATAAAATGCATATCTTTTGTAGAGACATTAGCACTGTCTTGAGTAAGGCGCGTTTGTTCACGAATCTGATCAACAATTTTAGTTCTTAAATACTCATTTCCTACATATTCTCGAAACAGATTGATCATACCCCCAACAAACCCGATGTATACTACATAAACTACACTAGAGATAAGTAATAATATTTTCTCTAATTTATCAAAATGCATTAATTTCCACCTTTATCCTTACACTTAGCGCAAGTACCATAAAATGATAGAGAGTTGTCCTGAACTTCAAATGAGTATTCTTTTTCATATATTCAATAAGTTTGTTAAATATAGGATTTGATACTTTCTCATATTATTACAGTTAGTACAAATTAAATGATGGTGTAGTTCATCATCAACAGATTGTCTTAAATGATATTTAGAAACACCATTACTGAAAGAAATTTTCTCTAAGATTTTTTTAATTCATAGAAAAATATCTAAAGTTCTATAAACTGTAGCAATACCGATATCTGGTGTTTTCTCTTTTAAAAATAAAAGTATAATTCTTCAGCACTAAGGTGCTGTTCATCGTTTTCTACTAAAAATCTCAACGATTTTTTTCCCTTTGAGGTGTTAGTTTATATGGTGATTGTTGAATTATTTTAATTATTTCATCATAAATATTCATATACTAATTTGCGCCTTTTCCTATTTTTTTAAGTAAGATAATGCAAGCATAGTCTTACTATCAGTTATAACATTATCATCTAAAAAGTTTGAATGCTTCTTCAATTTTGTATTTTCGTAAATTAATGAATTCATCATCATCTGGATTCTGTTCTCCAGCATACTCTAAATTATCAACATAATATATAGTAATCAATTCTGAACTATAACCAAGAGCTACATGTACATCACATAGCATTTCTAGTTTCTCTTCTTCAACCACATATCCTGTCTCTTCTTGCAGTTCACGGATAGCGGCTAATTTCTTATTATCTTCTTCAGGCTCTAACTTACCTGCAGGAATTTCTAAAGTTACAGCTTCGATAGCTTTTCTATACTGCTCAACCAGAATAACCTCATCGTCTTTTTGTCAAGGCTAATATTGCCACTGCCCCTCTATGATTTATCAGCTCACGTGTTGAAGTTTCTCCGTTTGGTAAAGTTACTGTATGTACTTCTAAATCAAGAACTTTACCTTCGAATATTTTCTCTACTTCAATAGTTTTTTCTTCTAAATCTATTTTCATAATTTCCTCCATCTCTTTACAAAGTATATTCTTCTAGATCATGTGCAATCTTCACACTACATTTATCGCAAAAGCGACTCTACAACGTCTTTTTCGATATTTCTATCGTATCTTGCACTAATATGTGTTAAAAATAAATTTTCAACCTTACTATTTTCTATCATCTTCTCAACATCTAAAATGCTCAAATGATAGTTTTTTCTCGCATGGTGTGCATCTTCTTTTAATAAGTAGGTGCACTCTGTAATAATGATATTACTATTTTTTTAACAAATTCATTCAATCCTTCAAAGTATCTTGTATCTGGTATAATCGAGATTTCTTTTTCCAGGTTTATCTTCAGATAAAAAAATTCACTTGAATTATACACCTTTCCATTAAATTCGAAAAGTATCTGATTCCTTTATTTCTCTATAAAACGGCCCTGGCATAATTCCTAATTCTCTTAACTTATCTGCATCTAAACTCCCTTTTTTTGTTTTTTTAAATATAATTTTATACCCAAAACATTCAACATTATGGGCTAATGGATAGCTAAAAACAGTAACAGTTTTATTATCTATTATACACTGTTCACTAGAAATTTCAATATATTCCACGCTATAAGAAAGTGAACAATGTGTGAACATCATGTTCTTTTCTATAAAAATCTTTAATCCCTACTGGCCCATAAATAGTAACCTTTGAAGCATTCGTATCTAAAAGAAAACTTCTAGAAGATAAAAAAACCAATTAACCCTAATACATGATCAGCATGAAGATGGCTAATAAAAATTTTAGTTATTTTGGTTGGTTTAATGTTTGTTTTTAAAATCTGATGCTGCGTTGCTTCTCCACAGTCAAACATCCAACACTCTTTTAGTTCTTGCATAAAGTTAAATACAAAAACTCTGTGTATTTCTAAATTTTGCTGGAAGCCCAGCTCCTGTTCCTAAAAATTGTACTTCCATCGTATTCCTCTACTTTAAAATTAATAATGGTGGCCTAAAAAGATATTCCATTTAAGCCACCTTATGTAAGTTATAGTTTTACTACAAAAATCTGTGCATCTTGTAAGCAAGTTATTACATGCTCTACCCCTGCTGGAATTTCTAATAGTTCAAATTCATTTACAGTCTCAACCTCTTCTTCAAAAAGAAACTGTAATTTTTTTCCGCTAATATTTAATAATAAAAATATTTTTTTATCATTGCTATATGAGTCTGTTTGATTCCCTACTTTTTAGATTCATATGTACCACTTGATATTTATCATTTTCTAATACAATACCACCTAATAGTGCATTTTTTTATCTAATTTTACTTTTTTTTCATAATCTTATCTTCCTTTTACGTTTATATAACCCGTCTTCTTCAATCATAATTAATTTATTCTTGAATAATCTTCCAACAGCACGTTTGAAACTTCCCTTACTCATTCCAAACACTGCTTTAATTTCTTCTGGATCTGATTTATCTGTAAACTCACAATATCCGTTGTTTTCAATGTAATCCATGATAGCTTGACCATCAGCATCCATTCTTTCGTGAGCTCGAGGTAAGAATGAACCATTAATTTCTCCATTATCTTTAACCCCAATAACACGCAGAGTAACTTTTTCTCCTAAACGTGGTTCTTTTTCACGTTCACTTTCATGAACAAAAACTTTGTAACCGTCTTTTGTTAATAGGAATGTCCCAACGCGCATTAAACGGTATGGATAAGCTTCAATATCTTTTATTCTTCATATTCTTAGTTGCTTTAGAATATAATGATGCTACGATAGTCTCTGTCGCCAAACGCGCAAATAATTGTCCACTAAAAATCACGACGTAAAGTAATAAATAGTTCGTCACCTTCTTTAGGCCAAACACTTCGTAACTTTGGTAAATCTTCTCCTAAAAGTGGAATTTCACGAGAGAACCCAATATCAAGACCTACTCGGTCTTCCTCTACTTTTACTACTTTACTAAACGAATAATCTCCAACCGTAACTTCTGGAATATTCGGTGTTGCGAATAATTTCCCACTACGTGAAGGGTATACGAACATTGAATACTCTTCTCCAATTTCGTAATCATCTAAACTTTCTACGTCAGATTCGTTACAGCTAATTTCTTCTTCATTCGGTCCTTTAAAAACTAATGATGAACTTTTTCTTTTCTACTAACTCTAAAAAAATGGATTTCTCCAGTAATAAATTTTATATCTTCTCTTTCCATCAAGTACCTCTTTCTTTTTATTTATTGTATAACTTTTTACAGAATTGTCACTAAATTTCATCCTGATAAAAAAAGGTTGATACCTAATATCAACCTTTAAATTAATCGGAAAAAAAGTAGTATCAGGGCGTACTTACTTAACCATATTTTTTTATTTGTTTTAATTGATTTACTCTTATTTCCTTTGGAAGGAATCTTCTTATTTCATCTTCATTATACCCAACTTGTAATCTCTTATCATCAACAATGATAGGTCTTCTAAGCATTCCTGGATTATCTTGAATAACTTTATATAATTCTTGAATTGACATACTTTCAATATCCAAATTCAATTTTTGGAAAGTTTTCGATCTGAATGAGATTATATCTTCTGTTCCGTGCTCCGTGATAGACAAAATGTCTTTAATCTCATTTGTTGTCAGAGCTTCTGAAAAAATATTTCTTTCCACAAAGTCTATTCCATTTTCAATAAGCCAAGCTTTCGCTTTTCTACAAGAAGTACAACTTGGCGATGTAAACAACGTAACTACCACCAGCACTCACACTCCTTTATAAAAATAACATTAATATTTTTATAATTCTATATACTCCTATAATTATACTACATATATTATAGTTTTACAATATACTATTGAAAAAAATATTTTTAATTTGTCAACTAAAAAAACACTTGTTTTTACATTGTTTTACAGTTGACTATCCTTGTAGACATAGGCTTTATGTTCTACCCTTACATTTTTTTAACTTTGTAAGATAAATTAAATTATATAATAATACACTCTAACGCTACTTTACATAGCCTTACTATCTTATTATAAACTTTGTAATTAAAAATTTAAATTAAATATTATCCATAAATCTTCAAGTTTTATAAATATAGCTAAATTGACAATGACTTTTATGTATGATATCATATACATATGCCAGCATGGCGGAATTGGCAGACGCACTGGACTCAAAAATCCAGCGATGGCAACATCGTGCCGGTTCGACCCCGGCTGCTGGTATAATGATTAAGACAGGGTTTTTTTAAGCCTTGTCTTTTTTTATTTTTACTCTTTTCCTACATAGAAGTTACTAAAAAAATTACTTAGTAAATTTTTTTATTAAACTATCTCAACGGATAATAATCTAAATAATATATGTATTACAAATATTAACTCAACAATTGAATTAATAAAAAAACCCATAATAATCCAACTTGGAAAAAGCTGCTGGTAGTATTGCAGTTGAGGCCACGAAAAAAATAAATTGAATATAAAAAGTATAATAGCAAATTGAAATCAACCTATGCCAAAGCGATTCATAACCCTTATATTTCTGATCATATAGCAGAATTCTCAACGAAGAAGAAAAATATTATCGCAATTGCTGATAAAAATAAAACCAATAATAACTGTCAGTATTGTAATTATGGATTCAGTTTTTATATAAAAAAACTCCTTGAAAAAAATAAGATACTAATAAACATACAACTACTACGATCAAAGATACATTTCTATCTTTTTTTACTTAGTTTTAACATCAGCAAGCTCCTTAATCTCTATTTGAATATTTTTTTAACATCATCCACATCAAATTTACCTGAAATTTTTTTTCTGCACTAATATTTATTTTTCCTAATAAATTTTTTTCTTGATTATAAATACATTCAAATCCTTTTCTCATCTTTTACCTCGTATTAACAATCCACTAAGAGCATACTTATCTTCTTCCTCCATTAGTTCTTTTAATAATTTTATAGGACGAAATCTATGTGAATTTGTTTTTTTATATCTAATGTTAAATCTATATCGTCTGTTACTCCAGTTAGATCTTCTAAAGCAGTCTTTTTTTCGAATCTGCTGAAAAAGATCATTTTGTGTTACAAATTTAATTTCCTCAACTGTTTTAATAATATCTAAAAAGGTATCTTTCTCCTTATAAATACCTTTCAGTATATAATTATTTCCTGTAATCTCATGTATAATTTGTACAAAGTGTTTTTCTATATCGTATATCTGATAAATACAATAAATTCGTTTTAAAAATCAAAATACACAAATAATTGTTTTAGCAATTCGATTTCTGTTTCTTTTTCTAGGATTTTTCTCTTTTCTCTTTTGAGTTTATATCTATAACAAAAATCATCTCTAGGTTCTGCACTGCCTGATTCAATAGCGAAAAAAACACCATTCTCTTCTCTTCTTACTAATACGTGATCCATTCCTTTTTGGTGAATCTAGATCTTGATCTAACTCTTTTTGGGAAATCTTCTTTATTTGGATACTCCCATCTTAATCCTGGTTTTTTTATTTTCTTTCATTAATCTCCAAATAGAAAAAAAGTAATTGTAGCCATACTTATTCTCCTTTATTTTTTTATTATATTATACCATTTCTATAACAGTAAATCATTCAATTCAATAAAAAAATACAATAGTTTAATATAAATTTTTTTCCATATATTATCTTCACTTACTTTATATATATAATTTTTTTCATAGTAAATTTATAATCTCACATACCACTATTTTTGCTTTTACAAGATACTTAGTTTATGGTAGTATTATGTATAACAAGATAGCGCAAATCAATAACTTTTTTTATTAATAAATAGATACTTAAGAAAGGAGTTACAGAATGGAAATAAACACTTCCCAAATACTAAAAAGGTACATTAGAGGCATGCATATTACAGCTAATAAAAAATAAAGAAATGTACGGCTACGAAATAACTGAGCAACTTTCCAATTATGGGCTCGATATGGTCGCCCAAGGAACTATCTATCCTCTACTTTTAAAATTAGAAAAGGAACATATGGTCACTAGTTACTTAAAGGAGAGTACCTCTGGACCTCCTAGAAAAATATTATTCAATTACCAAAAAAATGGTGAAGAGTATATAAACTCATTTAAAAAAATGTATGGGGAAATATAAGTACTACAATAACAAAAAAATTTTTAGAAAAATAAATAACGTCAACAGGGAGGAATTATTATGAACATCGCTGACTTAATAAAACAAAATAACAAACTTAGATCACAACTTAATGAAGATAATAAAAAAATATTATGAAGAACTTTTTAGTTGCTTGTCGGATGAAAAAAATACTACAAAAAAGAATCAGAACTAGAAATTCAATTACTGGAAATATTACAAGATTTGATTCTATATCAAAAAACAAGGAAAAAAACTTTACCGATGTTTTTTTGGAAATGATATAAACAAATTATCTTCATCAATACTTGTAGAACTTCCAAAAGGAAAAATAAAGGAAAAACTATTAAGATTTTCTCTAGTTTATCTTTTTAATATTAATTATTAGTTCTCTAGTACCTTCTGTATTCACTAGAACTATACAACCAATTATAACAGTATTCTCTATATTATTATTAGCTTTTAGGATCATCAGTTTGCTTATATCTATTAATTTATAAAAAAAGATAAAAAAATAAGTGGTTTATATATATTTCTTCGTTAATTATATTTGAGATTTCTTTTATTCTAATGGCTATTCTAAATAAATTAAAGCTACTTCCAGAGTATCTTTCTCTAGAAGTAACAGTATCAAGTAACTTCTTATACTTATTTGGAATTTTTTTAGTGCACTTTCTTGCATATACATTTTTTTAACTTTTAAAAAAATACTATTCTAAAAAGATATAGTAAACTAGCTCGACTATTCTATTTGTCGAGCTAATTTTTTTATAAAAGTTCACCTAAGAGAAATAATTTTAATTTAAAAAAATAACATTTTTTTTCTATTGAATAATTTTTTTAAAACCTGTTATAATGGTAAAAACATTATTTTTAGGAGAGAAGCCATGAATAACTCAATTTTCGATAAATTAAAACACGCTGAACAAGGTGCCAAACTTAGTATTTTATCATATTTGCTACTTACAGTATTAAAACTTGGTGCTGGTATATTCTTTAAATCATCAGCCCTTGTTGCCGATGGTATTAACAACGCTACCGATGTAATTTCATCAGTTTGTGTTCTTATCGGTTTGAAGATTTCCAGAAAACCAGCAGATGAAGATCACCTTTATGGTCACTTCAGAGCCGAGCTTATATCGACATTAATAGCTTCATTTATTATGCTATACGCTGGAATTGAAGTAGTAATGTACGCAGTAAAAAAAATTATCTCAGGAACGATTGAACAACCTAGCATACTATCAGCAGTTGTAGCATTTATAGCAAGTGTAATTATGCTTGGTGTATATTTCTACAATATTCGCCTTGCTAAAAAAATTGGTAGCAAGTCACTTAAAGCTGCGGCTCTTGATAATCTTAGTGATGCCCTTGTTTCTATCGGTACACTAATAGGGATTATTGCTACATATATAGGTATTCCAATAGCTGATTCAGCAGTCGCAATTATCGTAGGATTACTTATTATTTACACATCAGTTAGTATCTTCAAAGAATCTACACATGTTCTTACTGATGGTGTAGATACTGAAGTGATAGACAAGATTAATGATATTGTAACTGACATCAACGGTGTAACTTCTATAGTCGATACGAAGGGTAGAACTCATGGCTTATTATACTTTATCGATATTACGGTTACCGTTGATCCTTCTTTAAATGTTAAACAAAGTCACGATATTACTGTTAATATTGAAAAAGAACTCTCTAAAGAATTCTATTATTGTGAAACTTTAGTACACTTAGAACCACATGGTATTCCATGTCATACATATTAAATTAATTTTGATGAAATTATACTCACTATAACACCTGTTATTTCAAGTATAATTTCATCTTTTTTATTGTTCGTACGTTTGACAAAAACTAATACTAAAAGTATAATTATTGTACATATAAAAAGTATTTTTTTAGTCTTAGTTATTTTTTTAATTAAATAGCTTAAAAATAATACTTAAATAAAAAAATTGGAGTTTTTTTAAATTTATGACACACGCAAAAAGCAATATTTTTTTCGGTGAACATGCCGTCGTTTATGGATATAAAGGAATAACTATTCCCCTTCCACAGATGAACGTCGAAGTTACATTAGAAGGTACAGAGACAATTCAACAACGTGATGAAATTTTAAGTTTTATCGCTGATACATGCGGAATTGATAAAAAAACAAAAATTAATATAACTAGCACTATTCCAGTTGGGCGTGGGCTAGGATCTTCTGCTGCGCTAAGTATCGCTATTGCACGTGCCAAAAAAACTCCCAAATGTAAGAGAAATTGCAAATAAATGCGAAAAAAATTTATTCACGGTAATCCTAGTGGTATAGATGTTAATCAAGTACTTAGTGATACTCCCCTTTTATTTTCTAAAAAAGAAGGAGCTAGTGAATTAGATTTTGACTTAAATAGTTATTTACTAATTATCGATACAGGAGTTGTTGGAATTACTAAAGAAACTCTAAAACATATAGCGGATAATTATGATAAATATGAAAAAAATATATTGCTGAATTAGGTGAAATCACTGATTCAGTAATCGAACCATTAAAAAAATAAAAAAACATCGATCTTATCGGACAATATATGTACAAAGCTCACGACTTATTACAAAAAGCTTGGGGTAAGTCATGCTAGTAACGATGAGGTTGTGGAAATTTGTAAAAAAATAATAATGCAGTCGGTGCTAAACTAACTGGGGGTGGTGCTGGTGGATGTTGCATTAGTCTTAGCAAAAACAAAAGAAAAATGCATTGGAAATTCAAAATGCATTAAAAGAGAAAGGATATTCATCATGGATAGTTACAGTTTAGGTTATGCTAATATTGCCCTAGTAAAGTACTGGGGAAAAAAATCTAAAAGATCCTGTCTTACCTTATAATCCTAATATTTCTTTAAGATTAGACAATCTTTTATCAAAAACAAAAATTGAGAAAAATGATAATAATATTGATGAATTTTATATCAATGACGAAAAAAACAAAGTCAAGAAGAAGTAGATAAAATGATTAAGTTCATCTCTAAATTCACACCAACTAATCGTGAAGCTATAACTATTAGAAGTTATAATACTGTACCAACTGCTGCAGGACTTTCTTCAAGTTCTAGCGGTACTATGGCTTTAGTTCTTGCTTGTAATGAATATTTTAAATTAAACAAAACTACTAAAGAATTAGTTGAAATAGCTAAAGAAGGATCTGGTTCTTCTTGTCGAAGTTTCTATAAACTTGCTGCGTGGCTTGAAGATGGAAGTGTTGAAGAATTGGAGTGCTCTTTAGATTTTGGAATGATGGTTCTTGTAGTTAACGAGGATAGAAAGAAAAATTTCTAGTCGTGTCGCTATGGAACGCTGTGTTCAAACATCAACAACATTCGATGCTTGGGTGGAAAAAGCTAAAAGTGATTTCGTATTAATGAAAGAAGCTTTAAAAAATGCTGATTTCAAAAAAATTGGAGAAATTACAGAAAGTAATGCTCTTGCTATGCACGGTACTACATCTACTTCTACTCCTAGCTTTTCATTCTTAACAGAAGAAAGTCATATGGCGATGGATATTGTAAAAGAACTACGTTCTAAAGGTTATAAATGTTACTTCACAATGGATGCTGGTCCAAATGTGAAAGTACTTTTACTTAAGGGAAGACCAAGATAAATTATATGAGGAAATTTCAAAATTATGGAAGAAAAAAATCATTTTGTGCATGGAGTAGCCTATGGTAAACTCTATCTCGCTGGAGAATATGCGATTTTAGAGAATTACGCTTCTGCACTAATAACAAGTGTTCCTAAAAAAATTACAGTATTTGTAGAAAAACAGTAATGAGACTACTATCTTCGATACTATAAATAAAACTTCTGTTGGCCTTCATGAAGAGAATAGTAACTTCACTCTTGTTCAAAAATTTATTCTATTTTTAACAGAATATACAAGTTGTAATAAAACATTTTCTCTTACTATTTATAATGAACTTCACAATGACGATAAAAAAATACGGTTTAGGTTCTTCTGGTGCCGTACTTGTGGCTATAGCCCGCGCTATATTATCATTTGAAAATGTAGCTTATAACGATTTAACTATTTTCAAGCTAGTTGCCTTATTCAATATAAAACATAATCTAAGTGGATCTATGGGGGACGTTGCTGCAAGCATTAATGACGGTATTACATATTATGAGAAATTCAATGCTGAATTCGTTAATAATATGATAAGTCAAGATAAGTCTGTTAAAGAAATAATAAACACAAATTGGGATGGTCTTCGTATTGAGAAAGTTCATCCAAAAAGCTGATTTAAGCATACTAGCACGTTGGACAGGTGAAGCTGTAGATACGAAAGAACACGTAAAACTTTGGAAAAAACATAAAGACAACTACAAAGAAGAATTTAGAGTTTTTTTGTTGAAACTTCTAATACGCTAGTGAAAAACTTTAAAAGAAAAATTTAGAAGAAACAGATGCTACGTCTGCTTTTAAGCACTATACAAAAACTTAGAGAAAACCTACTTTATTTAGAAAGTTTCTCTAAGATACCAATGGAAACAAAGGCAATGAAAAACTATATAGAAAGTCATTCTGCTGGTAAGCAAAGTGGTTCAGGCAGTGGTGACATTGTATTAGGATTTGAGAAAAAAATAACGATAAGTATCAGCTACAACTGAACTTAGAAAAAAATTATAATATATTACGAAAGGATTAATTATGAGAAAAAAAGACCATATTAGATTGGCGCTTGCTGATAAAAACAAAAAGTAACTAGCTTAGACTCATACGCAATTGATTATAACAGTATCCCCCTTTTTCGGATTAGACGATGTTGATACTTCTACATCAGTTTGTGGTGAACGTTGGGAATTTCCATTCTTCATCAATGCCATTACTGCTGGCGGTGAAGATTGTAATAAGATTAATCAAGACTTTATGGAAGTTAGTGAAAAAAATGTGGAATTAAATTTTTCCCAGGATCATACTCTCCTGCTCTTAAGAGTAAAGAGGACGAAGAAGCTTATCCAAAAAGGATATTCAGTAAACTTAGGCTTAGATAAAAGATCCAAAACTTGTTTTTAAAAAGCAATCGAAAAAAATCACAAGCAAAAATACATTCAACTTCATACTAATCCTCTTCAAGAAATTGTTATGCCAGAAGGAGATCATAATTTCGAAAGTTGGTACGCTAACCTAAAAGAAGTCAGCTCTAAATCTCCTATTCCTGTAATCTTAAAGGAAACAGGTTTTGGTATGAATGAAGCTACTATTAAACTAGCCATCGACTTAAATATCCCTGCTGTAGACATCAGTGGAATGGGCGGAACAAACTTCGCAAGAATCGAAAATGGACGAAGAACTGATAAATCAACTTATCTAGAAGCAATCGGCTATACTACAGCAGAAAGCTTAGAAATCGCCTACTCTTATAAAGATAAAATTGATATTATCGCAAGCGGTGGTATACGAAATCCACTTGATGTTGTGAAATGTCTAGCTTTAGGTGCTAAAGCAGTTGGTATCTCTAAAATATTTTTTTAGAAATTCTTGTAAATGAAGGAAAAGATGCCCTAATTCAAGAAATTGAAAAAAATGGAAAAAAAGAAATTAAGTTCTTAATGATATTAATGAATGCTAAAACAATTGCTGAATTAGATAAAAAAATAAGAAAAAAATAGAATTTTTAAAAAAATAAGATTCCGTCCTTTTGGATGGAATCTTATTTTAATTTATACTGGAAGCAACCTCAAAAAAATCTCGATTTTTGGATCAACCACTACTATTTTTTTGAGCTTCATCTTCTAATGCTGATAATCTTTTAATTGCTTTATTTAAATCATCTTCTAAACTATTAATTTTAGATTTATTCTTTTTGATTTTCTGCAATTAAATACCAACATGAGATTAATAACATAATATTTAAAACAAATTATTGCAAACATACCATTCTCCTAATGTTTATAATTAAAATTAGAATAACACAATTTCTCTTTTTTTAACAAGAGGTGCTCTATTCATTAATAATAGATATAAAAAAACCTCATCTTACGATGAGGTCATTATTTCTAAATAAATCTAAAAGAGGGAAAATTTTTAGATTTTATTAATAAATTGCGTGTTAATTACCAATTATTAATATTTACGTTTTCTAGCCGCTTCAGATTTTTTCTTACGACGAACGCTTGGTTTTTCATAAAACTCACGTTTACGAACTTCTTGGATAGTTCCGTTTTTAGAAACAGCACGTTTGAAACGACGTAGTGCATCTTCTAGTGATTCATTTTTACGAACTACAGTTTTTGACATTGGATTTCCCTCCCTCCGATACTACAAAATCTTAATTTAATACTTAATTAAATGTTTAAGATATAAAATAAATACAAACATTCAATCAATAAGACTGCTCTTTAAGCAATCTACTTACATATTGTATTATATTCTTACGTTCTTGTCAACCTTTAATAGCAATTTATTAACATATTTCTACGAAAAATAACCTTTTTTTATTTATACATTAATGATGCTATTTTTTTCTGATAACCAATTTTTTTAAATTCTTCAATAAAATTAGCATAACCTTCTTTATTTTTTTGTGGCTAGGTACTTGTGCTAAGAATACTTGATTTGGCAATTTAGTTTGTTCTTTTTTTAGTTATTAAAATAATAGCTTTTTTTGTTGAGAAGCATTTTTTTGAACATCTCATCTGGTAGTGTAATTACCGCATTTAAATTAATATCTTCTTCTAAAAAAATTTCTTGAAATTATCTTCAAGCTCAAGAACTTTCTTAGGTACTACTAATACCCCTACACCATTATCATTTAAGTAATTAGCCGCTTGCTCGATGAATAGTAAAAGCATTTAAACTGTATCCTTCTGCACTACAGAGTTTATAGTTTAGGCTATTATCCTCATCTGCATAATATCCAAAAAGGTACATCACTGATAATAACATCTTGCTTCTTAATATTTAATGGTTTAAGAGCATCTTGATTAATAATTTCAACATTAGTTTCTAATAAATTGAAAAATATTTTGTTGTAATCTTGCGTAGTTATTATCAACATCAACAGAAGTTAACTCATATTCACCTTTTGATAAAGCTGATAGGTTAATTAAAAAAAGTTTCCACTTCCACTAGCAAAAATCAGCTACAGAAATCTTTTTCGTTATTGTATAAACACTCTAAAAATATGAGATACATACATAGTTATAACTTCCGGTGTAATGTCGTAACTAGGATTATTTAGCTCTTTAAGGGCTTTTAATAGTAAAAAAACTGATAAGCTTTTTTTAATATCCTCTTTAGAGAAATTGTCAACAATATCAAAAATAATCTTCATCATTCTCTAAAAGTTAAGTAATTCACTAAAGAGTCGAAATACAACCCTTCACCTTTGTTCTCTTCTACCTGTTTATCTATCTTAAAAAAATAATTTTTTTCTAAATCTGACATGGTTCCTCCTTATTCATTTTCAATAATATTTTTTTAATACTGGTTCTAATTTTTGAAATTATCCCAGTTACTAACGCATTTCCCATCATAAAAATATCTTCGACGCATAGGCATAGTGTTAGTCCAATTAGGTGGGAACATTTGTATCATCTCACACTCTACTTCTGTCAAAATTCGATATTTTTTTATTAGTTTCATCAAATACTATGTGAGATGAACGATTAACAGTTCCCTCACTTGTCAGCATTGTTCTAGCAGGTTCTTTAATATTTTCAGGAAAAACTCATTGCTCCTTCACTATAAATGTATTTATGCCCTGTTTTTTTGATTCACGCTCTATTCTTTTTAGATCCTTTTAAATATTTCCATTTATCTAATTTATCTTCTTCTGCAAAGTATTTGCTTAAATCTTCATCATTATATTTTTTTCTGCATTTTTTTAATAACTTCTCTAGTGAATAAACTTCAAATTTTCTTGGAGTTACATCTCTATGAACGATTTTTTTCCATCTATCATCATTCCAGTATCTAAAAAACTTTCCATCTTTATAATTTTTCTGTTACATCTAATGCATCAGAATAAGCATTAATATCTGTATTGAATAGAATATCTAATTCACTTTCCGTTGGAAAAAAACTTTCTCAAAAAAATACTGTTTTCTAGGTTTTTGTTCATTTTTTTATACTCTTAGAATACTTTTGTATTTTTTTAGAAGCAAAAAAATAAATACCCTTCTACGCTTCTGTGGCATTCCATAATCACCAGCATTTATTACTCTCCATTGTACATAATACCCTAATTCATCAAACGTCTTTAACATAATTGCAAAGTCACGTCCTCTTTGAGATGCTGGAGATTTTAATAATCTATCAACATTTTCAAGAAGTACAAACGGAGTATTTTTTTCTACTAATACGTCTCTAATATCCCAAAAGAGTACACCTTTTTTTCCAGCTATTCCCTTTTCTCCACTTAATGAACGTGCAACTGAGTAGTCTTGACAAGGAAATCCTCCAACCAATAAAGTATGATTTGGAATTTTTTTCTTATCAACTAAATTAATATCTTCATTAGAACAATCGTCCTCTCCAAATCTTGTTGTGTAGCATTCAAAAGCATGTTGTGCTTTTGTTGAAGGTTCAAACTGATTCGCCCAAACAAAATTCCATCCACCTTTTTCTATAGCTTTTCCACTTTTTTTATCAAATTCGCTTATTTGATTTAATCCAACTCTGAATCCACCAACTCCAGCGAATAACTCTACAACCTCTAAATTCATGTTATTCTCCTTCAATTATGTCCTGAATATTCTTTAAAACATAAGTTTTTATTTAACCAAAAACATTGTTTTTGTCATCTTATCTCCATTTGGCAACTCATCCATATCACTATCTGTACCATTACCATATTTTTATTCCATTTATTACATATGCTGATCTTTTGAGCATGTGGTCTCAAATGAAATATTTGTGTTTCTTTTTGATTTTAATAAGTTGTTACCTATCCTATTATCTTTTTATTTCAAATTCTATCCCATTTATAAATTGAGATTGATACTTTTTCCCATTCATGCTTTCCAATACCTTCTAAATCTGATATCGGCATATTCCAAAAATTTAGAACCTATTAACTCATATTCTCCTGTCATATTCTCTTTAAATACAACAAATAGAAATCTTTTTTTCATAAAAAAATAATTATATAGTTCCGAACTATCAAAGGTCTCTTGAACAAAAATCTAAAATTTTAAATTTTGGAAATGACATACTCTCTCTAGGATTACCTTTTTTTATCTATTCTTATTGTCTTTATTCCTATATTAGCTTTTTTTCAAATTCCTCAACATTGTCTGTTTTTAACACCAAGCATTCTTGATATCAAACTACTATTTGCTTGTTTAGAATTCTTATTGATTTCAAATTGAGAATATAGTTCCTCTTCTGTTTTTTTCCTTTATATTCATTAATCTTGTTTAATACTATATTATCAAAAAGTTTCTTCTTTTTAATTCCGTATTTTTTTCAAAAATAGAATCATATGTATTAATTTGTCCAACAACATAATTATTAATCACATATGACATGTATGATTGTTTTAATGAGTATGCTCTTCTTTTTGCAGGAATTTCACTATAATATTGCTTTTGCTCACTTTTCTTAGCTGTTGCTCCTTTGGTACATGCGCCTAAATATTTTGTATCACCTTCAGATAATTCGTGTGCCCTACCTTGTTGAATTTTTGTAATAATTGTAGAATAATCCTCTTTAATAATTATTAAATCTTCTCTACAGTTCTCTGATAAAATAGAAAACAGTTTTACATACTCTATACTATACTCTGTTCTTAAAATATCTTTTTCTCTTAAATACAAAAATTAACAACATTAATCTCATTTTTTCTAGTACATGAGATTTTTCAAACACTGGTTCAACAGGTCTCATCATTAGGTATCATAGTAATAACTAATCTTTCTCCTGCCCTAAAACTACCATCTCTTTTTTTCTCTATTGGTGTTACCTTTAATTCTGTACCCGCTTCTAAAAAAATCAGGATTAGAATCACTATTTGGTTTGTAATAAAAAAATAATATTCTTCTAACAGATTTCCTAGACTACCCTTCCCTCTAGGATTATTAAAAATATGCTATTTTTTTTCTTGAAGTTCGTTCTTTTTCTGAATAACCAATACCTCTTTCTCTTATCTCACTATTTGAATAATAGTCTTTTAGTACTTCAGAAAAACTTTTTTTCCCTTCTAATTTTTTTAGCATATTTTTTTCTATAGCCAATGGATTATTTTTTTATCATAAGGTAAATTCACAATAATACAGCTCCTAATCAAATAATAATTATTATACCATAATTTTTTTACCGCAATATGTCTATAATAATTTAATTTATCTATTTTTTTCTTTATCAAAAAAATCATTTAATAAATTTATATCATCATTCTCATAATATTCTTGATATAATTTATCCAAAAACTAATTCATCTTTTTATATTTTTTTCTATGTAAATCACAGCCTTAATATATTCTTTTATAATTCGATTCCGATATTCTTTCAATAACCTTTACTATTTCTAAATATCCCATAATAATTCTTCCTCTAATTTTTGCTATATTAGATCCTATCATCTATTTGTCCTAGTGTCAATACACTTACTCATTATTCTAATTAACAATATTTAAAAAAATCACAAAAAAAGACGATATTGCTATCGTCTAATAATCTTATTAAATACAAAATTTGATAAATTAATATTCATTCAAACAATTTTATAAACCTTTTTCTGAACTTTATCACAGGTATAACCTATATGTTCATAGAATTTATGCGCTTCTTCACGTTTCAAGGCAGAATTTAACCTAATAAAGCTAATATTATTATCTACGGCATAGTTTTCTAACTTACTCATAAGTTTCTTACCTATTCCCTTACCTTGAAAAATCAGGATTAACAGCAAGTCCTAGAATATTTAATCCTAGATCACTATAGAAACTTTCATACATTTGGGCATGAACAAATCCTATAATCTTTCTTGTATTTTCGTCTTCATAGACGATAATAATATGCTGTTTCTTGTCATTAGTTAGTTTCTCTATTTGTCTTTTCACGTTTTCAACATCTACATCATAGTCTAATGCTACTTTACAGATTTCTGCAACTTCTTGTGCATCTTCTATATTTATTTCTCTAAACATATACTCACCTTCTGATTTTATCAAATATTATTTAACGTGCAACTTACTGCAACTTAAATTCTATCTTTTACTTCGCAACTTCTATTAATGCTTGTTTTACTAAATCAAATTCTCTAGTACGAAGAGTTCTCGTATCAAAGATAAGCTCGTTATCTTTGATACGTGTAATAATTGGAATTTCTACTTCTAATAATCGACGTTCAATATCTGTCGCACTTAGTCTTGGATGCTCTAATTTAACTACAACACTTTCTAGGTAGCTTGCTGGATAGCTTCCTCCACCTACTTCTGCTTTGTCTTCAGCTACTGTAATCTTGAAGTCTAGGTCACTAAGTCTTGTTTTCAGTACTTCTGCTTTTGCAAATAGTCGCTCTTTTGATAATGAAATCATATGTAGTGTTGGAATATGTTCCAACGCTTCTTTTTCATCTAGATATAATTTCAATGTTGCTTCTAGAGCTGCTAGAGTCATCTTATCTACACGTAATGCACGAGTAAGTTGATTTTTTTCTTCATTTGTTCGATATATTCTTTTTTTACCAACGATAATACCTGCTTGCGGTCCTCCAAGAAGTTTATCACCACTAAATGTTACAATATCGATACCACTTTCAAGCACTTCTTTTACAGTTGGCTCGTATGGTAAACCATATTTAGAGAAATCTACGAACTGACCGCTTCCTAAGTCATTTATAGATACTAGTTCGTTCTCGCGAGCAAGATAAGAAATTTCTTCATTAGATACTTCTTTAGTAAATCCTACAATTTTATAGTTACTAGTATGAACTTTTAGTAATGCTCCTGTATTGTCAGTGATTGCGTTCTCGTAGTCTTTTAAGTGTGTTTTTATTAGTAGTACCTACTTCTACAGGAGTACCTCCACTTAATTTAATAATCTCAGGAATTCTAAATGCTCCACCGATTTCTACTAGTTCTCCACGAGAAACTACTATCTCTTTATCTTTAACTAGCGTATTTAATGTTAATAGCACCGCTGCTGCATTATTATTAACTACAAGTACATCTTCTGCACCTGTTAATTTTTTTGATAATATCAATAAGATGAACATAACGGCTACCACGTTTTTTTTATTATCAATATCAAACTCAAGGTTAGAATAGTTAAATGCTACACTTTCAATGTTTTCTTTTAATCTTCTGGCTTAGTAAACTACGCCCTAAGTTTGTGTGTAAGATTGTTCCAGTCGCATTAATAACTCGTCGTAGAGAGTTATTGTCTTCGCTTTTCACTATTTGTGAAACTACTTCTACTATTTTCTCTAAACTTGGAACTTCATGTAATTCTTCGTTTAATATTTCTTGTTTGATTTCATCAATATAGTTTTTTATCGCTGATTTTACAGCCACTTCACTATACTCTTGAATTAATGATTTCACTTCATCTAATAATAAGATCTTATTTATTGCAGGAATTTGTGATAATAATTGTTTTGACATAATATTTCTCCTAAATCTCTTTTGCTAATGTTTTTATAGCGTTAATAGCGTAGTCTACTTCCTCATCTGTATTCATACTTGAAAATGAGAACCTTACTATCCCTTGTTCTTTTGTTCCCAATACTTCATGCATTAAAGGTGCACAATGTGCTCCAGGTCTAACTGCAATATCGTATTCTTCAGCAAGAACATCTGCAACATCTGAGGCTGATATTCCTTTGAAGTTTAATGCTACTACCGCAGTACGATCTTTTGTAAAATCTCCATAAAATTCTAAACACTCTAAATCTTTTAATTCATTATAGAATCTATTCGCAAAGTCGATTTGTTTTTTATAAAGATTTTCAATTCCATGCTTATTTATATATTTTATTCCCTCATGTAAACCTAGGATTCCAGAAGTATTCAAAGTACCCGCTTCTAAGCGCAGTGGATATTCCCCAGGGTGTTTTTCATCGAATGTTCTAACACCACTTCCACCAACTTTAAATCTCTTAATCTCTGGTTCTTTAAGTCTCACACATAGACCACCGATTCCCTGCGGCCCATATAAACTTTTGTGTCCAGTAAAACATAATACGTCTATTCCCAATTCATCCATATTAATAGGTACTACTCCTGCTGTTTGCGAAGCATCTACAACTGAAATAATATTATGTCTTTTACAAATATCCGCAACTTTTTCTAGATCCACTATACTTCCTGTTACGTTAGAACTATGTGTAATAGCAATCATCTTAGTATTAGGTTTAATAGCTTTTTCTAGTTCATCATAATCGATTAATCCCGTTTTACCAGCTTTAACAATAGTATATTCACAACCTATTGTTTCATGCGCTAAATATATCGGTCTTAAAACTGAATTATGCTCCATAGAAGTCGTAATAACGTGATCTTCTTTTTCCAATAATCCTAAAATCGCAATATTTAAACTTTCTGTAGAATTACTAGTAAAGACAACCCTATCTTCTTCCTTCATACCGAAAAATTTTGCAACGTCACTTCTCGCTTCAAAAACTTCCCGGAATGCATTATTTGCTTCATAGTAACTACCTCTTGAAGCATTAGCATACTTTGCCGATGACAATACCTCATAGACTTTATCAGCTACTTCTTTTGGTTTTTTCAGTGATGTTGCACCGTAATCAAAATAATAACTCATATTACTTACCCTGTCTAAGTTATAAACAACCTAGCTCCCTTCAATATTTATTTCTTAACTAAAAACTCTATAATTCTCTAAACGTCTAGTTATGCCAATTTTATCCATATACTCTAAAATGGCCATAGAGTACTTTCTACTAGAACCTGTCATATCTCTAAACTCTGCTAGTCCGATTTGGTCATTAGTTTTTAAAAATGATTTTTCTACTTTTTGAACAGCATCTTTAAATACTTTTTTTCATGTAAAACTAAATCAGCATCTAGTCTTACTACCGTATTATCTATAAGAGATTCTAACAACTCAACATTTGCTTTTTTTCTCCATTTGTTAGTTCTTTAACACTTGGAGGTGTGAAGCCACCATCTAGTAATGCTTTTTCAATTCTTTCTTTTTCTGCCAGTTGTTTTTTATCATAATTAACTACGAAATCTTTTTTTCTGCAACTAAATTACCTTCTAAGCGAATTTCGTTATTTAGTATGAATAAGTCTAATAACTCTAGCATTTCTTTTTTTGAGAGATTTTAAACTTAGAAAGTACTTCAATCTTAGGAATTCCTACTTTTTAATTTATATCTATTGTGGTAGTCACTTAATAGTTTCTTAAGTTTTTTTCTAACACTTCATCATATTTTTTTCTTATGAATATAGCCTAATTTTTGTTTCATAGATTGTAGTGTTTTCTACTAATTGTGTTAGTGACTCCTCAACCTCTTCTTTAGGAAGTTGAAGTTCTTTTTAAAATATTCTCTTTAGAATTTAAGTAGTCAGTATGCGATAATAAGTAGTTGGCAATTAAATCCGTTGTATTACCTTCAAGCTGAACTTTCAGTTTTTCTATGACTTCTTCATTAAATCTACTGTGTTTTTTTAGGATTAGCATCTAATATTACTCCTCCACCTATTGTAATCATAGGTGAATATGTACGTATAATAAATTTATCATAGTTTTTAACAGCAATTTCTTCTTCAAGTCGAAGTTGTGCAAAACTACTTTCTCCAGCTTTTAATAAATCTGTTCCAAGTGGCACAACACGAGCCATCACTTCCTCAGTACCGATATAAACACGTACTCTATCCCATAATTCAAGATTTGCTCTCTCATCATTTATTAGTTTGATTTCAGTATCAAGCATATATGTTTTTGTTAATGAACCTGCAGTGGCTAATGTATCACCACGTTTCACATCATCAAACTTAATATTCGCTAAGTTTATAGCTGTTCTTTTGCCCTGCATAGGCAGTTTCTACATCCTTCGAGTGAACTTGAATATTTCTAACTTTTGCTTTTACTTCTTTTGGATAAATTACTAATTCATCTCCTACATTTATAACACCTTCTGTAAGAGTTCCTGTTACAACTGTTCCAAATCCTTTTACTTGGAATGAACGGTCGATGTTGATTCTAGCATTTTTCTCAACATTTTTTGCTGCGATATCTTCTGTTTTCTTATCGATTGTAGCTAATAATGTATCAAGTCCTTTTTGCTAATTGAATCAACTTCAATTATTGGAGAATTTTTCAAGAACTGTACCTGAAATAAATTCTTGGATATCTTCTTTTACTAATTCTCTATATTCTTCTTCAACTAAATCTATTTTCGTCATTACGATAATATAATTTTCTATCCCTAATAACGTTAAAATATCAATATGTTCTTTAGTCTGTGGCATGATTCCTTCTCTAGAATCAACTAGTAGTAAAACTAAGTTTATACCACTAACCCCAGCAAGCATATTTTTTTAATAAACCTCTCATGACCAGGAACATCAACAACTCCACATCTTTTTCCACTCGGTAGATCAAAAATATGCGAACCCAAGGTTAATAGACATCCCCCTGTCTTTTTTTCTTCTTGAGTAGTATCTGTCTCAATTCCGCTCAGAGCCTTAATCAACGTAGTCTTACCGTGATCGATGTGCCCTGCCGTACCAATAATTACATTGTTATTCATATATTTCACCTTTTACACTATATTAAGAATAGAGATTATTTAAGAAAATTAAATCAAACATTTTTAATCTTTCTCTATGTTAATCTCTATTCAAAATTTTATTTAATTTTATAATCTTCTAATTCTTTTATTGCTCTCTTGATTCCAGTTTTTTTAGAATAGTATAGTCCACGATATTCAATATTTTCTTCCTGTAACATTCTTACAATGTTATCAAAATTATCCCATGCTGTTTTAAGCATAAAACCACATCCTACACTTATCGATGGATGCGTAGGGATTAATGATGCTGCAAGTTTTCTTTCTAAACAAATATTATCAGCCTTTATCGAATCATGCGTACTATTAAAAAAACAATTAAACCTTCTTCCACGCTATTTCCTCCTATGGTTGAATTACTTTGTTCGCTTTTTCTCATATCTTCTACAATGAAGTACATGTTTGTAGGGATTACCGACTGCTAAGTCAATCTTATGATAGTCGATACATGCTCCACAACAAACTATTTCTACACCAGCGTCTTCTAGTGTTTTTTTAATTCTTCAATTACATGACTACGAGTTTTATCTACTAAAAACTCCTCCATTATTGTAGAAAATAATTTTTTTAGGTAATACTTCTTGTTCTCCTAAAAGCATATAGATAAGCTTTTTATTAATCTTTTACCTAATTCTTCACTACCATGTCCCATTTGATCTTTTGTTAATTACAACGATATAGCTATCATCTTTAACAACTGGTACAGATTCTAATTGTGGTGCTTCTTCTTTAGTAATTTCTACTTTAAATCCACCTTCAATATCAGAAACTTTAAATTCATAACTATTTTTATCGGCAAATTTTCTAAGACTTTCAACACTGTCTTCAGTTTTTACTAATAACGTAACTTTTGTTTCTTCTTCTAATACACGTATAGCTTGAGTTACAGGTACAACACATGTATCACATAATGTATCAACAACTACACCTTCAGTAACCTCTCCTTTAGAGATTGTAACGACATATTTATCTTTTGCTTCTTCTTTTACTGCAAAGTTATATCCTAATTGAGTTGCCATTTTTTCTAAATTTTGTGTAGCAATAAAGTTATCTACAATTGTTTCGACCACGTCATTATCCACTAATAATTTTTTTGTTTGAATAACTGGCATTGGACAAGCTAAACCTTGTGCGTCTAAAAATTTCTTTTTTTCATACTTATATTCTCCTTTTATAACAGTTCTATTTAACGATAACTGCTTTTTTTCTTGTTTTTTTCTATAACTTTTTCCTACGATAGCACTCTTAATTTCAAGAGTATTAAGTTTTTTTCTAATAATTCATGTGCTTCACTCTCTGGTAAAGCTTTATTAATAACCCACCTGAAGTTTGTGGATCATACATAATTTCTTCTAATGCAAAGTCTTTAACCTGATATTCTACATTTGGCTCAACAAACGTTCTATTTAATTGTCCTCCTGCAGTAATAACAAATTCATTGGCACATTTATATGCTTCTTCAATATACGGAATATCTTTTTGTATATACTTCTGCAGAATGTTTACCATCTAACATCTCTACAAGATGTCCTAGGAAACCAAATCCTGTGATATCTGTACAACTATTTACGTTGAAATCTTTCATCATTTGAGCAGAGTATTTATTAAGTGTTGTCATTTGTTTAACACTTTGAGCAAATGCTTCTTCAGAACACTCTTTAACCATGTGAGCTGTATTAATAATACTTACACCTAAAGGTTTTGTTACTATTAGTAAATCCCCTACTTTACAATTGTTATTTTGTAATATTCTATCAGGATGAACAACTCCTGTTACTGATAAACCATATTTTGGTGTAGCATCATGAATAGAGTGCCCTCCAGCAAGCACTCCCCCTGCTTCATGAACTTTCTCAGCTCCACCTTTTAATATTTGATGTAATATTTCTAAGTCCATATTTTCTGGGAAGGCAACGATATTTAATGCTGAAATAACTTCTCCCCCATTGCATACACATCACTTAGAGCATTAGTAGCTGCTATTTGACCATATAAATATGGATCATTAATCATTGTTGTAAAAAAATCTAAAGTTTGAATAATCGCCTTATCTTCAGATATTTTATAAACGGCTGCATCATCTGAAGATTCATATCCTACTATTAAATTTTTTTATCTTCTTTTTTTAGGAAGATCTCTTAGGATATCTGACAAGGCCCCCGGCCCTATTTTCGAGTTTCACCCTCCGCAAACTATCATGTTCATTTTTTTCTCTGACATATTTACCTCCAATTTATACTACTACTTAACTATAATTATACTACTTCGGAACATTTTTTTAAAAAAGTATTATTTAGTTTTTTTAATGTAAATTATCCTTGTTCCATTAGACATCTAGCAACCTGCTCTCCGTTAACTCTCCGACTTTTTAAATACTCATGAATTTATAGAATTTTTTTCTGTAGTTTCTTTACTTTTTTTCATCTGTAATATGAGTGTATGTATTCAATGTAGTTGTTATATCTTTGTGACCTAATCTATTTTGAATTTCTTTTCGCACTCAAGTCACTTTCAAATAATAAAGTTGCGTGAGTATGGCGGAAACCGTGCGGGGTTATCTGTTTTAGTTTTGGAAAAATCTCTGTATATCCTTAGTAACATACCATTAAAAATAGTGTCTTGAGTTTTTTTATAAATATTCCATTATTAATACTTATAAAGTTATCTAGTTCTCTATAACTCTTCAATTCTTTAATGGTTTCATCATCAAGAAATATAATTCTTTCACTTGATTTTTGTTTTTAGTCGTTGAGATTTTCGACTTACTTCCGATATTCATCATATTTTTTTACTAATAGTTAATGTTTTTTTCTTAAAATTAATATCTTTCCATGTTAAAGCCCTCAACTCTCCTAAACGAATACCAGTAAAAAGCTAGTATGCGAAAAAGCTATATAAGTTTCACTTGAATAATTTTCCTTAACTATTTTTTTAAAAAAACTGTAACAATTCTTTTTTTAGTGTAATAATTCTTTTTTTCTTTTCTTCTATCTTCTTAGGTACTTTAGTTAATTTCATATAGTTGGTAGGTATTATCTCCATCTTAACAGCATAATCTAAAAATTTGAACTATAGTACCTTTTATTAAAGTTACATAGCCTTTTTTTATAAGTTTTTTTGAAACCTCATTTATAAAGTTTTTGGCAATATGGCAACTTAATATTAATGATTTTTTTAATTCTTTAAAAAAACTGGTAGTATCCTTTTTATCTAGAATAGTTTTTTTATAGTATGATAGCTACTTTCTTTTACTTGTGTTTTTGTGTTGTTCTTCCCAAAGTTTGTACACATCACCAAAAAGTAATATTTTCACTTCGTAGAAAGTTACTACCATTTAAAAAAACTCGTTCTTAGCCTTAACTATATAATTTTTGTGCTTCTCTCTTTGTTCTAAACCCTTTTTTTAGAAATTCTTTTTTTCTTTTTCCTGTGTAAACATTTTTTTACCAAGGTATTCATTTTTTTACCTCGTAATATTTTTTTTATTGTCTTTACTGTTAATGTATTCTTTTTATCATTTTCTCTCATTCCTCTCACTAGTGCCAGTAGTTTTATAAATAAATGAAAATGTTAGCTACATTATGTAAGATATGATATAATGAAGTTATCTTTATTAGATGTATTCAAAACATCATTTTTCAATTAAAAATCACTGGTTTAATTCAGTGATTTTTTTATTTTGTCAAATAAAGTTAGCTTTCTCATAAAAAAACACCTTGTATTTTTAAAATGATACAGCCTTTAAAAAAAGATTTTTTTAGGGTTATTACTCCAAAAGATAAAAGAAACCTTTCAGAAGCCGTTTAAATGGCTAATATAAGAATGTAGTTTACATAACTATATAAATTTGTGTTTATATGCTATTTTTTTCTTAAATCAAGTAGCAAAAACACAAGAATACCGCTTCTTTCTCCAGTTAAGTAACTCATTTACTAAAAAAATTTAAGTGGTTGTAAAATATTAGTTGATAACCTTTAGAGATATTAATAATGGAAAAAAACAGCTTATTTTTTTCCATTTTGAACTGTAAGCTATTGATTGACTGTTCAAACTCAATTTTAACAATCTATCATACTAATGTATTTTTTTCAAGTTCTTCAACTTCATAATTCGCTATTAAGTCAGTTAAGTAATCAGCATTATTATTAATATGATATTCATCAAAGCTATTGTAGTACTTTTTCCCTATCTGTAAATTTAATATTTACTGGTAGCAATCCATGTTTTATTAATTCAAAATTAAGAAGCAGTCTTCCTGTTCTTCCGTTTCCGTCTATAAAAGGATGAATACTTTCAAATTCTAAGTGTAATAGAGCTATTGCCTTTAATATATGATGTTGTTGTTTCCACTCCTCATATTTAACTAGCAATTCATCAATATTACTTTCTATTTCTTGCGGTTCGCTAGTCTTATGGCTTGAACCTAATATTTGAACGTTAACACGTCTAAATACTCCTTTATTCTCTCTATCATGCATTAAAACCAAGCTATGTATATCTTTTATAACTTGTTTTGTCAATGGCTCGTTAACAATATCTAGAATGTAATAAAAAGCGTCCTTATATCCTATTACCTCTAAATGCTCACGTACCTTTTTACCTTGAATGGTAATTCCTTGTTGCAATATTAAAGCCGTTTCCCTTAAAGTAAGAGTGTTCCCCTCAATAGCGTTAGAGTTATACGTATTCTCTATAATAAAAATTTTCTCTTAGCTTTTTCAAGTTCAGTCTTGTTTAAAGGTCGAAGCTTTGCTATTTTCTCTTGTAACTTATCAATCTTATCAAACATTGTTTCACTTCCTTTACGTCTTAATGGTTGATTAAATAATCAATGAACACCGTTTTTTTGCTACTCCATTTTACCTAATATTGGGGCTAGATACTTACAATCAGGCTTTTTCAGTTATCTTAGATATAAAGTAAGAATTATCATGGTTCAATATGAGTATTGTGCTTCTGTATTTAGTGGAACTCTCACAATACTTTTTATAATGAGCCAAATAATACAAAAGTATCTTCACTTTCTATATACAATCCTGTAATATTTTTTTAAAAATCATCTATCTTATATTTATTAGCTTTTAAGCTCCACCGTTGTATAATCTGTACCATGTGCAAAAATTAATATAACCGTGCAAAAGTTTCTCCATATTCAGTATTTACAGCAAGTAACCTATTTAACGAAAAAGTATTTAATGTAGTTTTGATAGTTAAAAAAAGTAGCCTTGAAGTTCTTTCTTTATTAATCTTTCTATTTTATTAATATGTGATAAAAAAATTTTTATTTTATCTCCAATATTGTTATTGTTTAAAAAAACCAATAAAAATTATCTATTGTATCAATATATATCATAAATACTGTTTTTTTTGTTCATAAATCTCATTGTTAAATATATCTGATTTATCATAAAGATAATTAAACAGCACTTTTTGAGTTATTTCCTTATTGTTATTTACAATATCTGTAACACGTTCATAATAATCTATTATAGTCTTAATAATTCCTTCTAAAAACTTCATTAAATGATTTTTTTCTATCTTATCTATTTCATTAATTGTAATTTTTCTCTTTATTCACGGTATTTAGATTATCAATATAAATCAATACTGCTTCTTTTTAAATCATAGTTTTCTAAAAGTTCACTATAAGGGTATTTACTATTCATTAATAGCATTTCAATATTATTTTCTAAAAAAACTCATCAATAGAACCGTATAATAGTTCGTTAACTGTAATATTTCCATATTGTGCAATAACACCTAATCTAGTAATATTAGGTATACTTGAGCCACGTTCCCAAGTTGAAACATTACTTTTTACCTGCTTCTATTCCTTTTTAAGTTGCCAAATTCTTCTAAAGTGTAAAAAAAGTGTTGTTCTTATATTTTTTTATTCTAAGCCCCACTAATTTTTTTATTTATCTTTATTTTCATGTGACATCTCCTTTCTAATGGTAATTATAGCACTAATTTTTTTGTTAAAATCCACTAAAAGTTACAAAATAGTGCAAAAATTTTTTTCCCAATTATTATTGACAAATAAAAAAATCATATATAATCAAATTAATCAGTAGGTTAATTATAATCTTCTAGATATAAAGATAAGTAAAAAATTTTTTTATTTCATCTTTATTTTTTTTATAAAACAAAGTTCAAAGTTGTGCAAAATAAGAACGCAACAAATTTTTAAGTTTAAAAGTTCAAAGTTGTGCAAAAGTATGAAAGGTGGTGAGGGAATGAAACTTACTGTAAATGTTGAGAAACTACAAGAGTTATTAGCTTTAAAAGGATATAATAAATATTCTTTTTCTCGTGCTAGTGGTATTAGTGATGAAACACTAAGAAAAAAATATTAAAAGATGAAGTATCTAGCCCGAAAATGGCAAAAACGTATTTCAGAAGCTCTTGAAATTGACTTAACAGAAGTATTTTCGTTAGCATGAAAACAAGATACTATAAATAAAAAAAGCTTTGCATTAAATTAAAATGCGAGTCAATCTAAATAAAAAAATTCTTATCTAAAAACTATTTGTTAAATCAAACAAATGGAGTGTTCAAAAATGAGCAAATGGAAATGTTCAAAAATAAGCAATTCTGAATTGTTCAAAATGAGCCAACCAATACATAAGAATAAAAAGAGAATAAATAAAGATATATATAACATCATTCATCATCATAATATATATTATATATAGGGTGGACAAAATAGGAACATCGAAGTAGACAAAATGACCACTTCACAAGTGGACAAAATGACCATATCTGAAATGGACAAAATGACCACACCTATACCAAATAATAAAAAAATAATAACAATGATTTATATTATATCATCATTCATCATTAATATATATTATATATAGGGGGTGATTTGACTGAATGAGAGATAAAAAAAGAACCTTTATACCGTTATCAGTTCGCCAAAAACAATCTAACGTTATAAGGTTTAAAGAAAGCTATTTATTAATAATAACTTACTTTTTATTATATCGTAAGAACCCTTATTAGTAAATAGCAAAGCCCAAAAATAAATATAGCTATCTAAATTTGTTGAACAGATTTTTCTAATGTGTTTTTAACCTACTCTATAGATTTAAAGAACACTTTAGAACCTTTGTAAACATTTATTTAGTGAGCAGTATTCATTTTGAAAGAATAGAACTACTATACTCTATTCATCTATTTATTTTAATAAGGGCTTTTTGTCACGCCCTAGAAATGAGGTAAAAGAAAATGACAAACACAAATATAATAAAAAAATTGATGGCAATACAGTAGAGGTAATAAGTGAAACATTACATATTACTGATATTAATAATAAAACAGAGTGGACTAGCGTTGAACTAGTAGACGTGATAAACCATTTTAGAACTCTAGACGGGAAGAAAAACTCAATTAAGACACGATACACTTTTAAATATCTTACGTGATGAATTTAGCGAAGAAATCTCACTCCAAAATATTTTTGGAACGAACTTACACTAACTCACGTGGTCAAACATATCCAATGTATAAACTATCAAACTCACAAGCCAAACAAATATTAGTAAGAGAAAGTAAGGCGGTAAGGCGTGCGGTTATCAAACTACTAGAGTACCTAGAGCAACATAACAATCACAATCTTAAAGTTTTTAAACGAGCGTGAAGCTTATCTATATGAGCAAGGCTTAATTATTGATACTGTTGATAAAATGGCGGATTTGATAAAGAAAAACTAAAGAACTTAGCAATAAAAAAAGATATTTGCCAAAGAATTATCAATCTTATCAATGCTAGTCAAAGTAGTGTACCGTTGCCAACTAGAACAGCTTACACTACTACTTACAATTAAGAGGCGGTAAAGTATTATGAAACAAAATAGATTAAATAACGAGTACAAGGAAATGTACATTAATACTTTATGTTTAGCATTAGTAGGGTTTCCGTTAGTGTATGCTTTCACCTACATTATAGCCCGATTTATGGACGTATTTTTATTAAAGAAAGGTAATAATAGATTATGGAAGTTGTTTTTAACTGAAAAATCAAAGTTTGAAGATTAAAGAGCAAATTGCTAATTTAATCAATGAAGTTATACAGGAAAAAAATGAACACTATAAACCCCGAAAAAAGATACTTTACACGAACCGAACTACAAAAGTACCTTAGTATAGGGGCTAGTAGTATGGAGCAACTGCAAGTGTTAGGGCTTCATTATGTAAAGGTTGGTAATAGACATTTATTTGATATTCAAGAAGTATATGATATTTTTGAAAAATCATAAAAGTAAGATAGTTAGGAGATAATGATAATGGAAATGGAAATGCAACTAAAAAGAACTTATAGGAGATAAAAAAAGAAGTAACCGAAGTTATAGAAGATATTGAGGAAATAGCCCAAAGATTAGCAAGTTTACAGATTTCAATGCGAATATTAGCTACACATTGCTTGGCTATTAACACACTCTCAACAGATGAGTTTAAAAACCTTAAAAAAATAACGGAAGAAGAATTGCGGAAGTATTGGGACAAAGTGCAAAACGGTAGAAACTTACATACGTTAACAGAAGAAACCGCTTTTCATTTATCAGAAGAATTAGACTTCTTAATATGTGTAGCTCTCGAAGATGTGAAAGAAGCACTACAAAAATATTAATAAAGTATCAAACGATATTATTTAATAGATATAGAGCATTTACAAAAATAGAACAATTTTTAAAAAAATATAAATCTAGTGCCAGTAGTTTTATAAGTGAATGAGAATGTAGCTGTTTAAAGCACGTATGAGCCTTTTTAAAAGTATTTCTTAGGTGAAATCATATCAAAGGAAACTAACGGCTTTTACGTGCCTTTTATTTTTAATCTACACAAGAATTTATTTACTAAAAAAATACTATTGTTAATCATAGTACTAGTTATTTTATATAAAAACCAAAGAAACCAATTTTTAAACAGGAGATGAAACCATGGAATTAAAAAGACTTCAAAGAATATGCTATTAAAAACATTGTCAGAGTATGAACAGCTAAATAATGAGTTACGTACTCTTAGAGAAACGTATATTGAAGCTGTAAACAATTTTTTTACAAAGATAATAGGGTATTTTTTTGTACAGATAAAGAGGAACTTGTAAAAGAATTTTTTTAATAGTGATATTTTTTTAATCAAGCCCACTATTTAACAATTCATAAATCTCTAATTAATGAAGTTGAAACAAAAGTGAAAAATGAAACATTCTGAACTTGTAGAAGCGTTCAACATGCTAGATAAGTTATGGGAAAGAAAAAGAAAAAAATAGCTTATATTAGCTAATATTTTTGCTTGCTAGAGTTCGAGAATAGATAAAAAAAGGTAAATTATACCAAAAAGAAAAATAAACAGCTTATAAGCCGTTTAAATAGTTCTGAATTTTACGTACAGGAAATTTATTTCTTGTGTACAAGTTGAGATTAGATAACTTAAACGATATTGTAAGCTAGAAAGGAACAAATACAATGTATTATGTAGAACCGTTAAAGAACAAGGAAGACATAAAAAAATCCTTGATAGTTATTTTAAACAGCAAAATTCTAGAAATCACTTGTTATTCAACTTAGGTATTAATACACCTATGCGAGTAAATCAATTAGTAAAAATTAAAAAGTACGTGATGTGCTAGATAAGGAAGAAATAACAGTAATAGTTGGTAGAAAGGTTATATCATTTCCGTTAGGTAAAAAAACTACAGAAATTGATAAAAAGATTATTGTATAGATAAGGAAACTAATGACTTTCTTTTTAAATCTTTTTAGACTAAAAAAAGAGGTTATAAACCACTAACAGAAAAACTATGTTAACAAAAATTATAAAAAAATGCAAGTCGAGAATGTAATATAAATAATATTGGTGCAAGTTCATTGCGAAAAAAACATTCGCATATTTCTATTATGAGCGAACTAAAGATATTCGTAGTTTAATGAAACTACTAAACCACCATGACCAATATTTTACTTTACAATACATAGGAAAAAAACGAGCGTTTCTATAATGATAATTTCATAGAATGGGAAGAACTTTAATTATGAAAAATAAAAAAATATTTTTTTGTTCATTCCTCTTGTAGGTGATATATGGAATAAAAAAATAAGTAAAAAGTTGTTGAATATCTTGAAGAGAAAAGAAAAAAACTCTATATATAGATACGTAACAAACTATAAGATATGATACATAGTCAATGACTAAGATATATTTTTTTAATATTTGTCAGTCAGTCAATCAACAGTCAGTCAATCAATAATAATGTTAGCTAAACTTTGTTACATTGAATGCTTTTAACTAGACTTACATTTCTATATAGAACAAATAAAAATAAACTTAGAAAGGAGTTGTTAGTTTGATTTATAAACAAATTGGAACAACTACAAATAAACTTACTAAAAGTACACCATAAACTATCACCTTTTTGAAACCATAGCAATAACGCCGATAGACATCATAGAAGATACGGAAAACAAAGAGAATTATAAACGTTATAAAGCTATTCAATTCGTAAGTGGTGAATTTAGCGAGGAAGAGAAAAAAAGCCAATCATTAGGAATAACGAGAATTTATATTATAGAGATTTAATTATAATTGATATTGATGAAATAGAACTCAACAGTAATCAAGCAATTAATTTAATTAAATGTGAACTACAGGAATTTAAATATTTATTGTATGCTACTCTTAACCATACGGAAGATAAACCACGTTTTAGGCTTGTTTTTAGAGCCAACAAAGAAAAATGAATGAGAATGAGTATAAAGCTACTATAATTCATGTTATGGCTTTGTTAAATATGAATTTTTGATGAACATAGCTTCACATGGTCACAACCTCAAGGAGCACCAATAACCACTAAAAAGTAATAGTAATAACTATGTTTTCATCAAAAAAATTACAAGGAAATAAATTTCCAGTACAAAAAAACAAGAACAGGTTTATATGAATGACAATGAAAATATATTAATCTCTCATGATATAGCAATTAAAGGAGTAAGTGAGTATGTAGCAAAGAATAACTCTAATTTACAAAGTAGAACTAATTTTCTTTCTTGTATTATGGTACTTTGTAAAGCCGTTTTAAACAAAGAAATAGAATATAGTACAGGGCTTGAATGTAGTAGACTGTTAGCAACTATTCCTAATAGTTTTTCCAAAATGGGAGCAAGAAAACCAACAAATTTTCATTGATGAATTGAAAAAGGTCAAAAAGGTAATGTTAATTATTTTAAAAACGCCATACAACTTTACTGATAGATTTTTTTATAAATTCGATAAGAAGCAAAAATAACAAAAAGTAACGAAAAAAAGAAAGGAGACTTTTACATTGTTTGATTTAATGAATACAATAGAAAATTTAAGAGAAATTAAATTTAATGAGGTGAAAGATTTAATAGAAATCAAGAGAGGGAAAAATTTGAAACACTAAACAATAAAGATATAAACTTATTAAGGCTAGATTTATCAAAAACTGAAAAAAGTTAATTTTTTTCATCAGAGGATATTAAAAACCGCATTATATGGAGTAAGTGATAAAAATAAATATCACCCTATAAAGCAACTTATAGAGCCTGTACAATGGGATGGAATAGAACGAGCGGAAACATTTTTTATAGACTGTTTAGGAGTTGAAGATAACGCAGTTAATAGAGAGGTTTCTCGAAAATGGCTGTTAGCTTGTATTACTAGACTGTACAAAAAAGGGTGTAAATTTGATGAAATGTTAATATTATTCGGTGGACAAGGTATTGGGAAAAAGTACTACTCTTGAACGTTTAGCACTAGATACATTCTATACAAAAGTTACAGGTAAATTAAACGATAATACCATTTTACAAACTTCACAAAGTTGGCTGGTTGAATTAGACGAGTTAAGCACCTTATTAAGAACACCTACACAAGAGTTTAAATCGTGGTTATCTTCAAGAAAAGATACTACTAGAGCACCATACGAAGCCCAACCAACAGATTTTTATAGAGGGTTTGTAGTCTTAGGTACTACTAATGATAACAAGATATTAAAAAGACCATACAGGTAACAGAAGATTTTTGGATATTAGAGTGCAATGAAGATAAAATTAAAAAAATCAATTTTTCAACGTAGAAGAAAAAAAGAAATACTTCAAATATGGGCGGAAGTCAAAAACATGGTATAATAAAAAAATGAAAGTCTTTTTATTAAGTGAAGAAACTAAAAAAAGCTAATGGAAGAAAAAAACAGAAAAACTATGTTATACCTATTCCATATACTGATGAAATAAAGAATATTACTAATATAAAAATTTCCTCGTAACTGGAAAGAAATTGTACATGGTAAACACAAGTTTAGGTTACATAGATACGTTTCAGATATGTTAAACGCTGGAACAAGTACAGAAGATATTTCTCAAGATGTATTACTAGATGATATTACTACACAAGAACTTTTCTTCTTACTAACTGGAAACTACAAAAACAACTTTAAATGGTGTACAAGCTACTAAAGATTTTAGTAATGTTTTTTTAGTAAACTGGAAAAATTGGAGATATTCTAAAAAAATATTGCAAGAGGAGAAAAAAAGTAATTTAAGAGGTTATAAGAGAACACCTTAATAATGGCAATTAAAGACATTAAAAAAATAAGCTAACGCCATTGATAAAAATGTTGTTATATCAACGATAAATGACATTAGGGCGTTAAAAGCATTATTCCTATATATATAATATAAATAATAAATATATATATTATATAGTATATATTCCCTCTAAGTAGAAACAAGATAACGCCAGTTAATGCTACAATGTCCTAAGCCTTTTTATATCAACGATTAATAGAAAGCGTTAGAATAAAACTCAAACGGTATTTTTTTAACGCCCACTATAAATATCTTGAAAAATTAATATGTAGTAACTAGTAAATATTACACATTAATCCTCTTGAATAAAGAAAGATATTACACAATTAATAAAAAAATAGCTCTTCAAGAGTATTTTTTTCAAAAAAATTTACAATGATATATTTTAGAAAGAAAGCTAATCAAGTTAAGATAACAAGATTAGTTTTCTTTATTTTTGCTATTATTTTAAATGCTAACAGCTTTTTAAGAGGTAGAAAGGTATAATTCACCAAAAATAAAAAAATAGAATGCTTATACACCTTTTTAAACGGCTCTTGATTTTAAGAAAAGAACTTGAAACAACTTAATACCTATATTTTTCAAGATATAAAACCATAAACACCATGAAGAACACAAAAAAATATATTTTTATTCTAAACTGGTCGAATTCGACTACTTTAGATATTTTCTAACCGTATCGAATTATACACGGTTAAAAACCTACTTTAAGTAGATACTACTTAGATACTTAAATCATTTACTACATTTAAGTAAAAAAATTCCTTGTAATTACACAAAATATTATCTACAATAAAGGTATAAGATAACATTTTTTTAAAAGGGAGTAGATTTATATGTTAGAATTAAAAAAATATTTTTATAGAACTGGTGTAGAAAGATTTTTATTGTACAAATTACAATGCTATGTTAGATACAATATCAGATGAAGTTAGTAAAGATATTATAAATGACTTGCTAATATACATTGAAGATATTGTTTTACTTGAGAATAAAGGGAGTTATGAACGAGAAACTTTATAATAAATATTTACGTAGACTAAAAGAACAGCAATACAAAGAAATAATATTACTACATCTTGAGAAATTAGGGTTAGATTATGAGATTAATAAATTAAAACGTTCTGAAAGTAAATAACAGAAATTAGTAATAGCTATTTGAAATAATTTTTAAATTATTAGAAATGAAATCAGATGAAGATTAAAAAAAATTCTAGTAATTAAGATTAAGTCAAATAGCCCTTTTTTTATCATCTTTAAATACGGTATTTAATTTTTTTAAGTACTCTAGAGCCTTGATATACTTGACTTTTTTTAAAAAATACTCTCCGAAAAACTCTCCGAAGTTAGACGAAAAAAACCTATTTTTTTAGTGAAAATCATCTTAGAAACTGAAAAAGCAAAAATAGAAATATTTTAAGATGAAAAAAATTAATATAGTTAGTAAAAAAATATACACCTACATAAGCAAGTTATTTTTAAATACTGGTTGGTGCATTTTTTTACACATACCATACTACATTATTTATTTAAGTGAAGTAATAGAGATTAATATAAATAGCATAGAGCTAAGTTAATATGGGTTGGTGCATTTTGCACTAATTCTATTATTTAAGTTGGTGCATTTTGCACTAACTTTATTTTTTTAGTTTGTATATTTTTTTCATAAAGAAATTAAATATTAAACCCTCTGTATATCTTTTTGTATGCTCTCTACTCTAGATACAAACCTAGTAATTATACAAGGTACATTGATTATACTGGAGTATACAAGAGCTTGCTTATTTTATATAGTTCTCTATAAAAGGTATTTATCTTAAAAAGAATATCTAACAAAGAATTACAAGAGTATTGATATTCAAGAGAAGTAATATTATATGGTAATAAATGCATTCGCTACATTAATGCAAGAGGTAGCTAAGAACATGTACTAATCATACACAAGCAATTAAGATTATGTATAGATATCTAAATTGAGTTGATTAATGGTATCAGATACTAGAGGATAAGCAACACTAATATATATTCATTCGGTTATATCATCATATATTCATAGATAGCTAACTAATGTAGATTGATATGTACTACATCTGTTGGACTTATTCCAGTTACCTAATCACCTTATACCATATGGCTATATACTTGATACAAGTATCATGATTGAATAAGTTTGTTGTTAGTGATAGATAGATACATCAAGTAATTAGTAATAATGAACTAAGATGTAAAGATAGTATGAAAGTAGATTAGATTAATATGTTAACAATGAATGTAATATAATTATGAAAAAGAATAAATAAAAAGATTAAATAAAAAGATTAAATGATTTAAACAAAAGAATAAATATTAATTAGTTTAATTGTATTTAACATTAAAGATGAAAGATTGAAAGATACAAAAGGTATGAGCCAAGCCAAGGGCTAAGAATAGCATAAGGATATATTACTATAAAAAGGTATGAGGTATACTTCCCTTAATTGAGAAGACCGCCCCCCTATTAAAAAAATCTCAAAAAAATAAAAAAACTTAAAGACCAACCTGCCCTCATTCATTCACAATGGCACAACCTCGCTAACCATTATTGGAAAAAAATAAAGACAAAAGAACCTCTCATTTAATTTTTGAGAAGTCTTCTAATATTTGCTAAACTCTTTTTACTACAGTAATTATAAACTATTAAAAAAATAAAAAAATCAATAGTTATTATCTCTTAAAAATTCATCATGAAAAAAATATAGAAAAAAAGTGTAGTTAAAAAAATACTTACTATAAATTTAATAAAAAAAGAAAAAAACGCTAAGGGCGGCAACCCAAAGCGTAAAAAAATAAAATGCATTTCCGCAAAGATGGGCGTCCTGTACCGTCCATCTTCCTTAAAATTATTATAACATATACTTCTAAAGAATAAAAAGTTATAATGTAGTTACAAAAAAATAAAAAGAGTTTAGTGGTGGTAACACTAAACCTTTTAAATAACAATTTAATTTTTAACAGTTGGGGCGTGCATTCCTCACGCTCTAACTTTTTTTGAATTATTATAACATATATTTCTATGAATTTAAAAATAATATGTAGCTTAGAAAAAAATAAAAAAAGTCTAGTGATAGCACCACTAGACAAAAAAATAAATCTCATTATTTAAATGAACGTGTTCCCGCAAAAAAATATTATACCATAGCCATACAAAGAAAGTAAAACGATATACTAGAAATAATCAAAAATTCTTGTTAAACTACTTTAATTTAACAAGAAAAAAACAGATAGTAAAAATACTACCTGTTATCTCATTTATTTATAGAACTACTGGCACTTATTTTATGTGTTTTTTTGTTTCCGAAAAACTCTCCGAACTCTCTCCGAAAAGTCTTAAAAATTTGATATTGTATAGAAATCTATTTCTTTAATATATCGTTATTATATCAACGGTTAGAAGTAGTTTGCATTAAAGTGAAATAGTATCACTATCAAAAGTATTATTTAGTTTTTTTAATGTAAAAATAGACAACTAACTTAGAATCAATTTCATCTGTTAGTTGTCTATAATTTTTTTATATTTTATTTTTACAAAACTCACGTGTACTTGATCATAGTGATTAGCAGTTACACCACCACGATCCAGCATTAAATTCCATGTGTTCGCTGGACCATATATATTATATTGTGGCTATAAAAAAACAGCTAACTAAGAGACCTTAATTAGCTGTCTAATTATATTCAAATATATTATTTAATGTAAGTTTTTCCCGTCTAAGAATACACCTGAAATTGGTGTTGCACCATTATAAACACCAGTATTATCTTGGTGTTGTACTAAAAAAATACTTGACCATTAATAATTTTTAACCCCTACTCCTACAAGCGATGAAGTATTTGAAAGAAGTGTATTTCTGTGACCATATGGATGATCTTTTTGTTACATTATGTTCTTCCGAAAAATAGTTCTTTTAATAATCTATAAGCTACCTCATCAGAAGTACCAAAATCTCCTACTTGAACTACGTTATATAGGATATTACTCGCACCTGGGAATCCTGCATTTCTTGCAGCCTCTTGCTCTAAGTTAGTACCTACTCCATGAACCCCCGCATGCACTCCGCCATTACTAGCTACATAAGCTGCACGGTTTGTTGCCGAAACATTTAATGCTGCATTTTGTGATAACTCAGGTAACTTATTATTACCACGTAATTTATTTAATTGTATAAAGAACGATTGTTTTATTTGTTCTTCTCTAGTTCCTGCCACAGGTGTAGTTGGTGTTTCTACTTTTTTTCGGATCGACTTTTTGCTACATCCTTAGGAGCTACTGTTTTTTTGGTGTATTTGTCATCACTGTTTTCACAGGAGTTACTGGTGCCGTTGCCACAGGTGTAGCTACTAAATCCAACGGTTTATCCGACGGTTTTTAAATTGGTAGGCGTACTTGGTTGAACTGGGGCTACCTCATTAGTTTTTTGTTGTTGCAGCCGGTTTTGTTGTTTTTCTCTACAGGTCCTGCTGGAGTTGGAGCTGTTTTTCTTAGTTAAATCAGCTATACTTGGTACATTTGTTGGCACTTCATTTTTTTCTACTTTTTGTCTTATTTTTTTAAGTTCTTCTTGAATCCTATTTTTTTGATTGTTGTTAACTTTTTGTTGAGCTTTTTACTTCGTCTGTTGCTACTTCATAACTAACTGAAATTTTGAATGTGTGTCCTGCTAACTCAGTTACAGTGTTAAATGATTCTTTTTTTAACACCAGTGTGAGGCAATTTTTCTTGTAGGAGCTTGTGCATTTAAATCTAATTCTACTACAACCTCTTCTCCTGCTTTAATGATGTCTCTTTTAATTAAGAATTCAGCTTTAGTTTCAGTTGTAATACGAGCTACTACATTAGCTACCTCTTTGTCTGCTACTAACTTAGCATAGAAGTGTCCTTCTTTTTTTCATAAACACTAGCTTTTTACATTCTTCACATTTACATCTACAGCTGCAGGTTTTAACGTCGATAGCCTTAGTTGGAAATGCAGTCACACCTGATAATAATACTAGACCCGTTAGTACCTTACCAGTTAATTTTTAATCCCTGTTTTTTTCATTTGATATCTTTCTCCTTATCAATATTCTTTAATAATTATTTCTCCTATATTATAATTCATTTTTCTTCCTCACAATCAATAGATTTCTGATTTTTGTAATACAAAAATACATTTTGTAACAATTTAGAAATATTAAAGAATCTTCAATTACTTTATTTTTTTATTATTTACTTAAAAATGCTTACTTCAAACTAAAAAAACAATTTGAACTTCTATAATCATTATTAAAACAACTTTTTATATTTAAACCTTAAATATACTTTAAAAACTAAATTTAAAGTATATTTAAGGTTTGACTAATATAATTATCACATAACTAGTAAATAGTTATAAACTTCATAAACTTTCCTTTTCTATAAGAGACCGAGACAAATGTGCTCGGTTTTTTTGACTAAACTAAAAAGATGAGCAGATATAGATTCTATCTATACCTGCTCATCTTTTTATTTTTATAAATATCTTCTTTTAATATTGCGCTTTGTTTTTACCGTTAAACTACTTCCATCTATTACTACTATGTTTAACTTTCCTCCATATACACAGCCACCATCTATATTAAATCTATTTTTCTTTTTCATCATAATATGGTTCTTGTTTTTACTGGACTGTGTCCATGAAATACAATTTTATTGTATTTGACATTACTGCTTAAAAAAATGGTTCTCTTATCCAAATCATATCTCTGTGTGTTTGATTCCAAAAAAATTCTTCGTAAAATCTACACCGGCATGAACGAAATAATAATCTGAATTTTTCGTATCTTGTTGGAAGGTTCTTTATCCACTTTCTCAAATGCTTATGTTCAGTAGCAAATTTCTTAAAAATAAATACCTCTAGTTTCAACTGTAGCTTCTGGGTAAAAATGATTGTAGTGTTGTTAATCCACTATTTCTAAAAATAATGATCCTGTCTTACAGAAAGATTATTACCATATCTCGCTTCTTTTTATGGCCAAATTGAACATATCTTCATGATTTCCTAATAGAACTACATGATGAGGAAATTCTTGTTGCAAGTTATAGAAAAAAATTCCCAAACTAACTTTGTGTTCTTTCCTCTATCACACATATCTCCCAGACAGATTAACTTATCATGCTCTCTATTAAATTTTACCTCGTCTAATAATTTTTTTCATTGTATAAAAAAACTTCCATGAATATCTGAAATCACTATTATTCTCATAAAAAAACACCTACTTTATTAATCTCTTGTTTCTATAATAAATCAAAATAAAGAACTTGTAAATAGCAATACTCTAATATCACTAATGATATAGTAATGTTTTTTTATACTATATTTAGATAGTTGTTTCGGTTATCATTTTTAATCAAGCATCTCACATGATATAATGTTAGTAAATTATCCAAAAAAAGGAGCAGCATATGGAAAGTAACTTACTTTTGTTTTAAACGTACACCTATTCTTACTGCTCTCTCTTTACCTAAAAATTTATAAAGAGGGCTTCTTTACAGAAAGTGGAGTTTGGACAAAAATTAATTATTATAAAAGGTAAAATGAAATTTGCTTTTTCTTAATTTAGAAAAACGAAATTATTAGACGATATTCACTAAATTCCAAAAAGTGAAGTTGAACTTATTAAACCTCTCAGTGTTTTTAAAATTACACCTAACTCTACGGATTTACAATTCAATCTAGAATTTTTATTGTTCGCGTGAAGAGTATTTCTATAATAAATATAATTTTAATTATCCTCATCTTGAGGTTGTTAAAGCAACAAAAATTTATAGAGCCATGTAAAACATTAGATCTTGGTGCCGGTAAAGGGCGAAATTCTCTATATCTTTCATCATTAAACTTTAATGTTACGGCAATAGATTATAATGCTGAGTTTTTTTACACGAATTAACAGATATTTCTATTAAAGAACAACTAGATATAAATGTAATTGACCATGATATTACAAAAAGCTAATATTAAGGGGAGTTATGACTTTATTTTCTCTACAGATGTTTTCATGTATTTGAACCCAACAAGAATTCAAAGTATTATTACTAACATAAAACAACAAACACACCTTAACGGTTACAACCTAATTGTCAGTGCATTAAATGCGACAAGACACGGTCGCCCTCTAATGCCACTTCCTTTCACTTTTATTGAAGGAGAACTTAAGGAATATTATAAAGATTGGAAAATCATCAGTTATTCTGAGAATATTACAGCTTCTCCTTATCCATATGCTATGATACTTGCTCAAAAAGTGTCATAATAAAAACTAAACCCCACAAGACTTTTCATTTTCTTGTGGGGTTTTTCTTCTATTCAATATTTTCTCTAATATCTTTTTGATACCAAACTACATCATACCAACGATTAAATTTATAACCTACTTTCTCAAAGTGAGCTACTTTTCTAAACCCTCTTTTTTCATGGAAAGAAATACTTCCTTCGTCTGGATAGGCAATACATGACGTCAATCTACATATTCCTCTGTCATAAAGTTGTTTTTCAAGTTCAGAATACAACTTCTCTCCAACACCTTTACCACGAGCTTTTTTTCATCTAGATAGATTGTAATCTCAGCTGTCCATTTGTATGCATCTTTTTGGATAAAACTCACTAGCATAGGCGTATCCTAGTATGTCATTTCCTTCTGTTGCTACTAAAAAAACGGATATCTTTGTATAGCTTTCGAAAATTTTCTCTTCAAACTCATGTACACTAGGTACTGTGTAATCAAAAAGTAATGGCTGTATGTTCTACGTATGGTCTATAAATATTTACTAATTTTTTTCGGCATCTTCTAGTTCAACCGTTCTAATGTTTTATCATGATTTTCTCCTTAAATACTTTCTCTTACGAAATCAATAATTGCCTTAGTAGCTTCTTGTCGAGCTCTTCAAAACTTTTCCTACTCCATTTCCTTCTTGCATGTAATTTAATATTAGTACATATCCTATTTTTACCCTATTAAAGATTATCTTTCTTGATTTTTATCTAATAAAAGCCGTACATCCTTTAGTTACATCATTGAATGTTGTTTTGAAATCTCCTGTATACCACGGATCATCGATAATTCTATCTTCTCCTGCATACTCTAATAATTTCTTAACCTCTCCTGTTTCTCTACCTGCAATAAATTTTTTTAATATTTTCTATATTGCTATCATCCATTCCTACGATATAATCTGCATCTAGGTCATTATCGTTTAGGGATACGAGAATACATCCCTTCTACACCGATACCAACTTTAGCAAGTTCTTTTTCTAGTTCCACTGTGAACTGGATTACCGTGTTCCCAACTACTTGTTGCAGCTGAATCAATCAGTATTTTTTTCACTTAAACCTTCTTTTTTTCTACCATATCTCTAAATATTGCTTCTGCCATAGGTGAACGACAGATATTTCCTAAACAGACAAATAACACTTTTTACCATTTTTTTCAATACCTCATTTATATTTATTATCTATCTTATTATAACACAAAGAGATTAATTCAACATCATAAAGACATAAGAGCTAAACTCCCCTACTATTTTATTTTTTTATATTTTTACATGATATAATTAAATTAAACTTAACCACCAATAAGGAGATTAGTATGACAAAAAAACTTAGTATGCTATAAACGATTACCACTTTGGACAGCCGAAACACTTCCTAAACCATTTAGGCAAAAACACAATACTAGAAAAGACGTCTGGGCAAAATTAACTATTCTTAAAGGACAACTTCAATTTATAGAATTAACCGAAGATAATGAAGTTGTTAAGGAGCACATATTTACACCTAAGAGTAATATTCCATTCGTGGAACCACAAGCATGGCATCGTGTCTCACCGTTATCAGATGATTTAGAATGTTTCTTAGAGTTTTACTGCAGAACCAAAAAAATTATTTCAAAAAAACAAATACGATATTAACCCTGCTCACTCTGAAGTAGTAGAATCCCTGAAGACTATTAAACCTTGTAAAACATTGGACTTAGGATCTGGTCAAGGACGCAACTCTTTATTTCTTTCTAAACTTGGTTTTGAAGTGACTGCCGTAGACAACAATATTCCTGCTCTAGAATTTTTTTAATGGAAACATCTAAAAATCGAAAAATTTAGATATTAAAATAGGAAGCTATGATATAAATACAGCAGCTCTTAGAAATACCTATGACTTCATTCTTTCAACAGTAGTATTAATGTTTATCGAAGAACAATCCATACCTAATGTTATTAAAAAAATATGCAAGACCAAACTAATATAGGTGGCTATAATTTAATAGTAGCCGCAATGTCTACTGATGATGCACCTTGCCCTCTACCTTTCCCTTTTTACTTTTTAAAGAAAAATGAACTTAAAGAATATTACAAAGACTGGGAATTTATTAAATATAATGAAGATTTTGGACAACTTCACAAGACTGATGCTAATGGTAATAGGTTTTAAACTACGTTTTGCTACTATACTAGCTAAAAAAATTAAATAAATTTTTTTTCTGTAAGCTACTTTTTTTGACACCGTTATCAACTCATGTTATAATTTTTAACTAATCATTAAAAACATTTGGGGTGCTTTTTAAGCTGAGAATATACCCATAGAACCTGATGTTGTTAGTACAGCCGTAGGAAAAATGTTTATTTTTTTTATCAAGTCTATTTTAAAGTATATATATAATTTAAAAAAATACCTCTTGTTGTTTTAATGAATACAAATAACAGGAGGTTTTTTTCTTATGAAAAAAATGGTCTACAAAAGACATAATTATTATAGCTTTAATAGGATTCTTATTTGGGGGATATTCCTTGCAACAAGTTTGGTTTACGTTCCGTTAAAAGCTGCTCTTGGAGCAGTAGGGTATGCACCTTTCGCTAACTCAATATTATTTGGATTATGGGTAATGGCTGGCCCGGTTGCTGCAGTACTTATTCAAAAAAACCAGGTAGTGCTATACTTGGAGAGTTCTAGGAGCATTAGCTGAAATGCTATATGGTTCATACTTTGGTGCTGCAGTTCTTATTTCTGGTTTAGTACAAGGGGTAGGCTCTGAGGTTGGTTTCTTAGCAACAAGATATAAACGCTACGATACATTTTCACTATTCCTTTCTGCAGTAGGCATTACACTATTTAGTTTCGCTTACAAATATTTCCAAGCTGGATATGAAGCATTCTCTGTACAAATGATTCTTGCACTTCTTTTTAGTGAAATTTATCTCTGTATTTTTTTCTTCGGAGTTATCTGCGTTAAACTAATCTTGAATATCGTAAATAAAGTACAAAAACAGCGAGAATAAATAATGAATATCATAGAAATCGATAATTTTTTTCTTTAAAAAAATTAAAGATAAAGTCTTATTTGATAACGTTAGTTTAAAGATAAAAGAACATAGTTGGTTAGTTTTAACTGGTAATATTGGTAGTGGTAAGTCTACCCTACTTCGTACTATTTGTAAATTAAATAAAGAACATTATGAGGGAGTAATTACTTATAAAGGGAAAAATATTGTTGATATTCCTATGCAAGAACACGTTAAAAATATTGGCTATGTCATGCAGCATGCAATTAATCAGTTTGTTATGCCTACTTTGGAAGAAGAAATAATCTTTGCATTAGAGAACCTATGTCTAGAGCCACAAATTATTGATGAAAAAAATTAGACTACGCTTTTGTCTATTACAAACACTCAAGAAATTTCTACTAAGCATATCCATACATTATCTGGAGGAGAGCGTCAACGAGCTGCTTTTGCAGTAGCATTAGCTATGGGGAGTGAAGTTTTAATTTTAGATGAGCCATTTGCCAATGTCGATAAGAAGACTCGTAATTCTCTATTAACTCTTCTGAAAGACTTAAACAACCAGGGTGTGACTATAATCGTGTGCGACCATGAGCATCATCTATACTTGAACTATGCAGATACCTTTACTTATCTTTCTGATGGAAATTTAGAGTTAATAACAAATCCAATATCTAAAAAAATTCTAATGTGAAATTGTACAACAACACTCACTCTGAACAAATCTTAAGACTAGAAAAACATTTCTATACAACAAGGGAATAAAGAATTATTAAATGTCGACGATTTCCATATCTTTAAAGGAATTACGACTTTAACAGGAGATAATGGAACAGGAAAAAAACAACATTATTACACGCTATTTCACAATTAAAAAAATACGATGGAAAGATATACTTTAATGAAGAAAAGGTAAAAAAATCAAGAAAGTTATATAAAAAAATAAGTACTTGTTTACAAGATGCCTTTCAACAGTTTATTAGCTTGATGCCTCGTGAAGAGATTTCAATGCAAAAAAAGATATTTGGGAGCATGCCACCTTATGGCAAGAAAAGACTTTTAAAAAGAATTTGATTTAGAAAAAGAGCTTGATAAAAGCCTCTATTATTATAGTGGAGGGCAACGAAAACTTATTCAACTTATGTGTTTATTAAGCCAAAAAAACTGAACTATTGCTTCTTGATGAACCCTTTACCCATCTTGATGAAAGAGCCTGCTCATTTATAATGGATTGGATCGAAGAAAATAAAAGACTTGCTGGACAATCATTTATTATTGTCAGTCATAGATTAGAGCCATTAAATAATAGGAGCGATTATCATATTGAAATTTCAAATAATACGCTACATCATATAAAGGGGGATAATTATGGAAAAAGAAAAATAATTAGTCCTACTCTTGCTTTAATAGTATTATTGTTAACTATTTGGATTTCATTTAGCAAATTATTAGTTCTAAATTTTTGTAATTATAGGTTTAACTATTCTCTATTTTTTTGTCTATCAAGATACTGGAAAAAAAGCTACTGTATTTCATACTAGTACCACTATTACCTGCATTAGGTTCTGCTTGGGCTATTATTGTTCATAGTTCAAATTATAAATTTGCTCTATTAATTTTTTCTAGGACATATAGTTTTGCAGCCTTAGGATTGATCACAGCAACATATATTTCACTTGTAGAATTACTAAAAATATTTTTGAACAACATGGACTTTCTTCAAATATCGTATACGGACTCTTAGTAGTAATTCAAGCATTACCAAGAATACAATATGAAACTCAAATGATTACAAAAATCTAGTCGTCTTCGTGGTATATTTTTACCATTTTGGTCACCTTATTATTATGCTAAAGCTATATTTATCGCGTTAACTTGGCAACCTCAAATATCCGAGGCGATGACAATCCATGCTTATGAAGACTTCAAAGCTCGAACACACTATAATAAATACACTATCGATAAAATCAAAAGTCTCTTTATTATAGTACTTTTTCTCAATAGTAGTAATACTTTTATTAATCATAAATAAATAAAAAGATGCCATCATGGATAAAAACCCATGATGGCATTACTATATTCAAAAAAATAAAAAAACTGGCGGGAATGTGTGGGAATCGAACCCACCCAAGAGGCTCTTAACCCCTCATACTAGTTTTGAAGACTAGAGAGCACACCAGAACTCATCCACTCCCATGTATGATTATATTATACAATAAATACAATTAAAAAAATCAAGATTATATGTTAACGCATTCAGAAAGCTTTACTTTCATTTTTTTAATTTAGCTTCTATACTAATATTCCAAAAAGAAACAATTAAATTATTAACCACTTGCTTCCTATTTTTTTTACCACTTATCTAAAAAGCTATTAATTTTTTTAAATTGAAATAATATATAATATAACTATAAACATTTAGGAAGGAGACAATATGAAAAATTAATATCGAACTAGATTCAAATCTTAAAGAAATTGAACTAGTTATTAAGACCCCAGACTTAAATAGCGATGTCATCTTAATTAAAGAATTAGTTGAAAAAAAGCTATAGTTAATTCACAAAAAAATAGTTTTTTTATAAAGGTGATTCTGAATATTTCATTCCTCTAGAATCTATTTTTATTTTTTTTGAAACCGATGATAATAAAGTCTATGCTCACACTACCGATGAATTTTTTTCGAGGTTAAATTCAAATTATACGAATTAGAGCAACTTATTCCTTTTTTTACTATTGTCGAATTTCTAAGAGTTCAATAATAAATACAAAAAGCAATTTATTCACTAGAAAAAAATCTTTTTTTCTGGTTCAAGTACCGCTTCTTTTTTTCTAATTCAAAGAAGCAAGTCCATATTTCAAGACATTACTACAAAAATATTAAAAGATAAATTAAAAAGAAATGAGGTAAAAAAATAAATGAGAAGAAGTTTTTATTGGATTATTTTTTTATAATCCTTGCGGTAACTACTTTACTTGATGGATTTAGTATTTTTTTCCAAACGGATCGATCTTCTTAACTATATGTACTGTTGTACTAGGATTTTTTTCGCTATTCGAGGTTTAATGGATTTTGATTCATTTGGAACTATCTTTCCTCTAGCATTATTATTCTATGTATACAATAAAAAAATTATCACTTTGCTGATATATCAGGTTGGAAAAAATATTCTTTGTTGCTGTTTTCCTTAGTCTAGGTATCTCTATGTTTATTCCTAGAAAAATATAAATATAGAGAATTTAAAAAAAATTTTTTTACAAAGTAAAAAAACATCAAAAAAATAAAAAAATGGTAATGATTTTTTTCTGATGTAACATTCGGAGAAAATGTTCAGTATATAGACATAACTAAATCTGATTCATTCTCTGCTTCTACAACATTCGGAACTACTACTATCTACTTTGAGAAATTAGATACTTATCCTATCAAGAACTTTGACCTTAATGTTTCTATTTCTTTTGGTAATCTAAAAGTGTATGTTCCAAAAAGAATGGGCAATCGAGAATAATACAAATAACTTCCTTGGAAAAGTTCAAAAACATACACACAGCATTGGTAAAGATGTTAAAATTATCCTAAATGGTTCGGTAACATTTGGAGAAGTTGAAATAATTCATGTATAAAAAAATAACTCTCAAGAATTCAAGAAATCTTGAGAGTTTTATTTTTATTTGTTTTCTGCTTTCTTTTTGCTGTTCTCTTTTTTTCTACTAACTTAGATAAATAGATAGAACCTACAGTTAATAAAAATTACTAATAATGAAGCAATTAAAAAAATTCTTTTACTGAAGATATTTGTACTAGTAGCTCCAAAGTTTAAGAATACTACTGTTCCAGGGATAATACCAAGTACACTCGCTATCATATATTTTGATAAACTGATATTGGTTAAACCATATCCATAGTTTATCATATTATATGGTACTAAAGGTATTAGTCTCAGTATTACTAAACTCATCATTAGTTTTTCATCACTAACATTAAAAATTCTATCGTGTTGCTTAGATGTCATTTTTTTCTTAAGATAGTTTTTCACCCATTCACGACCGAAACGACGTGATATTACAAACATAATATAACAATTTAACGAAGCTCCAACGAAGGTTAGTAAACTTCCCTCTACAAAACCAAACGCTACTCCTCCAGCAACAGCAAGTATCGGAACTGGAAAGAAAAATACCGGTAAGAACATAAACATTAATACATAAATTATCGGTGCTAAGACACCTAAACTTTGAATAAACCCAGTCATTACTCTCCTCCTATTTAAAGTACGCTGATACTTTTTCTAAAAATTCTAATTCAATATATGACGCTATTTTTTTAAATGTAGTGTCATCCATCAGCATTTTATCATTTTCACTATACTGTCTAAATGCCATGCTACACCAAGTAACTCCTCTTAGACAATTAAATATTAAATACCTCTCGAATCTTTCTCTATCAAAATTTCTATAATTCCCATATTCTTCTAAAAAAACTCATTAATTTCATTTTCTGATAAAAATAATATCAGTTTTCCAAAAATGTCGTTGTCGGTGCTAGAAAATGGGCTAAATCTTGTTCACATTCTCCTATTAATGCCTTCTCCCAATCAATAACATAGCTGTCCGCTTTTTCCTTCACCTATTAAGAAATTTCCTGAATTTAGTTCAGTGTTTATAATACATGGATTAGCAATACTATACTTTTCGGGTATAAGTGTCAGACATTTTTTTCTAAGAATCTATTAATATAAGAACTAACTTTTTTTCATCAGCTTTATCCCAAGCTAAATATTCACCTGCCATCTGTTTACATTCATCAAACATAAGTTGGAATGGGTTGGTTGCATTGATTAAGTTATTGTCTCCATATGGTGTATTATGAATCTTACTTAATAAATAAGCTGCAATATACATATCTGTTTTTGTAATTAAGTGGTCTTCCTTTTTAAGAATTCCATTGTTAAATATTTATACGGTAATAAATTCGTCTCTGTTACTAAATCATAAGGTTTTGGTGTAACTCCACTGTCTTTCAACAATTGTAGCGTTTTCGTATTCATATTCTATTTGATCTTCAAGATTCATCTGGCTCTTCATATTTATTCTGAGAATCTTTTTCAAATCTCCTTCATCAAAGGTAAAGTTAATATTATACTCTCCTGCACCTAATAACTTAATATTATTATAACCTGTCTCTGCTAATAAAAGGTCTTCTTTAGTATCGATATCTAAGCCATCTTCTCCTAAATAATAACTTATCTTTTTGTTCACTACATACAGTAAGTAAATTCTCTAACACGGTGTTATCCCCATAGCTTGGAAGATCGAAAAAAACTTCTTTAATAGCTTTTTTTCATACCTATTAAAAAAATAACCACCATCAACACTTGGATTTATAATGACATCATACTCATCTAATTTTTTTCAAACGCAGCATGAATCATATTTTTCTTGAAGATTATAGATATCTGAACCTAATAAAAATTACCTTATCACTAGACTTTAACTCCTCATCAATTGCGTTATACATTTTATCACCAAGTGTTTCACCTACTTGATAAGAAAAATTCTCTATTTTCTAAAAATATTCTCCATCACTTTATTATCAATGCTTTGACCATCATGATAGACTGATATCTCTTCTCCACACTTTTTTTTAAAAACATTATAGTTTTTTTCATTAATTTCTTTTTGGATTTCTACAGCAGTATCCGGAGATACAAAGTCATATAACCTTGTTTTTCGTTGTGCCTACCTTCGGTACCCTTGTAAAAAAATATTATTCTGTTTTTTTCATCTCTGAAATTTTTCCTTTTTTTAAAAATTTAGGACTTTTGGGTCAGCCCCTATATAAAAAGGGAAACTCAACTATAAAAATTTCTAATTGAAATTACTATTTTTGAGTCACCCTTTTACTTTATATATTAATGTTTGTGTCCAGAATGGTCTTCTTTCTTCTCTCCAGAATGATTGTGACCTTCGTGTCCTTCATGTCCTTCATGTTTCTCTGAACCTTTTTACTGCATCACTTGGATCTTTTACAACAGTCAGCAATTTCAAATTTATAACTAAATTCTTTAGTTCCGTCAATTGCATTAAAGACATTTTTTTATATCCTAAGTCTATTAGTTTTTGAGCTACCACAGATGAACTGTTCCCAGTATTACTATAAACATATATAGGAACCTCTTTGTTTTCAGGTAAAAATAGACTGTAAACTATCTAATTTGTTTACATCGATATTTTTTTAGCCCCTGCACCATGTCCTTTTTCAAACTCAGCTTTATCTCTTACATCTAAAAAAATACATTATTTGCTGCAGTATCTAATAATGCATCCTGGAATTTACTTCCACTTAATGACGTATATTTTTACAAGATCATAGCTGAAATCTTTTTACATTTTGGGCTCCAGATACATCTTTAAATCCTTGTTTTTGTAAGTTTATCTATAGCATCTTTAGTTTTATCAGATTTATCACTATAAACGACAACTTTTTTTCTCTCCATTTACGGATTTCTTCAATACTCTTATCTATTTTTTTGATAATGGAATGTTAATTGCGTGTTTAAGGTGACCTTCTTTATAAGACGCTTCATCCCTAATATCTATAACTAGATAGTTTTCTTTTTCCTTATCATCTTTTTTTGAATTTTTGTTTAACTCCTCACCTTTTTAATTCTTTTTGCAGATGAGGTGGTTGAACATCCCACTAAAGTTAATGATAAGATTGCTGACATACTAACAGCTAAAAAAATTTATTATATTTCATTTATTTTTCTTCCTCTCCTTATTTAATAAAAAGACAAGGTGGTACTTAAATATTTAATACATTTAGGTATACCTTATCCCTTATTAGTATAACTTAAAAAATAGTTTTTTTCTAATAAATAATATTATTTTTTTACTCATTTTTTTAGAATATTTATATTTTTTTAAAGTAACTTTCTTTTTTTATTTCTTACTAGAACTTACTCTGAAAATTTACAATTTTTTTAAAAATTTATATTCATGCTCTTTTTGTTCCATCCCAAGCATTATAAACATTTGTATATCCTAGTTCTACTGCTTTTTGGGAAGCTTTTAGATGAACGATTTCCACTATAGCAATAGGTGTAAACTGGGGTATTTTTATCAGTTGGTAATAATGCTGCTAAGTCTTTATCAATATTCTTAACGTCGATATTTTTAGCTCCAGCTACGTGCCCTTTTTTTCATAGTCTTTTTGCTTCACGAACATCGATAAATGTCCCTCTTTTTTTATCAATTGCTGCTTGGAATTTATGAGCAAGTAAAGTAGTGAATTTAACTATTTCATAGTCTTTATAGTCTTTCACACCTTGAGCATTAGAAACTTTTTTTAAATCCCGCTTTTACAAGTTTATCGGCAGCCTCTTTACTTTTTCTTACCAGTATTGCATATTGTTACCACTTCTTTATCTTTCCATGCACTTAGGGTGCTCTGCGTGTTTTTTTCAATATCAGCTAATGGAATATTAATAGCGTGTTTTACATGCCCTTCTTTATATTCATTAGCATCCCTTACATCGATAACAAGATATTTTTTTCTTTTTTTCTTTGTCATCTTTTTTTCTATTTTATTCAGTTCCTCCCCTTTAAGTTCTTTTTACTGCAACAGTTCCATTACTGCTGGTCGAAGTACTATTTGAAGCCGAAGAACACCCTACTAATGATAAAGATAATACAGCAGTCATACTGACAACTAATAATTTATTCTTTTTTTCATAAATTTATCTCCTTTGTAATAGTTTTTCATAAATAGTATAACAAATTCAATAAATTCAATCAACAGCACTTCCCAAGATAACAAATAATTATTTTTACTTTTTTTACGTTGTATTTTTAATTTACATAAAAATATAATAAAGGCCATAATTCACTAGTAATTATAGCCTTTATTATACACCTTATTTTTTTATACTTTCGTTATATTCTGAAAAAAATAATAATATTTTTTTACAGTTTATTAGTTTCTAACTCTGTAAAAAAACTGTATAATATTTTTAACTTTGTATCCAGTGTAATTTTTGTAACTCATCATCAAAAATGCCATTTTCTTTCTATTAAACAAGTTTTTCATTCCTAGTTTATTCGCTGGGTTTTATGTCATAATGTAGAGAATCTCCAATCATCATAGTTTCACTAGCCACTATATTTTTCCTTCTCTAAAACATTAATAAATGCTTCTTCCTTAGGTTTACTAATATGCGTTTCACCTGAAATATATAGTTTAAACATATTCTCTAAACCAAGTTCCTCAATCTTTCTTCTTTGTTCACAAGATTTCCCATTAGTTAAAAATTATCATTTTATATTTTTTTTACATAAACAACTTAGCCATAAATTTACTTCCTCATCAGGTTTTATTGATTCTATTATAAAAATCAAACTGTTTCTCATAATAAATATTACAATCTTCTTCCGTAAGAATAATTCCAAATTTCTCCAAGGTTAGCTTTAATCGTTTATTCCTAATTTCTCTTAGCTTCATATTCCCTTCAAAAACCTCATCAACCAGCATATTGTTGATAGCTTTATAGTGTTTGAAAAAAACTCTTCATAACTTGCAATTTTGTCATATTTTAAATATTCATATACCAGTTTGTTAGATTTTTTTCCAAATAGTACTAAAAATCATATAAAGTATTATCTAAATCAAAAAAATTAAATTTTTTTATCGTAGACATCAATTCCACCTCCCTTATTAAAAATTCATGTTAACTATTTATATACATTCTCAGTATTATTATAACATAATAATAAAAAAATAAAGGAGCTCATTTCTAAAATCATAATTTTTAAAAAAATTCAATTTATTGAATAGCTCCTTTATTCTTCCATTATTAAATATTTAATTATTGGGTTCTTATTAATTTAAAAAGTAAGCAACTGCAGATGCTTCTATTGTTTTTTTATTTTTAAATCTTAGTTTGCTCAGATTCTAGATACTTTACAGCTGGTCTCGCTTCATAAACAATTGTCCCTTCTGGAATACTATGTTTAACAACTGCATTAGCACCTATTTTAGAATTTTTTCCAATTGTAATATTCCCTAAAACTTTTGCGCCAGCACCTATCATAACATTGTCACCTATCGTGGGATGCCTTTTAATTGGATCTAATGTTGTTCCACCTAACGTTGTACCATGATACATTGTTACATTATCACCTATTACTGCTGTTTCTCCTATCACTACACCCATACCATGATCAATAAATAAGCCTTTGCCTATTTTTGCTCCTGGATGTATTTCTATACCAGTCTTACGACGCGCTCTTTTAGATACTAAACGAGCAACTGTGTGCCAACCCTTTTTATATAACTTATGCGCAAAGAAATGATAATTAAGAGCTTTTATATGAGGATATGTAAGATATATCATAAGTTTAGACTCAGCTGCAGGATCATCTTTCAAAACTCGATTCAAATTATAATTTAAATTTTCAAAATAACCCATTACACTTCTACGTGTGTAACATCCTCGAAATCAAGTACCGATAAATACTTATCTACTCCATCTGGTAAGATTGTTACGATATTTTTTTTCCTGGATATTTCTCAGCAGCTTTCTTAGCTCCGACTATTGCAGCACCTGAAGAAATACCTATACCAATACCTGTAGAGCGTAAGAAGTTTTTAGTTTCTTCGATTGCTTCTTCACTTGTTACAGTATATACTTCATCCATATACTCTTTTCGGAAGTTTTCCGGAATAAATCCTGTTCCGATTCCTTGGATTTTGTGTACTCCTCCACGTCCTTCGCTAATAGCTGGTGATTCTGCTGGTTCTACAGCGATCGCTACAACTCCTGGTTTTTGTTCTTTCAGATATCTTGCTACACCAGTAAATGTTCCTCCAGTACCAACACCTGCAACAAAGACATCAATATTTGGAACTTGTTCTAAAATTTCACTTCCTGTTGTTTTGTGATGATACGCTGGGTTAGCAGGATTATCAAATTGACTTAAAGAAATTGCATTGCTGTATTTTTCTCGAATCTCTGCAGCTTTTTCGATTGAACCTTTAATACCTAATTCTTTAGGAGTTAAAATTAGTTGTGCTCCATAAGCCTTTATAATATTACGTCTTTCAATACTCATACTCTCAGGCATGATTATAACAGCTTTTAAACCTAAAACTGAAGCTAAAATAGCCACAGCTATACCAGTATTTCCACTAGTCGGTTCTACTATAATAGTATCTTTATTAATAGCACCTTGAGACATAGCTTCTTCTAACATACCTAGTACAGCTCTGTCTTTTACACTTCCTCCTAAGTTATATTTCTCTAATTTCACAAAAAAATATTTGTGTTATCTAGTTGATATACGGGTGTGTTACCCACGAATTTTTAATGATGTTGAAATCATAAAATCCCTCCTCTTCTTCTGACTTATTAAAAATAACTTTATTATTTGATTTTTGATTATATCATATTTTTCTTACTGAAAATAAAGTAATTAAACTAACCTTTTTTTATCGTTTACATAGACCTAATACAACTTAAATTTTAAAAAAATATGAGAATAGTAATATTGAAAATTATAAAATTCTAATTTTTTTCAGGATTCTTTTATGAATAATTATTTATATAAATTACTACAATTTTTCCAAAAATAAATCACTAAAAAAATTAATAAAAAAACATAACAAGTAAATAATTACTCATTACGTTTAATTATGTTAATCATATCTTCTGGTAAATCTGCTCTTACATTCACTACTTCGTCAGTAATAGGATGAATAAATTTCAAATTCGTACAATGGAGAGCTTGTCTAGATATATTGCTTACATCTCCACCATATAATTCATCACCAAGGAGAGGGTAGCCTTTATATTTCATATGCACTCTTATTTGATGCGTTCTTCCAGTATAAAGCTTTAGTTTAACAACACTGATACCTTCTTCTGAAATATACTCTTCTAGCCAATATTCAGTCTTAGCGAATTCTCCACCTTCTCCTACTTCACGCTCTATAATGCTAGAACTAACTCGTCGGATAGGAGCTTCAATAATTTCATTATCTTTTACTTTTCCACTTACCAAGGCAGTATAAAACTTATCTATCTCCATATTACTAAACAATGCATGGACATGTCTATGTTTAGCTATTAACACCAATCCTGACGTATTTTTATCAAGACGTGTTACAATATGAGGAATTGTATTAATATTTTTTTCTTTTTGAAATAGTAATTTACTATCTCAAGAAGTGATTCATCTTCAAGATTTCTAGATGGTATTGAAGGTAAATTAATCTCTTTATTTACAATTAAAAAAATAAGGATCCTCATAAACAATATTAATATCTCTATCTATAAATCTAACAAACTCACTAAAAATTTTTCACTCGGTAAAAGTAATCTCTACGATATCATCTTTTTCCAGAAAAATATCTAACATTTTTCTTCTCTGCTGTTTACTTTTATACTCCCATCACTATCAAACTTTATTCTTGTTAAAGTTTTTTTCTAGAAATGTTATTTTCTAATAAAAAAACTCCCTTAAAATTTGTTCTTCTTTAATGGTATATTTTTAAAACAATATTAGTCATTTTTTTAATAAATGATCTCTTTACTCTTTGCCAGAAACTATCTTCATTATAGCGAATAAAAGAAACCTTCTTATCCTTTGCTAAAGTTATTTTTATTTTAGCTACACTATCATAATTATAATGCATGTGATCTACGGTAATACGATGATTTTCCGGACTCATAGGTTTAATCATAAGCTCATCATTCTGAGATAAGATTAATGGATTCCCTAGTGTTCTATAAACAAGATTATTTAATGCTGCTATCTCTGTTACCTGATACAATGGTAATTGCGGGTGAATTACGGCACCTCCTAAACTCTTATTATAAGCTGTTGATCCAGTTGGCGTACTTATACATAAACCGTCACCTCTAAAAACTTTCGAAGTGAACACCATTAATATAAACTTTTGCAGCATACGTTACACCTGTATGATTATTTACAGTCACCTCATTTAAAGAATAATAGTCAGAAACCAAATCTCCATTAGAACAATATGCTTTAACTCTCAATAACGGATATTCCTCAATTTTTGGGAATCAGAGCTAACATATCAAAGAATATTTTCTCATAGTTTTGTACTGAATAATCAGTATAAAAAAACCTAAATGTCCTGTGTGAATTGATAGAAATTTCACTGTATCTAACTTATCCATGTATTTATTAAAAAGTACGAAGTACAGTTCCATCTCCACCAATCGCAAAAAAACATAATCTGGATTTTTCTACATCTTCTGTCAAATTACTAGATAATAAAAAAATTCTTTTTAATTGCAAACCTATTTTTTTTCTGAAATTTCATCATGTCTTACTTCGACACTAAATTTTCCTTTTTAACATTTTTGATCTTCACCCATTATTTTTTTCATAGTTTTCTAACCATACATCAGCAAAAATCTGGTGCAAATGCTCCATGATTTTTTTATCGATCCATTCTTGAAGTTTATTTACATTATACTTCAAAATTTTTATCAATTTTTTTCACCATACTTATAACGTACTTTATTCTGATTGTATTCATCTTCATCTAATAAGAAATATTTTTCCATCAGGATATTTCTTTTATATCTAAATCATAATCAATATATTTTTACCCCGTCTACATCATATGCAAATGGACTACTTAAATTTGAATAATAATGAACTCCATCTTCCCTAAACATACAAATTATATTAAACCAACATTCATTGTGAAAAATATACTAAAGCTACTTCTTTAGTAACCCAGGTTCTTCCATCATTTTTCAGTGACAAGTGTTCTGTTATTAGCTAAAATCAGAACTTGTTCATCCGCTTCTAGTACAACATTTTTTTATGCCAAATTCTATGAATAGAGCCATCATGTTTATATGCTATTATTTTAACTACATCGCCTTTTTTTAGGTCTTTCTCCTCTGTACATAGTGCCTCCTTTCATACTCTTTTTTTAATGTCTTTTTAATTATAACATATTTAATATATTTCATTCTACTGTAATAACAATTTTTTTTATAAATTTCTCTATCCATTTTCTATAAATAATATTAAAAAAAGCAACTTCAAAATTTTTTTCTTACATTCAATTTTGAAATTGCTTTTTTTGTATTTATATTTTATTCGTAATCAATCACTCCAAGAGCAATCTTAGCATATCGTGACATTTTATCTTTTAGTCCATGCTGGTTCCCAAACTATATTTACATCTACTTTCTCTATCTCATCAACACCTAGCATAGCCGTTTCCACTTGCTCGATGATAATAGGAGCTAGAGGACAACCCATAGATGTTAATGTCATATCGACGATAGCGTGCTTATTATCATCACTCATCTTAACATCATATACTAGTCCTAAGTTCATTATATCGATACCAAGCTCAGGGTCTATTACATTTTCTAATGCTTCTATTACTCTATCTTTTAATGTTTCCATTTCTTCCACCTCTTTACTATAACTCTCCAACAAGTTTACCTTTACTTATTTGGATTTTCTATAATTACAGCTCCCTGTTCTGTTCCTTTAATGCATAGTTTACACATGTTTAAGAATAGACCATGCTCTACTACTCCAACTATACTTTCTAGTTTTTCTTTTACAGCTTTAATATCAAATCCATAACCTAAGTGTAAATCTACAATATAATTATTATTGTCTGTTATAAGAGTAGCTCCATCTTTTAATCTTAACACTGGATTTAGACCCACCTTTTCCATTTTTCTTATAGTATGACTATAGCCAAATGGTAATATTTCTACAGGTAGGTTAAAGTTTCCAAGTTTTTCTACATCTTTGCTCTCATCATAAATCCAGATTACTTCACGAGCAAGATCAGCAACTATTTTTTCTCTAAATAATGCTGCTCCTCCACCTTTTATCGCATTAAAAATCCTTGTCAATTTCATCTACTCCATCGACAGCAAGATCAATATGATCAATCTCTTCTAGGTCTTTGATTGAAAGACCAAGGCTTTTAGCTAGTTCAACCGTTTGAATCGATGTTGATACCATTTCAACATTCAATCCTTCTTTTACTCTATCGGCTAGTGCATGAACAAAATAGAATACGGTCGAACCTGTCCCTAAACCAACGATCGTACCATCTTTTTACATATTCTACAGCTTTTTTACCAACAACTTCTTTTAGATTCATTTCGGTTCCCCTCTTTATGTATATGTTACTTTAAAATTATTTATATTCTACTAATAGATATTTCTTCTTACCGCGTCTAAGTACTGTAAATCCATCTTCTAGTCTATCTTTAGCTTCTACAACATATTCTAAATCTGTAACTTTATCACCGTTCACATAAACAGCACCATTGTTTACATCTTCACGTGCTTGACGTTTTGATTGTACCAGTTTGCTCTCAACTAGGAAATCTACGATATTGTATTCTTTTTTCTCTAATTCAGATTTTGGCATACCTTTAACAGCTGCTTTTAATTCATCGTGAGTTAGTTCTTTAATGTTTCCTGAAAATAATGCTTTTGTAATGTTTAATGCACTTTCTAATGCTTTTTCACCATGAACAATTTTCACCATTTCTTCTGCTAATGCTTTTTGAGCAAGGCGTAAGTGTGGTTCTTTTTTTCTGAGCTTTCTCTTAACGCTTCAATTTTATCTTTTTCTAAGAATGTAAATTTCTTAAGAGCTGGTACTACTTCTGTATCCGCAGTGTTGAACCAGAATTGGTAGAATTCATACGGTGTCGTTTGTTCTGGATCTAACCATACTGCTCCACCTGTAGATTTACCAAATTTAGTTCCATCAGATTTAAGCATTAATGGAATAGTAAATCCATATGCCTCAACATCTCCACGAAGTTTTCTCATGATTTCTAGACCAGTAGTAATGTTACCCCATTGGTCTGAACCACCAATTTGTAATTTAACATTATGGTGTTCATTTAAGTATGCATAGTCAATACCTTGTAAAATAGTATAACTGAATTCTGTAAATGATAATCCGTTATCTAGACGGCTTGAAATTGAATCCTTCGCTAGTAAGTAGTTGATGTTTACTAATTTCCCATAATCACGTAAAAATTCGATCATAGAAAGTTTTCCTAACCAGTCACGGTTATTTACAAATTCGATATTGTCATCTCCACGGAAAATATTACGAAGTTGCGCTTCAAGACGACGAGCATTATCTTCAATTACCTCAAGGCTTTGTAATTGACGCTCTTCACTTCTTCCTGATGGGTCTCCGATAATACCAGTTCCTCCACCTACTAAAATAACAGGTTTATGCCCATGCTGTTGAAATCTTTTTAATGTTAAAAATGGTAGTAAATGACCAATGTGTAATGAGTTACCCGTTGGATCTGTACCACAGTAAATCGATACACTTTCTTTTTTTCTAATAATTCTTTTTATTCCTTCTTCATCTGTTTGTTGATAAACTAAATCTCTATATTTTAAATCTTCTAATAATTTACTCATTGAAATACCTCCATAACAATTTTAATACACTTATCTCAATTATATCATATTTTTTTACTTTTTTTCTTTTTATCTTTTTCTTATATTTTAAAAAACAAACTAATAAATTCTTAAGGGAATTCCTGTAGAAAAAAACTAGATTCTATCATTAAAAAAACAACTAAATCTTCTGAACTTAACTTATAACTTAAGAATATGGGAGTGACTCTAAAATCGTGATTTCCTAAGAAACAAAAATTTTTGACAAGTCACTTCCCGCAGTGGTTTATTAGATATCTAAAAAAACTTTCATAAAGTGAATTTAAATATCAATAAACCACTACAATCATAAAGTTCTCATATGAGTTTTTTTCTAAAAATTTAGGACTTTTTTTAGGAAATCATCTTACCCGAAAATTAACTATATATCCTCCACTCTCCTAGCATATAATTTAGTTTTTCCTGTAAAGTTATGGTATAATAGAGCTTATAGTATGCAATCTAAGGAGATTTCAATGAAAAACAAGAAGATACTAACTTCTATAACGCAATCCCTCCTTCTTTCAACTGGACTTCTACTTAGTCTAAGTGCGGGGCTTGCTATTGGTTATGTGGGTGGCTTAGTTAAAGATCAACCTGTCTTAACTCAAAAAGAAATGAAAGATCAAATTAATAATATTAGTCAAAACAGTGAGGTCTACTTCGGAAGTGGAGAAAAATTAGGTACTATTAATTCCGAACTAATTAGGAAAACTGTCTCTTATGAAGAATTAGGAGATAATGTTAAAAATGCGATAATCGCTAGTGAAGATTCAAACTTTTATTCAAACAGTGGTGTTGATATCTTCGCCGTTATACGCGCCTCTCTTAGTGAAGTAACAGGAGAGAAAACAACAGGTGGTAGTACTATAACTCAGCAATTAGTAAAAAACCAGCTTCTTGATAATTCAAGATCTTATGAAAGAAAGGCAAAAGAAATATTACTAGCACTTCGTGTAGATAGTCATTTTTCTAAAAATGAAATCCTTGAAAATTACCTAAATGTTGCCTCATTCGGGAAAAATAGTTTAGGGCAAAACATCAGTGGAATCGAAACTGCTGCACAGGGAGTTTTTGGTGTTCACTCTAAAGATTTAAATATAGCTCAAGCAGCTTATCTTATAGGATTTGTCCAATCACCATACAGATACACACCATTTGATTCAGCTGGAAATATCCGTCCTGATGAAGAACTTCAAACAGGGTTTGAAAGACAGCAATATGTATTAGAACGCATGCTTTCAAATGAGTTTATTACTAAAGAACAATTTGAAGAAGCAAAGAAATTCGATATTAAAGGTGCCTATACTAAACAAAAATATTCAGAATATACTGACTACCCTTATATTCGTGATGAGGTAACAAGTTCAGTTGCAGAGATATTAGCTGAGCAAACTGCTAAAAATAATAGAGAAGAAGAATTTAAAAAAATAATTCTGACTACAGAAATGAACTAATCGAAAAAAAGTAGAATTAAATTCATAACTGGTGGTTATAAAGTAAAAAACTACACTTGATAAAAAAACTTTACGATACTCTTCAAGAAACGAAAAAAACAATTCGCTTCTTATCCAACGTACACTCAGGGTGGTGTTGTTTTATCCATTAGAAATTGGAGCATCGGTCATTGAAAACAGTACTGGTAAAGTATTAGCGTTTATCGGTGGTATGGACTACAAAAAACAACAACTTAACCACGCTACAAGAACTCGTCGTTCACCAGGTTCTACAATCAAACCACTATTAGTTTATGGACCAGCTATCGATAAAGGTTACATTACTCCTAATTCAACAGTTTTAGATAAGAGATTTAACCACTATGGTTTGGAAACCTGAGAACTATGACATGTCTCAACGAGGTTACCTTCCTGCTAGAGAAGCTTTAGCTAGATCTCTTAACTTACCTACTGTAAGGCTATACTCTGCGTTTTATAAAGAGGATCCTGTCACAAATTACCTAGAGAAAATGGGTGTTGAAGGCCTTACAGAAAGTGATAAAACTAACTTGGCTACTGCCATTGGTGGTATGACATATGGTCTATCTGTTACTGAGAATACTAGTGCCTTTTCTACTTTTGCAAATAAAGGTGAACACAAAAAGGCACATATTATCGAAGAAATCGAAAATAATAATGGAGAACTAATTTATAAAGCTGATTTCTCACCAGTTAAAGTATTCGAAGAATCTACAAGTTATCTAATCGTCGATATGCTTGGAGATGTAATCAATAAGAGTTATGGTTTATCTCATGATATGCCAAGTAAACTTAAATTCAATTCTAAAAACCTATTTGTAAAAACAGGGACTTCTGAGTACTATAACGACCTATGGGTGGTTGGTGGTTCTACAAAAATAACTGTTGGTCTATGGAATGGATACGATAGTCCGGCAAAAGTACCAAGTTATGACTATGCTCAAAGAAGCTGGATTGCAGTTATGAATGCTATTTATGCACTTGATAAAAACTTAATCTCTCCAGATACTGCCTTTAGTCGACCTAAATCAGTCGTTGACTCAAGTATTAACGGTTATAACAATGCAAAAGGTGGTACAAAAGATATAATTCCAAATGGCTTTAAAGAACTTTCTAAAGAAAAAACATTGGCGAAGTTTGGTTATAATATCGATAAGGGTATTTCATTTAGCGATCCTTCAAAAAGTCGATGTAACAAAAATCTGTTCAAAAAGAAGAGAAGAAAGACGACAAAGACAAAAAGGATAAAAAAAGAAGAGAAAGAAGAGCGTACAGTAACAATTACTGAAACTTCTCCTCCAATCTTAAAAACCAACTGTTATTACAGAAGAAGATGACGAGTAATATAAAAAAAGAGGATTGGGTATTTTGCTCAATCCTCTTTTTTTATTATTTTTATTATTTAAACGCGTCTTACTCTCCTAATGCATCGTATAAAGCTGGAAGATCATGTGCCTTAGCAATCTCTCCCCAATTTCCTACATCATCTAAACCATTTGCATGAGTTACAGTATAAATAACTTTAGTTAACGTGTAAAACTCCTGTAATGGTTTTAATAAATCTTAAGATTTGATTTATTTACATCGCACATAAGCTTCTCATAAAGAGTTGTAGCTGCTTTACTATCAGTACAATTTATTACATCATCAGGTATAATACCCGCATGCGCCAAGTACAATAAGTAATTATAAACAGCCTTAAATGTTCTATATGAATCTGTAATTCCTACTTCACTAGATGCTTTTTATTCCTTTCTTATAAGAGAAATTACTAATTTGTTGTTGAATCGGTTTTTTTAATTTTTTTCAATCAGTAATCCTATAAATTCATCTGTTACCTGTTTTTTTGATTCTCTACAACATTATCAGGAGTAATATTTTTCTCCAATAATCTATTATAAAAAAATCACAGAAAAATTTTATCTAATTCATACGTATCTTCTTCAGTCAAAAAAACTCTTCAGGTGCAACAAAGTTTTTTTATTATCGCTGGAAATTCTATAGTCTTCCCTACATGAAATGTTCCTACCGTCATATTTAACGATTGTATGAAATCATTTTTTTCTTACAAAATTATATATATGATGAGCATTTTTTTGCATAGTAATTAGAAGTGAATTCTTGGAGTTTATTAGTCGCCTCTAAATCTTTTTCTAAAAAAATACTCTTCTAATTTTTTTATTATATTTTTTTATCATATTTTTCTTAATTGTTTTTAGCTGTGGTAATGCTGTATTGAATGTATAAACTCGCTGGTATATTTTTCTTAAGTAATTCTACGGTGATAGCCAAATGACCACCAAGAGAATGTCCAGCTGCAACTTTATAACACACATCAAAGTCCGGAATCTTTCTTTTTAAAAAAATCTATTAAATAAACATGCTGAGTCTATCTGACTAGTGTTTTCTCCTGAAACTATTCCTGTATAATTGTAAAACCAATCGCTAATATCTTCACTCTCACTACCTCTATAAATAATAAGAAGTTCTTTAACTTCTGGTATATAGATTGCTGTAGCTTGAAATCCATTTTTTTCGTAATCTTTGGAATTGATATTCCACTATTATACACTTCAATATCTTCAAATGTTTTTTTCCAGTTATATCTTTTATAATTCTTTTTTTATTTTATATTCTGCTGTACTCTGTTTCTTATTTCCTTTAATTAAATAATCATACTCCGCTAACTTCGCAATAAGCAAAGGATTATGGAAAAAAATCTTAACATCGTCAAATCACCTCTTTTTATAAAAAAACAATTATAACATATTTTATAGAGAATATAAAAATTCTATATCTTCCCATGTAGTGAGAAAATATAGAATTTTTATTAAATATTATACATTGAATCTGAATAACATAATGTCGCCGTCTTTTTACTTCGTATTCTTTACCTTCAAGACGAACACGACCAGCTTCTTTAGCTTTTTGGCATACTTCCGTATTCAACTAAATCATCATAACTTACTGTTTCAGCACGGATAAATCCTCGTTCGAAATCAGAGTGGATAATTCCAGCACATTCAGGAGCTAACATACCTTTTTTTGAATGTCCATGCACGTACTTCTTGGACACCAGCTGTGAAATATGTTGCTAATCCTAATAAGCTGTAACTTGCTTTGATTAATTTATCTAATCCACTTTCATCGATTCCTAACTCTTCAAGGAACATTGCTTTTTCTTCATCTTCTAATGAAGCCATTTCTTCTTCGATTTTTGCACAAACTACGATTACTTGGCTTCCTTCGCCTGCAGCAAACTCACGTACACTTGCTACGTGTTTGTTAGAATCAACATCTAGTAAATCATCTTCACTTACATTAGCAACATAAAGCATAGGTTTCATTGTTAATAAATGTAATCCTTTTGCGATTTTTTTGCTCTTCTTTATCTAATTCTAAAAAGTCTAGCTGGTTTTTTTCTTCTTTAAGAATATCACGTACTTTAGCAAGTACTGCAAATTCTGCAACAGCATCTTTATCTTTTTGTTTAGCTTGTTTTTCAACACGTCCGATACGTTTTTCAACACTTTCTAAGTCTGCTAAGATTAACTCTAAGTTAATAACTTCAATATCGTATAATGGATCTACTCCACCAGCAACGTGAGTAATGTTTTCATCTTCAAAACACCTAACAACTTGACAAATTGCATCTACTTCACGAATGTGACTTAAGAATTTATTTCCTAGTCCTTCTCCTTTAGATGCACCTTTTACGATACCAGCAATATCTGTAAATTCGAATGATGTTGGTACTGTTTTTTTAGGTTCTACTAATTCTGTTAATTTATTTAGTCTGTGGTCTGGTACTTCTACAATTCCTACGTTTGGATCAATTGTTGCGAAAGGATAGTTCGCTGCTAATGCTCCTGCTTTTGTAATTGCGTTAAAAAGTGTACTTTTTCCTACGTTTGGTAATCCTACTATTCCGGCTGTTAATGCCATAGTATTAATCACTCCTTTTCTTCATTAATTTCTTATATTACTTAGGCCTTGCCTACTCAACTTAACTATTATAACATAAAACACGAAACTTATCATTTATTATTATGCTATTTAAAAAAATATTTTTGTTAATAATCATTAATCTTATTCGTTAGTATAATAAAAGATACTAACTATTATAAAAAGTACGTACTTTACAAAATGTATTTTGGTATGTAAAAATATATTACAAGATATAAATTTCTGTGAAAAAAATTAAAAGGATAATAATTAACTATGAAAAAAATATAACTCAAACATTAAACTTGGAACTGCAACACTTAATGTTGTAAACTTTGAAAGACAGCTTAAATTCTACACAGAAGCTATGGGTATGACTATAATTTCAAAAAACGAAACGGAAGCTACTTTTAGGTACTACTGATAATACTCCGCTTCTCCACATGAAAAAAAGTCGATGGACCTCTTGTACGTTCTTACGGACTGTATCACATAGCCTATCTAGTTCCAGATGAGCAAAGTCTAGCAAACATACTGCGCCACTTTATAGATTCTAATATACCTTTAGATGGTGGATCTGATCACGGTTATAGTAATGCACTTTATCTAAGTGATATCGAAGGCAATGGAATAGAAGTATATTATGATAAAGATGAAAGTACTTGGGATATAAAAGAAGATGGTAGAATTATAGGAGTAACAGAACCTATTGATGCTACTCACCTACTTAATATTTCAAAAATCTGTAGTGCCTTATACTTTACCAGTAGGAACTATTATTGGTCATGTTCATCTAAGTGTTCAAAACTCTACCATTTCTTCTAAGTTCTATCAAGAAGTACTAGGATTTAGTGATAAATTCACCGTGGCTAGTGCTAGTTGGATTGCTTACGGCAATTACCACCACCATCTAGCTGTTAATCAATGGGGAGGTCCTAATCTAAACCTTAGAGAAAAAGGAACTCCAGGTTTAGATCATTTTGAAATTCTATTTATTGATGATGTTGCTTACAATAAAGTTGTGGAAAAATATAAAAAAATAACAACACTAAAAATCATCTCTGAATATGATAATAAGATTATTATTAATGATCCTAATGGCATTGAAATTCATTTAATAAAAGAAGTATAATATTTAAAAAATCTTTATGTGGGTAACTCATCAAAACCAATTTCCTTGAAATCACAATTTTCGAGTCACTCACTTTTTAGTTTTTATTCGCTTATTTCCCTAGCTTTATGATATAATAAGAATATTATTTTAGCAGAAGGAGGAACTATGCAAGATTTTATAGCACAATTTGGTAGCTTTGCACCTATAGTATTTTTTTAATACTAGCATCTGTATTACCAATATTTTTTTATTCCCACCAGGGATATTCTCTGCAATTGGTGGTTATTTATTTGGTTTTACTCATGGTTTTATCCTTTCGATAATTTCAGCGATAATTTATACTAGTGTAATGTTTCTTATCTCAAGATACTTCGCAAGTGACTACGTTGAAAAAAATACTTAGCTAAAAAAACTATCGAAAAAAACAATATGATACAATTTTTCGGTATAAGTGAAAAATAAACTAACAATGTTTCTAATAATCTATAGATTAATCCCAGTTCTTCCAAACAGTGTTATCTGTTACTCATATGGTTTTAACTAGAATATCTTTTTAAAAAAATATTTCATCGGTAACATTATAGGGCTGATTCCTGGGAAAATGATCTGGTTACACTTTGGTACTACTCTAAATAATATTGGAAGTATGGAATTTTTTTATATGGAATAATTATTGTTTTGGCTTTTTATGTTTATAAGCTCAAAAGTATCAAAAAGATTTAATAAATAAGTATAAAAAGCTAGTGATTCTATTTAAAGATTCACTAGCTTTTTTTATTTTATGAATTTTTTTCAACTATTTTTTTATTTTTTTGTTAAACTCACGTCTTGGCATCATTATGTTATTATCACACTTTAGGCACTTTATCTTTATGTCAGCCCCCATACGTGTAATTTGCCATCTATTTGTGCCACAAGGGTGTTGTTTTTTTCATTTCAACTATGTCATTTAATTCATATTCCATAATCCAACCTCCTATTTTTTTCATTTGATGTTAATAATGATTCAAACTCTTTATAGAAATCACGTCGTAATCTCGTTTCAATTTCATTTTTTTCTTTCCTACTTTAGCTTTTTCCAATAACATGTATCGTAACAACATTATCTGCAATTTTTTTCTATATAATCGATGTGTAATTTATCATTTTTATATAATAAATCATGATATTCTTTAGAGTTATTAGCATTACCTATTACTTTATTAACTCTCTCTTCAATTTTTTCAATAGACTCATCAATCTTAATTGGTAGTTCTACTAGTGCTAAGTTATACATTAAAGAATAGTTTACTACTTGATTAATAGTCCCATTAGGTATGAAGTATACTTCACCATCTTTAGAACGAATTTTCGTAGATCGTAATCCAAGTGACATTACATAACCCCCGGCAATAAAGGCTGCTTGATTATAAATTTTAACATTATCACCAACATCAAATTGTCCTTCAAGAATGATAAAAAAATCCAGATATTATATCTTTAACTAAACTCTGTGCACCAAAACCAATAGCTACCGATGCTATACCTGCGCTGGCTACAATACTCGTAGTATTAACTCCTAAGATTGATAAAACTTGAAAAAATGCAATAAAGTAGATTGTATAACGAACTGCACTTTTTAACAAGTTTGTGTAACGTTTCTGATCTTTTCTCATTAAACTTTATATTAAATTTCTTATTAGCATTATCACTCGTTGTCATCACATAATCAATAATTTTATTAAAGATACGAACTAGAATTGATGCAATAATAAAAAAATTCCAATTATAAGTAATAGTTTTTTTCTAAAAATTGCAATAAATAAATCAGTGTTGCTTAATGAAGTTTTGACTTTTTCAATAATGTTCATAATTATTCATCCTTGAATAACGAAATAATACGTTCAAATTCATCATTATCTTTGAACTCAATTTCAATCTTACCTTTTTTATTACGACCTTGTTTAATCGTTACAGAAGTTCCAAGACGCTTTTTAAGAATATTTTCTTGCTCTTCTATAAAAAAATATCCTTAGCTTTTTGGTTTCTTAACTTCTTTTTGGTTTTTAATAACTTCGCTACATATTCTTCTAACTCACGAACAGACATTTTTCTTTCAACTACCAAAACGCAAACTTCTTCCATAGCTTTTTTTGTTTTTAATGAAAGTAGCGTTCGGGCATGAGCCGTACTTATAACCCCTTGCTCAAGTTTATTTTTAATTTCTGTTGGCAACTTTAATAATCGTAAACTATTTGCTATATACGGTCTACTTTTCCCAAGTTTCTTAGCCAATTCCTCTTGAGTTAGTGACATCTTATCCATCAGATTTTTATAACTTTCTGATTCTTCTAAAGCAGATAAATCTTCCCGTTGTAAGTTTTTCTAGTACAGCAAAGACCATCATTTCTTCATCTGTCATCTCTTTAATAATAGCTGGAATTTCTTTTTCTACCTAGCAGCTCGAACGCTCTATAACGACGCTCACCAGCGATAATGTAATAACCTTTTACAGCTTTTTTTACAATAATAGGTTGTAATAAACCATTTTTTTCGATAGATTCTTTTTAATTCATTTAATTTTTTTCCTCATTAAAAATAAGTACGTGGTTGATATGGATTCTTTTTTTAATCTCATCAAGTGTAATTTCCACTATTTTTATCATTATCTCTAACCAACTCAACATTTTCTGTAGCGAAAAATAGCATCAAGTCCACGACCTAAACCTTTACCTAATTTCTTAGCCACGCTCAATCACCTCTTTAGCTAATGATAAATATTGTTTTTGCTCCATTAGAATTTTTTTCGCATATTCAATAATTGGTTCTCCAAAACTTGGGGCTTCACTTAAACGTACAGTTCTTGCGATAACTGTTTCAAATGCTTTATCTTTGAAATGCTCTCTTACCTGCTCTGCTACTTGATTAGATATATTTGTTCTACTATCAGTCATAGTAAGTAATACCCCAAAAAAATATCCAATTTAGAGTTAAGATGCTTTCTTACTATATTAAATGTATTCATAAGCTGACTAAGGCCCTCTAAAGCATAATATTCTGTCTGTACAGGGATAATTACACCATCAGCTGCAGTTAATGAATTTAACGTAATAAGTCCTAAAGATGGAGGGCAATCGATTACCACATAATCATACTCATCTTTAATTTCAGATATTGCATTTTTCATGCGTTGCTCACGGCTAATTGCTGAGACAAGCTCAACTTCTGCTCCCGCCAATGCAATACTAGACGGAACAATATCAAGATTTTCATATGCAGTTTTTTTATAATAGCATCATTAATATTAACCTCATCTACAAGTATATTATAAATTGATTGGTTTATAGCTGCCTTATCTACACCAACACCACTAGTTGCATTAGCCTGTGGATCAGTATCAATTAATAAAACTTTATTTTTTTAAGATGCGCCAATGAAGCTGCTAAATTTATTGAAGTAGTTGTTTTTTTCCTACTCCACCTTTTTTTGATTACATATCGCTAATATTTTTCATCATTTACCTCTTTTTTTGACAAAGCGCGGCACAGTAACTTTAATAACCACACTTTCCATAGTTTCTTCTTCTTCTTTGTTTAAATTTATATTATATTTCTCTTCTAATTTAGCTATTTCTTTTTATAAGCTTAGATATAATTTTTTTGTCCATCATAATTTACAGTTGGATTAAAAAAACTTTTTGTGTCTTTTTTTAATTTTTTTAAATATGTATCAATTTTTTTCTTCAGTTTGAGATACATTTAGATTTTTGTGATAAAATTTGAATCAATAATTTCTCTTGGGCAGAAGAATCTAACTTAACCATAGCACGGCCGTGACGTTCAGTAATCTTCTTAGTATTTATCGCATCAATAACCTTTTTTTACTTAATTTTAATAATCGTAATTTATTAGCTACAGTGGCTTGAGTTTTTCCCTAAAGACTTAGCAAGCTCATCTTGAGTAAGTTTATTAATTCTAAGTAACTCTTGATATGCATGTGCCTCTTCAATTGGTGTTAACTCTTCTCTTTGTATATTTTCAATTAAAGCTAATGTAGCCATCTGTTCATCGGTTAGTTCTTTAACAATCGCTTTTGTCTTTGGATACTGTAAATATTTAATAGCTCTAAGACGTCGTTCACCGGCAATAAGCTCATAGAATCCATCCCCTATATCACGTACAGTAATAGATTGAAGTAATCCATTCTGTTTAATTGATTCAGCAAGTTCTTTAATCTTCTCTTCTGTAAATTCTCTTCTCGGTTGATATTTATTTGGTACAATCTTTTCTACTAAAATTTCTCTAAGTACATCATCATCCGAAATACCCACTTTCTCAGCTCTTTGTGTTAAATCATATAGTTTACTAAATGGTTTTACACTTTCAGTCATATTTTACCTCCTGTAACCCTTTTATACATTACTACAATATCATATTTAAAAACCTTTTGTCAAAAAAATATTTCCCGATATATACTATCTAATAAACCTTATAAAAACAATACTTTAAAAGAATATTTCCTAAGTTAAGTAAACTATTTTTTTAAAGACAAATAATGACCACCCCTGAAAAGGGGTTGTTTTCTCTTCGGATATAACCCTTTGTTACTAACACGCACCTCAAGGCGCTGGCTTTCACATTCGTTCAAGCCCTATTGTATTTTAACGCCCGCTACCCGTTAAACGGGTTTATCTATTTTTTTTATTTCCAAATGGATTTGTGTATTCTTTTTGTTGTCAGTTTATCTATTGCAATGTCATGCGATTCTTGTTCTCTAATATATTTTCTTATTGTACTTTCATTTAATCCTACAGTACTTACATAGTATCCTTCTGTCCAAAACTTTCTATTTCCATACTTGTATTTCAAGTTTGAATGCATATCAAATATCATCAGTGAACTTTTCCCTTTCAAATATCCCATAAAACTTGATACACTATATTTGGGTGGTATTGACAACAGCAAATGTATATGATCTGGCATTATATGTCCTTCTATTATTTCCACTCCTTTATACTTACATAACCTTTGTATTATATTTACTATATCTTGTTTGTATTGATTAAATTCTATTTTTCGTCTATACTTAGGTGTAAATACAATATGGTATTTACACAACCACTTTGTATGCGATAAACTATTATGTTTATTTGCCATAATTAAAAATCATCCTTTCTTTATTTTAGAGCTTGAACTACTCTTATTTTATCAAGAAAGGATGATTTTTCAATTGTTTAACTTTTATCTCGCACCCGCATAGCGGGTGGTTTTTTGTTTCGGAGACTTTGTCTCCTCAACTGGCTAAAGCCTTTAAAAAAAAGGTGTAATCATTTATGATTACACCTTGTACAGGGACGGCAGGAATCGAACCCACACCAAAGGTTTTGGAGACCTTTGTTCTACCGTTAAACTACGTCCCTAAGAATGGTGGGAAGAAGTGGATTCGAACCACTGAACCCGAAGGAGCGGATTTACAGTCCGCCGCGTTTAGCCTCTTCGCTATCTTCCCAAAAATATAAAAAAATGCCGGCCAGAGGACTTGAACCCCCGACCTACTGATTACAAGTCAGTTGCTCTACCAACTGAGCTAGGCCGGCAACATGGTGCCTCGAGACAGAGTCGAACTGCCGACACATGGAGCTTCAATCCATTGCTCTACCAACTGAGCTATCGAGGCATTATTTAATTTTGACATAAAAAAATGGCGGTCCCGACGGGAATCGAACCCGCGATCTCCTGCGTGACAGGCAGGCGTGATAACCGCTACACCACGGGACCTAGTATTAAAAATTGCGGGAGATGGATTTGAACCATCGACCTTTGGGTTATGAGCCCAACGAGCTGCCAGACTGCTCCATCCCGCGATAATAAAAATGGAGGAGGAAAGGGGATTCGAACCCCTGCGAGCTTTTACACTCCTGTCGGTTTTCAAGACCGATCCCTTCAGCCGGACTTGGGTATTCCTCCTAGATTAATGGTGGACTCTGCAGGACTCGAACCTGCGACCGATCGGTTATGAGCCGATAGCTCTAACCAACTGAGCTAAGAGTCCGTGTTCCTGTGAATTCACTAACTATTATTGGTGGCGGCAGAGGGGATCGAACCCCCGACCTTACGGGTATGAACCGTACGCTCTAGCCAGCTGAGCTACGCCGCCAATAAAGGCTAAATTCATTATTTAAAATGGTGGAGCCTAGCGGGATCGAACCGCTGACCTCCTGCGTGCAAAGCAGGCGCTCTCCCAGCTGAGCTAAGGCCCCAAATTAATAATGTTTATATATATTTTAAATGGTCGGGAAGACAGGATTCGAACCTGCGACCCCTTGGTCCCAAACCAAGTGCTCTACCAAGCTGAGCTACTTCCCGTGATTCTAAATGGCGCGCCCAAGAGGTCGAACCCCCTAACCTTTTCGATCCGTAGTCAAACGCTCTATCCAATTGAGCTATGGGCGCTAATATAATGGTGCCGAGGACCGGAATCGAACCGGTACGGTATTGCTACCGCAGGATTTTAAGTCCTGTGCGTCTGCCAGTTCCGCCACCCCGGCACTATATTAACTATTGGAGCGAAAGACGGGATTTGAACCCGCGACCCTCACCTTGGCAAGGTGATGTTCTACCCCTGAACTACTTTCGCGAATACTTAGAAATGGTGCGGGTGAAGGGAGTCGAACCCCCACGCCGTGAGGCGCTAGATCCTAAGTCTAGTGCGTCTGCCAATTCCGCCACACCCGCAAAAGAATGGTGAGCCATGAAGGACTCGAACCTTCGACCCTTTGATTAAAAGTCAAATGCTCTACCAACTGAGCTAATGGCTCTGATTAAAAATGGTGCCGGCCAGAGGACTTGAACCCCCGACCTACTGATTACAAGTCAGTTGCTCTACCAACTGAGCTAGGCCGGCATAAATGGTGGAGGTTAACGGGATCGAACCGCTGACCCCTTGCTTGTAAGGCAAGTGCTCTCCCAGCTGAGCTAAACCTCCATATCAAAAGTCTGGCAACGTTCTAGTCTCACAGGGCGTAAGCCCAACTACATTCGACGCTAAAGAGCTTAACTTCTGTGTTCGGTATGGGTACAGGTGTGTCCTCTTCGCTATCGCCACCAGACGAAAAACTTCATATACATATTATATCATCTTTTTTTCTTTTTTTGTCAACAGTTACTTTCTAAAGAACTTTCACTTGATTAAGTCCTCGACCTATTAGTATTAGTCAGCTGAACACGTTACCGTGCTTACACTCCTAACCTATTCTCCTTGTCGTCTTCAAGGGGTCTTAATATCCGTGGGAAATCTCATCTCGAGGGGGGCTTCATGCTTAGATGCTTTCAGCTCTTATCCCTTCCGTATTTAGCTACCCAGCTATGCCACTGGCGTGACAACTGGTACACCATTGATACGTCCATCCCGGTCCTCTCGTACTAAGGACAGCTCCTCTCAAATTTCCTACGCCCACGACGGATAGGGGACCGAACTGTCTCACGACGTTCTGAACCCAGCTCGCGTACCGCTTTAATGGGCGAACAGCCCAACCCTTGGGACCGACTACAGCCCCAGGATGCGATGAGCCGACATCGAGGTGCCAAACCTCCCCGTCGATGTGGACTCTTGGGGGAGATAAGCCTGTTATCCCCAGGGTAGCTTTTATCCGTTGAGCGATGGCCCTTCCATGCGGAACCACCGGATCACTAAGTCCTGCTTTCGCACCTGCTCGACTTGTAAGTCTCACAGTCAAGCTCCCTTGTGCCTTTACACTCTGCAAATGATTTCCAACCATTCTGAGGGGAACCTTTGAACGCCTCCGTTACTCTTTTGGGAGGCGACCGCCCCAGATCAAACTGCCCACCTGACACTGTCTCCCGGTCTTCTACGCCGAGGGTTAGAATTTCAATACAGCAAGGGTAGTATCCCAACAACGCCTCCTCATACACTGGCGTGCATGATTCTCTGGCTCCTACCTATCCTGTACATACTGCATCAAAATTCAATATCAAGCTACAGTAAAAGCTCCATGGGGTCTTTCCGTCCTGTCGCGGGTAACCTGCATCTTCACAGGTACTATGATTTCACCGAGTCCATCGTTGAGACAGTGCCCAAATCGTTACGCCTTTTCGTGCGGGTCGGAACTTACCCGACAAGGAATTTCGCTACCTTAGGACCGTTATAGTTACGGCCGCCGTTTACTGGGGCTTCAATTCATACCTTCGCTTACGCTAAGCACTCCTCTTAACCTTCCAGCACCGGGCAGGGCGTCAGCCCCTATACTTCACCTTACGGTTTTGCAGAGACCTGTGTTTTTTTGTTAAACAGTCGCTTGGGCCTATTCACTGCGGCCTACTCTCGTAGGCACCCCTTCTCCCGAAGTTACGGGGTCATTTTGCCGAGTTCCTTAACGATGGTTCTCTCGCTCACCTTAGAATTCTCTTCCCAACTACCTGTGTCGGTTTGCGGTACGGGCACCTCTTATCTCGATAGCGGCTTTTCTTGAGAGTTTGGCTTCATTGACTTCGCTACTAAATTTCGCTCCCCATCACACTTCAGTCTTATGAGCAGCGGATTTGCCTACTACTCAACCTTTGTGCTTAGACGTCCTATTCCATCAGGACGATCGATTAGCCTCCTCTGTCCCCACTTCTCTCAATCGATATTTGGTGGTACAGGAATTTCTACCTGTTGTCCATCGGCTTCACCATTCGGCTTCACCTTAGGGTCCCGACTTACCCAGAGCGGACGAACCTTCCTCTGGAAACCTTAGTCATTCGGTGGATAGGATTCTCACCTATCTTTCGCTACTCACACCGGCATTCTCACTTCTAACCTCTCCACCTCGCCTTACAGCTCGGCTTCTATGATGTTAGAACGCTCTCCTACCATATAACATTAGTTATATCCGCAGCTTCAGTTGTATGTTTTAGCCCCGGTACATTTTTCGGCGCGATGTCACTCGACCAGTGAGCTATTACGCACTCTTTAAATGGTGGCTGCTTCTAAGCCAACATCCTGGTTGTCTGTGCATCATCACATCCTTTTCCACTTAACATACAATTTGGGACCTTAGCTGGCGGTCTGGGCTGTTTCCCTTTCGACTACGAACCTTATCACCCGCAGTCTGACTCCCGTTGATATTTATCTGGCATTCGGAGTTTGTCTGAATTCGGTAACCCGGGATGGGCCCCTAGTCCAAACAGTGCTCTACCTCCAGTAAACTCACAACGAGGCTAGCCCTAAAGCTATTTCGGAGAGAACCAGCTATTTCCAAGTTCGATTGAAATTTCTCCGCTACCCACAGCTCATCCAAACACTTTTCAACGTGTCCTGGTTCGGTCCTCCATTCAGTGTTACCTAAACTTCAACCTGGCCATGGGTAGATCACTTGGTTTCGGGTCTACTCCATCATACTATTTCGCCCTATTAAGACTCGCTTTCGCTGCGGCTCCATGTCTTCCACTTAACCTCGCATGATAAAGTAACTCGCCGGTTCATTCTACAAAAGGCACGCCATCACCCTCAAGGGGCTCTGACTACTTGTAAGCACACGGTTTCAGGTTCTCTTTCACTCCCCTCCCGGGGTTCTTTTCACCTTTCCCTCACGGTACTGGTTCACTATCGGTCACTAGGTAGTATTTAGCCTTACCAGATGGTCCTGGTAGATTCCGACGGAATTCCTCGTGTTCCGCCGTACTCAGGTGCTCTCTCGCGCCAACTTAGCATTTCGTATACAGGACTTTTACCTTCTACGGTCTAACTTTCCAGCTAGTTCTACTATACTTTGTCATACACTTTGTTGAGAGTCCTACAACCCCAATATGCAAGCACATTGGTTTGGGCTCTTTCCTTTTCGCTCGCCGCTACTTAGGAAATCGATTTTTTTCTTTCTCTTCCTACAGGTACTTAGATGTTTCAGTTCCCTGCGTTACCTCGCTTTCGCGTACCGCCCTTTTTAAAAGCGGTGGGTTCCCCCATTCGGATATCTACGGCTCTTTGCTTACTTACAGCTCCCCGTAGCATTTCGTCGTTTGTCACGTCCTTCATCGGCTCCTAGTGCCAAGGCATCCTCCGTGCGCCCTTTTACTACTTAATCGTGTGTAGCTTTTACGCTTCGTTCTTTTCCTTGAACTCTTTGTGAATAAGTTTTTACAACTTACTTACTTTTTTCTCGGTTTTTGTAAATCTGTTTCTTTTACTTTATAGAAAATTATTTTTGATCTAATATATATATTCAGTTTTTCATTGTGCTTGAGTGTTTTTGAACACTCAAAACTAAACGAATTATCAACGTATTCCTTATCCTTAGAAAGGAGGTGATCCAGCCGCACCTTCCGATACGGCTACCTTGTTACGACTTCACCCCAATCATCTGTCCCACCGTGACCGGCTCCCTCCTAAAAGGTTAGGCCACCGTCTTCGGGTGTTACAAACTCTCGTGGTGTGACGGGCGGTGTGTACAAGACCGGGAACGTATTCACCGCGACATTCTGATTCGCGATTACTAGCGATTCCAGCTTCATGTAGTCGAGTTGCAGACTACAATCCGAACTGAGAATAGTTTTGTGAGGTTTTGCTTACTCTCGCGAGCTCGCTTCTCTTTGTTCCTATCCATTGTAGCACGTGTGTAGCCCAAGTCATAAGGGGCATGATGATTTGACGTCATCCCCACCTTCCTCCAGTTTATCACTGGCAGTCTATCTAGAGTCCCCATCTTACTGCTGGCAACTAGATATAAGGGTTGCGCTCGTTGCGGGACTTAACCCAACATCTCACGACACGAGCTGACGACAACCATGCACCACCTGTATCTGTGTCTAACCAAAGGTCAGAACAACACAATCTCTTGTGTCCTCACAGTATGTCAAGACTTGGTAAGGTTCTTCGCGTTGCTTCGAATTAAACCACATGCTCCACCGCTTGTGCGGGTCCCCGTCAATTCCTTTGAGTTTCAACCTTGCGGTCGTACTCCCCAGGCGGAGTGCTTAATGCGTTAGCTGCAGCACTGATCTCTTATGGGACCAACACTTAGCACTCATCGTTTACGGCGTGGACTACCAGGGTATCTAATCCTGTTTGCTCCCCACGCTTTCGCGCCTCAGTGTCAGTTACAGGCCAAAAAGCCGCCTTCGCCACTGGTGTTCCTCCTAATCTCTACGCATTTCACCGCTACACTAGGAATTCCACTTTTCTCTCCTGCACTCAAGTTTAACAGTTTCCAATGACCCTCCACGGTTGAGCCGTGGGCTTTCACATCAGACTTATTAAACCACCTGCGCGCGCTTTTACGCCCAATAATTCCGGACAACGCTTGCCACCTACGTATTACCGCGGCTGCTGGCACGTAGTTAGCCGTGGCTTTCTGGTTAGGTACCGTCTCTACTGTGTATAGTTACTACACAATCATTCTTCCCTAACAACAGAGCTTTACGAACCGAAATCCTTCTTCACTCACGCGGCGTTGCTCCGTCAGGCTTTCGCCCATTGCGGAAGATTCCCTACTGCTGCCTCCCGTAGGAGTCTGGGCCGTGTCTCAGTCCCAGTGTGGCCGATCGCCCTCTCAGGTCGGCTATGCATCGTCGCCTTGGTAGGCCTTTACCCCACCAACTAGCTAATGCACCGCAAAGCCATCTCATAGTGTTAGCAAAACCAACTTTTTAAACATCAACCATGCAGTTAATGCTATTATCCGGTATTAGCTATCGTTTCCAATAGTTGTCCCAGTCTATGAGGCAGGGTTCTTTACGTGTTACTCACCCGTTCGCCGCTAAGTTTTTTTCTAGTGCAAGCACCAGAAAAAAACTTCGCTCGACTTGCATGTATTAGGCACGCCGCCAGCGTTCGTCCTGAGCCAGGATCGAACTCTCCAAATAAATTTGTTAGCTTGATTAGCTCAATAAAAAGTTTTATAGTTTCTTTTTTTAAAAACTGTCCTTTTTTTGGAATTAACGTTGACTTAATTCGTTTTAGTTTTCAATGTTCAAATCGTTGTGAAACAACTTTTATATTTTAACATTTTTTTAAATTTCTTTGTCAAGCTTTTTTTAAAAAAACTTTTTTTAAAAATGTTCGTTTGTCTTCTTCAGAAGACTTTTTATTATTCTATCATTTCTTCGAATGTTTGTCAAGAAGTTTTTTTATATTTTTTTAAAAAACTTTTTAAACCGTTTACTTCGTTAAAATAATTGATTTTTGTCTTTCTTCAAGACTTTTTATAAGTTTATCATTTTCTTTTTATATTTTGTCAAGAACTTTTTTTATAATTTCTTAACATTTAATATTTTTGAAATGTTTGATTGTTCGCCTTCTTCTTTGAGAAGACTTTTTATTATTTTATCATTTCTTCGAATGTTTGTCAAGAAGTTTTTTTATATTTTTTTAAAAAAACTTTTTGAACCGTTTACTTCGTTGAAATAATTGATTTTTGTCTTTCTTCAAGACTTTTATAATTTTATCATTTCTTTTATATTTTTGTCAAGAACTTTTTTTATAATTTCTTAACATTTAATATTTTGAAATGTTTGATTGTTCGTCTTCTTCTTGAGAAGACTTTTTACTATTCTATCATCACTTTCTTTTTTTATGTCAACATAATTTTTAAAATTTTTTTCCTTTTTTTATTTTACCTTATTACCTGCAATGCTTATTAATTCTCTATAATTATTGGAAAAAGAGAATAGTTTCCTATCCTCTCCTTCTATTATTTCTACTATATATTATAAAAATCAAACACAGTAACTGGTAAATTTCTCTTATGTTCTGATCTTAGATAATGTCCTTCTATTATTTCTTTTACTTTATTAGGAACTTCTTTTCCTTCTAGGTAATCATCAATGTCATTATATGTTACTCCAAGTGCAACTTCATCTTCTAAAGCAGGACGATCTTCTTCCAAATCTGCAGTTGGTTGTTTCAGATATAAGTGTTCTGGACAATCTAACATTTTTTTAATAATGCTTTCCCTTGTCTTTTTATTTAATCTATATAGAGGTACAATATCTGCTCCACCGTCTCCATGTTTTGTAAAGAATCCAGTGATAGCTTCCGCTGCATGGTCAGTACCAACTACTATACCTTTATTCATAGTAGCAATAGAATACTGAACTTTCATTCTTTCTCGTGCTTTCTCATTACCTTTCGCAAAATCAGTAATTTCTACTCCTGCTAGTTTTAAAGAATTAACACTAGCATCTACCGCGTCTTTTATATTAACAGTATATATTTTGTCTGGATTAATAAATCTTAACGCATCGTTACAATCATCTTCATCAAATTGTTTTCCATATGGTAATCTAACAGCTATAAAAGCTATACTCTTCACCTGTTTCTTCCCTCAATTCAGTAATTGCCATTTGACATAGTTTTCCGCAAAGTGTAGAATCTTGCCCACCTGATATGCCTAATACTAAACTTTTTATGAAGTTATTTTTCTTTATATAATCCTTTAGAAAATTGATTGTTAATCTTATTTCCTCTTCTACATTGATTTCAGGTTTACATCTTAATTTTTTTATTACTTCCTGTTGTAATGTCATATTATCACCTAATTATTTTTGATTTTTTTGTTACTCTTTCCAAAATTTCTTTTCTATTTTTCCCAACACTTAGTACTTAAGTCTACTGGATAGAATTCTGGATTTAACAGACGAAGATACTCATTCCATAATAACCCTTTATTTTGTTGGAAATACTTAGCACTTTCATGTACTGTTGGTACTTCATATACTTGCTTACCATTAACAAAAATATCTTCATGGATATCTATTGCTTTAAAGTTCTCCACTTCCTTAGCTAAATATGTATGAGTTGGATGGAAAAGTTTTATACTTTGTTCTGCATTCACATCTTCTTTTTTTCCAATGCAATGTAATCCCCTGCTGCCATACCTGTGTCTGTATTTATTATTCTATAAACTCTTTTTACACCTGGAACAGTTAATTTTGCAGGATTTTCTGAGACTTTTAGCCTGTCAATCATCTCACCATTATCATTTTCTAAACATGAAAGTTTATAAACAGCACCTAATGCAGGATTATCAAAAGCAGTTATAAGCTTTGTACCTACACCCCACGCATCAATACATGCACCTTCTTGTTTTAAGTGAGTAATTGTATCTTCATCTAAATCATTTGATGCTACTATTTTTCGCATTAGGATAACCCGCTTCATCTAACATTTTTCTTGCTTCTTTTGATAGATATGCTATATCGCCTGAATCCAATCTAATACCATGGAAATTAATTTTATCTTTTAATTCATCAGCTACTTTAATAGCGGTAGGAATTCCAGAGCGCAATGTATCATAAGTATCAACTAAGAAATAACAATCTTTGTGTGCAGCTGCATATTTTTTAAATGCAACTTCTTCATCTTCGTAAGCCTGAACAAATGAGTGAGCATGTGTTCCGCTACATGGAATATTAAATAATTTTTGCAGCTTTTACGTTACTTGTAGCATCAAATCCACCGATAATAGAAGCTCTCGTCCCCAAATTGCCGCATCAAATTCATGAGCACGACGAGTACCAAATTCCATACAAACTTCATCTGGACATAAGTGCTTGATTCTAGCAGCCTTTGTAGCTATTAGTATTTGATAGTTAACAATATTTAAAATAGCTGTTTCCATTATTTGTGCTTGAATAAGTGGAGCTTCGATTCTTAGTAGTGGCTCATTAGCAAAAATAATTTCTCCCTCTTTTACTGAACGAATACTCCTGTAAATTTCATAGCACTTAGATATTCTAAAAAGTCTTCTTCATACCCTAATTCACGTAAAAATTCTATATCAGATTTTTGAAAATTCAAATGAATTCACATAATCTATAATTTTGGCTAGTCCAGCGAATACTGCATATCCTCCACCAAAAGGAATTTTTCTAAAATACACATCAAAATATGATTTTTCTCTCATGTATTCCGTCTTTAAAATATGCATATCCCATATTAATTTGATAAAGGTCGGTATGCAAAGCATCACCTAGATATTTATTCATAATCTCCTCCGATTTATGTATATAATTAAATTTGTCACCTATTATATTAACATTTTTAATGCCTTTTTTTAACAAATATTTATACTTAAATATAATAAATTTAATACTACATTTTTACTCTTTAGCATTTAGTTATTTCCACCACATTAACTATTCCTTTTTATTAACATTCAGAAGTATTTTTTTCATAAAGTAGTTATCTAATATTCTGTATCAACTAAAAAAATAATAAAAAAAGAAGTAACAGTTGATTATCCTCTGTTACTTCTCTGATTATTAGTGTTTGAATTTTTTTATTATTAGTTGCTCTTTGTGTCTGATTAGCTTCTTGTTTATTTTCATCCTCATTATCTGACGCATTATCATTAGTTTGCTTATCACTTGATTTTTTTAGTGTCTTGTTTGTCAGTAGTCTTCTCAGAATCTTTTTTTAGATGATGATTTCTTATTATCTTTTTTTAGCTAACTCAGGTATCTTACTATCATCAATCCTACCATTGTTATCCCCAGATTTTTTTCTAGATTCCCATCCATTATAGATTTTTATCGTCGCTTGTAAGAAATTCTCTTGTAATGGAATATTAAAAAAATCAATTCCCTTGATAACTAAGACCATATTCTTGTCTTACCAAATCAGTTATAAAAGTACGGATCTTTTAATTTATCTATAACTAACTCATTTACTTTATTCTCTTTATCAAGATTTTCAATCATCTGATTTTTGTTCGGCTAATTGAGCATTGATCTGTTTCTTATCTCGAATATATAGAAATGTTTGTAGTAGTGTTACAGCTAAAGCGAAAGTCATAATAGCTAATATAATAAACTTACGGAATTTTCTATACTTAGCTTTTTGCTTTTTAAGACATCTTTTTGGAATTGGCTATTTTGCTCTCTCATCTTCTACTTCTCTTGATTTTTTTCAGATAAGATTTTAAACATTTTTGTTGCATCTTCTTTCTTAGTACTATCTTTTTAATTCTAGTACTTCATACACAACTTCCTTCTTAGCAAAGTAAATAGTAATCTTATCCCCTACTTTTAAAGTGCTAGATGGTTTCGCCTTTTTTACCATTAATCGCTATATGTCCCTCTGAAGATATTTCATTAGCAACTGTTCTTCTTTTTTTATAATTCTTGATACTTTTTAAAAATTTATCCAAACGCATTTAATCACCCCTAAATATTAGTACATTCTATTATCACATATTTACTCTCTTTTCGCAAAATAAAATCCACGATAATCTATGTATTTTTTTAAAAAAACTTCTATTAGTTTGTGCCATAAAAAAATACACAGCCGAAGAACTTTCCAACTGTGTATCTTTTATATTATTAAGCCCAATTTCCGTCTTTTGAAAATTTCTACTTCTTTACCATCTGCTGTGTAACCAGTAATGTTTGTTGTCGCTTCTCCAATCATAAAGTCAACGTGAACTAAACTATCATTAGCACCAACTTCTGCTAATTGTTCATCAGTCATCTCTGGTCCACCTTGAACACATGTTGGATATGCTTTACCAAGAGCAATGTGACATGCTGCATTCTCATCAAATAATGTTTCTAAGAATAGAATTTTTTTGTATTTGAGATTGGTGAATCATAAGGTACTAATGCCATTTCCCTATTCTTCTTGAACCTTCATCTGTTTCTAATAAGTTTTTAAGAACATCATAACCGCGCTTAGCTCCGAAGTCTACGACTTTACCATCTTCAAATTTCAACCAAAAATTATCAATTAATACCCCACTATAGTTTAGAGGCTTAGCATTATAAACAATACCACTTGTCTCATCTTTATGAGGCATTGTAAATACCTCCTCTGTAGGGATGTTAGCTACGAAACGATCAGCTTTTTTAGCATAACTTCCTGCACTTTGCCAAATATGATTTTTAGGTAATCCTACATACAAATCAGTTCCTAAGTCATTTGTGATATGCAATTTAACTAATTCATTTTCGTGTAAGAATTTTGCTTTTTCATCTAAAACTTTAATGTGTTCTTCCCATTCAGCTACAGGGTCATCTCCAGTTGAACGACAAGCACTTAAGATTTGATCCCAAAGTTTTAAATAAGCTTCTTCATCGTTTAATTCAGGATATAATCTCTTCGCCCATCCAACAGTTGAAGCACTGACTACACACCATGGACATTCGTCACTCATAATTGATTTCATGTAGTTGCGCATAGCTTTTGAACGACCTACCATAGATGCTTTTAATTTAGCACTATCTACACCTGCTAATCCATCTGGATCATCTCCGATAATAGATAAGAATGCTGCACCTTCATCTAATTCAACTTGATACTTATCAACGTACCATTGACCAACCGTACTTAACGACTCTTCACTTTGATATTTTAAATTTAATTTTGTTAATTCTTGATCACGCCATTCTACTGATACTCTTTTTGCTCCTAATTCATAGCAAGCTTCTACAACTTTTGCTACAAACTCACGTGTTTCAGTACTAGCACGAACTAATATCGGTTGACCTTCTTGAACATTTAATCCAACTTTCGCAATAAGTTGAGCATATTTTTTTAATTGTGTATTTAAATCCATTTGATTTTCCTCGACTTCTTCTCTTTATTTGCTAATTAAACAAATACCAATTTCTTTAATTGCACATAATCTATTATATCACTTTTTCTTAGATAATATTAGTAGGGAGTGACTCAAAAAATCGTGATTTCTTAAGAAACAAGATTTTGTTGAGTCACCCCCGCACAGTTTATTAGATATCAATAAACCACTGCGTCTATGAGTTTTCATAGGCACTTTGTTAAAATTTAGGACCTTTTTGTCAGCCCTCATAGAAATTAGACTTCTCTAGTTGCTTGTTTTAACCATTCTAACTCATCACCTTCAAAGTGTGGAGCTAATACTTCGAATACTTTCGCATGATATTTATTCAATTCATATTTATCTTCAATTGTAAGCATATCTAGATTGATAGCCTCTAAATCCCATGGCACAAATGTCATCACTTCAAATTCCATAAATTGACCATATTCATTTTTTACTGTTTTTCTAACAATAAGTTCATTCTCTAAACGAATACCATGAGATCCTGAGATGTATAATCCCGGTTCATTAGTAACTACCATACCATGTTTAAACGGTTCAGCTGCACGATAGATTCCCCAGTGAATACCATGAGGTCCTTCATGAATATTACCTAAGTAACCTACACCATGACCTGTTCCGTGATTGAAGTTCTCATAATCTTGCCATAATGGAGCACGAGCGAATAAGTCCACATTAGCTCCAGAAACACCTTCCATGAATTTTAATCTTGATAAACGAAGGTGACATTGAAGTACTCGTGTATAGTCGTATTTTAATTTATCGCTAACTTCTCCCATCGCTGTAGTACGTGTGATATCAGTTGATCCTTCTTCAAAGTGTGCACCTGTATCTGTTAAGAAGAAAGTACCTGTACGTAGCGGAATAGAAGTTTCTTTAGAAGATGAATAGTGCACAATAGCTCCATTTTCACCATGACCACAAATCGGAGAAAAAAACTAGGACAAATAAAAGCCACCTTGTTCTTTTTCTCAATTCTACAAGTTTCGCAGATGCCGAAAGTTCATCCTCTTGTTCACTTGTACCTTGTTTTACCAGTTGTTTTAACCAATAAATAAACTTCGTATGAGCAATACCATCTTTCACATGGGCTTTAATAGTATGTTGTAATTCAACCTCATTTTTTATAGCTTTCATTAAAATTGTCGGGTTACGTCTCTCAACTAGTGTTATCTCTTTTGGAATATTGTTAAACACTGCATAGTTTAAGCACTCTGGATCGACTAGAACTACATCATTACCTGAGAATTGTTTTACCTCTTCATAAATATCATTATATGGCTTAATGTGTACATTATGGTCTGCCAAGTGTTTTTTTAATTTCATCTGATAGTTTTCTCTCATCTACATATAAATCAACACTATCTTCATAAACAACTGCATAACTTAATAATACCGGTACATAATCAACATCCATACCACGAATATTTAATAACCATCCAATATCATCAAGTGTAGTGATAACATGAATATTTGCTCCTACTTCATGCATTTCTTTACGAACTCTCTCAAGCTTACTAGCTACAGATTCTCCAGCTCTTTCTAAACTCATATAAAATGCTGGTTCTTCTGATAGCGCCGGACGATTTTCCCAAATCTCATCAACTAAATCAACATCATATTTTACCGTAGCATTTTTACGTTTTAGTTTAGTAGCTAAGTCTTTTCCTTCACCAAAAGTCACAACGCGCCCATCGAATCCTAATACCCCATTCTCTGGTGTATTTTCAACAACAAACTCGGCAATAGTAGGAACTCCTGGTTCACGCATTTTTTGCAACTCGATACCAGTTCCTTCTAATTGTTTTTCTCCTTGTAAGAAATATCTCCCATCTGTCCATAAACCTGCAAAATCTTTAGTAACAATTAGTGTACCTGCAGAACCAGTAAATCCACTCATAAATGCACGAGCTTTAAAATGTTCTCCTACATATTCACTATTGTGAAAAATCCGCTGTTGGAATCATATAGACATCAATTCCATTTCTTTCCATTAATACTCTTAACTTAGAAACTCTTTCTTTTTATCTCCATTGTCCTTACTCCTTCGTTATTTCATATATAACTTCCATATGAATTTTTCTAACTAATCGTGAAAAAAACCTCATCGATAAATAATCCCTCACAATTATAATACTTATTATTCTATCACATTATAATATGCATTTCACTAGGGAGTGACTCAAAAATCGTGATTTCGTAGAAATGATATGTACCCCTTTCACTGGTTTGTCCAGTAAAAGGGGTACATATCAAAAATCGATTTTGTCGAGTCACCCCGTACAGTTTATTAGATATCTAAAAAAAGCTTTTATAAAGCGAATTTAGATATCAACAAACTCACTACGTCTATGAGTTCTCATATACTCTTTTTAAAAATTTAGGGTTTTTGGATCATCCCCTATATACTATTGTTATCTTAGTAGTTCTTTGAAATAATCAGTTGCTTTTACCAATGAATCCACTATCGCTGGTTCTCCTCCTGAGTGACCAGCTACAACAATATCCAATTTACAATTATTTAATTTTTTACTTAATTCGTAAGCACCTACAACACGGCAGTCAACATCATAACGGCCATGAGTTATTGTTGTAGGAATATCTTTTATAACTTCAATATTGTTTAATATCCAATCATCGTCATCCCAGAACATATTATTCATCCAAAAGTGGCATTCAATAGTCGCCATTGAAACTGCATAGTGAATATCACCAAAACTTTGTTCCAAGTTAGGGTCTGGATGAAGTGTAACAAGACTCCCTTCCCACATGCTCCACTCTTTTGCCGCGACTTCCCTTGTTTCCCTATCTTCACTTGTTAGACGGTTATAATACGCACGGACCATATCACGACGTTCATCTCTAGGTATTATACTTTCATATCTCTCGAATGCTTCTGGGTGTATATTACTCGCACCACCTTTTTCATAAATCCATAATATATCCTCTCTACGTCCTAGGAAAATACCACGTAATACTAAACCTATCACGCGCTCTGGATGTTTAATAGCATAACAAAGAGCTAAAGTAGAACCCCAACTTCCTCCAAATACTAACCATTTATCAACGTTTAAATCTTCCCTTATTTTCTCCATGTCCTCAATAATGTGCCAAGTATCATTATTCTCTAAGCATGCATGAGGCGTAGACTTTCCGCTTCCTCTTTGATCGAAATAATATAATTCGATAGAATTCTGGATCAAAATATTGTCTAGCACTTGCTGATGTTCCACATCCTGGTCCACCATGTAAAAAAACCACCGGAACACCTTGTGGATTTCCACTCTCCTCATAATAAATAGTATGAGTCTCATCGACCTTTAACATTTTAGAGAAATTTTCTTTAATTTCAGGATATAAACCCCTTAATCCCCCCATAATAATACCTCCTGTTGTGTATTTGTTTATAATTCGTTATATCGCATAACAGTTTATTTTCTACTTTTTAAAAAAATAATTTAATCGGCTATTTTTTTATACCTCTCTTCTATTATAGCTCAACATTTTTTTTAATATTCAATTACTTTTCTTAAACTATATAATAATCATCTATACTAACAATTTTGCAATCGATTAATATTAGTGATATAATTATATTAAAGATTATAAGACAAAAAAGGAGTAGAGAAAAGTGAAACTTTCAAGAACTAACAAGATTTTAGAAAAAATGAAACAAAACGGAATTAATCAGGCTTTAATTAGCGATCCTTATTCAATTTTCTATCTAGCTGAATACTTAGAGCATCCAGGTGAAAGATTTTTTGCAGTGCTACTTGATGAAAATGGTAATCATAAACTATTCATCAATGCTCTTTTCCCTCTTGAACAAGATTTAGGATTAGAAAAAGTAGTTTATTCTGATACTGATAATCCTATTGAACTACTAGCAAAATACATACCAAATGGTTCTGTTGTAGGTATAGATAAAGTCCTTCCTGCTCGATTCCTATTACCTCTTATGAATCATCTACCAGAAAATAAATTTGTAGATGTATCTCAAATCGTCGATCGTGTTCGCATGATTAAAGATGAAGAAGAAAAAGAACTTATGCGCCGTGCTTCTCTTCTTAATGATGAGGCCTGCCAAAGAGTTATAAATAGTATTTCTGAAGGAAAATCAGAAAAAGATGTAGCTAAAGATTTACTTGCTATTCATGAAGAATTAAAAGTCGATGGCTTATCATTCGATCCAATTATCGCTTACGGTGCTAACGGAGCTAATCCTCACGGTACTGTAGGAGATAGATATGTAAAGCCAGGCGATGCTATAATTATCGATATGGGTGGAATTAAAGACAATTATTGTTCAGATATGACCCGTACTGTATTTTGGAAACAACCAAGCGAAAAAGCACGTGAAGTATTTGAAATAGTATTAGAAGCTCAAAAACGAGGAGTTGCTGCTGTTAAACCAGGTGTTAGATTCTGCGATATAGACGCGGCTTGTCGTGATTACATTACAGAAAAAGGATATGGAGAATTCTTTACACATCGTACAGGCCATCACATCGGATTAGAATGCCATGAATATGGAGATATTTCTAGCATCAATGAAACTAAATGTGAGCCAGGTATGATTTTTCTCTATCGAACCAGGTATTTATCTTCCAGGAGAATTCGGTGTTCGTATCGAAGACCTAGTTCTTGTTACAGAAGATGGTTGCGAAGTTTTAAACAAACTTAACAAAGAGTTAGTTATTATCGGTGAGTAACTAATTATATTAAATTTAGCTTTTCATAAAACAACTCCTAAGAAAATAAAAGACGATTGACCTTAATACAATCGTCTTTTTCCTTTATTCAAAATGTTTCTTTAAAAAAATTCCCCTACAATATTCCAATATTGTTCTCTGAATTTTCTTTCGGCCTGAACATGTTTCATTCCAGGAAACTATGAAATTCTTTTTCTGAAGTTATTAGATCATAAGCAGCTTTCCCGTATTCTAACGGAACAAAAACCATCTTCTTCACCATGTAGTACTAATGCTGGGAGTTTAGTTTCTTTCAAAGCTTTTTGTTGCATCTACATCACCAAAGAAATATCCAGCTCTTATCTTCGTCACCGTATTTGCTGCCGGAATTACAGGAAAAACTCGGTAAATTAAATAATTTTTTTCAATTGATATGTGAATTCTACTTTTAAATTCACATAACCACTATCTTCAATAAAAAGTTTTTACGTTAGATGGTAAATCCTTACCTACTGCATTCATTACTGTAGCTGCACCCATGCTGATTCCGAATAATGCAGTATCAGCATTGTTATTTTCTGATGATATTTTCTTAACCCAATTAACTAAATCATCAGAGTCGTAACCACCCATAGAAATAAACTCACCTTCACTATTCCCGTGAGCTATTAAATCAGGTGCAAAAACACTATAACCCATGTCATAGAATTTTTTTGATATAATTAACCATTTTCTTAGCGTCACTAGTGTATCCATGAACTACAAATATCCATTTTTTTAGCGTCCGGATTAACAAATTTATATCCTACAAGTCTATTTTTAGTAACAGACTCCATCTCAACAGTTTGTTTCGTTTCATCAAACCACTTGTTTAAAGCTGTTTTATCCTCTTTACTCCCATCACTATCTTGATTAACGATAGCACTCTTATCTACCTTCGGATTCAATCCAAAGTTATAAAAAAATAGTTTCCAACAAAACCAAATGCAACAACTACTAAAAATCAGCAATGTTGCTAATATTTTTTTAAAATGCTTTTTCACTTGTCTTTACCTTTCATCTTCAAATTCAATAAAAACTATTATACTACCACTCTGAATAAAAGTAAACAAAAAAATAACACTAATAGCGACTTAGGATGTCGCTATTAGTGTTATTTTTATTTTATCCCATACTTTTTCTTTAATAGCATCTGCCACTATCATCCCCGTGAACCAGGCAACCATAAGATTGTAACCACCAATTTCTCCATGTAAATCTAAAAATCTCTCCTGCGAAATATAAATTCTCTATTTTTTTATGACTACATGTCTTAGGACTTACTACTTTAAGATCTACACCACCTGCTGTAGTAAAGGCATATTCTAATGGCATCGTCTTAACATCAACCAACTCATAACGTTTTATTTTTAGTTACAAATTTTCTTAACTCTTTTTTACTAACATTTTCTGGGAAATGTTTCTCAATCATAAAATTATAAAAAAACTCTTCGGTAATTTTCCATTCAAGAATTTATTATCTTCCCATAGTTTAGCAAAAAGCTCTTCCTCATTAAGGTCAGGATAAAAAGTCTAGATAGAATTTATCTTCTGGATAACGAGCTACGAATTCTCCCATTGAAATTGATAATGGTCCACTTAATCCTTTATGCGTGAATAGAAGATCTCCGCTTCTTTCATTTTTTTTATGGAACATTCTTACATTTTGCAATGCAACCCCAGATAATTCTCTAAAATCTTCAAAAACTAAGGCTACTTCACTAGGATATATTTTAGTAATCTTCACACCATGTTTTTCAAAATTCTATGTAATGAACCATCACTTCCACTCTGAGGATATGTTTTTCCTCCAGCACAAACTACGACATTTTTTCCGTAATAAGTATCAACATTTGTCTTTACACCCACTAGTTTGTCATCTTCGAATACCAGATCCTCTACTTTCTCTTTATAGTTAATCTTCGCATGGTCTATTTTAAACGCATTAACAACATCTCTAGATTTTTCACTCGCTGGATATAATCTTCTGTTTTCTTGTTTTAATTTCAAATTATGCTTATCAAAAAAACTTCTTAACATTATATTTATGATATGCACTTCTTAAAAAAATCTACCATTATGCACAGCCGCAACAAAAATCCTCTGCATTGTCACTACTCATAACATTACAACGACCATTTCCTGTTAAAAAGCAGTTTTTATTCCTGCACGTCTATTTTGCTCAAGAACTAGTACTTTTAAACCACTATCATTAAGCCTATCCGCTATCATAAGCCCTGCACTACCAAGCCCTATCACAATCACATCGTATTTCATCTTAAATCTCAACTTTCTCTTAATTTAATCAAATATCATCTAATTATACCACGTAATCTAATACTTTCAAATTTTTTTCTATGTTAAACATAATTTTTACACTACATGCTTTCAATCAAAAAAATTCTAAAATTTTTCCTTCCTTCTTATTGGAATTTTTTTCGCTATTTTTGTAATATACTAAAAAGGTATGTGTTTAAATGGAACTTTAATTTTTATATTAATATTCTAAATTAGACAATTTTAAAAATAAAAGGATTTTTAAATAATGAGATTGAAAAAAATTGGTATTTTTGATTTTTACTTCTTGTGTTTTTTTAGTTCCAAACTTTTTCGAAAGCTGATGATAACTTTCTTGATAACAACGCAGTTACGAACTTAAGCGATGTTAATGCCCATCTTGTAGTTTCGGAATTAAACACGGGAAAAAATCATTTCTAAACGTGGAGAAAATGAAAAAAGTATCAGTAGGTAAATTACCAAACTACCTTGCACTTTACCTACTTACTGACAACTTGAAAAAAATAAAAAAATAACGTTAGATGAGAAAAATTAATATTGCTAGTGGAGATGACATTCTTTCTAAATACAAAAATAGAATCATCAATTACAGTAAAAGATGCAATCTTCCTATTAGAAAATGAAAAATTCTAATGGTCTTAATCAAGCTGTATTCACTCACTTTAACGTAACTCTTGATAAAGCTAAAGAAACATTAGCTGCTATGTCGCTACATAACACAAAAATTAGAATCACTAGATAACAATGGTAATAATACTAGTACTGCGAAGAATATCTCTTACCTTACTAGCTTAATTCTAAAAAAATTATCCTGAGATTACAGAAATTACAAAAAAATCCAGAACATACTTTGGGATCCGGAGAAAAAAATTAACAATAGTATTGAGTTTAAAGAATCAGATAAGTTTAGAGTTTTTAGGTTTAGATTACTCTGACAAAAAAATAGTGTAACTTACGCATACAGTGGAAATACTAAATTAATTATCACAGTATTAAACCAAAGCGATGATAAAAGCTACTTATTTTTGATAAACTGCAAAAAAACTTACGATTATCTATTCTCAAACTATAACTACAAACTAGCCCTTAAGGCAGGAACATATACTATAAACAATGAACGTATTACTTTCAATGAAGATATTTACGACTTATTCTATGAAAAACATTCGATTAAAGATGTAACATACCTTCTAATGAATAAAAAAATACTTTTATTCCAAAAAAATATGAAACAATTTCTGCAAATGAAGGAACAGTATTCTCTGACTTCACTTCTAATGATAATACAGGAAACCTGGCAAAAAAATCAAATCAAACTTCATCAATGATGATAACTTTGATAAGAAAGATAATTACGAAAAAAACTACTATTGTAATAGATCGTACGAAATACTTCGCTACGGGTATACTTGCAATATACACACTTGTTTTCGCAGCGCTATACGTTATGAGACAAGTTGTTAGAAAGGATTAAATATGGAGCAAAACAATTTAGTTTTCGAAGTTGATGGTACAATTTATGAGCTTGTTTTACAACTTTAAAGATGCCTTTCAAAAAGAAACATTTGAAGAAAAACTAGTAGATGTGTTAAAAAATAAACCATATATCGTAGGAGATGTTTCTCATGAGAAACTGCGACTTACTGGATTCATTTTAACAAAGGATAATAACAATCCTAAGAACATAAACAACCTTGAAGATTACATACTAGAATACTGTAATTTCGGGGCACCATTCTTCGTCGTTAAAAAAAGAAATTCATAAAAAGAAATACCTAAGATGAGGTCATCCTCACCTTAGGTATTTTTCTATATAAACTTAGTACAAACTGCCTCAGGTACAACTACCTTAGAAGCAACAACAGTTAGTTCTCCTGTTTTCTTATTAACAGTGTACACAGTAATTGTTCCACTATTTTCATTTGTTGCAATTGCTAAAGTATTATCTTTTGATAGGTCAAAATCTCTTGGCCCTTGCCCTTCAGTACTAATAGTTTGAAGTTGTTTTAAGCCTGATTCTGTATTTTCAAAAACAACTATCGCATCTTGTCCTCTATTAGAAACATAGATAAATCTATTATCATTTGAAATTTTTTTATCGCACTACCTTTATTTTCTAATGAAAAAAACCTTCAGGTAATGTAGGATAATATGTTGGATTTGTTAAGTTCCCTCTCCATCATAATCAAAAAGCAATTACCTCACTAGTAAGTTCTGTCATAACAAAAAGCTTGTTTTTTTCGTCACTACTAAATACTATGTGGCGAACTCCACTTCCATCTTTAGCTTTAAAAGTGGCTACTTTTTCTAAAACCCCTTCATTAAGCTTATACGATGTAATCTCATCAGTTCCTAAATCACAAGAAAAGACATATTTTTCACTTGGGGTAAATCCTGAAAAATGCACATGAGGTTTCTCTTGTCTTTCGTGTACTCCACTTCCTTCATGATGATCTGTTGATAAGAGTTTTTACAAGCTCACCATTTTTCAACAGAATAACTATCAATCGTACCCTAAATGATAGTTCGCTGATAACAAAGTACTTTTATCAGTGTTTAACTCTACATAACAAGGAGGATTACCTTCTTGGACAATTGATGTTAATTCTTTCAAACCACCATTTTCTTCAACTTCGAAGCTTGTAACAGCACCTTTTCCATCTACTCTTGATACACTATATAAATATTTATTATCATTAGACAATGCTAAATACGTTGGATTATCAACCTTCGCTACATTTCTAACTTCTAGTACTTTTCCTTCTTCAGATAACTCAACTAAGTATATTCCTTCACTAGTTGCTTTTTGTATATGTTCCAATATATGCTCTTACCATTATTTTTCCCTCCTACTTTCTATAAACTTATTATAACATTTTACAAAAAAATTTTTATAAAAATTTTTCTCGCCTATAATTCGTATAAATCAAAATTATCATTTTTTTAAAAAAGTTAAAAATCTCATTTTGCGAATTTTTTTAGTCCTTTCCATAAACTTAAAGTTCGTTTTTAAACTGTTTTTTTCGTTAAAAAAATCAATATTCTACAAAAAAATCCACAAAAAAATTCTAACATTTAAGATTTTTACATATCTTTGACTTCTTGATATAATAGTTTATATTAATAAAAAGTATATTTTTAGGAGGAAAAACCGTGAAACACGAATTTATATTAGTTCTTGACTTCGGTAGTCAATATAACCAACTTATCACTCGTCGTGTACGTGAACTTGGTGTTTATTCTGAGCTACATGACAATGAAATTTCTATTGAAGAAATTAAAAAAATGAACCCTAAAGGGATTATCCTTTCAGGTGGACCTAACTCAGTATATGAAGAAAACTCTCTTACAATTGATGACGAGATTTTCAACCTAGGTATTCCTGTATTAGGAATTTGTTACGGAATGCAACTTATGCAACATAAACTTGGAGGAAAAGTAGAATCTGCAACTAGTAGAGAATACGGAGCTCACAATGTTGACGTACCTCCAGGAGCTAAATTATTCGAAGGTACTCCTGCAACTCAACAAGTATTAATGAGTCACTCTGATAAAGTTGTTGAACTTGCTGAAGGCTTCAAAGTTGTAGCGACAAGTGATAACTGTCCGATCGCTGCTGCTGAAAACGTAGAAAAAGACTTCTACTGCTTCCAATTCCACCCAGAAGTACGTCACTCAGAATACGGTTATGACTTAATTAAAAACTTCATCCGTAATGTATGTAAATGTACTGAAAACTGGACTATCCAAAACTTCATCGATGAAAAAATTGAAGAAATTCGTGCAGAAGTTGGAGATCAAAAAGTTCTTTGTGCATTATCTGGTGGTGTAGACTCATCAGTTGTTGCAGCCTTACTAGATAAAGCAATCGGAGATCAACTAATCTGTATGTTTATCGATCACGGTTTACTTCGTAAAGGTGAAGCTGAAGCTGTAATGAACACATTCAGTAAAGAAATCGAAGGTGGATTCAACATGAATCTAATTAAAGTCGATGCAAAAGATAGATTCCTTGGAAAACTTAAAGGTGTAAGTGATCCAGAACAAAAACGTAAAATCATTGGTAATGAATTCGTATATGTATTTGACGAAGAATGTGCTAAACTACACGACGTACCATTCTTGGCTCAAGGTACTCTTTACACTGACGTTATCGAATCAGGAACTAAGAATGCACAAACAATCAAATCACACCACAATGTAGGTGGATTACCAGAAGATATGCGTTTCTCTCTAATCGAGCCACTTAATACTTTATTCAAAGATGAGGTTCGTGCATTAGGTGAAGCTCTTGGTCTTCCTCACGAAATCGTTTGGCGTCAACCATTCCCAGGACCAGGACTTGGTATCCGTGTTCTTGGAGAAGTAACAGAAGAAAAAAACTTCAAATCGTACGTGACAGTGACTTCATCTTACGTGATGTTATAGCTAAACGTGGATTAGAAGGAGAAATCTGGCAATACTTCACATGTCTTCCAGATATTCGCTCAGTAGGAGTTATGGGAGATGTTCGTACATATGATTACACAGTTGCAGTTCGCGCCGTAACAAGTATCGACGGTATGACAGCAAGCTGGGCTCATATTCCATTTGAGGTACTTGAAGAAATCTCAGCTCGTATCGTAAACGAAGTTGCTCACGTTAACCGCGTAGTCTACGATATTACAAGTAAGCCTCCGGCAACAATAGAGTGGGAGTAGCTTTTTAAAAATCAAGAAACCTTGCTATAACTAACTTTAAGAAATTATATATAGATTAAAAAAATAAGTTAAAACACTTTGGATTGTCTCCAAAAGTGTCTCCAAAAAGACCTTATCAAAAAAACTATTGATAAGGTCTTTTTATTAAAATCTTTAATTTCTTACCTTATCTACACTAAAAATATAAATATAAAAAAATAGATAATCAAGAATAATACATTCAACACCAAATTTTTATCAAAAATAGCACCATTTCAATTTCTTGTGACTACTTGTATGATACTTATTATCTGTGTTATAATTAAGTGGAATTATAATTTTAAAAGGAAAATAATATGGATTTAATAATTAAAAAAATAATAGACAAGAAAGAAAAAAAGAAATAATATCAAAAGAGGTCCTTTACGACCTTCCTGAATGGTTTGGTCTACCTGAAAGTACAAAAAGAGTATATTAAAGATTCACAAGATAAACCGTTTTTGGCTTGCTATGCAGATAATGAAGTTGCAGGTTTTATCGTATTAAACGCAACAAGTAAGGATACTGCAGATATTTTTTTGTAATGGGTATAAAGAAAAAAATTTCATAGAATGGGAATTGGAACAAAAACTAAATACAGAATTCGAAAATATGGCAAAAAATCTTGGATATTCCTACTCGCAGGTAAAAAAACTGTAAAAAAATGGGACACTACAAAGAATATGATATTACTAATGAATTCTATATCGCAATGGGTTATAAAAGAATTAGAATGTTTTCCTACCTTATGGGACGAATGGAATCCATGCCAAATATATATTAAATATTTAGGGGAATAATACTTCAATAATATTTTATTTATAAATAAAAATATTTTTCAGATTGTTGACAAAAACGACCAAAAATATCAATGAACGTATTGATGTTTTGGTCGTTTTTCAAAAAAATAAGCCTTTATGGCTAAAGAATCAGTAGTATTAAGAGATGATTATACCTGCCTTAGTGCTATTGTTTTTCATATTTTGAACGCAACAAGACAACCAAGCGTACGACTGTACTTTTGGCTTTACCTCTATATTGTACATATCTATATCCGTGATTTTGTTTTGAATCTGCAAAGCTACGTTCTACTGTTTCTTTTCTTCTCTTATACAATAGTTTTCCTTCTTTTGATATACGTCTTAACCTAGCTTCATCATAATAATCCGCATTTATATGACGTCTTATTATTTTTCTTCTCGTTTTTTTATCATCACTTTTATATTGTTTATATCCATTTCTATCTATATTTCTGTATCTAAATATTTCTCCTGTTCGTTTATCCACATATATATCTTTTTTTCATGTAAGTATTTAAAATATTTGTTATCTTTTTGATCTTGAGAATCTTCTATATCCTATTACTGAAAATATATTTTTTTTATCTAACTGTTTTAGTATGTCTAGAGAATAATATCCGCTATCTAACGCAACTTTACCAGGGATTAATCCAAAGTTTTTTTCTATCTGATTTAATCTATCTATATACGGACCACTATCATGAACGTTACCTGGAGTTATATGGCAGTCTATAATAATATTATTCTTCCCGTCTACTGTTCTATGGTCTAAATACATAAAACCTTCTTCTTTATGATCTCTGTGATAATAACCACTATCTGGATCAGTAGTGTTAATTCGTTGTCTTTTTAGTTCTTCTTTTTCTTCATACTTAAAAGGCTTTTTTCCTATTTTTTCTCTCTCTTCATTTATTTCTTTTTCTAAGTCTAATTTTCTTTCTTTTACTTTTGTGGTAATTTCAATTTTGTATTTCTTTTTGTTTGCGTTAGCTTTAATGTGCGTTGAATCAGTAAAAAACTCTGTTCCACCTACTAATTTTTTATCAATAGCTTGATTCACTATATTTATAAATATTTGTTCAAATATATCAGTTCCTTGGAATCGTCGAATATAGTTTTGTGAAAATGTAGAATAATGTGGAACTGGTTTTAGAAAAATGGTATCCCTAAAAACCATCTAAATGCAGCATCTGTTTCTATTCTTTTTTTATTGTTTCTCTCATAGATTTTTATTCCATAGAAATCTTTTAAAAAAACACTAATTTGAATAATACTACAGGGTCTAAACAATTTCTTCCTGATGTATGGCTATAGTATTCTTCTGTTAAATCATAAATAAATTTAAAAATCAATCGCTTTGGCTACTTTTTCTTAAAAAAAGTGATTTGTAGGAACTAATTCTGATAACGTCATTAATATTATTTCATCTTTGATATTTTCTTTTTTTATTAAACATACTAAAAACCCCCTCTATATACTTATATTATAACATTTTTAGCACTTTTTTTCTCATTAAAAACAGGCTGCTGACTCATGCAGTTTCTGCATTTGTCAACAGCCTGATAATATTTTTAGTTTATAAATAAAAATATTTTTAATATCTAAAAAGCTCAATGAGTAAAAAAATAAAAAGTAGTATATTCACAAAAGAAACTTGATATAGTTTACTTTTTAAAAAAACTAAATACAAGATAAATACAAATTTATACCCTGACATTTCCCCTGCCAATATAAAAAAATAAGGTTGATACTCCCTATGATATCAACTACTCAGGATAGATTCTCCCCCTATTGAGTGGGAATAATTATAAGAACCTATCAAACCCTTGATATAATAAAAGTTATATTGAGGGTTTTTCCTTATGATTGCAACCATTTTGCAATCAATAAAATGAAAATAGCAATAACTTTTTCAATATAAGAACTGTTTTGAAATGAAAAATGATATGAAATATTTAACAATTTTTAAAAAAATATATATTCTTTAGTCAAATTAAATTGGTACCAGTAAATAGATTTAAAAAAATTGAGAGAACAGATATTAAAAATATATTCATTCCATTTATTCTTGAATAAATGGTTTTTACTTTAAATATGTACTAAATCTATTTAATATTCTTATTAACCCAAATCAAAGTCCGAATTTCTTGCATACAATATATCGTTAAACAACACATATTATATAATATAAAAATCATACAATATTATTTAAGCTTTAATTATCATAAAAAAAGAAATTGTTAAATAAATACCAAATAACGAATAAAAAAATAAAAATAGGAGTTTTTTTATGATAAGAACTGATATTATTTCGACGGTAGGTCGAGAGTACTTAACTACTAATATAGAGAACAATGATTTTAGTTATCCAAAAGCATTTAAAGAGAAACATTTAAAAATTTACACCTATTACTAATACAAAAGGGAGATGTTTTGAAAAAAATTAGATTTAAGATTTGTTATAGAAAAATGTATTCATTCTTATTGAAACAAAGGTGAATTTTACAAAAAAAGCGATGAAGAACAGCTTTCTGCATATGTAGAATACAAAAAAACTAAATAATAATAAAGATATACAACTGGATAGTCAATATAAAAACCATATCTCTATAAAAGTTTCTGTTTCTATTACTTTGATATTATAATATTTTTTTCGTCAATTTTTAGATCTACCAGCACATTTTTTTCATTACATTTTTCGTATTATGTTGTCCTATATACCAAGTTAAGTCAAGTTAAGTATAGAAGTATTCGTTTCACTCATACTTCTAAAAATCTATTCTCGACTTTTTTTACTAAATGCAAATCGTCATTAACAGATTTAAATTATTCTACGAGCCTAGTTTCACATTTTTTTCTGTAGTTGAAATACCAATAGATACAAAAACCATTGTTTGAAGTGGTATATGACTTAGTTACTAAATTATCAAATAACAAAGTAATCGAACCTTTTTCTTCAAGTTCTTCTTGAGTTATTACAGGATACTGTGACTCTACTTTAATAGAAAACTCTTCAAATCTTAACTTAGGGTGTACCACTTCATATTTCCATCCTTTTTTTCACAAGTTCATCTCCGTTTCTTTCTGTCCACTCAGATACTTGCACTACCGAATATTGTTTTTTTCCAGAACTCTCTCTGATAATGTCAAATCACTAATTTTAATCATAGTTATACCTCCTTTCTATAAATAATTAACTTTTGAATATTAGAATATTATGAATGGATTTTTAATCCATATTCTATGTAATTGTTCTATTTTATTCATTTAGAGACTTTTTATATTTCTTAAAAACGATTTTTGCTTTTATATTTGTGCATTTGTCAATATACAATATTAATTGTACAATTTAAATTGTATAAACACAATTTTATTGTAAATTATATTCTATAAATTACATAATTAATAGTATACTTATTTTTTTATAGAATTAATTTTTTTATTTTTTTCATTAAACTCCTTGTAAAAAAAGTAATATTTGTTATAATATACACATTAATATAGAAAGGATTTTTATTTATGAAAAAAATATTAGTGATATTAACAACATTTTTTTATTAAGTATCAGTATTGTAGGCTGTTCAAACTTTAATGAAAAAAATACGATAACGATATTGATAGAATTATTGAATACATTAATAAAAAAATGAGTATGTTAAAGATAAAAACCATTACTAGAAATGATATTAATTTTATAATCTATAACATAGACTATAATGCAGAGACTCTAAAAGGTCAACACTATACATATCAAATCAGCTATGTAGGGAGTACTAAAAAGGAAGAAGATCCTTCTAATAAGGAAAAACTACGAAACAAAGTTTTTTTAATAAAAGGTTCTGAAATTAGTAGTTTGCCTTATATATATAATAATTCAGAAAAAAAGTACATTTATATTCTGAAAACAATATCCATTCTGTTCTCGATTCATTTGATAAAAGCAATTATTATGGGGTTATCTATAGGTATATTATTAGTATTTAGTTTACACGTTTGTTTTTTTAAAAAAATAAAAACTATTACCCAAAAACAATAAAGAAGAGACCAAAGAAGAATCCAAAGAAGAGGTGGAAAACAAAGTGAATAATGAAAGAATTTCTTCCATAACAAATAGTAATATAACTAACAAAAAAATAGTACTAATAAAGCAGATAATAAACCAATGATTCCTAAATATATTTATAGTCTGCTATTGACATATACAAATATTGTGATTTCCTTTCTCATGAGTATATCAATAGCAAAATGGTATAGTACACTTAAATATTCATCGAGCACTATCCCTAGAAACATAGAAGATATGAACGACATAATTTTCTTTGGCTTAGTTATTACTTTTTATCATTGCACTCATAGGAATATTCCTTTTATTACCTTTTTGTCTATAACAATAAACTAGAAATATTTTGTGTAATATTTTCTTCTATACTACTATTATTTTACTTTCTTAGTGCTGAAGCAAGAACGAGAATTTATTTATTGTTCTTATTCTTTTTAGCTATTAATTATGTAGTGCTAAAAATCACTACCTAAGTTATACAACTGGTTGTATACTCCTAAAGATACTGATACAAAAACAATTAGATCCTGCGAAGATAACGTTAGTGTGGACTATTCTAACATTTCTATTAGGTATACTATTTAAATTAAAAAAATATAATAATATTTTTTTAATTCTACAGATTGTTGACAAAAATGACCAAAAATATCAATGGACATATTGATGTTTTGGTCATTTTTCAAAAAAATAAAGCCTTATGGCTAAAGTATCAGTAGTATTAAAGGAGAATTATACCTCTCTTAGTACTATTGTTTTCATATTTTTGAACGCAACAAGACAACCAAGCGTACGACTGTACTTTTGGCTTTCCCTCTACATTGTGCATATCTGTATCCATAATTTTTGTTTTTGAATCCGCAAAGCTATGTTCTATTGTCTCTTTTCTTCTCTTATACAATAGTTTTTCCTTCTTTTTGATATACGCCTTAACCTAGCTTCATCATAATAATCCGCATTTATATGGCATCTTATTATTTTTCTTCTCGTTTTTTTATCATCACTTTTATATTGTTTATATTCATTTCTATCAATATTTCCATATCTAGATATTTCTCCTGTTCGTTTATCCAAATATATATCTTTTTTTCATGTAAGTATTTAAAAATATTTGTTATCTTTTTGATCTTGAGAATCTTCTATATCCTATGACTGAAAATATATTTTTTTATCTAACTGTTTTAGTATGTCTAGAGAATAATATCCACTGTCTAATACAACTTTACCTGGCATTAATCCAAAAATTTTTTTTCTATCTGATTTAATCTATCTATATACGGACCGCTATCATGAACATTACCTGGAGTTATATGGCAATCTAAAAATAATATTATTTTTTTCCATCTACTGTTCTATGGTCTAAATACATAAAGTCTTCTTCTTTATGATCTCTGTGATAATAACCACTATCTGGATCGAGTAGTGTTAATTCGTTGTCTTTTTTTGTTCTTCTTTTTCTTTATACTCAAAAGGTTTTTTTCCTGTTTTATTTCTCTCTTCATTTACTTCTTTTTCTAGGTCTAATTCTCTTTCTTTTTAGTTTCGCTGTAATTTCAATTTTGTACTTTTTTTCTTGCTTGCGTTAGCTTTTAATATGTGTTGAATCAGTAAAAAAACTCTGTTCCGCTTACTAATTTTTTTCAATAGCTTGATTCACTATATTTATAAATATTTTTTTCAAATACATCAGTTCCTTGGAAGCGTCGAATATAGCTTTGTGAAAATGTAGAATAATGCTGAACTGATTTAGTAAATGGTATCCCTAAAAACCATCTAAAAAGCAGTATCTGTTTCTATTCTTTTTATTGTTTCTCTCATAGATTTTTATTCCGTAAAAAAATCTTTTAAGTACACTAATTTAAATAATATAACAGGATCTAAACTATTTCTACCCTGATGTATAACTATAGTATTTTTTTCTGTTAAATCATAAATAAATTTAAAATCAATTGTTTTGTCTACTTTTCTCAAAAAAATGATCTTTTTGGAACTATTTCTGACAATGTCATTAATATTATTTCGTCTTTTATATTTTCTTCTTTATTAAACATACTACCCACCTATATACTTATATTATTACATTTTCTCATTCAAAAAGGCTATTGACTCATGCATTTTTCTGCATTTATCAATAGCCTGTAAATAATTAACTATAATTAATTATTTTATTAAACTTATTTCAATATCATATTATTTTTTTATTATAATTATTTTTTTTGTGTATAATGTATTTATTAGATATAGATACGTTATAGACAATTTTTTTAAGTTAAAAAAACAATACTATAAAAAGTTTAGGAGTTTACACATAATAGATAAAACCTCATTATCCGCTTTATATCCTGATTTAAGCTATACCATCAGAAGTTTAAGAAAAAGATCTAAATTAACACAAAAAAATAACTTGCATACAAAGCTAACATTTCATTTAGAACTATTCAAAAATTATGAAAATGGGTTAACACCACCCCTATAGAAACAATTGAAAAAAATAGCATTGGCTCTTGGCATTTCAGTAGAAAGACTTATCAGTAAATACGTCTTTGATAAAAAAACGCCACTGCTTCAAATATTCTAGAAAGAATGAATAAAAAAATACATAGTTTAAAGAAAAAAATTAACAACTTAATTCTAACAGATTTAATTTTTTTGACATAGTTGATTTAGAAATTTACTATAAACATAAAAAAATCTAGAAGAAATTAATCTTGATAAAAATTCTAAGAGAACGAAATAATATTGATTACAATACAAAAATACTACCTAGTAAAAAAATCTTATTAGAGCAAAGATTACAAACTACAACTAAAGAATTAAAAAAATAAAAATGCTTGAAAAATTACCTAAATATAAAAAAATATATGGAGAAAAATATTTTATGAAAGAAATAATTCAATCTATAATACCAGTTGTGTCAGCCTTTTTTTAGCGGCTGGACTTACTTTCTATTTTCAAAAGAAATTAATGAATAAACAACTTGAAGCAAAAAAACAAATAATTATATTTGAAAAAACGAGAAGCTTTAGCAGAATTAAAGTCCTATCAAACAACCATAGTACAAGAACTAACTGCTCTGCAATCTATAACTGAAAAACTTTTCAGAAAAAAAGATAGCTAAGATTAAATATAAACAATTGACTACGAAAAAAAGATACTCTTTTTTTAAAAAGATATACTTTCTAAAAGCTTGTGTATTACATAATAAACAACTAGATTTTTTTATGTAGTAGGTTTAACAGTCTTGTATCAAAAATATAGAAAAACACTTTAAACTCTACATTACAAAAATGATAAACACAATAAACCCGAAGAGGTAGCTAATAAAATAAACAATTACAATTATTTAATAAGAAAAATCTAAAGAATTATTGGAAAAAAATTATAAAAAAATAGCTAAGGAAGAAAAACTAATAATTTGTAACCATTTTACAACCAATAAAAAGTAAATTATAACACATTTATAAATTTCTAATATCTTTAAATCTCATTAAATCAACTAAACACACTCAAACTTCTTACCTTAATAGTTGAATGGGAATAATGCAGTGTACATTTAAATTATTAGGAGTTTAACGATGACATAATTCTTAGGTACAGCGTATGCAACAAGAACTTTAATCTTGACGAACAAAGTGAGGAAAAAGATTATTAGTTCTAACTGCCAATATAAAAAAATATGTAGCAAATTAACAAAATTAACCCCACCAATAATTTTTTTGGTGGGATTAATTTTATAGTTATTATCATGATAAAAAAATAATCACTATCTTTTATAAAAAAAGTATTTACAAAGAAATTTCTAAAGCATATAATTAAATGGAGTATCACTAAATCATTTTTGATTTCCTAGTTACTTATAACAACAAATCTAAAAAGGAGACACAATTTATATGTACAAAAAAACTTATCACGATAGTATCTAGTCTTATCGCCCTTATAGTACTTGCTAGCGGGATTTATTACTTCTTTGGTTCTAATAATTCTATAAAAGAAGACCATACTAAATACTTAGCTCTAATAAATGATAGTCATGATTTTAAAGGAGGACTTGCTGGATTAGAAACGCTTGACAATGAGAAAGGTCAAGAAGCGTTCAAAAAAACATCAAAACTGAAATTAAAAATCACTAAAGAATTAAAAAAATACTGATGAAAGTTTAGATAATAAGGATATAGATGCTGCTAAGAAATCTCTAGATAAAGTAGATTCACTTACTACAGATAATTCTTTCGATAAAAGCAATTGATTGGCTAAAAGAAGATATTACTAACTACGAAAAAGGCTCAAAAAGAAATCAAAGATGCTAAATCGGATGACTTCAATTCAATACTTGATAAGTATAAATTCAAACATAGTGCTTTAAAAGCGAAACTGAGTGAAGGAAAGAACGAAACTAAATCTGAAAATAACGATTCTAACTCTAGCTCATCAATTTCTGATAATGAAAATATACCTAGAGTCGGATTACAACAAGCTCCAATTACATATGGTGAATTAAAACGTGGTGTATATAATAATGGAGGTGCAGAAACTGTAATAGGTAAACTTCTTTCTGAAGAGCTAGGTGGTCCAGTAGCCAACTTCTCGAATGAACAAATAAGAGATGCAATTGCTAGATATAATCAAAAACACTCAGCTCAAAACACTGTATCTACTAGCGGAGATCCTCTAGAAACTTATTATTCTCAATGGGTTTCTGCCATTAAGAGAGAACATCCAGAAGCAAGCTTTGTCAAGGATACTGATGGAAAGTACTATGTTGAGGGACTTACTAAAAAAATCGATTAGCTGTTATTTATGAAAAATCCTCATTTAGTTCGACTAGTTAATGCTACAACTAACCTACATGTAGAATTTTAATACGAAAACTTCTCAATTATCAAGCATGATATTGAGAAGTTTTTTTACTTTCTAAGTCAAACTATTATCCTATCTCTCATTGACGTAACTTTGTTATTATTCTATAATTGTTTATGTAAAAATAATAAAAGGAGAATTTTATGAATAAAAAAATAACAAAACTATAATATTAATTGTTTCGATAATCGTTGCCCTAGTTATTTGTTTTTTTGGGTATAATCTTTATTAAAAAGAAACAAGCTGAAGTTATTTCAGCAGAAAAAAATTAACAGCACTGCATGAACTAACAAAAACAATTTAATGATGAAAATGATAGAAATAATAAATTCAACCTACTAAAAAGATACTCTTGATGAGCAATCAAAAATACAATCTAAATTCCTATAAAGATACAAAGGTTAAAGATGAATTTAAAAAAATAGTATAAATATCATGAGAGATTATTTCCATAAAGACTACGACAATACTATAAAAAGAAAACAACATCTCCGACCTTAATAACACTTCAGATGAAAGCAAATTTTCTGATAAGAAAGCAAAATTAGATAATTTGACAAAAAAACTATAGAAAAAGAAAAAAAGATGTTACGTTTGAGACTGAACAACAAGCTCAAGAAAAAGCAATCAGAAGTGGAAAAAAACTTATAAAAAAATATGAAGAACGTATAACTGAATTGGGCAAAAAGAGAAAGAGATAAAAAAACAGAAGAAAAAAAGAAAAAAAGCTCAACAGATGATATAGGAAAAAAAGATGTTACTATGACTTCTACTCATTATGAGAATGATTACTTTATCGTTGATGTTCCTGCTAAATGGTCTGGGAAATGGTCTATTATTAAAAACTATAGATACAAAAGATCTTGGTACACCTTCTCAACCAGCTATAACATATATGTTTAGTCGTTCTGGGGATAATCCTATGTTCGGTGGCGGTGGACAAACCGTACATGTTTATCCTAATGGATTACCAAGCAAGGCAAACTCAGTTAAAGAATGGACAAAAATTCGGCTCTAATATCTACGTAGGAGTCGGCGCTAGTAGTGGTTTCTTTAACGAAAAAAATGAAACATACTATAAGGAAGAAATGGCTAAAATACGTGCTAAATAAGACAATACACCTCAATCAAATCAGAGATTGAGGTGTTCTTTTTATATTTTCCTTATCATCAATTATTACGATCTTGAGATAATTTTTACTTCTAAGTTAACCCTTCTCTACTGACTATTATTGACGTATCTTTGCTATTATTCTATAATTATTTATGTAGAAGAATAAAAGGAGAATTTTATGAACAGAAATAATAAAAACTATAATATCAATTATTTCGGTAGCCATTGCCGTAGTTATTTGTTTCTTCAGGTATAATTTTTTTATCAAAAGAAACAAGCAGAAGTTGTTTCAGCAGAAAAATTAACTGCTATACATGAAGTTATAAAAAAATTCAATGACGGAAATGATAGAAACGAACGACTAAACTTATTAAAAAGACACTCTTGACGAACAATCAAAAATACAATCTAAATTCCTACAAAGATTCAAAAAGTTTAAGATGAGTATAAAAAAACAGCATAGCTACAATGCGTACTTACTTCCAAAAATGATTATGATAAGACTCTAAAAAAACAAACACGCTATCGGAAATCAATACTGTATCCGATGAAAAAGTAATTACAGATAACAAAACAAAAATTAGATGAATTAACTAAAACTATAGATAAAGAAAAAAAGATTATACTTTTGAAACAGAGCAACAAGCACAAAAACAAACAAGCTGAAATAGAGAAACTTGTAAAAATACAAAGAACGTATAGGTGAATTAAAAGTCAAATCAAATGATAATAAAGCAAAAAAAGAGAATTCATCAAAAAAATAGTGAAGAAAAAAATCAGGGAACACAAATACAACACACTATGAAAAATGAATACTTTAGTGTAGATGTACCACAAAAAAATGGGCTGGAATATGGTCATTCACTGAACATGGCAATTCTAACAATTTAGGAACACCATCTCAACCAGCAAAAATTTATTCATTTAAACATGACCCTGAGGGTAATGTTCCATTTGGTGGAGCACAAGCAATCTACGTTTTTCCCTAATGGAATTCCTAGTAAAAGTGAATCTTCACCAATGCTAAAAAAATAAGTTCAAATGTCTACTTAGGACCTGGAGCTGCATCTGGTTTCTTCTCAATAGATGGAAGACCTGATAGAGCAACTATTAAAGTTAAATAATACAATAACACCTCAATCAAATTTAGATTGAGGTGTTTATTTCTATACAGTTTGAACATCGGCAACATAGTATTTAGACTTACTGTGTCCACCTGTATAATTTTTTTATTGTTTTGTTTTTAATGTTATTGTTGAAATTTTTTTGTTTTTTTGTCATAGCATCTAGTACATCAATCTTAATGCTATCCCCTTCTGTTTTTCCAGTTTTTCTTTTTTTATCTAATACTTGTGGATAATTATGACCTCTTTCAACAGATACAAATACAAGTGTATTATCTTCTTTGTAGTAGTATATTTCGCTATCTTTAGGGAATGTAGCCGCTCCTGAAGATTTTCCATCAAGCTCACTGAATGCTGGACTTTGTAGTAGCTCTAGTGCTTCTTCTTTAGAATATGTTTTTATCCGAGAATTCATTAACTACATCTACGAAATCTTGTACTGAAACTTTTTGCTAATGGTACCCCTTCTGGAGAATTGAATTTTGTAGATTTATCTTGAGTAATCCATGCTAATAAGTTTGTTTGCTCATTTAATTTTGATAAGTCATTTCCTGAAATAGCTACTAAGTGAGCTAATTTTTTTCCACAGCTGCTAAATCGTGTTTAACTTCTGTTTTTTTCTTTTTGAAGCTGTTTCTTTATTCTCTGTATTTTCTTTTTTTATTTTCTTTTTTTGCTCTGGGTTATTTTTCGATCTGAAGTTTTTGAAGCTTCTTTCCCTGCACATCCTGTTATAACTAAGGCTCCTGCCGCAAGTAACATTAATAACTTTTTTTATTCATATACTCATCTCCTTTTTTTATTTACATATATTATACCATATTTTAGTGATAAAAAAAGTAGTCCTTGAAACTTATAGATTTCAAAGACTACTGTATATATTATCTTAAACCTTTATCGTATGGAATACCAAGTGCTTCTGGAGTAGCAGTTTTTCTTAGAAAAATACGATAAGTGCAATGATTGTAGCTACGAATGGGAACATGTTCCAGAATGATACCGGAATTGGTAGGTCTGGTGCTAAGATAGAAACTTTCTCAGCGAATACTTTAGTTCCTCCGAAGAATAACGAAGCTAATGTGATTGTAATTGGGTTATATTTACCGAAGATTAATGCTGCTAATGCTAAGTATCCGAATCCGTATACTGTGATTGCTGCGTTGAATCCTTGAGAGAATGTAGTTGCAATGATAGCTCCAGCTAATCCTGCTAAACATCCTGAGATAAATACCCCAATGTAACGGTATTTAAATACGTTTAATCCAAGTGAATCACTCGCCTGTGGGTTTTCCCCTACAGAACGTAGACGTAATCCGAATGGACGTTTGTAAATTACGTAATATGTTACAATTACTAAGATTACAGCTATAAATACCGTTGGGTAAATAGTGAATTTACCAAATACTGTATATCTTGGGAAACCACTTGCTAATAATAATTCATATGTACCATTGAAGTGGTTAACTAAGAATAATGCTATAGCTGGTGTAATTAAGTTTATCGCCGTACCTGAGATAACTTGGTCAGCTTTTTAAGTTAATACTGATATATGCATGGACTAACGACATTAAACCACCAGCAAGTGTGGCAACAACTAAACAAATTACTAATTGGAATAATGTTGGAGATCCATCGAATACTGATAATGCTAATAGTGATGCGACGAATGATCCAAAAATTACGAAACCGTCAAGGGCAATGTTAACAACCCCACTTTTTTCTGAATAGAAACCACCGATGGCAGCTATGAGAATTGGCGCAGTATATTGTAACATTGAGTCTAATAGTGATAATACTGTATCCATCTATTTGTCTCCTTTCTGTTTCTTACTACTAAATAATTTATCAAGCAACTTGTTATCAAAGATAGCTTTAGCTGCAACGAATAATACGATTAATCCGATTAAAATATTCGCGATATCTTTTGGAATACCGATGAATGATAATTGTGGAGTTAATACTCCTAGGAATCCGAATAATAATGCTCCTAATAATGATCCTAAAGCAGTATTAGCACCGATTAAGCAACCGCGATTCCCATGTATCCAAATCCTTGGAATGTTGAACCTGCAACTACTTGTCCTACAGGTCCCATGTTGTAAAGAGCACCACCTAAACCAGCGAAAGCTCCTGAAATAGCCATAGATAACACAGTGTTTCTGTTAACTTTCATACCTACGAATTTTTGATGCATTCAGGGTTAAAAACCTACAGAACGTAATTCATATCCGAATACTGTTTTTTCCATAACAATATAGAAAATGATAACACTAAAGATAGCTAAGAATAAATCTGTTCCTAAACGATAGTTGTTGAAAATACCTTCAACTAAACTATTTTGTAAATACCCAGTTCCATCAGCTGAAACGATTGGTTTAGAAATAATATCATTAGTTCCTTTAATATATTTAGGCACTGCAAATTGTACGAAATATAAAGCTGTATAGTTTAACATAATTGTTACAACTACTTCACTGATATTGAATCTAGCTTTTAAGTAACCTGCAATAGCTGCCCAAAGACCACCTACTACAATCCCAACTAAAATACTAGTAATTAATACTAAATAGAAGTTCATACCTTCCATTTTAATCGCAACAAGTCCAGCGAAAAGTCCACCCATAATGAATTGACCTTCTGCTCCAATGTTGAATAAACCTGTTCTAAATGCAAATGCAACAGATAATCCAGTACAAATAAGTGGAATTGTTGATACGAAAATTTCAGCTATACTGTTTGAGTCTGAGAAAATATCTCCAACTACTCCAAACACATCTCCTGGTGCTGCCCCTATCGCTGAAATAAGAATCGCCCCAATAATAAATGAAGCTAATATCGGTAGCACCGCATTAGTTAAAACTTTTTTTAACATACGTTCTCCTCTCTACTTCTTAACCCCTGCCATAAGCAGACCAAGTTGTTCTTTTGTTACATTTTCATCATTATCCACGACATCAATGATGTTACCATTGTGAATAACTGCAATTCTATCAGATAATGTTAAAATTTCATCTAAGTCAAATGAAATCAATAATACACCGTTACCTTTATCACGGTAGTCGATTAGCATTTTATGAATACCATTAATAGCTCCAACGTCAAGTCCACGAGTAGGTTGTGTTGTTACTAATAATTTCGGATTTAATTCTAAAGCACGTCCAATTATAAGTTTTTGTTGGTTACCCCCACTCATACTACGCGCAGAAATTTTTCTCATCCCCTGCTTTACGAACATCATATTTTTTTCACAAATTTCTTTCGCAAATTTTGAGATAATATTTTTTTCTTCAAGAATCCACGATTAGAGAATTTTTCTGTGTAATAGTTTTCTAAAACTGAGTTTTCTTCAACACTGAAGTCTAGTACAAGACCATCTTTGTGTCTATCTTCTGCAATAATCTCAAGTCCAAGCTCTTTACGCTTTGCAGTAGATAATGAATTGATTTCTTTTCCGTCGAAAAATAATTTTTCCCTTTTTGTTTCTTTAAGTAAAGCATTTAATACTTCTACAAATTGTTGTTGACCATTTCCGTCAACCCCTGCGATACCTAGAATTTCACGTTCACGGACATTTAAGTTGAAATCGTGAAGGATATCTTTTTTTCTCGGTAGTATCTGCATATACCCTGAAACTTCAAGAATATTTTTTTCTTACCTTCTCTTGAACGCTCATATTTAATTATTTCTAAGTCTTTACCAATCATTAAACTAGCTAATCGTTCTTTAGTTGTTTCTGCTATTTCAACAGTTCCAAAGTATTCACCACGACGAATAATACTACAACGATTCGCAACAGCCATAATTTCGTTAAGTTTGTGAGTAATTAATAAAATAGTTTTTCCTTCTGCTTGAAGATTTTTTTAAGGATAGCTAAGAATTCTTTAATCTCAGCTGGAGTTAAAACTGCCGTAGGTTCGTCAAAAAAATTAAGATGTTTGCATCTCTATATAACATTTTTTTAGGATTTCTACCCTTTGTTGCATCCCTACACTAATATCCCCAACTAATGCTCTAGGATCTACTTCTAAACCATACTTTTTAGATAAATCACTGATTTTTTCAGCCGCGCTATCTAAATCAATTTTCCCACTTTTTACTTCTTCCATCCCTAAAATAATGTTTTCAGCAACTGTAAAGTTTTTAATAAGTTTAAAGTGTTGGTGTACCATACCTATCCCTAGTTTATTAGCATGCTTAGGATCTTTAATATCAACTTCTGTACCATTTAACTTAATAACACCGGCTTCTTGATGGTACATACCAAAAAGAACCGACATCAACGTAGATTTTTCCAGCACCATTTTCACCAAGTAAAGCATGAATTTCATTGTTTTTTACTTGAATAGTGATATCTTTATTTGCGTAGAAGTCGCCAAACTTTTTAGTTATGTTTAGCATTTCTATAGCGTACATATCTTTACCTCTCTTTTTATATATTCTTACATACTATATATTATAATATATTTTTGACAAACTAGTATAGCTTTTTTTAAGGTATTTTTTTTATTTATATTTAATATTAATTTACTACGTAGTAAATTAATTAAAATCTATACTGTATTCGTTTTTAATATTTTTATAATATAATACGATTTTTAAAAACTTAAGTAATTATAATTATAATATAAATTTTTTTAATACTATTTAAGAAATTTTTATAATAATTATTATAAAAAAAGACCTAGCATTTGCTAGGCCTTTTTTACTATAAACTTTTTCAAAATTAAAGTTCTCCGTCGATATTAGCTTTATCAGCTACACCAGCTGCGTCTGCTGCAACTGTTGCTTTTTCCAGCTTTAAGATCTTCAACAACTGTTTTTAATTTTAGCTTTGATATCATCGCTTAAGTTAGGATTTTTCTGCTGGAAGTCCAACACCATCTTCTTTAATAGTGAAGACTTTAGCTGTTCCACCTTCAAATTTGTTAGCTTTGATAGCATCTAAGATGTTAGCAACTGCTACATCGATACGTTTAACAGCTGAAGTTAAGATAACTGATTTTTCAACATCTTTTCCATCTTTATCTTTAGCTTTGAATACACCTTCAGAATATTGGTCTTTATCTACACCAACGATCCAGTGTTTAACTTCTCCGCTTTCTTTAAGATCTTTAGCCGCTCTTTCTTGAGCTTCTTTAATAGATCCACTACCAGTTCCACCAGCTGCTACGAAGATTACGTCAGCACCAGCATCAAACATAGTTGCTGCTAAAGTTTTACCTTTGTTAGTGTCGTTGAATGAACCACTGTAGTTGTAAACAACTTTGATGTCTTTTTTAGCTGCTTTAGCACCTTGAACGAATCCAACACCAAATTTAACTACTGCAGGAATTTTAGCTCCACCAATGTATCCAACTTTACCAGTTTTTGATTGTAAAGCTGCTGCATATCCAGCTAAGTATCCAGCTTCGTGTTCTGAGAATGTTACAGAAGCAACGTTTTTGTTTTGAACTACACCATCGATGAAAATGAATTTTTTATCTGCAAATGAATCTGCAACTTTTGGTAATTCTTTTTCAAAGTAGAAACCAGCTAATGAAATTACGTCAGAAGCTTTTGCTGCGTTTTGTAAGTTAGCTGCAATGTCACTTTGGTTTTTAGTTTCGATTGGATTAAGTGCTTTTCCACCATTTTTCTCTGCCCAAGCTTTTACAGTTTCAACGTTACTTTGGTTAAAACTTTTATCTTTTGCTCCACCTTCGTCAGTTACAACACCGATTTTTAATCCAGAGTTGTTAGAAGATGAATTTCCGTTAGATGATTTAGAAGAACATCCAACAATAATTAATGCTGCTGATAAAACAACTGCTATTAACGAAAATACCTTTTTCATAAATAAAAAGTCTCCTTTATTTGTATATTGTTTATATCTAAATAATACCACATTATCTTTGAAACTTCAATGATTTATTTTTTTGAAATGTTAACATTTTTTTATAATGTTCGTTTTATAATTATAAAAAAAGCTATAAAAAAACAACTTTCACAGCTTATATTATATCTATTCTTCTTCATTTCCATAAAATTATTTTAGAATTATAAAGCATTTCCAAAAACATTAATAACGTTTACAATTTAACACGAATTTTCATATATTATTTATTATTACACATTAATTAAATAAATTAAAAATAACACTATAAAAAAAGGATTTATTAAAGAATCAGAAATTTACGAACATTAAAAATATAATACTCTTATTATAAGTAATTAATACACACTAATAGTTGTAGATAAATAAAAAAATCTCTATAGAACTAAAAGTTCTATAGAGATTCCAACGATAAATTTTTTTTATAATTCCCCGTCAATATTTGTAGCTGCTCCTTTAGCTTTAAGTTCATCTCCAGTAGCTACTACTTCAACTTTTCCTGATTTTAATTCTTCTATAGCTTTAGCAATTTTTTTGATTTTGCCTCTTCGCTTAAGTTAGGATTCTCTTTTTGGAATACCTACACCATTTTCTTTAATACCAAAAAAATGTGTTCTCCTTTTTGAGAATTTTTCCTTCTTTAATTTCATTTAAAATTTTTTTGTTACAGCTACTTCAATATTTTTTTAACAGCAGAAGTTAAGATAGCAGATTTTTGATATTCTTTTTCCATCTTTATCTTTACCTTTAAAGATACCTTCTTCATATTGGTCTTTATCCACACCAACAACCCAGTGTTTAATTTCTCCACTCTTAGACATATCGATTATTCCACGTTCTTTAGCTTCTGAAATTACTCCGTTTCCTGTATTTCCAGCAGCAACGAAGATTACATCTGCTCCTGAGTCATACATAGTAGCGGCTAAAGTTTTCCCTTTATTTGTATCTGAGAATGTTCCACTGTAATTGTACATTACTTTAATATCACTTTTTAGCTGCTTTTAGCACCTTGTACAAATCCAATCCCAAATCGCTCTACTGGCGGAATTTTAGTTCCCCGATAAATCCAACTTTCCCCGTTTTTAGATTGTAAAGCTGCTGCATATCCAGCTAAATATCCCGCTTCTTGTTCTTTAAAAAAATTAATGAAGCAATATTTGGAGCATCTACAAAACTATCTACATACATAAATTTTTTTATCTTTATATTGCTCTGCAGTCTTTGTAATTTCTTTTTCAAATTCAAATCCAGCTAGAGATACAATATCAGATACCTTTGCAGCATTTTGTAAATTAGCAGCTAAGTCTGCTTGATTCTTCGTTTCGATAACAACTGGATCTTTTAGCACCATTTGCTTTAGCCCACGCTTGAATCGCCTCTACGTTAGCCTGGTTAAAACTCTTATCTTTTTGCTCCACCTTCACCAGTTACGACACCAATTTTATATCCGCTCTTTCCGTCAGATTTAGTGTCATTCTTAGCACTCTTTGAAGAACAACCAACAACAATTAATGATAATGCAACTAAAATTGCAAATATAGTACGTAATTTTTTTCATAATGTCCTCCTAAAAAAATCTTTATGTACTAAGTACATAATACAATATTTTTAAAAGCGCTTGCAAATATTTTTTTGAGCTTTTTTTAAATTTTTTTAACACAACTAAAAAAATTAGATTAAATAAATCATAACACTATAGTACATATTGATATTCTTTTTTTCCATTTCAATAGCATCATTAAAAAAATAACATAAACGTATTTATATTAAGTATATAAACGTTGATAATAATTAATATAAAAATTATATATTTTTCTGAATTTTTTTATGCTATAATAACTTTGATAAAAGCATTTTTCAGGAGGATTTATATTATGACATATTATCAGAATATTATTGAGACGGCAAATTACATAATAAAAATATTTTAATGAGCCGATAGACTACGCAGTTGTTTTAGGTAGTGGTATTACACTTGAGCTTGAAGATCAACAAGAACTTGGTTACGAAGCTATTCCACTTTTTCCAGGAAATAAACATGCTAATCGAGTAAAAGGGCATGCAAATAAACTAACTTTCGGAAAGATTTCTGGGAAAAATGTATTAGTATTAAACGGACGTCTTCACTATTACGAAGGATACAGCATGAAAGATGTTGCCTTTATGACATATGTTGTTAAACACCTTGGTGTAAAAGGGTTATTCATCACTAACGCTTGTGGAGCTATTAACACAAACTTTAGTGAAGGGGATATCGTATGTCTTGATGACTTCATCTCACTTGTAAACAACAACCCTCTAATGGGAGAAAATGACCCGCGTCTAGGAGAAAGATTTGTTGACATGACAACTCCTTTTGATTCGTACTTAGTTGAGACTTTACACAATTCTGCAAAAAAATTAGACCTTACTTTACACACTGGTGTTTACGGATTCTTCCAAGGTCCTTATTTTGAAACACGTGCAGAAATTCGTGCATTTAAGACTATGGGATGTGACCTTGTAGGTATGTCTACGGTACCTGAGGTAATCGCCGCAAACCACGCATCACTTCCAGTTGCAGTATTAGCATGTGCTACTAATATGGCTACAGGTATTCAAGAGAAAAAAACACGATCACGAGCACGTACTACAAACTGCACAAAAAAATTAGTGCAAACCTGAAAAAAACTTTTTAATTGAAACACTACAAAATTTAAAAATAATAAGGAGTTAAATTATGGAAAAAACTATTTTCGAAAAAATTATTGATGGAGAAATCCCAAGTTATAAAGTATATGAAGATGAGCATGTATATAGCTTTCTAGATGTGTTCCCTATTACAAAAGGACACACTTTAGTAATTCCGAAAAAAACACAGCAGAAATATTTTTTTGACTGTGATCCTGAAACAGCTGCTAACATTGGACGTGTTCTTCCGAAAAATTGCTAATGCTGTAAAAGAAGCATATGGTTGTGATGGAGTAAATATCTTCCAAAAATAACGAAGAATATGCTGGACAAAGTGTCTTCCACCTTCACTTCCACATTGTACCAAGATATAAAGATAAAGATATAAACTTCGATAATTTAGAAGTTAAATGGCCACCTCAAAAAGTTGAGCCTGCTGAATTCGAAGAAATTAGAAAAAGCAATCGCTGATAGACTATAAGAATAAGAAAGAAACTAGGTAATTTATTCAAAAATTATCTAGTTTTTTTATGTTATGTATTATTTTTTTCTGTTTGAATAAATCTCTAGTTTACATTAATAAAAAAATCGAGGATGAAAGCTTTCTCTCATACCTCGAATTCAATAATTACAATATTATTTTTCCTTCTTTTTGAAGCGAATAAAGATACGATAGAATCTAGAGTTGTTTTTTTGGTTTTTCTTCTACTACTTCTTCTACCTCTTCATTAACTTCTTCTGCTTTTTTTCAATTACTGGAGCTACCGCTTCATGAATTTCTTCAAATGTGGGTTCTACTTTTTTTCTTCGTAGTGATCTACAACTGTTTCTTTTGCACTTTCTACAACTTCTTCTACTTTTTGTAAGCGTAGGTTCTGCAGCAGGTACTACTGTTTCTTTTTACTTCTTCTACTTTCTCTACAGCTGGTGCCGCTACTTCTTCTACTTTTTCTACTACTGGAGCAGCAACTTCTTCTACTTTTTCTACTTTTTTTCAGTTACTTCAGCAACAACTTCTTCCTTAACCTCTTCAGCTTTTGCTCCTAACTCTACAAAGTTTTCTTCTACTTTTTTTCAAATTCTGCAGTTGCAGTTAATTCTTCTAGTTTTTTTCTTTAGCAAGATCTTTTTCTTCTTGTGTTCTCGCTTCTAATTCTTGAGTTTTTTTCATTAATAATTGCTGTTAATTTTTTTCAATACCAGTTTTAGTATTTTCTTTCAGTAATTCTTTATGTTTTTCTAACTCCTTAGGATTTTTTTATAATAATAAGCTCCTAACGCACTCACTGCCCCTAATAAAGCACCTTTAAAAAAATTTTACCCATGTTTAAATTCCTCCTAAATTCTTATCAGTATTGATTTTATCAAAAAAATCAGATAATGTAAAGGATTTAAAGGTTTTTTTGTTCTTATAGATTAGGTTTTTTTATGCTATTTAAACTTTAAAAAAATTATAGAAGCTGACCCAAAAGTCCTAAAAATTTAACAAAGTTCATATAAGAACTCATAGACGCAGTGGTTTATTGATATCTAAATACGCTTTATAAAAAGCTTTTTAGATATCTAACAAATTGATCGAGGGTGACTCGACAAAATCCTGTTTCTAGAAATCACGATTTTCGAGTCACCCTCTATTAAAAGTTATTTTTATTTTAAATGTTTAACCCTCGCTACTATTTCTTTGTGTCGTCCTTTGATCATCGGACGAGCTTGAGGATTACCTAAATAGCCACATGTTCTCTTCACAACATCACAGCTCTTTGGATCTCTATTACCACATTCTGGACATTTAAATCCTTTTTTAGTAGGTTCAAATTCACCCTCATATCCACATTTATAACAACGGTCAATTGGTGTATTTGTTCCTAAATATCCTACCTTGTCATAAGCAAAGTCCCATACAGCTTCTAACGCTTTTGGATTCTGTTTCAACACTGGATATTCACAATAATGAATGAATCCACCACTTGCATAATATGGATAATCTTTTTCAAAAATCTAACTTCTCAAAAGGTGTTGGGTTCTTTCTTACATCATAGTGATAAGAATTAGTGTAATATTCTTTATCTGTTATATTTTCCACAATACCGAACTTCTCAGTATCCATACGACAAAATCTATCGGTTAAAGATTCACTAGGGGTTGAGTAAATACTATACCAATAATCTCCTTCTTCTGTCCATATATCCACGCATTCCTTCATATAACGCATAATATCTAAAGTGAACTCTTTCGCCTCAGGATTTTTCTCCCATTCTCCTCCATAAAAGACACTTGCCACTTCATATAAGCCTATATACCCCAATGATAATGTAGAACGTTTATTATCAAATAATTGTTTTACCCTATCTTCAGGTTTAAGTCGTTTACCGAAAGCACCATGCATATAAAGAATAGGTGCATTTTGAGGCTTAGCCTCTCCACAACGTTTTGCTCTGTAATCTAGCGCATCTTTACAAATTTCCAGTCTCTCTTTAAAGATTTCCCAAAATTCGTCTTTATTCCCTTTTGATTCAAGTGCTATCCTTGGAAGATTCAATGTTACTACTCCAAGATTCATACGTCCACTCTCAACAAGTTCTCCCTGTTCGTTTCTCCATGCAGGTAAAAATGATCTACATCCCATCGGAGTCTTACAACTACCAGTAATTTTCGTAATCGTGTCATACATAAGTACATCTGGGTACATTCTTTGTGTCGCACATGATAATGCAAGTTGTTTAACATCATAGTTAGGATCTGTTGATTTTAAATTCAGACCATCTTTAATAACAAAAATCAATTTAGGAAAAATAGCAGTTCTTTTCTCTTTTCCTAATCCTTCAATTCTCACCTTAAGAATAGCTTTTTGAATCTCTTTTTCAAAGTATCCTTCACCTAAACCGAACCCTAGAGATGTAAATGGTGTTTGTCCTTGAGACGAATATAAAGTATTAATTTCATACTCTAGAGATTGCATTGCATCAAAAATATCTTTTTTAGTTTTCTTATCAGCAAATGCTTTTTGTTTTTCCTCATCATCAATCCATTCTTGAGCCATTTTTAAGTTCTTTTCATAGTTCAATTGTGCAAACGGTGCAAGAACTTCATCAATTCTATCAGCACTGCATCCACCATACTGACTTGAAGCAACATTTGCGATAATTTGGGCCATTTGAGCAGTCGCTGTTTGAATACTCTTCGGACTATCTACATCTGCATTCCCAATTTTAAAGCCTTTTGTTAGCATCTCTTTAAAGTCAATTAAACAGCAGTTTGTTAAAGGTTGATAAGGAGAGTAATCTAAGTCATGATAGTGAATATCTCCCTTTTGGTGAGCATTAGCCACATGTTTCGGTAACATTTTAAGCCCGATTGCTTTTGCTACAATACCACTAGTTAAATCACGATGCGTATTAAATACTAAACTATCTTTATTAGCATTTTCGTTTACTACATTCTCATCACGATTCACCAATTTTTCTATCGCTATATTTATATCAAGACTGCGTTCACGCTCAATATCACGCATACTTCTATAGCCAACATACTCTTCATAAATCGCCTCTTCTCCTAAAGTAAGAAGTGTATGTTCAACAACATTTTGAAGTTCATAAATTTTTTTATATTTTTCTTTAAATCTATTCGCAATCTCTAAAAATAACATTATCCACAATACCATTAATATTAACACTATGGTTTTTCCAAAGACAGAATGTACCGCTTTTTTTCTATCGCATTATAGATTTTCTCAGCATCAAACTTTACTACTCGTCCATCCCTTTTTTTATAACTAGTAAATTTTTTTGTTAAACTTTCTACTTTCGCTTTTTGTATATGAATATAAATTATTATTTTGCATGTTATCCCTCATTTCGATATAATTTTTAGATTCATAAAAAAATATTATAATACTATCTTATCTCAAAAAAATTCCTCTGTCTATAGTTATCATTTCCGGGAAATTTAGAAATGCTATAAGCTAGCCGTTCAGCTAAATTGTGAATTTTTTTTAGCTCTTCTGTTTTTTTCGAAATAAAATTAAAAAAACGTTATTTTATCAAGGTTGGCAGAGGTTAACATATACTTCTGTAGCAATTTATAAACAATAAAAAAATTATAATACAGTTCCACTTTTTCCTAATACAACGGTAATTAAAAAAATGATATTCAAAAAGTTCACTTCAACCTAAAAATATTTATTTTTTTACCACTTAAACTATATTTTTAATATAAGGATTTATGATAAAATTATATTAAACAATAAAGTGAGATATGTATATGAAAAAAACACAAATTGAAAAAAATTAACAGATCGATTATTTTCTATGGAAAATGATAGTTCACTATTAATAAACGAATTAGAACCTTATGTAGAATTATTTATGCACTACGAATGTGCTATGCTTGAAATTGAAACAAAACTAAATGTATTCGATAAGGAATTTTTCTCTTCATGGTGAGAGCAACCCCATCGAATCCGTAAATACTAGACTGAAGACACCAATGAGTTTAATGAATAAACTTAAACGTTTAGACTTACCTTTTGACATAAATACAATAAAAAGAAAAATATCTATGATGTTGCAGGGGTTCGAGTTATATGTTCATTTAAAAATGATGTTTATAAACTTGTCGATGCGCTAAAACAACAAGATGATCTTTACGGTTATAGCTGAAAAAGACTATATTAAAAATCACAAAGAAAACGGTTATAGAAGTTATCACCTTATCGTTAAAGTACCAATCTTCTTATCAGATAAAGTAGAACACGTGGCTGTTGAGGTTCAATTTAGAACAATAGCTATGGACTTCTGGGCAAGCTTAGAACATAAGCTTAGATATAAGAAAAATTTAAGTGAAGAGAAAGAAAAAGAAATAGAGCGTCGTCTTCAACTCTGTGCGGATATAAGTGCTAAACTAGACAACCAAATGCAAAAGGTTAAAGAAATAATAGAAGATGATTCAGAATACTTATAAAAAAAGCTTGGATATTAGATAAAGTCTAATATCCAAGCTCTTTAATTACTATACTCTTATTTTTTTCTTTACTATGATTTTTTTAGAATATATAAAATAAATTGCTAAACCTACTAAAATCCAGCATCCAAAAAAATTTTTCCAAGTTGATAATTGAATACCATACAATAATACGATAAATAATAATATTGATATCATTGGCAAATACGGCATTCCTGGCATGGTAAATCCTCTTTTTGCATTAGGATAATCCCTTCTAATAATAAATGTTGAATAGCTAACCAACGCAAATGCTATTATGTATGAAACATTAGCCAAATCAGCTAATTGTCCTAATGGTAAAAAAATCCAGTTAAGATAGTCATTAATAAACCAACACCTATTGTTGTTGATCCTGGTATACCACTTCTATTTAATATTGATAATTGTCTTGGTAATAGTCCATCTCTACTCATCGTATATAGAACTCTAACCGCAGCAAACATCGTCCCTAAAAGGCCCAGATAGAAGTCCGATTACCGCACCTAAGGAAACTACTCCCGCTAATTTACCTTGACCCACTTTCCCTAGTACATATGCTAAGGCATCACCTTTTCCTAACTGGGTAAATGGAACCATACCAGTAATAACTAAACAAACAATTATATAAAATACAGTACATAAAAACAGTGTAATAATAATTGCTTGAGGTAATGCTTTTTGCGGATTTATCGTTTCTTCTGCTGACGTTGAGATTGTATCAAAACCTAAATACGCAAAGAACACCGTTGTCGCACCTATCATTACTCCAGAAATCCCTTGTGGTGCAAAATTATCCGTCCAGTTTGTCGGAGCTATATAAAATATACCAACAAGAACAAATAGTAATATTACTAATATTTTAATAGCAACCATAAAATTATTAACGAACTTACTACTCTTCGTCCCTTTAAACAAGACTATCGTTATTAATAAAACAACAGTCATCGCTAAAACATTCCCATATCCTCCTTCGCTAGGTAACGTTGTATATTCCTTAGGGATTATTATTCCAAAACCTTCTAATAAAGATTTAAAATAACTTGACCACCCATTAGCTATTGCAGCCCCTGCAATTATATAACTTCCAGCTAAAAGCCAACCCATACAATGAGCAACGACCTCACCTAATGTAATATAGCTATACGTATAAACACTTCCACTTGATGGTATTGTAGAAGACAATTCTGCGTAACATAAAGCTGTGAGTCCACAAGCTAATCCAGCAATTAAAAACGAGAAAATTACCGATGGTCCTGACTTAGAAGCAGCTTCTCCCGTTAATACCAGGATACCTGAACCAATAACAGAACCTATTCCTAAGAGTATTAAGTCCATAGTTTTTAAGTGTCGGTCTTAAAGTCTTTTTTTCCACTTTCTCCAAGTACTTTCTCTAGTGTTTTTCTTTCTAAAAAAATTTGCATTAATAAAAAAATTTCTCCTTTCATTAGAATTACCAATACATTCTAACAATCCTTCTCTATTTAATGACTTCCAACTTTATTATTATAACGTGATAATCTATTTTGTTCAAATTTTTTTCTTGTTTTCTTAATCCCATCAAATATATAGTAACGTACATTATGTTCCTACATATACTCAAAAAAATTCAATCGAATTTGACAAAAAAACTCAAAAAAATACCCTCTTACTGGAAATATTATCCAATAAGAGAGTATATAATAATTATTTAAACCATAATGTGGCTTTTTCCTTCTCATAGAAACCATTATCTATCGTTTAGATTATGAAATAAGCCCTTCATTTTTTTAAGAATTTCTTCTGCTGATTCTTTCTTATCAGGATTTACTAAAACTATTGGTCCAGTACATCCCATTCCGCTCTCAGCGTATATTCCATTTTTTTCCAAAGTAACTTAGTTGCATCTTCAAGGTCTAGAATATCAATTCCAGAGATTTGTGCAGTAACTACTTCTTTTTCTGGCATTTTAACTTCTTCAGTTGTAGCTGAGCCTTCTTTTTTTAACTTTCAATTTAGAAATGAATTCATCTAGTTTAGCTTTATTAGCTTTTTTTCAAATTCTTGTCTTGCTATTTCGTTTACTTTTGCCTTTTGCTACTTCATAAGCATATTTCAATGCATTAGCTACAACAGGTGAACCAGATGCTCTTGATAAGATTAAAAATTCTTCTATCATAGTCTTCTCCCACACCAGGTCCATATCCAAATCCACTAGCTTCATAATCTCCACCAGTAGTAAATGCTGAGAATACTTTCATGAATAAGTTACCTGTTAATGAATCAACAACCATAACATCAGGAGTTCCCATAAGTAAGTCATTACCTCTCATTACAGAACCACGATCCGCTCTTTTGAGATGTTGCAAATTCAAATTCATAACCGTTTTTCTTTAAGATCTAATAAAACTTTTTCAACTTGTCTAGCACCTTCAACATTCGCTATACCAACAGTAGGATTAGATTTTTCCAAGTGATTTAGCAGTAGCAATACCGTAAAAGTGTATTTCTTACCATTGCTTCAACTCTGTTAGTAGCTGAAGTCCCTGTTGTTGTTGCAAGAAGCATTTCAGTACCTCTAGCAGGTGTAATAACTCTACCTACTGTAGATACACCGATAGGGAAATTATAATGCATAGTTACACAAGAAGCTATTTCCCCTTTTATCTAATAGGTCTTCCATAATTTTGTGAGCTTCGTCTTCATCTTTAGCTTCATAAGATTCAAAAATCTTCATGTCCCTTACCTATTAAAAACTATGTCAAATACAGGATTCTTAGCTAATATTGCACCTTGTAGTATATTCTCGAAACCATGTTCACTTCCTAAAGTTGTTAAACCAACTTTTAATTTTTTACCAAAGTTACCTGTTTCAATGGCATTAGCTACTTCTAGCAATACTTCTGATATAACTTGTTTACTCATAGTATCACCCCTATTCTTCTAACATTTCTTGGGAAATTTTTTTCTCATTGATTCTGCTATAATTTTTTTCTGATTTCATCTCTAGAAATTCCTGCAGATTCTCCTTCTACATTACCGCTATTTCTTTCAACTACAAAAGATACTCCATCAAATAAGTTTGTCATTCTTCCTAAGAATAGACTACCTTTACCTACGATCATAGCATCGGTTTTTTTATCACCTTTTGTTAAGTCATCAATTAAGAATCCTACATAAGGTACTCCTGAAGGTATGTGTCCTTGTGTTGGAGCCCAACCAGGTAAACCTTTAGCTTCGATAAATGATTTAAGTTCTTTTTTTTCTCAATATCTCCACGCATTGCTGCTAATGCTGCAATCATTTTGTAGTTAGCTTCTGGAACGTTACCTGCTCCAGCAGCTTTTTGTGATATCCGGGTTTTGCATCTCTACAGAGAATACATCAACATCTGTAATTTTCAATTTAGCTTTTTCTAACGGATCAGCTACTAAAGCTCCCATAACAGCTTGTGGTGAAGAACCAGTTCCTACGTTGTGTTTTCCTACCATATCAGTTCTAATAACTGGATTTACTCCGTCATTTTCACTAATTAATACAGCAAATCCACCTAGTACGTCTTCTAGTACTGGAAGACCTTTTTTTAACGTGGTCTTTACCATTCATACCTAATTTGGCACTTGCTCCACCTGCAACTACTAATACATTTTTTTGTATACTCCAGCTTTTACTAAAGATGAAGCACTAATTAATGCGTGAGTTGGTGCAGCACAGAAACCTCTTAAGTCAGATCCAGTAGCGTTAACTAGACCAACAACTTCTGCAATTGCTTTTAGCAAAGTTACCACCACCACGTTGGTTAATATCTCCACAAGCTTCTTCTGAACATTCTACTACATAGTCAATATCCTCTGAGTTTACACCAGAATTACGTAATAATTCTAATGCAGCAATAACTCCAGAAGCTTTAACTACTAGATTTTCAAATATAACATGAGCATTTAAGTTCACATCAACATCGTGAGCTTTTTTTAACGTAACCCACAACTTTACCTTCGTGAACTAAGTCTTCAAATCCTTCTTCATTATCACTAAGGTCTGCACCTTCTAATTTTTTTCGAATAAAGGAGCTAGCTCTTTGAAGTTTTCCTCTATTTTTAGGACGAACAGCGGCTACAAACTCTTCTGATAGTTTAACTAAATCAAAAAGCATCACAAAGTTTCATTAATGCTAAGAACTCATCTTGTGGAACAATTTGTCCAAATTTACCGTGGCGTTCACCTTTTTCGTCTTTAATATCATACCAAGGCATTGGATATGTATTTAATTGTTCAGGTGTTTTATTACCAATATACACTTGGTTAGGTAAATAGTTAACCACTTCTTCATATGTACGAATATGGTTATTTACTTCTTTTAAAAACTCTGAATCTGGATTCGTTACTCTCTCTACAGAAGCAGTCGATCCATTTCTTACTATCATATCTGGTGTATGAACAAGAATGTATCCTGCTCCCTTAAATACTGGATAATTCATAGCTATATTGTGCTGAGGGTATAAACATACCCTCAGCTCCCCTTTCTTTTTATATTATTCGAATACTGTTTGTCCGTCAACTTCTACAGTTAAAGCATGTAATGCTTTTTCTACAAGTCCACGTCTTAATTTTTTCTCTTCATCCGCTTCTAGTTTTGGATTTCCTAGTGGGTGAGGGATTGCGATAGTTGGAACGATTCTGTTAGCTCCAACTGTTAGAGAAATCGGTACTACTGTACACATGTGAACCACAGGTATACCCGCTCTCTCAATTTCTTTTACCATCGTTGCACCGCAACGAGTACAAGTTCCTCAAGTAGAAGTTAAGATTACAGCATCTACTCCGTCGGCTACTAATTTTTGTGCGTATTCTTTAGCGAATCCTACAGCACTAGCTACGGCAGTACCGTTACCTACTGTAGTATAGAATTTTTTTCGTGTAAGCTTCCAACTTTACCTTCTTTAACGAATTCTCTCATTACGTCTACAGGTAATACACGGTCAGCATCTTCATTAGCGTATACTGGGTCGTATCCACCGTGAGCTGTTTCGTGAGTTGCATCAGTCAAATCAGTGAATCCTTCTAATGAATATTCACCATATTTAGATGCAGAAGATGATTCGATGTGATCTGGATTTCCTTTTTGGAACAATACCACCAGAAGTAACTAATGCGATTTTAGCTTTGCTTAAATCTTTAACAGCTGGATTTGGCTCAACTCTGTCAAAGTTAGGCATTGGATATTCTGTTTCGAATTCTTCACCTTTAATTTTCTTAACAAGCATTTCAACAGCACGTTCTGATCCACGTTTATCGCTGAAGAAGTTAACACGGATTCCTCTTTCGTGGTATCCTTCTTCTTTTTGGAGAAAAGGATTTCTTCACCTTTAGCTAATTTTGCTGCAAATTTAGCTAATTTTGGTAAAGCTTTTCTCATACCAGCTGCACTGTCGGCTGTTTCAAGAATATAAACTTCTTTTCTGAACATGTCTGTTCCTGGATTTTCTACGTACATTGCTGTTACAGCTGGAATTCCTAATTCGTCTTGAACAGCTTTAGTAATTGTACCAGCTGCTACTCCGTAACGCCCTGCATTGAATGCTGGACCAGCGATGAATAATTGTGGTTCGCATCCTTTAATCATTTCTAAAAGTTCTGCTTGAACTTTTTCTAAGTTTTCGTTGAAGTAACTATCACCACAAACTACTGTAGCTACTACTTCAAATTCTTCTCCCAATTGTCCTTGTAACTGAACACTAATCGGTGGTAATTCAGTTCTTAATTCTGGTGCAATGTGGGCTTGTTCTTCTCCACCTACTCCAGCGAAGAATTGGTTTTATATAATGTACTACTCTTATTTTTAGACATTTTTTTATTTCCCCCTATAACTATTATTTAGATCTTTAATTACTCTCCACGAACATCTTTCATTTCGCTTGTGATTTCATCAATATCTAATACCATTTCCATCATTCCAACTTGATCTTCATAGATAGCTTCATCTATTTGAGATTTAATTTCTTCTTCTACAATGTGATATACAGCAAGATTTAATGCTACACCTGCAAGTGGCCCTGCAAATGTTGGGTCCCCTGCTGTTACTGTTTCAGCTGCTGAGACCAGCAGCTTCGGCTTCAGATGCACCTAGTAAAAACAACAACGTTTTCGTTACCGAATTTTTTTCGGCAGCTTCTTTAACACGTTTTTTTGGTTTTTCTAAGTCCATAGCCCCTGCGGCTGTTCAGACGAAACATTCAGTAGATGAGAATACTACTTCTAATCCTTCAATTGGTTTTACACACTCTTCAATAGCTAATCCTGGGATACCATCACGGTCACCAATGATAACTACTTTTTTATTAATAAGACTTACCATTATCTTATTTCCTCCTTGTTAAAATCTATAACATTTATTTTTATTTCACTTACTAGAAAGTTTTAGTACTTAAGTAACCGAAACCTGTTTCGTTAGTAGCACCTGTAATAGCTTGAATTTCTACTTCGATAGTTCCATCTTCTCTTAATGAGTCTTGGTTACCACCAGCGATTACGTTTACTACATCGATGTGTCCGATAACTCTATCTAATTTTGGTAATACAACCACTTGGTTAGCATTTCCTCCAGTTACTACAGCGTCAGCAGCTACGTCAGCATCAGCTAAACTTTGGCTGGCTCCATCACGTCCTGCATATTCGTCAGTTACGATAACTGTTTTAACTTTTTCAGCTTCAATTTTTTTACAGTTCATTATTAAGTCTGTATCTGGGTTACCGAATCCTTCTTGAGATACGATTACAGCATCTAAGTTTAAGTAACGGCAAAGTTTTTGCAGTCCAGTTAGATGAACGTTCTTTATCCATTAAGTAAACATTTTTCGTTAGTGATGATTACACCTAAGAAGTTAATTTCTTTACCATGTTTTTTTGTATAAATCTTCAATAACACCGTTGTTTAAGTGTACATATGTTGGGTTTTTATCACAAGCTGATACACAGTTACCACTTACGATAGCACCATCCATAATTTCAGTTGGATATAGAATTGTTGGTACTATTTGTTTTGCATCAACACCATATACATAAGTATCGTGTAATAAACCTTGAGTTTGAAGCATGTATACATATCCTACTTTTGGTAGATCTGGATATTCAGCAATTTGTTCTAATAAAGGTTTAGTTTCAAATACTTCTACTTCTTCTGGTTCTAATGAACGAGCTAATTCTGCAATGTAACGAGCAGCTTTGAATCCGATGTAGCGAACTGCTTTTTTTCGTGTTCGTGTTGTTTAACTCCTTCTTTAGGTTCAGCAATAACGATTAAGTTATTTGTTTTTAGAAAATGGAGTATATTCAGCTCCAAGTCCTGTCATGTCGATAATACCTTCTTGGAATCCTACGATTTTTACCAGTAGTTACAACAGCCATACCTTTAAGTGCAATTGTACGACCTTCACCTACAGTATCTACTTTTGAAAGGATACCTGGGAAAATTCCTCCACGACCTTCAACTTTAACACGAGGTTCAATTACATCCTTAACTGGTGTAATACGAACACTCTCACCTGGACGAGCAATATCTAAATCAACAGATTTAATAGCATCATCCTCGAAAATAGCTTTTACAAGCTCTTCTTTATTTACATATAATACATTTGCCTCGATTTTTTTGATTCTGTAGCAAATTGTATATCTTTAATATGGATCTTTCCTAATTCAAGACGCATACCTAAAACCTCCCTATTGAGTTTATTTTTATAAATATTTGTTAATCATAGCTTCTATATTCGGAACAGTAGCATCATCTTTAGTTACTTCTTCGACTTTGCTTCCGTCTTTATATATGGCTATTGTTGGTAACCCTAAAACTTTTTGTTTGATTGCAAGTCTTCTTGCTTTTTGTTGTATCTAGAGCAGCAAACTTAAGTTTGTCTCCGTATTTGTCTGCTAATTCATGTACACTTGGCATAAGTGCTTTACATGGTTCGCATCCTTGGCTCCAAAAGTCTACTAACACGTATCCTTCAGCTTCCAATACTTCACTCTCAAAGTTTTTCTTTGTTTAGTTCTAACATTGTCTTTGTCTCCTTTTTTTTATTTTTTTTAAATTTTTATTCAAATTTCTCAGCAATATTTTTTTCTGCAGTGATTGCTGCTACAGCACCATCACATACAGCTGTTACTACTTGACGAATTTCTTTTTTTGACGACAGTCACCAGCTACATATACACCCTCAACACTTGTTTTAGTGTCTTCTCCAGCTTTAACATAACCACCTTCAGTAAGTTCAACTTTTCCTTCAAATAGTTTAGTTTGAGGAACATATCCAATGAAGAAGAATAATCCCATAGTTCCATCTTCTTCGTCAGCTTCTACCACATACTCTTCACCTGTAGCTACATTTTTTTAATTTAATAGCTTCTAGAATTCCATCACCAATTGCTTCAAGAACAACTGTTTCAGTTCTAATTTCGATTTGTGGGTGATTTCTTGCTTTTTCAGCTGTAATCTTTTCACAGTGAATATCTTCTTCAAAGTGGATGATTGTTACTTTACGAGCAAATTTAGTTAAGAATAGAGCTTCTTCAACCGCACTGTTTCCTCCCCCAACTACGAACACTTCAAGTCCATCGAAGAAGTCACCATCACAAGTAGCACAGTAAGAAATACCTTTACTTTCTAATTCCCTAACCCCTGGAATATCTAATTTTCTTGGAGATGCTCCAGTTGCAATTACTACTGCTTTAGCTGTGTAATCACCACTTGTACAAGTAACTACTTTTTCCTCCCCTTCAAGATTAACATCTAGTACTTCTTCTTGTTTAAATTCAGTACCGAAGTTTTTCGCTTGTTCTGCCATTCTCGCTGTTAAACGTGGTCCAGTTGGATCTTCAATCGCACCAGGATAGTTTTTCAATCATGTGAGTGATTGCTGCTTGTCCTCCATTTTTCGATTTTTTTCTAGAACCAAAACGTTTAATTTAGCACGTGAAGCATATAACGCAGCTGATAAACCTGCAGGTCCAGAACCAATAATAATTACATCATAATTTCTACTCATAATTATTCTCCTTATATTTATTTTTTTATAAAAATTCTTTTTTTATCGCATTTGATAATAAATCGTGATCGATAACACTGAAATCATCTTTTTACTCTATCTGTCCAGTGTGGAACTTCTTTATTTTTTTCCTAAATTTTTTTCAAAAGTTCCTACCGCTTCAGAAATTAAATTAATAGAAGCAACATCTAATTCAGTATTTTTTTCTAATAACTACTGATCTGTAAATTGTTTCATTTGGTTTAACACTTCCATATAGTGGGTGTGTTACAACTTCCCAATTTTTCATGAACGTAGTCTCTAACTTTTTTTAGTACCTCTAGATAATCTATATCATGATATTCAACTTCTATATCTTTAAATTTTTTTCTTTTGAAAATCTTGGATTATTTGTTATCAATTTCATAGTATCCCTCCTAAAAATAAAAAAACAACAAAAAGAAAAGCTAGCTTTCTCTCTGTTGCCTTGCTTCAGAGTTCTGTCCTAGTGCAGTCTTTTTACCTGAGAATTTCATCAACAGTTGCTAAGTGTTAATTTGTACCTTCGGTGTCCAATGTCCTCTCCTGCACTACTCATACAGTTTTATTTTTTTACACCTTTATTTTATACTATTTATCTAATAAATGGAACCTTAATTTTTAAAGCATGTATGCGTTCCACAAAAAAATATTAGCATATCAAATTACAGAAAATAACATTGAATCTTATAAAAAAACTATTGTATAACTGTTATATAACTGATATTTTACCTAAAAATAGAAAAAAATATTTTTTTTCTTTTTAAAGTGTAGTTTTATAAATTAAGGTGTGTCTCCTCTTCGAAAAAGTCTAATGTAAAAGCTTATGAAAATAATGAAAAATATTCAATTTATATAAAAAAATACGTGTTTTTTTGAGCTAATTAGAAAAATTTTTTTCGTTGAAATATACATATATTTTTCGTTATACTTAATCATACATTCATCTCGTTTAAGGAGGGATAATATGAATAATACACAGAAGAGTTTAATAGCTATTCTTATATGTTATTTTTTTCATGGGGATTATTTCCTATATATTTTAAATTACTAAAAAGAAATAGGTGCATATGAAGTTCTTGCGATGAGGATTATATGTTCTTTTATTTTTTTATGATTATCGTAGTCGCAATTTCAAAAAAATAAAAAAATCTATCTTTAATGAAATAACAACACTCTGGAAAGATAAGAAAAGTGTCTTACTATTAGTACTAGCATCATTTTTTTAATCACATTAAACTGGCTTACATATATAATCGCGGTAAACACTAACCACGTACTAGAGGCAAGTTTTGGATATTACTTAAATCCAATTGTTACAATTATACTAGCAGTAGTATTTCTAAAAGAGAAATTAACACGTACACAAACAATAGCATGTCTATGTGTTGGAGGTTCTTTGATTTACCTATTTATTTCACTCGGATCTCTTCCATGGATTTCTATATTACTAGCACTAAGTTTTTGGGCTTTATAGCTTATGTAAAAAAGAAAAATTGTTCTTAGTCCAAAAAGCAAGTTTACTTATAGAAACAGCTATAGTTTCTCCTATTGCACTTATTTATATGGGATATCTTTCATCAAATAACTCAATTACATTCTATTCTTTTTGGAACAGATACATTAATATACTTATTATTATCTGGTGTAATTACTGCAGTTCCACTAATGTTATTTTGCTAAAGGAGCTACAGCAATTCCACTATACATTTTAGGTATTCTTCAATACTTACCTCCTACTATGCAATTCTTCATAGGAATTTTTTTGTATATGGAGAGGTATTAAGCATTCAGAAACTAATATCATTCTCAATAATTTGGGTAGCCGTAGCAGTATTCTGTTATTCAGCGGTTGTTTCAATGAAAAAAACAAAACTTAATCAATGAGAGTCTTAACAAATAAAAAAAGAACTTATCCATATTTTTTTTCATGGATAAGTTCTTTTTTTATAATATCTCCCAATTTTTTTATATTACCTTCTCTAAGGTATTTTTTTATCATTACTTAATTCCTGTTTCAATTTTAAAAATCAATGGTGGGGAATTCTTTATATCTAATTCTTCCAAGTCAATCCAATATATTCCACTAGAATCATTTAGTTCATTTTCCAACTTCTATGAAATCGTATCTTGCTGTTCGAGATTAATATCAACATCATAAAAATACCATAATATGATGTACTGTACGATTAGATTCTTCTACAAAAAAACATCATAGATTCTGCAATCCCCATAATCTTTTATCTGATACCCTGTTTCCTCTCGGAATTCTCGAACTAAGGTTTCTATCAGCCCCTCATTTTCTTTTTTTGACTACCTCCTGGTAAATCAAATCTATTTTTTTATAAGGACTTCTCTCTTTTTTTGGATACATAAAAACTTTATTATCTCTAATATATATTCCATAAATTCCAATGTGATTAATAATTATAATATACCTTCCTCAATTCTTCAAAAAAAGGGGCTGACCCAAAAGTTCTAAATTTTAACAAGATGTATATGAGAACTCATAGGCGCAGTGGTTTATTGATATCTAAATTCTCCTTATAAAAGCTATTTAGATATCTAATAAACTGTGCGGGAGTGACTCGACAAAATCGATTTCTACGAAATCACGATTTTTGAGTCACTCCCGCTTTAATCTTATTCTAATTCTGCTAATTTAGCTTTTTAAGTATGGCACTAAATCATCTTTTAAGTCAGACTTAAGTGCAAAGTCGATAGTAGTTTTAACAAATCCAATTGTTTCACCTACATCGTAACGTTTACCTTGGAAGTCATATGCATAAACATTTTCTTCCTCGTTTAACATTTGGATAGCATCTGTTAATTGAACTTCTCCACCAACACCTACTTGTTTTTTAGCTAAGTGTTTGAAAATTCCTGGGTTAAGAACATATCTTCCCATAATCGCTTGGTTAGATGGTGCTGTCCCTGGAGCTGGTTTTTCTACAAAAGTTTCAACTTCATATAAGTGTCCATCTTGTCCTTTTGGTGCGATAACACCGTATCTGTGAGTCTGATCTTCTGGAACTGTTTGAACCCCAATTACAGAACATCCTGTTTCTTCTGCTTTATCAATAAGTTGTTTAATCGCAGGGTATTCATCATTGATTACAACATCATCACCTAGTAATACTGCAAATGGCTCATCACCGATAAAACTACGAGCAGTTAAAAATCGCATCCCCTAATCCTGCCATTTCTTTTTTTGACGTACGTAGTGAATGTTAGCAAGTTGCGTTGGGTACTTAACTTTTTCTAACATTGCTAACTTACCTTTGTTTTCTAACTCAACTTCTAATTCAACATTTCTATCGAAGTGGTCTTCAATAGCTCTTTTTTTGTTTACCAGTTACAATAATTATATCTTCGATTCCAGCTTTCACCGCTTCTTCTACTATGTATTGAATAGTAGGAGTATCGATAATTGGAAGCATCTCCTTAGGTAATGCTTTAGTCGCAGGAAGGAAACGTGTACCATATCCTGCAGCCGGAATAATCGCTTTTCTTACTTTTTTCATGTATTCACCTATATTCTTTTCTAAAATTTAACAAATTTATAATAACATATTTTTCATCAATTTGGCAAATTTTTTTCCTCATATTCAAACTACATAAATAACATTTTTAACTTCAGCACTCTTAAATGTCACCAATATTGAATATTGATATTACGTTTTTTTAGTAAAAATGACTATACTGTTCCTCACCGTATTTCGAACATTTTTTTCGAACAAAAAAACGAAAGGTAACTTAGAATTAAAATTCATCCTAAGTTACCCTTATTTTATCTTGTATTTAAGGCTTGTACAATAACATTTGTTGTTTGTTCTTTACCATTTCTATAGTAAGTTACTTTTACAGTATCTCCAATTTTTGATTTCTCAAATAAGTATTTTTCTTATTGCAGCAACATCTTTTACTTCTTCACCATTTAATTTTTGTAATGATATCATATTTCTCTAAACCTGCTTGATCTGCTGGTGTACCATTCTCAACATAACGAATTACTACACCCTGTTTACCTTCATATTTCAATTGAGATTTTTACAGTATCACTATCTACTGTATTCACAGATACTAATTGTACACCTAATGCAGGTCTAATCACTCTACCTGATTGCTCTAATTGTTCAGTAATAAGTTTTACTTCATTTGAAGGAATACCAAACCCAATTCCCTCAGCACTCACGTTAGCTGTTGCCTTAGCAATCTTAGATTCGTTAATACCGATAAGTTTACCTTCACTATTGATTAGCGCTCCACCACTGTTACCCGGGTTAATAGCCGCATCCGTTTGAATTACAGTTTGATTCCAGTCGTTTTTACCGTCACCATCAACATCCATTGGGATTTGTCTATTTACAGCTGATACAATTCCTTTTGTAACAGTATTAGATAAGTTAACATCTAAAGGCGATCCAATGGCGAATGCTGTTTCACCAACTGCAATTTTATCACTATCAGCAAAATCCATCGTTGTAGTTACATTATCACCACTGATTTTTTTAATACAGCAAGGTCTGTCCAAACATCAGTTCCGACAACTTCTGCATTTACATTAGTTCCATCACTTAAGATAACAGATAATTTCTTAGCGCCATTAACAACGTGGTTATTAGTAACGACATATGCTGTATTACCTACTTTTTTGTAGATAACTCCACTACCACTAGAAGCTGCTTTTAAATCACCAGAATCATTATCAGATCTACTAGAACCTCCTAAGATTGACTCTAGGCTGTTATTTGAGTTACTTTGATAATTCACGATTGAAACTACTGCATCTTTCGCTTTTGAAATTGCGTTTACTGTAATTTGTTCATTATCTTTATCTTCTTTTTGTCGCTGTTATCGAAGAATTCAGAGCCTTACCAGTTCCCATTATCGCTTGTGCTCCAAAAAAACACTAGTAGCTCCAAGAGCAAATGCCGCAAAGACAGTTAGGAATAATTTCCCATAGTTATTTTTTTCTGCTGAACAGGTACTTGCCCATTGTTCATCTCTTGATAATTTTCATAGTTATTGTATTGAGAATTTTCTACATTATCATAATTTTTGATAATCATTTTGTTCATTATAATTTCCTTGATTGTTAAATTCTCTATTATTTTTGGTTGTTATTTCTATTTTCCATAAGAATCCTCCTTTTTAAACCTTATTTATATTATTTTTAAGGTTAAACGTATTTTTACTTATATTTTTTTATAATATCAGTATCAACTTAAACGAAGTTTAAAGAAAAGTTTAAATGTACTTAATATTTTTTTACAAATAGATTTATATGCTAATTTCCTACTTTATGATTTAAAGTAATAAACTGTAGAAATCTTATTAAATTGAATAGTCCACAGAATATTATTAAATAATAGTATATAAACACTCTGTCTACATTGTAATTAATAATGAAATATATTGAAAAGATTATAAACACTATATTCAATATAAAAACTAAATAAAAAAATCTTCTAGCTCTTATAAATAATACTAACTGAATAACTAAAAATCACAATAAAAACAAGCTATTATTACTTTTATATTTGTATCAGTAAAGTATTTTTGGGAATTTATAAACATTCCTGAATAGTATATACCTTATTATCCCGATCTTTCTTTCCGAAAAAAATAATACCATCCAGAAATCATTATCAATAGTAAAAATTTCTAATAGCATAAATAGAAAATATAACTTTCTATTTTTTTCATTTTTTTACCTTCCTATTTAAAAATTATTACATTACAAATAATTCTATATATAAATTATATGAAAAAAATAAGAACTATGCAACATTTGTAACCTAATGAAACCTAAATAAAAAAACTCAAACGCAGTTATTACATGTTTAGCAATCAAATACATATAAACTACGCTTGAATTTTATTTTTTTATACTAATACTATATTTTTTTTACAAATATCTGCGAAGAATCCCTGAACATCGCCCGCTTTAAGCATATTTTCTTGTGCTTGATCCACAATATAGTTTTTCGCTAGCTTCCATAACCGCAAGAAGTCGTTTGAAGGTATCAGCAAATAGTGCTTCATCTTCATTTAGTAAATAGTTAAAAATTCTGTTCAGCGAAAAAAATGGAACGAAAAACCTCTCTAAATGCACCTTGACGAATTCTACCGATAAGTTTTTTTCTCCACTCGCCGTAACGAATAAATCACCTTGTTTTTTTCAACAAATTCTTTTCGCTTTTATGTGACTAGAAAAAAATCTGGAACCCTTCTGCTTCTTTATACTCTCTAAAAAAACTGGAATTTTAAGACCTTGTTCTTCGTAAAAGAGCTTTATCGATTATCACAAAAAACCTCTTCTAAATCCCAGAATTCTTTCGCTATATAATAAAATGCTACACGCCACCTACTATCACTTTTCGGCAATCTTTTAAATGTAGCTACTTGTTCTACTAATTTAATATCTTTTTCCAATATAATTTCCTCTATTCTATATGAATTTAATCTAATTGAATTATTGTCCCAATACGCTTTTGGAGTAGCATCATCCAACCTATATGAGAAGAATTTATCATTATCTCTTACCGTACAGAAATCAATAATTTTAATGTTATCTTCCAGTATACCACATTTTTTTCAATAATTCTTTATTCAATTTCCATAAATCCAAATAATATTTACCATCAACTTCTTTATAATAATTTGGCACTTCTAAAACAGAGAATTTTTCGATAAGATCATAAGAAACTTCGTAGTTATCCACACTAACCGATGGCCCTATAATAGTCTTAATATCCTCTACTTTACAGCCGTACTTATCTGTCATGATATCTACCATTTCCCCGGCAATATTCCCATATGTTCCACGCCATCCTGCATGAGCTAAGGCAACAACACCTTGCTGTTTATCATAAAAGACTACAGGGACACAATCAGCTGTAAAAAAATCAATAACGGAGTATTTCTAAGATTAGTAATTAAACCATCCGCTTCCTTGCCATTTTCTGTAAAATCATCTATCGATTCGACAATACGAACATCTGCACCATGAACTTGAGTATTATAAACTATGTTATCATGATTAAATCCATACTTAGCAGAGAAATTTTTTATGTCCTCACTATTCTTCGCATCAACATTCCTGTTAGTAAATGCTATTTTTTTATATTGTCATCATTAATTAGATAACCATCAACTATTTCTCGCATAATAGCCTCCTTTTAACATATTATTTATACATATATCATTTTAAAAATCAGAATAGATTTATTTTTAATTTTTTTCAATTCCTGTAATGCTTTTTTTGATTATTTTTTTATTAATATATTTTGTTGCTCTATTGCAATTTCATTTTAATTTTTTTATAATCTAATTTCAGACGATACCCTGATTTTAACATATCCGCATTTAATATTTGTAAATTGTTCATTATCATTAACTGCTCAATAGTGGAATTATCCCTTAAATTCCCTTCTTTTTCTGGATATTTATTTTTAAATTCTTTTTGCAGTCATTCCATATAAAGCCATATTTAAAAATATCAGCTTCACTTGCATACTTATGTCTTATTTGTGTAGTAGTAAGTGTAGGTGTTATTAAGTTATTTTTTTATTGCATCTGTATGAATAGTATAGTTTAATTTTTGAAATATATCTATTAGTTTGCCATTCTAATTTATTTTTTTATATGATTCTTCCTGTTTTAATCTTTGATAATCTTGAATAATATATAATTTAAACTCAGGGAGAAATCCAAGAAGCAAATTCAAACGCAATATCCGAGTGCGCGTAAGTTCCTCCATATCGACCTGCTGTTGACTTAATCCCCACTGCATTTTGTAGTTTGTATCCATTTTTTTGAGGAGTTAAAACAAAACTATTAGCCCCTGCTTCATTTTTTTTAACCGCGTCGAATTCGACACGGTTAAAATCACTATTATTCATTTGTTCCCAAACACCTAAAAAAACTCTATTGTTGATTTATTTCTTAGCCAATTTTTGTATGATATATCTTGGATTTTTCCAAGTCTTTATATTTTTGCAATGTCAGTCAAACTGATATAGTCAGTATCTGAAGTTAATAATGCTATTTCATTACCATTAGCTTTAATTTTTTTACCATTTTATAGCCCTTCCTTTATATTTAATTATACCTTTCTAATATTTAATATTTTTTTCTTATCATATAAAAACTTACAATATAACTATACTCTTCTATCACCCATTTAAAAAAATCAATTCTTCTCTCAACTAATTATACTATATCCATTTTTAAAAATTTAAATAAATAGTAACCTGGACTTTATATACAAAAAAACTATGATATCAAATAAAAATAGGAATCTGAAACATATATCTTTCAGACTCCTATTCAACATTTATCTTATTATTCTACTAAATCTAAGTAAACTTTTTTTACTAAATGTTGTTGAATTTAATACAGTACGGATTGCGTTAATCACTGTACCTTTTTTTCCCTATAATACGCCCACAATCTTCTGGGTGCACTGTTAAAATGTAGTGTTCACGTGCATTTTTAACGAATTTTTCGATTTTGATTTCATCTTTATGCTCAACAATTTCGCTAACAATACTATAAATTAATTCTTCCATGTCTCTCTCCTTATTTAGCTACGATATTAACTAATCTTCCAGGAACTACGATTACTTTCATAACTTGTTTTCCTTCGATTAATTCTTTTTACTTCTTCATTAGCTAGAACGATTTGTTCTAATTCAGCAGGTGTTAAGTCTTTCTTAACATCTAATTTAGCTTTAACTTTACCCATAAGTTGAACTACGATTTCTACAGTATCACTTACAAGTTTGCTTTCATCAAATGTTGGCCATGGTACGTATGAGATTGACTCAGTGTTACCATAGATTTCCCACATTTCTTCAGCAAGGTGAGGTGCAAATGGCGCAAGAAGTTGGATAAATCCTAACGCATATTTACGAGGGATGTATTCAGCTTTATAACAATCATTTACGAATACCATAAGTTGTGAAATAGCTGTGTTAAATCCAAGAATTTCGATATCTTCTGATACTTTCTTAACAGTGAAGTTGTAGCTTACTTCTAATTCTGCATTATCTTTATCTTGAACTTTGTCATTTACTTTACCAGTTTCTTCATCTACGAATAGACGGTATACTCTATCTAAGAAACGACGAGATCCATCAAGTCCATTTTCACTCCATGCGATAGAAGCATCTAATGGCCCCATGAACATTTCATAAACACGTAGTGTATCTGCACCGTGAGATACGATAATATCATCAGGGTTAACTACATTACCTTTAGATTTAGACATTTTTTCTGGACGACCATCTTTACCTTCAGCAAGAATCATACCTTGGTTGAATAGTTTTTGGAATGGTTCACGAGTCGGAACTAGACCTAAATCATAAAGTACTTTGTGCCAGAAACGAGCATATAGTAAGTGAAGTACTGCGTGTTCTGCTCCACCGATATAAACGTCTACAGGTAACCAATATTTTAATTTCTCTGGATCTGCGAACATTTCATCATTGTGTGGATCAATGTAACGTAGGTAGTACCAACAAGAACCAGCCCATTGCGGCATTGTATTAGTTTCACGTTTACCTTTTTTACCAGTCTCAGGATCTACTACATTTAACCACTCTTCAATATTAGCAAGTGGAGATTCTCCTGTTCCTGATGGTTTAATGTTATCAGTTTCTGGAAGTAATAGTGGCAGTTCACTATCTGGTACTGTAGTCATAGTACCATCTTCCCAGTGGATAATTGGAATTGGTTCTCCCCAGTAACGTTGTCTTGAGAATAACCAGTCACGTAGTTTATATGTAACTTTACTACGTCCAACTTTATTTTCTTCTAAGAATTCAATAACTTTAGCGATAGCTTCTTTGTTGTTTAATCCGTTAATGAAATCAGAGTTGATGTGTTTACCATCACCGTAGAATGGCACAACAACTTCACCATTATCTTCGATAACAGCTTTGATTGGTAGATTAAACTTAGTTGCAAACTCATAATCACGCTCATCGTGCGCAGGAACAGCCATAACAGCTCCAGTTCCGTAGCTTGCTAAAACGTAGTCAGCAATCCAAAGTTCTACTTTTTTTCACCATTTACAGGGTTAATCGCGTAAGCTCCTGTGAATACTCCTGTTTTATCTTTGTTAAGATCTGTTCTTTCAAGGTCAGACTTACGTTTAACAATATCAAGATACTCCTCAACAGTAGCTCTTTGTCCTTCTGTGACAATTTCTTCTACAAGTTTATGTTCAGGTGCAAGCACACAGTAAGATACACCGAATACAGTGTCAGCACGTGTAGTGAATACTGTGAATGCTTTATCAGTTCCTTCAATTTTGAAATCAATCTCAGCACCTACAGATTTTCCAATCCAGTTACGTTGCATGGCTTTAAGACTTTCTGGCCAATCAAGAATATCTAAATCAGCAAGAAGTTTTTCTGCATAATCAGTAATTTTTAATACCCATTGACGCATTGGACGACGTTCTACAGGGTGTCCTCCACGCTCAGATTTACCATCGATAACCTCTTCATTAGAAAGTACTGTTCCTAATGCTGGACACCAGTTTACAGGTACTTCATCAACATAAGCAAGTCCTTTTTCATAAAGTTTTTTGAAAATCCATTGTGTCCATTTGTAGTAGTTAGGATCTGTTGTATTTACTTCACGATCCCAATCATAAGAAAATCCTAATTCTTTAATTTGGCGACGGAACGTGTCGATATTAGTTTTAGTAAAGTCTCTTGGATCATTACCAGTATCTAATGCATATTGCTCAGCAGGTAATCCGAATGCATCCCATCCCATTGGATGAAGTACATTGTACCCATTTGCTCTTTTATATCTACTTAAAATATCAGTAGCCGTGTACCCTTCTGGGTGACCTACGTGAAGTCCAGCTCCTGATGGATAAGGGAACATATCTAATGCATAAAATTTCTCTTTTGTATGATCATCTAATGTTTTGAATGTTTTATTTTCATCCCAATATTTTTGCCATTTTTTCTTCTATAACTCTGTGGTTATACACCATAATTTAAGCACACTCCTTCGCTTTCAAGTTCTCTAATCTATAGTATACCAATTTTAACGATTTTTTTATCAACAACTGTTATAATTTAGTACAAAAAAATAATGAAATGGTGTAAATGTCAATATAAAAATGTACAAAAGTGACAAAATAAAAAAATGTACAATTATTCAAAAACTAATATGATTTTTTTAGTCGATAAGAATTACCTATAATAGGTACTACATGGGCATGATGAAGTAGCCTGTCAAGTATAGCTGAAGCTACTTTGTCATCACTAAATAATGTAGCCCATTCAGAAAAAAAGGAATATTAGAGGTGGCTATTGTGCTCTTCTTTTCATAACGTCGGTCTATTAGTTGGAATAATAACCGCTCATCACCTTTTTCTAAAGGTAAATAACCAATTTCATCTATTATCAGTAATCTATACTTTGAATAGTGTTTTTAATCGCTGTTCTAGCCTATTTTTCGGCTAGAGCGGCTTTTTAAGTTTGCTATTAAATCATGACATTTTATAAAAATATGTTGAATACCTGGAACTAGCTGCTAATCTTCCAATCGCTGTTGCTAAATGAGTCTTTCCAACACCACTATTGCCTATAAATATTAAATTTTTTTATTGTTTTTCTATAAAATTTAAACTAGCTAAGTTCCTTATTTCTAATTCATTTATATCAGAATTGAATGAAAAAAATCAAAAATCATCTAATGATCTATTATAAGGGAAATTAGCTACTTTTAATCATAGATTCTTTTTACATTTTGTTTTTTTCACATCTACTTCATAATCTGTTAGTTTTAATAGAATATCTATTACCGACATTGTTCTATTTTTGAGTTAATTCTATTATCTCATCTAGTCTGAGGTTAAACTGCTTTTAAATTAAGATATTCTAAATTCTCTTTTAATCTAGTATAATTAGATCTATTTGTTATCATTGAATCGTTCTCCTATTATCGCTAGATTTCTTTTTAGTTTGTTCTTTTAATCTTTTCTCATCTATATCATTCCAAGTGTGTTTAACAAATTGCTCATAATGAGCTTCTTTATAATTTAATTTTTTTTTCACTTATTAAATGACTTACTACCAATTTCATGTTATCATATAGGTATAAATAATTATCTTCTACTTGTAGATTTAGTTTCTTACCTATATATTCAATTGGTACTGAATATTGATTGGACTTGTAAGAAATCATTGCTTGTTTATTTACTTTTTACTTGTAGGGTTGTTATTTTATAGCGATTCCTTATTTTCTCATGTGGTAATGGTAGTAAGGAATCTTTTTTTCTTTTTGTAAACTGATTATTGGAATCTCTCTTGTTGTTTGATGAACTTGTAGGTTCCATCTCATCATTATTTTATTCACCAATTCTACTAATTCTGTATAATCTAACTTACCATTATAAGCGTATATTTCATCTAGTAATTTTACTATATTTTTCTACTTTACCTTTTTGTTTGCGGTCTGTACGCTACACATGGTTTCAATTCAAATCCCATCTCCTTTTGTATATTCTTGAAACTTTATATTAATTACTCCAGATGTCTTAACAGTTCGCGCTTTTATCCATTGTAGTTTTCATATTATCACATACAATTACTTTTTGGAACTCCTTCAATATGTTCTAAGCATTCAGTTATACATGAAATTAATACATCTTGATTTCTTGAAAGTGTTACATGAAATATTTTTATATCTTGAGTATGATAAAACCATACAAAAATACATTTAAAGACAATTTTTTTCTCCATATTTAGTTGTGTATTTCACATCTTCTTTCCAATCTATTTGAGCTTGTTCTCCGGGCATGGTTTCTACTCTAAGTATAGCTTTAGAATTCTTATGTGATTTGTTTTTAAAGTAATCATTGTATTTTTGAATTCTTTAATAAATAGGCTCTAAATGCGGAATAGCTGATATTTAATTCTGTTTGGTCTCACCAAATATTGCCAAAAGTATTCTTTTTGATTTGAATATTTGTATAGATTCTTCTCCTAATAATTTATCTAATAGATCAGTGTATTCATCAATTTTTTTGATGGCTTATTTCTTGTTTGTTTTGTTTTTTTCCTTGGTAATAATGTCTTTTTATTGTACGTCTATCTTTCTTTAAAAACTCTAGCTAATTCACTAAAGTTAGGTTTCAAATTAAACACCTCCATTTGTATTCTTAGATTTTCTAAATCTGATAATTGAGTTATTTTTTTATATTTTTTTGTTTATTTTTAGGTTCAAGTACATATAGTTCTCTCTTTCTTTTTTTATATGCACTATTATAACCTATTTGTACATTTTTTTATTTTGTCAAAACTGTACATTCTTATTTTATCATTTTTCAAATGGGAGTGACTCAAAAAAATCGTGATTTCGTAGAAATCGATTTTTTTCAGAGTCACTCTCCGCACAGTTTATTAGATATCTAAAAAGCTTTTTATAAAAGCGAATTTAGATATCAATAAACCACTGCGTCTATGAGTTTTCACATGAACTTTTTTTCAAAAATCTAGTACTTTGGAATCAGCTCCATTATAAAACTATCAACAACCTATCTTATAAATTTAATATTACAACAAAAAAACGATACAGGAAACTAGATTTCTTAAAAATCAATACTCCTGCATCGTTCTATTCTATTATCCGATTGCTACGAATGATCCACCGATATTAGTGTCGTAAGGATCTGTACTTCTTTGGTTCCAAATAGTATTGATATCATACCATTTACCTGTATTGTATGAACTATCTGGATCCATTGCTTTAGTTTTTCCATTACTGTATCCACTTAAAATAATAGCGTGAGTCAATCTACCTTTAGCGAAAATACCATTTCCTACAGTCGCAAACACAGGTTTACCACTTTGTAGTGCTGCAATAAGTTGCTCTCTAGTTGTAATAACTGTGTGTTTGTATCCATAAGCGTTAATCGCATAAACAGCACCTTTACCCGATGTTCCTAATCCACTAACGTTCATTTCGTTAGTATTATTGTAGATTGTATCTGCTACAGCTGTTGGAAGAACTTTTTGTCCTAATCCATTGAAGACCATAGCTAATGATGTTGGTACACATCCACTTTGTGCCATTGTACCAAGACCATATCTCTTGTGAGCCCAACGCCAATCACCTTGGTAGTATTGAGGCATATTTAAGGCTGGTGTGTTTTTGTCTGTTAAGTATTTTCCGTTTTCAAAATAATGACCCCCCGCATTATCTTTCCCATACCCTGTTAACTTCTTACCATTTTGGAAAAAAATACCAATCTTTACCATCATTGTACCACCAATTCGCATACTTCCCATTTACGAAATAATGTGTTCCTGCGTTATCTTTTCCATATCCTGTAAGTTTTCTGCCATTTTGGAAGAAATACCACGCTTGCCCATCATCATACCACCAGTTCGCTGGTTTACTATCTACATAGTATACTCCATTTGCATATCCTCTTGTTGGTCCTTTATTTTCTGCAGAGATTTCTTTCCCATCCCTATACTCTTTATTTTCTATTTTTCCGTTCGCATATTTTCCATTTACAAAATAATGTGTTCCTGCGTTATCTTTTCCATATCCTGTTAGTTTCTTTCCATTCTGGAAAAAATACCACGCTTCTCCATCATCATACCACCAATTCGCTGGTTTACTATCTACATAGTATACTCCATTCGCATATCCTCTTGTTGGGACCTTATTTTCTACAGAGATTTCTTTTCCATCCCTATACTCTTTATTTTCTATTTTTTTCCGTTCGCATATTTTCCATTTACAAAATAATGTAACCCTGCGTTATCTTTTTCCATATCCTGTTAGTTTTTTTCCCATTTTTGGAAGAAATACCACGCTTGCCCATCATCATACCACCAGTTCGCTGGTTTACTATCTACATAGTATACTCCATTTGCATATCCTCTTGTCGGTACTTTGTTCTCTACAGAAACTTCTTTTCCATCTTTATATTCTTTATTTCCTATTTTTTTCCATTGGCATACTTACCATTTACGAAATAATGTATTCCTGCGTTATCTTTTTCCATATCCTGTTAGTTTTCTCCCATTTTGAAAGAAATACCAATCATTCCCATCGCTATACCACCAGTCTGCTGGCTTGTTATTGTAATAAAAAATAGAACCCCTATATTCAGCGTGCACATCGCTACTAGCTACTGTGTTTACAGCGATTGGTGTAGCTAATACTGTTAATACTCCTAATCCTAATTTTTAATCTATTTTTTTTGTCATAATATTTTTCACCTCAAAAAAATTCCACTCTAAATTTAAATTTCAATATTCATTTTACAATAATTAATACTTATTTTCAAGAAATAATAAGTTATTTTCCTTGTTATTTTTAAAAAGCAAAGGAGTCGCCAATTCATCAACAACTTCTTTATTAAACTTCTTATTTATAGTATTCTACAATTCCGTCAACAATACCATTTTGCTAAACGTTCTTGATATTCATTTGTTTTAATTTTATTACGCTCTTCTGGATTATCAATAAATCCTAATTCAACTAGAATTGATGGAATAGAAGTTTCACGAAGAACTGTGAATGAAGCACGTTTAACCCCTCTATCATTTGCACCAGTTTGATACAATAGATTTTGTTGTACTTTATTAGCTAATTTTCTACTTCTTTCTAATCTCTCAGGATTATTGTGATTTTCTTTATTTATCTTAGGCACTCTATCGGCTGTTGCTTGATAGTAGTATGTTTCGATACCACGTGCAATACCGCGTCCACCAGCGTTAAAGTGAATACTTAATAGCATATCCGCATTAGCTTTATTAGCTCGATCGCACGATCTACTAAGTCTACATCTTTATCAACATTTCTACTTGTTAACACTGTATATCCTAAAGATGCAAGTTTGCTACTCACTTTATTATATACACTAAGAGTTAAGTCTTTTTCTCTTACTCCACCACTTATTGCACCCGGATCACTTCCGCCATGTCCTGGATCTAGGAAGATTGAGCGTTTGGTGTTTTTATCTTTATCAACTGCATACTTACCATTTACGAAATAATGTAACCCTGCATTATCTTTTCCATACCCTGTAAGTTTTCTGCCATTTTGGAAGAAATACCACGCTTGTCCATCATCATACCACCAGTTCGCTGGTTTACTATCTACATAGTATACTCCATTTGCATATCCTCTTGTTGGTACTTTATTTTCTGCAGAGATTTCTTTCCCATCCCTATACTCTTTATTTTCTATTTTTTTCCGTTCGCATATTTTCCACTTACAAAATAATGTGTTCCTGCATTATCTTTTCCATATCCTGTTAGTTTCTTTCCATTCTGGAAAAAAATACCACGCTTGCCCATCATCATACCACCAGTTCGCTGGTTTACTATCTACATAGTATACTCCATTTGCATATCCTCTTGTTGGTCCTTTATTTTTCTGCAGAGATTTCTTTCCCATCCCTATACTCTTTATTTTCTATTTTTTTCCGTTCGCATATTTTTCCATTTACAAAATAATGTGTTCCTGCGTTATCTTTTCCATATCCTGTTAGTTTCTTTCCATTCTGGAAAAAAATACCACGCTTCTCCATCATCATACCACCAATTCGCTGGTTTACTATCTACATAGTATACTCCATTCGCATATCCTCTTGTTGGGACCTTATTTTCTACAGAGATTTCTTTTTCCATCCCTATACTCTTTATTTTCTATTTTTTTCCGTTCGCATATTTTTCCATTTACAAAATAATGTAACCCTGCGTTATCTTTTTCCATATCCTGTTAGTTTTTTTCCCATTTTGGAAGAAATACCACGCTTGCCCATCATCATACCACCAGTTCGCTGGTTTACTATCTACATAGTATACTCCATTTGAATATCCTCTTGTTAGTACTTTGTTCTCTACAGAAACTTCTTTTCCATCCCTATACTCTTTATTTTCTATTTTTTTCCGTTCGCATATTTTCCATTTTACAAAAATAATGTAACCCTGCGTTATCTTTTTCCATATCCTGTTAGTTTTTTTCCCATTTTGGAAGAAATACCACGCTTGCCCATCATCATACCACCAGTTCGCTGGTTTACTATCTACATAATATACTCCATTTTCATAACCTCTTGTCGGTACTTTATTTTCTACTGATTTCAGTAATACTTGTTTTTTTAACAGTTTTATCCCATACTCCATTAGTTCCTACATAGTAACGTCCGTTGTCTACCCATGAGTTTGTCACCATCTTGCCATCAGCTCCTAGCCAGTAACTTCCTACCCATGCATTTTTTTACTAATTGTCCTTGGTGATAATAGTACCATGACGAACCACTTTTGCACCCAGCCTTGAGCTGCATGTACTTCAGTACCAGCTACTGTATTTACAGCAATTGGTGTAGCTAATACCGTCAACATTCCTAATCCTAGTTTTAATTTATTTTTTTCTTCATAAATAATTCCTCTCAAATTTTTTTAAAAAAATAATTTCTATTTACATAAATAATATTTTTACTATTTTTATTATAAATTTAATATTATTTCAAAGAATTACCCTATCTGTAACATAAACTTAATATTCCTCACATATTTATTGACACTCTACCTTACTTCCTATAAAATGAATATATAAAAATTATAGGAAGGACTCGTTTTTTTACGAGAAAAATTACACTATGACTGAAAAAAATACTAGTAACTGGTGGAGCTGGATTTATCGGGTCTCACACTTGTATAGAATTATTAAACAATGGAAATGAAGTAGTTGTCGTAGACAACTTATATAATGCAAATAAAAAAAGTTTAGAAGTAGTAGAAAGAGTTACAGGAAAAAAGTAACATTCTATGAAGCTGATATTCGTGATGAAGCAAAAATTAGACGAAATCTTTGAAAAAGAAGGTAACATCTTTGGTGTTATTCACTTCGCTGGATTAAAAAGCTGTAGGTGAGTCTTGCCAATTACCTTTAAAAATACTACGATAACAACGTAGCAGGAACTACAACACTATGCCGCGTTATGGAAAAACACAACTGTAAGAACATTATCTTCAGTTCTTCAGCTACAGTATACGGGGATCCTCACGCACTACCAATTAAAGAAGATTTCCCATTATCTGTAACTAACCCATATGGACGTACTAAACTAATCTTAGAAGAAATTTTAGGAGATGTTTATGCAGCTGATAATGAATGGAATGTTGTATTACTACGTTACTTCAACCCAATCGGAGCACACGAATGTGGAGATATCGGTGAAGATCCAACAGGAATTCCAAATAACCTACTTCCATATGTAATGCAAGTAGCTGTTGGTAAATTAGAGAAAGTTAATGTCTTTGGTGATGACTTCGATACACATGATGGTACTGGAGTTCGTGACTACATCCACGTGGTAGACTTAGCTCGTGGTCACGTAGCTGCCCTTAAAAAATTAGAAAAAGGTAGTGGACTTTCTAAATATAACCTAGGAACAGGAGTAGGATACTCTGTATTAGATATTATTAAGAGTGCTTCTGCTGCTGTTGGTCGTGACCTACCTTACGTTATCGCACCACGTCGTGCAGGAGATATCGCTGCATGTTACGCAGACGCTTCAAAAGCTAAAGAAGAACTTGGTTGGGAAGCACAATACGATGTAAAACGTATGTGTGAAGACTCATGGAGATGGCAAAGTAAACATCCAAATGGATTCGCTGACTAAAAGCCTATTAATAAATATTATAAAAAAATACTCGGAGTTGGATTTTTTCCAACTCCGAATTTATTTTATAATCATAAACCAATAAAAATAAAAAGCAAGGCTGTGAATTTCTTCACAATCTTGCTTTTTATTTATATACTACCATAAATGGACCACCCGCAGCATTATCTTCAAGTTCTATACTACGTTGAGCCCAAATATCGTCAACATTGTACCATTTATTCGTTCTTTCTGGATTATCTGGATCTATCGCATGAGTTTTACCATTTTGATAACCACTTAGTACTATCGCATGCGTGCTATAACCTTTTACAAAAAAATCCCATGACCTACAGCACCATAGACAATATTTCCATTTTGTAGTGCCGCTTTTAGATCGTCTTTAGAATTAACAACACGGTAGTTACAACCCCAATGTTCAATAGCCGCAACAGCTCCAAGACTAGAAGTCCCCGTGAACAATGTATTCATCTCCATAGAAGTATCATAGATATAGTCCGCGACTTGAACAGGTGTAACATTTTCCTTTAGTCCCGAGATAATCATCGATAGCGATGTAGGCACACATCCTGTAGTCTTCATATTAGAGATCCCATACCTCTTAGAACTCCATCTCGCATCCGCTTGATAATATTGTGGAAGTTTTACAGGTTTTACGAAATCTTTAGATTTTTTTCATCGTAAAGATGACTTATACTGTCTTCATTAGAAAAAAAATATTCCCATTTACCTTGCTGATCTTTTATCCAATCAGCCTTAACATGTCCGGTCCCAAAAAAATAATAAACTACCTACAAGAACAAAACCAATACCTTTTTTTTCATAAACCTGTCACCTCCATTTTTTTCTAATACTTTCACTATAAGATTATACTATTTTTTTAATAAATAAAAAAACAAATGAGAGGAACTCAAAAATTATAATTTCATAGAAATTAATTTTTGTTCAAGTTACCTCTCATAAATTTAATATATTCGGAAATCTATCTAATATATTTTAAGCATTATTTAGTCCCTTTATTCTATCCATCATGAACTTCTTAAGAGTAGTTACTTAATTTTTAGTATGCAGGTCTTGCATAACCTTTAATATATCTAGAATTCCAGTTATAAGTTTTTCTGTTTACTTTTGTCTTCGCAGTACTTCCTGCATATAATGCAGAGTTACCTTCGATAGTAGTGATTACACCATTATTTACTGATTCAACGATACCGATGTGGTCTGCCCAACCTCCACCGTCCCAGTCAAATGTAACGATGTCTCCTACTTTAGGTTGAGTTCTTCCTTTCCAGATACCTTTTTTCTCCATAATACCTATGTGACGTTGAACACCACATTCTCTACCGATAAGGTCACTTAGACCTGCTTGTTGGAATACTGTTGTAACAAAGATATCACACCAGTCATCATCATACGTCGCTGTGTATCCTACTGGTTTTGGATCTACAGAGTTATAAGCATCAACGATTTTCTTATGTTCTCTTGTTCCTGTTTCAACACCCATGTATTTACGAGCAACGTCTAATACTTTTTGTAAATTAGTTTGCTGATACTTTCCATTTACAAAAATAATGTGTTCCTGCACTATCTTTTCCAGTTCCTGTTAGTTTTTTTCCATTCTGGAAGAAGTACCAGTCATTTCCATCATCATACCACCAATTCGCTGGCTTACTATCTACATAGTATACTCCATTTGCATAACCCCTTGTTGGTACTTTATTTTCCTTAGAAACTTCTTTTCCGTCTCTGTACTCTTTATTCCCTACTTTTCCATTTGCATACTTTCCATTTACGAAGTAATGTGTTCCCGCATTATCTTGTCCATATCCTGTTAGTTTCTTCCCATTCTGGAAGAAGTACCACGCTTGTCCATCATCATACCACCAATTCGCTGGCTTACTATCTACATAGTATACTCCATTTGCATAACCCCTTGTTGGTACTTTATTTTTCCTTAGAAACTTCTTTTTCCGTCTCTGTACTCTTTATTCCCTACTTTTCCATTTGCATACTTTCCATTTACGAAGTAATGTGCTCCGGCGTTATCTTGTCCATATCCTGTTAGTTTCTTCCCATTCTGGAAGAAATACCACGCTTGTCCGTCATCATACCACCAATTTGCTGGCTTACTATCTACATAGTATACTCCATTTGCATAACCCCTTGTTGGTACTTTGTTCTCCACAGAAACTTCTTTTCCGTCTCTGTACTCTTTGTTTCCTATTTTCCCATTCGCATATTTTCCATTTACGAAGTAATGTACTCCAGCATTGTCCTGTCCAGTTCCTGTTAGTTTTTTTCCATTCTGGAAGAAATACCATGCTTGTCCATCATTATACCACCAATTCGCTGGCTTACTATCTACATAATACACCCCATTCGCATACCCTCTTGTTGGTACACTACTAACAGTTGGTTTACTTACTTCTTTCTTCTTGGCATTTTTATCCCAAACTCCGTTAGCTCCAACATAGTAACGACCATTATCTACCCATGCATTTGTTACAAGTTTTCCATCTGTTCCTAGCCAATAACTTCCTACCCATGCATTTTTTACTAATTGTCCTTGGTGATAATAGTACCATGAAGAACCACTTTGCACCCATCCTTGGGCTGCTAATGCATCACTACTAGCTACTGTGTTTACTGCGATTGGTGTAGCTAATACTGTTAATACTCCTAATCCTAATTTCCATTTATTTTTTTCATAATAAATTCCTACTCCTTGTTTCTATTTTTCATACATTTACGCATTTTCTATTATACCATTAAGCCAGTCCTTTAGATATTACAAGTTAGTTACAAATATAGACAGACTAAGATTAGCCTGTCTTTATAATTTCATATTTTATTCTTTATAATATTCTTTTTCCAACTAAAGCCTTTAACTAATCCAACTAAAGTTCCTAAACCATAGCTGAAGTGTACTAAAAAAATAGTAAGATTGGAATTAATAACATCGTTAAGTTGAACTTATTATTAACAATAGTCATCAATGTAATGAGAATAGTGAATAATCCATAAGCAGCCACAAGAAGTACAGCGAATAACTTCGTCAACGGCAACATCAATAAACTAAAGATTATCCCTAAAAACAAATACAAAAGGAACGAAATGGAAGATAGAGAAAGCCTTAGGATAAACATGACTTACTTTCCCAATCCAATAACCATTTGAATATTTTTGTTTTAACATTCTATCTACTGTCGGTCTAGTATATTGATACGATAATATATCGTTGCTATAACGAATCTTATAACCATTTTTTCTAATTCTATAATGCAGTTCATTATCTTCAACACGGCCTACTTTTTCATCCAGCAATCCTATCTTATCAAATATTTCCTTTTTGTACATACCTTGAAAAACTGAATTTACGTATTGTTTAGAAGTCTGTTTTCGATAATTCGCTATTCCACTACCGAACATATTTTCCTCGACTAACAATAACGTCTTACTTAGATTATCTTCATTCTCAATAATGTTTGGACGTGGTCCTCCGCAAACATCTTCTCCACTCGCAATAACTTTAACATTATTCTCAATAAAATTCTCCGTAATATGTGAATGACAATCCACCTTAAGAATACATTCTCCTCTTGCAGCTTTTTATACCTACATTCATACCAGCTGATAATATTACCTTAAGATTTTTTTCAACAATACCACATCGTAAAAAAATCATGATTACTAGCTTTAAAAATCTTCTAATATTCTCCAACTTTTTATCTTTTGACATTCCATCTATAAATATTAATTCTATCTTACTGTGATTATATGTCTGATTCTTAAAAATCTTCTATTAATCTTGGTAAAAAAACTTTTCCTCGTTTAAAAAGTCCTATTACAACCGAAACTAACATAATTATCTCCTTTATCAAAAAGGAAGCTAGATTACATACTAACCTAGCTACACCTTTCTTATCTGTCTTTTTCTTCCTAATTTTTTTCATTGGCGCTGAACATTATACTTGCGATAGACTCACCCCAATATGGTGCAGTCGCGTAGTTAACATTCATACCGCCTGCTTTATTTCCTAAATATGCTCCGTTAGCTGGATATCCAGAATTGTGTAAATATCTCTCATTAATCCAACGTGCTGCTCCCATTATACCACTATCTACATTATCGTATTTAGTTGCAGAAGTATATGGGCTATCATCATATGCAGAAATACCGAAGAAGTTATTCTTATCTTTAGCAATCTTACTTCTTCCCCATGCACTTTCTAAAGCACTGTGCGCTACTAAATACAGAGCATTAACTCCATATCTTTGTTCAGCAGCCTTAAATGTAGCTCCTTTACCTGCTAATTTACTGTCACCTGCTCCCATCAAGCTGTAAAGTCTATTAATATCAGCCGCAGTGTAGTTCGTTCTAGATTTCAAATTAGAAAAATTGGAATGGATGATCTAATTTAAACGTTCCAAAGTTGATACCATCTGCAGAGTAATAAGATTTACCAACTTGCATGTTAGCATTATGATAAGCAACCATTACTTTTATATACGGAGAATATCTGTGATAAACATATGTTCCATCACTTACATAATCCGGAATGAACATATTACTAGAATCAACCGCAGTTACCTGACTAGCATTAACATAACCTGTAAGTCCCGCGACTTGAACAGGAATTCTTCCATTCACAGTCGATCTATTATCTCTAAATAATACTGTATCTTTAGAAACATGAGATAAAAATACGACCATTCGCATCATATACAGGAATGTATAATGACGTTACTTTGTAATAACTAGAATAAGTACTACCATAAACCTCTTTTCCATCTCTGTATTCTTTATTTCCTATTTTTCCATTCGCATACTTACCATTTACAAAGTAATGTGTCCCTGCACTGTCTTTTTCCAGTACCCGTTAGCTTTTTTTCCCATTTTGGAAGAAGTACCAAGCACTTCCATCATCATACCACCAATTTGCATACTTACCATTATAGAAATAATGCATTCCCGCGTTATCTTTTCCGTATCCTGTTAGTTTCTTTCCATTCTGGAAGAAATACCACGCTTCTCCATCATCATACCACCAGTTCGCTGGTTTACTATCTACATAGTACACTCCATTTGCATAACCTCTTGTCGGAACTTTATTTTCTACAGAGATTTCTTTTCCATCCCTATACTCTTTATTTCCTATTTTTCCATTCGCATATTTTCCATTTACGAAATAATGTGTTCCTGCGTTATCTTTTCCATATCCTGTTAGTTTTTTTCCATTCTGGAAGAAGTACCAAGCACTTCCATCATCATACCACCAGTTTGCTGGCTTACTATCTACATAGTACACCCCATTCGCATATCCTCTTGTTGGTACTTTGTTCTCTACAGAAACCTCTTTTTCCATCTTTGTACTCTTTATTCCCTATTTTTCCATTCGCATACTTCCCATTTACGAAGTAATGCGTTCCAGAATTATCCTGTCCATATCCTGTTAGTTTTTTTCCATTCTGGAAGAAGTACCAAGCACTTCCATCATCATACCACCAGTTTGCTAGCTTACTATCTACATAATACACCCCATTCGCATATCCTCTTGTTGGTACACTACTAACAGTTGGTTTGCTTACTTCTTTCTTCTTGGCATTTCTATCCCAAATACCATTTGTTCCGACATAGTAACGACCATTATCTACCCATGCATTTGTAACAAGCTTTCCATCTGATCCTAACCAATAGCTTCCTACCCATGCATTTTTTACTAATTGTCCTTGATGGTAATAGTACCATGATGAACCACTTTGCACCCAACCTTGAGCTGCATGTACTTCAGTACCAGCTACTGTGTTTACTGCGATTGGTGTAGCTAATACCGTTAGTACTCCCAATCCTAATTTCAGTTTATTTCTTCTCATTTTTTTACAGTCCTCTTTACTCATTGTTATGCATTGATAATTATACCATAGTTAAGCTATTTTTTTAGAGTTACAATTAGATTATTTTTTTATTACATCTATATTACAAATAAGCAAGAAATATTATTCCTTAATCAGAATACTAAAAAAAGAATGGAGATTAATTCTCGCATTCTTCTTTCAGTATTTCTTCTAATTTGTTGTAGTCTTTAACACTATCAATTTCATAGATGCTATTAGGTTCTAATTCTTCAACATAAACATCCAGTTTCTCGATATTATCTTTAACCATATTATCCCAGTACAAGTTCATGAATTCATTACTTTTTATATGCTTTATCGATAAAGCTCACGATTTTCTCTGCAGTTTGCTTATCCCAGAAAGATACCCCACTAAGAATTCTTCCTGCTTTGCTGTCTACGATAATATCTTGACCTTTACCAAAGCATTTGAAATAATATCTGTCATCGGTCTATGATGCCTTACTAAATCATTAAATAAGACTAATACTAAATATGTTAAAAAAATGATATTACCTGACGAATTAATAAAGTCTCAAGATCATTTAGGTTGTTTTTTTCATCTCATATAGATTACATTTCATTCCAATAGGTTCCGCAAGCAGCGCACCTACAATAACACTGACACTTTTTTTATAATCGTAAAAAAATCTTGAAATTGATTCTTTTTATACTTAACTAAAATAATCGCCAGTAGAACAAAAAAATACTAATAAAAATCGTAGACAAACGAAACTACAAAAGGCGAAATATTATAAAATGAAAATATGTAAGCACTAATCACAATCACAGGGTCTCAAAAACACACCAGTTTGGCAGTCTTGATAAATTACCTAGATTTACTCACCTATTTTATTTTTCATAACTTTCCACATACTCTTTCAAATTCTTAACCGCTCTTAAGTATCTGTCTTTTCCGTAAGTTCCAAAGTCTACACCTTGTTCTTCTTTATAAATTGTTCGCAAGCCCCACAGAAAATCCTGTAATATTTTATAAATCATGATCTTAGCTACACTAACTGGAGTATCTTCACTAAAATACGCTTTAAAGAATCCTCCTTCTTCAGCCTTTCTGAAATTAGACTCTAAAAATAACGCAGCTAAATCCCACATTGGATCATTCATTGAAGAATACTCCCAATCAATAAGATACACTCGACCATTTTCATCCTCGATAAAATTCTCAGGTACAAGATCGATATGACATGATTTCTTATCTACACCAATTTCATTTAGGTGTGCTTCCAAAGAAAAATATCTTCTCCCTTATCTTCTCATAATAAGGATAGCTGATATTACCTTCAATCAGACTTTCATATTTTTTTAATCTCATCAAAGACTCTAAATTCACCTTCAAGAACCTTCCCAGAGCTATGTACTTTTTTTAGAATATTCGCAACTACTTCTTTTCTTCGCTTTTTAGGTAATGCGCATCAAAAAGTCGTCGCATTTTTCAATATATTCATTTACCTTTATTCCAGATTCAATATCAAAGATATAGTTTTTTTACATCTAAACCTAAATCAGCAAAAATTCGCAAGATTGTTTTTTTCTCCGCAACCCTATTAATCAACTTATCAGTCCCTTTACCAAAGAACTTAACTATATACTTGTTACTCGTAGTTTTTCACCAGGTAATTACTATTCATCATACCACCTAGTTGTTCTACTTTTTACTACTTCCTCAGATTCAGTAAGTAGTTTTCCTATTTTACTTTTTTTATTAGTTGTTTCAATGTAAAGCCTCTTTTTCTACATTACAATATTATTTACAATTATAACATAAAATGAGATAACTCATAGTCTTTTTACTATAATTTTTCATTGATAACAAAAAGAGAATAACTCAAAAAAATCATGATTTTTTTAAAAAAATCGATTTTGTTGAGTCACTCCCTAATCCTATTTTTTTAAAAATATATTAAACAGTTTTTCATAATATTCTTTTCAATAATAATTATTAATTTCTTTATATAATATGCAGAAACAATACTAACAAATAATACCACAATAGTATAAAGTACATCATTTACATCTGATGAAACAAAAAAACTTACCAAAAATAATGCATAACTAAGCCATGAATCATATATATTTCAAATGATATAGATTCTAAAAAAATCTAGATATTTATTTGAAAAAAATTGAGTTTATTTGTCAACAATAAAAAAATAAACTACAAAAAAATCATTGTGCATAAGTTTCCAACTATTCCATAATAAACATATTTATTTGTAATCCCAATATTTTTTTCATAATATCTTCATAATGACGAAACACGTACATTAGTATACTAAATGAAACGAGAAAAAAATAAAAATAATTTTTTTCTCTAGAAACTTATCTATAGAAACCCTGTTTTTTTCATTCAGAATACACCTAATAAAAAAATGCCATTATGCTAACATATTCCGAGTCTCCATGATCTTGATATGCTTTCCAAAAAAATATAAACTAATGTAAAAAAATACTAGTTTAAATTCAGCTATTTTTTTGAATCTTTCCTTACAAAAGAAACGTAGAAAAATAACATATAAAAACTATTATACTGTTTATAAACCAACCATTATAAATTATATTGCTGTGATCTTTCCAGAATGATAAGAAAAAGTCTACATTAACAACTTCACCTAATGTCGCTCTATAAATAACATAAATGACTATAAAAAAACAAAAAAACGGTATAAATATTCTAACCAATCTTTTCTTTAAGAAATTCTCCATATAAGTTGCATTGTTGCTATACTGGAAATACAGTCCATAACCAGACAGAAAGAAAAAAACAATGCAACAATATATCGTCCCATGTATTCAAAATTCGAAAAAAATTTTTCACCAGTAGTAATTTTTTTGAGAAATATGGTGGAAAAATTATAAGTAAAGCTAAGAGTCCTTTTTAGTGATTTAGTTGATTTATTACTTAAATAATCGACATCTGTTCTCGGTATAAGATAAACAAATAATGAGATTAGTAATAATATAAAAAAATATCCACTCTGTTCTCCTTTTTAACATCTAAAAAAATACTATTTGAATTAAAAATTTATTTTTCTTTAACAAATACACATAAATATTTTTTTTAATTCTTCATCCCTTAGCATTATAACATAAAATGTGATAATTCATAGAAATAATATTACTTATTTTAATATTGCGACATACAAAGGTGATTCAGAAAACCATCTTAATAGATCTTCGTGAATCACCTAAATAATTTTTATTCTATTATATCTCCCACTTAAACACCGTTTTAAAGGCTGTATTCAAATCAGTTGCAAACACCCTATGAATGTCTTTAATATTTTTCACAGGCTGCTCAAGTTCAATAATATTTTTGAATCTTCTTTCGAATTTTTTGTTGCTAAGCATCTCGATAGCTTTCTCAAAGTCAATTCTACCTGAACGTGATGAACCTATTAGCGTTAGTCCTTTTTCTAAGATATCACGTGTGTTGATATTTACTTTGTATTCACTAACTCCCATTAGTACTAGACTACCTTGTGGTTTGATATATTTGATTAAGTCATTTATCGCATAACCACTACCATCTCCACCACAACATTCTACACCATGATCGAAAGTTAAATCTTTAGGAATATCATCTGTAATATATCTTTCTTTAGCGAAACTGAACAGCTCTAATTTCTCCCAGTGACGACCTATTACGATTATCTCACATTCTGGAAGAGTGTAGTTTATTATGTTTGCCATTACATAAGCAAGACTCCCATCACCAATTACCGCTATTCTGTCTTTTCTACTATGTGAGTTCTTTAAGAATCTATCCATCGCATGCATTCCAACACTTATGAACTCTGTAATAGCCGCAACAGAATCTTCCACTCCATCATAAGCTACCACTCTATCTTTCGGTAGAGCTACGAACTCTCTCATGAATCCATCAAAACCACTTGATAGGAAGTGTGTTCCTGGCATGTAGTTTTCATAGAATTCTTCGTCACTTTGTCTTGGTGGTTGGTTAGGTATCATTACTACCTTTTGTCCTACTTTATATGTACCTGTTGGGTCTGCGATTACTATCCCTGCACATTCATGAATAAGTGCCATAGGTAGTTTTTTAGCTAGAACCTTAGGATCTCTTTTTCCTTGATAGTATCTTTGGTCTGCGTGACATAGTGCCATGTAGTTTGGACGGATGATGATTTTATCACCATCGTTTATGTTCTCTTCGTTGTATTTTACATTAATAAATTTCGGTTTTATTAATTGATATATTTGATTTATCATATTACTCGTCCTCTAGCATACTCTTAGCTATCTTAAGGTCAGTTACTGTAGTTATTTTAATATTAGAGTATTCTCCCTTAGCTAGTGCTACTTTTTTCCCTTTTATAACGAATATCTTACATGCATCTGTAAGTATTTGTTTTTCTTCTTTGTCTAATGAGTTATATAGATTTAAGAAATCTAAACATTTGAAACTTTGAGGTGTTTGACCTTGGTAGTAGTGAGCTCTGTTTGGAATGTTTGAAATGTATTCTCCGTCAGTACTTTCTACAATCGTATCAACAGCTTCTACTACTGTATCAACGGCATCACTTTCTTTAGCTAGACGTATGTTGTCTTTAATAATTCTAAGTGTAATGAATGGGCGAACTGAATCGTGAGTAACGATAATATCCTCATCAGTTAAAGGTTTGTATTCATTAATTCTGTTTATTATGTTTTTCAATAGTTGTATTTCTATCAACACCACCAGGTGTAATAATGATTCTATCAGCAAACGCTGAAACATATTGTTCCACTAAGTCTTCAGCATGAGATACCCAATCTTCATGAACACCAACTACGATCTTTTCGATTTCAGGCTCTAATAAGAACTTCTCAATTGTGTGGATAAGTATTGGTTTTTTTACCTAATTCTAAGAATTGTTTTGGCATATTACTTATTCCCATTCTAGTTCCTGTTCCACCAGCTAATATTCCTGCGTATATCATTTTCTAACTCCTTTTAAATACTATTTACTTAATTATAACATAAAAACTTTATTTTTAAATTAAAAAAATAATTTTTGTGTTATAATTCTAATTGTGATATTATTATACTATAATTAGAATTAGAGGTAACTATGAAAAAAACAGAACTCAGTATGCAATATTGAACTCCACAGTGGCTTTAGGTATACAAATTTTAAAAAAATAATATTAACCTTTATTAATAGAACCGTATTTATTTATTTTTCTTGGAATTTATTATCTAGGATTAAACGGCTTATTTTCTAGTATCCTATCAGTTTTATCTTTAGCTGACTTAGGTGTATCATCTGCCATGGCATATTCTCTATATAAACCTCTAGCTGAAGATAACCATAAAAAAAGTCGCTGCATTTTCTTTATTATTCAAAAAAAGTATACAATATAATTGCTTTAACTATTTTAACGTTTGGAATTATTCTTACTTTTTTTCTTAAATATCTAACAAAAGAACAAATTACAAATGAATTTATAATTATTTATTATCTTTTTTTATTTAATTCTATAATTAGTTATTTGTTTACATATAAAAAGAATTCTTTTTAGAAGCTAATCAAAAAATATATCATTACAACTATAGATTTTTCTTGTATTATTATTTTGGATCTATACTCCAAATATTAGTAATTTTAATTTATAAAAAAACTACTATTTATATCTCATTATAGCAATTATCATAACTTTAACGAGTAATATATTGATATCTATTTTTTTGTTAACAAAGAATACTCGAATCTTAAACATAGTGCTATTACTCCTGTTTCTACAAAAAGAAAAAAGAATTTACATCTAATGTTAAAGGTTTATTCTTCTCAAAAAAATCGGCGAAGTAGTTGTTAATGGAACAGACAATATACTAATGTCAAGTTTCATCAGTATTACCGCTGTTGCACTTTATTCAAACTACAATATGATAATTTATACTGCAACTACCACAATCACTATTGTTCTAACTGCAGTAATGGGTTCAATAGGAAATTTAATCCACAATAAAAAAATGCAAATCTTAGTGACATACTAAGCTTTTTTTAAAAAAATTCAATTTCTTGTATTTTCAATCTCATATTTTTTTCTAGTACGGGAATATTTATTTTTTTATAAATATTATCATAGAAATATGGCTAGGCAAGGAATACTTACTATCAAAAAAACATTGTCTTATTGATTTCAATAAATTTTTTTATAACTATTTATAGATTATCTTCTTTAACTTTGATAAATGGTTATGGCTTATTTTCTCATCAAAAGATTAAAGCACTGTGTGAAGCTTCACTAAACCTAATATTCTCCATATTATTAGTAAAAATACACATCTTTTTGGTATTGCTGCAGTATTATTAGGAACATTAATTTCATCATTGCTTACAGTGGTTTGGTATGAACCATATTCTCTTTTTTTAAGTTTGGATTGAGAACCCCAATAAAAGATTATTATACAACCATGTTTTCTCGATATTTCTATATGGTCACAACGTTTATTGGATTCTACTATTTTATTAATTACATTAATTATAGTAAACTATTAAATATAATAATCTTGATATTATCATTCTCAATTATTATAATTATTTACTTCATTTCTAATCGCAAGAAACCCGAATTTATTTACTTTAAAGATATATTTCTTTCTATACTAAAAAAACGGATTTTATAAAAACAAGAAGGCCAGTCTAAATTTTTAAAAACAGGCCTTCTCGTTTTTTTCTTATATTATATATAGTTTATACTCATAAATTTATAACTTATAAGTTACCACTCCCATTACTTTTTTTATTTAAATTTTTGAACTACGTGTAATGATTCCTCAAAGTTTTTTTATATCTAGTTACCCCGTATTCTTCTATAAATAATATACTGTCTGAAACTAAGATATCCTTAATATTTTCTAAATTACAAATAGTTATATTACTAGATAATGCTTCTCCATAATCTTTAGAAAACTTATCTACAATTTTTTTATTTGATCCTAAAATAACTAGTGAACTATTCCCATTTTTATATTGAATGATTTCCTTAAAAATTATCCACAGAGTTTAGTTTCATTATGAAATTAATTCCATATCTACTATAATCACTGGCTCTATTTATAGTTGGATTAAAAAAATATACAGAACCAGATTAGATAAAACTACAATAACTATTGAAGCTACTGCTAATATTGCTAATCGGAGTAATAAACTAATTTTATTAACACCCGATTTTTGAACTTTCAGTTTTAGCTAATTCTTGAGAATTTACAGTATCTAGTTTTTTTCAATAGTAACATTCGCATAAGTATTTTTTTAAATTTTTTTCTATTAAACTATCTAACTTTCTTTCTATAATATCATTAGTTAATTTACTAGGGGTTAATATTTTTTTATAGATACTCCTGCATTATTTACTAATGGATTCACTACTATTTTTTTATCCCAATAATCAAAAATTAGAATTTTTTTAATGTCATAGCAGCTGTATCTAATTCTGAAGAAATTTTCTTTAGATCTTCAGAAGACAAATCATTAAATAAAAAAATGCTCCGTTTAGATTAGATTCTATTAGTTTGCCATAAAAAAATCACCGTATCCTCCTATTTGATTCCTATTAATATTCTTCTGTTCTTCCAATGGTGAAGTAATTTTATAACTAACATAACTCGAATAATTTGTAGTATCTTTCACTATAGTTTTACTATTTATTACTTTATATGTATATGGTATAGCAACAATACAAAATATTAATATAGCTGCGATAGCATTAGCTATCCTCTTCTTGTATATATTTGCAAATAAATCTGCTATTGAATAATTATCAAACATCTTATTCTCCTTCTTTTTTTAATCACATATTCTATTTTTTTATTAATTAGTCCAGCTAATAAATAAATCACTAATATAATCCCCCAAAAATTGCATTGTAAAGAGATTAAAAAAACTTTCAGAAAAAAACTACTTCTTGGCATAAAGAATAAATTATTCAAAACTAATAATGTTATTCCGAAAAAGTAAAATATTTCTTCCATAGGCAGCTCTCATCATAAATACAAAGATACTCCCTAATAAAAACACTAAAGAAAAAAATACTCCTAACATCCCATAATCAGTAAATATTTCCATAATATAACTACTCCCTAAGCCATGTCCATCTAAATATTCACTTTTCATTACTATATATGAAAGATTATGAGCATAGCTGTTACTATTTAATGCTAACTCTACACTATTGGTTGTATGTTCGAAAAGCCTTTGACCCAAAACAATATACCTAAACTTCCTTTAGTAAAAATACTCTATAATAGGACCAAATGTAAAATTTACTGTTTCTCTTACTGGGATATTACTATTATATAAATATCCTCTAGCTAAAACTCCAAAAACTTGTACCTTGTTTATAAATAAAAATCTATTAATATATCTAATAATCCTGTTTTAACAACTTTAGAATTATCTCTAACATAATTTAAAAATCCCCATAGCTATCATTAAAAAAGGTGTCCCAAGATATAAAAATCATTTTTTTCTTTAAATCCTATCCATTTTCCCTTTTTCCACTTGATTCCTCATAAAATAATATATGAATGCAAAAAAAGCAAACTAAGAATAAATGGATTCCTAGTACCTATGAATAAGTGAATAGAATTTGCTAGAATAACCATTATCAAAAACGGTTGTAGATGCTAATTTACTTGGCTTAGTAGCTAAATATATACACAATGAATATATCATAAATGTAGAAATTATATAGGTTATATATGGTAATTCACTCTTAAAAATTAGCATAATAATCATAATATGTAGTATTCATTCTAAATATCAATCTTTCCACCAATCTCAATGTATAAAAAGGATATGATATAAGGAAAACTGTCAATGATACTAATCGTATACTCCTGAAGTTATGATTAGTATTTTTTTTAATAATATTAGAATTATTTTTTTGGGGGTACAATCATTCCACCTATAACTAATCCAACAACTGACACTACAACGATAATAAAAAGCAAATCTATAGGCATCCGATTGATAGGTATTAAAGAGACCTGTTTTAAAGTAATCTATTGTCGGCCTAGATACTAGAAATATGAAAAATTGTCAAATAGAAAAATTAGATGTAAAATATAGTATTTTATATTATTAAATGTATATAAAACACTACTAATTAAAAAGCCCCAATAAAAGCAAACAATAATATATCTAATCTATTGGTATATATATATACTATTCCTAATATCATTGTTGTGACATAACTTAATATAGAAAAATATATAATATATTCTCTTTCCATCAACAAACACTAAATTCACCACCTTTAATCATGCACTTTTTCTAGATTGTTCTATATTTTTTTTAATAACAATTTTCTGTATAATCTAACATCAATTAATAATGCTAATGCTGCAATTCTTCTTCCTCTTCTAAAAAAATCTTATTTCTAAAAAAATTTTTCACTGCATTTCTCTTCAAAAAAATTTCACTACATTATCGTATTCTTTCAATCTAGTATAATCCTCTTCTAATAACATTTTTATCAAAAAAATGAAAAAAATATGAATAAGCGAGCCTAAAGAATCCTTCTTCTCTTAAATCTCCATACTTTTTCAATATTAACTCATAGAATTTTTTTATAAATATCAATATAAGCTAAATCTTTATTTTTTTAAATGGTTTTGTAGTTATACTCCCATCTCTGTGATAATAATAGTAATATGGTTTTTGTATTAACAACAAACTTTTTCTGCAATACTAATTAAATCATAGTGATAAAACGCATCTTCATAGATTTTTTTCCTACTGGAAATTTTTAATCTGTTCGCAACTCGATCTTTTTAATAATTTATTACAGATACTACCTGGTATACGCTCCCCAATAAGATATTCCTTCAAAAAACTCTTTTTTTATCACAAACAAAATATTGCTCTGTATCATTACATTGCGGATTCTGACTGTTTAAATAAACATTCATTACCCCACAAATTGAGACATCAGCATTTTCATATATTATTTGTTCATACAATGAGCTAATCATATCAGCATGAACATAATCATCAGAATCTATAAATATTATGTAGTCACCTTTAGATTCTTGTTCACCTATGTTTCTTGCATCAGATAATCCGCCATTTTTCTTTATGAATAACCTTTATTCTATCATCATTTTTTTGCCAGTTCATCACATGAAATTCCACTACTGTCTGTAGATCCATCATTAACAAGAATTATTTCAAGATTCATATAAGTTTGATTAATAACAGAATCTACACAGCGAGTAAGGTATTTTTTTCTACATTATATACTGGTATTATTACACTAATTAAATCTTTATCCATGAATACCTCTCTACTAAAAATATTTTCTCGATATTTTTTTATTTGTTCGTCTATTGTTAAAGTAGATAAAAAAACTCTCTTGCTTCTTGTTTTTTTCTAATACCTTATTCTCATCTACATAATTCTTTATTTCTTGTGCCGCTTCTAAATCAGAATATATTACTTGACCAAATTTTCCATCTTGTGATAATTCTTCTGCACCACCCACATCTGTAGAAACAAAAGGTACACCTAAACTTAATGCTTCAACATACACTCCTGGGAATCCTTCTTGTTTAGACATCGATAAAAAGAACTTTCATATTCTTCAGATACTTATAAGGATTATATTGGTATCCGATAAAGTGAATATAACCTTCTAAATTATATTCTGTTATTTTTTTCTTAAGTTCACTCTCCATTTCACCTGTACCTATGAAATATAAGTGATATTTGTCTCCTCTTTTTGTGAAGCAAGTTCATAACTTCTACTACTCTATCAGAACCTTTGTTCTCTTCTATTCTTCCAATAGAGCATATACTATTCTGATGAATATCTATATCTATATCAGCCTTAGACTTTTCTATTATCTCATTAAAAATCATATCCATTATATATTATTTCTATTTTATTTTCATATTCTGGATATACTTCAGCAATAGACCTCCTAGTTTTATTTGATATAGCAACTATGGTGTCTACAGATTTCAAGTGTTTTTCATGATATCCTTTTTTAACTCTATCCTCAAGAAATTCTTCTATAGTTCCATGTATCCAAGCTATTTTTTTAACATCTTTTCTTTTTAGAAAAACATTAATGGTGGATTCATAATTGTAAAGGAAACTTCAATATCATAATGATCTTTTAACTAATAATTTCCTAACTAAAGCTGGAAAGAATATTCGTAATCTCCACAGTATAGCCCTTAGCCATCTAGGTTGCATGTAACTTTGAAATGGTTTCAAAATAGTAACATTTTCTGAAACAGGCTCATATCCTTTATCAAAATGTTCAATCTCCAATATATCTATTTCATATTTATCTTTTGGTAGATTTCTAACAATAGTTGATAATATTTTTTTCTGCTCCTCCACCTAATGAGTAGGACCACATGAAAAAAATAATATTTTTTTCTTACCCATAATATTCCCCTTTATACTTAAGATAACTATTTTTTTCATATCCGCTATAACCGCATCATGATGTGGAACTTGTTTTTTTCTTTTGGTGGAGGTGTCATATAATCACCAAATGCTGTTTTCAGATAAATATCATACCCCACTGGTATCGGCATTTTAGTATTTTCAAAAATCTATAAAGATATTATCTTCAAATGCTTCAATCGGATATTTTTTTCTTCATATATCCAGGACCTGTACAAAGTTCAGTAATTCCATCACTTTCTTCACGCGTGTACTTCATCATTTCTTTTTTTCAGCTTTTTTTCCAAATTTTATAACGTAATTTCCCAGGTGTTAGTCCTAAGAGAATAGTACTACCCCATTTCATTATAGCTCCATGTTTTTTTCTGGAATAGTCTGCGCGCAGAATAGTGAGTAAATCAATGCCCAACGAATTTGTCTTTTTTTCTATCCGCTTCACTTTTTAGGATAATAATCTAAAGGAATAATATCTAACGCTAAACCATGTGGCATATCTAAATCTTGCTGATATGGTTTTTATACATGTTGTTTCTCTATCACGAATCGTGATAAATAAGTTTCTATCAACGAAGTTACTATCACTTTTTGATAAGAAATATTGTTCTTTTGCATATTTTTTCCATAATTCTGGAAGTTTTTCATAGTCCTTTCTAGGCATGAAAAAATCTAAGTCATCATCCCAAGGGATAAATCCTTTATTGCGAAGTCCACCAATGGCTCCACCACCACAAAGATAACAAAGTAAGTCATGTTCTTTACAAAATTCTACAAAATACTCAGCCATTTCCAAGCTTTTATTTTGAATTTCTTTTAAACTACTCACCTACTACCTCCTCAACTATTTCCTTGAAGTTTTCAATAATAACAGCTACATCTTCATTACTAAGTCTAGTGTGTAGAGGTAATGTTATTTCTTTTACATAATAATTATATGCATTAGGATAGTTTTCAATGTTGAAGCCTAAGTTTTTTTATACGCAGTTAATAACGGTAATGGTTTGTAATGAACATTACAGCTAATTCCACGTTCTGCCATCTTAGTAATTATCTCCCCACGTTGTTCAAATGTAGCACCTTCAACATGAGTAATATACAGGTGCCCACAAGATTTATAATCTTCTGAACTGTGACTTAGAGCTGTAATTCTTGTTCCTTCAAATCCTTTTGTTATATTGACTAATAATGTCCTCACGACGTTCTAAAAGTTTTGGATAACGATCTAGTTGAACTAATCCAATAGAGGCTGCAATATCAGTTAAATTACATTTATATCCAGGGATAACAATATCATACTCCCAAGATCCAGCTCTTGTTTTTTTGCTAATGCATCTTTTGTTTGACCATGAAGTGAATATATTTGGTATTCTCTATATAACTCTTCATTATCAAAGTTTTCATTTTGTTTCCAAGTTACACTTCCACCTTCAGCTGTAGTGAAATTCTTCACAGCGTGGAATGAGAATGTAGTAAAATCAGCCACAGAACCAATTTCCTTACCTTTATAAGCACTTCCTAAAGCATGCGCTCCATCAGCTACAACAGCCACTCTACCAAGCTTTTCTTGATATTCACTATTGGCTTTAAATAAGTGTTTTTTACTCTCTACTACCTCAAAGATTTTATCGTAATCACATGGTATCCCTGCTAAATCAACTGGAATAACAGCTTTTGTATTCTCAGTAATAGCATCGGCTAAAGCAGCATAGTCCATCTCATGGCTATCTTCAGAAATATCAACGATAACAGCCTTCGCACCAACGTGATAAATCACACTACAAGAAGCTGTATAAGTCATCGCAGGAACGATTACCTCATCACCTTCACCAATACCTAGAACACGTAATGTTAATTCTAGCGCTGCTGTGGCAGAATTAAGACAAACAGTTTTCGGTGTGTTAGTAAATTCAGATAATCTTCTTTCTAATTCTTTTTGTCTTCGGTCCAGTTGTAATCCAACCTGATTTTTAAAGTATCTATTACTTCATTAATTTCTCCATCACTAATATCCGGTGGAGAAAATGGTATATTATATTTTTTCATTTCAAACTCCTAATTATTAAAATTCTACTTAAAAGTATCTTAACTCTATTTAACAACCGCAATAGCAGTTCTTATCATTATTTTAATATCATTTATAACACTGAATTCTTCAATGTACTTTTAAATTATATTTCATCTTGTCTGGAAGAATTTCCTCCACATAGATTTCATCTACACTTCTTCCACTTCCTTTGAATTTCTCAATAACTTTGTCTTCGTCTTTGTATTCGATACTCGCTGGAGAAGTTATCCCAGCAGGAAGAAGTAATGTTGCATTCATTTCATCAGTGTACTTATCTACATATTTCGCAACTTCCGGCCTTACTCCTACAAAAACTCATATCACCAATAAGTACATTAATAAGCTGAGGAAGTTCATCAAGACGTAATTTACGAAGCTTATGTCCTACTTTACTAATACGAGGATCATTTTGCTGAGTAACAGCCGTCCCAAGCTTATCCGCGTCTTTAACCATAGTTCTAAACTTAAAGATTCTGAATGTTCGACCATAAGTTGTAATACGCTCTTGCCTGTAAAAATACAGGACCTTCACTATCAAGTTTTATCCAGATAGCTATTCCTAAAAATTATCGGCGATAAAGGAATAAGCAAAAATTAATGCCAGCACCTTATCAAAAAAATAATTTCAGAAATAACGATATCTTCTTCTTTTTCAATCGAAGCTCTATACTTTTTTTACCGCTTCTGTTTCAAATCTATTATCAATGTTCATCTTTCACCTTACTTAATTTAACTGAATATTTATAAACAGTTTCTCAAATTTATTCCATCCTTTTTATTATAACATATTTCTAGTTATAACAGAAGAAATGGAAGTAAAAAAAGACAACCAAATTAGGCTGCCTTAAATGATTTTTCCAATAATAAATGGGAAAGTATTATTAATTATCTTAGCAATTAATTCACACAATATTATCGCTAAAAAAATAGTTCTACAATGGCTATTATATAATTACTAACCAATATTCCTGTATACCTAGCGGCAAGTTGCTCCATAATTATATCTAAAATGTATAAAACTATTGGTGAATGATATGCATAATATATTAACGTGTTACCACCAATTCTCTCTAGTATAGGTATATCTGGGATATTTTTGAATAATATAAAGCTTGCCCAGATACCAAAGAAAGCAGCAACAAAATACAAGAAAGTTGAATTAATCTGTTGATAATATAGATCTACTCTCGTGTTGTAAACTCCACATATAATACTTACTGCTACAACTGGTAAAAAGTATGCTTTTTCTGAAATACCTTTGTAAAGTATCTAGATTTTTTTCTCAATATATATCCTGATAAAATAAAAAAATAGTCGCATACGGTACAAGATCAAAGCTCCAAATTAACCAAAAATTCCATCTCATATAGTTTTTTTCCTAAACTACCACAAAGTATAAGAACAATAAATACAATTATATATTTATATAATGTGTCACTATATTTTATCACAAAATAACAAACTAATTCTGCTAAGAATAACACATTTAAAAAAACCACAGTTGATAATAAATATGCATTCTATCAGCCACTATCATAGCTTTTATAAAATATATAATATCTATTTTTCAATATAAATTGCGGTTGTAAGATAAATAATTTAATAGAAAATATAGAAATATTCATTAAAAAAACAAGGTATAACTATAGTTTTAAACTTTCTAACAAAAAAATTCAAGGAACGATGTATACTTAGCTACATTTAAAGTCATTCCAGATAAAAAAAGAAAAAAATAAAGGTATATGAAATATATATAGTAATAATTTCACCTTAGCTGGAGTGTATTCCATATGGCCAGCTATTACTAAGATTATACAAAAAAAGCCTTTAACATATCTATATATTTAATTCTCTTACTGCTCATTACTTATCACTCCTTAATACATATATGTTCATATCATTTGGAATATCACTTTCTTTCACAAAGTAAACATCTCTATTATAATTTTCTTTAAACAGTACTCTGACCTTATCAAAAAGCACTAGAGTCTTTAGGCAAAATGAATTTAATATTATCACTATTTATAGCACTTGATAAAAATATTATCAGAATCATTTACTCCGAATCCTTTTTTTAGTTTATTATGATATTCAGGCGAAAAATGTTTGCCATGTTCCAAAAGGTTATTATGTTTCTTGTTAATTTATTCGTCTCAACAAAAACCTTACTTACATTCGGTTGAGAGCTAACTAAGTTTCCGTATCCTGAAATAATATATAAATTATCTTTATTATTGACTAGCACATTGTTATAGTTCTTATTAAAAATCATGAGAATGATAATTAAACCAATACAATTCATTTTTTTCCATAGTTCCATATAGAACCCATTAATAGTATGCATAAAATTGTAAAGATAACATTTTTCTAAATTATTCAATAATCTATAGTTTCTTTTTTTATAAACAACTCATTCCCATATACAAAAAAATAAATAAAGCTAGAATAATGATAGGTATATAAACTCTCTCTACTACTCTTTTGCCTAACTATTAGCGCTGCTAATAAAGCTAAAGGACTCAAAAAAATAGCAGATATCCATAATAACTTTTTAGATTTATAAAAATATAAAAAAACAAGAAGTACAAAGAATGTAAACAACTTATAAAACTCATTAGAAAAAGTACTTAAGTATTATCTTTTTTTAATCGAAAGATTATATTTTTTTCTGATACTCGATCTTATTTTTATCGAGATTATCTAACAGCTCATTACTAAAGATTTGTTTTTTTCTGAGAGTATCCAAGAATTATGACTTGCTAATGTATTTTCAGTAATTCCTATCTTGTCTAGACTTTCTTTTTTTGCAGAATAATCAATAGCGGGATAGTCTCTAATTAAAGTACTCTTTTTCATTCCATTCTATATAAGATTTTTTTCTACATCGTTACTTTGTATAAATAACCAATTGGTTAAACTTACAACAAAAAAATTGTACTAATTAATATGGCTGTTCGTTTTACCTTTTTATTCCTAATTAGTTCAAATATGATTATCGCTAAACATAATACAAAAAGACTTGATATTATTTGAACTCTAAGAGAGATACCAATAAATATAAGTATAGTAGGAAAAAAACAATATTTTTTTCTTTATAAAGTAAAAAAATATTCCCAAGATAGACAACAAATAAGCAACCACGGAGTATGTAAAATATTTTAATAAAGTAAACTCTATTACTAAAACTATTATCCATAGAACTATTTTTATATTTTCTATCTCTCATCAGATAAAGCAAACATGAAAAAAACTTATGCTATACGCTGATACTAAAAAAACAAAGAAAAATATTAACATTTGAAAAATAAACTCTGTAATATTACTAATATCTTAGTTAATATTATTCCCATGTAGGGAAGTAACGTATATTCTTTATTTAAAAATAGAATAATTAATTGTAACATCATCAACAGCATGATAAATATATCCATATAAATATCTATATAGCACTACAATTAACAATGGTATAACAATTGAAATTATTAGCGATGTAGTTTTTCTTCACTACTTACTTTCTCCTTCCCTTAAAAATATAATATTCAAAAATTCAATAACACTAGTATAATACTATAATTAAGAGGTTTTTTTTCAAATTAAAGATGATTTTCCTTTTCTTTATTTAGAACTGGAATAATTTTTTTGTCTCTAACAATACACTATTAACCTACTTACTTTCATATATTGTAGATAATATTACATATCCTTTTGTAAATCAAATTACTAATATGAACATAAGGTTCAGTATGTTCCCAGTGATAGTAGTACTGAACTTCATACTGACTATAATACTCATTATAATCGTAAGAATTATCTTATCAGCACTTTCTAAATCTATAAAAATTTGTAAAAAGGTAGTTCCACATTATTGTGAGATTATCTTTTTGTTAGTTTATCAAGACATTACTACAAAAAACCTCGAATCCAGTTTCCCTAGATCCGAGGTTTATCAATTAATCTAAAAATATCGTACTAGAATTTTTAAAAAAATTATTGTCTCTTGAACTCTTCAATAAGTGAATACATATGATTTATAATATGATATTTCTCAAAACCTTCTCTTTCGATCATTAAACATATATAACGTATGCCTTCCATTTCTCTTGGTTAACAATATATTTTTTTCTATAAGTTTATTAAGATATTTTATGGCGGTACTCTTAGCAATATCCAATTCCTTTTCTATTTCTAGTCTTAAGCACCATTTATTTTTTTATTATATATTCCACTATCTTTCTTTCAGTGTCATTAGATACCTCTAGGTACTCTAATATCGACATATCCCATAATATAAACCTAAAATAATCAATCTCTTGTGTTATATCTGGAAATCTTAAAGTATACTCCTTAACTGCTTCCATTATTTTTTTGGGATACCTGTCCCTGCCTTTTTCACAAATATTAACAAGTCTAAAAAAATTTCTTGAATATAGTAGTTTCTCGGTTCAGAACATCCCCCGGCAAAGAAGTCCTGAATAGATATTCTAAGACCTCCTCCATTTTCAAATACTATCTTATCTGAATATCTGATTACCTGAATTCCTTTAGGGCTTAAAAAGTCACAATGTATGATTGAATTTACCAACGCTTCTCTAATTGCAATTTTCATTTTTGAAGTACTAGTTCGCAACAAACTATCAGTAGATATTTTCGAACTATCATTAATAGTTAAAAATAATCTTATTAAATGTATTAAAGAAGAAATTATATAAATTATCCTCACCCCATGTTCCGTCATAAATTAACCTATCGTCATATGAACTACCCAATGATTCTATCGATTTTCTTATATACTCAACGTTATAGTGAGGAAGATATTCCTTTATACTCTCATGTTTTCCAAACACCAATAAACCTGCTAATGTTAAACACTCTTTATTACTCTTTCTATTAGTTTTTAAAACATTAATCTTTTTTAAAAATTCTTTCGTTTCAAGATTATTGAAAGGATGAAACGGATGAATTTTTCTTCCATAATCCCTTATATTCTCGAATCGTATTATCATCCAAATCTTCAAGTGTATAATCCTCTAACAACTTGCTATCCGCACTTTCTCTACTTGCATCTCTATACATCATCTGAAGAATATCTTCATCCGCTAAGTAATCTCCTTCCCCTTGTCTTATATATGTTTTAGCAGGATTATTTTTTTAGTATATAGGTTTATTCGTGAATTTTTACCGCATCAACCTCAATAACAACAACTTCTTTTCCCCTCAACATCAACTATATATACATTCTCTAAAGATAGCACATTTCTGTTTATTTCGTTAGTATTATTCATATGATTAAATACTTCACTTATTATTTTTTTAGAATCTGTAACTCCTGCAATCTACCCTTTATCCTCATCTATACCCTAATAGCAATACTCCCCCATTACTATTAGAAAATGCACAAATTGTTTCTAGCACTGATTTAGGAAATTTATGTTCCGCTCGCTTGAATTCTACATACTGAGATTCTCCCGTCTTTATATATCTATGTATATCTTCACCATTTATCATTGTATCACCCGTCTTTCTATTCGTCTACGCTCGTATCTTTATCAAATATCATACTTCCTCTTTTTATACCACAAACTACTGTAATATAAGTACTTTTCAATATATATATTATGTTTATGATGTACTTTTTATTCGTCTACGTATTCGTCTATATACTATACTTTTATTCTACACTATAATAAAGTCCTATATAAGCGATATTTTTATTCACTATAAATAACTTTTTCCATCATAAAAAAACCTCGAATCTAGTTTCTCTGATCCGAGGTTCTGCTCAATATATTTTTTTAATCAACTGATAAAAAAACTTATTTCATCGCGTTGTTATCTATATTTCTTATTCTTCCTTAAACTCTATACCCACTTCTTCTAACTTCACAATAGTTTTTTTGGACCGATGCCTTCTATCCCTAAAACTTCTTTTTTTAGTATAGTTTTTGAAATCTTCTTTACTTCCAATTCCAAAGTTCACAAGATTCCACGCATAATCACCACGGTTAATACCTAAGCTTTGTAAAAAATCCATTCATCCATATTCTTTGTCTTTTGAATTTTTTTCTTTTTTTCTTCTTTGATTTTTTTAGTATATCTACAGGGTTTTTTTCACAAAATATCTAAGGACAGCGTGAATATGCCCTCTTAGGAAATATTCCTTATATCTTATCAACATCTCAAAAAAATTCATCATTGTCTTTTTAATGTTTTTTTGGAATAGTTCTTTTTATATTATTGCTATGGTATGAGTCTTTTTCCGAAGAATAGTGCCGCATCACGATGTTCTTCTCGTAATCTCTCGAAATAAACTCTCGCCTCTTCTTCATCTCTATCCATGATAGCCGATAGTGTACCTGCAATAAGTAACTCTAAATCTGTAGTATCTTGGAAATATTCCTCAAAAAAACATCATGTCTACCTAACTCTACACACAATTCTGCTATGTCATATTTTTATCGATGTCTTATTGCTTGGATTAGCTATATAAATCAGCGATAATAATTCCAAGCTATCTGCACGCTTATGAGCTTCTTTTATACTTTTCTGCAGAAATTGAAAAAAATATCTATTAATGCTCTTCCCCAGTCAGTTTCCTCTAAATCGACGTTCATCTCAGATGCCAAATGAAAAAAATAAATTTAAAATTATCTAAAAACTTTATCTAAATAAATTACAAAAAGGTAGTATAGGCTGTTTTTTTCTGATTCCTTTTTTTATTTCTTTTATGATATTTTTAATATAATTTCGGAAAAACTTTTCCCAATCCGGACCTAGTAATTCAATTACCTGTTCTTTTTTTCATATTAGCTTCTTACCTCCTTTTTTTAAACACCACACCATTCTCTTTTTAGTTGTTTTATAGATTTCTTCCCTACACTATCGATTTCATTTAATAAATATTTTTTTCTGTAACATTTAAGAAATCCTCTTTTTTTAAATAATCCTTGCTTTTTTTAAGAGCATTTAACGCCTTAGAACTAACATTTTTTTGAAAAATCGAATCTTTTTCTCATTGTCTCTACAGATATACTTCTTGCTTTAATTTTTTTTATCTAATTGTTTTCCAGTTCTTACACGAGAATTAACCCATGTTAAATACTCCATCACATAATCAATGAATATAAATTCCATAAATTGTTCTACCTCTGTTTCGTTGCGCATCAATCTAGTGAATTCATTTTCATTATATAATTTTTTTCATTAGATGCAAGATCTAGCAATCTCTCAATTTTTCGGATTAATATGTTTTAAAGTCGCCATAGTTTCTACAACCTCTTCATCATCCAGCTTTCTAATATCAAATATTAACTTAGCTAATTGTACAAATTCGTCCAATTGTGAGGCAGGTGATAACTCTTTGTACAAGCTATAAAAACTTATCTGCAGAATCGATTTTTTTAAATAAGCTATAATTGTATCCATTAAAAATACTATCGAGTTTAAGCTCTCCTTTTTTTCAAGATTTATCCAAATAAGACTGGCTCTAGGAATTGTACTATACATTCCATTATCTATATAAAAATGAAATCAGATGCTCGATAACAACCCTATTAAAATCATTCTTGAAATTAGGATTCCCTACAATTGGATATTTTACAGTTTCAAACTTCAATTTTTTTCAATATCCTCCATTACTTCAAGCGGCGATTTTTTTCTGTTCAGATATCATAAATATATTAGCAAATATATTATAAGGTGATTTTAGATGTGCCACTTCAATAAACTTCTTATTTCCTGTCACCATAAAAATTAGCAAAAAAAGTTTTTAACGATTCATTAAAAATCTAGTCGATCTTCTCTATTAATAAATTTTATATTCTTAAAAAGTATTTTCTTGTAATTCTGTATATACCATCTCTATTTCTCTTATTAAGGCGAAATTATTATTCTTTTTTTATCGATGGAAATTTTTCTTATTTTTACCCATAATACATCCTCTTAATTTTTTTATCATTTTAATTATATTGTACCACGAATTATTGGGAGTGACTCAAAAAAACCGTGATTTCTAGAAACAAGATTTTGTGGAGTCACTCCCCGCACTAGTTTATTAGATATCTAAAAAAAGCTTTTTATAAAAGCAAATTTAGATATCAATAAACCACTGCGTCTATGAATTCCCATATGAACCTTGTTAAAAATTTAAGACTTTTTGGTCAGCCCCGAGCTGACCTAAAAAAATCCTAATTTTTTTTAAAGTTTATATAAAAATTATACGAAAAAAACTCGAACCTAAGATTTCTCCTAGATTCGAGTTTCTCCTCTATACTTTTTTTCGTCTACTTCAAGTATTTTTTTCAAACTCTTGTTCACTTAGATTTAGTTTCATAGCTCCTACTTCTTTCGAAATAAATCCCTCTTTTACTAGGGTAACCAATTCTCTTAGTCTTCCTTGCTCGATTCCTTGTTCAATTCCTTGTTCAATTCCTTGCTTGATTCCTTGCTTAATTCCTCTTGCAACTCCACGTTCTACCGCTTCTTCTTCTTTTTTTCCTCTAAGTACGCTAGATGTGCAAGCCATCCGTCCCATGCTCTCGTGTATTCATCATACATGGCTTTTTTTCCTCCTTATTCCACTCTTTTTACATCTAGTACTCTGTCAGCCTTAGTTATTATACTCTCTGGTTTATGTGTAAATGGTTTGTTCCCAAATAGTTCCATCCAACGCACCTTGTTATAACTAGCCTTCATTTCTGGTTTATATTTCTTCAACTCTAGAAATGCTATTTGTACTAGATTTCTTTTTTCTTCTATTCCTTTAACTTTTACTCTTAACTCTTCTTTTGTTTCTGCATCTCGTAAACTAAATACATGAATCGCCCTATCATCTTTAAAGTAATTTTCTTCTGTTATTGCTACAGCATAGACTGGTATTAACTCCCTTGCTAGATGATGAGTTAATATATCATCTCCTTTATAACTATCCAAGTTTTTTGACACTTGTTCACAGATATACAACCATAATCTTTTCATAAAATCTGCCTGCAGTGTTACTTGAATTTCTATGATAACTTGGGTTTGATCATTCAATTCCGCGAGTACATCAACATGTGTAGTGTACAATGGGATGTCTTTATTATCTGTTCCGTGTATCTGTGTACCATCTAGAATCTTAACACTTTCTACAGGTAATTCTAGAATATCTCTTATAAACTCTGCAGTTATTTCTGGATCATTAAATATTTTTTTTCGCAACCAAATCCATTGTTGGTCTTGCGTCTTTATGTCGTACTTGTTCCATTTTATAATTCCCCTATTATTTTTAACATGAAACTTTACACTAAACCTTCTATTTTTTTATCCTTCTTATCTTCATTATACTCTAAAAATATCTTTATTTTCTAATGAAAAATACATCTGAGACTGACCCAAAAAGTCCTAAATTTTAAAAAAAGTGTATATGATAACTCATAGACGCAGTGGTTTATTGATATCTAAATTCGCTTTATGAAAGCTTTTTAGATATCTAATAAACTATGCAGGGGTAACTCGACAAAATTGATTTCTTCGAAATCACGATTTTTTTGAGTCACTCCCATACAAAAAAATCTCGAACCTAAGATTTCTCCTAGATTCGAGTTTTTATTATTATTTAGTTTACATATCCCAACAACTTGCAATTTTATTTTATTTGCATAATCTCATAATCTGATACTTATATTGTATCCAGACACAAGCTAATTTTTTTACTCTACTTAATATTAAAAATTCTTAAGTACAATACTAAATGTTGTTAAGTTGTGTAGTAATGCTAATAAATTTGATGGCAATACATTTATTAATCCTAAGAATATTAGTGAACTATTAATCGATACAGTACTCTTAACATTATTGCTCATTTGTGAACGTAGTGTTCTTGAAACATCTGATAATAGTAATAATGAATTTAATGAATCTGATTTTAGGACAACATCACTAATTTGTTTTTGAAAGATCAGCACTTTCACTCATAACGATACTTACGTCACTTTCTGATAATGCCGCTGAGTCATTTAGACCATCACCTATCATTAGAACTCTACGTCCCTGTTCTTTTTCACTCTTAATGTATTCAAACTTCGTAACTGGTGTCATACTTGTATGTACTTCATCAAAAAGTTACATCTTTTTAAAAATTTTTCTTCGTTCTTAGTTCATTATCTCCTGTTAAAAGAACTACTTTTTTTACCTCTATTTGTAAGCTCAGCTAACACTGCACTTGCCTCATCTCTTAAAGGAATATCCACACAGAAAAATTGAGATTAATTTTTTTCTTTATATCCTAAGAATAATAGGTTATATTGTTCTTGCTTTTTCGGCTATGATTTGTTCTTGTTCGGCTGTAACAACTACATTCTCATCTTTTTAGCAATTGTCTACTTCCGATAACGACTTTCTCTCCGTCGATATGAGATATTATTCCTTTTTGAAGCGATGTGATATAGTTCTGTGTGCATTTCTTCATGCTCAATTCCATCTTCTTCCGCCTTGCTTACAACGGCGCTAGCAATTGGATGATAGATATGCTCTTCTAAACATGCTCCAATTCTAAGAACTTCTTCATAAGAATATTCATAAAATGGTAGTACTTCTTGAATATATGGCTTAGATACTGTAATTGTTCCTGTTTTATCAAAAAAACAAATGTATCTATATCTTCATATTTATCAAGGGTTACTGAATTTTTTTACCACAATTTTTTTCGATCGATTAGATTTTTTTATAGTAGTTAGATATGCTACAGGCGTTGATAATTTCAATGCACATGAATAATCTACTAGTAAAAACGACATCGCCTTAGTGAATGACCTTGTGAATAAATACGTTAGTCCCATCGCTAAGAAGTTATATTTTACTATACTGTCGGCTAATTTGATATATTTGTAATGATATGCGTCTTCTCTACTTTCAGAATCTTTCATAAGTTGAATTAAATGTTGGATACGACCATTAACTTGTGGATTTTCTACTTTTAGCTTAATCTCACCGTTAACAACTATCGTGTTAGAATAGACCTCATCTCCAATATTCTTCACAATCGGGAAACTTTCTCCTGTCAATGAACTTTCATCAACACTAGCTCCCCCACTCATCACAATACCATCAAATAAAATTTCATTTCCTTCTGAAACTAGAATTATATCGCCTTTTTTTACCTCTGCACAAGTTATTTTTCTATTACCTTCTTCTTCAACAAGCCAGATTTCTCTGTCCATAGAAGTTAGGCTTTGTTCTAATACTTTTACAGATTTTTTTCTCAGACCAGTTGTTTAAAGCTTCTCCTAATTCCAGGATGAACATAATAGAACTTGCCGTTTCACGAGCTCCTGTCGCTAATGAGACTAAGATTGCCGCCGAATCCAGTGTTTCCATGGTAACTTGCTTGCGTCCTAATAATTTTAGCGTATCTTTTAAGTATCCTGAGGCTTTCCACCATGTGTGAATAGCTCTAAGTGGAAATGGCACGAATAATTTAGACATTGCACGCCAAAAAATGGCATCTACAATTATTGAATAAGGACTTTCTTCAGCTATCACAACTGGATTTTCATAACAGTCTCTTACTTTTTTTCTTTATCTACTAGTTTAAAGAATTCTTGTAAACAACTGTTGCAACCATCTTTAAACATAACAACAAAAAGTATACTCATCTTGATAAAAAGTCCACTTTTTTTGTATGTTTTCGATTTTTTTGATGCCTGTTCTTTAAAAATATACTTTTTACATCTGGTGTCAAGCGAAAAATCAGCTCTAACTCTCGCTCTCGCACTAGAAAGATGTAGTATTTTTAAAAATCCATCTTATTTTTTTCCTCTAATTCTTGAAGATTGCTTTCTCTTTTTTTCTTTTTTTCGTATAAGTCTTTAGCATCCGCTACAACATCATCAGCATGTTGCTTAATGTTTGATACTGTCCCTTCTACTCCGTCTTTTTGCTTTATATAATTTTTGATAAAACAACTGAGTAACCTTTCTTCGCATCCTTACTTGCTAGAAGTTTAAGACCCTAAAGTTCCGAATGCTACTCCTCCTGCAAATACTCCTGGTGTTTTAAGTGCTGCTTTTGCTACTTTTTAATGCTTTGATTGACATATTTAATTTCTCCTTATATACTTTATATTTATTTTATTATATCACTTTATAAATTATATGTAAATCCTAATATGTCAAGCTTTTTTTACTCTTTCACTTAATATTTCTTAACTTATATTTTTTTCAATTTTTTTTCACTTCCCCTCTGCCTTGTATAATCAAAAAAATTTAATGTTTTATTCTAACTTAACTACTTTTTTTGAAAAATTTGCATTATCTTAAAGTTTTACAATATATTTCACCTATATTTCATAATAATTTAACTCTAAAAAAACACCATATCTCATAAATTTCCACCAAGGAAACTTAAATTTCCAAGGGAATATTTCTTCTCTTTACTGTAGTGAACAAGTTTGTTTATTAATGTAAAATATATCATTATTTTTTTTATAATTCACTCGAATTTCAATCATACAATACTGAATATTTGAATAATAAATTAATAATATTCAAAAAAATATTTTTATCAACTCAAAACTTAATTTATGTTATAATAACAATGTTGAAGAAAGTGAGCACTTGAGATAATCGAGACACTTTTTAGATTAAAGAAAACATATAAAAAAATGAAAAAAAGTAATTTGTACTAGATGAAGTTATTAATTTTTTTAAAAAAATTATTCGTACTGGATTTACATATTGCTTTTTGAATCAAAAAAATATTATTAAGAATTCGAAACAGTGATTCGTACTAGCTTACGCACTACTTTTTGAATAAAATAATTTATTAAATTAGATAAATAAGGAGAACCCTATGATTTATATTATTGGACTTGGACCTAATGATAGTTCAAACATTAAGGAAAATATTAAACAACTTTTTACTAGATAACACTAATGCAAAGGTTATCGCGCGTACTAAGGAGCATCCTGCGATTTCTTTCTTGGAGGAGAATAATATCGCGTTTGAGACTTGTGACAGATTTTATACAGAAAGTGAAAATTTCGAAAATACATATAACGGTATTGCAAATTATATTCTTGAAGTTGCTGAGGCTAACGATGTAATGTATCTTGTTCCTGGGCATCCTATGGTCGCTGAGCTGACTACTCAACTTCTAATAAACAGTGGTAAAGACGTGAAAATCGTTGGTGGAGAGAGCTTTTTAGATTCTTGTTTTAACGCGGCGAAGTTCGATCCTGTTGAAGGATTTGCACTTGTTGATGCCACTGCACTTGAGACATTAAGACAGGTTAATCCACTACAACACCTACTTATTACCCAATGTTATGATGATTTAACTGCGGCGAATGTATCGGATGAACTTATGTCATTTTATCCTTATGATCATGAGGTTACAGTTATTGAGCAAGCCGGTGCAAAAGATGAAAAAATTTACACTGCTCCTCTACATGAACTTTCAGCTGCAGTTGGTGAGGACGTAAATAACCTACGCGCTTTATATATCGCACCATTAAAAGATGGACTTAGCTTTTAATATCAAAGACTACACTAAAGAATTTGATGAAAATGATGAAACTACAGAAGCTGATTTAGTAGACAAATTAGAAAAAAACTTGTCGCGATCTTAAAGAAAAATTTAAATCGAGAAGAAGACTATACAAGTAATAATTCAAAAATTATTAGCTGAGATTATTAACACGTCACTTGATTTTTACAATAGCTAGCGATAACTATTACGAACTTAGTGACATTCTTTCTGAAATGAAAACAGACAGACAAAAAAATAATTTTATAATAAGGACAATAATATGGATAAGGTATTAGCTTTTAGCAAAAAATTATTAAAAGAAGTTATTGATAAAAATTCAGTCGTTGTTGATGCTACAGCTGGAAATGGAAATGATACGTTATTTCTAGCGAAGACTTCAGCTAAAAAGGTCTATTCATTTGATATCCAAAAAAATTGGCAATAGAAAACACTACGAGGCTAATCGAAGAAGCAGAGCTATCGGATAAATGCAAGGTTATTCTTGATTCACACTTCGAATTCGATAAGTATATAGATGACACAATTCGTGCAGTTGTATTTAATCTGGGATACCTACCAAATGCAGATCATGAGATTACTACATTGGCTGAGACGACACTTGCGACGATTAAAAAATTCTTATTACACCTAGAAATCGGTGGAAGGATTGTTATTGTTGTCTATTGGGGACATGAGAATGGTAAGGTGGAAAAAGAAGCATTGTTAAATGAACTTCAAAATCTCGATCAAAAAGAAGCTGAAGTATTGGTTTATCAATTCATTAACCAGAAAAACAACGCACCATTTATTATTGCGATTGAAAAGAGAAAGGAAATTTCATGCGAGAAATAGAAATAGAATTTAAAAACTTACTTACAAAAGAGCAATATGCAGCACTATTTAAAAAAATATGACTTAAAGAATTCTGAAGAAATAATAAACAAAAAAATTTCTACTATGATGATGCAGATGAAAGTTTCAAGAAAAATCGGAGCAGCACTAAGAATTCGTTATACAAATAAAAAAACAGAAATGACTCTAAAGGTAAAAAGGTGAAACTCAAAACGTTGAGATAAACGTACCTCTAGATGAAAGATATCCAAAAAGAGCCAACAGTACTGCTGATTTTACCGAACGAAATTATCGCTGAGCTAGAGCGAATGAACGTAAAGATTAAAACTCCAATGCTGATTCAAAAAAATCGAGACATTAAGACACGAAGTTACTTTAGAAGAAGGCTTATTGGTACTTGATGAGACAACATTTATCAATGATATCGTCGATTATGAACTAGAATTCGAGACAAAAGATTACGAAATAGGCTTAGTCACATTCGAGAAACTATTAGAAGAAAAATAATATCAACAAAAAAATCCTGCTAAACCAAAAAAATAGCAAGAGCTGTTGAGTATTCAAAAACAATAAAAACTAAATTGAGATTTAAAAAAACAACGCTCTGTCAACTTCAGGGCACGGGAAAAAAATCATACTAGAAATCTAGGCAGCATTTTTGCTGCTTAGATTTTTACCTCTCTTATGCAATTTGGGATAATTCGACAAAAATCGACTTCTCTGAAATGACGATTTTCGAGTTATTTCCTGAAATAAGGGGTTTTTATTATAACTTATTATAGGTATAAAGTGTACTCACACCTTAATTCCAAAATGGAAATTTTTGATCTTTTTTTCAGTTTGAGCCACTTTTTCCAATCCCCAAAAATGGAAATTTCGCCTAGTTTTTCCAATTCGAGCTACTTTTTCCAATCCAAAAATGGAAATTTTGACCCTTTTTTTCCATTTTGAACTCACTTTTTTTCTTCTCAAAATGGAAATTTCACCTGTTTTTTTCCATTTTGAATATGCTATAATTAGTAAAAAAATAGATTAAAGTAGGTGATTTGTATGAATAAATATTATCCACTAGAAAAAAATTATTTCATATGAATTTTGATATAGAAAAATGAATATAACAATAGAATCAATTCTCCTTCTACTTCTGTTACTTCACTTAAAAATCAATCCCTTTATTAAGGGAGTAAGAAAACCAGAAGAATATCCATTATTTATATACAACTCTGCAGAATTAATCTTAATTCTAGAGAAAATTTATACTAATAGTGCTGAGATTATTGCCAAACAAAGTGTACTTCCGGAAGCCGCACAAGAAAAAGTTCTTTAATTTGTTGCTTATCAACGAACTTCAGAGTACTAATGAAATCGAAAGTATTCATAGTTCTAAAAGAGAAATTAGCGAGGCACTTTCTAAAAAAAGATAGTGATTCTCCTAGTCTTAGACGTTTCACTGGTATGGCCACATTATATTCTTACTTAGATAAAGAAGTTCAAATACTTGAACCTAAAGATTTCAGAAAGATTTATGATATTCTTGTTGGAGATGAGATTTCAAAAGAAGATGTTTTAGATGGAGATATTTTTAGAAAAGGAAGCATAAGTGTCTATGCTGGGAATGATATCATTCATCATGGTTTAGCAACTGAAGATGATATTAACAACGGACTGGCTGATTTAATTAGATTTATGAATTATGACAACTTGCCAAAAACTATATAAAAAATCTTTATTGGGCATTACTATTTTGAATACATCCATCCATTTTTATGATGGAAATGGTCGTGTAGGCAGATACTTACTCGCCAAATCTCTTACGAGTGTAGTAGATATATTTACGGCAATTACTCTTTCATACAGCATTAATAGAAATAAAAAAATAAATACTATAAGAGTTTCGAGAAAAACATCACACCCATTAAACAAAGGTGATATGACTCTGTTTGTTAAAGAAAAACTTAGAACTTTTTAGTTTCAGGTCAAGAACATATATTATCTTTCTTAACAGAAAAATATTGAAAAAAATGTTCATAGCTAGAAACTATATTAACGATAATATTGCTGATGATAAACTTAAAAAAATATACTATTCCTACTTCTACAAAGTCATTTATTTAGTGCTAAAGATGCTTTAATAAGTCATGACGAAGTGTCTAATATTTTAGGAATTTCTAAAAAGAACTCTTAATAAATATTTAGAAGAAAATGAAGATAAGATTACAGTGATTAAGAAGAACCCGAAAATATATACGCTTAGTGAAGACTTTTTAGCTAAAAATATTTGAATAAAAAAATTTGGGAACCTATGAGCCGACTCGACAAAAATTGATTTTGAGACACTCATTCTTCCCAGATTTCTGGTTATATAATAAGTTCGGGGCATGGAAAAAAATTCCAGCCCCAGATTTCTTATTTTTTTTGTATATATATGTCTCGAAAAAAATAAATCTAGTTTATTCTTCTTTGAACTTCACACCATTATCTTTCAGTTTTTTTGATAATACCTACTCCGATACCATCTAGTTTTTTTCAATTCTTTTTTTCTGTATAACATTCGATAATCTCTTTATTATACAATTCTGCATCGATAATCTTGTTCAATTGTTTTTTTCCATACCTTTGAAGACAGGATCTTCTTTCATATCTTCTTTAGACACAGACTTACGTCCTTCAACAATCAGACTTTGTTTTTTTCTCTATATTTTTCTCTATAGAATTTCTCTAATAACTCGTAATGATATTTATTAGTCAGATATTCTTTAGCGATATCAGCTGCAAAGTGCATTTCAAAAGATTTTTTTCCTTATTCGCACCTTTCACATTACCGGAAGTTCCTACTATATAATCTAAAACTTTATTGAATCCACCTTTAAATATATTACCTACGTACTTATTAAGTTTTTTTAAGTTTAGTCATATAATAATGTGCTTCGTCAAATCTTTCTTGATTTATACCAAAGATACTTAACAATAACAATGTTGCTTCTGATTCTTCATAATCAAAGCAATTGATATGATCCATTAATGAACTCTCTCTATCTAGGCGAACATACATAAGCGTCAAAAGATCTATAACCTCATGGAAATCACTTGGATTCGCCATTAGCATAAGTTCATACAGTTTTGCAGCTTCTTCATTCATACCAGCCTTACTATAATATTCTGCCAGAACATCCGCTATTATCATCTGCTCAGCATCTTCATCATTATCTGAGTACATGACATCTTCTTCAAACTCCACAGCACTTTCTAGAGCGTCTTTATTTTCCTCATGAAGTTCACGTAAGGCACTAATTTTATCAACGACACTCATGTCTCCTTCATCAATCACATCAACAAGATCGCTAAGAGAAGCATCCATCTCATAACCTGCGTCGACCAAATTATAAATACGCTCAAATACCTCGGTAGCCTCTTCCTTACTAGAAAAAAATGCTTCCCTTCAGTTTTCAAAAAAACTCTTTAAGTAATATTTCGAATTCTCTATCATGTTTTACCATAAGTCATCCTCCATAAGATCCATCTGGATATCAAACTCACTATCATCGGCGAACATTACACCATTTAAATGTAGGTTTCTGATAGTCCCCTTTACCTAAACCTTTTATTTTAAGAAATTCTGACTTCGTAATTTTCAAGAAATCCTCTTTTGTTAATAAAAAAAGTTCTCATGCATAATTCTTAATTCCGTATCTCTTATTGCCATAAATGACCTATCTCGTTTCATATCAGCAACTGTTATTTCCTTGCGGTCGGCATACTTATCCAGCTCATCTCCAATTACATATTCACTTTCTCTCACATGCATAAGGAAGTCGAAGTAGTACTCTTTACTTATGAAATAATCGAATTTTATAACCGTATTAAGAGCTTCTAGATACTTACAATCATCATCCGTACTGAACTCTATTAGTTTAGGATTAGCAATTCTATCCAACACATCCGAAATGTATTTATTATTTTTTTTATCAATTTATTATAGAATGCAACTGCCTCTTTTTTTCCTCACCTTGCATCAAGTGATAGAAAAACTTTCGATAATAAAAATTACATCATCATTTTTTTACCACGTTTATTCATAAGTTTGTAGTAATGATTAAGCATTGTAAAAATCATTTAATATGAGACTAGCCACGATAAAAATTATGATACATCGGCACTAAAACTTCATCAGCCATATCTAAAGCCATATAAAAAGGTTTATATGCATCCCAAACTTTACTATATAGCTTATTACCTAAATAAAATTCCGCAAGATGGTGGCAAACTATTAAATGAAGATAGTTAATCGGAAATAGTTTACCCTCAACATAACCTTCTTCAAAGGTGTATACTTCCTCTTTTAGGCGTAGTAATGCTAATTCTATTTCATATTCGGCACAATCTTTACTAACAATTTTTCCAGACTCTAGCATCCACATTATACTTAGATAAAGCTATCGCATCTTCAATATAAATCGCGTATTTAGGATCATCGATATTCTCAATAAATTCTGTAAAAAAAGTTTCATCGATTCCTTAAAAATCAGATTCAAGCTCTTTAGATGAGAATTTAATTCTACTATAGCCATGATTAAGCTCGAAGTCTCTATATGTTTTTGTTCCTAATTCCTGTATATCCTTTTTTTATTGACAGGAAATTCTATAATTTTTTTTATTATTCATGTCTGCCCCCTCCTTCTTTCTTGAGTAAATCTATAAAAATTTACATAGATTTTTAATAATCGACTTTTGTATTAAAAATTTTTTTATAAAATTCACCCTTCCTTCAACTTTATTCTACACCATATTTTAATATAATACAAACTTAACAACTAGGTAATATAGTAAAAATTATTATGAAAAAAAGGTAGAATAAATTCTTTAAACTATAAATTGCGACACTCACAGAAAAAAATTTATTCATATAAACATTATAACACAAATCTTTATCAAAAAAATTCAGAAAAAAACTTTGACAATATTTTCAGAGGATATCTTATCTTCCATCTATACATATGTAAACAGGTGGCTAATATATACAAACTCTAAAAATATCTTATAAACAATAAAAATATTTCCCGGGAAATTAACTATGCTTTAATTTTTCAAAACTATACTAAAGTGTGATAAAATAGAAACTAATTATAAATATAGTTATGGCGGAGGTAGAATGAAATATTTAACTAGTGAAGAAGTAACTAAAGCGAAAAAATATTAGTGAAATAAAACCTTATAAAAACAACTAAAGAGATTATCTTTTTCTAATATTTTTTTACTTTTTTTAATGCTATGAACTTAGTCTTAGCAGCATTTATAGCTACAACACTTAGATTTGAAAAATATGTTATTTTTTTAGGTGTAATTACTATAAATACTGCAATCGGTATTTTTTTCAAGAAGTTCGTTCGAAAAAAATGCCCTTGAGAAGTTGAGTTTGCTAGGTCGAAGTAAATACCGAGTAAATCGTGATAATGAAATAAAAAAATATAGATTCTGAAGAAATCGTCCTTGGAGAATATCTACATTTAAATCTTGGAGATCAGGTTCCTGTAGATGCAGAAATCATTGATGGTAGTATTGAGATCGATGAATCACTATTAACTGGTGAGAGTGACAATATCTTTAAGACTACTAACGATAAAAATAATGAGTGGTAGTAACGTAGTTAGTGGTAGTTGTTTAGTACGAGCTGTTGCTGTCGGAGAGGATAGCTACATTAACAAGCTTGCTAAAAGTACTAAAGAATTTAAAAAAATATCCATCTAAACTTCGTGACTATATGGATAAAAATCTTAAAAAGTTATATCTATTCTATTAGTTCCTGTCGCAATTATGCTATACATGCGTGGTGCTAGTCTGGGACGTGGTTATGTAGAAATAGTCTTGAGTAGTGCTGGAGCTTTAGTAGGTATGATTCCAGAAGGTTTAATCCTTCTTGTCAGTGTCTCTCTTGCAGTTGCTGCGATGAAACTTGCTAAAAAAAGAAAGTTCTAGTTCAAGAATTATACTGCGTGGAAACTCTTGCCAGAGTCGATGTCCTTTGTTTTGATAAAACAGGAACTATCACTACAGGTAATATGAATGTTGTAGAAATTGATGATGAAGTTGCAGAAAAATTATCAAGTTATCTTGCATACTTCGATGATGAAAAATGCAACATCTAGAGCTTTTAAAGAATCATCTAACGTGCAAAAAAACAATGGGATGTAGAAGAATTAGGAGCTTTTTCTAGTAAAAAAATAAATATTCATTTATAAAACTACAAAATAGCGGAACATATTTCTTCGGAGCATATGAATTTTTAGGCTTCTCTTCTGAAATGGATGAATATTATGAGAATCTAAAAAAAGAAGGTTATCGAATATTATCGCTAGCCTATACTGAAGACAGTACAAACATCCCTACTAATATGAAACTTATAGGACATGTAGTTCTATCAGATGAAATTAAAGAAAACACAAAAGAAACATTCAAATACTTCGAATCACAAGGAGTTGAAGTAAAAAATAATCAGTGGAGATAACCATATAGCCGTGTACGGTGTCGCTAAGAAAGCTGGTTTCAAAGAAGATGCTAAAGCTATTGATATGACTAAAGTAACTGACGAAAAATTTTTGAAAAAAACTGTTCTTGAGAATGATATTTTTGGACGTGTTACACCGGAACAAAAACAGAAAATGGTGGCCGTATTACAAAAAGCTGGAAAAACTGTCGCTATGAGTGGAGATGGTGTTAACGATGTTCTTGCCTTGAAAAAAGCCGATATTAGTTTTTGCTATGAATGGTGCTACTAGTGCTGCAAAAAGCGTATCAAACATTGTATTCTTAACAGATGACTTCGGAGTATTTTATGATATACTTATGGAAGGTCGTCGTGTTATTAATAACATTCAAAAGGTAGCTTCACTATTCCTAACAAAGACATTCTTCTCGATTGTCTTCTCAATACTTAGTGTAATCTTCGCCTTGGAGTTTGCGTTTATCCCGATTCAATTTACGATAATTTCAGCAATAACAATCGGTATTCCATCCTTCTTCCTGACTTTTTGAAGCGAATAAAGAAAAAGTAAGTAATAATTTCATGAAGGACATACTGACAAACGCTGCGATCAGTGGTGGTATTTTAGTAGCTACAGTACTACTGACAAACTTTACCATCACAGATAATTCACAAGCGAAATTCATCGGTTTCCTTCTTGCGTTGATAAATGGATTATGTATGGTGGCTAAAGTCAGCCTACCTCTGAATAAATACAAACTTGCACTACTTTCTATGTTAAGTATAGCTGCAATTATAGGTGTTGGAGTTAATATATTTATCCTGAAAAAAATCACTTTTTGCACCATTAGTATTTTCTCAAGTAATTTACATAATTATTCTTGGATTAGTAATCTCGACAGTCCACTTCTTTACGAGAAGGAAGAACAAATAAAAAAATAAAAAGATATCAGAAGGGGACTGTGATTCGACCCCAAAAGTCATAAATTTTAAAAAAAGTGTATATGATAACTCATAGACGCAGTGGTTTATTGATATCTAAATTCGCTTTATGAAAGCTTTTTAGATATCTAATAAACTGTGCAGGGTAACTCAACAAAATCGATTTCTACGAAATCACGATTTTTGAGTCACTCCCTAGCTTCAATTTTCATGTTTCTCTCTGATATCTTTTTTTATTTATTTTTCTTATCGAGTATCTTCTATCCCTATTTTTCTCCATGAGATTCCAATAGTTCATACTCAACAAATTTTTGCAATATATCTTCTAATAGTCGGCTTTAGACTTTTCGATTAGTTCACAAACTGTTGCTACAGTAATATATTTCTCATTTTTTTCAAGTATTCTCTTATCTTTTTCAAAAAAACATCTTGTTCTACTTTTAGACAATTCTTTTTGTCTTATCATCAGGCTCCTTATATGCCAGTAGAGTCTCTAATATAACACCTAACATAAATTCTATAAACACTGTTGAATTATTGTTTCTGTCTGCCTGTGCCAAAGCCTTATAATACTGTTGTTGATTTTCATATATTATTGTTTCAATCGGTATCCAACTAAACAACGGATTCCAATTAGCTAATATAACATTTTGCCATAACCTTCCCATTCTTCCATTTCCATCTTCAAATGGGTGAATCATCTCTATTTCATAATGAAATACGCAACTCTTCACAAGTGCTGGAGTGTCATCTCTACGTCCCCATTCAAATAATTCCCCCATTAAATCACCAATAAACTGAGGTCGCGCACCTAGATGAACCATATTTCCTTGCTCATCAAAAATTCCTACATCTGAATTTCTATACTTCCCTGATTGTCCTACTATTTCTGTAGTTAATAATTTATGAGCAAGTAAAAAATCCTTCTCACTATAGGGGTCTAAATTCAATATTTTTTTCATAAGCCTCATATGCATTCTTTACTTCTTTTTATTTCTTTTTGGATCTCCTAGAACTCTCTTCCCATCGATAATCGCTGTAATTTGCTCTATTGATAAACTATTATTCTCTATCGCTAAAGATGAGTGGATAGATTTTATTCTATTTTTCTTTTTCTTAAATGTAAGTTTTTTTCTTTGTTTCTATTTCAAGATTTCCTAATACTTTAGAAATCTCTATAAGATAATTAAGAATAGTACTCGTAATGGTAAATGGTGGTTTCATAGCTTTCTCCTATCAACTTCTTTTTAATCATTATATCATAAATAATAATTTATCGCTCATTTATCGCTCGTTTATCGCTCACTTTAGATTATAAATATCATCTAAACACCGATATAATAACTTTTTCAAAAGAGTATAACAAAAACCCTAGACTTGGTTAATTCCAAATCTAGGGTTTATCTTTTTATTCTTCGTCAAAAGGTTTTTCTTTTGATTTTTCGTCTTCTAGGTCTTTTTCTTCAACCTTTTCAACTTTATCTTCTTTGTTTTCAGCCTCTTCTTGAGCTTTTTTCTCAGCTTCTTCTTTGGCTTTTACGAGCCTCTTCTTCGTAGTATTTCTTATTAACTACTTTATCTAGTTGATCTGCTTCTCTTTCATCTAAGTCTTTTGGCATTTTTCCAAATTGGTAAAGAGCAACGATTTCTTTTCTATCGATTGTTTCAACTTCGATAAGTGTTTGTGCAATAAGTTCTAATTGTTCTCTGTGAGTTTCAATAATGTGCAGAACTTTAGCGTAACATTCGTTAATAATTTTACGAACTTCGATATCGATTTCTTTCAGCATTTCTTCTGAATAGTTACCGATACTTGAAAGTTGACGTCCACCATATGGATCGTGGAATGGAGCTTGCATTGGTCCTACAGCATCACTCATACCGTATTCTGTAACCATCGCACGAGCAATAGCTGTTACTCGTTCGAAGTCATTGTGTGCTCCTGTAGATACTTCATTAAAGAAGATTTGCTCTGCAGCACGTCCACCAAGTAATCCACAGATTTTGTCGATTAAATCTGTACGAGTTTGGAAGTATTTTTCTTCTTCCGGAATCATAAGGTTATATCCACCAGCATCACCACGTGGGATAATAGTAACTTTTTGTACTTTATCAGCACTATCAAGTACCATACCTACGATTGCGTGACCTGCTTCGTGGTAAGCTACTAAACGTTTTTCTTTTGGAGTGTATACTCTACTACGTTTAGCTGGACCACCGATTACTCTGTCCATAGCTTCATCTAGATCTTCTTTATCGATACTAGATTTATTTTCACGAGCTGCTAATAATGCTGCTTCGTTAAGGATGTTAGCAAGATCTGCACCAGAGAATCCTGGAGTTTTTTCTGCTAATGAACGAAGATCAACACCTTTAGCAAGTGGTTTGTTTTTAGCATGTACTTTAAGAATAGCTTCACGACCTTTTACATCAGGTGTAGAAACTTTAATTTGTCTGTCGAAACGACCCGGTCTTCTAAGGGCATTATCTAATACGTCAGCACGGTTAGTAGCCGCAATTACGATAATACCTTTTTCACCATCGAATCCATCCATTTCAACAAGAAGTTGGTTAAGAGTTTGTTCACGTTCGTCATTTCCTCCACCTACTCCGCTTCCACGTTTACGTCCTACAGCATCAATCTCATCGATGAAAAATGATACATGGCGCATTTTTTTCAGCTTCTTTGAATAAGTCACGAACACGACTTGCCCCAACCCCTACGAACATCTCAACGAAGTCAGATCCTGAGATTGAGAAGAATGGTACTTTCGCCTCACCAGCTACAGCACGAGCTAGTAAAGTTTTACCAGTCCCTGGAGGCCCCTCTAGTAGGACACCTTTAGGGATTCTAGCACCCATCTTAGTGAATTTACGGTGATCTTTTAAAAACTCAACCATTTCAGCAAGTTCTTGTTTTTCTTCATCAGCTCCAGCTACATCATCAAATGTAACTTTCGCTTCTCCACCATCGATTTTTTTAGCTTTAGATTTTTGGAAGCTCATTACTTTTGCCTCCACCGCCACCTTGCATTTGTGTCATAAAGAAAAACTAAAAACACCCATAAACAAGATAAGTGGAATAATCTGACCTAAGAATGATAGAATTGCTCCAGTTTTTTTCAGCTGGCTTATATTCTACTACACTTAGTTTTCCATCTTTAGCTTTTTTTCATTAATTTGTTTTTGTACTTCAGAATCAGATGCTGCAACTACACTCTCGAAGTTCTTATTACCATCAGTGTAAGTACCTTTAACATTATAGTTCTCATCTTTTCTTTGTAGACTTATTTCTTTAACCTTGTCGTCTTTAATAGTCTGAACAAGTTTAGCATAGTCTATTTTTTTCAGTTGTCCCAGGTAAGTCTTGCTGCCAATACGCAAATAATCCAATCGCAATTACGATTAACGCAAGCATACCAAGGATAGGGTTTTTGCCTTTTTTTTATTATTCATATAGACAATCTTCCTCCTATCATTTTTTTCTAAACATAATTTATTTTTACCATATATAACTAAAGTTTGACTAATATTTTGACCTTTTTTTGATTAAAAATATTATTATGAATAAATTTCCTCTTTTTAGAACACCGATGTAAGGTAAGTTTCTATATCTTTCATCATAGTCTAAACCAAATCCTACAAGGAATTCATTTGGTGAAACTATACCGATGTAATCTGCTTCAACATCTACTACACGAGTTTCTGGTTTATCTACTAATGAAGCACATGCTACTGAAGCAACATTTCTTTCTTTTTAAGTTTTTCGATAAGCGCTTTTAAGCGTTCTTCCTGTATCTACGATATCTTCAACAATAATTACGTGACGTCCTTCAATATCCATTCCACAGTCTTTTTTTTGATTTTGATTACACCAGAAGATTCAGTTCCTCCGTGATAACTAGATACATCCATAAAGTCAGTAACTACGTGAATGTCAATGTGTTTTAAAAAGTTCTGCCATAAAAGGTAATGCCCCTTTTTAATGTACAAATTAGAACAGGACATTTATCTTTATAATCCTCTTCAATTTGTTTAGCGATTCTTTTTACTAGCAACAACGATTTCCTCGTGTGTAAATAGAACTTTCTCGATATCTTTTTAATAAATTTTTCCACTGTTTTTATCCTTTTCGTGTTTATATAATAATCATATTTTTTTGTTTTTTTGTTGACTTTAGTATTTATTCCTAAAACTCCTAAAACCCCATCTTTGTTGCGAATTACTGGAAGTTTGTCCCTAAGTTCCTTCGGAATCTTTTTCATCGATAAAAAAAGACGTGAAAGTTTTTTTGCTAACCTTACCTCTTTGAATTCGATCGCCATCCCTCTTAGCCGTAACTATTAAAGGCAAATCTTCTTTTATTGAATCCAACCTCGGATGAGTTGTTAGTTGTCGTTATTAGAAAATTACTCTGATGAAATGTATAAACTTTATCAATATCCACTTCATCTATTATTAATTCTATCTTATCATTATAACATCGATTTTATGAACATAAATACTATTATATTCGCTAATAATTTTTTTAAATTATTTTTTTTAAATCATAACTTTTATTGTTATTTCTATTTTTTTTAAGTCTTCTATTATTGTAAAAAGCGCCTTTTTGTTTCACATCAAAAAAATACCGAAATTATTTGCTAATATATCTCGTAGCAAGAAATAAATCTCTTCTTTGGTATTTTTTTCAATAATTTATTCTTATCCAATTCAACTTTATCTTCTTCTTTAGAAATAACATAATCATCTTTTTACTTCTAATACCTTATTTTTTTCAACTCAGTATTAATATTTTGATAATAACTAGAAAAAAATTAATCAAATTATCAAAACTCGCTGTATTTACATCGTTTTAACAATGGTACAATGTTATGCCTTATATTATTCCTCGTATAATCAGTATCGAAGTTTGTTGAATCAACATAGTATTTTAAGTCGTTTTTTTATCAGCATACTGCTCAAGGTCTATTTTTTTAATACATTTAATAACGGGCGATAAACCGCTAGCTCCCCAATAGTCGTCTTCTCTTCTATCATCAAGTTATAATCCATACTACGTCCACTAAGGAGCCTCATAAGGATATTCTCTACCCTGATCATTTTTTTGTGATGAGCAGTTATTAACTTCACGTCACCTTCTAATAAAGACATCTCCTCAAAGGCTTCATAACGTAGTTTTCTTGCAAGCATTTCCTCTGACGTGTGACTATCTCTTACTAAATCTTTCATATTTAGATCTTTTTTGTAAAACTTAACATTGTAGTTTTTGACAAAATTTTCTACGAACTCGGCTTCTTCATAGGATTGTTCTCTTAGACCATGATTTATATGGAACGCCACTAATTCTTTATAACTCTCTTTGTACTTTGTAACAAGCAGATGAAACAAAGCTATAGAATCCACTCCCCCTGATAGACCTAGTGCTATTTTATCAGTCTTTTGCCATAAAATATTAATGTCCATCTAGGTAACCTCTCTCCTGAAGTTCTTTCTTAATTTTTTCGAACTTAACTTCAGCTTGCTTTTGTCGTCGCAATAATATCTTCTAGCAATCCTTCTGGCGCTGGAGGAATTTCTTTTTTTCTCTTCTTTCTCCTCAGATAGCTCAGTAATATTACTCTTCTTACCTTTCCCTACAGAAATTTTCATATTTCCTATAAATTGAAGTTTTTTTCAAGTCTTTTTAGAGTTTTTTTGTCTCCTGTTTAGGCTCCTGATTTTTCTTCCTTCACTTCTTGTTTTTTTCTGAACTTCAGGCTGTTCTTTAGCTTCTTTTTTTAATCGGTGATTTTGGTTTATTTTTTTCTTTTTTTGTTCTGTTTTTTTCCTTAGAGTTTTTCTCTACTCTTTTCTTCTCAGCTTCAGCTTGCTTCAACTCTTTTTTTGTGTCAAAAATCACTAAAGAATCCTTTTGTACTCTTCTCCTCGGCTTTAATAACAAAAACCAACAGAAAAAAATCTCTTCTAGCTTTTTTTCTTTTTACCTATAAACATATTTTCCTTTTGGTAAAAATGCATCCTTACCATTTTCTAATTTTATATATAATCCTTTGCTTTCAACTTTTGTTACCTTACCTGCAACTTTACTCATTCAATCACCTCACTATCAATTAGAAAGGGAGCGACTCAAAAATCGTGATTTCGTAGAAATCGATTTTTTTCAGAGTCACCCCGCACAGTTTATTAGATATCTAAAAAGCTTTTATAAAGCAAATTTAGATATCAATAAATCACTGCGTCTATGAACTCTCATATACACTTTGTTAAAATTTAGGTCTTTCGGGTCAACCCCTACATCTTAAATCTTTCCTATTTATTTCACTTAAATATTATACCACACTATATTCATCTATTGAAATATCAAAGATAATTCGATGTAATAATATACCAACAACCTAATCCCGATAACTAAAAAAACACCAACTTCAAAAAAAGTTATTCTTCTGAAATCAGCGCTCAATTATTAAATCTTCTTCTAAATAATGTTATGTTAACTATCTCTAATTAAAAAAACATCACTAATCTTTATTATACCATAAAAAAATAAAGATTTTATCAGTCTTTAATTTTTTTAAAATTTTTTTATGCTACGTTAAAGATACCAAAGGTATATATTTCATATCATATATACTTATTTCATAGTAAATACGCAATACGCAATTTCAGGGAGGTTACTATGTTAGACGCAAAAAAATTAAAAAAAGATATTTTTATATTTCTAGTATTCTATGTTTTTATTTGGTATCGCGCTATCATCAATATTACATAGAGAACTTAGTTCAGATTTTTAAACAAAAAAATACAAAAATCATATTATTTGTGATTGAAGTATTTTTTTATGAATTTACCTACGTTGTTAGCTTTGATTATAAATAACTATATAGCTAAAAAAACTAAAAAAACGTAGAAAAAAATAAAAAAATAACACTCTATAAAAATTAGCTAGCGAGTGATTCGACAAAATATTATTTCTTCGAAATCGCGATTTTCGAGTTACTCCCACTTATTTCATAGTAAATACGCAATACGCGATTTCAGGGAGGTTTCTTATGTTAAACACGAAAAAAATTAAAAAAAGATATTTTTATATTTCTAGTATTCTATTTGTTATTTGGTGCTCTAATCAATTTCTCGTTTGATGAAGTAGTTAGTCCAGATTTTACACATAAATACAAAAACCATATTATTTGTGTTTAATTTTATTTTTTTTAGTAGTTTACCTATAGTATTAGCTCTGGTTATAAATAACTATATAGATAAAAAAACTAAAAAAATGTAGAAAAAAATAAAAAAATAACACTCTATAAAAATTAGCTAGCGAGTGATTCGACAAAAATATTATTTCTTCGAAATCGCGATTTTCGAGTCACTCCCACTTATTTCATAGTAAATACGCAATACACGATTTCAGGGAGGTCACTATGTTAAACGCAAAAAAACTCAAAAAAAGATTTTTACATATTTTTTTAGTATTCTATGTTTTTATTTGGTATCGCACTATTATTAATATTAGATAGAGCAGTTAGTCCAGACTTTGAACAAAAAAATACAAAAACTATATTATCAGTATTTAAATTTCTTTATATAGTTTTACCTTCAGTATTATCTTTGATTCTAACTAACTATATAGATAAAAAAACTAAAAAAACATAGAAAAAAATAAAAAAATAATACTCTCTAAAACTAGCTAGCGAGTGATTCGACAAAAATCTTGTTTCTTAGAAATCAAGATTTCCGCGTCATTCATATAGCTAAAAGAGCGACTCAAAAATCACTTTTGAATCGCCCTTTTTTTATCCGTTATAACAATTTATTATTTCAAATAACTTGCTACGTATTTCTTCATTTGTTGAATGTCCTAGCATTGATTTTAACTCTACTAGTTTTTTTATCTAACTCCTCAACGTCAATATCTAAGGTTGTATTTTTATAAATCATTTGGTTATCAGTCTTTTCACTACTTTCATAATCAAGCGATAACTCTTCATACATTTTTCTCACCAGGTCTTAGACCAATCTCTTCGATGTCTATATCTTTATATGGCTCTAATCCTGATAGTTTAATTAAGTTTGTCGCAAGATCTATTATTTTTTTACAGGTTCTCCCATATCTAATAGGAAGATTTCCCCTTCACTTGCGTAATATCCAGCTTGCAGTACTAACTGCGCCGCTTCTGGAATCGTCATAAAGTAACGAATAATATTTCTATGCGTAATTGTAATAGGTCCACCTTTTTTAATCTGTTCTTTAAAGATAGGAATTACAGAACCATTTGATCCTAATACATTACCAAATCTAACAGCAGCAAATTTCGTTTTGTACTTATTACCTTTTGATTGTAAAATAATCTCTGTTAAACGTTTCGAAGCACCCATAGCATTCGTAGGATTTACCGCCTTGTCAGTAGAAATCATAATAAATCTTTCTACTTCTTTTTCGATGGCTACATCCATAACATTTTTTGTCCCAAAGACATTATTTTTAATCGCTTCTTGTGGACGACGTTCCATTAAAGGTACGTGTTTATGTGCTGCCGCATGAAATACAACGCTCGGTTTATACTTATCGAATACCTCAGCTAAAAGCCTCTTTTTCACGAATACTTACTATTTCAGAAATATAGTTTATATCATCGTAGTCCTTACTATGTGATTTTTCAAAATCTAAATCACGCTCTAGCATGTATAAGGCATTCTCGTTAACATCAACTAAGACAAGTTGACTCGGTTTGAATTTGAATATCTCTCTTACAATCTGGCTTCCAATCGAACCACCAGCACCCGTAACAAGGATACTCTTTCCTTTAATATAAGAACGAATCTCCCCTTGAGAAAGCTTCACTTCTCCACGTCCTAATAAGTCCTCGATAGATACATCTTTCAAGTGTTTAGAAATACTCTCTCCGTCTTCTACAGCAACACCAGAGCTCATTACCTTAACACTAACATTAGCTTCCTTCAGCACATTTAATATTCTATTTTTATTATAAGCACTAATCGAAGGAATCGCCAAGAATACTTGTTCTACTTCGTATTTTGGAATAAGTTTTAGTATTTCATAAGTTGTCCCAACTACCGTAATACCACTAATTACAGAATTTTTTTCGATTATCATCTATAAGCCCAACTACATTAGCACGGAAAAATATTATTTTTTTAGATAACTCTTTTAATAATATGTATCCCGCATCTCCTGCACCGATAATAAATGTATTCTTGTAAGTACTAGCTCCAGATCTACCAGCTTCTCTTTCACGTAAGGCACGATATAACATTCTTGTAAACATCATACCCGCTATAATTAATAAAGGTGAAAAGATAGCAAATCTAACATTTGAGAATGTATCAGGTAACATATACTGATAAAAGAATACTCGTAAGCAAGTCCCCTAGAACTACAGAAATACAAATACTTACTATCTCATTAACACCTAAGTATGACCATAATGATTTATTAGTGCCAAATAAATAAAAAAACTAATTGTATATATAACAAGTGAAATCACTAGAAATTCTAATATCTCAATATAATGGCCATTTAGCATCGCAAATGGATCTGATGCTTTACCTAAAAAAATATCGATGCTACTACACCTAATGCAACCGTCAATAAATCCAGTAACATGATAAGTTTAAATCTATGATTTATATATTTTTTTGATGAAAAATAGTCTATCCATAACATCTCCTACAAATTTACCAAAAGAGCTTAAAGGTTGACTAAACCCAAATCCTAAGTAATCACATTAGTTTATCTATATCTAAATATCTAATAAAGATACTTATAATAAACAATAAACTATGTGGGGAACAGGGAGCGACTCAAAAAAATCGTGATTTCTAGAAACAAGATTTTATCGAGTCGCTCTCGCACTGATTTATTAGATATCTAAAAAGCTTTTTCTAAAGCGATTTTAGATATCAATAAACCACTGCGTCTGTGAGTTCTCATATACACGTTGTTAAAAATCTAGGTCTTTTGGATCAACCCCCGCTCCCTCAGCTCTTCTACATATTTTTAAAAACAATCTATAACCAAAGTAACATGTCGCAGCAATAATAATACATAATATCAAAATACTGACTTTTCTAGTTTCCTTAATTACTTTTTATCTCTACTATTTTTTTTGGACTATTAATATAGTTATAGCTACGAAAAATCGCAGTAGTCTTAACCCTTTGATTTTTCTATAAACATCGTCGCAATTATTATAGCTAAACTAAAAAAACTGTAATAAGCATATTAACAGCCATAAATATTAATTTTTTTATCCGCCATAATTATTTTTTTTCCTTATCTTGATTGTTACTTTAACAATCGGTGTATCCGTCGCAATTCGAATATTTTCTTTAGGATAAATCTTCAAATTACTTCGTTCTTCTGTTTCTTCTTTAACATCACTTAAATCGACATCAACGAACATCTCTGATATTTTGGCTAAATCCGTTGCATTTTCTGCCCTAATGGTTACTTTAGAGACATCCGCAGTCGCACTAATCAGCTCAAAACCTGAAGGAAGACTTCCTATAGTATTTACTTCTAGTGGAACTTCTTTTTCTATATTTTTTTAAGCTCTATATTCATAACCGTTGAACTTGGTTCTATTTGAATATCTTCAATTTTATTATAGTCACTATCATAAGCTACTAGTTTTGCTTCTTCTCTAGTATTTCTATTAAGTTTCGTGCGAGTATCACTCTCAGCACGAACCTCATTTATTCTATTAAGACTCTCTATCGCACCAGAAATCTTAACTGTTTCATTCGACACACTTAGATTATCTACTTCATATCCAATCAGTAGTCGTTCTTTCTTAACTACCGGTGTAACTTTTAAATTCTTTTTGTTGCTTTTTTTCTCTAATAGATATAGTTATAACAGACGGTTCTGCAGTACCATCAACACCTTTTTTTCTAAACCATCAATCTCAATTCTAACCTTTTGATCATCACCTATTTGAGCATTTCTAAGATTTAACTTCGCCTTGAAGTTTTTAGCAACACTTTCTTTCTGAACTTTTGTTTTCGTTCCAGATAATTTCACAGATACTGTATTAGGAATACCAACTACATAAAAGCTTATCTCTATCATAATCAACATCCAGTGGCACATCACTTACCCAAGCTGTTGCATTATCACTACTACTATCTCCAAGAACCGAAAAAGTTTTTTTAAAAATTCTCATTAACCGATAGGAACAATAGTATCGCTATTAAAAATGATATTAACTTTAACTTATTATTTTCTTTTTAGTTGCATAATATCACCTCTTATTTAATTATTTTCTCTTGCTGTTTCCAATTTTTCTCCAAGAATTTCGTTAAATCCTCTGTTGAAAAATCCGAAGTTAAAATTCCATTTTGACAAACGCTAATCTTTCCTGTTTCCTCAGATACAGCGATTATTATTGCATCTGTAACTTCAGATAATCCTAGTGCAGCACGGTGTCTTGTACCATAGCTACTAGCTATCGATCTATTATCCGATAAAGGAAGTACACAGCTTGCCGCACGAATCTTATTCTCATCGATTATCATAGCACCATCATGCAAAGGTGTATTTGGAATAAAAATATTAATTATAAGTTCATTTGTCACCTCGGCATTGACCGTAATACCACTTTCAACGTATTCATCAAGACCTATATTATTTTCTAGTACGATTAATGCACCTATTCTTCGACGTGCCATATGTCTAGATGAATCAACAACAGCTTTTATTATATGTTCGGTCGAATCTTTCTCAACATCTTTATAATTAATATTGAAGATATTAGACAGCTGTACCCTTCCTATATATTCAAGAGCTCGTCTCAATTCTGGTTGGAATATAATCATTATTCCCAATACTCCCCAAGTTACTGCTTGTTCAAATATATATGTCATCGTTCTAAAACCGATGAAGTTAAAGAATATTTTTAATCCTATGACGATTAATATACCTTTAACAAGTTGCATACCACGAGTACCTTTTAATAAACTCAATAGTTTATAAACTAAAAACCAAACTAATAATATATCCAATAAATGAATAATTAATGTCAGTGTACTTACTCCTGATAAGTATTCAGCTATCATAAATATTCTCCTTCCTTTAGTTAATAATATCTCGTTACGCATATACCCCTTATTCTTATGCGTATAACAGTCCACTCTCAATTATATCATAAAATGCAAGCGTTGTGCTATTTTTTTATAGAAGAAAAAGAAGATATTTTACAATTAACATATGCAAAAATACCTTCAATATACTTTTTTTATATTTTTTTAGCTTTTTAGTTATACTTCACTAAATAGTAGCCTGTAGCCCATGTATTTCTGGGTTTTCTCCGTATAAACTATCATTAGTTCACTAATCAACCTTACTTATATATACGAAATCTGTAGGTGGTACGGTACCTTTTCCTGTATCTGGTTGACCTGCTGTTATCAAGATAGAATCTCCAACTTCAGCTAGTCCAACTTCTTTAGAATATTCAGAAGCATTACTTAGCATCTCTTCCATACTTAACATCTTAGGTTCGATATACGGTACTATTCCTCTAGTAATCACTAACTTTCTAGCACTTTCTCTATCAGGTAAAAACCGCTAGCACAGGTACATTTGGACGATATCTCGCGATGAAACGAGCTGTTGTTCCTGATTTCGTATAAGTTACAATACTTTTTACATCGACTGCTTCTAAAAGATGTTTTGTCGTCATAGAGACAGCGTGAGATATACTCATTTTGTATCCTTCCACTTCGAATCTTTCAGCATCAACAGCATTATTTTTTTCAACAGTTCTTATAATTCTATCTACTGTTTCTAGGGCTTCACATGGATAATCACCAATCGCAGTCTCCTCTGTTAACATTACCGCATCAACACCGTCGAAAATTGCGTTCGCAACATCAGACACTTCAGCTCTAGTCGGTCTTGGATTGTAAACCATAGAATACAACATTTGAGTAGTTAAAATAACCACTTTTGCAGCTTCATTAGCTCTTCTTACTATTTCCTTTTGAATTCCAGGTAAATCTTCATACGAAATATCTACCCCAAGTTCATCACGATTAATCATAATCGCATCTGAAATTTCCAGTATATCATCAAGATTGTCATAACCATCTTTACAATCTATCTTAACAATAATTCCTATATTTTTTTCCCATGTGACTTAACAAGCTCTTTCACCTTCGTAATCTCTTCTAAGTTTCCTACAAAAGGACACGCAACGAAATCTACATCATTTGCGCAGGCAAAGTCTACATTCTCGTCATCTATTCTTATAAGTTTATACTTATTTTTTTGCATAAATATGATCCACATCATATATTATAGCTAAGTCTCTTCCCGCTTCTTCTCTTAGAGCTTTAACCTTCTCTATCCTTTCAACATTTTGTTCATTATTCCCATAATAAGAATCTATCAATACAGCGTCCGCTGCACCTTCCACTATTTTTTTCGTAATATTTTTATCTGTAGCATCACCTATAGTAGCTATTATTTTAGAATTTCTAATCATAATTCTTCACCTATCCATATCATTATTTCATATTTTATTATAGCACAGCAAAAATATAACATACCATATCCTAAAGATTATAACAGATTTCTACGATATTTATTAATATAATAAATATTTTTTTACTAAAAAAATCCATAGTTTAGTTAAATTAAAAATTCTATAATTACTATAATATCATTTTAAAAATTCCATTTTAAATTATTATAAATTAAAAAAATATAACCATATATTATTTTTTTACAGAGTAATTTAGTTGACTAAATAAAAAGAAAAAAACCCTACCATACTTGTAAGGATTTTTTTCTTACAAATCAGCTTACATTTGTAGTTGTTTTTTTAGTGATAATTATGCAAAAATATTTATAAAGTTTATTTACCTATAAGTTTTATTTAAAGAACATAGTAGCTTCTCTAAAAAAATTGAGACTATAAAAAAATAATATTACCTAATATTTTTAAAAAAACTATTGACAACATTCATTCTGTAGTATATAATTTTACATACTGATATAACACATAGTTTTCAGTTATTAAAATTTATATATACAATCATTTTAGGAGGAACATATTTTTATGTTATCATTTTTTTAAAAGCCTAAAAGCTAAATCACATACAGTTCCTGCCGATAAAGTTATGCCAACTTATAAAAAAATTAAGATTTATTTCTTTCCTTGGAGTGTTCCTTGGATACATGGCATTCTACATTGTTAGAAATAACATCAGTTTATCGAGTAGTGACCTTAAAAGCATCTTTAGGAATTTCTAAAAACTCAAATGGGTGCAATCATGAGTTACATGTTACTTGCATACGGATTAAGTAAAGGATTTATGAGTAGTTTATCGGATAAAGCAGATCCAGAAAAAAATATATGGCTCTTGGACTTTTTCCTTTGTGCATCTGTAAACTTAGCACTTGGAGTTAGTCACACTGTATTCTTAGTATCAATCTTAGTAATCTTACTAGGACTTTTCCAAGGTATGGGAGTTGGACCAGCATTCATCACACTTGCAAGCTGGTACCCTAAAAAAGAACGTGGTCGTATGACTGCTCTTTGGAATATTTCTCACAACATCGGTGGAGGAATCGTAGCAAGTATCGTTACATTAGGATTCTTCATCTTTGGTAAAGAACACTGGAAATTAGCATACTACGTATTCCCAGCAATTATCGCTATTATCTTCGTTATTATTATCCTTGTTTTAGTTAAAGGAAAACCAGAAAACGAAGGTCTACCAACTATGGAAGAAATCACTGGTGAAACACAAAAAGTAGAAGTAAAACACGTACCAGAAGAAGCTGCAAACTTAAGCGCAGGTCAAATCTTCGTAAACTACGTATTAAAAAACAAACACGCTTGGTATGTATCTTTAGTTGATACATTCGTATACTTGATCCGTTTCGGATTAATTTCTTGGCTTCCAATTTACTTATTAGAAACTAAAGGATTCACAAAAAGGACAAATGGGTATCGCCTTCACATTATTCGAGTGGGCTGCTATTCCATCAACACTTCTTGCTGGATACCTATCTGATAAAGTATTCAAAGGTTACCGTATGCCTCCAGCAATCGGTGCAATGGTTATCATTTTCTTCTGTCTAATCGGATATTGGGAAAGTACTTCTCTAGTATGGGTAATCGTATTTGCCAGCCTTTCTGGATGTCTAATCTACGTACCACAATTCTTAGCATCAGTTCAAACTATGGAAGTTGTTCCATCATTTGCTGTTGGTAACGCAGTTGGTCTAAGAGGATTCATGAGTTACATCGTGGGTGCTTCATTCGGTACTTGGTTTATCGGATTCGTTGTTGACCGTGTAGGTTGGTCTGGAGGACTTTACGTACTTCTGACATCTGCAGTTCTTTGCATCGTATTCGCAGTATTAAGTCACCGCGGAGCTAAAGAATTAGCACACAAATAATTAACAATTCAAAACATTAAAAAGCACTGAACAAAATCGTTCAGTGCTTTTTCTATATCTACTTACGTATTAAGTAGTTTTCGATATTGTAATCTTGTGGATCTAGTTCTATATTATTACCTAAAATAATATTCGCTACACTATAACCAATTATCGGACCTGTAGTTAAACCTGAAGAACCAAGACCGCTAATCGCATAAACATTTTTCAATGTTGGAACCTCACCAAAGAACGGAGAATAATCACTAGTATAAGCCCTGATTCCAACACGTTCATTTATTGTCTCTGCAGCTTTTAATTCACCTAAGAAGTTCTCTGCTTCTTCACCAAAAGCATCAAGTTGCTGTTTATCAACAGTTAAATCAAAGCCCACGTCATTTTCATGTGTCGCTCCAACACTAACAACACCTTTTTCAAATGGAATAATATCCAATTCCCCCTCAGGCATTATAACTGGATAAGATCCTGTATTTTCATCAGCAACTTTATAATCTCTTAGTTGGCCTTTTTGAGGACGAACATCAACATTAAATCCAAGGGGCTCTAATATATCTTTTAACCATGCTCCAGTCGAGAGAACAACAGTATCAAAGACCTGTCCATTAATCTCATACTTATCCCCAACAGCCTTTAGACTAACTTTTTCCCTAACGATATTAGCTTTCGAGGCAGTAAGCAAGGTATTAACGAACCTCTCCCCTTCTACTCGTCCACCACCACTCGCATACAGTACATCTCCATTGTTATCAAAGCTAGGAATGATTTTTTTGAACCTCTTCTCTTGAGATTATCTCTAAATCTCCTATCATCGGTGATAATTCTTTACGACTTTCAGCAAGTTCTTTTTAACTCGGATAGCTTATCTTCATTTTTTTCAATAAATACACTCCACATTGTGAATAAAAAAATCAGTATTATAGCCATCATCTTCTAAGTCTTTAACTAATTTTAAATAAAAAAATCCGCACCTAACCTAGCCATCTTATACCAAGGTTTATTACGTCTTTTTAGAAAAACCACGGACTTATAATCCCTGCCGAAGCTTTTTGTAGCTTGACCTACACCATAATCAAAAAAACTACTATTTCATTTTTTTGTTCTTTTTGACAAATAATAAGCACATGTAGCTCCTACTATTCCCCCACCTACTACTGCTATTTTCATAAGATACCTCACTTTTTTTTAATAAGTCTACTAATTAAAAATTATAACTCAAAAAAATTATAGAGTAAACTTTAACTTTGAAATTAACTATAAAAATCAATATTTCAGAGAAATTTATCGTAAACAATAACTATAATGTATGATAACATTCCTTTTTACTAGGTATCCTGTAAAAATAAAGATATATTGCAAGTTTCTCTCAAATATATTTAATTAGCACAACAAAAATTTATTTCTAATTATTTCACATAAAAAGTTTCACTTAGGGTAACTTTATATGAATAACGAAATATTTTTTTCTAATTAGAATAATTTTATAGACTTATACTACATATCATATTATAATAGTATTTAAGTCAAACGACTATATAATTATAATTTACAGGAGGTAAACTATGACTGAAATGAAATTAATACCAAGAAATGAAGTCGAAGAGAAATATACTTGGGATATGACTCTTCTATACGAAACTGATGAAGATTTTTAAAGCGAGCCTTGAGAATATTAAAAAAAGAAATCTTGGATTTCAAGGCTACTTATGAAGGAAAAATTAACGAATCATGCTACTTTAGATACTGCCGTTAAAAAAATACGAAGAACTTTATGAAGAATTTTTATAAACTTTCTCACTACGCTGAATTACCAATGGCGGTAGATAGATTTAATGACAATGTAGTACAAAATGTAACACTATTTGAAGATGTTTCTACTTTATGGGCAGGAAATTTAAGTTTCTTCGATACTGAACTTGTAGAACTAGATGAACAGTTCATTAAAGATTTCGTAAAAAACTATCGTCCTGATTTAGAATATTACTTCGAAAAAAATCGTTCAAGAGAAAAAAACATACATTATCAAAAGAAGCTGAACAAGTAATCGCGAATTACGAAAGTCTTCCTGGTTACTACAATCTATATGAGGTAACTAAACACGAAGATATGCAATTTGACAGCTTCGAAGCAAATGGAAAAAAACTTTCGAAAAATAGCTTCGTACTATACGAAAAACTTACACGAAATGGATAATGATACTGAAGTGCGCCGTAATGCTGCGAAAAGTTTTTTTATAAAACATTAAATGCTTATAAAAAAATACTTCAGCAAATGAGTATATTTCACAAATCAAAAAAAGAAAAAAATGTTAGCTACAATGCGTGGTTATGATAGTGTTATCGACTACCTATTAGCTGCTCAAGATGGTAACCGCGAACTATACGATCGTCAAATCCGTACTCTTATGACAGATTTAGCACCTCATATCCGACGTTACATTAAGCTTCTAGCTCGCGAGCACAAAATTGAAGATATGCAGTTTGCAGACTGTAAAATCAACCTTGATCCAGATTTCGAAGTTGATATGACTATCGATGAATCTCGTTCTTACCTTAAAAAAGCACTTGGTGTTCTTGGTGAAGACTACGTTAAAATGATTGATGAAAGTTATGACAAACGTTGGACTGACTTCCCTCAAAACATCGGGAAAAGTACTGGTGGATTCTGTGCAACAGTTCCTAATGTAGCTGGATTTATCCTACTTTCTTGGACTGGAAAAAAATGAATGAAGTTTTTCGTTCTTGCTCACGAGCTTGGACATGCATATCACTTCATGAGTACAGGAAAACACCAAACAATGTTAAATAACGATTGCCCACTTTACTTCGTTGAAGCTCCTTCAACTTGTAACGAGGTTATCGTATCTAACTACCTACTAAAAACTAACACTGATGCTCGTTTCAAACGTTGGGTTATCAGTAACATGATTAGTAGAACATACTTCCACAATATGGTAACACACTACTTAGAAGCTGTTTATCAAGATAGAATCTACAAAATGGTAGATAACAATGAAATGTTAACTGCTGATGTTCTTTCTGAAGTAAAACGCAACGTTATGGAAGAGTTCTTCGGAGATAGTTTAGTAGTTAATGAAGGTGCAGAGCTTACTTGGATGAGACAACCTCACTACTACATGGGACTATATCCATACACTTACTCTGCAGGATTAACAATCGGTACAGCTATCGCTAATAAGATCGATAATGACAGTTCTTATGCCGACACTTGGTTAAATGTTCTTTCTAAAGGAAGCAGCATGTCAGCACTAGATCTTTCTAAACTTGCAGGTTGTGATGTAAGTACTGATGAACCACTTAAAGAAGCAATTGCTTATGTTGGTCACCTAGTAGACGAGCTTTTACAACTTAACAGATGAATTAAATAAATAAGAAGTGACTCAAAAAAATCGTTATTTCATAGAAATCGATTTTGTCGAGTCACTCTCGCATAGTTTATTAGATATCTAAAAAGCTTCTATAAAGCGAATTTAGATATCAATAAACCACTGCGTCTATGAGGAGTGCCTCGATAGAATTAATTACAAAAAAATTAATTTCGTCGAATCACTCCTATTCTATTATATATATAACTATGATATACTTTAACAAAGTAGCAATTTGAAGGAGTTTTATATGCATAACAGTTGGAATGAAGTAATAAAGAATTATCCAAAAAAATAGATGAACTTAATGAATTAGTAGAAAAAAATAGATGAAAAAAACGTCTTACCACAACAATCTATCCTCCAAAAAGAGCAAGTTTTTTTAGAGTTTTTGACTTAGCATTAGAAGATATTAAAGTCGTAATATTAGGGCAAGATCGTATCATAATCCCAATCAAGCTTGTGGATTAAGCTTTTCTGTAAATGATGGCATACCACTTCCTAAAAAGTCTTATAAATATTTACAAAGAACTTCACGATGACTTACGTATAAATCCAGCAAAAAAACAGGGAATCTTGAATCTTGGTTTAATCAGGGGATATTTCTTCTTAATGCGGTTCTTACTGTTGAAAAAAATTCTCCTGCGAGTCACAGCAAGATGGGATGGGAAAAATTTTACGGATTACATAATTGAAACTATTTCTGAAAAAAATGAAAATGTAGTTTTTTTGTTTTATGGGGAGCTTACGCAAGAAGTAAAAAAATAAACTAATTGATTCTTCAAAACATTTGATTATTGAATCAGCTCATCCAAGTCCATTATCCGCATACCGTGGCTTTTTTTGGGAGCAAAGTCTTCTCTCAAATCAATAATTATTTAGTCTCTCACAACAGAGGAAAAAAATAGACTTTGAATTAAAAAAATGAAAAACAAACGAGCAAATTTCATTTTTTTAAAAATATTTTTTTAAAAAAATTTTAAGTATATTTTTAAGTAAGAGGTATATAATGAGTACCTAAACAAAAAGTAATGAAATTTCATTCTTAACGACACTTGTCGTTTCTCCCTTTTAAGTTTGAAATTATTTTTTTGTTTAAACCAATATTTCAGTTAATTCTTTATGATATTAACAGATAATAAAAACTTTTTAATTTTTTTCATAATGTGGCTTGTCGCTCCCTAGGCAAGCCATTCTCCCTTTTAAAGAGTTGAAAGACTCTTTTTGTTATTTGTATATAAAAATAAAAAAATGTATGTATAGAGCCTTGATATATAAGGCTCTATTTATTTTACTTTCCGTTGGCTTTCCGTTATTCTTACATACTCATAAATTTACTGAATTTATCTGTAATATCTTTCTTTTTTTGTCTTCAGTAAGATGTGTATATATATCTAATGTTGTTTTTAATATTTGAGTGTCCTAATCTATTTGAAATATCTTTAATATCAACACCACTTTCATATAATAAAGTAGCGTGAGTATGGCGAAAACCATGTAATGTAATTCTTTTTTTAGATTAGGTTTCTTAGCACAAATACCATTTAAATAGTATTTAAGTAATTCAGGCTTTTTTTATTAAAAAAACAGAAGTATCTAAAGGAACAAAAAGACGTTTGTTTTTCTGAATTGTTTAAGTACCTCTACTGTTTCATTATCAAGATATATAGTCCTGTTGCTTGATTTTGTTTTAGTTTCAGATATAGTATAACCACCTTTTACATAAGTCATATTCTTATTTACTGTTAGAGTTTTGTTTTTTAAGTCGAAGTCTTTCCACGTTAAAGCACATAACTCACCGCATCTAACACCAGTAAAAGCTAAAACTCTAAATGTGCAGTATAACTCTAGAGAATAGTTGTTTTTTTACCACCTCTAAAAAAATTCAAGCAATTCACTTTTTGTATAATAATTGTCTTTCTTTGCTTCCTCTTTTTATACGTGGTATTTCAGTATATTTCATGTAATTAGTAGCTATTATTTCTAGTTTTACAGCATAATCTAGCACCATACTAGCTAATATACTATAATGTTGCACTGTTGCTTTTTTAAAACTTTCTGATAATTCATTAATAAACTTTTGACAAACTACTAACTTAATATCTTTCACTTTCATACAAGCGAAAAAAATGGTAATATATGCTTGTTAAAAATGTAATGTATTTCTATAGTAAGTAGTATCTTTTACTTTACGTTTATATTGTTCATCAAATAAATTATATATATCTTGAAATGTATAATCTTGATTGGTATTAAAAACCAACCTCTAAAAACTCACTCTTCAACTTAATGCAGTAGTTTTTCCGCTTCTCTTTTTGTTCTAAATCCTTTTTTTGATATTCTTTTTTTCCTTACCAGTATATATATCTTTACCAATATAATGATTTTTTTATCTCATAGTATTTTTTTTATTGTCTTTGTCTATATATTCTTTAATCATTTTTTTATCAATCCTTTCACTAGTACCAGTAGTTTTATAAATTAATAAATGATTAGGTAAAAATCACCTCATATAATGGACGTGGTAAGACTTTTTAAAGGTTAGGTAATGTAATTACACCTTTTTAATAACTAGAACGCTTAGAAGCGGTTTAAATGGCTTGTGATTTTTAAGTAAGAAGCGGAAACCTTGATATAACAGCATTTATATGATATAATATGTATATATTCTTTAATATAGAAACTATGTAATAAATCATTTTTATATAATATTTTCATTTTTTTATTAAATCCTAAAAAGCACTGGTATTATTTTTACTGGTGCTTTTTTTCTATCCCTAATAAAACAAAAACACCGCATACATCTAAAAATATACACGGTGTATTGCACACATAGAACCCCTTTTTCATGTTAAAAAGTAGGCTACCTATATGCTTATCTCTTATGTACATCTTAGTATTATTTTAAATAATTATCAAATATTTACTATCAAGTTTTTTTATATTTTATTAAGTTGTTAAATATCCCTAAAAAAACAATGCAGTATACCGCTTCTTGAGTGGTAGGTAACTATTAGTTGATAACCAGTAAGCAAAGTGGAAAAAATAGCGTGATTTTCCATTTTGAACTAAATATCTTCACTCATATTGGAAAAAATGGCTTGTTTTTCCATTTTGAACTGTTAACTGTTGGTTGATAGTTGCTTATGTTGTTGTTTATTCTGTACGTAATAAGCCTTTTATACTTTCCGACAATATGAACATCATCTATATCATATATTTGCGGTGTATAGTCTTTATTTGCACTTTCTAGAATGATTTTACTACCTTGTTGATGTACTTTCTTAATTGCTCCAGTGTTTTCTCCGTTAACTATACAAGCGTATATTTTCCCACTTTCAAAGTTAAAAGTTTTTTCAAAGAAAGCAATATCTCCATTAAGTATATTTTCATCTATCATACTATCACCTCTAACTGTTAACGCATAATCTGCCGTTATAGTGTTGCTATCGACTACTAACATTCTTTCAAGATTTTCACTAGCATATATACCATTACCAGCACATATCTCCCCTATTAAGGGAATTTGTACAGTTTTTACTATTGGTTTAATATCTGATAGATTAAAAGACGGTGGGGGCGTTTGTTTTCGTTCTTTTTCGTCAGTCCACCCCATTAAATAGCTTTCCGATACGTCGAGAACTTTTTGCTATTAAGTATATTTTATCCTGTTTAGGAATATAACCACCTTTTTAAATAAGTACTTATTGAAGATTTTTCCGATATGTGTTCTTTTTTTGATAGTTCAGATTGAGAAATCTTTTTTTCTTTTTAATAATTTTTTTAATCTAACAGCGAAAGTTTCCATTTCATTTACCTCTAAATGTTTTTAATCTTAATAATATAATATCATTAATGTTCAGAAAAAAACAACACTTTGAAAGAAATAAAAATACATTTTGTTTATTTTTTTCTGAACTAAAAGTATTGACAACCAAAAAGAACAATGTTAAACTAAATCTTGTGGAGTTCAGAAAAAAATGAACTTAAAAAAATAAAGCGAAAGGAACTAAAAGAATGACAAAAAACCATTTTTTTAATTATGATAAATTAAGAGGGAAGATTAAAGAAAAGTATAGTACTTTAACTGTTTTTTTCAAGAGAATTAGGGATAAGTAGAACAGCATTGTCTGAAAGATTGAACAATAAAAAGTAATTTCTCTGATAGCGAGATGTTAAAGGCTTGTGAATTACTAGAAATTCCACTAGAAAAAAAGTACAAGAATATTTTTTTAATGTTTATGTTCAGAAAAAAATGAACTTTAGGAAAAACAAAAAAACCTTTCAAGTTCCTAGCTACCAACTACTACTTAAAAGGTTTCAAAAGAAGTATTTAACAAAAATACTTTCTTTAATTATAACACAAGAAAGGACTTCATAACATGGATAACAAGAAAAAAACTATTTAACTTTAGAAAAAAATATACAGCGTGTTAAAGGATAATCCGACCGCTTCTATACGAGAAATACTGGAGGTATTAAACATTGAGTTTGAAGACTGGTACAGCATTAATAGAAAGATGTTGAAGTTTAAACGCACTAATAAAAATCAATTATGAAAGAGTTGGGCAAGATATTATTAACATTGAAATCATAGATAAGAAGTTTTTTTAAACAAGATAAATACTAAACAGCTTACTGAAGAAATGGAACGTAACGCTATATTTTTTTACATCTAAAAAAATCATTGATGAGTTAGATAAGCTAATATTTAATAATGCTACCAGTACAAGGGATAAGCTAAAAAGCTATTGAATTAAGGCAACGTGAATATAAGTACGAAAAATAATCAACATGCAGTTGAATATTATAAATTAAAGGAAAAAAAGAGGTATAAACGAATGATAGAAATGAATTTTAAAAAGTAATTACATTAAGAATTTTAGAGAAAAGTACAATTTAAGTCAATATGAGTTAGCTGACTTGATGAACGTAAACCAAAAGCACTATAGCACGTTGGGAAAAAAAGGAGAAAAGACCCCATCTCATGAAAAATATAGCTAAACTTAATGATATTATCTTAAATTATAAGATTAACAATGATATTGATGAAAATAACGACTTAATAGATAAAGAAAATCATATCATTAAAAAAACAGTCGACCATTTACTGGAGATAGCAAAAACAACACAAGAACCCAAAACGTAAACGAGCAACTACAAAATTAGCTTTTAACAATACTAGATGAAAAAAACTAAAAACGAGGTTAGGACAATGGAAAAACAAAGAACTATACATGAATACTTTTTGTTGTGCAGTGGTATTTATACCATTTATAACAGCATTTATATATTTAGTTGCCAGGATAATGGATAGCATTTATTAAAGGAGCGTGGACGTTATGGAAGTAGTTTTGTCAGAAGCACAAAGCCAAAAGATAAAAGAACAATTAAATATTTTAATTGATGAAGTTATTAAAACCCGTATTGAACAAATAGAGCCATACAAGAGGTATTTGACAAGAATTGAATTACAAAAAAATTCTTAGGGATAGGAAAAAGCAAGCATGGAGATATTAAAAGCAACACGGTTTACGCTATGCAGTATTAGGTAATAAACATCTATTCGATATTGAAGATGTTAACGAAATACTAGACACTTTGAAAACAAGATAATAAAAAAATACAGTACCAGTAGTTTTATAAATTAATAAAAGGCGGTTATAGTACCGCTTCTTAAAAATAAAGATTAGGAGATAATAAGAATGGAACTAAACGAGATTATAGAAGATAAAAAGAAGTAACCGAAGTTATAGAGGATATTGAGGAAATAGCCCAAAAGATTAGCAAGCTTACACGTTTCACTGCAAATATTAGCTACACATTGCACAACAATCCAAACACTCTCAACAGATGAGTTTAAAAACCTTAAAAAAATAACGGAAGAAGAATTGTTGAAATATTGGGATAAGGTGAGAAACGGTAAAAATTTGCACTTATTAACAGAAGACTTTGCTATTCATTCATCAAAAGAGTTAAGTTATTTAGTATATGACGCTCTAGAAGAAGTGAAAGAAGCACTACAAAAAAATATAAATAGAATGGAGATAATAAGAATGGAAATAAAGGTAATAAAAAGACGGAACAACTGAAGAAATGGTTTATAACGGTTTAGAGTTATTAGAGAAGATAGCAAGTAAGATAGTTGATAAGAGTAATAGTTCTGTATCTTTAAAACCACATCAAGGGAATAACAATACAGATAGCTTAGAAACCTTACAGCGAGATAATGAATTATTGCTAACGTTTGTTGGAACGTATTTCACAATAGCACCAAGCTTTAAAGATATGGTTACAGAGTATCAAAAAATTAAAGATAGTGAAACCTTTAGAAATAAAATCATTGATAGAGAAATAAAAGGCTTAACAGGATATATCGAGATGTTGGACGTTGGGAAAATTACAGAAAAACCTACTGACTTACAAATTTTAAAAATGCAAATTAAAAGTACTTTAGAAATAACGGTTAAAGTACTAGAAAAGCTAAAAGATACATACAGTAAAGATGAAAATACTTTACGTAGTGAAATGTAAAAGAGGTGATGTAAAATGATATATAAAGAAAAAGGTGTACGTACATCTAAAGGAAAAAAAGTTCCGAACCCTAACAATTTAACACCGTTAGAAATGTTAGTAAATACCCCAGTTTTTGAGGTTGAAGAGTATCTATATACAGAAGATTATAAACTAACAAAGGCTTATTATTTCATAAGTGGAGAGTTTACAGAAACTACCAACGGAGAATATCATAGAAACGACGCTAGTTTATTAAGTCGTGATTTGATATGTATCGATATTGAAGATACTAAGATGAATACAACAGAAGTATTAAATACTATACAGGAAAGCTTGAAAGAGTATAAATATGTATTATATTCAACATTTAAACATGAAGAGAGTAACCCACGTTTAAGGCTTGTATTAGAACCTAATAGGGATATACTCAAAGATGAATATAAACCAACGATACAGCATGTTATGGCTCTAGTAGGTGTAAATTATGACCCTAAAAGTTATACGTGGTCTCAACTTAGTGGACTACCTATTGTAAAAAAAGGTAATAAGCATATATTCATTAAACACCTAGACGGCTTACCTTATCCAGTACAAGAAGCGGTTAAAGAAGAAAAGAAAATTATTACTAAATATACCGCTTCTGATACTAACACCTTATTAACTGATGAAGAATATACAGAAATGTTTAAAAGGTATTTAGAGTTAGATTATGAAAATATCAACTCTGATGAAAACAACTATAACAAAGCATTAGGGATATTGTTATCAATAACCTATGATTTTTGTTTCAACATAATAAGCTATGATGTTGCTTGTGAGTGTTCTGACTTATTAGCAAACATAGGAAAAAACCCCGAAAAATACCGCCAAGATAATCAAGTTAAAATTAATAACGCTATTAAACATTGGGAAAATAACCCTAATTATTTTGATAATGAGAAAAGTTATTCAATGTTACAAAGGTTTGAGATAGTTGGGAATAAGAAAGACAAAAACTTTTCATATTTAGTACGATATAAGCTGAATAAACCTATTTTAAGTACTGGAGAGCTTCACTGGAGATTATACACCGCAGGCGAGCAATGGAGAATAGAAAACACCACAGTAAATGAAAAGACTGGTAAGGTTACTGTTCCACAAGTACCATTTTATGTAATAGCTAAATTCTTACTTACTCATATACCTATTATAAAAACTGGCTCGAATGAAGATACAGCATTATTATTTTTTTCTATGATTTTTTTCAAAAGGTATATATACATCAAATGATGATTATATAAAGACTTGTATTAAGAAAAATAGAAATAAGGTATAAGTTAACTAAATTAAAGGACGTTACAGAAGACTTACGAGCAAATACAAGGTTTGGAAAGCCACCGCGGTTAGATTATCTAATTGCAGTTGGTAACGGCTTATTTAATACTAAAACTAAAGAATTAGAGCCGTTCGACCCTAAACACTTCATTACAGCTAAAGTAGATACTAATTATAATACTAAAGCTTTAACTAACTATGAACTTATTAAAAATACCTATTTTAATTTTGATGAGTGGTTGAAGTCAATAGCGTGTAATGATGATGAAATAGTAACGTTATTATGGCAATTAATCAATGAAGCGGTAAACCCAAATAAGACGAGAAGAAAAATAGCTATAATGTTAGGTAATGGAACAAACGGAAAAAGTACCTTTAGGCAAATGATGATTAATTTAATAGGTGGTATTAATATTTCAGTATCAACACCACATGAATTACAAAGCCGTTTTGGTTTATTTTTCACTAGAGGGCAAAAATATGTAATTATGGTGATGAGGTAGGTACAAAGCCACTAGATGAAATGGATAAATTAAAAAGTATTTCAAGTGGTGAAAGTGTTAACTATGAACGTAAAAACAAAGACGTAAGAAACTATGATTTTAAAACGTTATTAATGTTTAATTCTAATGAGATACCACCTATCAAGGATAAATCAGACGCAGTACTAAACAGGTTGCTGATAATTCCATTTAATGCAAATTTTGAGGGCGTAAAAGATGAAAGTATCAAAGATGAGAAGCTAAACAATAAAAATAATACTGGAATATATCTTATATACAGCTTTTACATCTTGATTTTTGATAAATTTATAATACCTGAAGCGGTTAAAAAGCAATTACTTAATTACAAACAAGAAAAATGATAGTGTATTCAGTTTTATGCTTTATTATAAAGATAAAGGTTATCATCATGTGAGTTGTTTTTCCTGTTCGCTACTTAACTGATGATTATGAGAATTTTTTTGTTATGAGAATGGATATAATACAAGAAAAAAAGGATAGGTAATGCATTCACTAAACATTTAAACGATAATCTAACAACCAGTAATTACTCATATGAATTAAAAAAATCATAGGTTCACAAAAGAAAATACAGATGAATTAAATATTTATGGTAGAAATATTCAACCGTTAGAGGGACATGTTGGTAGAGCCATTAAGCAAGTAGTAAATGAACAACAATAACTTTGTTATCTTATGTTATCTTGTGTTACGTTATTTTTTTCTATTAACGTAACAGCAAGAGGTTATTGTATCAAGTGTTTATAGTACCTTGTTACGTTGTTACGTTATTTTTATTAAATTTTTTTATAAAAAAAGTAACAATATATATAATTCTATATATACACATATATAAAAGAAAAAAATCATCGAAATTAGCGTAACAACGTAACAGAATGTAAACAGCTAATTACCTATGCAGTTTTTTTCCTGTTACGCTAACAAAAAAATTAGTTTAACATTAAGATAACAAATTAAAATTAAGATAACAAAAAAACCTAAATTCACCGACCAAAAAAAGAAAAAAATGTATGGTATACACAATATATCTTTTTCAGTTTACTGCAATAAATTAGAAAAAGAACTAAATAAATTTTAAAAAAACTCAACACTAACAAGCGACCAAAAAAATTCTAAATTAGGAGGTTAGAAAAATGAACATAGATAAAAATAAAGTTAGACTTAGTAAAAATTAATTAAGCGTAAGAAAAAAACGTTACATTAGTAGATATAGAAAACTATTTTTAAAGAAATTGGCTTTAACTATAACGGTAATTATACGATATGTGGATATAATGAAAACATAATAATCTGGGATAACTGGAACGAAACCGCAAGCGATATAATTCAAGAATTGCTAGAAAGTGAATTAATAGACATGAAGCCAACTGATGAGATTTTTATATTATAAACGTAACAAAAATATTATTACTACCAGTGTATAAACGTTATAAACCGTATGAACAATGGTTTGCCAGTAGAATTTAATTAAAGGAGTTAAAAACAATGTATAAAAATAACTAGAGTAGAAGAAGTATCAAGAAACACATTAAACCCCATAAATTTTAATATTAACAAATACATCAATGAAGAATTACAAGAAGATGAATTTTTATTAAACATAGAGTATTTTAAAGATAATGAGCTTTCTTCAACATATCCTACCTTAGCTTACTTACACATAGCTAAAATAATTAAGGAGTAATAAACAATATGCAGTTATCAAGAGAAGAACTATCTAAACTTGACCTTATAATAGAACGTTATACGGACGATACGACCTCTAAAGAAGCGGTAGCTATAGAAACCTACCTAAACAAAATAGACAGCATAGAACGTGAATTATTGATAGCTGTATACTTTAATTTTTCACGTAAGGCAACTGATGAAGAAAACAAGATTATTGATGAACATAAAGTGAAGTTGGTCAATCTATTATCTGATAAAGGATATATAAAAGTTAAAACCCCGCCAAGAGTTGAACAAAGATTGAACAATGATAAAAAGCAAAAATTAAATAGGTATAGAGCCTTAACAGAACAGTTATATAGATTATATGACTTAGTAGAAGAGTTGCAAGAAAAACAACATAGTAAATCACATGTTCAGACCATGGACTATACAAAAGTAAAAATAACATGCAGTAGAACTAACTATGATTTTACTGGTACTAATCTATTATCTAAAATACAAGATACTGAAAATAAGATAAGTAAACTCAAAAATAGCAATAGAGAAAGAAAGAGAATACCTATCAAGCGTTATAGACCAAATAGAAGATATACGAATAAGGTATATATTCTGGTGGAGATACTATATGTTAGAAGAATGGCAAAAGGTAGCAAGAATGGTAGGTTTAAAAAGTGAACGTTACTGTATGAAGTTACATAATGAGTACTTAGAAGAACTGGATATATAAACCCTATTGAACAATGAATGAACAAAGAACAAAAACTTGATATACACAACCAAGACATCTATTTATTAGGTGTCTTTTTGATAAAAATTATATTGAAGCGTGAATGAAGCGTGAAAAAAATTCATAAAATACACTATTTTAGAAGCGGTAAAAAGGTATAAATTATTAAGGTAGAATGCTAAGAAATGCAAAGGTTTGAAATGTATATAGAGAAAAAAACAATAATAATGAACAGTGACTATTTCTTTTTCCCTTAGAAGCGGTAATATGCAGTTATTAGACCGCTTCTGTATGGAAAATAGATATAATTACACTAAATTGAGTTGAAACACGTTAAACAGCTTTTTAAACAGTAGTAAGAAAAAAACTACTTTTTTTACTAACAAAAAAACTACCATTTTTTTAAAAGGTAAAAAAATAACGTTTTTTTACATAAAATATCGGAAAAATATCGGAAAAAAATAACCTATATAGAGAATGTTGAGATAGTAGCTTTTTAGTTACATAAAAATTCTATAAGGTATAGTGTAAAAATACTGGAAAAATACGGGAATAAAACTCTATATATAGATAAAATTTAAGAAATATGAGTGTTATTCATGTTGTATAAAAATGTTGGTAAATGTTGGTATAGAAGCATATATAGATAAAAAACTTGTCAAAACTTGAAAAAAACTTGACAAATAAAAACCTATAAATGTTGGCAAATGTTGGCATAAAAAAATCTATATATCTTTAAAAATCGGCTGTTTCGGCTGTCTTAAAGGAGTTTTCAAAAAACCTTAGAAAACCTTATATAAAAAACATATATATCAAAAAGAAGTTTTTAAAAGGGGGATAGTACCTCTCTACCATGTTGTTCGGACTTCACGCCGTCACTGTACATTTTTCTCTCGTGAAAGTAAAATTGTAGGAAAAATGTTGGAATAAAAATCCTATATAGGTAAAAAAATGTTGGAAAATGTGAGTATAAAAACCTATATATAATTACTACAAAATACTACATTGGAAAATATATATATATTAGTGGCATTTAGTGGCATTTAGTGGCATAAAAACCTATATAGCATTAAAAAAACCTCAGAAAACCTCAGATTAATTTATATATAAGTAAATGATACAAAAATGTTATAGTAATAAGGTAGCGTGATAAGAGGTAATAACCCTAAATAGTTATTAAAGATTTTTAATAAGAATAATAATAAGCGATAAGAAGTATAATAGCTAAATTGTTTCAGTGATTTGTGATAGGAAGAATTAGAAGCGGTAGGAATAATAATACAAGAACTGTTGTAATGAATTTTTGAGAAGATGAAAAATACATAAAGAAGAAAGTAATTAGTTAAATTGTTAGAAAAAGATTTTAACAGCAATTAGTTATATTGATAAGAATATAATCCCAAAAAAACCGTTATAAGAGATTTTTAACAAGATGAAATATTAAGTATAAGAATATATATAACTATATTGTTGAGATAGTTTGTAATAAGAAGAACTATAGTTTATATGGTGAAAAAAATGATAAAATTGTTGTGAAGATTTGTAATCAGATTAATTTACAAAGATAGCAAGCTGCAGCTTTAATTTATTACAACAATTTATGCTAAGAATAAATAAGGTTTATAAGGTTGCAAAAAAATCATATTTGTTATAAAAAGTATGTGATAGGGCGAAAATAGAGTGATAAGAAAGTAAAACTAAAAATTTGTTTTAATGATTTGTGATAAGAAAAAAATAAAAAAACTGATATAGCGGTAAATGGATAATCTTTTTTTCACAATAGGAAATAAGAATAATAAGAAGCGGTAAGAATAAATCTAATAAAACTGTTCTGAAAGATTTTAATAGGATAAAAAGAGTATGTTCAAGAAAAACACAACGCTAAATTGTTGCTATAGTTTTTGATAAGAAAAATTATTCAATGATAAGAAGTTTAGTTTAATAATCGTTGTAACAAATTATGATAATAATAAAATGAAGTGATAAGAAGTATATAAGTGAAATCGTTGTGACAATTTTTAATAAGAAAAAATAACGTAGATAAGAATATTTAAACGAAAATCATTGCAAAAGATTTTAACAAGAATAAAGAACAGGAATAAGAATTAATGAAGCTAATTTGTTGTAACGGTTTGATATAAGAATATATAAGGTTAACAGCATTGTTTTTAAGTTAAATCATTGTGCTAGTTTTTTTGATAAGAAGAAATTAGCTGTATAGGAAAGTAAAACTAAAAAAACTACTGTACCGCTTCTGAATAAGAATAAAATAGAGTGATAGGAAAGTAACTGTACAATTTATTTGAATAGTTAGTGATAAGAAGATACTACCTTGAAATGTACAGCAAAAAGAAGCGGTTATAACAATGCGGTAATGAATACCTGGTGTATATTATACAGCCTTTTCAGCCCCCCTAAAAAGTATTAAGTATTCAGTTGAACCAAGAGCGAACAAAGAGAAAACTAACATTTCTTAGACCATAAAAAAGAGTATAAGGGCGTTTATTTGCCTTGTAAGAAGTCAAGGGGTACAATCACAAGGGAAAGTATAATCAGAACGCTTAGAACGTAAAATACAGCGTGTATATTATAAGTAATCATAACAATATGGAGATTTTAGAGACCCTAAAAAAGAACATACCAACATTTCCAACCCCTAAAAAAAGACGGTTAAAAAAACGTCCTTAAAAGTGGTTAGTGCAAAAAATGCACATACCTTATTAACTTATAAAACCACTGGTACTAAAAATTGCTGTATAGTTTCCGTTGACTTTCCGAAAAGTTAGCATATTTTGGTTATAACTAGAAAAGAGTAAAAAAACAAAAATATAATAATATCAACGTTTTTGGAAAGTATAGAAATAGTATTTTTAAATAACGCCTATAAGTATATAAGATTAGATATAAACAAGCAAGAAATTGCTTAGAACTTAATTTAGTTCACCCGAAAAACGTGTTCCCCAAACACGTTTTTTTATTATATTTTAAAACAAAAAAACCTCAGACATATGTCTGAGATTTTTTTCATCATTTATTATGCAGCTCTTCTATACCCTGCTCTTTGGGCTGCCTCTTCTGAACTAAAGACTAATAGGTTTTTAGCTGCAATATTATTGTAAGAAGGATGTGTTGGTGTATAGTAATAACCATTCTTTTTACTAGCTCTAACAATAACCTTTCTAGGTTGTTGTACCTGTTGTTGTGATTGTTGATTTTTGAGCTACTTGAACAACTTCTTTTTTTCACTATCACTTTCATCTATTCTTTTTTTTAGATGGGGATGGCGGAGCTATTTGTTGTTCTTTATGTTCTGTTGAATTTTCTTCTTTTTTTCTCTTCAGAAGATTGTTCTTCTACTTTTTTTATCACGCTCTTCTTTTTTTCTCTTGGAAAGTTTTTTTCTTTGTTCTTCTTTTCTAGCTTCACTAAAATGATTTGTCATTAGCATTGTTAACATCATAACAAGTGCACTTACAGCACCTAAGACAACTTTTTTTCAAACGCGTTTTTTTCGTTGAATAAGTTTTTACAATAGGTGGACATAATAGTATAAAAACTTAATACAAATACGACAATAGCGTATCTAATACCATGAGTAAACACCATGCTAAGTGATATTATCATAAATACTAAAAAGACAAACCACAAAAATAACTTGTCCATGTTCTTTCATGAATTTATTCACAATATTTCTCCTTAAAAAAATAATCACCTATCTATTTTAACACTTTCTTAGCTAATAGACAATTATTTTTTTATAAATAACTAATTCACATGGCATCTAACTCTTCCGACATGAACATATGTTTATAATTATTTTTCTAGAAATAACCATAGAGATGCCTTGACCTCCACCTATACAAAGTGAGCATAGTCCTTTTTCTTTATTATCATTTATTAATGCATGCACTAATGTAACTAAGACACGACAACCGCTTGCTCCTATAGGATGTCCTAAAGCTATTGCCCCACCACGCGTATTAACCTTAGTTACATCCAGGTTTAATAATCGCGTTACAGCTATAGATTGTGCTGCGAAGGCTTCGTTCATTTCGAATAAATCAATATCCTCAATATTCAAGTTTAATTTTTCTAACACTTTTTGCGTTGCAGGAACAGGTCCTAAGCCCATTACCTTATTATCTAAACCTGTTGAAGCATAGCCTTCAATGTAACAAAGAATATCTAAAACCTAGCTCTTTGGCACGTTTTTTTCACTCATTAGAATAACACAAGCAGCTCCATCATTAATTCCTGAAGCATTCCCCGCTGTCACAGTTCCATCTTTTTTGAAAGATGGTCTCAGTTTAGCTAGACTTTCTAAGTTACTATTAGCACGAACATATTCATCCGTATTAAATGTAATCTCCTCACGTCTAGTTTTTAATAGTTATAGGGTACAATTTCATCAACAAATAGATTATTTTTCAATCGCTGAAGCCGCCTTTTTTTGACTCGCTAGAGCAAATTCATCTTGTTCTTCTCTTGTAATACCGTATTGCTCCGCAATATTTTCGGCAGTAATACCCATGTGATAATTCTCAAAAGCATCTGTCAGACCGTCATTAATTATAGTATCTTCTAATTCAAAGCTACCTAGTTTTTGACCAAAACGAGCATTTTTCGTATAATGTGGCGCCGCACTCATATTCTCTACTCCACCACAAACTACGATATCATTGTCTCCTACCATAATAGATTGAACTCCAAGAACAACACTCTTTAATCCTGATCCGCAAACTTTATTCACAACAAAGGCGCTTTTCTCTTTTGGAATACCTGCATTAACAGCAATTTGTCTTGCTACATTCTGCCCAAGACCAGTCTGCAATACATTACCGAATATAATTTCATCAACAAGATTTGGATCAAGATTTACACTTTCTAATGCTTGTTTTACAAGATCTCCACCAATTTTCGCTGCAGAAACATCTTTTAAACTCCCTCCAAAACTTCCTATAGCAGTTCTTTTCGCACTTACAATAGCAACTCTATTCATGTTTTTTATCTCCTAAATTTAGTTTACTAGTATATTTTACTATAAATATCACACTTCATCAAATAATGTAACAAAAACTATGTTAATCCTAAAAAAATCACACTAATGTAACATTTATTAAATATTATCGTAATATAGATGTAATAAATTTGTAACAATAGGTTGTTTTTTTGTAATTTTAGGATGTATAATATAAATATAGAAGTTATACAAAAGAAGGTGGATAATATGAACAAACTTCTAAAAAAACAACAGGTATATTTATTTTTAGGAATAGGACTTATAACTGGTTGTACAGATAAAGTTGCACAAAAAAATTGATGATAACAATAATATTGTAACTAGCGAAGTAACTACTAGCAAAGAAACACCAACTTCTTTAGCTAACCTACAAAAAGAAGTTGATGATATTAAACAAACAGATACCAACGTTAATACAAATATTATTAATAATAAACCTACAGATCGAAATAGCAACTCCTACTAGAAAAAAACACTACAAGCCAACAAATTACTCAAAATAGAAAACACAACCTAGCCAAAGCCGGAGAGATTTTTACAACCTATGGCATACGGAATGTTAAATCTAAAAAGGTAGCAGCACCGCCAATGTGATACGATTTATCGCTAGTAACGACGGTAGCAATAACGTAGTAAAACAAATAAACTTAACTAAAGTATTAGACTTACTAAATACATACAATGCACAAACATTCCATAAACAAGACGTACTACAAAGATTACAAAATGATAAAGAAATTGAATTTGTTCAATTAAATAATAAAGTTACTGATTTTAGCAAACAAAACTTAGAAAAAAATTGATGAATCATAAAAAAATAAAGTTGTATATCTCGCTAAAGATCGAAATATTCTTAACTAAAAAGTGATATTGGATACGGAGGTGCTGCTGATGCAATCTTCATGCCGGTGGAAAAATGGGAAGTTAAAGGAGACAGAGTACTTATTCCATACGAAAATATCGCTACTAGAAAACCAGTAGGTATGATGATACTTCGCTTAAACAATAAAAAAACTACGAAAGCGGAGAAAAATAGAACAGTGTATTACGTAGAAAAAAATTCGAATTATATTAAAAAAACAAAAAGACATCGTCATTTCACATGGCGATGTTTTTTTACGATTAAATTAAAAATCGATATCCAAAGAACCTCTTTATTGAAATAATATAAAAAAATAGGTAACCGACTTAAGTTCTCCTTTTTGTCAGTTACCTACATAGATTCCTATTTAATATTACTGAGATTTGCTAGTTTTTCTAATAAAAAGGATTTGATAAATAATAGTCTTATTATTTAACCATTTTCTTTACATCGTCAATAGCATCTTCTGCAGCTTCTTTTTACATCTTCTGCCACTTCTTTTTACTTTAGAAAATAGTTTTCCAGCGAATCCTTCTTCTTCAACAGCTTCTTTAGCATCTTCTGCTTTATCTTCTACAGCATCTTTCACATCTTCTGCTTTATCTTCTACAGCATCTTTCACATCTTCTGCTTTGTCTGCTGCTTCATCTTTAACATCTTCTGCTACTTCTTTTGCATCTTCCACTTTGTCTTCTGCTCCGTCTTTCACGTCTTCCGCTACTTCTTTTGCGTCTTCTACTTTATCTTCTGCTGCATCTTTTACATCTTCTGCTTTGTCTTCTGCTTCATCTTTCACGTCTTCCGCTACTTCTTTTGCGTCTTCTACTTTATCTTCTACAGCATCTTTTTACGTCTGCTGCTTTATCTTCTACAGCATCTTTTACGTCTGCTGCTTTGTCTTCTGCTTCATCTTTCACGTCTTCCGCTACTTCTTTTGCGTCTTCTACTTTATCTTCTACAGCATCTTTTACGTCTGCTGCTTTGTCTTCTGCTGCGTCTTTAACGTCTTCCGCTACTTCTTTTTGCGTCTTCTACTTTTATCTTCTACAGCATCTTTTACGTCTGCTGCTTTTGTCTGCCGCTGCGTCTTTTTAATTCTGCTGCTTTTTCTACTACTGCATCTTTTACATCTGCCGCTTTATCCGCTACTACACTAGCTACATTTTTTACACCGTCAAATGCATCTTCTGCTGCTTCTTTTACTTTTGAAACTACTTTTTTTCTGCGAACCCTTCAGCTTGTAATTTTTTTCGTTACCTGTTAATTTTCCTAATCCTTCTTTTTACTGAACCTTTTTAATTGATCGAAATTTGTTTTCTAATGACAGTAGTTATAAATATGAGTGAGTGATGGTGGAAGTATTCATTATTATAAAGGGATAATATGATTATCTTTACTGTTGGCCAACATGGGGGAGAGGCTTCCCATCATAAATTAGCAGATAAATCTTCTTGGAAGGTAGATGGAGATAGAATAATACCTGTTGTTGGACAAATGCCTGCAAACAAAGATAAAGGTGTATTAGGTAAAATTACTCTTAGACTTAATAATAAGCAATACTCTGGGGAATAGAAAAATCAATTTATTATGTATAACCTGCAGAAGTGAAGAAATGTTTATCATTAATCTTCGCATAGCCATGATCTAGAGTATACACTACATCTGTGATAAAGTTTAACGGCCATAGTTGTCCGCGGTGAGTATGCCCAGAGAGTTGAACATCTATAGGCAAAGTAGCGTGATAATCTACAGCATCAGGTTGATGATCGATACATCAATTGTCTTGTTTAAATCAACACCCCAAGAAGGTCAGCTGTATCAAGTCTATCGACTGACACTCATCTCACGACCTATCAAAGTTATATCGTTATTAAGTGTACTTTCATCAAATAGTGGATTATTCCTGTCTTCTTTAATCATTTACTATTTCTAGCATCACGGCCGATTCCTTATCGTAGTATAAACTCCTAGGGGAGCTTTTAACTTACTAAGATTTTCTTGCATATTACGCTTTTTATACATAACCATATCATCATCCATAAGATCTCCTGCGATAACTACAGCATCTGGCTTCTCTTTATCAACAATCTTATTTAGTTTATCAAGTTGAGAATTTGAGAAAATGCCCCAAGATGAAGATCGGACATTAAGTGGCAATTTTTTTAACTGGTTTATCAAAGTGTTTATCAACCTTGATAGTCTTATTAATAACAATAGGTGAGTATGCCCAAAATAGTCCAAGAGTAGTCATACCTATTAAGTATAGAGTAGTTATGCTTAAACCAAGTCCTGAGTAAGACTTCTAATTTAAAGATTTTCATTAATAACTTAGCGGCTAATAAATAACACCTATTGTTACAATTCATTTAAGAAATAAAAGCACCAAATATTTCCACACTTATCCACAAAATTGAATTCAGCATATATGTCCATAGAAAGTTAGCAATGATAAATAGCACGATACCAATAGCTAATTTAACCTTAGTGAACAAAAGGTGAAATCATCCATTTTAAACCTAGCTACATCAGTGCTACAAGCATTTTGCCATATACTGTGAATACTCCAATGAAAACGATAAATTTCAATTATTCAATATCAATTCTCCTTTAACTATTTAATAACAATGGGGAGTGACTGAAAATCATCAGAGAAATCGGATTTTGGTCGAGTTACCCCTCAAGTGAAAGTTTATTAGATATCTAAAAAGCTTTTATAGCGAATTTAGATATCAATAAACCACTGCGTTTATGAGTTATCATATACACCCTTTTTAAAATTTAAGACTTTTGTCAGCCCCTAACAGTGTGCTTTTCAATATACAGTATCTAGCTTCAACTGTCATTAAATTAGTTGGAATGTAGTAACGCATTGTGTTTATCTTGTTTTGCCGCAGTTATTGATAAAATCAGGTAAAGATAAAATTACCATTATTTAAGAAATAAGCAATTATTCAATATCATTACTATATATATTTGTTAAAATTATTTTAGCATCATGTGTAAATTCACTTGTATTAATTAGATTACGTTCTACCAAATCTATCTTCACCCTTGGAATATTCGTTATTTATATGTTAAATAGAAACATATCTTTTCTAGCATTTATTTTAGTATCGTTATTTATCTTATAATCAGAGATTTAAATATAATAGAGTTCTAAGTGAACTTTCTAACATTATTAAATATGGAAGTTATTTCGTTTTCCTCCTCAGTAGAAAATATGTCTAATGGTACAATTTGTTTTGACATCTGTTTTCTCCATTCCTTCTTTTATGTTTTTATTATAAAGAAGTTATGTTCAGAAGATAGATAATTTTGGTATTGGACGCTTACTTCCATAGTAAAAAAAGCTCTGCATTGATTGAGTATTTTACCATATTTAAAGATTTATTATAAACTTAATTAGTTTTGGTTGTTTTACGACGTCTGCTGCAAGTATCCACCTAAGATTCCTAATCCAACCTGCTAATCCAGTATTAGTTTCAAGTTGTACCTGTGTTAGCTAAACGTTGTCCTAATTCTTACATTTGTATCTTGTGCATTGAATTTCCCGGGTTTGTTGCGTTCTGCTCCTGCATTTGCATCAGTTCCTGTTCTTACTAGAATTTCCATCTGTACCATTACCGTTTCATTATTAGCTGCTTTGCTTCTACTAAGTCACTTAAGGATCACTACTTCTTGTCCATCTGGTAAACAATTGTTGCTTCCGTTATCAGCAATCAGGATCTCAGCATCTTAAGTTTTGATTGCATCGATCAACGCTTGCTTAACAGCTTCTTTTTCTGTATCTGTTAATTTATAGCTGGATTTTCCACTGCAACTTTCCTCGTCGTGTTGGAACTTCTTGTTGTCTAAAGATATCTTTAGCTGCGATTGTGTGTAAGCTTTACCATCTTTAGTAATTACAGTTGCATTTCTGCTTTGTCGAAGATAACTTCCTCATACATCAGCATTTGCTCCTTTAAATCTTATAGCTTCTTTGCAGCTTCTTTTTCGTATCTGTTAAGTTATTGTAAGTCTCTACCGTTTCTTCGAAGTCAAGGTTGATGTTTTCACCATTGTTCTTAGCTCGCAAACATCTTTCAGCAGTCATCTTTAACTCAATTGAGCTGCTGAATTGTTGTTGTTCCTACGTCGTCAGTTGTCACTGTTGCGTTTCCTATCGTCCATCGTACTCACAACTTTGCGATCCTGGATTTACATGCTCTCACTGCTTCTTTAACTTTTCAATTTCATCAGCTGTTAATTTAGCTTTGATCTCCAACTCAACACCTACCTGCTGGTGTGTTTACTGCATTTCCTGCATTTGCTTTTGACCTGCATCTGTTGCTGACTTAGTTACGTCTGCTCCTGAATTGCTGCTGTTTTTCCTTCTGGTGCAGCTACTGTTGCGTTTCCTATCGTCTCACTACAACTTCTTGGGATCCTGACTTTACATCCTCCACTGCTTTCTTAACTTTTTGCTTTTTCTTCATCCGTTAATTTAGCTGGATCTTTAACTTCTACTCTTACCTGCTGGTGTGTTTACTGCATTTCTGCATTTGTTTTACCTGCATCTGTCGTTGACTTTGAAGCATGTCTGCTCCCTGGAATTATGCTGTTTTTCCTTCTGGTGTTGTTACTGCTGGTGCCTTTATCGTCCACTACAACCTTGATCCTGATTTACATCCCCACTGCTTTCTTTAATCCTTTTGCTTTTTCTTCATCCGTTAATTTAGCTGACCTCAAACTTCACCTTACCCGCTGGTGTGTTTCACTCATTTCCTGCATTTGCTTTTCAGTCTGCATCTGCTGCTGACTTTAGTTACGTCTGTCTCCTGGAATTGTTGCTGTTTTTCCTTCCTGGTTGCCACTGTTGCGTTTCCCTATCGTCCACTCACAACTTGATCCTGGATTTACATCCCCACTGCTTTCTTTAACTTTTTGCTTTTTCTTCATCTGTTAATTTAGCTGACCTTTACTTCCCACCTCACCTGCTGCGTGTATACTGCATTTCTGCATTTGTTTTATCTGCATCTGCTGCCAGACTTAGTTACGTCTGCTGCTGGAATTACTGCTGTTTTTCCTCTGGTGTTGTTACTGTTGCAGTGTCCTCTATCGTCCACTACAACTCTCAGATCCTGGATTTACATCCCTCACTGCTTTCTCTTAACTTTTGCTTTTTCTTCATCTGTTAATTTAGCTGGATCTTTACTCCCCTACCTTACCTGCTGGTGTGGCTTACTGTCGTTTCGCATCTGTTATCTGCATCTCTGCTGACTTAGTTACGTCTGCTCGCTGAATTACTGCTGTCTTACCTTCTGGCGTTGCTACTGTTGCGTTTCCTTTGTCGTCCACTACAACTTTAGATCCTGGATTTACATCCTCTACTGCTTTCTTAACTTTTGCTTTTTCTTCATCTGTTAATTTAGCTGATCTTTACTTCCACTCCACTCTGCTGGTGTGTTTACTGTCAGTCTCGCTTCTACTTATCTGCTTTTTCCAGTGGATTTAGTTAAGTCTGTTGCTGAATTCACTGTCTTTCTTCACCTGCTGGTGTTGTTACTGCTGCACTCTCATCGTCCACTACTAACTTTAGATCCTGATTTCACATCCTCACTGCTTTTCTTCACTCTTTTGCTTTTCTTCATCTGTTAATCTTAGCTGGATTCCTTTAATCCCTCCCACTCCACCTGCTGGTGTATCCATCATGCATTTCCTAGCTCTGGCTTATGCTGCTCTTCTGGTGACTTAGTTAAGTCTGTCTGCTGAATTACTGCTGTTTCTTTCCTTCTGTGTTGTTACTGTTGCGTTTCCTTTTATCGTCTCACTCACTAACTTTGATCCTGGATTTTACATCCTTCACTGCTTTCTTAATCCCTTTTGCTTTTTCTTCATCTGTTAATTTAGCTGATCTTTAACTCCCCACCTTTCACCCTGCTGGTGTGTTTATCGCTGTTCCTGCTCGCTTTAGCTGCTTCTGCTGACTTCCAGCTAAGTCTGTTGCTCGAATTACTGCTGTCTTACCTGCTGGTGTTGTTACTGTTGCATTTCTTTATCGTCTCACATGCCTTGTGATCCCTGGTTTACATCCCTCTCACTGCTTCTTAATCCCTTTGCTTTCTTCTTCATCCGTTAATTTAGCTGGATCCCTTAACCTCACCTTTCACCTGCTGGTGTGTTACAATGTCATTTCGCTCTGCGTTTTAGCTGCGTTTCTTCCGGTGATCTTAAGCGTCTGTTGCTGGAATTCGCTGCTGTTTTCCTTCTGGTGTTGTTACTGTTGCGTTTCCTTTTGTCGTCTACTACAACTTTAGCTTCTGGATTTACAGCTTTAACTTTGTCTTCGATCGCTTTCTTTCTCTTCATCTGTTAATTTAGCTGGATCTTTTACTCCCAGCTTTATCTGCTGGTTTGTTAACGTTGTTTCCTGCTTCTGGCTGAGCTGCTTCTTCCTGGTGATTTAGTCAAAGTCTGTTGCTGGAATTCACTGCTGTCTTACCTTCTGGTGTTGTTACTGCATTTTCCTTTATCATCTACCGCTACTGTTGCACCTGGGTTTTCACTGCTTTAACTTGTCTTCGATTGCTTTCTTCTCTTCTGTAGGTTACGGTTAGCTGATCTTTTACCCAGCTTTATCTGCTGGTGTGTTAATGTCATTCCTGCTTCTGAGCTTACTGCTTCTTCTGGTGATTTAGTTGGGTCTGTTGCTGGACTACTGCTACCCGTCTTACCTTCTGGTGTTGTTACTGTTGCATGTCCTCTATCGTCTACTGCCACTGTTGCACCTGGGCTTACTGCTCTTAACTTTGTCTCGTGATCTTCTCAGCGCTGCTGTTAATTTAGCTGGGTGCTTTGAACCTCTGTGCCTTTAGCCGCTGGTTTAACAACTGTCATTTCCTGCTTCTGGCATTTAGCTGCTTCTTCGGTGATTTAGTCTAAGTCTGTTGCTGGAATTACTACTGACTCTCCATCTTCTGTGTTGTAACTGTTGCGTTTCCTTTATCGTTCACTACAACTTTAGCTTCCTGGATTTACAGCTTTAACTTTTGTCTTCGATTGCTTTCTTCTCTTCGTGGAGTTAGGTTAGCTGGATGCTTTTTAACCTACAGCTCTTATCTGCTGGTTTATTTACGTTGTTTCCTGCTTCTGGCTTAGCTGCTTCTTCTGGTGATTTCTGGTTCAAGTCTGTTGCTGGAATTACTGCTCTTACCTTCTGGTGTTGTTCACTGTTGCATTTCCTTTATCGTCTACTGCCACTGTTGCTACCTGGGTTTTACTGCTTTTAACTTTGTCTTCGATCGCTTTTCTTCTCTTCTGGAGTTAAGTTAGCTGGATCTTTTTACTACAGCGCTCTATCTGCTGGTGTGTTAATGTACGTTTTTCCTGCTCTCGCTTAGCTGCTTCTTCGTGATTTGATAAGTCTGTTGCTGGAATTACTGCTGTCTTACCTTCTGGTGTTGTTCACTGCTTGCATTTCCTTTTATCGTCTACTGCTACTGTTGCACCTGGGTTTACTGCTTTTAACTTTGTCTTCGATTGCTTTCTTCTCAGTGTCTGCTAATGACGCTGGGTCTTTAACCTCTGTCTAGCCGCTGGTTTAACAATGTCATTTCCTGCCTCATTTGGCTTAGCTGCTTCTTCCTGGTGATTTAGTGGGTTCTGTTGGCAGATTACTACTGTTCTCCATCTTTTTGGTGTAACTGATTTGCGTTTCGCTGTATCGTCTACTACAACTTTTGCTTCTGGATTTTACAGCTTTAACTTTGTCTTCGATTGCTTTCTTCTCTTCTGGAGTTAGAGTTAGCAGGATCTTTATACTACAGCTTTATCTGCTGGTTTATTTGTCGTTTCCTGCTTCTGGCTTAGCTGCTTCTTCTGGTGATTTAGTTAAGTCTGTTGCTGGAATTACTGCTGTCTTACCTTCTGGTGTTGTTACTGTTGCATTTCCTTTATCGTCTACTACTACTGTTGCACCTGGGTTTTACTGCTTTAACCCTTTGTCTTCGATCGCTTTCTTCTCTTCTGGAGTTAAGTTAGCTGGATCTTACTACAGCTTTATCTGCTGGTGTGTTAATGTCGTTTTCCTGCTTCTGGCTTAGCTGCTTCTTCTGGTGATTTAGTTAAGTCTGTTGCTGGAATTACTGCTGTTTTTCCTTCTGGTGTTGTTACTGTTGCATTTCCTTTATCGTCTACTGCTACTGTTGCACCTGGGTTTACTGCTTTTAACTTTGTCTTCGATTGCTTTCTTCTCAGCGTCTGTTAATTTAGCTGGGTCTTTAACCTCTGTCTTAGCCGCTGGTTTAACAATGTCATTTCCCTGCATTTGGCTTAGCTGCTTCTTCTGGTGATTTAGTTAAGTCTGTTGCTGGAATTACTACTGGTTCTCCATCTTTTGGTGTAACTGTTGCGTTTCCTTTATCGTCTACTACAACTTTTGCTTCTGGATTTACAGCTTTAACTTTGTCTTCGATTGCTTTCTTCTCTCTGGAGTTAGGTTAGCAGGATCTTTTACTACAGCTTTTATCTGCTGGTTTATTTTACGTTGTTTCCTGCTTCTGTAGCTGCTTCTTCTGGTGATTTAGTTAAGTCTGTTGCTGGAATTACTGCTGTCTTACCTTCTGGTGTTGTTACTGTTGCATTTCCTTTGTCGTCTACTGCTACTGTTGCACCTGGGTTTACTGCTTTAACTTTGTCTTCGATCGCTTTCTTCTCTTCTGGAGTTAAGTTAGCTGGATCTTTTACTACAGCTTTATCTGCTGGTGTGTTAATATCATTTCCTGCTTCTGGCTTAGCTGCTTCCTTCTGGTGATTTAGTTAAGTCTGTTGCTGGAATTACTGCTGTCTTACCTTCTGGTGTTGTTACTGTTGCATTTCCTTTATCGTCTACTGCTACTGTTGCACCTGGGTTTACTGCTTTTAACTTTGTCTTCGATTGCTTTCTTCTCAGCGTCTGTTAATTTAGCTGGGTCTTTAACCTCTGTCTTCGCCGCTGGTTTTAACAATGTCATTTCCTGCGTTTGGCTTAGCTGCTTCTTCTGGTGATTTAGTTAAGTCTGTTGCTGGAATTACTACTGGTTCTCCATCTTTTGGTGTAACTGTTGCGTTTCCTTTATCGTCTACTACAACTTTAGCTTCTGGATTTACAGCTTTAACTTTGTCTTCGATCGCTTTCTTCTCTTCTGGAGTTAGGTTAGCTGGATCTTTTACTACAGCTTTATCTGCTGGTTTATTTACGTTGTTTCCTGCTTCTGGCTAGCTGCTTCTTCTGGTGATTTAGTTAAGTCTGTTGCTGGAATTACTGCTGTCTTACCTTCTGGTGTTGTTACTGTTGCATTTCCTTTATCATCTACTGCCACTGTTGCACCTGGGTTTACTGCTTTAACTTTGTCTTCGATTGCTTTCTTCTCTTCTGGAGTTAGGGTTAGCTGAATCTTTCTACTACAGCTTTATCTGCTGGTGTGTTAATGTCATTTCCTGCTTCTGGCTTAACTGCTTCTTCTGGTGATTTAGTTAAGTCTGTTGCTGGAATTACTGCTGTCTTACCTTCTGGTGTTGTTACTGTTGCATTTCCTTTATCGTCTACTGCTACTGTTGCACCTGGGTTTTACTGCTTTAACTTTGTCTTCGATTGCTTTCTTCTCAGCGTCTGTTAATTTAGTTGGGTCTTTAACCTCTGTCTTAGCCGCTGGTTTAACAATGTCATTTCCTGCATTTGACTTTAGCTGCTTCTTCTGGTGATTTAGTTAAGTCTGCTGCTGGAATTACTGCTGTTTTTCCTTCTGGTGTTGTTACTGTTGCGTTTCCTTTGTCGTCTACTACTACAGTTGCACCTGGGTTTACTTCTTTAACTTTATCTTCGATCGCTTTCTTCTCAGCATCTGTAAGTTTGTCTGGAGTTAGCAGCTACAGTTTTGTCTGCTGGTTTAACGATGTCGTTTCCTGCATTTGGTTTTAGTTTCATCTACTTCTGATTTGAATAAATCTTCTGATGGGATTGTCGCAGTAGTTCCATCTTTCAGTGTAACTGTCGCATTACCATTTCCATCAAATTTAACAGATTTAGTTTCTGGGTTTAATTCTCTTAATTTCTTTCTTCTGCTTTAGCTTGATCATCCGGATCGTTTGCTTCACCGGCTACTTTGTCTGCTGGTTTTAACAATTTTACTATTTCCTGCATCTGGTTTAGCAGTATCTTCTTTAGTTCTTCACTAATTCTGATGCTGGAATGCCGAAGTTTTACCTTCTGGAGTAGAAACAGAAACAGTTCCCATTTTTCATCTATCGTTACTATAGCATCTGGATTTACCTCTTCAACTTTAGCAACAATCTGGCTTTCTCTTCGTCAGTTAAGTCTCGATGGGTCTTTTACAATAACTCTATCAAGTGGTTTATTAATATCATTCCCACCTTTACCGTTATCTAACTGGTCCTCAGTTTTCACTAATTTTGTTGGATTGATAATTCCTTTATCGCCAGCTTCTGTTGTTACTTCGATTTTTCCATTTTCATCATATTTAACCTCTTTAGCTGTCGGATTAACTTTCTTAACCTCTTCTAAGATTTTAGCTTTTTCTTCATCTGTTAATGCACTTGGATCTTTTACTAATACTTTATCAATTGGTCTGTTTACTTCTCCAATTGCTCTAATAGCCGTCTTATCAGCTTCTTCTATTGTATTAACATCAACTACACTACTTTACTGCATCAATTGCTTCTTTTAGCTTTTTTTGCAACTTTATCTACTTTAGCTTTTAATACTTCCTTAGCTTTTAGGAGTCAAGTCGTCGCGAGCATCGATTTCTGCTTTTTTTAGCTTTTTACTTCTTCGTCGATTGCTTTTACGAGCATTTGGTTTATCTTCAACAACTGGTACAGATTTTCGATTCCATCCTTAGCTTCATCTTGAAGTTTTTAACATCTTCATCTTTCTTAGCATTGTCGATATCTTTCTTAGCTTGATCCGCTAGAGCTTTTTGCTGCATCTGCTGCAACTTTCTTCTCTTCATCAGTAGCATCTGGAGTATTAGCAATATCTTCTAATTGCTTAGCCAATTTATCATCAATAGCTTTTTAGCTTCTGGCTTAGCTTTTGCTTCTGGATTTACAGCTTTAACATCTGCTACACCTTTATCTTTTGCACCATTTACTGCTGTTTGTGCTTCTTTTTGCTTTTTCTGGTGTTTCTGCGTTATCTGGCTGTGCGTTAATAGCGTCTGTTGCTTCCTTAGCTTTATCTTGTGCATCTTTCTTAGCTGCTGCTTTTTTTCTTCGTCAGTTAAGTCAGTACGTCCATCGATTGCTTTTTCTTTCTCAGCTAATTCATCTGCAATTGCTTTCTTAGCTGCTTCTTTCGCTACTGGGTTTACTTTCGCAATTTCTCCAGTACCAGCTGTTTTAGCTGTGTCTACTCCTGCATCTGTTGTTGCTGCATCAATTGCTTCTTTTGCTTTCTTAGCTTCTTCTGCTGCTTTGTCTTTAGCTGCTTGTTTTTCTGCTGGAGTTAAGTCTTCACGTGCATCAATTGCATCTACTTTAGCTTTAAGAGCATCATCAACTGCTTTCTTAGCTTCTGGTTTCTTAGCCGCTGCTGGGTCTACAGCTTTAACGTCTGCTACACCTTTATCTTTTGCACCATTTACTGCTGTTTGTGCTTTTTCTGCTTCTTCTGGTGTTGCTGCATTGCTTGGTTGAGCATCGATTGCATCTGTCGCTTCTTTTGCTTTCGCTTTTGCGTCGTCCTTAGCTGCTGCTTTTTCTTCATCAGTTAAGTCAGTACGTCCGTTGATTGCTTCTTCTTTCTTAGCTAATTCATCTGCGATTGCTTTCTTAGCTGCTTCTTTCGCTACTGGGTTTACAGCTTTAACATCTGCTACACCTTTATCTTTTGCACCATTTACTGCTGTTTGTGCTTCTGTTGCTTTTTCTGGTGTTTCTGCATTATCTGGCTGTGCGTTAATAGCGTCTGTTGCTTCCTTAGCTTTATCTTGCGCATCTTTCTTAGCTGCCGCTTTTTCTTTGTCAGTTAAGTCAGTACGTCCGTCGATTGCTTCTTCTTTCTTAGCTAATTCATCTGCGATTGCTTTCTTAGCTGCTTCTTTCGCTACTGGGTTTACTTTCGCAATTTCTCCAGTACCAGCTGTTTTTAGCTGTATCTACTGCTGCATCTGTTGTTGCTGCATCGATTGCTTCTTTTTGCTTTCTTAGCTTCTTCTGCTGCTTTATCTTTAGCTACTTGTTTTTCTGCTGGTGTTAAGTCTTCACGTGCGTCAATTGCATCTACTTTAGCTTTAAGAGCGTCATCAACTGCTTTCTTAGCTTCTGGTTTCTTAGCCGCTGCTGGGTCTACAGCTTTAACGTCTGCTACACCTTTATCTTTTGCACCATTTACTGCTGTTTGTGCTTTTTCTGCTTCTTCTGGTGTTGCTGCGTTGCTTGGTTGAGCATCGATTGCATCTGTCGCTTCTTTTGCTTTCGCTTTTGCGTCGTCCTTAGCTGCTGCTTTTTCTTCATCAGTTAAGTCAGTACGTCCGTTGATTGCTTCTTCTTTCTCAGCTAATTCATCTGCGATTGCTTTCTTAGCTGCTTCTTTCGCTACTGGGTTTACAGCTTTAACATCTGCTACACCTTTATCTTTTGCACCATTTACTGCTGTTTGTGCTTCTGTTGCTTTTTCTGGTGTTTCTGCGTTATCTGGCTGTGCGTTAATAGCGTCTGTTGCTTCCTTAGCTTTATCTTGCGCATCTTTCTTAGCTGCCGCTTTTTCTTTGTCAGTTAAGTCAGTACGTCCATCGATTGCTTCTTCTTTCTTAGCTAATTCATCTGCGATTGCTTTCTTAGCTGCTTCTTTCGCTACTGGGTTTACTTTCGCAATTTCTCCAGTACCAGCTGTTTTAGCTGTATCTACTGCTGCATCTGTTGTTGCTGCATCGATTGCTTCTTTTGCTTTCTTAGCTTCTTCTGCTGCTTTATCTTTAGCTGCTTGTTTTTTTCTGCTGGAGTTAAGTCTTCACGTGCATCAATTTGCATCTACTTTTAGCTTTAAGAGCATCATCAACTGCTTTCTTAGCTTCTGGTTTCTTAGCCGCTGCTGGGTCTACAGCTTTAACGTCTGCTACACCTTTATCTTTTTGCACCATTTACTGCTGTTTGTGCTTTTTCTGCTTCTTCTGGTGTTGCTGCATTGCTTGGTTGAGCATCGATTGCATCTGTCGCTTCTTTTGCTTTCGCTTTTTGCGTCGTCCCTTAGCTGCTGCTTTTTTTCTTCATCAGTTAAGTCAGTACGTCCGTTGATTGCTTCTTCTTTCTTAGCTAATTCATCTGCGATTGCTTTCTTAGCTGCTTCTTTCGCTACTGGGTTTTACAGCTTTAACATCTGCTACACCCTTTATCTTTTGCACCATTTACTGCTGTTTGTGCTTCTGTTGCTTTTTCTGGTGTTTCTGCATTATCTGGCTGTGCGTTAATAGCGTCTGTTGCTTCCTTAGCTTTATCTTGCGCATCTTTCTTAGCTGCCGCTTTTTCTTTGTCAGTTAAGTCAGTACGTCCGTCGATTGCTTCTTCTTTCTTAGCTAATTCATCTGCGATTGCTTTCTTAGCTGCTTCTTTCGCTACTGGGTTTACTTTCGCAATTTCTCCAGTACCAGCTGTTTTAGCTGTATCTACTGCTGCATCTGTTGTTGCTGCATCGATTGCTTCTTTTGCTTTCTTAGCTTCTTCTGCTGCTTTATCTTTAGCTACTTGTTTTTCTGCTGGTGTTAAGTCTTCACGTGCGTCAATTGCATCTACTTTAGCTTTAAGAGCGTCATCAACTGCTTTCTTAGCTTCTGGTTTCTTAGCCGCTTCTGGATTTACAGCTTTAACATCTGCTACACCTTTATCTTTTGCACCATTTACTGCTGTTTGTGCTTCTGTTGCTTTTTCTGGTGTTTCTGCATTATCTGGTTGTTTTGCAATTTCTGCTAATTGTGCATCTGCCAGTTTCTTAGCTTCTGCTTTAGCTGCTGCTTTTTCTTCGTCAGTTAAGTCAGCACGTCCGTTGATTGCTTCTTCTTTCTTAGCTAATTCATCTGTGATTGCTTTCTTAGCTGCTTCTTTCGCTACTGGGTTTACTTTCGCAATTTCTCCAGTACCAGCTGTTTTAGCTGTGTCTACTGCTGCATCTGTTGTTGCTGCATCGATTGCGTCTTTTGCTTTCTTAGCTTCTTCTGCTGCTTTGTCTTTAGCTGTTTGTTTTTCTGCTGGAGTTAAGTCTTCACGTGCGTCAATTGCAGCTACTTTATCTTTAAGAGCATCTTCAACTGCTTTCTTAGCTGCTGGTTTCTTCGCTACTACTGGATTATCTTTTGCGATTGCATCAGTTCCTGCTGTTTGAGCTTTATCAAGAGCATCTTTTGTTGTAACTTCAGGTTTTGCTATATCAGCAAGAGCTTTTTTTCTTTATCAGCATTTACTTTAGCGATTGCTGCATCTTTTTCTTCTTTAGTTGCTTCTGTGTTATTATTAATAGCCTCAATTTGCTTCTCAGCTGCTTTATTAACCTCAGCGATAGCAGGTTGTTTTATCAAGAGTTACAAATTCCGATAATGGTTTTGTATCTGTAGAACCATCTGTATATGTTACAACAAGATTTCCATTAGCATCTTTTTCTACTGATTTAATCTTAGTCTTAGCATCTTCAGCATCTACAGCTTTTACCTTTTTTTCTCTGCTAAGTTAGCATCATCATTACTATTAGAATACTCAATTTGTAATTTTTCTTTGATTTTATCTAACTCATCTTGCGTTACGTTAGCTGGGTCTGTTACAGCAACTTTTTTTCAGTTGGAGCTGCTATATCGTATTTAGATGTTTGATTTTTTTAACTATAAATTGAACATATCCTGGTGTCTGAGTTGCATTCGGATTTTTATCTAACGCATTAAAAATCTGTATTTGATGGTGCATTATCATTGTCGTTAGCAACAACAAAAACTTGTCCATCTGTTTGGAGCTGTAAGTGTTGTAACACCTGTCATCTTAATAGTAGCTGTAGCACCTGATACAGTACCATCACCATGCGTGACAGCTGAATTTTTCTATTTTTTTCCTGTTGTGAAACCGTATCTTGCCGTATTATCCTCTCCAATACCACCTGGACCACGTACATACATATCTTTAACAGCAGTATTATCTGTTGCTTTGAATGTTAAATCAGTGTTTTCACCTGTATAAACATAGATTTGTTTATTAGCTTCATTTGAGTATGGAAGTTCAACTGTTGGAGCTACGTTTACAAATTCTGATAATGGTTTTTTTAGCTTGAGAACCATCTGCATAGGTTACAACAAGATTTCCATCGGCATCTTTTTGCTACTGATTGAATCTTAGCATCTTTATCAGCTACAGTTTTACCTTTTTTGTCTGCTAAGTTAGCATCATCGTTGTTATTAGAGTACTCAAGTTGAAGTTTTTCTTTGATTTTGCCTAGCTCAGCATCAGTTACATTAGCTGGATCTGCTACAGTAACTTTTTCAGTTGGAGTTGCAATGTCATATTTTTGAGCTTGTGTTTTAAGAATGACACGGAATGCACCTGGGTCAGTCGCGTTTCCTACGGCTTTATTCTCAATAAATGCACCATCTGTGTCAGTTGCTGTTGCATAACGCCATCCTAAAACCATACCTGGTGCTTTATCTCCCTTAGTTGCTGCATCAAAGTCAGATTGGCTCAAACCATCTGTTGCTGCTGGGGTACCTCTATAAGTGATTACCGCTGGGGTAGCATCTGTCGCTGTAGTTTCAGCATTGATAACATTTGCTTTAAATCCATATTGAGTGTTGATAGTATTTTCTTCACCTGCAACATCATCAAACGCTCTGTTACCACCTTGTTTTACAGTGGCACTCGCAATTTTTCCGCTATCATCTTTGAATTTGATGTCAAATGAGTTTTCTTCTCCAGAATATACATAAACTTCTTTAGTATCTTTATTAGAGTATGGAATCTCTACTGTCGGTGCTTGGTTTTCTCTTACAATTACTTTTCTAGTAATAGTATTTGCAGAGTCTTTACCTTGGCTATCTACCGCTTTAAGAACTAATGTGTACTCACCTGCTGTTGCAGTACTAAATGTTGTTGCAGCAGTTCCATTAACAGACACGAGTGTAGCTTTGTACAGGATTACCAACTGTAAGTTGTTCATCATCTTCTTTGTCTGCTACAGTTGCTAAAGTTGCAATATCAAATTCTGCACCTCTTCTTACAACTACATCGCTTCCGTTATCTGTTGCTGCAATTGTAGGTGCTTCATTAGTTGCAGTTAACGATAAACGTTTTGCTTCCGCTACTTCTGTTGTTCCAGGTTGTGCTCCTCCTGCTGCACTGTAACCAGAATTCCCTTGCAAGTTAATTCCGTTAGCGCCTTCTTTAATTACGTCTTTAAGGAATGTTAATTTTACTATATTGAAGATAGGATCATCTTGAGTAGCTGCCATAGCTGCAGTTAGTGTTGATGTATCTTGAGATTGCGGATTATTTCCTCCATTCATAACAATTTGACGGTCCTCAGAACCTGCGAATCCTACCCATAAGTTTTCCGTATCTTTCGGAACTTTTACCAATACTTCTTTTTGTCCTGCAACTACTGTATCATTAACAAATTTTGGACGTCCAAGATAAACTCGTGTATCATCGTTTAATTTATTATTTTCACCTTTGTATTGAACAGTAATCTTAGTTTCATCTTCACCTTTATTGAATGGATCTCTACCAGATTTTAATGGTGCTTCTAAATTCACAGTCCATTTTCCATTAGTTACTACTGTTTCATAGGTTTTTGTAGCTCCTCCTGGAGTTGCGACTGTCACTACTACAGTTTTACCGTTAGTCCCAGCCCCTGATAAAGTAGAATCTGAAGATGTTACACCACGGCGGTGTGTATATGATGCATCTCTATAATCCACAGTGTTTGTAACTTGAGGAGAACCTGAATCGTTTCTTCTGAAACCTGAACCTTCTTCGGCATTTGCAGAAATGGCATGTGAATTAGCTGCACTTGGCTCTGTATTCTCTGCTTTTTTACCTACAGTTGGTTGTCCGTTAGTAGTGTCTACTTCTGGAGTTTCTTTTTTCTCTACAGGTTTTGCTTTTAATTTAGTGTTAGCTGTAGTTACTAATTTACTGTAAGCTTTTGTTAATTCATCTTGAGTTGTTGCGTTTGCTAATGTAGTTTTTGCAGCTTCTAAGTCTGCTTTTAATACCGCAACAGACTCTTCTGTTTTATTAGCATATGCTCCATCTGCAAGTTTTTGCTTCGATTTCTGCGATGTAGTTTTTCAAGTTTAGTTTTGTCTAAAGCTTTTAACTTCTTGTGCAGTTTCTCCGCCTAATTTTGCCGCTAATCCTGCTGCCACGTCTTCTTTAGTAGTTTCTTTAGCTACTGGCTGTGCCGTCGCTACTGGTGCAGTAGGAACATTTTCTTTAGCTCCAGCGTTTGTTGTATTATCCGCTGTTGTGTTGTTTGATACTTCTTCACTAGCTTGAGCTACTGCGCCAGCACCAAAGAAAAATACTCGCACCGATTACTACTGATGCTGCACCTACTTTTAAACTTCTTGATAGAATACGACTCTACCTTTTGTACCATCTTTGGTATTTCTTAAATAGTGATTATTTTTTTCCCTACCATGTATTACCTCCTAAATTAAATAAATATAAACATGCAAAAATCGACGATAATTTTAATATTCCATAGAAAATTTCATAGAAAAATTAAATTTTTATCATTTTTTGCTATTAAATAGTTATAAATAAATTATTAAAAACTTATTTATAAAGTATACGCTTACACCCTAATTCTATCAAATTGACAATACTTTGTCTATAAAAAGACTCATCGGATATAGTAAAAATTATTACGGAAAGAGTAGAAAAAAAGAAAGGTAAATGTCAATATTAAATTAGACAGAAAAATTTTCTAGTAAAAATCTTAGGAATGCCCTGTAAATTCCCATTCTCATTTTTTTAGAAACAAATCAACTAAAAAAACAACTCCGTTATCTACTGTTATGGATTTTTATAATGCCTTTGGATATTCTTTTTATTATTTTATTTAATGTATATCTAACAAATTCACTGTCTTTGAAATCTATTAATACTACGATACCTTTTCTTGTTTTTTTCTTTCTGTTAAGGTTAGTAAACATGTACTTTCCCCTTTTTTTCCCCTGAACTGTATCTATTTCAAATGACTAATTTTTTTCACGGTTATCAATATGTTTTTGTCTTTCATCTACACGAATACCTAAGATTTTTTTGTTCTTCCTTAACTTTGTTCGTAAGCGTCCAATAAGCGAGAGAATCAATACCTTGACGCATATCGGTTTTTATCACAAACAATAGACACTTACCCTAACTTATTTAACGAAATCGACATGATGCATCACTAGCTCCAATATCAATTTTAATTGTTCTTTATCAGCAGAATCGTAAAGTACCCATTCCATTTTCCCCTTACGTAGCTTCAGTATAATCGCATTAGATTTCCCTTCTTTTTGATGAATAGTCAGCGTTTAATGGTACAATTTGTTTTGACATTTTATCTTCCTCCATTCCTTCTTTTATGTTTTTATTATAAAGGAAGTTATGTTCAGAAGATAGATACCTTGTTATTGGACGCTTACCGCTTACAGCCAATTTTACAAAAAAATCGAGTAGGGGACTTTAATTTCTAGCCCTCTCACACCACCGTACGTGCCGTTCGGCATACGGCGGTTCAAACCAATCTTCAATTCATGCTTTTCTAAGTAGTAATCAAGACAACTGACCAGTCCTTGCCCTGCAAGGACTGGTTTTGATACTGCTTGCTTTAGTACCGATTTAAGTGCTATAAATTGGTAGTGGTCACCCCATCCCGATACTTTATCTGCTATCCATTTAGGGACTCCTAATTTTAATAATCCCCAAAGTCGTCTTGATTTCTTCTTCCATTGTTTCCAAATTATTACTCGAATTCTTGTTCGTAGGTGTTCATCTACTTTCGTCATCGCAGTTTTCATAAATCCTAATGAAAAGTAATTTATCCATCCTCTTATCACTTGATTTAATTTTTATTATTCTATCTACTAGTGAGATACTCCATTTTCGTGATGTTAGTTGTTTCAGTTTTCTTTTGAATTTCTGAACACTTTCTTCGTGTGGCCTACTTTTCCATTCTCCTTTTGTTTTCCAAAATCCAAACCCTAGGTATTTTAGTTTGCTTGGTCTTACTATTTTCGTTTTATTCATGTTGACTTTTAGTCCTAAGTGTTTCTCTATAAAACGACTTACTGAGTACATTACTCTTTTCGCTGCTGATTCGCTTTTTACTGTTATTATGCAGTCATCTGCGTATCTTACAAAGTGTAGTCCTCTTTTCTAATTCTTTATCCAGTTGGTTGAGCATAATATTTGATAGTAGTGGTGATAAGTTCCTCCTTGTGGTGTTCCTACTAATGTTTTTGTGTTTTTCCTCCATTAATCATTACTCCTGCTTGTAGGTATTTTTCTTATCAGTGATTCTGTATCTCCATCATGTATTATTTGGTTTACCAAGGTCATTAGTTTGTCCTGTGGTACTGTATCAAAAAATCTCTCTAAGTCTATATCTACTATCCAGTCGTAGCCGTCATTTAGGTATTCTAATAGTTTGACTACTGCTGTTTCACATGAGCGATTTGGTCGAAATCCGTAGCTGTATTCTGAAAAGTGCTGTTCACATATTGGTGTTAACACTTGTGCTATTGCTTGCTGGATTATTCTGTCCATTACCGTTGGTATTCCTAGGTTTCTTGTTCCTCCGTTTGATTTTGGTATTTCTACTCGTAGTACGGGTTGCGGTTTGTATTTTCTTTCTTTTATTTGACTCTTGATTCTCTTCCAATTGTTTTTGGATGTATTCCTCAATGTCTTCTATTTCTATTCCGTCAACTCCGCCTGAACCTTTCTTTAGTTTTACTTGGTGTAATGCAATTATCATGTTGCTTTCTCCAAGTATTCTATCTAGTAATTTTGACATGTGTTTGTATTCCTTTCTCGTTTCGCTCTCCTGTAAGTCGTCTTATACTTGTGAGCTTTCTATTAGTGTATACGTCTTAACTTTCAGCTCTATCAGACCTGGCTTTACAGTTACAATCAAAGTTGGTCTACTTCGTTTGGTTTTGTTCATCCCTTCTGCTCCACTTCCATTACAGAAGTTTCCTCGCTACTATGGAATCGGCTGACTTCTTGTCGTTCGTTGTTACTAGGTTTCCCTCGACAAGACCTCACGGGATAAGTCGTACATCTTTCCTCGTTTACTCTCGCAATTTACGTACTTGAGGGTTTACGTCTATCTTCTTGGACTTTAGTGCTTTGGGCCACCTTATCCACCCAATACGCCTTATTATCACGTTTCTATTCGTAGAGCCACGATTTCGCTATCCCTTCCTCTCCCCGCTACCTCACGATAGTCAGTAAGCGTCCAATAACGAGGTATATTGAATAAGAGCCCTTCGCTTAGTGCGGAGAGCTCTTTCGTAAGCGTCCAATAACGAGGGTATATTGAATAAGAGCCCTTCGCTTAGTGCGGAGAGCTCTTTCTTATCTACAAGTTTCTTGTATATTTTTATTCCATGGCAAATAAGCCTCTAGAATCTCATTTTTTTCTAAAGTGTCTTCATTTGGTAAATTTGTTAATAAATGATTCATGTATTTTTCTGGATCTAATCCATTTCGTTTGGCAGTTTCGAGTAAAGTCATTATGATAGCACTAGATTGAGCCCCTTCAAAACTTTGGGAGAATAACCAATTCTTTCTTCCTATTACCAATGATTTTATCGCTCGTTCTGCTAAATTATTCGAAAGAACAAGATTCCCATCTTCCAATATCATTCGAAATGTTGATTCATATTTCAAACTATAGTCTATAGCTTTTCCTAATTTACTGCCTGGTAGTACCGAATGCTCGCGACACCAATCAAAAAATTCATCCATAATTGATTTCATTTCTTCTTGTCGTTTTTGATATCTCTCTTCTACTGGTAAGGAATCCCATTCCTGTTCCAATTGAAATAGTCGGTTACAATAGTTCAATCCCTTTGCACTTAAGGAAGTAATATTATTCTTAGGATTTGCTTCAAAAAATTTTCTTCGTATATGTGCCCAACACCCTACTAACTTGGCATTTTTTGCTTGGCGATAAGCTCCCCACATATCACAATGAATATAGCCTGAATAATCCCCTAAGACTTCTTTTTACTACTTCACCACTTCGACTTTTATCATGATAATACAGCGTAATCCCTGCTTTTTTTCTTGTTTTCCTGATAAGAATGTCCAGTAATAGGTAAGTGGAGTATCGTTTTCTAACACTCGATAACTTGTTTCGTCTGCGTGAATATAGGTTTGTTTTAATAATATTTCTCTAAGTAGGTTGTATAATGGTTTGAAATAATACTCACTAACTTTTATATGCCAATTTGTCAGTTCTTTTCTCGTAATTGGTAGTCCCATTTTTGTTCCAGTCAGCTTCTTGTCGATAGTTCGGCACTTTTTAATTGATACTTCTGATAAATTGTATGTGCAATAATAGTACTTGATCCCTAAGCTATGATTTAAAGGAGCTTTTGGAACAGGCGCTTTAATGATTTTATCATTAGTCCCGTTTTCACTACAATGGGGACATTTGTAAGCATGTTGAATATGATCTACACGTTTTAATTGAGCTGGAATAAAAACTAACTCTTTTCGCTTTAGACATGACCCAATTTCTTTTAAAGTGTGTTGACATTCTGGGCATACGCAAGCTTTTCCTAATAATTTCGTGATGAACCAATTCTGGCGTGAATTGTTCTAAGATATCTTGACGTTTACCCTGTGCTTTTTTTCTTGTATAAGTAATAGTTTCTACTTCTACAGCCGTTTCTGAGGTTTCTTCTTGAGTTATTTCTTCCACATCAAACAAACTTATTTGATTTGGGTTTCCTTTTGTTTTTTCTGAAGATTTACCGAATAATTTTTTCTTGAAAAATTCTAACTGTTCTTTAAGAAGGCGATTTTCATGTTCTAACAGTTCAACAGTTTTATTAAATTTTATTTTATCTTCTTCGTATTGATTTGAAATTTTTTTAAATTCACTTAATACTTTTTCAAGTGTCACTGTTTCATTAGAAATCATAAAAAAATACCTCCTCTTTTATTTGACTCTATTATACTATAAAAGGGTAATATTTTCAGTAAAAAACATCGGCGGTTAGTATCTTTTTATTTTTTTGGATAAATGGAAAAATCCTTTTTAATAACCATTCCACTTGTTCATCAGATAATTCTTTAACTTCTTTTTTTCATTAGAAGGCCAACTTAACTTTCCGTTTTCGAATCGTTTGTAGAGTAGCCAAAAACCTTCTCCATCCCAATAGAGTGCTTTTAAATCTATCTTTTTTTCCACCACAAAAATAGAAATACTTGTCCTGAAAAAAAGGATCCCAAGTGGTAATGATGTTGAATCCAATAAGCGAGAGAATCAATACCTTGACGCATATCAGTTTTACCACAAACAATAGACACTTGTCCTAACTTATTTAACGGAATCGACATGATGCATCACTAGCTCCAATATCAATTTTAATTGTTCTTTATCAGCAGAATCGTAAAAGCACCCATTCCATTTTCCCCTTACGTAGCTTCAGTATAATCGCATTAGATTTCCTTCTTTTTGATGAATAGTCAACGTTTAATGGTACAATTTGTTTTGACATTTTTATTTTCCTCCATTCCTTCTTTTTATGTTTTTTTATTATAAAGGAAGTTATGTTCAGAAGATAGATACCTTGTTATTGGACGCTTACGATAGTCAGGCTTGGGAGTCGCTAACAGGTTCACTGATAGCAGAGTGCCCTTTGGGACTTTCACCCCAGATGTACGACATGCTCTGTCGTACTCAAAAAGTTCCCTCGAAAAATATCGAGGGCTTTTTTTAACTATACTTAAAGATTTATCATAAACTTTAAATTAGTTTTTTTATCGTTTTTACGACGTCTTGCTGCTGCAAGTAATCCACCTAGGATTCCTAATCCTAATCCTGCTAATCCAGTATTAGTTTCAGTTGTACCTGTGTTAGCTAAACGTTGTCCTAATTTTTGTATTTGTACCTTGTGCATTAGAATTTCCGTTTGTCTCGTTAGTACCATTGTTTCCATTATTAGCAGGTTTTCCTGGTAATGTTGGAACTCTTTTTGTCTAAAGATATCTTTAGCTGCGATTGTGTAAACTTTACCATCTTTAGTAATTACAGTTGCATTTCCTGCTTTGTCGAAGATAACTTCTACTACATCTGCATTTGCTCCTTTAATCTTAGCTTTTGCAGCTTCTTTTTCTGCATCTGTTAAGTTATTGAAGTCTGCTACTGTTTCTTTTTCGAAGTCAAGGTTGATGTTTTCACCATTATTCTTAGCTGCAACATCTTTAGCATCTTTAACTAATTGAGCTGCTGGAATTGTCGCTGTCTTACCTTCTGGTGTTGTTACTGTTGCGTTTCCTTTATCGTCTACTACAACTTTAGATCCTGGATTTACATCCTCTACTGCTTTCTTAACTTTTGCTTTTTCTTCATCTGTTAATTTAGCTTTATCTTTAACTTCTACCTTAGTTGCTGGTGTATTTACTACATTTCCTGCATTTACTTTTACCTGCATCTGCTGCTGACTTAGTTAAGTCTGTTGCTGGAATTGTTGCTGTTTTACCTTCTGGTGTTGTTACTGTTGCGTTTCCTTTATCGTCTACTACAACTTTAGATCCTGGATTTACATCCTCTACTGCTTTCTTAACTTTTGCTTTTTTTCTTCATCTGTTAAGTTTAGCTGGATCTTTTACTTCTACCTTACCTGCTGGTGTGTTTACTGTCGTTTCCTGCATCTGCTTTAGCTGCTTCTTCCGGTGATTTAGTTAAGTCTGTTGCTGGAATTACTGCTGTCTTTTACCTGCTGGTGTTGTTACTGTTGCGTTTCCTTTATCGTCTACTACAACTTTTAGATCCTGGATTTACATCCTCTACTGCTTTCTTAACTTTTGCTTTTTCTTCATCTGTTAATTTAGCTGGATCTTTTACTTCTACCTTACCTGCTGGTGTATTTACTGTCATTTCCTGCATTTCTGGCTTTAGCTGCATCTGCCGCTGACTTTAGTTAAGTCTGTTGCTGGAATTACTGCTGTCTTTTACCTTCTGGTGTTGTTACTGTTGCGTTTCCTTTATCGTCCACTACAACTTTAGATCCTGGATTTACATCCTCTACTGCTTTCTTAACTTTTTGCTTTTTCTTCATCTGTTAATTTAGCTGGATCTTTTACTTCTACCTTACCTGCTGGTGTGTTTACTGTCATTTCCTGCATTTGCTTTATCTGCATCTGCTGCTGACTTTAGTTACGTCTGCTGCTGGAATTGCTGCTGTCTTTTCCTTCTGGTGTTGTTACTGTTGCGTTTCCTTTATCGTCTACTACAACTTTGGATCCTGGATTTACATCCTCTACTGCTTTCTTAACTTTTTGCTTTTTTTCTTCATCTGTTAATTTAGCTGGATCTTTTACTTCTACCTTACCTGCTGGTGTGTTTACTGCATTTCCTGCATCTGGCTTTAGCTGCATCTTCTGCTGACTTTAGTTACGTCTGTCGCTGGAATTACTGCTGTCTTACCTGCTGGTGTTGTTACTGTTGCATTTCCTTTATCGTCTACTACAACTTTAGATCCTGGATTTACATCCTCTACTGCTTTCTTAACTTTTGCTTTTTCTTCATCTGTTAATTTAGCTGGGATCTTTACTTCTACCTTACCTGCTGGTGTGTTTACTGTCGTTTCCTGCATTCTGCTTTAGCTGCATCTTCTGCTGACTTTAGTTACGTCTGTTGCTGGAACTACTGCTGTTTTTCCTTCTGGTGTTGTTACTGTTGCATTTCCTTTATCGTCTACTACAACTTTAGATCCTGGATTTACATCCTCTACTGCTTTCTTAACTTTTGCTTTTTCTTCATCTGTTAATTTAGCTGGATCTTTTACTTCTACCTTACCTGCTGGTGTGTTTACTGCATTTCCTGCATTTGCTTTATCTGCATCTGCTGCTGACTTAGTTACGTCTGCCGCTGGAACTACTGCTGTTTTTCCTTCTGGTGTTGTTACTGTTGCATTTCCTTTATCGTCTACTACAACTTTAGATCCTGGATTTACATCCTCTACTGCTTTCTTAACTTTTGCTTTTTCTTCATCTGTTAATTTAGCTGGATCTTTTACTTCTACCTTACCTGCTGGTGTGTTTACTGCATTTCCTGCATTTGCTTTATCTGCATCTGCTGCTGACTTAGTTACGTCTGCTCGCTGGAACTACTGCTGTTTTTTTCCTTCTGGTGTTGTTACTGTTGCATTTCCTTTATCGTCTACTACAACTTTAGATCCTGGATTTACATCCTCTACTGCTTTCTTAACTTTTTGCTTTTTCTTCATCTGTTAATTTAGCTGGATCTTTTTACTTCTACCTTACCTGCTGGTGTGTTTACTGCATTTCCTGCATTTGCTTTATCTGCATCTGCTGCTGACTTAGTTACGTCTGCCGCTGGAACTACCGCTGTTTTTCCTTCTGGTGTTGTTACTGTTGCATTTCCTTTATCGTCTACTACAACTTTAGATCCTGGATTTACATCCTCTACTGCTTTCTTAACTTTTGCTTTTTCTTCATCTGTTAATTTAGCTGGATCTTTAACTTCTACCTTACCTGCTGGTGTGTTAATGTCATTTCCTGCGTTTGGTTTAGTTGCTTCTTCTGGTGATTTAACTAAAGTCTGTTGCTGGAATTACTGCTGTCTTACCTTCTGGTGTTGTTACTGTTGCGTTTCCTTTGTCGTCTACTGCTACAGTTGCACCTGGGTTTACTGCTTTAACTTTATCTTCGATTGCTTTCTTCTCAGCATCTGTAAGTTTTTCTGGGTTAGCAGCTACAGTTTTGTCTGCTGGTTTAACGATGTCGTTTCCTGCGTTTGGTTTAGTTGCTTCTTCTGGTGATTTAACTAAGTCTGTTGCTGGAATTACCGCTGTCTTACCTTCTGGTGTTGTTACTGTTGCGTTTCCTTTGTCGTCTACTACTACAGTTGCACCTGGGTTTACTTCTTTAACTTTATCTTCGATTGCTTTCTTCTCAGCATCTGTAAGTTTTTCTGGGTTAGCAGCTACAGTTTTGTCTGCTGGTTTAACGATGTCGTTTCCTGCATTTGGTTTAGTTGCTTCTTCTGGTGATTTAACTAAATCTGTTGCTGGAATTACCGCTGTCTTACCTTCTGGTGTTGTTACTGTTGTGTTTCCTTTCTCGTCTACTACTACAGTTGCACCTGGGTTTTACTGCTTTAACTTTGTCTTCGATTGCTTTCTTCTCAGCATCTGTAAGTTTTTCTGGGTTAGCAGCTACAGTTTTGTCTGCTGGTTTAACGATGTCGTTTCCTGCATTTGGTTTAGTTGCTTCTTCTGGTGATTTAACTAAATCTGTTGCTGGAATTACCGCTGTCTTACCTTCTGGTGTTGTTACTGTTGCATTTCCTTTGTCGTCTACTGCTACAGTTGCACCTGGGTTTACTGCTTTTAACTTTGTCTCTCGATTGCTTTCTTCTCAGCATCTGTAAGTCTTTTCTGGGTTAGCAGCTACAGTTTTGTCTGCTGGTTTAACGATGTCGTTTCCTGCATTTGGTTTTAGTTGCTTCTTCCGGTGATTTAACTAAATCTGTTGCTGGAATTACCGCTGTCTTACCTTCTGGTGTTGTTACTGTTGCATTTCCTTTATCGTCTACTGCTACAGTTGCACCTGGGTTTACTGCTTTTAACTTTATCTTCGATTGCTTTCTTCTCAGCATCTGTAAGTTTTTCTGGGTTAGCAGCTACAGTTTTGTCTGCTGGTTTAACGATGTCGTTTCCTGCGTTTGGTTTAGTTGCTTCTTCTGGTGATTTTAACTCAAATCTGTTGCTGGAATTACCGCTGTCTTACCTTCTGGTGTTGTTACTGTTGCATTTCCTTTGTCGTCTACTGCTACAGTTGCACCTGGGTTTACTGCTTTTAACTTTGTCTTCGATTGCTTTCTTCTCAGCATCTGTAAGTTTTTCTGGGTTAGCAGCTACAGTTTTGTCTGCTGGTTTTAACGATGTCGTTTCCTGCGTTTGGTTTTAGTTGCTTCTTCTGGTGATTTAACTAAATCTGTTGCTGGAATTACCGCTGTCTTACCTTCTGGTGTTGTTACTGTTGCATTTCCTTTGTCGTCTCACTGCTACAGTTGCACCTGGGTTTACTGCTTTAACTTTGTCTTCGATTGCTTTCTTCTCAGCATCTGTAAGTTTTCTGGGTTAGCAGCTACAGTTTTGTCTGCTGGTTTAACGATGTCATTTCCTGCGTTTGGCTTAGCTGCTTCTTCTGGTGATTTAGTTAAGTCTGTTGCTGGAATTACCGCTGTCTTACCTTCTGGTGTTGTTACTGTTGCATTTCCTTTGTCGTCTACTGCTACAGTTGCACCTGGGTTTACTGCTTTAACTTTGTCTTCGATTGCTTTCTTCTCAGCATCTGTAAGTTTTTCTGGGTTAGCAGCTACAGTTTTGTCTGCTGGTTTAACGATGTCGTTTCCTGCGTTTGGTTTTAGTTGCTTCTTCTGGTGATTTAACTTCAAATCTGTTGCTGGAATTACTGCTGTCTTACCTTCTGGTGTTGTTACTGTTGCGTTTCCTTTGTCGTCTACTGCTACAGTTGCACCTGGGTTTACTGCTTTAACTTTTATCTTCGATTGCTTTCTTCTCAGCATCTGTAAGTTTTTCTGGGTTAGCAGCTACAGTTTTGTCTGCTGGTTTAACGATGTCGTTTCCTGCGTTTGGTTTAGTTGCTTCTTCTGGTGATTTAACTAAATCTGTTGCTGGAATTACCGCTGTCTTACCTTCTGGTGTTGTTACTGTTGCATTTCCTTTGTCGTCTACTGCCACAGTTGCACCTGGGTTTTACTGCTTTTAACTTTGTCTTCGATTGCTTTCTTCTCAGCATCTGTAAGTTTTTCTGGGTTAGCAGCTACAGTTTTGTCTGCTGGTTTAACGATGTCGTTTCCTGCGTTTGGTTTAGTTGCTTCTTCTGGTGATTTAACTAAATCTGTTGCTGGAATTACTGCTGTCTTACCTTCTGGTGTTGTTACTGTTGTGTTTCCTTTATCGTCTACTGCCACAGTTGCACCTGGGTTTACTGCTTTAACTTTGTCTTCGATTGCTTTCTTCTCAGCATCTGTAAGTTTTTCTGGAGTTAGCCTACAGTTTTGTCTGCTGGTTTAACGATGTCGTTTCCTGCGTTTGGTTTAGTTGCTTCTTCTGGTGATTTAACTAAATCTGTTGCTGGAATTACCGCTGTCTTACCTTCTGGTGTTGTTACTGTTGTGTTTCCTTTGTCGTCTACTACTACAGTTGCACCTGGGTTTACTGCTTTTAACTTTATCTTCGATTGCTTTCTTCTCAGCATCTGTAAGTTTTTCTGGGTTAGCAGCTACAGTTTTGTCTGCTGGTTTAACGATGTCGTTTCCTGCGTTTGGTTTAGTTGCTTCTTCTGGTGATTTAACTAAATCTGTTGCTGGAATTACCGCTGTCTTACCTTCTGGTGTTGTTACTGTTGTGTTTCCTTTGTCGTCTACTACTACAGTTGCACCTGGGTTTACTGCTTTAACTTTTATCTTCGATTGCTTTCTTCTCAGCATCTGTAAGTTTTTCTGGGTTAGCAGCTACAGTTTTGTCTGCTGGTTTAACGATGTCGTTTCCTGCGTTTGGTTTAGTTGCTTCTTCTGGTGATTTAACTAAATCTGTTGCTGGAATTACCGCTGTCTTACCTTCTGGTGTTGTTACTGTTGCGTTTCCTTTGTCGTCTACTACTACAGTTGCACCTGGATTTTACTGCTTTAACTTTGTCTTCGATTGCTTTCTTCTCAGCATCTGTTAAGTTCGCTGGATCTTTTAACTACAGCTTTGTCTGCTGGTTTAACGATGTCGTTTCCTGCATTTGGTTGAGCTGCTTCTTCTGGTGATTTGAATAAATCTTTAGCTGGAATTGTTGCAGTAGTTCCATCGTTTAGAGTAACTGTTGCATTTCCTTTTTTTCATCAAATTTAACAGATTTAGCTGTTGGATTTAAGTCTTTTAATTTTTTTCTTCTACTTTTAGCTTGAGCTGCTGGATCTGTTGCTTCTCCAACTACTTTATCCGCTGGTTTAACTACTTTACTGTTTCCTGCGTCTGGTTTAGTTGTATCTTCTTTAGTTCTTACTAATTCAGCTGCTGGAATTGCTGCAGTTTCTCCGTCTGGAGTAGAAACTGTAACTGTTCCTTTATCATCGATTGTTACGATAGAGTTTGGATTTACAGCTTTAACTTCATCAACAATCTTAGCTTTTTCAGCATCTGTTAAGTTAGCTGGATGCTTTTACTATAACTTTATCGATTGGTTTGTTGATGTCATTTCCGCCTTTACCGTTATCTAGATCAGCTTCTGTTTTAACGATATCAGCTGGTTTGATTGTTCCTTTATCACCATTTTGAGTTGTTACTTCGATGTTTCCATCTTCATCGTATTTAACTTCTTTGGCTGCTGGGTTAACTTTCTTAACTTCTTCTAAAAGTTTAGCTTTTTCAGCGTCTGTTAAGTTAGCTGGATCTTTTAACTAGAGTTTTTGTCAACTGGTTCTTTAACTTCACCAACTGCTTTAATCGCTGCCTTATCAGCTTCTTCAATCTTGTCAACATCTGTTGCTGATGTAGCTTTATCTACTGCTTTCTTAGCTTGATCTGCGATTGCATCCACTTCTGCTTTTAGATCTTCTTTTGCTTTTGGAGTTAAGTCTGTACGTGCATCAATTGCTGCTTTCTTAGCTTTTGCTTCGTCTTCAATTGCTTTACGTGCATTTGGCTTATCTTCTACAACTGGTACAGATTTTTCGATTTCATCCTTAGCTTCATCTTGAAGTTTTTTTAACATCTTCATCTTTTCTTAGCATTGTCGATATCTTTCTTAGCTTGATCCGCTAGAGCTTTTTGCTGCATCTGCTGCAACTTTCTTCTCTTCATCAGTAGCATCTGGGTATTAGCAATATCTTCTAATTGCTTAGCTAATTTATCGTCAATAGCTTTTTTTAGCTTCTGGCTTAGCTTTTGCTACTGGGTTTTACAGCTTTAACATCTGCTACACCTTTATCTTTTGCACCATCTACTGCTGTTTTAGCTTTTTCTGCTTCTTCTGGTGTTGCTACGCTATCTGGTTGTGCGTTAATAGCGTCTGTTGCTTCCTTAGCTTTATCTTGTGCATCTTTCTTAGCTGCTGCTTTTTCTTCGTCAGTTAAGTCAGTACGTCCATCGATTGCTTCTTCTTTCTTAGCTAATTCATCTGCGATTGCTTTCTTAGCTGCTTCTTTAGCTACTGGGTTAACTTTTGCAATTTCACCAGTTCCTGCTTCTTTAGCTGTATCTACTGCTGCATCTGTTGTTGCTGCATCGATTGCATCTGTTGCTTTCTTAACTTCTTCTGCTGCTTTTTCTTTAGCTGCTTGTTTTTCTGCTGGAGTTAAGTCTTCACGTGCGTCAATTGCAGCTACTTTTAGCTTTAAGAGCGTCATCAACTGCTTTCTTAGCTTCTGGTTTCTTAGCCGCTGCTGGATCTACAGCTTTAACATCTGCTACACCTTTATCTTTTGCACCATTTACTGCTGTTTGTGCTTTTTCTGCTTCTTCTGGTGTTGCTGCGTTACTTGGTTGAGCATCGATTGCATCTGTTGCTTCTTTTGCTTTCGCTTTTGCGTCGTCCTTAGCTGCTGCTTTTTCTTCATCAGTTAAGTCAGTACGTCCGTCGATTGCTTTTTTTCTTTCTTAGCTAATTCATCTGCGATTGCTTTCTTAGCTGCTTCTTTCGCTACTGGGTTTACAGCTTTAACATCTGCTACACCTTTATCTTTTGCACCATCTACTGCTTTTTGTGCTTCTGCTGCTTTTTCTGGTGTTTCTGCGTTATCTGGTTGTGCGTTAATAGCGTCTGTTGCTTCTTTTGCTTTTGCTTTTGCGTCTTCCTTAGCTTTTGCTTTCTCTGCATCTGTTAAGTCAGTACGTCCGTCGATTGCTTTTTCTTTCTCAGATAATTCATCTTCGATTGCTTTCTTAGCTGCTTCTTTCGCTACTGGATTTACTTTCGCAATTTCTCCAGTACCAGCTTCCTTAGCTTTATCTACTGCTGCATCTGTTGTTGCTGCATCGATTGCTTCTTTTGCTTTCTTAGCTTCTTCTGCCGCTTTGTCTTTAGCTGCTTGTTTTTCTGCTGGTGTTAAGTCTTCACGTGCGTCAATTGCATCTACTTTAGCTTTAAGTGCATCTTCAACTGCTTTCTTAGCTTCTGGTTTCTTAGTCGCTACTGGATCTACAGCTTTAACATCTGCTACACCTTTATCTTTTGCATCATTTACTGCTGTTTGTGCTTTTTCTGCTTCTTCTGGTGTTTCTGCGTTGCTTGGTTGAGCATCGATTGCATTTGTTGCTTCCTTAGCTTTATCTTGCGCATCTTTCTTAGCTGCTGCTTTTTCTTCGTCTGTTAAGTCAGTACGTCCGTTGATTGCTTCTTCTTTCTTAGCTAATTCATCTGCGATTGCTTTCTTAGCTGCTTCTTTCGCTACTGGGTTCACAGCTTTAACATCTGCTACACCTTTATCTTTTGCACCATTTACTGCTGTTTGTGCTTCTGCTGCTTCTTCTGGTGTTTCTGCGTTATCTGGCTGTGCGTTAATAGCGTCTGTTGCTGCTTTTGCTTTCGCTTGTGCATCTTCTTTAGCTTTTGCTTTCTCTGCATCTGTTAAGTCAGTACGTCCGTCGATTGCTTCTTCTTTTCTTAGCTAATTCATCTGCGATTGCTTTCTTAGCTGCTTCTTTCGCTACTGGGTTTACTTTCGCAATTTCTCCAGTACCAGCTGTTTTAGCTGTATCTACTGCTGCATCTGTTGTTGCTGCATCGATTGCTTCTTTTGCTTTCTTAGCTGCTTCTGCTGCTTTATCTTTAGCTGCTTGTTTTTCCGCTGGAGTTAAGTCTTCACGTGCGTCAATTGCATCTACTTTTAGCTTTAAGTGCATCTTCAACTGCTTTTCTTAGCTTCTGGTTTAGCTTTAGCTTCTGGATTGATTGCTTCAACTGCTCCAGTACCAGCTTCTTTAGCTGTATCTACCGCTGCGTCTGTTGTTGCTGCATCGATGGCATCTGTTGCTTTCTTAGCTTCTGCTGCTGCTTTATCTTTAGCTGCTTTCTTCTCGTCATCTGTCAAGTCTGTACGAGCGTCAATTGCATCTACTTTAGCTTTAAGAGCATCTTCAACTGCTTTCTTAGCTGCTGGTTTCTTAGCCGCTTCTGGATTTACAGCTTTAACATCTGCTACACCTTTATCTTTTGCACCATCTACTGCTGTTTGTGCTTTTTCTGCTTCTTCTGGTGTTGCTGCGTTGCTTGGTTGAGCATCGATTGCATCTGTTGCTGCTTTGGCTTTCGCTTTTGCATCGTCCTTAGCTGCCGCTTTTTCTTCGTCAGTTAAGTCAGTACGTGCATCGATTGCTTTTTCTTTCTCAGCTAATTCATCCGCAACTGCTTTCTTAGCTGCTTCTTTAGCTACTGGGTTTACAGATTTAACGTCTGCTACACCTTTATCTTTAGCATCATTTACTGCTGTTTGTGCTGTTGCTGCTGCTTCTGGTGTTGCTGCGTTGCTTGGTTGAGCATCGATTGCATCTGTTGCTGCTTTTGCTTTCGCTTTTGCATCGTCCTTAGCTGCTGTTTTTTCTGCGTCAGTTAAGTCAGTTCGTGCATCGATTGCTTTTTCTTTCTCAGCTAATTCATCTGCGATTGCTTTCTTAGCTGCTTCTTTCGCTACTGGATTTACAGCTTTAACGTCTGCTACACCTTTATCTTTTGCACCATTTACTGCTGTTTGTGCTTCTGCTGCTTTTTCTGGTGTTTCTGCATTATCTGGCTGTGCATTAATAGCGTCTGTTGCTGCTTTTTGCTTTCGCTTGTGCTTCTTCTTTAGCTTTTGCTTTCTCTGCATCTGTTAAGTCAGTACGTGCATCGATTGCTTCTTCTTTCTTAGCTAATTCATCTGCGATTGCTTTCTTAGCTGCTTCTTTCGCTACTGGATTTACAGCTTTAACGTCTGCTACACCTTTATCTTTTGCATCATTTACTGCTGTTTGTGCTGTTGTTGCTGCTTCTGGTGTTTCTGCGTTATCTGGCTGTGCATTAATAGCGTCTGTTGCTGCTTTTGCTTTCGCTTTTGCATCGTCCTTAGCTGCTGTTTTTTCTGCGTCAGTTAAGTCAGTTCGTGCATCGATTGCTTTTTTTCTTTCTCAGCTAATTCATCCGCAACTGCTTTCTTAGCTGCTTCTTTCGCTACTGGATTTACTTTCGCAATTTCTCCAGTACCAGCTTCTTTAGCTGTATCTACCGCTGCATCTGTTGTTGCTGCATCGATTGCTTCTTTTGCTTTCTTAGCTTCTTCTGCTGCTTTATCTTTAGCTACTTGTTTTTCTGCTGGAGTTAAGTCTTCACGTGCGTCAATTGCATCTACTTTAGCTTTAAGAGCATCATCAACTGCTGTCTTAGCTGCTGGTTTCTTAGCCGCTACTGGATCTACAGCTTTAACTTCATCTACACCTGTTTTTCTTAGCTGTATCTACTGCTGTTTGTGCTTCTGTTGCTTTTTCTGGTGTTTCTGCGTTATCTGGTTGTTTAGCAATTTCTGCTAATTGTGCATCTGCCAGTTTCTTAGCTGCTGCTTTTAGCTGCTGCTTTTTCTTCGTCAGTTAAGTCAGTACGTGCATCGATTGCTTTTTCTTTCTCAGCTAATTCATCCGCAACTGCTTTCTTAGCTGCTTCTTTAGCTACTGGATTTACTTTCGCAATTTCGCCAGTACCAGCAGTTTTAGCTGCATCTACTGCATCGTTTGTTGTTGCAGAGTCGATAGCTTTAGTTGCTTCTGCTGCTGCCGTATTATTTTTCGCAATTGCTGCGTCTTTTTCTGCTTGTGTTAGATTTGGATTTGCTTTAATAGCGTCTTCTTTCGCTTTACGAGCTGCTTCAACATCTGCTTTTGCTGCGTCTTTTTTCGCTACTACTGGATTATCTGCTGCGATTGCAGTAGTACCAGCAGTTTTAGCTGTATCTAATGCTTTTTTTGTTGTAACTTCAGGGTTTCGCTATTTCATCAAGAGCTTTTTCTTATCAGCATTTACTTTATCGATTGCTGCTTGTTTCTCGTCCTCAGTAGCATTAGGAGTTTTATTAATCGCTGCAATTTGAGCTTCCGCTGCCTTTTTCTACTGCATCAATAGCCGGTTGTTTATCAAGGTTTTACAATGACAGTGTGAGTTAATACATCTGATTCTTTTCCTTGGCTATCAACCGCTTTATATTTAACTTCATATCTTCCCGCAGTTGTTGTATCTACAGTCTTAACAGATTCATCTCCATTTACTGAGATTACTTCAGCACGTACTTTAGTTCCAAGTGTTGCATCTTTATCATCTTCATGGTCTGCTGCAGTAACAAGTGATACTGGATCACAGTATCTCCTACATTTACTGTAGTTTCTGGTTGAGCATTTTTAGAAGCAAGTGTTGGTTTTTCGTTTGTTACATTAATTTTTGTATCTTCCGAAACGACTTGGAGGCGAAGAAGGTCCATTATGACTGATAATTTCTAACTTATTGTCACCTTCTTGGAATAGCGCATTTTCGTTCATTGTCAATGTGATTGTATGAACAGATACTCCTTTTTCCACTGACTTAATAGTTGCTTTATCACCATTTTTGATGATTGACCATCCATTTTGGCTTTGTTCTAAAGCAATCTCTGTCGTAGATTTAGCACCTTTAGCAGTATAGAAGAAATATGATCTTCCCGCATCATGTGGTACAGTTATCGTTACTTCTTTTGCTCCTGCTACAACACTCTTACCATCTTTAGCTGCTGCTGATGGTAAAATCTTAGATTCCCCTACTGCTACTGAAACTGCTCTTGACTCAGACTCTATTCCATTTTACAACTTGTGTAATTTCTACTGGATTTTTAGGTGCAAAGAATCGTCTTGCTGCTTCATTAGCTCCTGGTAATTGTGTATTACTATTTAATCCTTCTTCTAATGGAAGTTTCCAAGTACCATCTTCTCCTACTACAGCTGTTTTTTCTGAAATCACAGCTCCTGTTTCTGGATTCTTAACAGTAACTTTAACTGTTGCTCCAGGTGTTCCTGTACCTGTTAATTCTGAATCTGATGATGGGACTGAATCCGGAATACTTCCTGATGCTTTTAATTGTTGTATTTACTGTTGGTGCTGGTCCACCCTTAATGAATTTAGATTTATCAATCTTATCCGTTGATCCATCTTTATATGTTACAACAAGCTTATTAGCATCCGCTGTATCTTGTTTTACATCCTTAATAAGCGGAGTAGAGTCTGTAACTCTTTCTCCTTTTTGTCCACTAAACGAGCATCATTATTATTTTTAGAATACTCAAGACTAATATTATTTTTAATATTCTCAAGCTCAGCCTCTGTTATACTGTTAGGATTCGCTACAGAAATTTTTGCTGTTGGCTCTGCAACATCATATTTCTTAGTTTGTGCTTTTAATGTGATTGTAAAAAGCACCTGGGTCAGTTTTATAAGATTCTGAAACAATGTTGGTCCAGGGATTAAACTTTGTTGCTTGATTTTCAATGAATTTACCATCTAAATCTGTTGCTGTTGCAAAACGTGATACTATAGGTAGTTCTTGACTCTCTGTTTTTGGAATTTTTATTATCTGATAATCCTGTAACTGTTCCTGTTATTTTAATTGTTGCTGGTGTAGTAGTTTCATTTTTTTAATTACAGTTGTAACAAGTCCCCATTCATTATCTTGTTTATTTTCACCAATATCTTTTAAATCTTGATTTCCACCTCTTTTTAAAGGGCAGCTGATTGAATTTTTTTCCTGAATCATCGTTAAATGTAATATCTATATCGACTTCCTCTCCATTGTAGATATAAATATCTTTTTATCTGGAGTTGGATCAGAGAATGGAATACTTACTGTTGGAGTTTTCGTTTGTACGTGCAACACTTGAAACTGGAGCAGTGTCTACTGAATCATCATTATATGTAACAGTAACTGTTCCGTTGGCAACCGCGATTTCTTTCACTACTGAAGATCTAGGATTTACGACTTCTCCTCTTTTAGATGCTAATCGAGCATCTTCTGTAGTTGCTTTATCAGAATATTTAATTTTAATTTCATTCTTGATTTTTTTGTAATATCTGCTTCAGTTAGATTATCAACATTCGAAACAGCAATCTTATCAGCATTTGATTCTGGTAGTTGGATATCATATTTATATGTTTGAGATTTAACAACTAGCCTGAAATAACCAGGATCGATGCACCTCTACCTCCACGCAGTTCAGCATTAGTAGAATCTTTAAGTTGTAAAAAAATCTTGATCCTAATACTGCTTCTTGATTTTTCAGTTTTTGTATAACTATCAATTGCTTTAAAAAGTATCATTTGGTTTTACCAGTGATATTAATTGTTACTGGACCTTCAGTTTCAGTTAGTGTTTGACGATAACTCCAACCAAAACCATCTGTTTCAACTTCTTCTTCTGGAGGCATAGATCCACGTCCAAATTTCGTAAAAGCTATCGCTTGATCGACTTTTTCGATTTTAGTAAGAACTGACCACTTCCACCTTTAACTGTTGCTTTTAGTAATATTTCCAGCTGTTGAGCTAACTGTAATATTAACATTTGCTTCTTCTTCATTATAAAGGTAAATGTCTTTTTTTCCATTAGAATACTCCATCGAGTAATTAAAGTTACCACTTCTTTCAGTTGTTTCCGCACGGAATGCATTATTTTTATCTAATGCTTTACCGTTACGTGGATCTTTAGATCCTGTGTTTTCGATTGAGTTAGATTCTGATCTTTTCTCTGTATTTTCTGCTTTTTTACCTACAGTTTCTTTTCCGTTAGTAGTGTCTACTGCTGGAGTTTCTTTTTTCTCTACAGGTTTAGCTTTTAATTTAGTGTTTGCTGTAGTTACTAATTTACTGTAAGCTTTTGTAATTTCGTCTTGAGTTGTTGCATCTGCTAATGTAGCTTTCGCTGCTTTTTAGTTCTTCTTTTTAATACTGCAACAGATTCTTCTGTTTTGTTGTCGTAAGCACCGTTTGCAAGTTTTCCTTCGATTTCTGCAATGTAATTTTTCAAGTTTAGTTTTTGTCTAAAGCTTTTAACTTCTCCACCTAGTTTTGCCGCTACTGCTGATGCTACGTCTTCTTTAGTAGTTTCTTTAGCTACAGGTTGTGCAGTCGCTACTGGTGCAGTAGGAACATTTTCTTTAGCTCCAACGTTTGTTGTATTATCCGCTGTTGTGTTGTTTGATACTTCTTCACTAGCTTGAGCTACTGCTCCAGCACCAAGAAAAAAATACTCGCACCGATTACTACTGATGCTGCACCTACTTTAAACTTCTTGATAGAATACGATTCTACCTTAGTACCATCTTTGGTATCTCTTAAATAGTGATTGTTTTTTTCCTATCATGTATTACCTCCTAAATATAATATAAACATGCAAAATTAACGATAATTTTTAATTTTTCTGTAAGAAAAATCAAATTTTTTTATCGTTTTTTTATTGCTATTAAACAGTTATAAATAAATTATTAAAAAAATTATTAAAAACATATTTATAAAACATATTTTATACCCATAATTCTACCAAATTGGGAGTACTTTGTCTACAAAAAGATTCATCTATGCTTATAAAAATTTTTCCTTTTTATATCATTATTCCACTATATATCACTATATGTAACTAATATTAATTATTACTTACAGAAAAAAATGTGATTTTTATAGAGAGAATATTTAAATTTTCTATAATTTATTTCACTTTAGTTTTCTTTTGTATAACTTATCATAATATAAAAAAACTTTAAATACTTGATATGTATCATTAAATGTTTAGAAGTTATAAAAAAATACTTTTAAATCTATTGTTTTTAAATATATAATTTAGAATATTTCCTATTTTAAAAACTTATAATATACTCTTTTTGCAGGAATCCAAAAGTCCTAAAATTTAATAAAGTGTATATGATAACTCATAGAGACCGTGGTTTTAGCGATATCTGAATTCATTTTATAAAAACTTTTTAGATATCTAATAAACTGTACGAGGGAACTCGACAAAATCTTGTTTCTTAAGAAATTCACGATTTTTAGAGTCACTCTCATCATTAGCTAATTTTAATTAATTGTGCTAGAATTAGAGCGTGGAATTCTTATCATTACAATAGATACCATTAAACTACTATATTAATAAAAAAATTTTTATTAACAACGCATAATACCTTTTGAATTTATTCTTATAAATATTCAACATAACCAAAAACATAGAATTAACACAGGATAATCAACTTACTATCGTGGTCAAAGGGATTAACCCTAAAAGTCCTAAAAATTTAATTAATACAACATTTAAATAAATAACACAATTAACGGAGGTTCTTTATGATTACACTTGAAGATATTAACATAGTTATAGAGGAAATTAAAAAAATAATAGTCGTGAATGCGTCAATATTATTATAGAAGAAAAATAATTCACTTAATTTAACAGACAGTAAATTCGGGGGCTTCCATATATCTCAACAGATGCGGATACCCTAAAGATTCAAATGGCAATCAACTAGCATTACTTGCTCAAATAAACTGTAGCAACTTACCTGAAAATACTCTCTATCCAAAAGAGGGGCTTATTACAATTTTGGATTAGCAGAAATGACGATTTCGGTTTAGGTAATAAAAAAAGACTATTACGTTAAAATATATTAAAAATATTGAGAATAATATAACAAAGGAAAAACATTCTTAATAAGTATAAATTATTGGATGAAGAAAAATAGTGAGGAATATTCACCATTCAACAAAAAATACCTCTTTCGCATTAAAAATTCGAAAAAGGTATATCTACAATTACTTCAACTGATTTTCTTTTTGAAGATATAGCATTAAAAACAATACACGAGTTATTCCCTGATGAAAACATAGAAGACTTGTACGATGACTTAGAATGCGATGTTTTCAATACTTTATTCAAAGCTTTTAATGGTGTAGAACATGCTATAGGTGCTTATCCTACATTTACTCAGTGGGATCCTCGTAATCCGGAAGAAAAAGATGCTTACGGTATTACTTTACTCCAAGTAGAAAGCCACTGGGATAACGATTCTAATAGCAGTGGAATTATGTGGGGCGATTCTGGTGTCGCCAACTTCTTTATTAATAAAGAAAAGTTGGAGCATCTAAACTTCGAAGATGTATTATTTAACTGGGATTGTTTATAATCGATATTTTTTTCGTCTCTTTTTAAAAATTCGAAGATTAATCTAAAAAAGGTAATAACTCTTCAAAATTCTGATAAATTTTTGAGAGCTATTACCAATCCTAAATAAAAATAGTTTTATTTTCTTTTAATACTACTCTATTTTTAGAGAGTTACTTTTTATTTTTTTCCATGCCCCGAATTTGACAAAGAGCCAATATAATGATACCCTTTTTACAGTTTTCATGTAAAAAGGGTATCAATCTTGTCTTTGTATTAGAATTTTTCTACGTTTTATTACGTAAATATATTTCTCAATAAATCTTATATGTAATTATATTATTTATATATAGATTCTTTGAAATCATCTGTAATACGAAGATATGCATTATAGATTTTTTTGTTTAAGTAAATGCACCCAACTTGCTGGAGCATGGCTTGTTGCACGGTCGATATTAGTAATATCTCTTGCTACCGCTTCATTTATTAACTCTTGCATTTCTTGGGCAGATGTTATAGTTACTTCTTTCGTACTATTCGCTTTTCCTAATTCGTACTGGATAGTTATAGGTTTTAAGTTATCTTGTTTATCTATACGCTCATAGAACATTTCTTTCTTAAAGTCTCCCCATGTTTCATATTCACCATCAAATACTTTTTTTCTAGTACTAATTCATCTGTTACTAATCCAACATCTCTACCAAAACCAAGCCGAGAACGTTCGATTTCCTCTAGCGAATGCTTCTCCTGCGTATTGATTAGATACATAAGGTAGGAATCCTTTATGATAACCTTTTTCTGCAAGTAGTTCATAAGCTATCTTTCTAAACATAATATCTCCTGGTGCTCCTTTTGAATTACTCAATGCCGAATATACAGGAGAAAACATGTTTATCATATAATATCCATTTCGTCTATATTCTCTATTGTCATCATAGCCACGTCTATTGATGATATTATTGTCTATTAATGACTCTAACGTTGTTAGTTGTGCGACTTCTTCATCTGTTAATGGGCGGATTTTATTTCCTGCATGAGTTTCGTTATTATACCTAGGGTCACGAACATAATAGTTTTCTAGTTTTCTAAACCATTTTTTCTTAACATCATTACTTTGTCCTAATACCGCTGCTGCTTCCATAGCATCAAGCGTATATAAAACATCATACGAACCATGCATATAGCTTTGAATGGCTTCATCTGAATTAAAGCGTTCAACTGGATTATAAGCATGCACCCTATTTAAGTCATCTTTATTCCCTTCGTAAACTGTATTAAGCACCAATCCATGAGAAGAAAGGCTCTCTGCTGATTCTAGAAGTCCAAGCGCAAATAATTCTGCACCCTGCCCTTCTCTTCGACCATAACCTTCAAAATAAATATTAGAATCTGAATTATGTACCATTTCATGACTGTACACTGTTGGACCTAAATCATCTAATAATCTATCAGTTACAAAATGCATCGCACTTCCGTTCGCATATGCTCCATCTGTAGGACGAATTTCATACCATTTTCCTACTGGACCAAAAAAGTCTCTTATCGAAGCAATATTTTTATCATTTAATCTTGCCCAATAAAGTTCTCCTGCTTCATTCTTAACTCTGAATCCATCATAAACTATTAGAGATCTGAATAATCTTTCTTTAGCTTCTGCATTTAGAAGATTATACCAAATATCATAATGATCTCTTAATCTTTTAGCTGTTAAGTCAACTCGTCCTCGTACGTAAGTACGTAAAGCATCGCCTGATAAAATTTTTCCATTTACATTATCTCTATAACGCTCATATGAACCAAATGCTAGTGTAGAAAGATTTCGACATTACATATACAGATTCTTCTGGTAACGTCAATAGTGGTAACAACATATTACGATAACCCCAACTTGGAGCTGATATTCTATCATATACACCTAGCGTATATTTACTATCTGCAGTTGCCGCTTCTTGTTTTTCACGAACTTCCTTTATACTTGATTTACTTTCTACTATATAGGCTTTTTGAATTATCTTTTTAGCCATTGGTTATTAGTTTTTAGTCGGCAGGAATAATTTTGCGATATGCTTCTACAAAGTCAAATACCGTATCTTCTCCTTTTTAATTGAGCAAGGTAGTTTCCATACAATCCCTACCGTATTCGTTCCTTGTAGATTCTCTAGACCACTCTTTCCTAATTCTATAATTGTATCTAATGTCGAAGTCGAGTTGTTACCGTTAAAGTCAAATTTATAAGTCGATAAATCTTTTGTATTTATATCATCATAATTGATATTGTACCAACGATTCATATAAGTAAGACCTAACATGAATGCTTCTTTATTTTTTTCTTGATTTTTCTCACTCACATACTCAACTACACCCGCTCCTGTTGTGTTAATTGATTTATCCATAGCTAAGACTTTTCTTAAGTGTTCTGCTATATTAGATTTTTACTTTGTCAAACTCTCTATCTAAATATAAATTGTCTAAGGCTGCATTATCAGTTATTCCTAATACTTTCTTAGTTTCATCTGAAGTAAGTGCTACACTTTGTAGTTCATTTTAAAAACGTTATTTGCTATTGCTGTATAATCAGATATGAAGGCTTCTGGCGTATATATATACTCTTTACCTGCAACATTATATTCTACTACTTGATTATTTTTTTGAAGTTTTCTTTAAATGTTACATCTAAATAGTCTACTGTATTATCTTTTAAAGTGTAACATAATTCTATTTATAGAATCTTTATTTGCATGAATATCTGTTACTATCTCATTACCTTTCATCGGTACAACATCCAATAATTCTGTCGTGTATAATTTATCAGTCGAAAGCTACTTTATTACCATATTTTTACAATTAATTCTTTATTGTAGAATGGCATTAGTTTTTTTCAATATTATTATACGCTGTTTTTTTCTAGCACTTTGTGCTTTGTTTAGCGTTGTATAGTCTACTTTTCTCTCATTACCTTTTAAATCTACACCCGTATCATCAAGCGTTACAGTTATTCCATAAGATGCAATCTTGGCAGTTAATTGTTCTTTTGATATTTTTGTTGCGAACATATCACTCTTTCTATTATCAATAGAGGTAACAGCATTTTGCACCTCTGCTGCATTATATTGATCTCCTGTAATAACATATCCGTCTCCTACATCTACGTTACTCACAACATCATTTACTCGACCATTTTTCCAAGTAGATCCGACTATTCCTCCTACTCTAGAATATCCTTGACCATTTCTTATTTCTCCAGTAGCAACCGAATTAGATACCAATGCACCATTTTCTAATCTACCTACTATTCCTCCGGCAACCTGATCGGTATTACGAGATGAAGAAGATATCTTAACGTCAACTTTAGATTTATTAATCCTTGCATTTTCTCCTGTTAGATTCCCTACTATTCCTCCGGCATATTTGGCACTAGAGTCAGTATGATTCGCAACAAGTTTACCAGTAAATGCACTATTTTCTATTGTTGTATTTGTTGCACTAACTACTAGTCCTGCTACTGATTTTTCTTCCTGATATTTTTCCCTTCTACTGCTACATTATTAATTTTCGCATTATCTGCTACTTTAGCTATTGCTGCAGCATTTCTCATCACTATCTATATCTACATTTTTTTAACATCTAGGTCTTTTTACTGTTGCATCTTTTTAATGTGTCGAACAGTGGTTTTTCTCAGGTCGTAGATAGCATATGCTTTACTTCCATCTGCACCAATTAGCGTACCTGTAAATTCCCCTGATAAATAACTTGTTTTGATTATCTGGTAGTCCCTACTTCATCGGCTGTCATATCGCGATGCTAATTTGATACACACCTGACTAAGTTGCTTTGCATCGCTGTTATCAACTGTTTAAATGAAGTATATACTCCTGGCTGAACTGCTTTTTGATTTCGCTATATTGAATGTATAGTTTTCTTTTATAACCATTAGTACTATCTTCTACTAATTCATCTACTGCAGCAGTCACTTTGTATGTTCCATCACTATTTTCTGTGATAGATTTAACAGGTAAATACATTTCTTTAAATCTGTCTGATTTTACTTTTTACAAAAATAGTTATCAGTTCCTGTCGGTACTTTATCTAAACTTAAATATCTACGATAACGTCCATCATCTTCTTTACCATATAATTCTACTGCATCTACATCTTTGATTTCTATTTTCTTATATTCTAATTCGAAATCTTTTGTAGATATTTCTGTACTTTGTTTATTATTTTCACCTAAATTGTACGTTAAAAGTGTTTTTAATTGTATATGGTGTATAATGATCTAACCCTGTTATGACTTGTTCTTTCGCTAAATTTTCTATATCTACTTCTTTTTACTAATCGATTCTCGTGGAATATCTGTGCTTTAGCCGAAACATACGCCGATGTAGAATCTGTTAGGTTGTAACTTACAGTTATTGATTTTTTATCTTCATCTTTTACTAAATTAGTAATCTCTACAACAGGTTTTGTTTTCACAAGCGTTCCTACTTTAACGATTTCTTTTACTGGAGCTTTTTCAGTTCGTGACACTTCTTTAGTTTCTACTACATTACCATTTACGATGTAGTCTTCATATTGAATTGTACGCGTTCCTACTTGACCTGGTTGTTCAGTTTTTACGACGATTTTTTTAGAAGTGTTGGATCTTGAATTTCTTCTGTTCTATAAGGGATAGTTTCTTTTTCTGTTCTATTTCTTGTAGTAACTTCTAAAGTTGGAATTTCTTCTGTTACTGCCGCTTCGCCCTCATGACCTGGTTCTTGCGTTCCTTTTGTTGACACTGGAAGTTTATATTCTGGCAGTTCATTTGTTATCGACAACATTTCCTCTTCTACACTCTGTACCGTATGAACAGATATCGGCTTTAGTATATTCTGGTAACTCCGGTTGAATTGCTGATTCTCCCTCGTGTCCTGGTTCTTGTGTGCCATTTTGTCCCTACTGATCAGTGTACTCTAGAAATTCGTAAACCGCTGGTTGCCCTTCGCGTCCTGGTTCTTGCGTTCCTTTTTGCTTCTAATGGCTTAGTATATCCTGGAGTCTCTTCTCGGACTGCCGCTTCACCAACACGTCCTGGTTCTTGTGTACCTTTTGTTGACACTGGGCTTGTGTACTCTGGTAATTCCGGTTGAATCGCTGATTCTCCTTCATGCCCCAGTTCTTGCGTTCCTTTAGTTACTAATGGCTTAGTATATTCTGGAGTCTCTTCTCGGACTGCTGATTCTCCCTCATGTCCTGGTTCTTGTGTTCCTTTTTGTTGCTACTGGATTTGTGTATTCTGGCAAGTCTTCTTGACTGCTGATTCTCCCTCGCGTCCTGGCTCTTGTGTTCCTTTTGTCACTACTGGATCAGTATACTCTGGTAATTCGTTAACCGCTGATTCACCAACGCGTCCTGGCTCTTGCGTTCCTTTTGTTGACACTGGATTAGTGTACTCTGGAGCTTCTTCTTGTACTGCTGACTCTCCCTCATGACCTGGTTCTTGCGTTCCTTTTTGTTTCCTCTGGAAACTTTGTACTCTGGTAACTCCGGTTGAATCGCTGACTCTCCTTCATGCCCCCAGTTCTTGCGTTCCTTTTAGTTTACTAGTGGCTTAGTATATTCTGGAGTCTCTTCTCGATCTGCTGATTCTCCCTCATGTCCCTGGTTCTTGTGTTCCTTTTGTTGACTACTGAGTTTGTGTATTCTGGCAAGTCTTCTTGGACTGCTGATTCTCCCTCGCGTCCTGGCTCTTGTGTTCCTTTTGTTGATACCGGATTTGTGTATTCTGGCAAGTCTTCTCGAACTGCTGATTCTCCCTCGCGTCCTGGCTCTTGCGTTCCTTTTTGTCGCCAATGGCTTAGTATATTCTGAGTCTCTTCTCGAACTACTGATTCTCCCTCATGTCCTGGTTCTTGCGTTCCTTTTTGTTTCCTCTGGAACTTTGTACTCTGGTAATTCCGGTTGAATCGCTGACTCTCCTTCATACCCTGACTCTTGCGTTCCTTTTTGTTTCTAATGGCTTAGTATATTTTGGAGCTTCTTCTCGAACTGCTGATTCTCCCTCGTGTCCTGGTTCTTGTGTTCCTTTTTTTCTCCTCTGGAACTTTGTACTCTGGAGCTTCTTCTCGGACTGCCGATTCTCCAACACTCCCTGGTTCTTGTGTTCCTTTTTGTCGCTAGTGGTTCGCTGTATTCTGGAGTTTCTTCTCGGACTACTGCTTCGCCAACACGTCCTGATTCTTGTGTTCCTTTTGTCGCTAATGGCTTAGTATATTCTGGAGTTTCTTCTCGAACTGTCGATTCTCCCTCGTGTCCCTGGTTCTTGCGTTCCTTTTTTTCTCCTCTAGAACTTTGTACTCTGGCAACTCTGGTTGAACCGCTGACTCTCCTTCTTGCCCTGGTTCTTGTGTTCCTTTTGTCGCTAGTGGTCTTGCTGTATTCTGGAGTATCTTTCTCGGACTACTGATTCACCAACACGTCCTGGCTCTTGTGTGCCTTTTGTTGACACTGGTCCTGTATATTCTGGAGTTTTTTTCTTGAACTGTCGATTCGCCAACGCGCCCTGGTTCTTGCGTTCCTTTTGTCGACACTGGGTTTGTGTACTCTGGACTCTCTTCTCGAACTACCGATTCGCCAATGCGTCCTGGCTCTTGCGTTCCTTTTGTCGACACTGGTCCTGTGTATTCTGGAGTTTTTTTCTTGAACTGTCGATTCGCCAACGCGCCCTGGTTCTTGCGTTCCTTTTTGTTTCTAATGGCTTAGTATATTCGGATAAATTTTCTTGGACTGCTGATTCCCCTACGCGTCCTGGTTCTTGCGTTCCTTTTGTCGCTACTGGGTCAGTGTACTCTGATAACTCCGGTTGAAACGCTGATTCGCCAACACGTCCTGGCTCTTGTGTTCCTTTTTGTCGACACTGGATTTGTATATTCTGGTAGGTTTTTCCTGCACTAAGGATCTCCCTTTCGAAATTTCCTCTGTACCAGCATTTCCTTCCATACGCTCTGTTTCTTTTATTTATTGATATTCCTCTTACATCACCATCTTCTAAAAAAATCCTACATACTTATATCCTGGTATATGAATTATACCTGATTTTAATTGTGTACTATCATTTACTTCTTTTTGACATATTATAGTGTTTTTAATATCTTATTCTCTAAAGCAAATGTTTCATAAGGAACTATTACACTTTTGTCCCAACGCCCCAATTAATAATACGCTTAATACTTTATTTTTTTATTTTTTTCTAGAAATCAATAATACGACTAACGCTGCTGTTCCTAATCCTAACCCATAAAGTGGTATAGAACTATCTCCTGTATTCGGTAATAACTTTTCTTCTTTTTTTTCATTAATTTTCTTATATACTAAATAATACGTTCGATTTTCTTTATATCTTTCTGGTATTTCTCTCTTTATTAACACCTTTTCGCTTTCGTTCAACTCATTTTCTTCTACATATTTGAAAGTTATCTCTCCTGCTTTTGCAATATTTCCTGGGGTATAATTTCCAAAAATTAATGCTCCCACAATCACCGCGGCAGCACCTAAAGAAAGTTTCCTTATTGAATACCTTATTATTTTGCTATTAATGTTTCGATTCACTATAATTTCTCTCCTATTATATTCTCTATTTAAATCACTAATTTCTACATTATAAATATTAACAATTCATTATATCAAATTACAACAATCTATTCAAATAAATATTTTTTTAAGATATAGTAATATAATTATGTTAATTACCAAAGTAAATTCCAGTTTAAATAAAAAAACTACAATTTAACCCTAAACTAATTTTTATAACAGGAACTTAAATTGAAAACTAAATAATCATGAAAAAGATATTTATCTAACTTTATTACGTTATTTTTAAACTCTCTTTATACTATTAAACGAGTTCTAATTTTTTTAAAAAATCTTGATTCTATCTTAGTACTTCGTAAAAATTACTTTTTATACTAAAAGATGGTGTGCTAACTTAGATGAGAATGTTGTTTATCCAAAAGTCCTAAATTTTTAAAAAGTGTATATTATAACTCATAGAAGTAGGTAGTTATTGTAAATTCACTTTATAAAAAGGTTTTCAGATATTTTATAATCACTCTGAGAGAAGTGACTCAATAAAAATCTAATTTCTTAAGAAATCATACTTTTTATCGAGTCACTTCTAGATTACATATTTTAATTTATGCCTAGATTATTTATTTCTAAACACAAAAAATACTGTCCAACTTAGTGAAACAAGAAAAAAATCTAAGCAGCACCTTGCTGCCTAGATTTTTCTAGAACAATTTTTTTCCTATTATCCAAACTTGATAAAGAGTCTTTTTCTTATATCTAAAAATCTGATAAGAATCCTATTATTCCTTTTAACTTATCTGTTCACTGAAAAAGAAACCTATATCATTTCACAATCACTTGAATACCTTATACAGTGACTATTTATAAATTGATTCTCTAAAAATCATCTGTCAGACGTAGATACGCGTTGTAGATTTTTTTGTTTTAGTAAGTGCACCCAACTTGATGGGACATTTTCTGTTGCACGTTTAATGTTTTTTACATCGTGTGCTACTGCCGCATCAATTAGAGCTTGCATCTCTTGCGCTGATGAGATAGTTACTTCTGTTGTACTATTAGGTTTTCCTAATTCATATTGAATCGTAATCGCTTTTTAGATTATTTTTGTTTACTGATACGTTGGTTGAACATATCTTTTTGAATTCTATCCCAGTTTGGATAGTGATTATCAAATACTTTTTTTCAATACTAAATCGTCTGTCACTAAAAGCAACATCACGTTTGTACCAGCTTGAGTATGTTTTACTTCCTTCTGCTAGTGCATCTGCCGCGTATTGGTTAGATACGTAAGGTAAGAATCCTTTGTGGTATCCTTTTTCGGCATATAATTCAAATGCTGTTTTTCTAAACATTACATCTCCAGGCGCACCGTTTGGATTACTTAGTCCTGCGTAGATAGGGTGAGAACATACTTATTGTGTAATACCCATTTCTTCCAAAGTTGACTTTCATCGCGGTAAGCACGTCTATTGATGATGTCGTTTTCGATTAATGAGTTCAATGTTGTTAATCTTGCTACTTCTTCATCTGTTAATGGACGAACTTTGTTTCCTGCATGTGTGTCTTTGTTATATTTATCGTCATGCACATAGTAGTTTTCTATTTTTCTATACCATTGTTTCTTAACCGCGTCACTTTTCGTTAATACTGCATTAGCTTCCATTGCATCAAGCGTGTATAGCACATCATACATTCCGTGTAAGTAGTGTTGAATTTCTTCTTCAGAGGTGAATCTTGCTGTTGGATCGTATGTGTGCAAGCGAGTTTTCGAGTCTTTATCTCCTTTGAAGACTGTGTTTAATACTATCGCTTCTTTATCTACACTGTCCGCTGATTGAAGTAGTCCTAGTGCGTATAATTCTGCTCCTAGTCCTTCACGTCGCTCGTTTCCTTCGAAGTAGACTCTTCCATCTGAGTTATGCACCATCTCATGACTGTAAACAGATGTTCCGTACTGGTCTAACAGTCTCATCACTTACAAAGTACGCCTCTACTCCTGTCGCATAAGCACCTGCATTCGGTCTTGGCGTATGGTATTTACCTGCTGGCCCGAAGAAGCTGTAGATAGAGTCTATGTTTTTGTCTGATAATGTTGCCCAATATCCTCTACCATTTGTATCTTTCACCTCAAATGCATCTGTTACCGGCACGGCACGGTATAATCTTTCTTTAAATTCTGGGGCTAGAACTTTATACCAAATGTCATAATGATCTCTTTGCCATTTCGCAGACTGATCTACTTTTTCCTCTAACATATTGTCGTAAGGCTTCTCCTGATAGAATAGCTCCGTCTGCTCCTCTATCTCGATAACGTTCATAGCTACCGAAGGCTAATGTTGATAGAGTAGATATTGCATACAGACTCTCTTCTTTCATCGTTAATAGTGGCAGTATCATGCTCTTATATCCCCAACTTGGTGCTGATATTCTATCATATACTCCTATTGAGTATTTCTTGTCAGCTGTTGGTGATACTTGTTTTTTTCTCGAACTTCTTCTATATCTGATTTCGCTTCTACTATGTATGCTTTTGTATTATCTTTGAAACCATTCATTATTTGTTTTGTTCGGCAGGAACAGTTTTCTATATGCTTTCTACGAAATCGAAAGACTGAATCTTCTCCTTTAAGTGGTGCTAGTGTGCTCGCATATAGACCTGTCGTATTTGGTCCTCGTAAGTTTTTCTAGTCCGCTATTTCCTAAAGCGATGATAGTGTCTAGCGTTGAAGCTTCATTATTTCCGTTAAAGTCAAATTTGTACACTGATAAATCTTTCGTATTCAGACTATCATAATTAATATTGTACCAACGGTTCATGTATGTAAGTCCCAGCATAAATGCTTCTTTGTTATTTTTTTTAATTTTTTTCACTTACGTATTCAACTACACCATCTCCTGTAGTGTTGATTGATTTATCCATCGCTAATACTTTTCTTAAGTGCTCTGCTATATTAGTTTTAACTTCCTCAAATTCTCTATCTAAGTATAAGTTATCTAACGCTGCATTATCTACCGCTCCTAATACTTTCTTAGTCGCTTCTGAGCTGAACGTTACACTCTGCAATTCGCTTAGTACATTATTAGTTATCGCTGTATAATCTGAGACAAATGCTTCCGGTGTGAATATGTATCCTTTGTCTGCGACATTGTATCTCGACTACTTGACTGTTTGTGAAGTTTTCTTTGAATGTTACATCTAAGTATTCTACTGTATTGTCTTTTATAGTGTAACATAACTCTATTGATTGAATTTTTCTTATTATTAATATCCGTTACTACTTCATTTCCGTTCATCGGCACTACATCTAGCAGTTCTGTATTATAAAGTTTATCCGTCGTCGCTACTTTTGTTACCATAGTGAACAACTAGCTCTTTATTGTAGAATGGCATTAGTTTTTCTATGTTGTTATAAGCTACTTTTCTTTCTGCTTGAGCTTGACTTAATGTTGTATAGTTAACTTCTTTTGAGTTTGCTTTTTAGGTCTTGCCCAGTATCATCAAGAGTTACTGTGATTCCATAAGAAGCAATCTTAGCATCCGCTTCTTCTTTAGTTACTTTTCGAACGAAGTTATCTTGCTTTTTTTGTTTTCAACAGAGGTAATAGCATTCTTCACATCTGCGATTCCGAATTGGTCTCCTGTAGTGGCATATCCATCACCAACATTCATATTACTTACTACATTGTCCACACGACCTCTTAGATATGTAGATCCCAACTATTCCTCCGACTCTTGGGTAGCCTTGACCATTTAGGATTTTTACCTGTTGTTACAGAACGTGTTACTAACGCTCCATTTTCTAATTTACCTGCGATTCCTCCTGCTGTTTGGTTATTGTTACGAGCAGCCGTAGAGATGACTGCATCAACTTTCGATTTATCAACTTTGGCATTTCCACCAGTTAATTTACCGACGATTCCTCCTGCGTAATTCGCATTGTTATCCGCGTGATTGGCGACTAGTTTTCCGCTGAATGAGCTGTTTTCTATTCTTGTATTTGTTGCATCTACTACTAATCCTGCTACAGATTTTCCTTCCTGATACTTTTCCTTCTACAGCTACATTGCTGATAGTGGCATTGTTTGCTGTTTTTGCTACTGCTGCGGCATTTTCTTTGCTATCCACTTGTGTATTTTTAAGATCTAAATCTTTTACAGTTGCATTTTTTAATGTGTCAAATAGTGGTTTTTTCAGGTCGTATATAGCATATGCTTTACTTCCTTCTGCTCCTACTAACGTTCCCGTAAATTCTCCTGTTATGTAACTTGTTTGATTTTCTGGTAGCCCTACTTCATCGGCTGTCATATCTGCAGCTAATTTATATACACCTGCTAAGTTACTTTGCATCGCTGTTACAAGTTGTTTGAACGATGTATAAACTCCCGGTTGCTCCGCTTTAGATTTAGGTAAATTAAATGTGTAGTCCTCTTTATATCCTTCTGCACCTTCTTCTACAAGTTGATCAACAGCTGCCGTCACTTTATAAGTTCCATCCGTATTTTCTGTAATAGATTTTACAGGTATATACATTTCTTTGAATCTATCTGATTTTATTTTTACAAAGTATTTAGCCGTATCAGTCGGTGCTTCACTTAGACTTAAATATCTACGATAACGATCATTTTCTTTGCCGTATAATTCTACTGAATCAATATCTTTAATTTCTATTTTCTTATAATCTAATTGGAAAGCTTGAGTTGATGTTTCTGTACTTTGTTCATCGTTTTTCACCTAGATTATAAGTTAAACGTGTTTTTTAGTGTGTAAGGTGTGTAGTAGTCTAAACCTGATATCACCTGCTCTTTGGCAGGATTTTCTATATCCACCTCTTTAACTAATTTGTCTCCATGGAAAACTTGCGCTTTTGCAGAGATATACGCCGATGTAGAGTCTGTTAAGTTATAACTTACAGTTATAGATTTTTTTGTTCTCAGCTTTTTGTTAATTTTGCAATCTCACTGTAGGTTTAACTTTCACAAGTGTTCCTACTTTAACGATTTCGTTCACCGGAGCTACTTCAGTTCGTGATAGTTCTTTAGTTTCTACAACATTACCATCTACGACGTAATCCTCATATTGAATTGTACGTGTTCCTGCTTGACCTTGTTGTTCAGTTTCACGACGATTTTTCAGAAGTGTTGGATCTTGAATCTCTTCTGTTGTATAAGTGATATTTTCTGTTTCCGTTCTATTTCTTGTTGTAACTTCTAAAGTCGGAAGTTCTTCTGTTACTGCTGATTCTCCCTCATGTCCTGGTTCTTGTGTGCCGTTTGTCCCTACTGGATCAGTATACTCTGGAAATTCGTAAACTGCTGGTTGCCCTTCACGCCCTGGCTCTTGCGTCCCTTTTGTTTCTAACGGCTTAATATATTCTGGAGTCTCTTCTCGGACTGTCGCTTCTCCCTCATGTCCTGGTTCTTGTGTCCCTTTTGTTTCTAGTGGTTTAGTATATTCTGGAGTCTCTTCTCGGACTGTCGCTTCTCCCTCATGACCTGGTTCTTGCGTTCCTTTTGTCGCTACTGGTTCAGTGTACTCTGAAAATTCGTTAATCGCTGATTCTCCCTCATGTCCTGGCTCTTGCGTTCCTTTTGTTGACACTGGATCAGTATACTCTAGAAATTCGTTAACTGCTGATTCTCCCTCATGCCCTAGCTCTTGCGTTCCTTTTGTTGACACCGGGTTTGTATATTCTGGTAAGTCTTCTCGAACTACTGATTCTCCCTCGTGTCCTGCTTCTTGTGTTCCTTTTGTTAACACTGGATTAGTGTACTCTGGTAAATCGTGGACCGCTGATTCTCCCTCGTGCCCTGGCTCTTGCGTTCCTTTTTGTCGTCACTGGATTAGTATATTCTGGTAAGTCTTCTCGAACTGCCGATTCTCCCTCGTGTCCTGCTTCTTGTGTTCCTTTTTTTCTCCTCTGCAACTTTGTACTCTGGTAATTCTGGTTGAATCGCTGACTCTCCTTCATACCCTGACTCTTGCGTTCCTTTTGTTGACACTGGATTAGTATATTCTGGAGTATCTTCTCGAACTGCCGATTCTCCCTCACGTCCTAGCTCTTGCGTTCCTTTTGTCGCCACTGGATTAGTATATTCTGGAGTCTCTTCTCGAACTGCTGATTCTCCCTCATGTCCTAGCTCTTGTGTTCCTTTTTGTTGACACCGGGTTTTGTGTATTCTGGTAAGTTTTCTCGAACCGCTGATTCTCCAACGCGTCCTAACTCTTGCGTTCCTTTTTTTCTCCTCTGCAACTTTGTACTCTGGTAATTCCGGTTGAATCACTGACTCTCCTTCATACCCTGACTCTTGCGTTCCTTTTGTTGACACTGGGTTTGTGTATTCTGGTAAGTCTTCTCGAACTGCTGATTCTCCCTCGTGTCCTGGTTCTTGTGTTCCTTTTGTTGCTACTGGCTTAGTGTACTCTGGAGTATCTTCTCGAACTACTGATTCTCCTTCGTGACCTAACTCTTGCGTTCCTTTTTTCTCCTCTGCAACTTTGTACTCTGATAATTCCGGTTGAATCACTGACTCTCCTTCATACCCTGACTCTTGCGTTCCTTTTGTTGCCACTGGGTTTGTGTATTCTGGTAAGTCTTCTCGAACTGCTGATTCGCCAACTCGCCCTGATTCTTGCGTTCCTTTTGTTGACACCGGCTTAGTATATTCTGGAGTCTCTTCTCGAACTGCTGATTCACCAACTCGCCCTGGTTCTTGTGTTCCTTTTGTCGCCACCGGCTTAGTATATTCTGGAGTATTTTCTTGGATTGCTGATTCACCAACTCGCCCTGGTTCTTGCGTTCCTTTTGTTTCTAGTGGTTTAGTATATTCTGGCGTTTCTTCTCGAACTGCTGATTCGCCAACACGTCCTGGTTCTTGTGTCCTTTTTGTCGCCACCGGCTTAGTATATTCTGGAGTATTTTTCTTGGATTGCTGATTCACCAACTCGCCCTGGTTCTTGCGTTCCTTTTTGTTTCTAGTGGTTTTAGTATATTCTGGCGTTTCTTCTCGAACTGCTGATTCGCCAACACGTCCTGGTTCTTGTGTCCCTTTTGTCGCCACCGGCTTAGTATATTCTGGAGTCTCTTCTCGAACTGCTGATTCACCAACTCGCCCTGGTTCTTGTGTTCCTTTTGTCGCTACTGGATTAGTATATTCTGGAGTATTTTCTTGGATTGCTGATTCACCAACTCGCCCTGGTTCTTGTGTTCCTTTTGTCGACACCGGCTTAGTATATTCTGGAGTATTTTTCTTGGATTGCTGATTCACCAACTCGCCCTGATTCTTGTGTTCCTTTTGTTGATACTAGGTTTGTGTATTCCGGTAAATTCTCTTGTACCGCGGATTCTCCTTCGCGTCCTGGCTCTTGCGTTCCTTTTGTCGACACTGGTCCTGTGTACTCCGGTAAGTTTTCTTGCACTAAGGATGTCCCTTTCGAAATTTCCTCTGTACCACCATTTCCTTCTATACGCTCTGTTTCTTTATTTATTGATGCGCCTCTTATATCACCATCTTCTAAAAATCCTACATACTTATATCCTGGTATATGAATTATACCTGATTTTTAATTGTGTACTATCATTTACTTCTTTTTGACATATTATAATGTTTCAATAACTTATTTTCTAAAGCAAATGTTTCATAAGGAACTATTACACTTTGTCCCAATGCCCCAATTAATAATACACTTAATACTCTATTTCTATTTTTTTTAGATATTAACAATACTGCTATAACTACTGTACCTATACCTAATCCATAGAGTGGCGCTGTACTATCTCCTGTCTTTGGTAATAACTGTTCTTCTCTTTCATTTATCTTCTTATATACCAAATAATATGTTTGATTCTCTTTGTATTCTTCTGGTATTTCTCTCTTTATTAACTCTTTTTTCTTTTTCGCTTAATTCATTTTCTTCTACATATTTAAAAGTTATTTCTCCTGCTTTTGCAATATTTCCTGGGATATAATTTCCAAAAATCAATGTTCCTATCACTATAGGGACTAATACCAATAGATAGCTTACGAATAGAATATTTCAGTACTTTATTAATATTTTTTTCATAATGTTTTTCTCCTTTTTAATTACAAAAAAATCTTCTCTTCTTTAATTATTATTTGATACTACTAATTATATCAAGATAAGTTGACATATTCAACGTAAAAGTTTATATTTTTATTCTATGGCAAATAAGCCTACAGAATCTCATTTTTCTTCTAAAGTATCTTCATTTGGTAAATATGTTAATAAATGATTTATATATTTCTTTGAATCCAATCCATTTCGTTTGCCAATTCCGAATAAAGTCTTTATGATAGCACTGGATTGTGCTCCTTCAAAACTTTGAGAGTGACTCAAAATTCGTGATTTTGAAGAAACAAGATTTCGTCAAGTCATCCCCTGCAAAAATATTATACACTATCGCAGAATCGTAAAGTACCCATTCCATTTTCCCCTTACAGAGCTTTAGTATAATCGCAATAGATTTCTCTTCTTTTTGATGAGTAGCCAACCTCTAATGGTACAATTTGTTTTGACATCTTGTTTTCCTCCATTCCTTCTTTTTATATTCTTATTATAAAGGAAGTTATGTTCAGAAGATAGATACCTCGTTATTGGACACTTACGATTTAGTATACAACCATTTATTACCCTGAATTTGACAAAGAACATCGAGTAGGGGCTAATTTCTAGCCCTCTCACACCACCGTACATGCCGTTCGGCATACGGCGGTTCAAACCAATCTTCAATTCATGCTTTTCTAAGTAGTAATCAAGACAACTGACCAGTCCTTGCCCTGCAAGGACTGGTTTTGATACTGCTTGCTTTAGTACCGATTTAAGTGCTATAAATTGGTAGTGGTCACCCCATCCCGATACTTTATCTGCTATCCATTTAGGGACTCCTAATTTTAATAATCCCCAAAGTCGTCTTGATTTCTTCTTCCATTGTTTCCAAATTATTACTCGAATTCTTGTTCGTAGGTGTTCATCTACTTTCGTCATCGCAGTTTTCATAAATCCTAATGAAAAGTAATTTATCCATCCTCTTATCACTTGATTTAATTTTATTATTCTATCTACTAGTGAGATACTCCATTCTCGTGATGTTAGTTGTTTCAGTTTTCTTTTTGAATTTCTGAACACTTTCTTCGTGTGGCCTACTTTTTCCATTCTCCTTTTGTTTTCCAAAAATCCAAACCCTAGGTATTTTAGTTTGCTTGGTCTTACTATTTTCGTTTTATTCATGTTGACTTTTAGTCCTAAGTGTTTCTCTATAAAACGACTTACTGAGTACATTACTCTTTTCGCTGCTGATTCGCTTTTTACTGTTATTATGCAGTCATCTGCGTATCTTACAAAGTGTAGTCCTCTTTTCTAATTCTTTATCCAGTTGGTTGAGCATAATATTTGATAGTAGTGGTGATAAGTTCCTCCTTGTGGTGTTCCTACTAATGTTTTGTGTTTTCCTCCATTAATCATTACTCCTGCTTGTAGGTATTTTCTTATCAGTGATTCTGTATCTCCATCATGTATTATTTGATTTACCAAGGTCATTAGTTTGTCCTGTGGTACTGTATCAAAGAATTTCTCTAAGTCTATATCTACTATCCAGTCGTAGCCGTCATTTAGGTATTCTAATAGTTTGACTACTGCTGTTTCACATGAGCGATTTGGTCGAAATCCGTAGCTGTATTCTGAAAAGTGCTGTTCACATATTGGTGTTAACACTTGTGCTATTGCTTGCTGGATTATTCTGTCCATTACTGTTGGTATTCCTAGGTTTCTTGTTCCTCCGTTTGATTTTGGTATTTCTATTCGTAGTACGGGTTGCGGTTTGTATTTTTCTTTCTTTTATTTGACTCTTGATTCTCTTCCAATTGTTTTGGATGTATTCCTCAATGTCTTCTATTTCTATTCCGTCAACTCCGCCTGAACCTTTCTTTAGTTTTACTTGGTGTAATGCAATTATCATGTTGCTTTCTCCAAGTATTCTATCTAGTAATTTTGACATGTATTTGTATTCCTTTCTCGTTTCGCTCTCCTGTAAGTCGTCTTATACTTGTGAACTTTCTATTAGTGTATACGTCTTAACTTTCAGCTCTATCAGACCTGGCTTTTACAGTTACAATCAAAGTTGGTCTACTTCGTTTGGTTTGTTCATCCTTCGCTCCACTTCCATTACAGAAGTTTCCTCGCTACTATGGAATCGGCTGACTTCTTGTCGTTCGTTGTTACTAAGTTTCCCTCGACAAGACCTCACGGGATAAGTCGTACATCTTTCCTCGTTTACTCTCGCAATTTACGTACTTGGGCTACGTCTATCTTCTTGGACTTTAGTGCTTTTGGGCCACCTTATCCACCCAAGACGTGAAAAATGATAAAATAAGAATGTACAGTTTTGACAAAAATAAAAATGTACAAATAGGTTATAATAGTGCATATAAAAAGAAAGAGAGAACTATATGTACTTGAACCTAAAAATAAACAAAAAAATATAAAAAAATAACTCAATTATCAGATTTAGAAAAATCTGCGAAAACAAATGGAGGTGTTTAACTTGAAACCTAACTTTAGTGAATTAGCTAGAGTTTTAAAGAAAGATAGACGTATATAAATGTTAGAATAAAAAGTGTAAATAAATTTCAAGATAAAAATGTACAAAAATATATAATATAGATATCTTAAAAAAAGGAGATATCTATGATATTAGAAATAAAAAAACACCAACTAAAATTAAGTTGGATTCGTTAGAAGATTTAAAGGAGTACAAGAAATTTATGGACGATAATAATTTAAAAAAATAAATATAGCTGCCTTATCTAGAAAGTATAAAGTAGACAGAAGAACTATAAATAAATATCTTAACGGTTTCGAAAAAAAGAAGACGAAAAATAAATCATCAAAACTAGATAAATACTATGACTTAATAAAAAAAGCTTATTAAGTTCGTCAACTCAAACTTTTAGTTATATACGCGTCTTAAGACAATACTTAGAAGATAATTATGGGATTGATATTCAATACTCAACTTTTTATAACTATATTAGAAACACACCAGAATTCTATGAATACTTTAAAAAAAGGGAAATGTCTGAGTTCTGATGCCAATAATACCGTTATTAGATTTGAAACTCCACCAGGAAATCAGATGCAAATTGATTGGAAAGAATCTATACCATTTGTATTATCAGATACTAGGGAAATAATAGAAGTTAATATACTTGTTGGAGTGTTAGGATTCTCAAGATATAAAATGTATAAAGTTTCACTTCTAAAAACAAGAACAGTATTAATGTCTTTATTAACCGAGATGTTTGAAAACATAAAAAGGAGTACCTAAAAACAATTATTACAGATAATATGAAACCTGTAATGAATAAACCAAGAACTAGATATTTCAAAGGTGAAGTTAATAGTCAATTCGAGGGATTTTTCTAAAGATTTTTGGATTCAAAGTAATACCTTGTAAGGCTAAAAAATCCTCAAACAAAAAGGTAAAAGTAGAATCTCAAATGAAAATATTAGATGAAATACGAGCATATAGTGGAACATTAACACTTAGCGAATTGGTTCAATTAGTGGAAAGGATAAATACAAGAGAAAATAACAAATTATCGCAAGCAACAGACAAAAATCCCCATTTTTGAATTTGAAAAAGAAAAAGATTCCTTATTATCATTACCACCTGAAAAAAATAAGGAATCAATACAGAATCAAAACTAAAACCTCAAAAAGTGAATAGTGCCGGTATGATTACAGTAGATACTAAGCAATATTCAGTAGGGTCGAAAAATATATTGGACAAAAAAATTGCAATATCAAGTTATTGATTCAAATATATACATATACTCTAACACAAAACTTATTGAAATGCACGAGATAAGTAATATAAAAATAAACTATAATCCTGAACACTATAAAGATGGTCTAAAAAAATAAATTTTCAAATAAAGAAGAAACAGAAATAGAGAAAAATAGCCAAACAAAAATCTTAATAGTATAGGGAGGAGTATATATAAATGAAAGTAACTAGTACATATGAGAGAATAATAAGTAACCTAAATTTTTTTAAAAAGGTAAAGAGTCATTAGCTGTGCTCGATCAAACATTAGAACAGGTAAATAAAAAAATAATCTTACCTTTATAGACGGATTTCTATACTTTACACAAGCACAGGTAGAAAAGAAAAAAAGCAAAAATCTTATTCAACATTCTGTGAAAGTAGCAGGGTTTCCTAGTGTAAAAACTTTATCGGAGTTTGACTTTGACTTTCAAGAATCGATAAATAAACAACAAATATATGATTTCAATTCATTGAGATTCATAGATAAGAAAGAGAACATAGTATTCTATGGAAATAGCGGTGTTGGAAAAAAACACATTTAGCTATTTCTATAGGAGTAACCGCAGCTCAGAATAGGAAATCCACATACTTTATTAAATGCGCACGTCTGATAGAAATATTAAAAAGCTCAGTTAGAAGGAAGACTAGAAGAAAGATTAAAGAAGTTTTTGTGGTTATAAATTATTAATAATAGATGAATTAGGATATCTTCCAATAACAAAAAGAGGAATCTAAATTGTTCTTCCAATTAATAGATAGACGTTATGAAAAAAACATAGCACTATAATAACTACAAATATAAATTTCTCACAGTGGGATGATGTATTTGGTGATCCATTAATAGCTAGTGCAATAGTTGATAGATTATTACACCATTCACATGTAGCTAAAATAACTGGAAATTCTTATAGACTTAAAGATTTTTTTCCAAAAAGGCAGATGAATAAAATGTACATTTTTATTTTGAATTTTTTTGACATATTTAAATTGACATTTACAACGTACAATAAAAAGACATTATTACCAAGGAAAAAAACAAAACAAATAAGAAATAAACCATCAAAAATTGATGAATACACTGATCTATTAGATAAATTATTAGGAGAAGAATCTATACAAATATTCAAATCAAAAAGAATACTTTTGGCAATATTTGGTAGACCAAACAGAATTAAATATCAGCTATTCCGCATTTAGAGCCTATTTATTAAAGAATTCAAAAATACAATGATTACTTTAAAAAACAAATCACATAAGAATTCTAAAGCTATACTTAGAGTAGAAACCATGCCCGGAGAACAAGCTCAAATAGATTGGAAAGAAGATGTGAAATACACAACTAAATATGGAGAAAAAATTGTCTTTAAATGTATTTTGTATGGTTTTATCATACTCAAGATATAAAATATTTCATGTAACACTTTCAAGAAATCAAGATGTATTAATTTCATGTATAACTGAATGCTTAGAACATATTGAAGGAGTTCCAAAAGTAATTGTATGTGATAATATGAAAACTACAATGGATAAAGCGCGAACTGTTAAGACATCTGGAGTAATTAATATAAAGTTTCAAGAATATGCAAAAGAAATGGGATTTGAATTGAAACCATGTGTAGCGTACAGACCACAAACAAAAAGGTAAAGTAGAAAAATATAGTAAAAATTACTAGATGAAATATACGCTTATAATGGTAAGTTAGATTATACAGAATTAGTAGAATTGGTGAATAAAATAATGATGAGATGGAATCTACAAGTACATCAAACAACAAGAGAGGTTCCAATAATAAGTTTACAAAAGAAAAAGATTCCTTACTACCATTACCACATGAGAAAAATAAGGAATCGATATAAAATAACAACCCTACAAGTAAAAGTAAATAAACAAGCAATGATTTCTTACAAGTCCAATCAATATTCAGTACCAATTGAATATATAGGTAAGAAACTAAATCTACAAGTAGAAGATAATTATTTATACCTATATGATAACATGAAATTGGTAGTAAGTCATTTAATAAGTGATAAAAAAATTAAATTATAAAGAAGCTCATTATAAGCAATTTGTTAAACACACTTGGAATGATATAGATGAAAAAAAGATTAAAAAGAACAAACTAAAAAGAAATCTAGCTGTAATAGGAGAACGATTCAATGATAACAAATAGATCTAATTATACTAGATTAAAAGAGAATTTAGAATATCTTAATTTAAAGCAGTTTAACCTTAGACTAGATGAAATAATAGAATTAACTCAAAAATAGAACAATGTCAGTAATAGATATTCTATTGAAACTAACAGATTATGAAGTAGATGTGAAAAAAACAAAAAATGTAAAAGAATCTATGATTAAAGTAGCTAATTTCCCTTATAATAGATCATTAGATGATTTTGATTTTTTTCATTCAATTCTGATATAAATGAATTAGAAATAAGGAACTTAGCTAGTTTAAATTTTTATAGAAAACAATAAAAATTTAATATTTATAGGCAATAGTGGTGTTGGAAAGACTCATTTAGCAACAGCGATTGGAAGATTAGCAGCTAGTTCCAGGTATTCAACATATTTTATAAAATGTCATGATTTAATAGCAAACTTAAAAGCCGCTCTAGCCGAAAATAGGCTAGAACAGCGATTAAAAACACTATTCAAAGTATAGATTACTGATAATAGATGAAATTGGTTATTTACCTTTAGAAAAAGGTGATGAGCGGTTATTATTCCAACTAATAGACCGACGTTATGAAAAGAAGAGCATAATAGCCACATCTAATATTCCTTTTTCTGAATGGGCTACATTATTTAGTGATGACAAAGTGGCTTCAGCTATACTTGACAGGCTACTTCATCATGCCCATGTAGTACCTATTATAGGTAATTCTTATCGACTAAAAAAATCATATTAGTTTTTGAATAATTGTACATTTTTATTTTGTCACTTTTTGTACATTTTTATATTGACATTTACACAATACGCCTTATTATCGCGTTTCTATTCGTAGAGCCACGATTTCGCTATCCCTTCCTCTCCCCACTACCTCACGATAGTCAGGCTTGGGAGTCGCTAACAGGGTAAGCGTCCAATAACGAGGTATATTGAATAAGAGCCCTTCGCCCTAGCGCGGAGAGCTCTTTCTTATCTACAAGTTTCTTGTATATTTTTTTATTCCATGGCAAATAAGCCTCTAGAATCTCATTTTTTTCTAAAGTATCTTCATTTGGTAAATTCGTTAATAAATAGTTTATGTATTTTTTTCTGAATCTAATCCATTTCGTTTGGCAGTTTCGAGTAAAGTCATTATAATAGCACTAGATTGTGCTCCTTCAAAAACTTTGGGAGAATAACCAATTCTTTCTCCCTATTACCAATGATTTTATCGCTCGCTCTGCTAAATTATTCGAAAGAACAAGATTCCCATCTTCCAATATAGTTCGAAATGTTGATTCATACTTCAAACTATATTCTATAGCTTTTTCCTAATTTACTACCCGGTAGTACCGAATGCTCACGACACCAATCAAAAAAATTCATCCATAATTGGTTTCATTTCTTCTTGTCGTTTTTTTGATATCTCTCTTCTACTGGTAAGCAATCCCATTCCTGTTCCAATTGAAATAGTCGGTTACAATAGTTCAATCCTTCTGCACTTAAAGAAGTTTTTACTATTCTTAGGATTTGCTTCGAAAAATTTTTCTTCGTACATGTGCCCAACACCCTACTAACTTGGCATTTTTTTGCTTGGCGATAAGCTCCCCACATATCACAATGAATATAGCCTGAATAATCCCCTAAGACTTCTTTTTACTACTTCACCACTTCGACTTTTTATCATGATGATACAGCATAATCCCTGCTTTTTTTCTTGTTTTCCTGATAAGAATGTCCAGTAATAGGTAAGTGGAGTATCGTTTTCTAACACCCGGTAACTTGTTTCGTCAGCGTGAATATAGCTTTGTTTTAATAATGTTTCTCTCAATAGGTTGTATAATGGTTTGAAATAATACTCACTGACTCTTATATGCCAATTTGTCAGTTCTTTTTCTCGTAATTGGCAGTCCCATCTTATTCCAGTCAGCTTCTTGTCGATAGTTCGGCACTTTTAATTGATACTTCTGATAAATTGTATGTGCAATAATAGTACTTGACCCTAAGCTATGATTTAAAGGAGCTTTTGGAACGGGCGCTTTAATGATTTTATCATTAGTTCCGTTTTCACTACAATGGGGACATTTGTAAGAATGTTGAATATGATCTACACGTTTTAATTGAGCTGGAATAAAAACTAACTCTTTTCGCTTTACACATGACCCAATTTCTTTTAAAGTATTCTGACATTCTGGGCATACGCAATCTTCTCCCAACAATTTGTGATGAACCAATTCTGGTGTAAATTGTTCTAAGATATCTTGACGTTTACCTTGTGCTTTTTTTCTTGTATAAGTAATAGTTTCTACTTCTACATCCGTTTCTGATGTTTCTTCTTGAGTTATTTCTTCCATATCAAACAAACTTATTTGATTTGGATTTCCTTTTTGTTTTTTTCTGAAGATTTACCAAATAATTTTTTTCTTGAAAAAAATTCTAACTGTTCTTTAAGAAGGTGATTTTCATGTTCTAACAGTTCAACAGTTTTATTAAATTTTATTTTTATCTTCTTCGTATTGATTTGAAATTTTTTTAAATTCACTTAATACTTTTTCAAGTGTCACTGTTTCATTAGAAATCATAAAAAAATACCTCCTCTTTTATTTGATTCTATTATACTATAAAAGGGTAATATTTTCAGTAAAAACATCGACGGTTAGTATCTTTTTATTTTTTTGGATAAATGGAAAAATCCTTTTTAATAACCATTCTACTTGTTCATCAGATAATTCTTTAACTTCTTTTTTTCATTAGAAGGCCAAATTAACTTTCCGTTTTTCGAATCGTTTGTAGAGTAGCCAAAAACCTTCTCCATCCCAATAGAGTGCTTTAAATCTATCTTTTTTTCCTCCACAAAATAGAAATACTTGTCCTGAAAAAAAGGATCTAATTGGTAATGATGTTGAATCCAATAAGCGAGAGAATCAATACCTTGACGCATATCAGTTTTTACCACAAACGATATATACTTTTCCTAACTTATTTAACGGTATTGACATGATGTGTCACTAGCTCCAATATCAATTTTAATTGTTCTTTATCAAGGGAATCGTAAAGTACCCATTCCATTTTCCCCTTACGAAGCTTCAGTATAATCGCATTAGATTTCCCTTCTTTTTGATGAATAGTCAACGTCTAATGGTACAATTTGTTTTGACATTTTGTTTTCCTCCATTCCTTCTTTTTATATTTTTTTATTATAAAGGAAGTTATGTTCAGAAAATAGATACCTCGTTATTGGACGCTTACGGTTCACCGATAGCAAGTGCCCTTTGGTAAGCGTCCAATAACGAGGGTATATTGAATAAGAGCCCTTCGCCCTAGCGCGGAGAGCTCTTTCTTATCTACAAGTTTCTTGTATATTTTTTTATTCCATGGCAAATAAGCCTCTAGAATCTCATTTTTTTCTAAAGTATCTTCATTTGGTAAATTCGTTAATAAATAGTTGATGTATTTTTCTGAATCTAATCCATTTCGTTTGGCAGTTTCGAGTAAAGTCATTATAATAGCACTAGATTGTGCTCCTTCAAAACTTTGGGAGAATAACCAATTCTTTCTCCCTATTACCAATGATTTTATCGCTCGCTCTGCTAAATTATTCGAAAGAACAAGATTCCCATCTTCCAATATAGTTCGAAATGTTGATTCATACTTCAAACTATATTCTATAGCTTTTCCTAATTTACTACCCGGTAGTACCGAATGCTCACGACACCAATCAAAAAAATTCATCCATAATTGGTTTCATTTCTTCTTGTCGTTTTTGATATCTCTCTTCTACTGGTAAGCAATCCCATTCCTGTTCCAATTGAAATAGTCGGTTACAATAGTTCAATCCTTCTGCACTTAAAGAAGTTTTACTATTCTTAGGATTTGCTTCGAAAAATTTTCTTCGTACATGTGCCCAACACCCTACTAACTTGGCATTTTTTGCTTGGCGATAAGCTCCCCACATATCACAATGAATATAGCCTGAATAATCCCCTAAGACTTCTTTTTACTACTTCACCACTTCGACTTTTTATCGTGATGATACAGCGTAATCCCTGCTTTTTTTCTTGTTTTTCCTGATAAGAATGTCCAGTAATAGGTAAGTGGAGTATCGTTTTCTAACACCCGGTAACTTGTTTCGTCAGCGTGAATATAGCTTTGTTTTAATAATGTTTCTCTCAATAGGTTGTATAATGGTTTGAAATAATACTCACTGACTCTTATATGCCAATTTGTCAGTTCTTTTCTCGTAATTGGCAGTCCCATCTTATTCCAGTCAGCTTCTTGTCGATAGTTCGGCACTTTTTAATTGATACTTCTGATAAATTGTATGTGCAATAATAGTACTTGACCCTAAGCTATGATTTAAAGGAGCTTTTTGGAACGGGCGCTTTAATGATTTTATCATTAGTTCCGTTTTCACTACAATGGGGACATTTGTAAGAATGTTGAATACGATCTACACGTTTTAATTGAGCTGGAATAAAAACTAACTCTTTTCGCTTTACACATGACCCAATTTCTTTTAAAAGTATTCTGACATTCTGGGCATACGCAATCTTCTCCCAACAATTTGTGATGAACCAATTCTGGTGTAAATTGTTCTAAGATATCTTGACGTTTACCTTTGTGCTTTTTTTCTTGTATAAGTAATAGTTTCTACTTCTACATCCGTTTCTGATGTTTCTTCTTGAGTTATTTCTTCCATATCAAACAAACTTATTTGATTTGGATTTCCTTTTTGTTTTTTTCTGAAGATTTACCAAATAATTTTTTTCTTGAAAAAAATTCTAACTGTTCTTTAAGAAGGTGATTTTCATGTTCTAACAGTTCAACAGTTTTATTAAATTTTATTTTATCTTCTTCGTATTGATTTGAAATTTTTTTAAATTCACTTAATACTTTTTTTCAAGTGTCACTGTTTCATTAGAAATCATAAAAAAATACCTCCTCCTTTTATTTGATTCTATTATACTATAAAAGGGTAATATTTTCAGTAAAAAAACATCGACGGTTAGTATCTTTTATTTTTTTGGATAAATGGAAAAATCCTTTTTAATAACCATTCTACTTGTTCATCAGATAATTCTTTAACTTCTTTTTCATTAGAAGGCCAAATTAACTTTCCGTTTTCGAATCGTTTGTAGAGTAGCCAAAAACCTTCTCCATCCCAATAGAGTGCTTTAAATCTATCTTTTTTTCCTCCACAAAATAGAAATACTTGTCCTGAAAAAGGATCTAAGTGGTAATGATGTTGAATCCAATAAGCGAGAGAATCAATACCTTGACGCATATCAGTTTTACCACAAACAATAGACACTTTGTCCTAACTTATTTAACGGTATTGACATGATGCATCACTAGCTCCAATATCAATTTTAATTGTTCTTTGTCAAGGGAATCGTAAAGCACCCATTCCATTTTCCCCTTACGGAGCTTCAGTATAATCGCATTAGATTTCCCTTCTTTTTTTGATGAATAGTCAACGTCTAATGGTACAATTTGTTTTTGACATTTTGTTTTCCTCCATTCCTTCTTTTTATATTTTTTTATTATAAAGGAAGTTATGTTCAGAAAAATAGATACCTCGTTATTGGACGCTCACGCCCTTTGGGACTTTCACCGTAAGCGTCCAATAACGAGGTATTGAATAAGAGCCCTTCGCCTAGCGCGGAGAGCTCTTTCTTATCTACAAGTTTCTTGTATATTTTTTTATTCCATGGCAAATAAGCCTCTAGAATCTCATTTTTTTCTAAAGTATCTTCATTTGGTAAATTCGTTAATAAATAGTTTATGTATTTTTCTGAATCTAATCCATTTCGTTTGGCAGTTTCGAGTAAAGTCATTATAATAGCACTAGATTGTGCTCCTTCAAAACTTTTGGGAGAATAACCAATTCTTTTCTCCCTATTACCAATGATTTTTATCGCTCGCTCTGCTAAATTATTCGAAAGAACAAGATTCCCATCTTCCAATATAGTTCGAAATGTTGATTCATACTTCAAACTATATTCTATAGCTTTTTCCTAATTTACTACCCGGTAGTACCGAATGCTCGCGACACCAATCAAAAATTCATCCATAATTGGTTTCATTTCTTCTTGTCGTTTTTGATATCTCTCTTCTACTGGTAAAGCAATCCCATTCCTGTTCCAATTGAAATAGTCGGTTACAATAGTTCAATCCTTCTGCACTTAAAGAAGTTTTACTATTCTTAGGATTTGCTTCGAAAAATTTTTCTTCGTACATGTGCCCAACACCCTACTAACTTGGCATTTTTTTGCTTTGGCGATAAGCTCCCACATATCACAATGAATATAGCCTGAATAATCCCCTAAGACTTCTTTTTACTACTTCACCACTTCGACTTTTATCATGATGATACAGCATAATCCCTGCTTTTTCTTGTTTTTCCTGATAAGAATGTCCAGTAATAGGTAAGTGGAGTATCGTTTTTCTAACACCCGGTAACTTGTTTCGTCAGCGTGAATATAGCTTTGTTTTAATAATGTTTCTCTCAATAGGTTGTATAATGGTTTGAAATAATACTCACTGACTCTTATATGCCAATTTGTCAGTTCTTTTCTCGTAATTGGCAGTCCCATCTTATTCCAGTCAGCTTCTTGTCGATAGTTCGGCACTTTTAATTGATACTTCTGATAAATTGTATGTGCACAATAGTACTTGACCCTAAGCTATGATTTAAAGGAGCTTTTTGAACGGGCGCTTTAATGATTTTATCATTAGTTCCGTTTTCACTACAATGGGGACATTTGTAAGAATGTTGAATATGATCTACACGTTTTAATTGAGCTGGAATAAAAAACTAACTCTTTTCGCTTTACACATGACCCAATTTCTTTTTAAAAGTATTCTGACATTCTGGGCATACGCAATCTTCTCCCAACAATTTGTGATGAACCAATTCTGGTGTAAATTGTTCTAAGATATCTTGACGTTTACCTTGTGCTTTTTTTCTTGTATAAGTAATAGTTTCTACTTCTACATCCGTTTCTGATGTTTCTTCTTGAGTTATTTCTTCCATATCAAACAAACTTATTTTGATTTGGATTTCCTTTTTGTTTTTTTCTGAAGATTTACCAAATAATTTTTTTCTTGAAAAAAATTCTAACTGTTCTTTAAGAAGGTGATTTTCATGTTCTAACAGTTCAACAGTTTTATTAAATTTTATTTTTATCTTCTTCGTATTGATTTGAAATTTTTTTAAATTCACTAATACTTTTTTCAAGTGTCACTGTTTCATTAGAAATCATAAAAAAATACCTCCTCTTTTATTTGATTCTATTATACTATAAAAAGGGTAATATTTTTCAGTAAAAAACATCGACGGTTAGTATCTTTTATTTTTTTGGATAAATGGAAAAATCCTTTTTAATAACCATTCTACTTGTTCATCAGATAATTCTTTAACTTCTTTTTCATTAGAAGGCCAAATTAACTTTCCGTTTTCGAATCGTTTGTAGAGTAGCCAAAAACCTTCTCCATCCCAATAGAGTGCTTTTAAATCTATCTTTTTCCTCCACAAAAATAGAAATACTTGTCCTGAAAAAGGATCTAAGTGGTAATGATGTTGAATCCAATAAGCGAGAGAATCAATACCTTGACGCATATCAGTTTTTACCACAAACGATATATACTTTTCCTAACTTATTTAACGGTATTGACATGATGCATCACTAGCTCCAATATCAATTTTAATTGTTCTTTATCAAGGGAATCGTAAAGCACCCATTCCATTTTCCCTTACGAAGCTTCAGTATAATCGCATTAGATTTCCCTTCTTTTTGATGAATAGTCAACGTCTAATGGTACAATTTGTTTTGACATTTTGTTTTCCTCCATTCCTTCTTTTTATATTTTTATTATAAAGGAAGTTATGTGTAAGCGTCCAATAACGAGGTATATTGAATAAGAGCCCTTCGCCCTAGCGCGGAGAGCTCTTTCTTATCTACAAGTTTCTTGTATATTTTTATTCCATGGCAAATAAGCCTCTAGAATCTCATTTTTTCTAAAAGTATCTTCATTTTGGTAAATTCGTTAATAAATAGTTGATGTATTTTTTTCTGAATCTAATCCATTTCGTTTGGCAGTTTCGAGTAAAGTCATTATAATAGCACTAGATTGTGCTCCTTCAAAAACTTTGGGAGAATAACCAATTCTTTCTCCCTATTACCAATGATTTTATCGCTCGCTCTGCTAAATTATTCGAAAGAACAAGATTCCCATCTTCCAATATAGTTCGAAATGTTGATTCATACTTCAAACTATATTCTATAGCTTTTCCTAATTTACTACCCGGTAGTACCGAATGCTCGCGACACCAATCAAAAAATTCATCCATAATTGGTTTCATTTCTTCTTGTCGTTTTTGATATCTCTCTTCTACTGGTAAGCAATCCCATTCCTGTTCCAATTGAAATAGTCGGTTACAATAGTTCAATCCTTCTGCACTTAAAGAAGTTTTACTATTCTTAGGATTTGCTTCGAAAAATTTTCTTCGTACATGTGCCCAACACCCTACTAACTTGGCATTTTTTGCTTGGCGATAAGCTCCCCACATATCACAATGAATATAGCCTGAATAATCCCCTAAGACTTCTTTTACTACTTCACCACTTCGACTTTTATCGTGATGATACAGCGTAATCCCTGCTTTTTCTTGTTTTCCTGATAAGAATGTCCAGTAATAGGTAAGTGGAGTATCGTTTTCTAACACCCGGTAACTTGTTTCGTCAGCGTGAATATAGCTTTGTTTTAATAATGTTTCTCTCAATAGGTTGTATAATGGTTTGAAATAATACTCACTGACTCTTATATGCCAATTTGTCAGTTCTTTTCTCGTAATTGGCAGTCCCATCTTATTCCAGTCAGCTTCTTGTCGATAGTTCGGCACTTTTAATTGATACTTCTGATAAATTGTATGTGCAATAATAGTACTTGACCCTAAGCTATGATTTAAAGGAGCTTTTGAACGGGCGCTTTAATGATTTTTATCATTAGTTCCGTTTTTCACTACAATGGGGGACATTTGTAAGAATGTTGAATATGATCTACACGTTTTAATTGAGCTGGAATAAAAACTAACTCTTTTCGCTTTACACATGACCCAATTTCTTTTTAAAGTATTCTGACATTCTGGGCATACGCAATCTTCTCCCAACAATTTGTGATGAACCAATTCTGGTGTAAATTGTTCTAAGATATCTTGACGTTTACCTTGTGCTTTTTCTTGTATAAGTAATAGTTTCTACTTCTACATCCGTTTCTGATGTTTTCTTCTTGAGTTATTTCTTCCATATCAAACAAACTTATTTTGATTTGGATTTCCTTTTGTTTTTCTGAAGATTTACCAAATAATTTTTCTTGAAAAAAATTCTAACTGTTCTTTAAGAAGGTGATTTTCATGTTCTAACAGTTCAACAGTTTTATTAAATTTTATTTTATCTTCTTCGTATTGATTTGAAATTTTTAAATTCACTTAATACTTTTTTTCAAGTGTCACTGTTTCATTAGAAATCATAAAAAAATACCTCCTCCTTTATTTGATTCTATTATACTATAAAAGGGTAATATTTTTCAGTAAAAACATCGACGGTTAGTATCTTTTATTTTTTTGGATAAATGGAAAATCCTTTTTAATAACCATTCTACTTGTTCATCAGATAATTCTTTAACTTCTTTTTCATTAGAAGGCCAAATTAATCTTCCGTTTTCGAATCGTTTGTAGAGTAGCCAAAAACCTTCTCCATCCCAATAGAGTGCTTTTAAATCTATCTTTTTCCTCCACAAAATAGAAATACTTGTCCTGAAAAAGGATCTAGTGGTAATGATGTTGAATCCAATAAGCAGAGAATCAATACCTTGACGCATATCAGTTTTACCACAAACAATAGACACTTGTCCTAACTTATTTAACGGTATTGACATGATGCATCACTAGCTCCAATATCAATTTTAATTGTTCTTTGTCAAGGGAATCGTAAAGCACCCATTCCATTTTCCCCTTACGGAGCTTCAGTATAATCGCATTAGATTTCCTTCTTTTTTTGATGAATAGTCAACGTCTAATGGTACAATTTGTTTTGACATTTTGTTTTCCTCCATTCCTTCTTTTATATTTTTTTATTATAAAGGAAGTTATGTTCAGAAAATAGATACCTCGTTATTGGACGCTTACAGTTATGTTCAGAAAATAGATACCTCGTTATTGGACGCTTACCTTTCACCCCAGATGTACGACATGCCCGTCGTACCCAAAAAAGCCCTCGAAATAATATCGAGGGCTTTCTTCTATACTTAAAGATTTATTCTAAACTTTAAATTAGTTTTTTTATCGTTTTTACGACGTCTTGCCACTGCAAATAATCCAGTTAGCATAGCTAATCCCTAAACCTGCTAATCCTGTGTTAGTTTCAGTTGTACCAGTATTTGGTAATTGTTTTTTTACTAACATTGTTAGAAGATTTTTCAGTTGCATCTGATTTAGCAACGTCTGAAGTATTTACTGTTGTTTCTTCTTCAGAAGAATTTGTTGACGTTTCTGCCGTTGTTCCTTCAACAACTGTTACTGGTACTGTAATAGTTACTTGAGTACCATCAGCTAATTTAAGTGTTACTTTAGCTGTTCCTTTACCTAGGACTACTGTTTCAGGTTTCTCAACTTTAACAACTTCTACACCTTCTGGTAAGTTTAGTTTTGATAAGATATCTTTATCAGTTAAAACTTCTCCTTGTTTAACAATTACAGTTCCATTTACAAATAGTTTTGATAAATCATATTCTTCTTTTTCAAGAACAACCGCTGAAATGTGGTAAACAAAGTTACGAATTGCTTTGTTCTACTTCTTCTTGTGTCGTAGCTTTTTCAATCGCTTCGATTGCTTTCTTAGCTTCGTCTAAAACTCGTGTCTTAGTCGTTGCTTTTTCTGCATCTGTTAGATCAGTTGAATTTTCAAGTTCAGCTAATTTCTTAGCTAATTCACCTTCTACTTCTGCTTTCGCTTTTTCTTTTCCTACTGGATTTACTGCTTCTACTGCTTTTGTTCCTTCAGTTGCTTTTGCATCTACTCCAGTTTGGTCTGTTGCTGCTTCGATTGCTTTCTTAGCTTCGTCTGCTGCTTTCTTAGCTTCTGCTTTCGCTGCTGCTTTTTCTGCATCTGAAAGTTTGTTGTTTTGCTTCGATTGCTTTTTCTTTTTCTGCTAATGCTGCATCTACTTCTGCTTTCGCTTTTCTTTTCCTACTGGATTTACTGCTGCTACTGCTTTTGTTCCTTCCAGTTGCTTTTTGCGTCTACTCCAGTTTGGTCTGTTGCTGCTTCGATTGCTTTCTTAGCTTCGTCTGCTGCTTTCTTAGCTTCTGCTTTCGCTGCTTGTTTTTCTGCATCTGAAAGTTTGTCGTTTTGCTTCGATTGCTTTTTGCTTTTTCTGCTAATGCTGCATCTACTTCTGCTTTCGCTTTTCTTTTTCCCTACTGGGTTTACTGCTGCTACTGCTTTTTGTTCCTTCAGTTGCTTTTGCGTCTACTCCAGTCTGGTCTGTTGCTGCTTCGATTGCTTTCTTAGCTTCGTCTGCTGCTTTCTTAGCTTCTGCTTTCGCTGCTTGTTTTTCTGCATCTGAAAGTTTGTCGTCTGCTTCGATTGCTTTTGCTTTTTTTCTGCTAATGCTGCATCTACTTCTGCTCGCTTTTTCTTTTCCTACTGGATTTACTGCTGCTACTGCTTTTTGTTCCTTCAGTTGCTTTTTGCGTCTACTCCAGTTTGGTCTGTTGCTGCTTCGATTGCTTTCTTAGCTTCGTCTGCTGCTTTCTTAGCTCTGCTTTCGCTGCTTGTTTTTCTGCATCTGAAAGTTTGTCGTTTGCTTCGATTGCTTTTTGCTTTTTCTGCTAATGCTGCATCTACTTCTGCTTTCGCTTTTCTTTCCTACTGGATTTTACTGCTGCTACTGCTTTTGTTCCTTCAGTTGCTTTTGCATCTCACTCCAGTTTGGTCTGTTGCTGCTTCGATTGCTTTCTTAGCTCCATCTGCTGCTTTCTTAGCTTCGTCTTTCGCTGCTTGTCTTTCTGCATCTGAAAGTTTGTCGTTTTGCTTCGATGCTTTTTGCTTTTTCTGCTAATGCTGCATCCACTGCTGCTTTCGCTGCTGCTT